>BNJU01000448.1_pt1 | contig 391879 bp, 566 predicted proteins | sample 8539281 | NCBI WGS metagenome assembly BNJU01 (sample SAMD00202456, study PRJDB9452) | human saliva metagenome | isolation source: human saliva | place: Japan | reverse complement strand
ATTATATATAGAATCCGTCTTTCGTTGATGTATAAGGTTTAAGACCATTTAGTGCTTATTGGTGCTTATCGCATGGAAAGACACAGTTGTTCTCCAAAGCGATAGAGGTCACGGCGGCTGATGCGATAGTGACGCCCGATTTTATACGCCTTTAGTTCGCCGCTGCGCGGTAGGTGTATAGCGTGGATTGTGGGATGCCCAATAATTCTGATGCGTCCTTGGGCTGAACATTACCATTTTGTCCCACGTGCCCGCTTTTGTCAAGAAGAAGTCGTCAAGGTCTTGTTGGTACAAGGGTTTTGTCAACTGCGCTGCTCCTTTTCTGTTAAAATATAGAGAGCGTTTCTAATTAGCAGCATATGGAAGATTAGACAACGAGAGGCAGGAGCGCGTCGGCGTCTCTTGCCTCTCTATGCCTGATCCTGCAGTTTTGATTGTTTGTGCTGACGCCACGTTCGAGGAGGAGTCATTCTAGCAAGCCTCTAGCATCTTCATCCTTCCTGCTTCGCCCACGAGTACATGAAGGAGGCTAGAGGTGCGATACAACCGTGGCTATCGTGGCGACAAGGGAGGAAGATGTGGCGTCAAGGCTCCGCGCGCAGCAGTGGAGGTCTTGACGCTTTCACGTCTGCCTCAATCCTATAGTAGGTATAAGTTGGCTTATAGCTCAGCCTTTTTAAGACGCTTCTAAGCTATCTTTAAGTATATCTTTAATATATACTTTTTCCTTTTCTCTAATCCCAGTCACCTGGCCATTTTGCCATATTTTGTATATTTGTGTCCCACCTAAGAACGCAGCTGCTTTGATGTTCTTCACATCACTCATATCGCCCTCGAGCTGCACTCATAGTCCCTCGCTGTCCATCATTTCCTCGACGCTGCGCTCGCTGCCTTCTAACTCTTTCTCTCCGTCAATATCCATGCCGCGTAAGCCAGTCAGGCCGCAGCTGGGCCATGGTGACGGCGCATCCAAGCGGTCGTCATGCAGCGATGGCGTTCTTTGTCCCGGACATATTCGCGCGTCATTTGGTAGATGAGGCTATAGGTCTGTCCACTACTCTACTGGCGTCTGTGGTCATACCGATTAACGCCTCTGGGTTGACGCGATCAGCATGGCGCATGAGGACGGGTTCCAGAGACGTCGATCGATACGCAGCTCTGCCTTGCTGTTTCTTTCACCCTCGGTGATGGCACACGGGTGTATCTTACCGAAGATAGGGAGACATGATGCTGGTAGGAACATGCCGTCGCCGAAGTTTGCCTCACGACGATCTCGTTGACCTGCCAGAACTTTGCGAGCTGCGCCACTCTGGGTGAGGCAGTCACTGTGGCCTCGGTAGCCTCCCACGTCCATGAGAGAGAGAGGTAGCCGTTGAGAGGCTTTTCCTGACCGCATGACCCTTTCAGTCGCCGCCTCTGCCCGCAGGGTCAATCGCCATGACCGTCCCTGTGTAAGGCATTGTGTCAGGGCTGCGACTGGAAACGAGCCATAGTACATATCGCCATTCATGGCAGCACTTTGAGGATCTCTCCAGCGCTGCTGCACTCGTTTCGCCCACGCCCATTTGGTGCTGGTTTTCGTGTGGGGTCTAGGCTCGAGATGAGGTCAGAGACTTTGAGCGGATATTTTTCGTAGTCGCTGAGGTTGGTGTTGAGCATGAACTGTAAGGCAAAAGCCCGCACGCCCATAAGACAAACGTCGCTTCTCGATTCAATTTCATCAAAGCGCGACGGGTCAGTAGCTCCCTGCATACTTCTTTGGGTCACCTGGAGATATTTGTCTCGATGAATGGAGCAAAAGGAGTCGTACTTTTCCATCCTCTTCGCTCTCAGGATAAGGACTGTCCAGATTCTTGTCTCGTAGCCTCTCCTCCGCAGAGTGTTGTAAAAGCTGGCTTCATTTCTGTGGTGTCCCAAGATAAACGATCTCCCGCCCGGCTTTAGAGATAGATCGTACTCTTTTGACTGCCTCAGACAGTTTGTCTCGTTGAAAGCTTCGTGTTCCCGCTGTTCTTCGGAACTTCCACGTCATCCGAAATTAGGAGGTCGGCGCGTGTGCCTCAGCGATCTGTCCTGTGATGCCAACAGACTTGACGCTCGGGGATATGTCTGCCTGTGCCCCGCCGACGCTGAATATGTTCTGTGTGTTACACTGACTTTTGTCTGCCTTCATGTCCGCGAGGAAGGGCAGCGTGCGGATGATGCTCTTGATGGTGAGCGTTGTCGTCGGCGCGGTCGCGACGCGGATATGATGGACTTTGAGATCACGATTCGGCCAGAGGCGCCACACGGCGTAGGCGCAGGTGAGAAGCTTTGGCGACTCCGCGAAAGCCTTGGATAACGATCGCGGTCGCTCGGCGGGTTCTGTAAATATTGCGATGTCTACTTGGATGGGTAAGGTTTGGCAGCCCGATGGATTTCCAACAATGCAGACAAACGCCCAGAAGTGCTGCGCTTTCTCAATGTCCTGCTCCGACCAGTTCAATGGAGCACCTTGTTGTGTCATTTTTCCAATGAGATCAGGGGATGGTGCTGACATCCCGCACAATGGTCTGCACGCCCTCCGTCTCTGTGGTGGTATTCAGTCGTTGTCTTTTGAGGAACTGGCGCACCTTGGCGAGGAAGGCGGGGGTTCTTTCGCATCTCCTCGTCCTTCAGCCCTTCAAAGAAGTGCATCGGCTTCCTGCTGTGCAGTGCATCAATAATTTCCTGTGGTAGTTTTATCCCACCATGTTGTTTGTCTCCTTTCGTTAGATGTCTGCTCTGTTCTAGCGATGCGACGAATGACATAATCCGCGCAGATGATGTCCACAGGCGTGAGTGTCGGGGTCAATCTTCGTAATGTCCCTGAGCTGCTCCCACAGCCGAAAATGCCGCGCTGGGAAACACGAGGAATGGCTCGATTTCCTCGCCCAGACAGGCGTTACCCCTGCATGACGCGCCACGAAAGAGCCACCCACCGATGCCATCAAAGAAGCTGCCTAGCGTCATATCATATATGATTCCTGCATTTGTTTCCTTTCCTAAAATCAAAAATGTACTTTTCCACTGTACTTCTACCATTGACTTTGTTGTCTTTCAGGTCATAGTGAAGTTCAACAGCGATAGGTGATCTCTTATAGTTGCGCTGTAGGCTGACGGGAGGTAAACTTTACCGTCATGGACACCCATGCCGACGCCTTCAGCTCCCCAGCTGCGGTAGTTGTTGATCTTGTAGATGCCGACAGGGATGTCTTTTGTTCTCCGGCTGCGCGGCGACGATGGTGGCATCCGTTTTGGCAGTGCCTCTTTAGCCAGCACAGTATCGTTTCTGGCGAGCTTTTCCTGCACGGTATAGGTAACACTACCCCGCCATCGTTTCGTTCATTGTAGAGCGTCTGAGGGCGTCTCAGCCTATCTGCGCATCCCGAATATAGCTGGCAGTTTCCGTGCGTTGCTTTTGTTCATGTCCAGCTTGTTTTCAGCGACGTTTTTCGTTCACGGCTTCCTCAGGGGTGAGGACGATGGGTTCTTCTTTTGTCTTTTCGCTGTCATGCTTGCAGCTCCAAAGGACAAGACACAAAGGATAAAGACAAGACAAACAAAAAGAACCGCCATAAGACAGCTCTTTCTGCTCGATGCCTTTAATCCGCTTCATAAAGGATATTGGCATCAAGGGTTTTTCCTCCAATCAACGCCCGTCGGTGCACTGCCACATGAAGCCCTTAATGTCGTCATTGGACGACCACTGGGCGTTCAGACAGGACAGCCGAGGACTGCCAGTCGATGTGTTTTCGAGCCAGTGACAGGAGGCAGACGCCACAGTCCGGTCCGATGGTGTCTAAATGCCCTGCATGGCGTTTCGTCGGGGTCAAAGGCGAAGCCTTGCGTGCTTTGTGCTGGTCATCCTCACGTCGTAGAACACAGGCAGCTCAAGGGTACTCTGCTGCGTCAATGATGCTGCGCAATGGCGTGCCCTCTCGCGTGCGTGCTGCTCGTTCAGTCCGTAGCCATAGTGGTATGCGCCGCAGATGAGCCCGACACTGGTGCGCTTCGTTGACGTTACGTCTGGGCATATCATCGACGCCTGTGCGCCCATAGGGAGGAGCGGACGATGGCAAAGTCATACCAGCGTCACGGCGTCGTCCCAGTCCTACCCAACCGTTGTTTTCGGATACGTCAATTCCTCTTTTTCATATTTTTGTCTCCTTTTCGATCGTTTCTCTTCGGCGATCCTGCTTCATCTTGTCCCGCAGGAATCCAGGGATGATATAGCCAAAAGCCCATGCGGTCGATGATTTCCCCAATGAGGCCTCATGCCTTCGATGAGCGAAATCCGCCGCGATGACCATGTCACGGAAAATGTCCACGTGGATGGCGGTGTCGAGCATGAAGCCGATTGAGGATGCAGACGAAAGATGCGACTACTGAATAGCCCTTTGAGCGACCGGCAGGCAGCTGAGCCAGATGATGCTTTAGCATCGGCGATGCCCTGTGAGGACATCCACGCACATGAGGACAGGCGTTTGATGCTTGCGTCTATCCTCCAACGGCTCTGTCCAGAAGTGTACAGATGCCGAAGATGGTACCGCAGGAGTTCGGTACTTGTCCAGAGGCTCGTAATGGTTTCGTAAAGGTTGTTCATTGTACCTGCTTTCTTAGGTTTGTTTGATGATTGGCGTGGGGTTGCCGCTTCACAAATAGCTGCTTCCTCCTCAGGGCGCAGTCGAATCCGCCGCAGTTGCGCACGATGAGTTCCTATGGACGCACGCCCCGTTTGGTGGGGACGTTGGTTCCGGCAGTAAAGAACCAGAACGCATGACCATTCATTGGTGATGATGTTCGAAGATGGTTTTCTGCGGAGGGTGAGTACGCCGTCGAAGGCGCAGCGGTGGTGCATCCACCAGCAACGACGGTGTCGCCAATGTTGTGGGAGGTCTGGTTGTTTCATGTGTCTGCGTTTACTGTCGGAGAGGATTCAGGGTCGAAGTGGGCGAAGGCGACGGTGATTAAGGTGTCTTCGACGACTTGATAGAGGTGATAGGCTTCTGTCTGGTCGTGTAGTAGATGGTGCCGACGCGGTAATGCGGTGCTGTTGTTGCGCCACCGTCCGTCCTCGGTTTTGGTGAGGCGTTTCAGACGACGTCACCATCTTTGAACGTGTCATTCGTTGCCCATGCCGCTCCCACGACGTCCCTATTTGTTTTCTGCGTCGGTCTTGCCTCCTGTGACGCATTGGACGATGATGTTGTCCATGATGTCCCCGTTGTATAAGATGCTTCGCGGTGCGCCACTGCAGTTTGCGCACCGGAGGTAGCGAACGGGAGCGCGTCAAGGACGATGGCTGGTGGCGATGGGCTGTGCGGGTGGGTTCCTGTGTTTTCTTAGCAGGGTCATCTCTGCGCCGGGGCTCAAGATGCTGCCGCCGCTGTGCCGTCGCCCTGCGCTCCCGCCCGAGACATACTGCCGATGATGTCCCCACGACGCAGTAAGGGTTGCTGCGTGGGGCGTTCCTGTTGGTGCCGTCGTGACGGTCAAGGCGGTAGATGTTGCGCCTCACGGTAGGAGTTCGCGAACCATGTGTGCGGCTCCCAGAGTTGCCTGATGAATTTGAGGTCGCCGTCCCCCACTTGCGTATTCGAGCCATGCGGTATCATGCGGGGGTATGCGGGCAGGAATGTTCTCGAAGACTTCGTAGATTCTGCCTCTGCGATGAATCGCTGTCCTGCGGATACGTCCATGTTCGCTGTCCATGTGCTGCACCAGTCTTGTCTTTCCGATGTAGTCCACCAGCATCCGTCGGTTTGTTGACGCTGTCATTCACGCCGTCCAGTTCGGTGCCGTCTGTGTGGGTCGGGGGTGCCGCCGCTCTGCGTGGATGCACCTACATATAGCGGGTACCAGCTGATTGGCGTACGACTATACGTCTCTTTGATAGCTTGTATACCGCGGCTCCAGAGAAGTTGGAGTATAGCGCAGGTGGCTGTGCCGCAGGTGAATTCGTCTGTTGGTGTGCGTCGGTTTTGTCGCAAAGGAGAGGGTTCCGCTGTGCAAAGGTAACGCACGTTGTAGAATTGGGCTTTTTCTCGCTGTCGAGAAAGGTGTCCGAGACGCGCACGATTTCGTTTTTTTAATGGTTGTGCGGTCGTCGCCCCAGTTGACGCCGCGTCCGAAGTAACGCCATGTGACGCTGCCATCGTTACAGACGCCAGATGCGTGGGTTTCTGGATGCCCGTGGCAGCGCGGCGGGTTCCCACGATCTGAAGCCCGGAGTGTGGAGGATTTTGATCGATGACAGTTGCGACAAATGATCCCGGGAAACTGAAAGTGCTTGGTGATGGCGGTTTGCTGGGGAGAACTCTATCTAAAGATGTTAAATCTATCATCCGGCGGGTTGAGGACGACGACATCCGTCGATGTTTACGAGTCCCCAAAGACACGCCCATAGGTAAGGTTAAACCTCGACCATGTGCGCCGAGCGAAACGAGTCCCAGGGATGTCGTTATAATGGAAGACGCAGTAAAGGAGGCAACGCCCCCTGCCATAACCGATCTGGATGAATGGTTGTAGACACATTCTTCTGCGTAGAGGTTGCTATAATCGTGATGTCAAGGCGGTTCATGGCAGTTCTTGAAGTGATGTTCTTCACGCTGTCCATGGCGGTGACGCCCCATACTCCTGCATCTGGCACTCACGCACGTCGGAGTAGTTGTGAGGCGTGCAGCATAAGCCGGATGTGGCATTATCTGCGCCTTTTTCTTGCCCGTTGTGCTGAAGCCCTGAAGGTTTGACGGTGACGTTGTAGCGGTCCCAGAGGTAAGTCATGGTGTTTGAACGTGCGGTTGGAAAGTTCTCCTGCTGCGGCGAAAGGTGAAGTCGCGAATGTCCGCGTTGTGTCTTTTGCACCACAGGACGGAGCAGTATTATCCGCAGAAACGGCGAGACGCGTCACAGCGATGGGGCAGCTGCACGGCGGGCAGGTAGGTGATGTTCAGCGGGTGAAGGTCTGCGTTCTTGACGCTGTTCGTGCGAGGTCGCTGATTGGCAGTTGATTTCTTCGCCTCCTGCGTGCTGCTAATCATCGGTAGGACTGGCGCATATACCGTCCATGTCATGTGCACCAGAGTTCGCGGCGCGGTACGGTGTAGAGGTACCCGAATCGTCACGTGCCGCGTAGGGTCTTCGAGTTTGATCACGGTGTTCGGGGGTACGGTGTCACCATGCTCGTTTGGAAATGACAAATGTCGGCGGTAAAGCGCTTCTTTGACTGTCGTATTGTGTTCGTAGCTCAGGCGGTTGTTCTCCCAGACGTAGATGCCGAACCAGGCGGCGTTGTCATCGACGAGGAGTGTCGCTCCTGAGAGGTCTACATCGTTGTTGCAATTGAATGGCGTCCGTGCCTTTCTTGTAGATGATGCCGTCGTGCTGGCGACTTTGCAGGTGTAACTTTGGTCAGTCCCTGTCGTCGTAGACATAATGGCTGTCGGCGTAGCGGTGACAAAGACGCGTGGCGGTTCTGTCGTCGCTCACCCCGTCAAGGAGGGCACCAAACATGATAGTTGACTTTGTGTTCGTCGAGGGCAGCAAAAGCCCGCTGGCAGGGGGATTGTCCGCGGGATGGTCATTGCTGTTCCGATCTTTGTTGGTTTTGACGATGGGTACTGTGCGCCCCCGCCCTCACTCGTTGTGTCATAGTTGTGTGGACGATGTCCTACGGCAGGTGTGGTGGGCTTGCATTTCGACGCTGTAGAAGAGAGGCATACGAGGAGCCTTCACCTTCCTCCCCTGTCCCCACTCTGCCCGCTCCCGCCTGCACTGCCATAGAGCCCCTGCCCTCTACGACGAAGAATTGCTGTTGTTGAGGTGAGGCCATCGCGCTGGGACGCTGCCATCGTTGAATTCCGATGACGGCTGGTGGCTGTCTTGCGATATATTCTCAAGGTCTGTGGGGACTGTGCGCAGCAGTACGACTTGCTGTTTTCGACGCGGTAGTCGATGTTGTAGGCAAGCCCATATCGTCGATGGTGACGTGGATGAATTTTTTGGCAAGGTATTTCAAAAGGAATGGTGTATTCTTCTGCCCGCCTGCATTTGACGCTGACTTGTGTTCCATAGGTTCTCATTGTTTCTTCGGGCGTTTTCGGTACGCCGCTGTCTTTGATGAGGCTGTCTGTGAGGTCATGAACGGATGAGGCGTGGTATCGGCGTATATCGTATAGCCATGCACATCTCTTTGCGTTCCTTCATTCATAAAGCCCGCCGCCCTATGCCGGCTGTGACGGGAGCAAGAAGCTTTGATAGCGGGCAGCTGCGCAATGGCACCGAATCTGTCTTTGGCATCTTGGTCTTCGGTGCACGCGCGGTCAACGGTGGTGCGGATGGTGGTGCGCCTGTCCATGCCTACGCATCGTTGACAAAAGAAAGAGGGATGCTGGCAGAGCGCGGCGGCTGCGTCGGAGAGTGCTGTCCTTCGTCAAACTGCTGTTTGAGGTGGTCATTCGTCCCGTGGCGTTTCCTGCGGCGTACTATGAGGGCACCCTAAAGCTCCGCACGCAGCATGAACGGGCGGTGTTCGTCACTATAGACATACCAACGCGATGCATCGTCAGGTCGGCGGTGCGCACGCATGGTCTGGTTCCGCTGATGGCACGGGTTGTAGTCGAACCGCAATGGGTACCATCATCCAGCTGTTGGCTTTGGATAGCGTTTTGCCCTTGTCTTGTGCCTGAGACAATCGCCCGTTCTGCATGGGTTTGTGTCATTCCGTAGAACTGGAAGTAGCTTTGCGGGTCGTTCTCGCCACGCGTTCCAGTCGGCCCGATGCACGCCTTATCGTCCACCTGTGTATATTTCCGCTAGCCGCCGTGATGTCGAACTTTCGGGGTGATGTTGAGGCTTTTGCTCGCTTCAGTAGAGGGTGTGCCATTTGCTGAATGTCTGAATCCATGTGCGTAGGCGACGCGTCGGTGATGTAGCCCTGTGCGGAAATGGCGTACATGCTTGGTCATTTTGGGAGCATGTTGAGTGTGTAGAGTAACTTTCCTTGTTAGGTATCCAGTCGTTTCATCCGCATCGAGTGCTCCACCGATGCGGTCTGCATCTTTGGTAGCGCATTGTGGATGGCTCTGTCTTGGAAGTTGATCGTGGTCTCTGCCCCAGGGTTGCTCCGCACAGGTGTCTCTCCATGTCAAGCACTTTTCTGCACTCACTTTTCCTGCCGTGCTCAGCGCGTTTACGAGACTGGGGAGGAAGCCGACGAGGTTGTGGAGGCCGCCATAGCGATAGCTCCACCGATCTCACCGAGCTGTGCAACCCATGTTTGCGCCATTCTTGACATAAGAGGTGTCAGACCAAGGCGGCGAGGCTGTGGTTTTGTCCAATGTCCTCACGGGACGGCATCCGCAGTTCTTTCAGGAGCGCTCAATCTCATGATAGTCATTCATGACACTCTTGTTGGCGTCGCATAGAGGGGCTTTGCTCAGTTCGTTCTCGATCTTGCCATGGCCTCTGGTATTCTTTTCTTCTGTGGAATACGTTCTCTAGTTGCAATCTCCCAGCGAACTGTTGTATGTTCTTCTGCACGATGGGTCCACAAAGTTGCGAGGTTGTTGTCAGAGAAGGCGAACTCATTCGGTGTTCCTGCGTTCATCTTCATTTCGAGAGATGTGTCCATCGGGATGCGTTGTTTAGAAAGTTCAGTTCACCGGACATGACCAATCACTTTGGGGTCTGTGGAATTCATCCGTATCACGGAGCAGGATGCTTTGATTTCATCGTCGAGGCGTTTTTCCAACCACCTTTGCGTCTTGGTCGGTGGCTCGGGCATTTTCAGCGGCTTTTCGCGTCCCTGCGGTACGCTCGATGTTCTTTTACCTGATGCGCTTCGTTCTCCATCCGCACGTCGCGTTTGATTACCTCTTTGATGGTGTCATACTGCGCAGCTGCGCGGATGTATCACGCAGATGGTCGGCGGCGTCCGAAGGAGCTAGCAGCCTGAAACTGCGCGAGGTGGTCGTCAATCTGACGCCATAGTTCATCGTCAACGGCTTCCTATCTTTCAATGAGGTTGTTGGTTCTTGCCCAAAGTAGTCCGCAGAGTGCTTGCCTATGTCGATCTGTTCTTCCGATAATGGCGCATGTGCTCTGTTGCTTTTTTGACTTCGGGACATCCATCAATGCAGAGGCTTTGTTCCTGCGTACTTTGCGTTGTAGTAGCGCACGGCCATGTTGTCAAGGTGCTGTGCGTTGCGGCGATCAATCTTCTTGTTGGCGTTCATCCATGCAAGACGCGCGTCGGCGTAACCAAGGTACGACAGCCAAACGCTTGATGATGGCTTCCTTCTGCTCCTTCCGGAAAGCGTTTCAGCTTAGATAGTCCCCGCTTCGTGCATCCATAAAGAGGAGATGTCCTGCGAGGGTGTGGGCGTTGGAGTTGAGTTAGCTATGAGGCCAGATGCCCTGCTCCAAGAATTTACTGACGCCCGTGCCCATTCGTTCCAAGGTTGCATGTGTCTCTTTGGTAACGGGGTCTAGTTTGTAGAGGTCCTCAAAGAGTTTTGGATTGAGGAGGTTGTCCCGTGAGAAGCGCATCACTGCAAAGGCGGTCGAGCCATCGGGTTGTACGGACACCGTAAGAGTGCGTCTGCCGCCCGTTTTGTGCGAGCAGCAATCTTGTCACGTCGTCTTTGTTCAGGTGACGTTGCTGCCGAGGGCTTTGTTGATGATGCCCCGATGCGGCTGCGGAATCCTGCCAGTTTGTCGTCCTCTACTGCATGGGCAAAGACTCGGGGTCTTGTGTGTCGTACTGGCGGCGAATGTCGTTGAATACATGATTCTTCTTGTTCATGTACTTTTGACATCCTCCATGAGTTTGGTGAAGTTCTCTGTGCCGATGTTTTTCAGGGCCCCTGCATGAACGTCTAACCTGGCGGGCAAGGAGCGTCCACACGGTCGGGGTCTTTTGATGTTGTCCGTGAGGAGTACGGTAGTTTTCTATTCGGGACGTAGAACGCCTTGGCATCACGGGCAGTTCGCGTCCGCTCACATGAGACACAAGAGCAGTTGCCTTTCATAGGTGGTAGCACCATGCTGCTGTTCTTCTCTCAAGGTCAGATTGTTTCAATCTTCTTTCCATACTGCGTCATGAGTTTTTTCATTTCCACGGTTTCGTTATGAATCACATTTGTGTCTATGCCCGCGTCCATGTAGGCTTTGGTTTCTGCTTTGTCTGCTACCTCTGCCACATGGGCGGTGAGGCTTTCCTGCGACCATAAGCGGACGGCTAAGGCTTTCCCTGCACCAAGCCCTGCCGAGAGCACTGTCCCTGCAAGCATGGCAGCGGTTGTGTCAAGGCGTAGTTTACGTCCTCCCGCCATAGGTCTGTTTGAGGTAGTCATTGATAATGGGGGTGATGTGCCCATTGGCTACTTTGCCGGTGTAGGCGTTTGTCCCGTAATTCTAAGCGATCTCACGGGCTTTGCTGACGTTGGTGGATGGCACTGCCAAGACGCCCAAGCATCTGCACGCTTTTGACTGCACTGCCCATGGGGACAAGGTTCATTGGTCTACGATGTAGCCGGCAATACCAGCAACATTCATGAGCACACCTGCGATGTTGTTTCATTCTCCCGCCGCCACTTCTCCACGAGGGCTTTGCGGTTCTGCTCACAAGTTGCTGATTGACCAGCCAACGGATTTCTTCGCTGTCCCGCCCATTGAGCAAGACAAACTGTTGGGCTGTTTTGTCATTCGGGAGGGCGTCGCCACGTAGTCAATGTCTTCTTGACGGGGTTCAAACCACCACTTGCCGCTGTGGTCGATGCCACCCCATGCGTATTCAAGGGCTTTGGCGATGCTGCCTTCGTGACGCTGTCCCAGAAGTTTGTCGCGAGTGCTTCGATGGTTGATGCTGTTCGAACGGGCTGGTAAAGCTGTAATCCGTGACGGCCTCTACCATCTCCCCATCCATGGCATACAGTGGGATGCCTGTGCATGGAGAGGCGCGAGGGCATCCATCGCTGCCGGTGAAGGTCTGTCCTTCCCTCCACCGAACGTATTCAGATAATAGTAAGTTAATGTTTGATTCGGTCGCCCAGATGTGCATTCTGGGGTCTGGTGTCTCGAATTTATTGCACCAATCTTCGGTGAGCTCTTCCAGATTGCCACCATTGTTTAGAGGCTGTCGTAGGCGTAGCGACGTGCGCGCCTTCGCCACCTCATCCCCAAATGCCCAGCTGGTTGTCTGTGTCGGTGGCTCTCCTCCACGGGCAAGAAGGGCATCCTTACGCCCAAATGTCCACTGAGCGATGCTAAGATTTTCATACCCATCCCCGGAAACTTATCGGTGTTGAAATGGATTCCAAGAGAAGTTTCCCATAACGGCGGTTGCCGCACGTCGTCAAGGCCTAAGCCTTGGGTGAGGAAGCCCCACGTCTTGCGGGCATTATATTCATTGTCGTTAAACATGGTTCTCCTTTCTTTACATACCGCCAAGCTCATCCATACCGAGGAATCCTGTCTCCCCGAGACGCTGTGCATTGATGGCGTCCTTATCTGGGTTCGTCGCACCGCTGTTGCCGCTGTCGTCTTTGCGCCTGTCGGCATAGAGCTTTTCGCGATTCCACGCAGCTGATCTGTGTGTACGACTGTGAGACACCATGGGTGGAGACGAAAGTGAAGGTATCGCGCGGTTGGCAGATCGTTGTCGCTAGACAATCTACGCTGCTCCTCCATCCTTGCAGGTGTCATAAATGGCTTGGTCGAGTGCTCGCGCGAACCAATGGCTATGGTTCGTCTTCATGTTGTAGGTGACGTTGTTCGATAAATGCCCCAATGGTATGTGGTGTAGTTCTGACGAACATCTCATTGATGTTGTGTTGTACGGTATCCTGTGCCATGCCCGCATTGAGCTGGGCTTTCCACATCTTTGTGGCATCACTGGCGACAAACTGGTTGCAGGGTAAGCTGTCGGCTATATCTGTCGTCCCATATGGCAGAGGGGACGCTGTCAATGGTGTATCCCGCCATGCCTGTCCGCGACACGTTCTATTCTCCTGATCTACGTCAGTGCTCTTTGGCGGTCTGGTGATTCTGCATAAAGGCGCAGGGCTTGCTGATTCCCCACCTCCCCGCCGTATGCCGTAGAGAATGGCAGGTGGATGCCCTCGTGCCAGATCACCACCGAATGTGTGCTCAACGGCGGCGGGATTCACGCACAGCGGAGACAAACTCATAAGCTGCGGGTTGTCACTGATGACGCCTCCATCGTCGGAGGGCATGATGCCCGCGAGGATGTTGGCAAGCGAAGCTGAGCAGGATTCACGCATAGCGCTGAGTTGTGGCTATCCATGAGGCGGAGGTACTCTCAGTCCCGCCTGATACATACTTTTGAGGGATGGGCAAGGCGTTGCCAAGAGGGCTTGTTTGTCGATGGTGGCGCCTTGACGGCATCCTGTTGACAATATCATTTCTGCATCCAACCGCTGATGATGTCACCACCGCGTAGCTGTCGGAGATGTTGCGTCCACTGCCTCCTGCGCTTGTGTGCGTCCGGCGCGTGCCATCTGCGCACGGCGTTCGGCGGCGGCTTCTGCGTCCGCATGCTGTATCCCTGCGTCGATCTGGCGACAAGTGGATTGTATTCCATCTGCTCTTCAGGGGTCATATGTCGATGTCACCGATGGTGGCGCGGAGGTCATGACGTTCAATTGTTTCACCCAGTCGTTTTGCCTGTGTGAACTGTTGACGATTGTATTCGGCTGCTGCGTGGTACGGAACTGCATCATGGGGAGAAGGTCACGCACGCATTTCGCCATCAAGGTTTGTTTGAATGACAATGTTGTCCATCATCTGATTGAGACGTTTCTCGTCGAGGTGTCCTGTCTTAATCAGTTGCTCGCAGTAGTCCGTGAGGAGTTTTGTCTTATGGTAGGGCAGTCCCATGAATGTCTCAAAGACTTCCTGTGTTCTTGGTCATTTCGCCATTGGTCTTCAAGAGCTTGCGCTGTTCTCGATAATATCGTTCAGCTTGCTCGTTGAGGCTGCCATAACGGTGGTGACTTCGTTCTCGTAGTTCTTCTTTTCCCATGTGCCCATGAGATTTGCCATGTTGACAAGCTGGTTCTCGTTGAAACCGGAGGCGAAGGCGGTCATGTTGACGGGGGCAGAACTCTACTGAGATTGGTCTTTGCCAGTCCCGTGCGAATTGGTTGTAGCGGTTCGCTTCTTCCTGTGCGGTGCGGCAGTGAGGGCATACTTTTTCGTCATACCGCTTTTCATGACGGTAGACAAAAAGCCGCCGCGCAGCCGCTCGGCGTGTGCTTTGGAAGTAGGGGTTACTGAGGGCGTCGGCAGCCCTCCCTGCTGTGCGGCGTCGATGGCGTTCAGTTTCCGGATGCCTTCGCTCGCCGCGCACCATACGTTCTGCGTCGATATTTCGTGTCGTTCAGATACCTCATGAGACACGCGGTGACGCCTGAGTGCTGCGGTGAGCTGAAGAGGAGGTTCTGGCGAGCATAGGTCGCTGCGATTGAGCAGCGCTGATCGACGGCTTACTGCGTAGCGTCCGACGCCATACCCGCGTCTGGCTGCGGTGGCGAATTACCGCTGGGTGCCGAGGGCTCACGAGATGGATGTTGGCATGGCTGTCACTCCTTGTAGACGCAGTTGATGCTCTGTTTTTCTTGACTGAACGTTCCGCACGTTAGCGGTAAATTTCGTCTGTTTCGGGCTGATGTCGCACGAAGAAAGACGAAAAGAGAGCGCTGATAGGATGCTGTAGACTTTTGTCTGCCATCCCACGACGGTGTACGCTCCTGCTGCACGTTGTGGGGGTTCGCTCATCCCGCGCCTGCCTGTTTGCGAAGGAGGTTGACGCCCTCTCGTTCCTGCAGTGCACCGAGATATGCGTTGTGCCGAGCTGTGCGCGACGTGCCGAGCGAGTGCTTTCTGTACCGCTCGCGGATGGAGAGCGTCTGCTGCGCCCGTGGGAGTCGGAGGCTGTAACTGTCATGAGGTCAACTTCGTTAGACTTCTTCCTGATAATTGTGCTGACGCTTGCCGTAGCCGCGGTGAGCAGTCTGCCTCTGCACGGCATTACAAGGAGATTGGCGGTGCGCCCTCTCTCCCTGCAAGCTCAAACAGCCGACGGCTGCTGACCGACGAGGTGAGGCGTCTTCCGTACAGCCGGTGCGCTCCAATTTCGCACGGTTTGCCTCACAGTATCTCTGCCCGCTCTGCTCAAGGTTCTGGCTTCATGCTGCGTGGATGTGACCATGCTGCGTGCGATCGACGGATTTCGCATGTCTGTGCCTGCCATGCTGCTGACTGTAGATGCCAAAGATGAGCCACTGTCGTAAACGCCATGCCCACTAAATCCACACTCACTCGAGCGGCGACGAAGCGTGCTTCTCCACATGGAAATCCAATAAGGGCGAGGTGAGCGGTATGTTCGAGATCAACGTCGGTGCGCGGACATCAGTATTCTGCGCTTGTGGGGGAACTTGAAGACGCCTGTGTCGTGCGTGGGACGCTGCCGAGACTGCATAGTTTACATTGCGATGCTCGCGTGCGGTCATGCGGCAGCGACACGTTCTGCCATTCTTGTAGTGAACGGTGACGGTGCGAAGCCCTGTGTCGGCGTAGTGAGACGCTTTTGCCGCGGAGCTGCAAGCCGTCCGGTGAGGTTGGTTTCGGTGCGCTCGTCTTTCCGCTTCGCCATGAAGATGCTGGGATCGTAAGTGCGCTAACCTGATAAGGAAACCAATGGTGATGCTCCGTGCTGCAGGCGTCCGCTGATTACGGCGCGTCGCACACCAATTTTCGCTTCCTGACATTTGCCGCTCGGAAAGACGATGCCGACGCTCGGATGTCTGCACCCGGTGGATGGGAGTCAGTATATTCGCGGTCGACAGTAAAGGTGGTGGTTTTGCGTCGTTATGGGTCGCTGTTGTCGCGATCTTTGCTGTCGCTAGACACGATAGGGTCACCACCATCATCCCTCGTGTTGCAGCGTGGTGAGTTCATCTTCTCAGGAACGGTGACGCCCTCGCGACTGAGGAAAGCACACAGCCGGTACTGCCGCGAAGAAGCACGAAAGACAGCCCGCGAACGTCCAGCGACTCCACGATGCAGGCCACGCTGCTCGTTCAGCAAAAGAGGTGTTTGTAGACAGATGGCTTTCTGGTCTCCCTTTGGGTGAGAATGAGCAGGATGTTCGTCGTTGTTCGCGGTGATCCGATAGACGCCGTTCGATGTAGCAGGGACATGACTGTGGTGATGTCCGTGCGTTTTCTCCTCGAGACTTGCTCGGACGCTGTAGCATTCTTTTTGACGCTGCGTGTTCGGCTGCGGCTCCATGGCGGCGAAGCAGAGGTTGCGTCCTCGCCCGCACGGGGCGAGCAACTGGTGTTAACTCGATGAAGCCGGTCACCTCGACGAGCGCGCGGTGTTCTTCCAGGAGAGCACGGTGACCTGCCCGCAGGACGAACCGCTCTTGTCCGAGCGAGAAACAACACCGTCCCACCAGCGATGGCGTGGCTGGAGCAGGTTGACTGCCCTGTCGGTCGGTAGCGAACGCCACGTCGATGGGGTCGGTATCGAGGATGTCGTTGGTCGGTCATCCAAAAAGTTGACAGTAATGCACGCTCTCGAGCATATAATAACGTTCTCCCGGACAAAAAGACAAGACGATTGCGTGAAAGGCGATGTCGCTGATGGTGGCGTCTCAGGAAGGTTGTTGCTGTCCTCATCCCCCGCCTTGCAGGTCTTCCCAATGCGCAACGCTTCGAGGCAAAGCGTACCGTCGCTCTGACGCACGCTCACATGGCGCATGCGTAGGCAGGGTCGACGCCGACAGATCCGGTTTGGCACATCTTTCCAGACTTTTCTTCTGCGTTACAGGTGTACGTCGTAGCCCTGCTCCTGCACTCGCTTGGGTCGCCCGCAATCCCGAGGTGTATCCGTCGATGCTGTGAGTGGGTAGAAGGCTGAATTTCTGGGCGTTGCGAACGAAAACCAAAACATTGCCCTGATTGTTGACAGCTACCGGTGGTGGCAATACTGCGACGCCACGGATGCGCAGCCACGAGCTCCCGTCAACGGTATTTTGGCGCGATTGCTCGGCGAGTTTCGCGATGAAGTCTACGTCGATCTGCTTGGTGTGGCTTTTATCGGAGCCGTCGGGTGTCTCATGACGGCGACTTCCGCCATCTACGGTGATGGTGTAGGTGCCCATACTGTCCCTGTTTGATGTTGACGAGTGCGCCCTGTGTCAAGAAGGAATGCGGGGTTTCGGCGCATTGACAGTGATGCCTGATTGGTGATGAAGGTATGGTCGGCGACGGTGATAACGCGCAGTGTGTCCTGCGGTGTGTCGGTCTTGATATATCCTCTGTCCTCACGGTAGCTGATAGGGTATGTCTCCGTTGATGTCAACGACGACAATCTCATCCTGATAGAAGTAGATGAAGTTATTTGTCCCCTGTCGCGGTCAACAGTGTGAAGCAGCGGTGCACGCTTTCGATGAGGGCGGGCATGAGGAGCGCAAATACGGTGGAGGTCGCTTGACAAGTCCGTTTGCTTCGGTAGATAGTCCGTCTCCTGCGCTGCAAGCTGTTCTGGGAGCCTGAGGATAGGGGCTTGCTGGCTGATGCCCGAAACGAGATTTTTGATGTTCTGGGATATGGTTATTACTTTCTCCAATACGGTGGGACTTAGGTGACTTGAGCATATTGAGATTGCCCATTTCCATGTCATACTGCACGATGTCTTGATAGGCGAGCGTGAGCCCCATCGAGGTCTTCGAGATGGCGCATCGCTGAAGTAGCGGGCATGAAAGTCCACGGTTGCCTTTGCGGTGACGTAAGTCTTGAAAGCATCAGGAGATTGTCGTAGTCAATCCTCAACGATCTCTACGGTGATGGGTTTGTGAATTCGTAGTTGCTGCGTGTCATGTCATAGAGCCACCCCACGCTTGACGTAGGTGTTCCACGGTGCTGTGTAAGGAAATGATGGTTCTGTCCCGGCGATGGCGATGGTCCATGCGTGTTGAGGGTGCGGACTTTGTTAAAATCCCACCTTTACGCTGGATGTCGCGGCTGACGTTCGAGAGGATGCGCTCGTTGACGACAATGTCCATGTCCTCTTCTAAGGTGGTTACGGGGCACTGCCAATGGCAGAGAGGATATGGTTGGACTGCATCCACCTGTTGAGTAACAAGCATAGTTCTCCTAAATGAAAAAGACAAAAGGAAGGGAATGCCCTCCTCTTGCCGAATGAAGGATTGTGTCTTACGTCTTCGACGATGCCGAGGAAGGCACTTTCGGGGCGAAGCTCGCCCATACCGACTGCCATCTTGGCGATAATCTGGTCTGCCTGATACTGGGCGACGCCTGCTCCATGGAGAGGTCAGCAGCTTCAAGACGCTCCGTTGGTCTTGTGGCAGATGACGATGGGGCTCTTGTCGGCGTACGTTGCGGGGGAAGACGTGTCCGTCGCCCAGATGACGTTCGCGTTGTCGTCGCCACCGCGCGTGATGTGCGGACACCGATGACATCAAAGCCCGCGAGGCGAATGGACGTTGCCCCCAGAATAGAGCCGCCCGCGCTGCAGTCACGGTTGAGGTATTCGAGCGTGGATGCAAGCGCAGAGGGAACTCCGGGCGTGAGGTAGGCGTAGCGGTCTCCTGGGGACGTAGTTGTTCGCCATCTTTGCCTTTGCCTCCAAGAGGATGTCAGATGGCGTTGCCTGCTCACGGTTGATGCCGCACCGCCTCGTAAGGGTGCGTTCGACGCCGCCCGCTGCCGCTCGCGACGTTCTCGGTGGGTTCAGTGCCTTGGCGCACTCGGCGAGTACGGAGGCGTCGGTGAAAGGTGAGGGCGTTACCAAGCCCTTGGCTTTGCGGAAGTCGTAGTGCGCGATGAATCGTCGAGGTCGAAGATGAGGGTGTCTGCTGTGAGGAGCCTGTCGAGGTGAATGACGCGCCGGACTGCTGGATGTTCTCGCGCTTGTCGTCAAGGTTCTCACCTGCCTTGAGATGGGGTGCGCTGCGTGTCCAAGACGGGGAACTGCACCTGCCGCTGGCAATGGAGCGTTCGAGGATGTCCGTTCGTGACGGAGGACTGCTGAAAGTCGTGGGGGTTTCGCCGCGAATACCTTAAGAGCGAGGGCGAGCTTGTCGGCGTCGGTCGTTGCAACGCCATTCTTTGCCATAGGGTTTGCGATTCTTTACATTGCCATGTGGTTTCTCCTTAAAAATAGACAAAAATAGACCTCTTAAGAGGTTGCTGCACTGAATTTACGATAGACTCCGCGAAGGGCCTGTCAGCGGGGGTCGCTTATGTCTTTGCCATCTCGGCGGTGGTCTGGCAGCCTGTAGGCGTTCCTGCACCCTGCGCCCTGCCAAGACGCTCGGGTTCGCTGCTACTGTTTTGTCATGGTTGCTAGCCGCCGCCGATAAGCTGAATCTGGGCGATGTTACCTGCTGGATGGCAGCGTTGAATCCGTCGATGACGTTCTGGGGCTGACTGCCAATGAACTGATGAGACGTGCGTAGTTCTCTCCCCACCCGCGAGGGTTTTGACCTCCTGAACGTAGCGGTCGGCGCCGTCCTGCGGAGGTAGGCGTCGACGACGGCTTTCGGTAGCCCGCTTTCAAGGGCTGTGAGGCTTTCCGCGCTGAGTGCGCCATCTTTGTCGTACTCGGCGGCGTGCGTCGAAGTCGATGCCACTTTGCGAGTGTGTTCTTTGATCTCCTTCGCGTACCTGTTGTTGCTGGAAAGTCGGTCTGAAGTTACGTGCATTGTCCCCTGTCTCCTCAGTGTCCTGTGCGTTGTCCTCCCCAGGAGATGACAGGTTCGGGTGAGGGTACCTGGTTCGTGGTGTCGACGATGACGCCTAGTCCGTCTGTGTGACGGTGGCGTCTGTCGCGTCGGGTGGGTGGTGCTCCGCCTGCGGGTTCTGATTACCTGCTGTGGCTGTGTGTCCGCTATTAGTGTCCTTTCTCGCTGCCCTGCATCATCTGCGGGGCGAGTTGTTGCGCCATCTGCATCTGCACATCATCTGTCTGTTCCTGCTCGATTTCCTGCTGTGTCTTGACGACGGAGGAAGGTCGATGCCAAGAGCGGTGTGATCTGACTGAGGATTTCGTTCTGCTTGACAGCGGTCTGGAATGCCCAGGGAATACCCGTGCGTAGCGGATGGATGCGTCGAGCTAGGAGGTCATGTCCACGCCCCAGTGCCTCAATGCCTGTGGTGATGGTGGGCTCTACGCCCTGTGGCCCTGGCAGCGGTGGGATAGCCCCGGCCTGTCATCTGTCTGCGAAGCGACGGACAAGGGAAGTTGAAGTTCCTGTGCAAGGATGTGTGATAAGATTTACGGTTCCTCAGCTCCCTAGCAACATAGCGTATCTCCGGCGGTGACGCGCTCTGCGTTGCGCTGTACTGCGCTGTTGAGAAGGAAGGCATGAGAGGCGTGCCCGATGTTCTGGATGGCGGTGGTGGTGATCTGTAGGTCGTTTGTCTTGTTGATCTGTAGGTCTGTGTGTCCTCCAAGCGTCCGCGTACAACCGCCCGGCTGTGTTGCAGCTCACCGGGGCGTCATGGCGTTGGGAGATGATGAAGATGATGTTGCTGGCGATTGCCGCCACTCTGCGACGGCTGTATAGTGCTTCGGCGATCAAATCGCCGATGTACTATCGACAAGCAGCCCATAGGCTTCGCTGTCCATCTGCGAAGGCGTAGGGATCCAAGGCTTGCGTCTTTGGGATAGCTCTGCTCACTGCCCGCGATGATGTTGCCTCGATCTCCTGATAGGAGAGGTATGTGTCTCCTCAAGGTATGTGTGTGGGTGTAGACATCATACTTTATGAGGCTCGATGCCTCGCCCTCGATGCAGCTCTGTGCCTCGGGCGGAGTGCCCGTAAGCCATGCCTCTTGGTGACAATCTCAATGGTGCCTGATGCCATCACGGATAAGACGTATGGTTGAGACGGGAGTTTCATCCTCCTTCCTTTGGTGGGAGGGTGAGGACGTTGCCGCAAGGATAAGTTGTGTCATTGTTTTGTTCATGGTGACACGCATCTGGTGGGACTCATGTGTTCGTGATTTGTTGCTCGATCTTGCTGAGGGCTGCTTCCCATTCCTGTGTCACATTTGGGTCGTCGCGTCGCCGCACGTACTGCCCAGTCAAGACAAACGACGAAGCGTTCGGCGGGAAGAGGGCAAGCATGAGCTTTACTCGAGAGGTTGTTGACGCCGCGCGCGCCGGGATGGACTGGTACGAGTGCTGTATTTGAGTGCTGCTCGTACCACTGTCCTTCAGATGCCATCGATGGTGAGTCATGGCACGTTTTTCGGCGCGGTCGGTAGGCTTAGGGCCGTACTCGAGGCTTGGCAGTAGAGCTGTTTTGCTACGTGGTGCGCCGCTCGTCTCGCGCGACTCGCCAGGTTCAGCCCCGATGCTGCCGCGTGCGCTGCATCCGTGGCTTGTGCCATGAGATCACGCTCGCCGCGTCGACTGCTAACTGACGCCACTCTGTTCCTCAGTCACCGCGCTGTGCAGCGAATCGGTGGCAGGTGCGCTGCGGCGGCGGGTGGAGGGCTGCTTTGCACGACTGTCGCACCACCGCCTCCTCCACCGCCAAAGATGCTCTTGAATACTCTTGCTACTCCACCCATTTAAGTTCCTCCTCTGCAGATGGATTCAGTTGCGACAAGAAGGCTCTCGATGCCCTCGCCGTGTTGTCTCGTGCCTCCATCACAGACTTCGGGTGCTGCCGCACTCTCGGTGGATGCGACACGATCACGCCCCGTGATGAGTGGGCTGCTGTACGCTTGCCTGTGGGATGGATGGGCTAAAGATGGTCTTGATGAATCTACGCACGAGTCCTTATCACGTTCCTCCTGCATGGCGCGATGCATCTCTCTCAAGGGTCTCAGTACATTGCTGGTGACGCCGCGATGCTGCAGTGATGCGATCGGCGCAGGCTTATGTCATCAAAGTCCTTTACGATGCTCTGCAAGCTGAAGCGCTCTCGAGTGAGGCACAGAGTTCTTTTGGAGACATACGGGATGTCTCTGTCCATGTTTGTCTTTCATTTTGCGTTCTCCTTTACATAGGTGCTGCATTCCTGTCGGTAACCACATTTCTTCAGCCGTTTCCCGATGGAGGTTGTTGTTCGCTGAAACATATTACTCGCTGACGATGAGGGTCTCAGCCCCATAGCGGTCGGCGATTACGTCAAGTTCTGCGATGGCTGCGCGCTGAAAACCAACGACGCCCGGTGCGCTAAGACAAATAGTTCAGAGGATGACACGCCGCGATGTCCACCTGGATGCCAACGTCAAAGACGAGGTGCCCCTGAAAGATGCCACGCCGATAGAGCGACCATGCCGCCAGAGCTGAGCATCACAGCAGGTAGGGATGTGGCTGATGTCGCCATCGTCCGCATAATCCATGAGATGTCGCCGTGCTCCCTGCCACGATAGAGTCGAGACTTTAATCATGCCTCATCCCTGCCGGTCAGCTGTTTGTAGAGGGTGCGTCCATAGTTTCACTTCTCTGCCAGAAATCAGAGTCACTCGCTCTCTGATACGGGCGACGCGTGCCCGTGTGCGTCGTCCCCGCTGTGAGTGCTGCTACTCAAAGCTGCCTGACGACAACAGCTGCCCGCGAGGCAGTCTCCTCATCAAGGATGCAGGCGGCGTTCACTGCCGCCGATCTTTGGGGCAGCGCTGAAGCCGTCGGTACGGGTCGCCCGTGGCGTCTGGTATGGGGAAGTTGCGGTTGGCGTCCTCCTCACTGGGCTCGGCGTGAGTCGCGCGAAAGATCGCCACCGTCTGCCGGGAGTTTCATGTCTGTCGCCTGACCCGGATGACAAGGCAGTTGCCCCGATTCTTCTTCTCCATGGCGCGAGGATGCCGATGCAACTCGCCCGCCCTCAGCGAGGGGCTGGGTAGACGTTCTCCTCGTCATCCAGTCACAGGTTTCGCATGCAGAGTGGCTTCTGTCCCTTGCGGTTCGCCTATAGGTAGGCAGGACACGGCGCCTCGAAGTTGTTCCTCCGGGTCAAGACAGAACAGAGGAGGATGTCACCGTCCCTCTGTAGTGATGGTGGGCAAAGGGCTGTCTCGATGACACTATCCAGACGAGACTGACGAACATGCCTACCTCCTCAAAGTCAGGCAAAGTGCAGCTGCTGATGCCGCTTTGCCTACTCATGCGCGGCACTGCAGCACGCGAGTGAAGGGCGAACATATCCTGCGTCGATGAGAGTTTTGGCTGCATAAGAGCACCACACCACGACGCCGCAGAAAGTAACCGGGATGAAAAGGGTGGCGTCATTCGGTCGGATTGGCATGGTCGTCCGCGCTGCAAACGACACTGTGGGTCGGAGATGGTGGCGACGATGCGCACCGCAATCGTCGCGGTGATCGAGGTGTGAGTCAGCCAGCTGCTGCTGCCAGCCAGCTACGCTGATGAGATGTGTCTGCTGCACACCGGGCAGTGAAGCTCAAAGTTAGGGCTTTCATTCTGCATTTTCCTTTTCGCACATGAGTCGCAGCGACTGCGCTTTCACTTTCGCGCATATAGCGACACGGGGCAGGTGGTTGCCTCGACATGGTTCGGACGCGGGGGCCAGGTGCGCCATACCGAGATCTGATTCATGCCGAGATTTTTCGAGGGTGGAAACGACAGTATGTCTTTGGTTGACCTGCATACCATACCGACGGCGTTCTTCTCTCCGGTTCGTAGGTGCTGTTGTGCAGCTTTGCGTCTCCATCCTAGTAGATTTACAGCTCAACTTTCTGTGCAGAGTGTCACAGGGTTTATGGACGCGTTACAGACGACTCGGGCAGGGTAGGACGCACTACGGGGCGTTGTCAGGATACATTCCTGCAGTTCCCGATGCTCTCGTGTCGCGCTTGCACAGTCGTTTGGGCAGGCATACTACGCATGCGCGCAAAGTTGCCCGTGACAATGAGGTGGTGCGCTCTACACCGCCAAAGCACACAGGCGACGGGTCTTCCTTTCGATCGCCCGTCGGCAGTGTGTGCAGAGCGCAGTCTCTCTGTACCATGGCGGTCTGCCAGGAGGATGCCCTGCCCTCAGAGGCCGAGAGGAGTGTCCCCTGCTGCTCTGGACGTGTAAACGACAAATGTCTCAGAAAGCGTGAGCTGGCAAGAGGACGGAAGAGCTGCACAATGATGGGAGAAGCTGGCGTAGGCGTGCTCCTAAGACGGAGAGATGTCCCGCCTCTGATGCGTGATGACGTGGCGTCGGTGGCTTTCCTGGGTAGCACTACTGATGCGCAACGGTCTCGAGGAGGGCCGCGTTGGGGGTATGGGAGATGAAGGTGAACGTTAGTATGCATGCGTCGGTCCTCCTTCCGCTGCCCTTTCATTTTGAGGTCGAGTGCGGTAGCCGCAGGTGCACGTCGACGGCGCGGACAGCGGCGGTGCCACAGAGCCGCAGGAGTGTCTTGCACGCACTGCGGGCATTTGAGGAATAACTTTTACTCGCGTTGCTTCTTCCTCTGTCAATCACAAATCTGCCCAGTTCTTTCCAATCTCCTGCCTTCGGTGTCGAGCTGCATCCGAAAGCCCAATATCTCTTGTGTCTTTTCGCATGGCGGCTTGCGCGTGGAGACAACAAGGGTTGCGATCTCAGGGTGCGGCAAGCGCACTGCAAATTCATCGTACCATGCCATGAAGGCGCAGTCGCCATCCCATCATGCGCTGCCCTGCTCACGAGCATCTGCTCGTGAGACCATCCACTGTTTGCAGATCACTGCACGGTTGAAGAGGCAGTTGAGCGCGGACGGCTGCGGACATGGGAGAATCTCCCGTCAAGTCCGCGCAGATAATGGCGTTTCCACGCACGACTTTTCCGCGCTCGGTCTCGACGAGGTGTTCTGCACAGCGTCAGCGGAGGCATTTGATGGCGGGTGTTGCCCTTGAGGAATTTGCGCTTGATGGCTTTGCCGGCGGCGTCCCCTTGATGATGCGCCCGATCTTGGCGTCTCGGCGCCATGCAAACGTGCCGTATATGTTGCAGCTGACTCGCTCTGGCAATCCTGCGCGTGCTGATTGGCTGTGGATATCCTCATTTCAGGATGTATGCCCGCATAGCGCCGTCTGACATATAGGTGGGCAAGGCACCTGAGTTCCAGTCCGCACGCATCGACGCCGACCTGTGTCCATCCCCTGCATAGAGCGGCACGCTCCTTGCCATGAGGGCGCCTACGGCGGGGACTTCAGGCACGTTGGGGACTGGCATGGGCGCTCTGCCATGACCGTGCCATTCGTGATGACGTCGTGGATGCGCCCATCGGGCTTTACCTTTAGCCACGCGTTCATGCCGTCGGCGATCTTGCCCAAGAGCGTTTGGTGATGAGAGGCTTTCTTCCGATGCCGCAAGATAACGTACTTCCTCAGGAGCGTTCTGTCGTCCTTGATGAAGCGGAATGTCTCATCATCGATCTTGAGGCGATGGTCCAGATAGTTCCACATCATCCTCCACGTCGTAGAGTCCGGGATTCGCAGGGCTGTAGCCGTGCATCTGGCGAAAGATGTACTGATCTGCTTCCCTGCTGTTGAGGTTGAAGTCTTTGCTGCCGCTGTATGGGCACGCCCTTTTGTAGCCCAATTTTTGTTGTCTCTCTTTGGAATAAAAGCTTGTCGGGGATGGGCGGACGGCTGCGGTGAGCTGTGCACTGAGCTACGACCTGTCGCTCCCTGCAGGTGCACTCAAGACGCTCTGCTCCCTCTTTGTCAAAGGGAAAGCCGTTGCGTTCCTGCTGTGCCATGAGCCACTGAACTTCGTGCTCCAAGCGGATGGCGTGTGAACTGCAAGGCTGAGACATGGGTTTTCTCGTGAGAGTTTGACGGTGACTGTAACGTCCTGTTTGCAGTAGTCGAGCATCTCAGGTGTGTAGTGTTCCCATGCGCCCTCCTGCTCGCCATAGTCGCCCTTGTACTCGCCGAGGCGATAGCCCCATGCACGTAGGCTGGGACTTATACAGGCGCCGTGGGGCGGTCGCTCCGCATCAATCCAAGGTCGATGGTGTCGGGTTGCTGTAGATGGGACGACTGAGGACAAGTGATGTCTACGATCGCTCGCGTTGCTGCTCGCGGGAGACAACAAAGTTTGATAGACTTTAGACAGCGCGGATGTCAAAGGCGATGATGTTGTGTCCATGATCAGCTCTCCCTGTGCAAGTGCATCAGCCAGAAGGCGCACACCATTGTGGGCGGTGGACGGTCAAAGCCGATGGTCTTGCCTGTCGCGGTGTCGTGGGACTGCTAAGTGGTCCGCGTGGTGTCCTCAAAAGGGAGGCCGTCTGTCTCAATGTCGAATGAGCATGATGTCACACTCGTGAGCGTCGGGTCAATTTTGAAATCTCATACTCGATGTCGATGCGCTTCTGGTTCAGTGCAGCTGTCGGTTTGTCGATGCGCTCAAGTTCCCAACGACGCAGAGCGATGGCGCGGCGAATGTAGCCGCATACGCAGGTCGTTCACCTGTTCATAGAGGGAGATGAGAGAGGAGACAAATCTTTTCACAGAGGGTGATGGAGGATTAACATATCGCATTTTCCTTTCTTTGGTTTCTCTGAATCACAGAATATGAGCTGTTTTGGTAATACGTCGCACGATATACTATGTCTGGAATGGGGAGTGAGTGTTTTGTCACCATTAAAAATGTTCGTCTCCCTGGTATGAAAGTTTCAAAACAGTTCTCTTTGAAGATGTTGAAACGCATTTGGCTGTCAAAGATCACGCTCGCTTCCAAGGACGGCGAAGGGCTTCTGCGAATAATCATGATAGATGCGAGTACGCAACGAGAAAGGTGGATTGGAGATGATGGCATCGTAATCCTCCGTAGGTGGTGCAAAAGGTGAAAAGTCTTGTCCATCAGCGATGTGCGAATGGATGACTTCATGCCCGCACGAAGCTCTTTGACAAAGTGAAATCCGCTGTGTCAAATGGACACCAGATGCGATGAAAAGCACTCTACATAAGGAGAATGAGACGAACAGTATGCGGATAGGTGTACCATTCATCATTAGCTGTTTCAGTGTGATTTTGAACATACGCTCAACTATAGTAACGCCTGTCTGCTTTCTCTCTGTGCCGTCAGAGAAGCTGAGGGCGGCGCAGATGCCAATGATGCGTGTGCCGTAGTCAAGGTCGGTGCTGCCGCAGGTCTTGCACTTCTTGCGTGTCACGGGGTCAATCGTACCGCACTTGTCAGATGGTACAGCACGTTGGTTGTCAATAGGGGACTCCGTGCTTTTGACAAAGATCAAAAGTGCTTTGCCTGTGTGAAGGTGAGGCTGCTCAAGGTTGAGGTGAAGAGCACTACCGCCGTCGAGGTGGTCGGTGATCTCCTTCCCGCACATCTCGATTTTTGTCGAGCGGTGTGAGCTGTCGTCCGCGGTCGAAGTAGGAGTTGTAGCAGTCGCGCGGGCGGGGAATCCTGCCTCTCTGTCCCATTTGGCGTTCTTGACGCCGGTGTTCTCCGCTGGGGACGAACTCGGTGCTGAAGCGGATGCCATACGCCTTCAAAGGCTTTCTTGTTCCTTGCTTTGAAGATGAGTACCGTAGCAAGAAGATTGTATGTGGCGTTGTTGGAAAATGGCATACCCGCGGTACCTGCCGCCTCTACGACGCCGTTCAGTCCGATGGTGAGGAACAGCTTGTCAATGTCCATGAAGCCCGCGCTGTAGGCAGGAGAGCCCCGCCGCGATGGGTCCTCATAGACCATACGAGAGGCGATGAGGTGTGTGTGAACACGGTCGATGAGGTGTCTCAAGGTCACGGACACTGGCTGGGTCGCGCATGAAGCGGTGCATGCTGATGGTGATAACCTGTGCACTGCCTGTGGCAACACCACGCGCCAAGTGTGTAGCTGAAGGTGTTGTCGGCAAGTCTCGTTGCTGAAGGCGGCAGCAGGGACGCAAGGTCTGTCACGCTGTCACTCATATAGACAAAAAGCTGTGCCCGCACTCATCTGTCTGCACAGTAGTCGCGGACTCCTGATCGGCAAAGCCATCCTTTGTGGTGAGGAGGCTCGCTGTGAGAACAGGGAAGGTCAGGGAGCTCCTTGTGTCTTTCCTTCCTGAAAGCCACTCCATGAGTAAACTGCAAGGCGCGGGACGCTCTCCATGTCTACCTGTGACCGTCGGGTGGTAAGACCCCCAAACATTTCCTTCATGCGACGGTCAAAGAACGCCGATGTTCCAAAATACGCTCTGGTCGCCACGCACTGGCGAGGCTGGTTGAGTGAGACGACGCCCTGAAGTTCCTGCTCGATGTCGTGCTGATGTCGTCTTGAGGTCATCCTGCCGTAGTCTTGCGGGCAAGTAGTCGAACATGAAGAACTCACTGTTGCGACTGCCCCGCGAAGTTGCTGGCAATCTGATGACGATTCACGACGCCGCCGAACTCTGAAGGTTCTTGGGTGCGCCGAGACGCCGCCGACGCTCTTTGTCCCCTCAAGATGAAGGGATAGAGGGATGGAGGCGCAGTAAGTTTGAGCTGCTCTCGTCGTGGACGCGAATCAGCTGGTCTTTGAGGTCTTTGCGGTACTGTCTCGGCGACGTCCTTGCCGGAATCGCTCGTGAGCTTGGCACATACCTTGCGCGGTTCAGTGCGATGGTGAGCGGTTTGTATAACTCAGCTTCAAGGGTCGCCAATGTCTTGTGTGTGACGTTGGCGTTGCTGTCCACCTGCTGCCGCTCGCGCGGCGTTCTGTGCCGGGCGATGTAGCTGTCGGATGAAGCCGAGACGGTTGTCGATGATGTACTGTGGGATGTTCTTCATGTGTCTCCTTTCTGAAAGAGATGTGAGATCTGTGAATACCGCCTCGGTGCCTGTGTAGAATGCCGCTGTGATCTTTTGGCATAGCGATAGTCGATGTGGTAAAAGCGTTGGTTGGTCGTGGGGCTGGTGGTAGGCCGCCAAAGCTCTACTTTGTAACTGCCTGTCTTTGAGCCATGTGGCGTTGCCCGCCACGCAAGGGTCACGGTCACGCATCGCATCGTCGCTGCCGGAATAAAGGGCAAAACGGGAGAATGACGCTGAAGACGGCAGAAGTGTCACCGCATGATGATCGCTCTCATGCAGCGATTGGTTTAGTCCCTCCCGCGGAGCAGGATGGCGTCTGCGCCTTGCTCTCGGCTACGCTCTCCTGCTTTGTCTCCCATGACGCTGAGCAGTGTGTTCCGGTGCCATGCGGTTGACGAAGAGTGCGGGCTGTGACAACAAGCGGCATTTCGACAGCTGCCTATCTCAAAACGTGGTAGGCGGTGTGATCACGGATTTCACTGAAGTGATGCCTGTGGAGCGGTCGGGACTAGAGTGGACGCCGTCCTCACTACTCCTTTTGTGTCACTGTGGTGTCGAGCAGGTCGATGGGGTGCAGGGCGGTTGATGCTCTTTTTGTCAAGCGGATGGCGTCAGCAGAGGCCTGTCTCGCCGGTGAAATCTGCATTTGAGCATAGCGCAAGAAAAGCGCGAGTTTGTTGCGCCCTCCTCGTCCCTCTGCCTGTTGGTTTCGCTCGGCGGCGATGATGGTGTCGAGCTGCTGAGCTGCACTCCCTCTGATGCGTCCGCGCAGTGCCCGCCCTGCTCAGGAAGGCTAGCTTTGCTGTCGGTTTTCTGCAGGGTCGAGATGATGATAAGTCCTGCACCTGTCTCCTCTACGAGGCTGCACTGCAGCGGTCATCGAAGCGAGTCGATGGTGCTGCGTCCGTCGCCTTTGCCGCCGTCCTCCGTAATTAACGGTGACGGCGATGCGATGGTCCTAAAGACAACAAAGTCCACATCCTCCTTGCGAGCGATCATGCTAGCGAATTTTGTCCAGTAGCCTGTTACTCTCGATGCTGCCAGAAAGTGGTCATGGGAGGAAGATCACGCGTCGCGAACACCTCGCCAGAGTGCTCTTTGACCTCTGCCTTTGTCAGTCATTCCACATGAGGTGGAGCGGACGACTGAGGTGGATGCTCATGAGGTCGCGCAGGGTTTTCTTTGGGAGCTTTCTTCGAGACAGCCATGCCGACTGCGCAGGTGATCTCTCATGTGTGCAAGGTGTGAGGCAAGCTCACGCGGGCGATGTGGGTGGATTTTGCCGATGCCGCTTGCGCCCAGCTGTGGGCAGGAGCATTTCGCCTTTCCCGTGGGCTACCGCGCCGCGTGGGGTCGTCTGCCCGTGGGAACTCCTTAGCCTTTGCAGGTCGTCGCCCTCTTTGAGGCAGGATAGCCTGCATGTGTCTTTGGCGTTCACAGCCTGCCGTCCGGGCGGTGGTCGTCGGCGTTCCCAGATGGCGCGTATGATGTAGTCCAGGTGTCCGGAGGCAACCCATTCGATTTGGGTCTTTTGAGCGGGAGCGATGCGACTTTCATGCGCCCAAGTGGCGGGATGCCGCTGGAGATTTTTCGATGACTGCTGCCTGCCCTCGGTCGCTGTCGAACATGACGATGACTTCCTCGAAGCAAAGGAGGCCAGTCAGGTTTCATCGCCCAGATACTTTGTGCGCCTTTGACGGCCGAGATGGGATGGAGACAACAGGGTATTTGTTGTCCTGCACCTGTGAGACGGTGAGGCAGTCGATACTGCGCCCTCGGTGACGATGAGTTTTTGCCGCTGGGGTAGAGGTTCTGCCGAAGAAGCGCTGCGCTTTCGCGCCTAAAGACACAAAAGTTTTTGTCTTTGTCACCGGGTTTTCCTGAAGAGGACGCGTCCATCGTCGCTCGACATATTCTGCGACTTGGATGGGAGCTGCCGTTCGTGTCTTTGCTGCATCGTGGCGGTATTTCCGGCAAGGTGTCCTCGTGGATGCCGCGCGTGCTCTGAGGGCGCGGTATTCCATCCTCGCCCATCGGTATCGAGGATGCTGTGTAGCACCATTTCTCCTTTCGCTTTCCCTGTCTTTGTCCATTTCTCAGACAAAGCGGTATGTATGACCGCCGTGAGTCGGTCGTGCCGTCGCTAACTCCCGCAATCCGGGCACGGGAGGTGAGCGATCGTTGGTCTGCCTCTACGATGCTGCCGACTGCTCGCAGCTGGCAGGTGATGTCTAAGGCTGCACGCTGCGAGCGCGTGCGCTCGCCGTCTGCGACGCCCATCCAGGAGGACGCATACGCTGTCCTGCCAGCCGTCGATGGCGGGGTCTGCATGCTGGGATGCGGGGATACCGACCTCCATGCACGCCCGTCTGGGTGGATGAGCAGCGGTAACCGACAGCTGAACCATCCTGCCGCATGACGATGTTTTGCATACTCTTTGGGCGGGATATCACCCTTGGTAGCATGCGACGCGAATCGTGCTTTATCACGCTCGCCATGATGTCAACATGTGTATCACTTCTCTTTCTTTACGCTGACGATCGGTCCGTGGTGTCTTTCTTTCGACTACGAACCACGACGCGATGAGTTTGGTGGCGTACTCAAATCCGTGTTTGTTGCGCAATCGCGTATGTCGTGGTGCTGCCTTTGCGTTGTGCTTCGGTTCTGAAAGACTCAGAAACGTATGTCGAGTGAAATTGGCATTTGATGACGGGTGCTTTTGCGGTCACTCGGTTCAAGAGCTTTGCCTCGATGATGATGCCGTTGGGCAGGATGAAGTCGGGCGTGTAGATATGTGACTCGCTCGCAGGGACGGTGTGCTAGTGTCTGCCGCGCTCGTAGACTACTGCGATGCCTGTGCCTTGATCTGCGCAGCGATGTTGTCCTCCAGTCAGAGCGATGCCCGTGGGAAGGACGGTGGCTGCTCGCCGCGCAGCAGCTCTCAGAACTCCTCCCTCGTCACTGATGCCGACCGACCACGACAAGCGTGGTGTCGCTGTCCTCCTGCGAGGGCTGCGAGGTAGATCCCCTCCTCCTCGCCGAAGAAGCCAAGGGAGGATGCCGATGCTGTCGCTCTCTTTGAGGTCGATGATCGCACGCCTGTGAGGCGCGGCTGATGCCATAGTTCTTGTCGTTCATGTAGAATGGCGCGGGTTCATGGGCGACGCGCCCACGCGTCGCCGCTGCCGAGCTCTTTGAGCTCACCGCCAATCTCATGCTGCCTGCTGCGTCGAAGATGGGCGCAGCGCACTGCCACTCGCCGCGAGTGCGCGCGATGTTGATGCTGCGGTCATTTTGTGCTCGAAGAACTCCTCGTCCTTGTACGTGGTCGTGCCGTTAATGAGTCGTGCTTGTGCTTGTGCTTCTTGCCTCGTCAGTTCTTTGTGCTTCTGCCGCTCCTCGTCCGATCTCTGCGAAGAACGCTGACGTTCCTTGTCGTCGTCCGGTGACCCGAAGGAGACGGCGAATCGCTATGACCATCGCTTGCCTTGAAGTGCTCCAGTGCTCCAGAAAAGATGTGGGAAGTGGAATAGTGCCGACGGCAGTCGTTCCCTTTCGGTAGGTTGTCTTTGCCATGATGTGTTTGTCCTTTCTGTGGTTGGTTGAATTATTGATTCGCGTGGTGGACGCTTTTTCTCTATGTGTCCCACCTGCGGAATCCTTGCGGCTCTAAGGCTGCGGGGCTTTGCTGGCGGGAGGCAAAAGAATAGCGAATCAGTGTATTGGCTTAGTCGATTTTGAGCTTCTCGTTCTTTTGCGGTCTGGTGAAGCCGCACAGCGTACTGAAGGAGCTTTGCTGTCTCCTTGATGATGCTGTCTTTCTTTCCGCACCGCGATGCGTACTTGATGATGTTGCCGCGCAGGAAGCCCATGAACTCTTCCTTGCTCATCTGCGCCCGCATGAGCTCGATAGGTTGAACGGCACCCTTATAGTGCTCGTCATAAGCAGCCATATCAGATGTCCTTCCCCGTGCTGCCCGATGGTGCTGCACGCGCGCTGTTTTGCTGAGTGCTTAACATCGGTGATGGCGACGGGCGGGTCAGCTCGACAAGGAACTGTGCGATGCGTGCTGCCCGAACGATGCAGATGGGTGTGCGCCCCTAGATTCTCCACGATGAGCTGGATTTCGCCGCGATGGTCGCTGTCGATGATGCCTGTCTGGTTGGCAAGGCGTAGCTTGGTATACAAGCCGGTAGAGGAGCGAAGGTAAATGCTGATGTGGTATCCCGGAGAGATGTCAAATGCAAGGCCTGTTCGTACAAGGTGTGCGCTCTCCTGTGCGTTGATCGGCGGGATGTAGGCGTCCTCCAATGCACATAGGTCAAAGCAAGCCGCCCCTGTCTTGCGCTCGGGCAGGATGGCATCGGGATGAGGCGTTTGATGCCCTATGATGATTGGGGGTTCTCGGTTTTGGGCATACGTGTTTCTCCTTTCGGTAAGACATAAGCCGTCATTGACGGCCAAAAGACAGTTAAAATAAGGCGCTAGCTTCGCTAGCTGAAAGAACACAAAAATCTATCGTTTTGTATAGAGCTATAGTATATATATATATATATTTATATAAGTCTCGGTTTTTATGTTTTTAGAGGCGTAAACGTAGTATGTCTATAGGCAGTCTCTTTAGGATGTCTATAGAGCGTTCTTTCTCAACTTGTGTCCCACTTAAAACAGCATTAAAAAGCAAGGACAACTACATCCTTGCTCATTTTCTTAGACTTGATTCATTGTTCAATCAACTTCAGGCGTTGCCCGATTGAAAGTGTCGATTTTTGCTTAGGGTTTCCACGTTCCTGAAAAGTGCCTGTTGCAGCATCAATCACATCGAGATGAAGTCCTCTTAGCCTTCGTTTATCAATAACATTCCCCAGAGGACTTCGTGCATAATATCCTCTCATGGGGTTTAATTGTGGCATTTTTCTAGGTCAAAGAAAGCATTTTGTAGCGTCCCCAATCTCCCAAGGCGGGGAGGAAAATGTTGTTTCCTGTTCCTTTCTCAGCTCCTTTTCAAAAGTTCCTGTGAGTGCCTCATTCATGATACATTCTTACGTGCCATAATCAGCACCTCCTTTCTGTCTACATAACCAATGTGTATCTTGTCAATAATTTATGTGTATATATTTTAATTTTTATGGGTATATTTTACACATAGCATAAAGAAAAGAAGAAGCAGGACGAGCCCTGCTCTGTTTTTCGTAGCTTTCTTTACGCAAAACAAGTCCGACTTCTTGACTCTCTTCAGTCAAGTGTCCCAAAAATCCAGGAATCTTTGGAATCTTGTCCATGTCGTCGTCGTTGATGATAGTAACCTGCGTCAAAGAAGTCCTGAAGGATAGTACTGGTCTTTTGTAGAGGGTGACGAACTCCTCGCGGATGGTCTTGAAGAGCTGCCCGGCGTGCGCTGCATCTGTCCCAAAAACTATCATGAATCATCATGAAGTTTGTATTACTGCTATACTCTGCATTGACAACACGCTGTAAATGTGCTGCATCCATACTGTGAATAAAGTTCGGGAGATGCCCTGCGCCTGTCTCCTTGTGTCTACCTTCCCTCCTTCTTCCTCTACTTGTGTATAAAGCGGACACGCGCCTTGTTGAAACGCATCCTTACTACTTCCTGTGTGAGACACATAATTCTGCTACTAGGGTAGTCCATTGGGTGTATTCATGTGACAACGTGTCCCTCTTGCAGAATCAGTCTGCTACCTGCGCCACGCCATGCCACTCTAGCCTTAACGACCGTCGTCCTACGGCTTCCCAGATGAGATGTGCCATGTATGTCGCCGCTTGGATGAGCACACAAAGGGTTCTCATCAAGGATGCTCTAGACACAAAGGTCTGATGATGTCGCTCATCAGATTCTCCTGAATCCGTAGAGCTGCTGCCATAGGCGGCGTCATGACACTCCTCTGCTGCACACCTTGCGCTGTGATGCCGTCTTTGAGAATACTTTTAGCCTGTTAAAGGACACCGCTCTGCGCAGGTCGTCCCGTAGGCGATTCCGTGGCTTGCCCTCTTGGTCGTTGACAACATTCCCTTGTTTGTCATATTTATAGCCGTCGGCTGTGCAGTCTGCGCGTCTTTGAGCAACACTGTATGACTTTTGTCTGCAACAATGCTATAAATATCCTGCACGTTGTCACTTTTGGCGGGAGATTGACAGCTGCGCCGTAATCTCGTCTCTGAGTAACCCGAAAGTGCTGCAATCCTGAACACGTCCCGTCACTGCAATTGCAAGCCCGGTCACGAATCCTGCGGCTGTGCCCGTGCTCCTCCTTGTACGCGCAGAGCGCGTCCACTAAAGACAAAAACTAAGGAACTCCATCGGATAATCATTCTTCGCGACCTCGCTCCACCATGTAGCTAAACGCGGGTCGCTGCGCTGCCTCGATCTGCTCCTCGTGCTCCCTCTATCCACGCGACACGCCCCGCAATGGCAGCTGTGTCACGTCCGGCAAGCGTTCGCCCCGTGAATGGCTAACCATTTTGTGTATCCATCCGACGCCAACGGCGACGGCTCCTAAAATAGTAGCAGGGCTTTTGAATGTCGTCCCTTGCGGGCTTATCGCCATCGGGGATTGGATAGCAGCGGCCCACGATAGTCGATGTTCCACGGGAGTAAATCTTCTCGTACTGAGCGAATTTTCGGCTGTCTTTTAGTGCTATGGCAACGGATAGCCTTAGTTTTTCTCGCCTCCCTCCTGCTTATAAAAGTGCTGTTTGCTTTGCTTTTATGCTCCTTAACTCCTCCTCTGTGCCCTTCTGCTGGGTGAGGAGCATTGTGAAGAGGCCTGTTCTTGGTACTCTCTAGCTCCCACCACTTGCATAGATGGTTTTGAGGATATGAAGAAGGTTCTTGTTGATCGTAAATGGCGTATTCTGCTTGGCATTGAGTACTACTATAATTTGTCTAAGTTCACGGCACTCAATTTCTTTACGTACATAGTTATGATTTATTTGTGTCTCCATACGGAGAGCGAATGAGAGATGTTCTAGGGGTTGATGCTCATGATAGCCCCCACAAAGGGCGTTGTCCATGGTTTTGGCGAGCATGATTGTAGGCTTGTACCGAATGGCGTTCGCTACTAGCTTATTCTCATTCGAGAACCACGTCTTTTCAAACCAATCCGTCATAACGACTGTCTCGATCTGCTTATTCCCTACCGGCCTCTAAGTGGTAGTCATCCTGCAATAAGCATTTCAAGGATTTTTGACCCTGGGGCTGTTCGTTCCACAGCAGTCCACTTCAACCCGTTGTATCCGTTTCGGCTGCATACGTATTGTCGCGTATGTGATCTTATACGAACTCGGATGCGCTGCTAATGCTCTTTGTCCATGGATTTTTCAACCATGTTTTCGTCAATGCCTTTAGCAGCCTCAATTTGCAGAAACTCCTCTACGGATGCTTCTCTCAGAATTTGCTTGCCTGATCACTTTAGCGATGCTGGAGACTGTTTTGTCTTGGGGCACGCGCGGTTAAGACACAATCCATAATAGTGCTATGCCCTGCGTGACTGATCAAATTCTAACGCGTCAAGGGTCTACTACATAAATTTGTGTCACGTTTCTTTCAGCGCAACCCATGCCGTCGTTTTCTTAGAGCTAGTGCATCGGAAATAAATTGTGCGAATGTTGCGGCGGATGTCTCCCATGTGTGCTCCAGCAAGGCGGGATGCTAATTTTTCGCTTGCCTGCTTGTCCCTCACTACGAGCCAAGTCAAGTGTCCCTGCAAGACGCGTTCGGCTTCTTCCTTGGCACCACCTCTAGGGCAATTTGTTGCAGATATAAGTCGTTAGCTGTAGGTATCATTTATTTTCCTCCTGTCTTTTTCTCTAACTTGTGTCCCACCTAGAAATTAGAGCAATTGTTCTAATTTAGGTATAAAGAAGCCTGTGTTATCACCTCCTTCTTAGAAAATCTGTTCTAATTACCTCGCCGATGATCGCCGTGATCTCATCCGTGAGCGCGTTGATCGTCGCCTCGTCGAACGTGATCGTGTCTGCGCTCGTTATCCTCGTTGTCGGTCTGTGAAGGGCCGGAACGTCTCCAGCGCGTATAAAGCCTTCAGGTCTTGCGCGACAAACATCACGACGATCACCATGATGTGCGGTGTTGCTCCAACACCTCTAACCTCAAAGTTGTGGGTATCGACAAAGTCCCGACAATATCCGAAATGTCGCAGCGATGACGCGCAATCCATTCGTCAGCCGCTTTCTGTTGCTGCACGTCATGAGAGCCGTCGATGTTCTCTACATTCAGACAGCGTGAATGGCGGTTCATTGATCTCCACGGTGCGCACCTGCACCGTGAAAGATTTGACCGTCAGCATCCGGGACAACACGTCTTTTCAAGGGCTGTATATACGCGATTTTCATGATGTAACTCCTCCCTATATGATTGCTAGGGCGGCGACACCGCGTCGCTGACGAAGACAACAAAGGTTAGAACGGGATGTTCTGTGTGACGCTCTGTAATCGCGCCATACTCAAAGAAGTCAGGGCGGGACATGAGGCCTTCATTTACACTCACTGCATTGATAGCGGAGTCGTTACGCCACTTTTGCGTTCGCTTGCAGGAAGAATGCACCTTTGCGTTCTATATCGTCCACGCTTGACGTGGGTTCCGCGTGCCTTCCCTTCCATGGAGGGCGACCAGGGCTTCCGTGCATCGGATACGCCAGTGCGCCATCCTGCACAATCCGCCGACGATCAGCGGCGCCCGCGCTTCAAAAGCTCATGTCACCCTGCTGCGTAGGCAGGACGTTGATCTTCTTTCGTCCCCTATCGCCTTTCAATCCACGCCGAATCCCTTCCAGAATAAGGCGCACGGTATCGGCTGCCTAACGCGGGCACATTTACCGCTAAGGTGACTGATCGCGCACTACAACGCGCACGACGCGGATAATCCCTGTGAAAGATCGTATGTCTTATTCATAACGCGTACCTAAATGAACATCTATTCCTAGAATGTCTGTACCCGTATTCTGCAGGATAGACAAACATCAATCAAATCGACTATGAGGCGAAAAGCGTCAAAAACCGCTGCCATGAGTGTGCCATGTAGCACGCTTGGACGCTTTTCGAGAGCTCTGATGTGCACTCCGCCACCTACATTCCAGTCCCCTAGTTCGTCCCGCATTATCCATCCATGCACGCGCCGACCGCGCGTCGCCCAGCTGGACGCCCCGCCCCGGTGTAGCGGATTGTCGCCGACATCGTCATGCGGCTATCGGGCTTACCGTCGTAAAACCACGTGAAACGGATTTTCTCGTCGCGTCGTCGATCTGTGCACCTTCATTCCGACGACGCACTCCGCCAGTAGTAGGTGCCAATGTGCCCCATACTTCGAAAATCTTCTGTGCTTTTTCGATTGCATTCCTCCTTAATTCTGCTAGGGCGATACCGCTGCACCGCCCGGCGTTGCTGAACAAAGGGTTTAGACCTCATCTACGAGCGTATGCTAAGCTCGTCGATGAAATAGCGACGAGTAGTCGTTGAGTGCCGCGTGGTGCTAGATATGCCCCACCGCAATTTGTGAGATATGCGGTGGCGCCGCGTGTCGTCCACATGGCAGATAAAGTTTCGTGGTAGGGAGAACGCCCGCGTTGCCCTGCGTGATATGCAAGGATACGCAAGAACCGCGCCGTTATGCGGGATGTCTAGAACATCCGCGTGATTCCCCTACGCGGACGTTCGCGCGACTGGCGACAGCTTTTCAAGTGCCTTCATCATTTTCATCATCCTCCTAAAAGTGGTACCTGATCTTAACGTGTCTTTGTCACCTGGGACTGGCGCGGCGACTAGTCGGCAGAAAGAGACAAACAAGGGTTTAGCTATCCCACCGCAAGCCCGCTTCAAAAAGCGGATGTTTAGTCTTCGCGATTCGATCTGTGCTTCCTAGCTCCAAGCTTGATCTGCAACGTGTTTACGTCTGCTTCTAACTCCTTCTATAGCTTTCAGTTCTTGCATCCATCTCTGCAACGGTGGCGCGGGCTTTCAGAGCCGCGTTTTTCTGCCTTCAGTTCATCCACGAGCCGCGCGGCCTGAAAGAGTTCATGAGCGTGCTCTACGGCTGCGTTAGCGGCTTCTTGTTGAGGTGCGCGTATTCGGCGCGGGTGATGGTGATGGTGTCTTTCTTCATGGTGCATTCTCCTTTTCTTTTTGTGTACCCTTGTGTACCATTAAGGTTTTAAAATGGAACCCTTGTTCCCTTTGTACTCACATCCCTAACACCTTTAGTGCCACCCATGTCAACCCTTTTTTCAAAAAGTTTTCGATTGACAAAAGTCCCTCTACGATATACTCTAGGTATAGTGTTCTGAGGTTCCTGATTTTTCAAAAAGTTTTGGAGGTGACAAAACATGGAGAATTCGCATTTCCATGCGGATAGACAAGGAGTTAAAACAGGCGTTCTTTGATCTATGTGATGAAAAAATCAAACGCCCTCTACAAAGTCATTCAAGCCTTATATGCAAATTACGTAGAGCAGAATCATAGTGTAGTGATACTAAAAGATGGTGAAGATGTAAAAAATAGACAACAAAAAGCCCTTCACTAAGTGAGATCATGCAGGGCTTTTCTTTTGTCACCTGTAATGTAAGGAGTGGATTCAAGTCCACACAGGATGGCGAATAGCAGTATGACAATGAATCCATATCGCCCTATAAAAAGCGCTAAAACGCATTATACAAAAGTAAACCACCTATGAAATATCTATAGGAATACCAATAACAAAAGGATAAACTAGTAGGAATGGATAATGATATAAGACAAAAATTGTCATGAACTATGCTACCGAAATTACGGAACAATGCGCCGATCAACCGGAATATATGGGAAGTGAAGCGGTCGATACCCTTGATACTGCTCCCATAACTTCAATTCTTTCCAGTTAAAATAAGAACCAATGCCATATAAAATCCCAACAATGCCTAAAAAGGCATCTCGTTCGATCTCACTTACTCCTAGAATCCTTATCCTGATCTCATGATACCACAACGCCTTGCTACCTCATAGGTCATAGGTCATTTTTGTGTCTTTGTGTCTGCCTTGTGATCGGCGTGAGACGTGTTCCGGCACGCTCGTGTGCGTGCGTTCAGGCGTCGCGTCGCGCTTGCGTGTCTACACCAAATCATATAAGCCTCATACTAGTTTACTATGTTTTATAAACAGTGATAATTTCAAATTTTGACGCCCACAGATATAAGCAAAAATCTGTTGTCAGACTATTCTAGCATAAACCAAAAACTTATGATCATAAGAAATAAAAACACGTATGTTCGAGATTGATAAAACACGCATGACATTTTCGAATACTGCAGCTTTAGCTAACTAAAGCATTCGAACAAAAATTGTTTTACAAGACAAACAAATAAAGAAACATGATGAAAGCACCTACCAGAACGCCTTGACGCCTGAACACACAAAGCGTTAAGATGATTGTGCCACAACGTCGCGCGTCTGCGTGCGTACCCTTGCGCGTTGATCGTGGCAAGCTGCCGGCTGCGTTGAGATCGCTTGCAGGTGCCTTCGATAACGCGCGTAGGTGTGCGCGGGCGTGTTTGAGAAAGCTTCTGGTCGCTGCCGGGCTGCCGGACGGCTGAGCCCTCAAAGACGCGCGCACGGGGACACGCGCGAGCAGGTGAGAAATATATATGGACGTAAATTTATTTTCAAATTTTCAGCTCTGGGAGGTATGTGCTATGAAAATCCTAGCGTAGACCAAAGGCGAGGGTCGATCACGAAGATGCCTAATGGTAACCTAAAAGCCAGCAATAACACTTTGGCGTTGGCGTGGACGGAAAAGCAGAAGCGGCGGTCTGTCACCGCAAAGACAAAAACAAGAATTGATGCGCCGCGTGGCTGAGCTGCGTGTGCAAGCAGGGCAAAAGCCGACGCAGGGATGTTGCTATCTCTTTATTGATCTCCTTGAGATGTTCATGAAGGAGAAGGGCGTGTTGTAACAGAAGGGACGTTGCGTAACTACAAATACATTGAGCCTGTTGTGTTTTGCGCCTCTGCGCTGATTATCGGCAAAGACAGAATAACACCTGATATTTATCGACTACGTATTGGACAATGTGACAAAAGGTGGATGGGACGCCTATACAAGATTCAACGCTGTTTCAGATGCGTGCTAAATTAGCTGCTGTGCTGAACTTTTGCGGTGAACAAAAGGGCTTTATTGTCTCCTCCCTATAGGCAGACGTGACGTCAGGAAACAAAGGAAGCGTGGGGCTGATGTCTTGGTTATACCGTCTGAAGATATGAAGCGGCTGCTATCGGATGCGCGCGCAAAGACAACAAAAAGAAAAGGTCCCATCTCTACCTATATCGCTTTTCCTGCTGGCTATAGCTACTGGGGATGAGACCGGAGGAGTTGTTGAATACTGACCGCGTTCGCGAGTATAGACACAAAGAGGACGATTCATATTCATTCACAGCTGACAATGGACGGGGCGATAACCCATTAAGACAGAAACATCTAGCGGACGATCTATGTGCAACAGGAGGTGTTAGACGGGTGCTGGCACTCGCACCACCGTTGGAGACAACAAGTAAGCTGTAGGGGATTCAACGGCAACAGAGTATGCCGTTCTACCGCCGACACACTGATTCAAAGATTTTCTTAAAAGGACGTGCATATGCCTAAAAGGCTTCACATTCACTGTTTTTAGACATTATCATGCTACGCAACTACTGCCGAAGGGCATCAATCCAAAAGGGGGTGTCTAAGCGTCTGGGGCACGCATCGGTCAAGACAACACTGGATTTCGTATGCCCATTGGATCTGAGATGGATGAACAGGCCGCCAATGACGTATAGTACGGGTTTCATTTTATGAGTGCTTCATAGGTGCTTATCTGTAGAATAACTGCTATATTTTGATGTATGGTTTCGGTGCCAGAATCATGTATAAAACTATGATAACTAGGTGTCCTGATCGTTTCATCATATATAGATTCGAGCGAAAAAGGTAAAAAGGCGCGGTTTTCGCCGCTCTTCTCATTACTTTCACAAAAGACCTATTGAAGCCGCTCCGCATCCGTATTATTATCAGAATGAATCGATATGTCAAAATGGGAAAGGAGCGCCCATGAATCTACCCCTACCAATGCCCCGACTGCGGCACGGAGGCTCGGCTACGAGGGGCTGTGCTGGCGGTGCAGGACAGCAGCACTGCGGCGTGCCGCAGCAGCATGGACACCTGCGGAGATCGCGGCAAGGAGCAGGAGATCATCGCGCAGATCGACGATGTGCCCGATGATTTCTGGTATCTGCTCTGCCGTGAGGACAGCGTCGCCCCGCGATTCCGCGTGCGGCACTGGCGGCGCGTACCTTCTGGCCGCCCGCGCTCTACTATCACGCGCCCGCCGATGTGCGGGACGGGCTGATCGCGCACTGATGGAGACGGAGGCCGCGCAGGGAGGCGAACGAGCTGATGATGTGCCTCGGCATGCGGGGGACGACCGTGCGCTTGCGGCACTCCTCGCACTCGAACGCAATCCGCGTCCGTGGCGCGGACAGCTCTACGTCAATCCCTCCGTCTATGCGCAGTGCGGCGGCTGGACGTTCGACCGCGAGGGGCGGCGGCGCACGCTGAACTTCGACACCTGCTATCCCATCGTCCACGCCGCCTCAGTAGAGGAGCTCGATCGCTCCCCGTCCGCATCGCCCGCCCGCGCGAGAGCACTGCCCGCACTGCGGCGGCCGCACGGCAGATATGCTCGTCCTCGACGGGCGGGACGCGCGCCTGCAGTTCCTCGGCATTGACGGCATCCTCACAGCGACCTGCTGTCCGAACTGCGTCGCCTATGCAGAACCGATGCTGAGCCGCTATACCCTCGACGGCGGCAGCACTGTCCTGCCCTATGAGAATACGGATCCCACGGCGTACATGGAAGAACTCGACACCATCTTTGACAACGATCTCATCCTCGGTGCGTCACCCGTCCCACGGTTCTACGGTGCATTCTTCGACGATGTGAGCACGCTCGGCGGATTCGCCCTCTGGGGAGCAGGACTGGTCGTACGACCTGCCCCGACTGCGGACAGCCGATGAAATACCTGATGCAGATCCGCTGGAACGAACTGGCGGACTACATGGAGGGCACGCTCTACATCGAGTTCTGCCCGCCTGTCAGGTCGTCTCCATGCAGCACCAGCAGACGTGAGGTGCCGCCATGACCGACCACGATGATACCGTACTGGCAGAAAAGTTCCGCACACTGTACGCGCACCTTTGCCGTGAGCGCATCCTCCCCTCCCTGCCGGTCGCAGAGGATGCCTCGCCCGCACAAATGGCGACAGCGCTCCGACGGGCACTATGCAGTGCCTATCCCGACGACAAGGCTGAAGCGCATGATGAAGAGCATTCACTACGCCAACGCCTTTGCCGACACGGCGCTCAGGGAGTGTGCCTTTACCCTCGACGATGTCGAGCAATACCTGACACGGAATCGCTTCCTTGACCACGACCGTTCCGTCGATTTCTTCAACAAAACGATCACGGCGGAGGGATTCGTCATCACGCCGACCGCCCTAGTGGAAACGATGCTGAGAGCCTGCTCCTCAGTCATAAAGGAGAACACGATGACGTCCGCAATAATTCTTCGCACGGAAAAAAGCCCATGCCCACGGAGGTCTACACCGAGGAGGAGATGGCCGCCGTCGAGGGACTTCATCGAGACGAACTTCGGCACGTACGCGAACGTCTTTCATGAGGGTCGTCTCACCCGACATCCATCTGGATATATGTATCGTCGATCCGACCGAGGACGGAACTACTACATGCTCGTCACCCTCGGGATGAGGGGCACACCGCATGAACGTCCCCGCTGAGCTCGCCGAGTACAAGCTCGAACGCGCCGAGCTCGCGAGTGCCCTGCCGCCCGACTGGAAGATCCACGAGGACGACGAGGGTACTACTGGCCGATCCACCTGCTGAAAAGCCTCGCACGTCTGCCGATCGAGGATGATACATCGGCTCGGCTGGGGGCATACCATCGACAGCAGGACGAACAACTACGCCAAAAGCACCAAAGCTGACCGCCTCCCTCATCATCGGGGCGCAGGTAAAGGGCGACAATACGGTCTGCCTCCTGCCGGACGGCGACGAGGTCAATTTCTATCAGATCATCCCGCTCTACCGCGACGAGCTCAACTACAAATTCGACCGCAGTGCGAAGGAACTGGTAAACCTCTTTGGCGAGCGGCACGTGAGCTTCATCATCGACCCGCAGCGGCGCAGCGCATGCGCCCCCGAGACTTTGAGGATCTCGTGATGGACAACGCGGGTGGCATCTCTCACCCTGCACGAGAAGAAGCTCCCCGTCGATGAGATCGAGGCGTACAGTCACATGGCGGTCTACCTGCGGTGGTGCATCCTGCATGACCTGATGGCGGACTGGTTCATCCGCGAGTACGAGACGACCGTGCGCGCCGTAAAGAGCACCGGCGGAGACAGACCTGCGTCCCTTCCTCCGCGACGAGCTGCACGGGATCCTGATGCGGCTTCTTCAACGCGGAGGGCGCGGCGTTCGCGCATTACTACTACGACGGTGGGCCCCCTCCTACCCCTCGGACGTCGACGATCACGCCCTCGCGTGTTTCGGAGCAGAAAAATACTACTCGAAGGGTTTGACGACGAGCATATCTCTTCGTCCCATTCGACGAGCGCCTCTATCGGGAGATGGCAGAGCTCATCGAGCGACACTGGGATGCGTGGAAACGCAACACTGAGGAGCAGATGGACGCCGATCCGAGCGACGTCGCCATCGCAACGATGCAGTACCTGAACGCCAGCAGGGCGAGCTGCTCTCTGATGTACCTCCGCCGCTGGCGAACGACGACCGATCGCCTCATGGTACAGCTACGCCACGCGCACGGCCGCGCGCGACGGCATTGTCCCCGTCATCATCGTCCCGAGCGACACGCTCTGGGAGGCACTGACGATGAACGCCGAGGCGGAAAAGGGCGCGTTCGAGGACTACGAATTCGACGCGAGACGCCGTCATCGCGTACCGCGAGCGCATGGCGCAAAAAGCTGGTCAGGACGGCAAAAGATCCTCATGACGCGGCGTGCCGAGCGCACGGAGGACATGACGGTGAAAAAGAGCACGATGGGTGACGCAATGACCGCCCCATCGGCTACTGGAACTACGAGACGCAGAAAAACGCATCCCGTGATCCTCGCCAAGATCCCGTCAAGCATCCGTGGGAGATCTTCACCTACCTGCCCTTCGGCGGGTGGAACGACTGCCCCGACTACCGCCGCGCAGATGGCGGTCGCAAAGTACTGGCACAAGACGGACGGCGCCGTCCCGCCGTCCTCACCTGACTACGCTCGAGTACCGCGTCCCGCGCCCGTCGCGCCGGGCACGCCGCCGCGCTGCCGTGAGAGCAGTACGCCTACTGCAGCGACATCATCGAGCAGGGCGTCCCCGGCATGAGCGTCAGCAGGGCTCGCCGACAGCCTGCGAAAATCGCGCATTTGGTATTTCTGGTGGGATTAACCCATTGAAGGGAAAGCAGACGAAGAGACAGGAGAAAGCTTCCTGTTCTGCCGTAATAAGCGCCCTACCACCGCTCCGCGGTCCCCTCCCCGTGTCGCACGGGGGGCGATGAATGACGGTAGATTCGCTTCCCCGTCGCGCGGGGAAGTGGCGAGCATCGCGAGGCCGATGGGGAAAGGCGCCCTGAGCGCAGTGGCCCCAGACGAGGAGGAGCAGCAGATGACGTTGCTGGAACAGTGTCGGGCATGGCACAATCACGGAGATTACGAGAAGATCATTGCGGCGATGAGGAGATCCCCGCCGCAGAGCGCACGCCCGAGCTCGACGGCGAGCTGGCGCGCGCCTACAACAACGTTGCGCAGCCGAGGCGAGTGGTGGTATTTCCAAAAGGCGATTGACCTCCTCGCGCCGCATGCAGAGGATTCTGCCGACGATCACGTCTGGAACTTCCGCATGGGCTATGCTACTACTACCTCGATCAGGGAAAACCGCGCCCTGCCCTACTTTGAGACGGCGCTTGCGGCGCTGCCGGGCGACGAGGACACCGAGCAGATGATCGAGGACTGCCGCCGAGGCTCTCCCTCCCGCTCTTTTTCGCGCCCGTTCCGCATCCGCGTGCAGGGAGGCGTGGCTCGCGTTCTCCGAGGCGGAGGAGCTGCGCGCGCTGATGGATGCGGGATCGGATCACGGCGAGGAGCTCATCGAGCGGTGCAGCTCTGCGCTGCACATCGCCTTTGATGATCTCTCATTCGAGCTCGGAAAGGGCGGCGAAAATATGAGCTCATCCTTACCCCCGAGGGCATGCGCGCAAAAGCTCTTTCCGCTCGTCTATTTCGCGCCATGCCCCCGCCTCCGTGCGCGAGCACTGGGACATCCACGTCGGTCGCACCGCCTCTCTTGGCTTTGCCCTGCGCACGGACGACTACAGCATCGAGATGACGGATGTCGCCGTCTGGTTCGCGCCCGATGGCGACGGGATCGCCCTCACGGTCTCTGCGAAAAGCTCCTGCCGCTCCTGCGGGAGAACGAGAATCGCGCATGGTGGATGCTCTCCACCATCGTCGATCGAGGCACTCGGCGGATCGCCGCCATCCGCCTCATCCACGATTTTCGATCTCCTCGATGCGCCGCGCGAGGGCCGTCGACCCTGCTGGCGGATCTGCCGCAGGCACTCGAGGCGGCAGGGGTACTCCCTCGCGAACGATGCAGAGGGTACCTTGACCACTACTATCTCGCCTACGAGCGCGAGCCAGACACATCGGACGATGCGGATCTGCGGCTCGACGTCTATGCGGGCAACACGCGTCTCCCCTCCCTCCTCAGTTCCTATATGGATAGTGATGCGACGCTCGTGGACATCTACCATGCGGATGGGATCGCGGCGGGCTTTATCGCCTATCCGCTGACGGACGAGATGCGCGGAGTGCCGACGAGATTCTCGATTTTCGCGATGCGCTCATGCAGGCGATCGAGGAGGAGACCGATTGTCTGCACGCGGTAACCTTCCTCGGCGGGCAGACGGGCGTGAACTACGGCTATCTGGACTTTCTCGCGTGGGATCTGCCGCCGTCCTCGTCGCCGCAGAAAGCCGTTCTCAAGAGGACGAATCTGCCGTGGGCGGTGTTTCACTCGCTTCCGACGGGACGCGGCGGGCACCGTCAACATTTTTTTGATCGCGACGAGGAGGAGGAGGACGCCGCCGCGCCGGAGACTCCGACACGAAAAAGGCCCCCTGCTCACGGCGGAGGCCGTCGCCAAACTCGAGGCGATGGAGGATGGATCCACGGGCTATTTCTTTAAAATGCTCAGCTATCTGAACAAATACATCAAGAACAGCATCATCAAGGGGCGGTTCACGCGAGGCGCATCGTGACCGCGACATTGCGCTGTGGTATGCCTACGCATGCAGCAATGTCGATCATGCCCCTACTACTACCGAGCGATACAGTGGATGCCGGACTCCGAGCCGAATGCGCGCGGGTGCGGGACGTGGTACTATCGCTACGCTGTCGCCCTCATGCACTGCGGCTATCTGGAAAAGGCCCTCCGCTATGCCGCGCAGGGAACGCGCGAGGCCGGACTATCCGTGGTGCTATCTCGAGCTCGGCAAAGCTGCGCGCCCATTTCGGCGACCGTGACGGTGCGCTGGACGCCGTGCGGCGAGGGCTTTCCCTCGTGCCGGACGACCGCGAGTTCCTGACGCTGGAACGTGAGATCGAGGAGGGCGCAACGATTGAGCAGATGTGCTTTCACTGGGTCGACGGAGCGTATGACGAGGAGCTGCAGCAGGCATCACGTGCGGCCGAACTTCCGCAGGAGGGGCGCGGCGGCGGGATGCCCTCGATGACATGTACCAAAGCAGCGTTCCATCCTCTGCATCCGCGTCGACGAGGAGGGGCTCTCCGCGTCCTGCGCCTCTTCTCCCCATATCGGCGGGCAGCTACACGCGCAACGCGCCCTACTGCCATTTTCCCGCGCAAGGCCGGAGATACAGAGGTGGAGATCGTATTCCGCATGAACGAGGCGGGCATGTCAGCTCCCATCACGCTGGCTGACCGAGGTCGGGATCACATCGACAGCGGGGTATGGGTGAAACATACGGATGAGCACGGCACGGCACAGCTCACCGCCGTGCACGTCTTACTCGATCACACCGTCGTGCTCGAGTACAAATACCCGTGGAAGGAAAAGAGCGCCTACTTCGAGGTGGATGCCGACTGGAACGTTGGCGAGCCCGGAAAGGATAAGGCGAACGGAAAGGACAGGGACTGTAAAACGAAAGCAAAACACTTCGTTTCGGTCCCTATTTCTATATCTCTTTTTGCATATTCTACTCTGCTGCGATCTCAAGGGGATGCGCTGATCCGCACCACTTTCGGCAAACACAGTAAACGCATCCGCCGTCGTCAGCCCCATTTTTCGACAAGTCTCTTCCATTGCAGTCTTAAGGTCCTCATCCATTGGGAAGCTCACCATTTCCTCTGCCATCGATTTTCCTCCTTCCCCGCCCTCAATACGTCTCGATGATATTGAGTACTGTCACACGCGGCGGGCGTGCGTCCGATCTCGCGGATGATGCGGATGATGTGATCCTCGGAGAGGGCGCGGGCTCTTTGCCCCGCGTCGTGGAGGATTGTCTCCTTGTGCACGGTGCCGTCGATGTCGTTCGCACCGAACCGAGCGCGACCTGCGCCACGGGCACAGTCAGCATCACCCAGTACGCCTTGATGTTGCGGAAGTTGTCGAGCAGGGAGCGTGAGATCGCAATCGTCCGCAGATCGTCCCACATCGACGTCTGCCGCACCGTCCGCCAGCTCCGTATGCGACGGCAGGAGCGGGAACAGGGATGAACGTCTGAAAGCCCCCGTCTCGTCCTGCAGGTCGCGCAGGCTCGTCATGTGCTGCGCGCTCCTCGAAACGTCTCGATATGCCGTAGAGCATCGACGCATTCGTCTTGATGCCGAGCTCATGCGCCGTACGCGCCACGGCCAGCCACTCATCCGCCGTCGCCTTGTTCGGGCAGGCTCCCGCGCACGCGGTCGGAGAGAATCTCGCGCCGCCGCCCGCGATCGACTGCAGCCCAGCCTCGCGCAGGCGCAGGAGCACCTCGCGCACAGAGAGCCCCGACGTATGGGCAAAATGCGTGATCTCCACGCCCGTGAAGCCCTTCCAGGTGAGTGAGGGGAATGCCTCGTGCAGCGCGCGCAGACGCGGGAGATAGTCGTCAAACGTCCACGTCGGATGCAGCCCGCTCACGACGTGCAGTCCGCGAGATGCGGGTCGCGCATCGCCTCCGCGACGTGTGCCACCGCCTCGACGCGCTCATCTCGTAGGCGCCCGCATCCTCTGCGATCGCGCCCAAACGCACAGAACTTACAGTGCGCCATGCAGATATTCGTCAGATTCACATGGCAGTTCACTTGTAGTGAACAATATCGCCGCATTTCTCCGCGCACATGGTCGGCGAGCGCTGCCGAACCACGCGATATCGTGCGGGCAAAGAGCGCCGCGCCGTCCTCGCCCGTCAGGCGCTCGCCGCGCTCTACTTTCTTCTCAATATCGAGTGATTTACTCTGCGATTCATCGTCTCCTAAACACACAAGTTATCTCTTTATGATTCGATACACAGCGCAAAAGTCCTGCCACAGATGCAAAAGGCCGCCTGCAAAAACCGGTCGGTATCGGCTTTGCAAAACGGCTCGGAGACAGCAACAGCACCTCATGACCACAGGTCATTCCCTTATTTTTCGGCGTAATCGCCAGCGCGCGTACGGGCGGCCCGTCGCGCCCTCGATGTTCGGCCACCCGAGGAAGAGCAGCGCCCCTGCCGGCGCCACGCGGTCGAGATTCGTCAGCACCTCGACCTGCAGCTTTCCCCCTTGCCGAGGACATAGCGCTCGCACGCGAGATCCCCGCCTTTGCCGCCTCCGTCGAGGGCATCCGTGTCGAGCGTCTCATGTCCGTTCGCCGCGGCATTGCGCGTCTCATGAGATATGCTCAGCGCATCCATCGACCACGACGGGAAGTTCTCACTGCCGTCCGCGGCGATCCCGGAGATCGCATCCATATCCGGCCAGTGACGGCTCCACCCCGTATAGAGGCGCGACAAACGCACCGTCAGGGATCGCGCCAGTACTTCGCCTCGTACGCGCTTGATGTCCTCCACCGTCACCGCATAGTGCATCGCGCGCGACCTGCTCGTCACGTCGATCACGCACAGCGGATGAGAGCATGTGACGCGCACCGAAGTCCTCCGCAGGCGGGAGGTTTCGCACGAAATGTCCCGGAAGGTCAATGTGCGTCCCGAACTGCCCCGGGAACGAACGTCTGGATGAGGCGGTCGAGCATCGGATTGCCCCAGTCAAAGCACGTCTTTGAGAGCTCCACCGAGCCCTCGAGGATCCCCGCCCAGCACGGGCTGTCGTTGTTCAGCGGGTGCGTCAGATCCCACCCTCTCATACGCGTCCGACTTCAGCTCCTCGGTGCGTTCCACAGCTGATATCCATATCCCCATCTCCTTTATTCTATAGGCCAATTTTATATGTTATATAGCTGTAACAAATGTCAGAAAGCCTAAAATCACACCAACTAAATTCAGGGACGATAAGGATAAAATCCTTTTTGGCTCTTTCGTCCATCACAAATAACTTAAATTAAACGTGGAAATCAGAAGCGGTAGAGGCTGCCACGGTTGAGCCTTTACCCCTCAAATTAGCGATAATTTGAGGAATATAGGTGATAAACACAAAAACACCGATAAACGCTCGATTGAACCCACGATAAGATTGATTTTCTTTTTCCATAAATTACCTCCATTTTATATAACGTACATGTTTATGTATATTATCATGAGCCTTGCATTTTTCAAATTAAATTCTTTTATGGGCGTTGACAATCTTCTGAAGTTTTACTATACTAAGGATAGTTAAGGAGATATTAAATCAGCAGGCTGATTCAGGACAGGCTGCCCCATGTGATCCGTAAGCGCATGGTGTGTCTCCTTCGAGGATTTCCACCGTGTTGACCGACGGTTGTTGGAGAGGACACGGGATGCACCTCGCTGGCTGGTGAGGAAGCAGCCGCAGCGTCCACGACGGACTGGGAGGAGATTCCGATGGGTTACTGACTGGCCTGCAGGTCTGCCGTGCACCCCGACCCGGTGGGTCGGACGGGGATGCCGAGCGAAGGTGCGGCGGGGAATGCGGCAGCCCGCGTGGGGTGGGCACACAGAGGGCATGGATTGGCGCATGACGAGGAGGACGTTCCCCAGAGCGGAACAGAATGGCGCACAGAGAACATGTCGTGGTGGTTTTCTCCAGCGTTTTCGCCGGAAGTTCCGCATCTCAAAGCTGGCGGCGATGCGGAATGAAGCGTGGATCGTTTGAATGCAAGAGGTTACCTATCACTTCCCGTATTTTCCTCAGAGACCGCCGATGCGTGACGAGAAAAGCGCATCGGCGGTTTTGTTTTCTGACGTCTCTTTCCCAGCGGTTGGGCGAGACAGCACCAATGTGTTTTGCTATTTTTGGAGTTTTCGTGCTATAATACAGATGTTTTTCATTTTCATTATAGATAGGTGGTATTAGCATGAAACACTCCGAAAAACGAGTTCATGCAGCACGAGTGCGGCTCCTGAGCTGACGATGCGCGCATGATCCTCAGTGCAATCCTCACCATCATCTTTGCACATCGAACGTCTACCTCGGCCTCAAGGTCGGTCTGACGTTCTCCTCCGCCATTCCGGCGGCGGTCATCTCGATGGCGGTACTCAAGATGGCGAAGGATGCAAACATCCTCGAGAACAACATGGTGCGAGACGCAGGCATCGGCGGCAGGTACGCTGTCCGCCATCATCTTCATCATCCGGGCATGCTCGCGGTCGGCTACTGGCAGGACTTTGAGTTCTGGCAGACGCTCGTCGTCTCCGCCTGCGGCGGCTGTCTCGTGTTCTCTCACCATCCCGCTGCGGCGCGCGATGGTCGTCCACAACGACCTCGCCTACCGGAGAGCGTTGCTGACGAGAGATCCTAAAGGTCGGCTCGCGACGACAGCCGCGAGCAGCACGGCTCCGGGACTGAAAGGATCCTCTCGGGCAGTGCCATCGCGGGCGTGATCGCGTTCCTCACGAACGGTCTGCAGGTGCTCGGCAGCAGCCTCTCCGCATGGTTCCACGTCGGACGCGGCTGACGCAGCTCCCGCTCGGCTACTCGTCGGCACTCGTCGGCGCGGGCTACCTCATCGGCATCACAGGTGGACTCGCGATGCTGAGTCGGTATCGCCATCGCATGGGCGGGCTTCGTCCCCTATTTCACCATCACCGGTGCGCTCCCCGACGGCATGACCTGCAGAAATTTGCGGGTACCGTCTATCAGCAGAAGGTGCGCCTCATCGGCTGCAGGCGCCATGGGCGTCGCCGCGATCTGGACGCTGCTCTGCCTCGCACGCCCCGTCATTGACGGCGTAAAGGAATCCATCGCAGGGGCACGTGCCGACAGCGCAGACGCGGTCTGCACCACATCGGACATCGACATGACGATGAAAGAGTGTCGGGCTCGTCTTTGCCGTCACCGTCATCGGACTGCTCGTCATCTTCTACGCCTTCGTCAGCCCCGAGCAACGGGATCGGGTGGGCGAAAATTGCCTTTACCCTCGTCGGCGTCAGCGTCGCCGTCCTCATGAGCTTCTTCGTCGCCTGCCGCCTGCGCCTATATGGCAGGGCTTGTCGGCACGTCCTCCAGCCCGATCTCGGGCATCGGCATCCTCGGCATCATCGTCGCATCGCTCGTCATGTACGCGCTGTGCTCCATGTTCGGCATCTTCGCGCTGCCGGGCGGCGAAAAATTTGCGACGGCGACCGCCATCTTTACCACGTCGATCATCCTCGCGATCGCCTGCATCTCGAAATGACAATATGCAGGGATCTCAAGACCGGCTATCTCGTCGGCGCAACGCCGTGGCGTCAGCAGGTCGCGCTCCTCATCGGCTGCGTGATCCGGCGCGCTCGTCATCGCCCCGTGCTCAACCTCCTCTATGGGGCATACGGCTTCTCAGGCGCGCTGCCGCGTGCGGGCATGGATCCCGCGCAGGCACTCGCCGCACCGCAGGCGGTGCTCATGACGACCATCACTCGGGGCATTTTTCTCGCAGAAGCTCGCGTGGGGTACATCTACATCGGCATCGGGGTCGGCATCGTGCTCGTCCTCATCGACCTCTTCCTGCGCCGCTCGACGAAAGACCTCGCCATGCCGCCGCTCGCCGTCGGCATGGGCATCTACCTCCCGCCCGTCATCCAGACGCCGCTCGTCGTCAGTGCGATCCTCGGCTACTTCGTCAACCGTCACCTGCGTCAGACGAAGGGGAGAGGAAGCAGCGCGCAGAGCTGCGGCGCGGCACGCTCTTTGCCTCAGGGGCTCATCGTCGGTGAGTCCATCATCCGCGTCCTCCTCGCCCGGCATCATCGTCGTCTCCGTCTCCGAACGGCGGCGGCGAGACCCTCTCGCCATCGCGCCTGAGGATTCGCTGACACCGCCGAGATGCTCGGCCTCCTCGTCTATCGGCGTCCTCGCCATCTTCAGTCAGGTCGTACTGGGCGGGAAAAAGAAGCATAAATTTTTCGTAACAGCGAAACGCCATCGGTCACGTTTGGATCGATGGCGTTTCTTTTCGTTCTTTTATGCAGGGCAATATTGTATAATAAGAAAAACGAGGTGACGAGATGAATCTGCGTGATGAATTTGAGCGCATCATGCGCCGAGCAGCGCGAGATCGCCCTCGCGACGATGAGCGAAGGGCTGCCGCACGTGCGCATTGTGAATTTTACTATGATACAGAGAAGCACTGCGTCTACTTTGCCACGTTCAGGACAACGAGAAGGTCGTCGAGCTCGCAGCGATCCTCCATCGCCTTCACCGTCCCGCACAATAACACGACCGAGCACGTCGCGCCAGCTGTCATCGCGTAAAGATCCACCAGCATCACCGCGGTCCACAGAGCCATCGTCGCAAAGGCACCGCGCTTTCGGGAGACCGTCGACGCCGTCGGTGACGACCTCATCCCCCTACGAGATCGTGCTCACTGAGGCGGTGGTATTGATCGGGCGGGATAACTGGAGCAGGATCGTATTCTGAGAAGCGGCAGATCACAGCGGGCGACGTCACGACAGCGTTGCTGGCGCGGCGGAATTTATCGACGATCCTTTCTGCTTGTATTAAAAGTATAGTATAATGGCATGAAGAGGTGATTAAAATGAATCTGCCGGAACGGGTGTTGAACGCATGATGCGAGCAGAACGAGATCGCGCTCGCAACGATGAGTGACGGACTGCGCACGTCGTATGTCAACTTTTACTACGACCCAGCAAAGCACTGTGTCTACTTCGCGACGGTAAAGGATAACGAGAAGGTCGCCGAGCTCACCGCATCCCTCCACCGCCTTCACCACCGTTCCGAACAACGGAACAACCGAGCACATGCACGTGCGCGGTTATGCGTTAAGTCTCACGCCGCTCACAGAGATCACGGACGCCATCATCGAAAAAGACGCTTACGCGCTTTTCAGGAAACCGTTAACACGCGGTCGGCGCCGACCTCGTCCTCTACGAATCAAGAACTCTAGCAAGGGCAATGGTGATGGCTGCGCGGGCGGCCTGAGCAAGGGTGTGACCTTCTGAAAAATCAGTGCATCTATGCGTTCCGAGAATCAATGTCTGGAAGATAATCACACATCCAGCTGAAGGACGGCACGCGAAAGATCTTTCTCGGCACCCGAGGAGACAGGGCGGGAAATCGACGCATCCATCAAGGCGTTTCTCTCGTTACGTCGACGGTGCGGTGACGACAAAGAATCGCACTGTGCAGGAGATCGATAGGAGAGTCGTGCAGATCAAATCGTACTGCACGCAGAAGCGCGGATATATGCAGGCTACGCGATCGAAGTCTTGCGGGAGAGAGAGAGAAGAGGGCGCGAAAAGAAATGCGTCTGGAAAGATCTAAAAATTGATCGCCAAACTCAGAATATCAGCAGAACAGACGATGGATCTACCCGATGATATTCCGCAGGCGAGACCGCCATCTGTGTGAGAGTCTCCTATCGTGCCTATCAAAAGGATAGCCTTATGGCTATCCTTTTTGATGAATCTATGGAATTATCCTTCCTTAAACACGCCTGCCTGCTGTAAAAACTTTTGCCTTCACCTCATTTCCACATCGTCGATTTTTCATCGATCGCTCAGGGCGTCCACGTGACCGGTGATAAATGCTCGTTAAACGTATCGATTTTTCTCGCCGTTAAAGATATTATTGAGCGTTGTCAGTCGGTTCCGCCAAACACTTTGACAAAATCTGCAGTACGTCCTGCCGTCGATATCCGCGACATTATTTTTCGGCATATATCTTTGAGTTTTTCCCCAACGCCCAGCGAATACGCATAACGGTATTCGCCGTTTTCATCGATCCGTCTGGTAGTAATTATTATCACGTGAACTTTTCCAAATCTCACTCGCGGTGCGCGCTGAACCAGATTATGGAAATAATTATGATGCAGCGTCACATTTAGTTTGCCATCATCCGCCGTTTTTGCATCACTGCTCCCGATCAAAATCGTTTTATTGTGACGTTCAAAAACATTATATGACATCGTTACGTCGTCCGCCTGATTCGTAATATCGACCAAAGCCGTCCCGATGCTCGTATTCACGATGAAAAATACGTTTCCGTCGGCTGCGTGCCGTCCTCGAAATGACAATGATCGATCCAATGTGCGTGCCGCCACGGATCGTAATACTGTCATACTGGGAGTTCCAGTTGCCTTCCGGCCCATCGTTTGGATCCCACGACGGGAAATAGTCATAAGGGGACTCAAACATGATATTTCGGATGATAATATTATCCGCATCAAGGACTAAATCCGCGCTTTAATTTCGCATCTTCAATCCCAATGATGCTCGTATTGGCAGGGACGTGAACCATGATGTTTTCGCCTGATTCTTTTTGAGATTGTTTTTCTTTTTCCTCCTGTACTCTTCTTTTGAGGCTTTTCGGCGCGGTACTATGTGGCGCATGCAGATCAAGATGCTGCAAAATCGCAGCCCTCCGCCATATAATCTTCCTTCGTCAGGTGCTTCCATCCGCGTCCGTATCGAAGTCGATCGTTCCGTAAATCATCAAAATCCTAGGTTCTGTATTTTTGCGATTCCCAAATGCGGAAATAAACTCCTGCCTATTGGTCACGCGAAAAACATCGTCCTCTACGGCAGCAGCCCCGCCGGTTGTCCCGCCGCCCTCTGCAGCAAATCCATCATTTTTAGCGAGCACCTCCCGGTAAAATCCGTCTTCCCCATCGAGCTCTGGATAAACGGCAAGAGAAAAATAGCCGCTAACGCAGTAATGCAGGCAATCAGTAAAATTTTCTTTTTCATGGTCTTATCTCCCTGTCGTCATTGTCTTAATGGAGTGCCCTCCGAGCCTATAGTATACCACTACGAAGAAAATGAGATTGAGCGGATACAGCCGTCAAGAATTTCCGCCACTGCTATTTTCTTTGATGATATTCTGCAGGAAGAGCATCGTTAATAAGGGACAATACGAAAAAGAGCAGCCGAGATGTGACTGCTCTTTTGTTTAGCGGGTGGCTCCGTGCTGTTGAGTTCCCGTCCTTGCGGGGATTCCCCTAGCTTAGCTTCGTCGCTGCGGGGGAATGCTGGCAACGTACGAAACCGATGAGCGCTTGTGCCGTGCCGCTACATCTGTCGATATGGATTGGTTTACGGCTTGCGTCATGGCGCCTCCGGCACACTGCGACCGTGTGCCACCTCGCCTCGGCAGGGGCTGGAGGCCACCGCTCCGTCCTTGCGAGGAGTTCCCCTATCTTAGCTTCCCCCGTCTCGCGCTGCGGGAAGTGGCGGCTGTACCGAGCCGATGGAACGCTTAGTGCCTTGCGTGCACTTCTGTCGCTATGGATGGTTTGCAACTGTGCGTCCGCGGCGCCCCTCCACCGCTTACGCGGCGGTCCTGCTGACCTGTCCAGAAGCAGGCCCTCGGGCGCAGCTGATTGGGTAATAACAGGTCGTATGGGAAAACGTCCCAGAACACGAGCGCCAGCGAGTGCAGATTGGATGACGTTGACCGCTCGCTCTGGCGGGGAGGGCTGGAGATACGCTCCGTCACCCGCGGGGTTCCTCCTGCCAGCTTCGACGTCGCTGCGAAGTGGCGAGCATGCGAGCCGATAGCGAGCGCACGCCTTGCGTGCACTTCTGTCGATATGAAGATTTTACAGCTTGCAGTCACTGGCGCTCCGGCACTGCGTGTGCGCCTCTCCCACCTCAGCGGGGCTGGAATACCCTCCGTCATGTGAGGGTTCCCTATCTTAGCTTCCCCCGATCGCTACGAAGTGCAGCAACACGAGCCGATGAAACGCTTGTGCCTGCGTGCACTTCTGTCGCTATGAAGATTTTACAGCTTGCGTCCATGCGCCCCTCCGGCACACTGCGTGTGCCACCCTCCCCACTCTGGCGGGGAGGCTGGAGATACGCTCGTCCCTTGCGGGGATATGGTTTTGAAAATCTTGTCAGACAGGCTTTATACCGAGCGTGAGCTGTTCCGTCCTGCAGGGATATGGTTTGAAATAGCGTCAAGCCGTGGCGGGCTTACCTCGAAAGCTTTTAACTTGTTTCCGTCCTGCAGGATATGGTTTTTGAAAAGACCGCATGGATCAGTTCCAGCGCGACTGGTCTGCAGTGTTTCCGTCCTGCAGGGATATGGTTTTGAAATTATAACTTTAAGGAGTTATACAGGCTGGCATGCTCTTGTTCCGTCCTTGCGGGGATATGGTTTTAAATCCTTGCGGCGGGATGCCTTGCTGTGTCTGGCTCGATATGCCGTTTTGCGGCGCGGATGTATTTCCCTCCCTTTCACGGCGACGCTGCGTTCTAAAGCCGCTGTATGTCCTACGGCTCTAAGCGCGGCGGGATTTCACTCTCAGTATAGCACAGGTGGGCTGATGGCGCAATCCGCCGCCTGAAAGCGCTGATAGTAATTGGTACAACCATCTTGGGGAAAGTACGCTAAACTCCAGCACCGCCAAAGTCTTAGTACATCTTTTCGCCCTGTCTGTGTCGACAAATCCTCCCGCAGCCTCTGCTATGCGTCCGGTTGTCCTTGACGGGACAATCTGCACCAATTCGACGGACTTTTATTTTATCGGTACTTCCCAGCGCATCTTTTGCCCACTTCGGCGGAAAATCCTCCTGAAACTTCTCTGCGTCGGTTTTCCACCTCGTTCGGACGATCTACGCCAATCTGAGAGACTGTTTTATCAGTGATTCCCTAGCATGGGCATGGCGTGGTCTCTCCTCCCATGCTGCGAGGACGAGCGGGGCTATTCGTGAGTTTCGAGGGCTTCCTCGAGCCATTCGTTGATCTGACTGTAAATGGTGCGTATCTGTTGGACTTTTGTGCCGTATGCGAGGCACAGCATCCGTGCAAAGATATTCATCAGAGCAGGAGGTGTCATCTGTATGTCTCGCTGGAAGGACTCCCGTGTCACGTTGACGATGACGTGGGCGACATTGTGCGCAGGCTCTGACTGCGAGCCAATTTCGAAGTTCATCCACCATGGCATCATGCAGTTCCGCATCCTTTGCCATGCCTTCTTCCTGCATGTAGGAGCAGTATTGGATGAGCAATGTAAGGAGAGGTCGCTGTCCTTAAACTCTCCATACTTTCGATTCAGACGGTTGAGAAGTTTTCCGCCGACTGCTTCAGCAGTGGTCGCTCAAGCGATAGATTTTTCGTTTTATACGTTGTGAGGTTGTAGATATGCTGCGGATTTTGTTTTTCCGCCCTTCACGTTTTTCGCGACGTAATCGAGCAAAAAGTTCGTAGAGAAACGGTGTAATACGCAGCATAAAGTTGGAGACGATCATTCTCCTGATCAATCTGCATGACGAGTATTCGACGATACGTTCTTCGTCTTCCTTGAACCAAAATAATTTCTGTCCCTTGTACTCTGGCAGGGTTTTCCGTGCCTTGTCGGGGGAAGAGCATGGTGCGGTAGGCGGCGTGTTTGAGCAGCTGTTTCGCCTCAGCGGGGACAAGGCTGCTGCTGCGTGCGAGGGTGAGTGCTGCGTTGTACTCGTACGCGCGAATGAGAGAGATGATGCGATTCTTCTCCGCATGATAGCGAAAGATTTTGAGCTGTGGCTCACTGCATCGCCGCTCTCCCCTTGCTTTCACTATCCTTGTTCATCTCAAGGGAGGCTCTCCAGTTCGCTGGGCGTCAGCTTTGCGGGTTGTTCGCCCCGCTTCTCGGGGTCACGGTCTGTATCCCAGGCACCGTTCGTTATCGGCGGCGAGCATGGCAAGAATGGTTTTGATCTGCGGCGTGCCCGAGCTGAGGTTGAGCAGGATCTCATGCTCAGGGGTATTTTTGCAGGAGCTCCTGCACGGTACGCGGCAGAATCTGACTGAACTCTTCATATTGGCTGGGCATCCACAATGTCGGTGTGAGATCGGCGGGTCGATGATGCAGTCGGGGATCGACGTACCGAATGGCTTTGGTATAGCGCTCCTCGTTCCGCTCGATCTCACCCATTTCCTTGGTGAAGAAGAGGACGACGCTCGGGATGGTAGTACCGCAGGACGTGCAGACATCCGCCATCGTAGAAGTTTTTGTGCTCGCGGGGTCAGTGGTACCCGATGGGTGAAAAAGAGGATGCGTTTCATTCCAATCATCCTTTCCAGATGTCTGTTTCAACTGCGCCCATGCCGAGGGCGGTTTTGATGCCGATGCCTGCGTAGGGGCGCATAGGCGAGGTGTGCCGAGGATGCGGCGCACCTATCGCTGCCGGTAAAGCGAAGGGCGATCTGCCCGCGAAAGCCGCGGATGCTATACCCCATCGACGGAGAACGCCGCAGAGCGCAGGGGCGTAACGTGTGAGGTGGATGTGAGGCGAGCTCCTGTGCGAGGTTGTCCTCCTCGATGCGGATGTCCGGGCAGAATGCGTTCCACGCAGGAGGAGGCTCTGCAATATGAGGGCGCTCTCGGGGAGGAGGATGTATGCGCCGTCCCGTTTGAAGCTCGTGGGGGTGAGAAAGTGTATCTCTGCGCCGCGCGGTGCGGTCTTCGCGCAGTAGGTGTCGGCGATGTCCTGATAGCTGCGCTGCTGAGACGCAGCGTAGGTCTTTGCACGCTCGACGGTGTAGCCCTTTTCTGTCGAGATGGATCTGCTCCATGCTCTGCAGTGCCGCGCCGATGATCTCCCCTGCCGTTTCGCTCAAGTGTACCGATACGCCAGATGACGCGCTCCCCTCTCTGTCCCAGCGGATGCTCTGGCTGTAGGGGCGCAGGTTCTCGGTGTGGAGGTGAGCGGCGTAGTCCTCGGCAGCCGCTCCATGAGTGCGCCGTGGAGGACAGAGCCCATGGAGGCGGGGCACGCATGCCTGAGGGCAGGTGCAGCTCTGCCTCATAGCGTCTGAGCATTGCCAACCTCCGTGATGGGCAGAGTCCCATGATCAGTCTGCTCCATCGGTCTGCTCTCTTGAGCGTGCGCGGACTGATCTGTGTCCGTCTCCTGTGCTTATGCGCAGGGGTTGGTAAACTGCTCATCGAAATATGCCGCTGTGAATCGTCGTGCATTGATTTTCTTGATCCGCCAGTGTATAGGGTGAGCGTCTTGGAGAGGCCTGTGCCACCACCGAGAGAGCGTTTGCTTTAAGTCGATGATGTCCTTAAAGAGTGGGCCGTAGTATTTTGCATCAGATGGATTCAAAAGACGCGCTGCTGCCGCGTCAATCCGTCGATGGTGTGAGGTACGCAGCATAGCGAGGAGGACGGCAATGACGCAATGCCCGCCGTGCGGAGCATGGGGAAGGTTCGCCGTGATGGTGAGCGCAGCCTGCTATCCGCAGGGATGCATTCGCGAAGAGGGTGATCTGGCTTTCCCCTCTTCTTGCCCCGGACTTGATGAGTGTTGTGGCATCGATTTTTCTGTACGACGATGGTCGGTGCCTTTGCCACACATCCGACGAGTGCGCATCGCTGACGGAGAGTCCACGCAGCGCACTTGTGACAGCATCCTCCGAGGAAGCGTCATCTGCCGTGAGTGTGTGCAGGATCTCATGTTCGAGCCGCAGGATGATTTCGTTCCACTTACGCCCCTTTTCTTTTAGCGAACCACGAACGGCAGAATTTCCTCCCAGTAGGGGCGAAAGCGCGTGGGGTCTTACGGATGAAGTGGTGGAGGATACCCGTGCGCAGTGCGCCTTTGATGGTACTGCCGGGGATGTACGGGTGTGCATTGTCAGCGCGTACGAGTTGAACGGCGACTTTGTTGATGTTGGGTTTCCTGTTCTTTTTTGTCCGAGAGCATCGCGACGGGGGACGCGACGTCGGATCACGTCCGCCTCGCGCAGGTCTGTCATGGTCACGCGGTTGTCCCGCAGCCACTCAAGCAGGTTGCGCTGTTTTTTCTTCTGTCCCTCGAGCTCAATGTATTGAATGAACGCCTCGGTGAGACGGCGCGTCTCAAAAGCCAAAGCCATTTGGATTCGTTCAGGAGGATCATCTCAAGTCTGTCTCTGTCGTAGAGATACTCAAATGTCCTCAGTTCCTCACCCGAGCCGATATGGACGGGGGCGATGCACTGATCTCGTAGGTCTGTCGGACGATGTCGCCGCTCATGCTGTCACCCCGCATGAGTCCATAGCCATAGCGCAGTACGGGATGCCCGTCAAACGTCCCAGTGTGCCGCAGGGTGCCGCCGATCCGCGTGGGAAAAGCACGAGCCTGCATCGAGGAGGTGAGACGCTGTTCTTCTTCTCGGCGGCGTGGGTTGGGTTACTGATAAAGCCACCCGCACGGCGCAGGCGATAGGCGCCGCGTTTCACGGCGGCGAGGTCGTCCGCTGCGGGCAGTACGGGCGCGAGTGCGAGAGCTGCCACGGGGCGTGCTCTGCCGCGAGCATGGTGCCGAGTGCTGCCGCGTCGACGCCGCCGCTCTCATCCACACGGATGATGTCGCCGAGGTGGGAATTTTGCCGCAGCCGCTCGTGCGTTTGCCGCCGATGCCGCGGTGCCGAGCCATGTGAGGAGGCGATGCAGCCACGGGATGAGTGCCTCGTCCTGTATCTGCGTGAGGAGGTAAAAGCCCTGCGCCGTCGGCAAGGTGAACTGTCCGACGTAGTAAGGGCAGAGGGCTCTGTGCCGCGCGTGTTGACACGCTGACGCAGGAGAGTGTGCCGAAGTCACCGTCAAAGTCGTTGTCCTCGAACGGTGTGCCGCTTTCCATGGCGCGGATGTGAGTCCTGCACACGGCTCGCGCGAGGTATTTGAGTTTTTCTGTTTTTGCGCAGGGGTTGCGTTCGCGCAGGTGGTGCGATAGTCCTCTCTCTCCGCCCGCGCTGCGCCTCGATGCGCAGGACAGGGACGCGGGAGAAAGAGCGCCATCGCACGGTCGGATGCGCCGCTGCCACGGCGGAGGTCGGAGAGACGCAGTTCCCCGTCTCGATGCTGTCCATAGGCGCGTCAGTATCGCCTGCTCTCCGGCGGCGGCAAGCTCTGTGCAGAGTGCCGAAGAGGGGCGTCGGCGGTATACTCCATGCACGCCTCGTCAGTCTGCCGCCCCGTCCCGACGGGGCAAAATGCACAACCGTGTCGAAGTGAAGGGATAGATCACATAGCTCACACGAGATCCGCCGCCCTTCTGTAGTACGTCCGCAATCTCCTTCAGTTTTTCCTCCGATATGGTGCCATCTGCAGAGAGTGTGAAGTGGCGGACGGCGAAGTCCCTGCAGGGATACTCTGCCGTAGCCCGCGTGTGCCGTGCCCGCCAGATAATCCATCTGGAGAGCCGGATGCCATGTCCGAGGAACTGTATGTCCTCTGCCATCTCCTCCTCATCCTCGATGTTTGTAGATAAGACAGAGTCAAACTCCGTCCCCGCCGGCACGCTCGATCTGACGCGGGTTGGCGATGGCCGTCACGGCTGATGGTATTCTCGAACTTGATCTCACCAATGTGGGTGTCGAGCTCCATCGCGTCAAAGCGGCGAAAAGAGTCCGCAGTCATGCGAATGTCCGAGAACTGAAGGCGCGCTGCCCGGCCGCTCCGCACTGTCCTGTGCCGCAGAGCCAAGAGCCGCTGTATCACAGGGGTGATCTTCTTCGATCTTGTTCAAAAGTATTCCTGCGTCGAAGCTGCGCGCAGAAGGGTGCGGATTTTCCTTGAGTGAACTGCCCGGGGATGATGGGCTGCTTCGTCAGAGGGTCACGCGAAACGGGCTATCGACGGCACCAATCGGCGCGAAAGTCGGACGATGCGCCGATGTGCGAAAGCCACTCTCGAGGCGCAGTATCGCGCACCAATGTCGAGCTTTCCTCTCAGCGCACGCTGTCTCGTATCCTGCTGCTCCATCATCATGCTCCTTCGCTTTTCGCTGTAAAATTTGTGGTAGGCGACCAATGCCTCAACGAACTGTGCAGATGCCATATACTCCCGAAGGTCTGTCCCGATGGTGTCGATGTAGTCTTTCAGGTGTGTATCGTCGGCGAATCGTCTGGCCCCACTGCCACCGCGTGCGACCCTGATAGAGCAAGTTTGACCTTGAAACCGAACCTCCTTGGCGAGGGTCGTACTCAGTTCACGACTGTTGCTGTTTGTGGCGATAGAGTGTGATCTTGTTGGTCAATGTAGTGACCGCCGTGAGGAATTTTCGGATCTGGTTGGTGGTCAGGCCGTTGTTTCCTCAATCAGTCCTTCTTTTTCAGACCTAGAATGATGTTCTCCGCCTTGCCCGCAATATCATCGATCTGTGTCAGTTTTCGGATTGTCTCAGCCATCGGCGTTCTCTCCCTTCTCTCGGATGCTGTATATGATGAGCTGTAATGCGGTGGACAGCTGTCTGCGCGCTGCCGGGTCGCGGTACCAGTCATAGAGCTGCGTGCGCACGCGTCGTATGCCCCCTGTGCGGGGTGATGCGTCCCCGGGTCGAGGCCGCGCAAGGGCGTAGGCAAACCGCGCGAGCTGGATCAGGCCGTCCTCCTCCAACAGGGTGAGCAGGCGATAGACGCTGCTCTTGCCAAGGCTCAGCTGCTCTCCTTTGCGTTCTCCTCAAAGGGCAGTGTGCACGCAGGAACGCGATTTTCTCTCCAGCAGACGCCGTCGATGATTTCATCCCATCCATGGGTCTGCCCGTTCCTCGAACGCTGCGTACGAGCGTCCCTCGGTGACGGCACGCGAAGGGGACGCGCTGTCCTTCAGCGGGCGGCCGTCTGCGCCGCGCCGATCGCTTGGCACGCGACTCGAGGGTCGCCGGTGCGGCGTGCCATCGCGGCGACGGGTGTTGTCGCGAAGAAGCCGAGCCCTGCCGAGAAGCGAAGTTTGCCGCCGTAAAGCGCGGAAGCGCGGCGCAGATCGACGACGAGCTCGACGATGTCGTCCACGCGCCGAGGAGGAAGATGTCGTCGCCGCCTGGGTGAGACGATATAGACGTCGCGCGCCACGCCTTTGACCCTGCCAAAAGAGGGTGAAGGGCGCGTCCGTGACCGCATCCGCTGTGCCGCGGCAGATGGCGTTGATGTGAGTGGCAGAAGAGATCGAGCCGCTGCGGGAGAGTGCCGCCGTGCGCGTCATGGTGGCATACGCCGTCGGGAATCCCGCGAGGAATGCCGCGCCGAGGTTGTCCACGTCGGCGCGCGCGGCTTTCGATGCGTGGGATGCCTTGCTGTCACTTCGATGCCGCCGCTGCGCTGCTGTGAGTGTCTCCATCTCGAGTACGGCGTTGTCCTCGAGGCGGAGTAGTCACCGAGGCCAGAGGTGTGCGGCGGGCAGGTCGCCCGTATACGCCGCGTTCTTCGCGTAGATGCGCTCAATCCTGTACGGGAGACGGTCAGCGTCGTCCAGCTTCTCCCGCGGTGAGGTGAGGTGTACGCCCGATGCCGGGGAGGAGAGTAGCGTGGTCCCGCACGTGGTGGAGACGCAGAATGCGTTCTTTTCGGGATGCGCTCGCCAAGGTGAAGAGTTGGAGCACATGTCGCACGCATCGATATGAGGTCGGCGGGATAGGGGTAGCGAGATGCGTTGTCGATGTGTGGCGAACGACGCTCGCGTCCCCTATCCGCGTTTTGTTCCATGCCGCTCTCGGGCGTAAACATCGCGGCAAGCTGTTCCTCAGAGTAGCGGCAGAGTTTTTCGGCGGAGAGTTTGTCGCTCACGCGGCGAAAAGACCTCCTGTCCCTCCTGCGAGCTCGTTCGGCGTGCACGCGGTCCACGCCATGGCAATGTAGGTTGCTGCCGAAGTGGTGCAGCATCCAGTCGTTGACCGCCGTGTGGCAGCGTACGAGTATGTCCTGCACGTCGTCGGTGTTCGGCAGGAGCACGTAAAGTGCCGCCGCCCGTGTAGAGGAGTGCGGTGCGGCTGAGACGACATGCGGTGAGGCTCATCCACGATGTTTTTCGAGCAGGATTTCGAGGTAGAACGATCGTCCGCGCAGGCTTTTTGAGTGCGCCCTTGGACGGGATGGCAGCAGATGAATGGCTGGATGCCGAGATGTCCGCCGATACGAGGAGTGCGACGGGGCGGCTGCCGCCGTCCTGCTGCGCATACGTCGCTGCGTCGAGGATGTCGTGCGCCACACGGTAGCGATAGAGCGCGGCTGCGCAGGCTGCCGTCATGCGCGTGTAGTCATAGAGTGAGATGTCCGCCGCCGTCGGCGAGGGAATGTAGCTCGTGGTCTCCTCGAGGACGCGCAGCAGCTCGCTCATCGGCATGCGCGGAATTTCCGCGCAAAGTGTGCCGCAGTGTCTCATAGCATGCGCAGCAGCCCTCCTCTGCCGTGCGGTTCCGTGATCGGCTGCGGGAACAGCAGTGCGGCATCGTCAGTCAGGCAGCCGACGGGAAGCCCTCCTTTCGTCCATCGGTGCGCCCGAATCGGTTGAACACGCTCTCAGATGAACGGATGGCGTGTCGTCACGGGCTCTGCGGCGGGGGCGGTCCCCATGGCAATGCGCTCTGCCGCATCGAAAGCCATCCGATGTCGCAGCCGCCCTCTGCGGGACAGGCGGCATGCAGGGTGTCGTATCCCCGCACAGATACCCCTGAGAACGCCGTCCCCGCATCCGGTGCGTGGGGATGTGCGCGCTCGGCGAGAATGCGTGCGGCACGCAGCAGTGCCGCACGTTCGATCAGCTCACACGAATCTTCCATAGCCTCATCTCCTTTTCATTATTATTTAATATTGTAATTTCCACAGGAAATGAAAAATCCTGCCATTATGGCAGGACAAAGTGGACAGCGATCTTTGATGGTCGCTCTTACATATTCGACGACCATCTCTATGGGGAGGAGGCTGGGGTACGCTCCGTCCCTTGCGGGGTTCTGGTTCTTAAGTAAGCCAACCGCTACCGTAAATTCTCTACAGGACTGGCAGTTTCCGATCACACTTGCAGGGGTTCTGGTTCTTAAATTTGAGCTCAATATCCGTTCGGTGTGCGGCAGCTATCGTTTCCGTCGCAGGGCCTCTATCTTAAGCTTCCCCTGTCGCTGCAGGGAAGTGGCAATAATACGAGCCGATGGGGATGGGCTATCCACTCATAACATACGCCCGCTTTCATCAGCGCCCGAATCACACCACCCTCAGCAATATCCTGTATCGCCCGCCGAATCCCTTCACACTGAGAAATCCTTCCCACCTGCGCGACGAGTAAACCGCAGGACACGGAACCTCCTCGCCTGCATATACGCCGTCCGTTTCGTGTCGCCGGTGCAGCCATCCTGTTCAAAATGCTGACCGCCATCAATCTCAATCACCAGCCTGAGACAATGTGAGATAAAAATCGGCAATATGCCCACCGACGGGATACTGTCGAGCGAAAATGGTACGGACTGCACGAAAAGAAAATCATGCCAAATACGCCGTTCCTCAGGTGTCATCGAGCGGCGCATCGCTCTCGCATAACGGCGAATATGTGCCGGTACATCACGCATGATCATCCGCTCCTCATCAGTGGGATCCTCTGTCTTAACTTTCCTTCACCGCTCTCGCGGAGAGGCTGGTACGCTCCGTCCCTTGCGGGGTTCTGGTTCCTTAAATGTCGACAATCGACGGCGATGCCGAATCGCTCAGTTTCCGTCCTTGCGAGTTCTGGTTTGCTCATAATGCAAACTTCGCGATGATTCGCGGCTTCAGGAGTTTCCGTCCTGCGGGGTTCCTATCTTGCTTCCCCCGTCGCTACGGGAGGTAGCAACATCGACGAGCCGATGCGGGCTGTGCCTTGCGTGCACTTCTGTTGCTATGAAGTTTACGGCTTGCGTTCGCGGCGCCCTCCACCGCTTACGGTCCCCTGCTGACCTGTCCAGAAGCAAGCCCTTGGGCGCAGCTGATTGATGGGCGTATCGGGGAAAAACGTCCCAAGAACACGAGCGTCAGCAGTGTGATTGAATTGACGTGACCGCTCCCCCGCTCTGGCGGGGGAGGCTGGTAGCGTCCGTCATCTGACGGGGTTCTGATCTTAGCTTCGCCCGTCGCTGCGAGAAGTGGCAGCAATCGAGCTGATGGGGCGCTTGTGCCTTTGCGTGCACTTCTGATGCTATGAAGGTTTACAGCTTGCGTTCTGGCGCCCCTCGCACGCTGCATGTGCCTCCCCGCTCTGGCAGGGGAGGCTGAGTACCTCCGCCCCTTGCAGTTCTGGTTTCATGTCAGGCGGGAGATCGTCAGTCCGTCGGTCATGAACACGTTTCGTCCCTTGCGGGGTTCTGGTTCTAAGTTGCGCGTCTAGTCAGATTGCATGGCTAACAAATGCGTTTCCGTCCCTTGGGGGTTTCTGGTTCCAAAACCTCGCCGTCGAGCAACGAAGTGTCTGGATAAAAATGCCATTTTGCGGCGCGGAGTGTTGCAGGGCAAGCAGTGTCCGTTTGTTTGGCTTCTGTCTCGTCCTGTCTCACGCGGCGCAAATTTCCCCTCTCCCGTGCATGGGGTTTCTCCGAAGATTTCAAGAAAACGTACGGCAGGGACGTCTGCCGCATCCATGTCATTTACCGTCGCTCATCGAGAGCTCGATGAACTTGTTGCCGAGTTTGGCCTTCTGCAGGACTTCCTCGGTGATGTCGCGCCCGCCTCGACGATGACGACACCGTTGTCCATCTTAATGGTGCGTCGCCTTCTTGCCGAGGAGGAAGCGGCGATGACGATCCTCGTTCGCGCGCTCTGCGTCCTGGCCTCGTCCTCTGCCGGTGCCTCAGGGTGCAGGCTCCTCTGCGACAGGTGCGGGCTCCTCTGCCGGTGCCTCGGGGCAGCGTCTCCTCCGGAGCAGCCGGCTCTTCGGCAGGCGTCTCCTCCGTAGGGGCAGTCTCCTCGACCGGCTCAGCCGCAGCGGGCTCTGCTGCGGGGGCTGTCTGCAGCGGGTGCCGCCGGTGCAGACGCTGCGTCAGATTTTTACGGCATCGCCCTCCGGCGAGATGACCGTGACTTCCTTTCCGAAGATGGCGACCTGATCTGCCGTGACCTCGGAGGTCGAGCCCTCCGGCGTCGTGACTTCGCATTTCTCGATGCTGCCGTCCTCGCCGATAAAGATCTCGGTGATGTTGCCCTGGATGACGCCCGTGCGCGTGATGGCCTTCGTGCCGATGACGCGGATGTTGTCGTCGAGCAGGGTCTCAAAGTCGCCCGCTGCATCGAGCGTGAGGATGTTCTCGCTGTTGTTGATGGTGACGGCATCATCACCGACGGCAATCACGTTATCGTAGGGGATGAGCTTGACTCCGCGATACCAGTCCTCGTCCTCGATCGTGATCGCCGCCACGATGCGGTTCGGCGCATCAATGAGAAGGGTCTTGCTCATGCCGAGCTCGCGCCCTCTGTGATGCTGATGACGGGAAGTCCCTAGGATGTCAACGCTTTTCTTCATATTTATTCCTCCATTTTAATAAAATGTCAGGTGTGATTGCCCGCCTGTCGGTCAGCCGCCGCCAGCACGTCCTCCGGTACCTCGCCGAAGGGGAGCGCAGGGGTTCCCCGCGCGCGGAGCATATCAGAAAGCGGCGTGCAGGGTGCGGCGGGAGCGGCGAAACTCCTGCACCATGACGGCGTTCTTGGCAATGATGGGCAGCTCGAGCGCCTCGTCAAAGAGACGAAGCGCCGCGTCGTAGTTCCCCAGACGCTTGTAGAGGGTGGAGAGCTCGATGACGAGATACGGCATGTAGGAGTCCTGCGGGTAGCGCGCGAGTGCCTTTCGGTAGGCGGCGACGGCGCGCTCGGGCGCGGGCTCTGCCGACGCATAGGCGATGTCGAGCAACGCATCGAGCCCATCCGGCAGGTGCTCTGCCGGCGGGGGTGCGGGCGGCGGGTTCTTCGTGGGCGGTGCCGCCACGCGTGGCGGTTCTGCTGCAAAGTCGGTACTGCCGCGAGGGGTGGAGCCGGCTTCGCAGCGTTCTTTCTTTCGCGTGTGCCTTCGCCTTTTTCTTTTTCGCCGCCGATTTCTTTCCCGCCGGTTGGGGCAGGGGCTTTGGGCATGGCAGCTGTCTTTGCAGGGAAGATGGAGACGGACGGTCGCTCCGTTATGGTCTCTGTCGCAGCGGGACATGGCGGTCTGCTCCCTCCTCAAAAGGAGAGCGGTGGCTTTCTTCGCCGCGCGCCGCCGCGCCCGTGCCGCCATCAGGCGGTCAAAGAGCGTGACGAGCAGCCCCGCGCCTGCGATCAGTCCGCCGAGCCGCCAGTAGTACGTCTGCGTCAGCGGCGGAGCATAGTGGATCAGCCCGACCACGAGTGCAACGCTGATGAGGACGGTGAGAATGAGTGCAGAAAGCCGTATCTCCGGAAACATCGCCGCCCTCCTTCCCCTAGGGCATCCCCATCACCGATGAGGGTACTGCGCGTCCATACCGCGTGGTGCCCGGTCAGAAATTCGAAGCATCCACATATAGGGTACTCTAGGACGCTTTCGACGTAAATGCGGAAAATCCTTCTATCATATACAAAAATTTTGCGAAAAACATTAAAAACTTTTCCAACGGAGCGTATACGGAGCGACGATCAGTGTATCAAAATGATGGATGTCCCCGTGAAGCATCGACACAAACAGGCAAAATGGATGACGCCCAACGCAAAAACCTCTGCACGACGGAAAGCCTTCACGCAGAGGTTTTACTTTACAGGAGAACGGCTCAGACGGCGTCAAATGCTGCCGTGAGGTCGGCGAGGAGGTCGTCGATGTGCTCGATGCCGATGGAGAGGCGGATGGTGCCTCTGCCGATGCCGGACGCTGCGAGCTCGTCGTCGTTCATCTGGGAGTGCGTGGTGGTCGCAGGATGGATGACGAGCGACTTGACATCCGCGACGTTCGCGAGGAGCGAGAAAGAGTTTCAGGTGATCGATGAAGCGGAACGCCGCCTCCTGCCCGCCCACGATGTCAAAGGTGAAGATCGATACGCCGCCCTGCGGGAAGTACCGCTCGTAGATGGCGTGATCGGGATGATGCGGGAGCGAGGGGTGGTTGACGCGCTCGACCTTCGGATGCTTCGCGAGGAAGTCCACGACCTTCAGTGCGTTCGATACGTGCCGCTCGACGCGCAGTGAGAGTGTCTCGAGCCCCTGCAGGAAGAGGAATGCGTTGAACGGAGCGATCGCCGCGCCCGTGTCACGCAGGAGGAGGGCACGGATGTAGGTGACGAAGGCGACGGGGCCGAGTGCCTCGACGAAGTTCACGCCGTGATAGCTCTCGTTCGGCTGCGTGAGGTGCGGGAAGCGTCCCGATGCCTTCCAGTCGAAGGTGCCGCCCTCGACGATGACGCCGCCGAGGCTGGAGCCGTGCCCGCCGATGAATTTCGTCGCGGAGTGCACGACGATGTCCGCGCCGTGCTCGATGGGGCGCAGGAGGTACGGCGTCGCGAAGGTGTTGTCGATGACGACGGGGACGCCCTGCGTGTGTGCCGCCTTGGCGACGGCCTCGATGTCCACGAGGTCAGCATTCGGGTTGCCGACGGTCTCGATGAATACGCATTTCGTGTTCGGACGGATGGCGTCAGCAAAGCCCTGTGCGCCCGCCTTCGGCGCGACGAAGGTCACGTCGATGCCCCAGTCCTTCGCCGTGTGTGCGAGGAGGTTGTAGGAGCCGCCATAGATGGTCTGCTGCGCGACGACGTGGTCGCCCGCATGGGCGAGTGCCTGGATCGTCGCCGTGATCGCCGCTGCGCCCGAGGCAAAGGCGAGTGCCGCCGTGCCGCCCTCGAGTGCCGCGATGCGCTTTTCAAAGACGTCCTGCGTCGGATTCATCAGGCGTCCGTAGATGTAGCCCGGATCCTTGAGTGCAAAGCGGTCGGCAGCGTGCTGCGCATTGTGGAAGACGTACGAGGTCGTCTGATAGATCGGTACGGCACGCGCATCCGTCACGGGATCGGCTTCCTCCTGTCCGACGCGCACCTGCAAGGTCTCAAAACGATATTTCTGCTCACTCATGGCGATTCCCCTCTCACCCAAAACGGTATAACATATTTTTATAGATATGTATTATATATAAAATATGATTTTTTGTCAAGCAGAATTTGCCTTCTGATACTTTAGCGGCGAGATGCCCTTATACTTTCGGAATGTCTTGATAAAGTAGCTGATGTCGTTGAAGCCCCGTCGCGAGTGCGATCTCTGTGATGCTCTCACCACTGTGTGCGAGGCGGATGCACGCCGCCTCGATGCGGTAGTGGTTCAGGTAGTCGATGGGGCTGCGGTTTGTGATTTTCTGGAAGAACCGACAGAAATAGTTCGGCGTCAGTCCCGCCGCCGCTGCGAGATCGCCGAGGGTGAGCGGCTGATCGTAGGCATTGTCGATGAGCTGGAATGTCTTCTTGAGCTGCATGACGCGCCGCCGGCTGCTCTCGCGCAGGGTCGCATTCGGTGCATGGCAGAGGCCATGCTGCAGCACCGCACCGATGAAGCTGTAGAGCATCCCCGTGACGATCAGCTCATAGCCCTCACGCGCCTCCTTCATTGCCGTAAAGAGCGCGGCGATCATCTGCGGTACGTCGTGCGTCTCGCCGGGGATGTATTTATTGATGAGAAGTTCGTGCTCGAGGATCTTGCTCACGCTCCCCCGTGCATTGACTTCCGTGCAGGAGTTTCTTCATATCAAATACGATGCACTCGTAGACGGTCTCCTGATCCTGCGGCGCACCGCCATGAACGATACCGTCACGGATAAAGACGATGTCGCCCGCATGCGCCTGCACGGTGTCCTCGTTGAGGGAAAGCGTCAGCCCGCCCTGCAGGACGTAGACGATCTCATACTCGATGTGCCAGTGATAGGGCATGTGAAAGCGTGGGTGATGGCAGTCCACATGATGAAATTCGATCGGAAAATCAAAGCGTCCACGCGTGCGAAATTCGTTGTACCCCTCATGTTTCACGATGCGCCCTCCATTTCGTAAAAGATAATATTATCGTATTTTTAGTCAAGATTGTCATATTCTTCCCCATTTAACCGCATTGGTAATGTTTCTCAGTTATGTCCATTTTATCAAAAAGATAAAAATCGTACTATTTTTTTACATAGTATAGCACAAGAGCAAACACTTCTTCAACGCTATAATATAGGCATAAACAGAAAACAAAATATTCATCAACATGATGAATCGCAAGGCGAAAATGGAGGAAATTATCATGGCAGAAGCAAGATGCATTGGCGGTTATCCGGTGATCGGCATCCGTCCGACGATTGACGGTCGGCGCGGTGTTCTCGATGCGCGGTGCACTCGAGGATCAGACGATGGGTATGGCACGCGCGGCAAAGAAGCTCTTTGAGGAGAATCTGCGCTACTCGAACGGCGAGCCCGTAAAGGTCATCATCGCCGACTCGACCATCGGCCGCGTCCCCTGAGGCGGCGGCGTGCGCGGAGCAGTTCCGCCGTGCGGGCGTGGACATCACGCTCACGGTCACGCCCTGCTGGTGCTACGGCTCTGAGACGATGGATATGGATCCGATGACGATCAAGGGCGTCTGGGGCTTCAACGGCACAGAGCGTCCGGGCGCCGTCTATCTCGCCTCCGTCCTCGCAAGCCATGCACAGAAGGGGCTGCCTGCCTTCGGTATCTACGGACATGATGTGCAGGAGGCAGACGCCGAGGGCATTCCCGCCGACGTCGAGGAGAAGCTGCTCCGCTTCGGCCGCGCTGCTGTCGCCGCCGCTACGATGCGCGGCAAGTCCTACCTCCAGATCGGCGCGATCACGATGGGCATCGGCGGTTCGATCATTAGTCCTGAGTTCTTTGAGGAATACCTCGGTATGCGCGTGGAATCCGTCGACGAGGTCGAGATCATCCGCCGCATGACAGAGGGTGTCTACGACCCCGAGGAGTACAAGAAGGCTCTCGCGTGGACGAAAGAGCACTGCAAGGAGGGCTTTGACAAGAACCCCTGAATTCGCACGCAAGAGCGACAAGGAGAAAGAAGAGGCGTGGAATTCGTCGTCAAGATGATGTGCATCATCAAAGACCCTACTAACGGTAACAAGAATCTGCCAAAGGGGCTGCGAGGAGGAGGTTCTCGGACACAACGCGATCGCCGGCGGTTTCCAGGGGCAGCGCCAGTGGACGGACTTCTACCCGAACGGCGACTTCGCCGAGGCGATGATGAACTCCTCGTTCGACTGGAACGGCGCACGTGAGCCGTATGTCCTCGCCACGGAGAACGATACGCTGAACGGCGTCGCGATGCTCTTTCAACAAGCTGCTCACGAACCGCGCCCAGATTTTTGCCGATGTGCGTACGTACTGGAGCCCCGAGGCCGTCAAAAAGGCGACGGGCTACGAGCTCGAGGGGCGTGCCAAGGAGGGCAAGGGCTTTATCCACCTCATCAACTCCGGTGCTGCGTGCCTCGATGCGTGCGGCGAGATCAGGGCGACGGCGCGGATTCTGTGATCAAGCCGTTCTGGGAGCTGACGGAGAAGGATCAGAAGGCCCGCCTCGATGCGACGGAGTGGTGCCCGGCAGACAACGGCTACTTCCGCGGCGGCGGCTTCTCCTCCCGTTTCCTCACGCGCGGCGAGATGCCCGCGACCATGGTGCGCGTCAACCTCGTGAAAGGGCTCGGCCCCGTGCTGCAGCTCGTTGAGGGCTGGACGGTGAACCTCCCCGACGAAGTCTCGGACAAGCTCTGGAAGCGCACCGACTACACGTGGCCCTGCACATGGTTTACGCCGCGTCTCACGGGCAAGGGCGCATTCCGCTCCGCCTATGATGTCATGAATAACTGGGGCGCAAATCACGGTGCGATCAGCTACGGCCACATCGGTGCCGACCTCATCACGCTGTGCTCCATCCTGCGCATTCCCGTCTGCATGCACAATGTCGCAGACGAGCAGGTCTTCCGCCCCGCTGCATGGAACGCATTCGGCATGGACGCAGAGGGTCAGGACTACCGCGCCTGCGCCACCCTATGGGCCCATGTATAAGTAACATCGGAGGCTGTCATGGCTACGGAGAAAATGTGTACTCATTTGACCTCGGCGCGTCGGGCGGCAGAGCCGTCCCTAGGCGCGTACGACGGCAGCCGCATCCGGATGGAGGAGCTGCACCGCTTTACCAATGACCCCGTCCACCTCGGACGCACGATGTACTGGGATGTCCTGCGGCTCTTTCACGAGATGAAGCAGGGGCTGCTCAGGCGCGCGGGGCATGCGATCAGCAGTATCGGTACGGACACATGGGGCGTGGACTTCGGGCCCTCGATGCCGATGGAGCCCTCCTCGAAAATCCCTGTCCACTACCGCGACCGTCGCACGGTCGGCATCGCAAGCGAGGCGTTCAAAAAGATCTCACGCGAGTCACTCTACCGCGTGACGGGCAATCAGATCGTGGAGATCAACACGGTCTTCCAGCTGCTCGCCCTGGAGGCAAAAAGCGTCCGGTCTCTGCTGGATCGCGCATCGACGCTCCTGCTCATGCCCGACCCACTCAACTACTTCCTCTCGGGCGAGAAAAAGACCGAGTACTCGATTGCCAGTACGACACAGATGCTCGATGCACGCAGCCGCACGTGGTCGCGTGAGGTACTGGATGCACTGGATCTGCCCGCGCACATCCTCACGGACATCGTGCCCACAGCGACCCCTATCGGGCGCATGACGGAGGAGCTGTCCGCCGAGCTCGGCATGGGCAGACCCGACATCATCGTTGTTGCGAGGCCATGACACGCAGAGTGCCATGGCGGGCGTGCCCACGGGCGAGGAGGACTTCATCTTCCTCTCCTGCGGCACATGGTCGCTCCTCGGGACAGAACTCGCAGAGCCGATCATCAACGAGACCTCCGCTGCGTGCAACATCACAAACGAGGGCGGCTACGGCGCGCATCTCGTTCCTCAAGAATCTCATCGGCCTCTGGCTCATCCAGGAGAGCCGCCGTCAGTGGATGCGCGAGGGGCACGAGTACTCCTACGGCGAGCTCGAGCAGATGGCTGCGGCGGCGCCCGCACAGCGCTCCTTCATCCGCCCCGACGATCCCGCGTTCCTGCCCTCGGGCGATATGCCGCCCGGATACGTGCGGCGTGCGAACGCACGGGACAGCCCGTCCCTGAGACGGTCGGCGAGGTCATGTCCGCTGCATCGACGAGAGCCTCGCGCTCTCCCTACCGTGCGGCACTCACGGAGATCGAAACCTGCACGGGCAAACACTACGATAAGATCTATCTCATTGGCGGCGGCGTCCAGAGCAGGCTGCTCGCTCAGCTCACGGCGGATGCGTGCGGACGGACGGTCCTCGCGGGTCCCTGTCGAGGCAACGGTCCTCGGCAACATCGCCCTGCAGCTGATCGCAGCGGGTGAGGTCAGGATCTCGCCGAGGCACGTGCCCTCATCCGCGCCTCCTCGGACATCACGGCGTACGAGCCAAAGAACACCGCACAGTGGGACGTACATTTTGAAAAATGGAAGGGATGGCTCCATGCTGAAAGGAATCCCAAAGATCATCTCGCCCGCACTGCTCAAGGTGCTCGCAGAGATGGGGGCACAGTGACCGCATCGTCATCGGCGACGGTAATTTCCCGCCGAATCCGTCGGCAAGAACTGCATCGTTGTCCGTGCCGACGGGACACGGCGTCCCGAGCTGCTCGACGCGATTCTCACGCTGTTCCCGCTCGACCCCTACGTCGACAAGCCGGTCAGCCCTCATGGAGGTCATGCCGGGCGATCCCGTTGAGACGCCGATCTGGGACACCTACAGGAGATCATCGCAGCACGATCCGCGCGGCGCAGCAGCGGTCGGCACGATCGAGCGATTTCGGTTTTTACGATGAGGCGCGCACCGCATACGCCATTGTCACCACAGGCGAATCCGCACCGTACGCCAACATCATACTACAAAAAGGCGTCGTCACCGACGCTTGAAAGGTGAGAGAAATGGATAATATAAAGGAAATCAAAGACGCTATCTGCGACGTCTGCCATAAGATGTGGCAGCTTGGCTGGTCGCTGCGAATGACGGCAACGTCACCGTCCTCCTCGACGACGACACCCTGCTCGCAACGCCGACCGGCATCAGCAAGAGCTTTATCACACCGGAAAAGCTCGTCCGCATCGACCGTGAGGGCAAGATCCTCGAGGCGAACGAGGATACCGCCCCTCCTCTGAGATCAAGATGCACCTGCGCTGCTACAACGATCGCGACGATGTGCGCTCCGTCGTGCACGCGCATCCGCCCACGGCGACCGGATTTGCCGTCGCGCACATCCCGCTCGACCGCTACGACATGATCGAGACCGTCGTCTCGCTCGGCTCCATCCCCATCACGCCGTATGGCACGCCGTCCACCTACGAGGTACCTGAGGCGATTGCCCCCTACATCCAGGAGCACGACGCCGTCCTGCTCGAGAATCACGGTGCACTCACCCTCGGCGCAAAACCTCATCGACGCCTACTACAAGATGGAGACGCTCGAGCTGTTTGCTAAGATCAACCTCACCGCCTACATGCTCGGCGGCCCGAAGGAAATCTCGCGTGAGAACATCGACAAGCTCATCGACCTGCGCAGCTTCTATGGTGTCAAGGGACGCCACCCCGGCTATAAGCACTACGCTGAGGACTGAGCTCTGCTGACAAAATAAAGAGGGTGATTCACATGACCAAAGATACTACTGCCTTTGCGGCAGGTGCGCACGATGTGGGCGATACGCCCGTCGTGCCCCATCAGTACCGCGTATACTTCTTCCTGCTCGTCTCCCTGCTTTGCGCTCTGGGGACTGCTCAACAACATGACGGACAATCTCGTCCCGTCCTTTGCCAAGATCTTCATGATCAAGGCCGTCGACTCCTCTCTCGTGCAGGTGGCATTCTACGGCGCATACGCCGTTCTGGCACTCCCCTGCCGCCTACATCATCAAGCGTTACTCCTACCGCATGGGCGTCCTCGTCGGACTCGGTTTTTACATGATCGGCGCATTCGGCTATATCCCTGCGGCGATTCTACAGAGCTATAATCTCTTCCTCGTCTCCATCTTTGTCCTCGCTGGCGGGCTCTCCGTCCTCGAGACAACGTGCAACCCTTTCGTTCTCTCCCTCGGTGATGAGTCGACCAGTGTACGTCGTCTCAACTTTGCCCAGGCGTTCAACCCGCTCGGATCCATGGCAGGGCTCTTCCTCGCGAAATACGTCATCCTCGCGCACCTGAACCCCGCCACGCTCGACGATCGCCTGGCCATGAGCACGGAGGTCTCACCGCCGTCCGCGATACCGAGCTGTTCTGGGTCTGCGTCCCCTACGTTGGACTCATCCTCATCGCCTTCATCATCTGGTGCTTCTTCTACCGCAGCGGTCTCAGTGACCGCGATGCAGACGACACTCACGAGCGTCAGTGACGCGATCCACCGTCTCCTCCCGCCCGCGCTATGCGTTCGGTGTCGTCAGCCAGTTCTTCTACGTCGGCGTACAGATCGCCGTCTGGACATGGACGATCAAGTACGTCATGACGAACATGAACCTCATCGAGGCGGAGGCTGCGAACTACTACATTTACTCCATCTTCCTCTTTATCGGCTGCCGCTGGATCTGCACATGGCTCATGAAGTACATCGTCCCCGCAAAGATGATGGCTGTCTTTGCCCTCGGCGGCATCCTCTGCTGCCTCGGGACCATCTACCTCCCGATCGAGACCTCCATCTACTGCCTCGTCGGCATCTCGGGCTGCATGTCCCTCATGTTCCCGACCATCTACGGTATTGCCCTGCGCGGGCTTGGTCCTGAGGTAAAGTTCGGTGCAGCCGGCCTCATCATGGCCATCCTCGGCGGTGCGATCATCACCCCGATGATGGGCGCACTCGTTGACGGCGGCACGCTCACCGGCCTCGTCAGTGGATTCTCCCCTGAGGTCGCCGCCATCCGCAGTGCATTCTACCTCCCCGTCCTCTGCTTCGCCGTTGTTCTCGTATACTCGCTTGCCTTCCGCAATGTGAAGGACTAGAGGACAAAAGGCTACTGTTTCTCTATATCTCTGCGGCAGAAATTTCCGCAGAGATATTTTTTCGCAAAGTTATTTAATAATTACTATTGACAAGTAATCCATTTATCGCTATAATGACACACGTAATGAGATACAAAACAGGAAGAACAACAAGATGAAAGGGGATTTTACTATGTCACACGCAAATGATGCAAACCTCAACAATGCGATCAATGCCTACATCGCCAATATCGGCGTCGGCTATATCAAGCTGCACAATCTCCACTGGAATGTGGTCGGGCCGCAGTTCAAGGCTGTTCATGAGTACCTCGAGTCGCTCTACGACGCGTTCGCAGATGTGCTCGATGAGACGGCGGAGCTGCTGAAGATGGCCGGCGTGCAGCCGGTCGCGAGCCTCAAGGGGTACCTCGCCATTGCGACGATTCAGGAGCTCGGCGATGAGGCGGTCGATCAGAAGAAGGCGCTCGAGATCACGCTTGCCGATCTTGAGCTGCTCCGCGATCAGGCGCTCGCGATCCGCAAGGCGGCCGATGCGCATGACTGCTTCGGCGTTGCCAACCTCATGGAGGATCACGTCACCAACTACGCAAAAGCAGATTTGGTTCCTCCGCTCCATGCTTGCATAATATTCTTCCCGACAAAAAGCGCCGTGCAGCTGCACGGCGGCTTTTTTTTCTGTTGAGAAACGAGGTGCAGCGCATTTCTGAGCCGCATGCCCGCTCGTTGATCCCATCCGCTATGATTGTTCCTCCTGCCCTCTGTGCGCGTCTCCTTCATAAAGAATGCAACGACGACGAGCACCGCCTCGAAGGCAATGACAATGATATCGAGTGCCGCCGCATGGCTGAGCGTACTCGTCAAAAAGCCCATCAAAGCGACCGGAAAAGAACGAGAGGAAGTAGCTCGATGCACCGACGATGCCGGTCGCAAGCCCGATCTGCTGATGACTGACGCCATCCTGTGCGATCGTGTAGCCGAGAACATAGACAGCATGAAGCCCGATGCCCATCATCGCACCGACGATGTAGAGGAGCGGTGAGTTCTGCGGCATAATGTGGAAAAATGACGAGGGCGCAGAGCGCGTTAAGTGCCGAGAGGAAGAGCACCGTCGGTCGCCGGCCGAAGCGATCGGCAAAGAATCCCAAAAGGACGCCGCTTAGTCCGCCGATCCCATAAATTGCGCCGAAGAACTGCCCTGCCTCCGTCGCACTGAACCCCTTATAGGTCATAAAGAGATACGGTCCCATCGAGGCGAACCCCTCAATATGGGATGATGTTCAGAATCTGAATCAGCACGGCGAGCCATACGACCTTGTTGAAGCCAACGGTGCGCACCGCCTCACACAGGTGAAGGCGCTTGACATCCTTGGACGTGTCTGTGTACCGCGCCCGCAGTCCTACGATCAGGAGAAGGCCGAAGATGACGGTCACAACGCCCATGTGCTGAAGGCCGACGCTCCACTCTCCCGTACGCTCGAGGCTCCATCCGTAGTAGGCAGGGGCCGACATACGCGCCGATCGAATAAAAAGGTCATCATGAGACCGTTGAGCATTGCGCGTGTCGCAGGAAAAAATCGAGCCCGCCACGGAGTACATGACGATGTTCCAGCAGCCCTCTGCGACACCGAACATAAAGCGCCAGAACGCCGCAGCAGCGAAAACTCGCCGAGGTCGTCACGAGAGCCGTCATACAGCCGAGCCCAACCATCCCCTATGACAAGCATCCGCTTGCGTCCAAAAGCGGTCTGCCAGATAGCCTGCAGGAATGTCACAGTGCCTGTCCAAGAGTGAATATCGTGCCGATCGTGCCGAGCTGAACGGCGGTCAGTGAGATGCTCGCCGCGACGGCTTTGAGTCCGACGCCGAACGACAAACGGTTGGCCGAGTAAAAAGCATAGCCTAGAGCCAGCAGGAAAAGCTGGAACCACACGATTTTGGGGATGTTGGAAAGACTTTTTTTCATGATAGGTCGCTTCTTTCGGTTTGTATTTGTGCGGGTAAAGCTGCATTCCCACAGATCATATCATAATGCCTCATCAAAAAAATTTTTCAATCACGGCTTTTTCTTCCTCCCCCTCCGTCGTCTCGGTTTTCTGCTCATGATAGATGTCCGTCACAACGATCTTGACAATAACCATGAAGGGAACGGCGAGGAACATTCCTGCGGCACCGAGGATCTCGCCGCCGAAGACGACGCCGAGAATGACGGCAACAGGGGTGGAGGTGGAGGGCTCTTTCCGACAAGGGCGGGATAGACAATGTTGTGATTGATCTGTGTCAATGCGAGATAAAAGAGTGCGGTCTGTACAGTCAGGTCATGCGGGCTGCCGAGGCGGTCATGATTATGCCGAGTGCGGATGCGGCGGTGGGGCCAAGAACGGGAACGAACTCACTGATCCCGGAGAGCAGAGCAAAGACGGAGCCATACGGCAGACCCATGAGGACAAAGTAAAGGAATACGATAAGCCCCGTGACGATACACATGACAAGCTGACTGCATACGTAGATGCGCAGAGCGTGGAGCAGACGGTCAAAGAGGCTCAGGACACGCCCGCGTGATCCATACGGGAAAGAGCCCCGCAAGCCAGCGTTTGATCGTCTTTCCGTCCTTCAGGAGGTAGAAGGAAACGAAGATGATGATGACGAAGTCCATGATTTTGCCGACGGCAGCAAGCAGGAAGGAGAGCGACGCGCGCAGGAGCTCCGCGCCGACGCTGCGCAGCTTGTCGAGGAAGCTCTCCATCTCCTGCTGCAGGTCCATCTCCGTGAGGAGCGGCATCTGCTGGAGTCCCTGTCCGATGCTCGGCAGCTCGGTGACGAAAGCGCTGCAGCGACGGGACGACAGAGCGCGAGAGGATGGAGAGGAGGACGAGGACGAGCAGGAGAAATAGGAGGATCGCCCCCGCCGCCGCGAGGCCGCGCGGGATGCGCCGCCGCTCCATCGCGTCTACGACGGGCTGAAGGAGGAGCTGCAGGAGGAGCGAGAGAAAGACGATAAAGGCGAAGTCCTGAAAGAACCAGAAGGAGGAGAGCAGTGGGCAAAGACGATGGCAAGGATGATGGAGGTGCGGTGATTCGCGAGGTTCATAGGTGCCTCCTTTCGCAGTAATGTGTGGAGCTATGATAGCATATTCACGGCGCACCGTCTATCATACTTCGGTCTCAGTGGAATCTATTGACCGAAAAGCACGGTCTGACGTATACTTTTGTATGAGGAGGCGGCATTATGAAAGCACTACTACAGTACGATCGACGGCATTGTCACGACGTTTTCGGATATTCACTGCTCCGCCGCAAAAGGTGAGAGTATTCTTGTCACATGGAGCGCGCCCATGAACACGGGATTTGATACGGCTGAATTCCTCCTTCCGAGCATTATCTGCACGAAAGTACAGCGGCTTCACCGAGGACGAGCGTGCGAAAGCTGACCGAGTTTGTACGGAATAACAGTGCGCTGATTTGGGAAATTGCACGGGAGGACGGTGAGCTCGTTGCCGACGTGGGGTGATTTATTCGGCTATCGCATCTTCTTTTGATCGCGCGAGGAAAAACGAGCCTGTCCACGTTCATGTGTGCAAGGGTGCGCCCTCTCCAAACGCAACGAAAAATATGGATTCCGGCAGACGGCAATCCCGTTGTTGCACACAACCACGGAAATATCCCCGCAAAGGATCTGAACCGACTTCTCAAAGGGATCTCGGCAAACAAAGAAAGCATCGTATTCGCTTGGTATCAGCACTTTGGCTGTCTATAAAAATCAGAACCGCCCTTACACTAGACGGTACAAGAGCGGATCTTTGTCTATATTACAGCTTATTTCTATAATTTTTCACGTGCATGGAAGAACCCGACGATGTAGACGATACGCTCCTCCATACGATAAATAAGAAGATAGTTGTGATGCGGGAGGGTAACCTTTCGATATTCCTTTGCGCGAAGGCAGGTATCACGGCATAGCGGAAAGGCTTCCGGCAGATGTTCCAATCGCTCGTAGACGACTGCAACATCATCCAAGACGCTGCGTGCTGCATCGGGATTGCGTAGTGTCTGTGCAATGTACGCAATGCACGTATCGATCTGCTCATTCACATACGCCGGAACAATAAGTCTATAGCACATATTTCAGTCTCGTGCGAGCAAGTGCCTCGCGTGCGTCATACGTCCGCCCCTGCCTCAATATCCTCCTCGGCACGAGCAATCTCGCGGCAGATATGTCCCCTGCTCCTGCATATTTTCGTACGTCTCCATGCTCATAAAGACCATGTCGCCGTAGCCGTTCTTCGTGACGTAGATCGGCTCGTCACTTGCATGGCACATCTCCGAGATGCGCGCGGTATCCTTGAGATCCTTGATGGGAATAATCTGTGGCATGATGCACCGCCTTTCTATAATGGGATAATTATACCATAGTTTATACAGATTCTCCATACAAAAACGCCCCAGCCAATGCGGTTGGGGCGTTTCCATTGCAAATCTTACGCTCCGGGTTTCACTGCTTTCGCGGTCTGCAGGCGTGCTGCGGCGCGTTTCAGTGCGAGGGAGGCGCGCTGTTCGTCGATGATGCTCGCCTGCCTCGGGGTCCTCGCGCAGCTTTCTGCAGTCGCTCCTGCGCGCGCTCATAGGCGCGCTGGGCGCGGTTGATGTCGATGTCGATCGGCTCCTCCGCTGCTGTCGCGAGTACGGTGATCTTGTCGGGGGTAACCTCCATGAAGCCGCCCGCCACAGCGATGAGCTGTTCCTTGGCGTCGACATGAATCTTCATGGCATGGGGCTCAAGTCCCGTGACGAGGGGAATGTGCTTCGGCAGTATGCCGATCTCGCCGCCCGTGGAGCGGGCGATGAGCATGTCGATGTCGGCGGCGTAGACCACGCGGTCGGGAGATACGATCTCCAGCTTGATGGTCGCCATCCGTCATTCCTCCTCTTTGAGCTTCTTCGCCTTCTCGATGACTTCGTCGATGCCGCCGACCATGTAGAAGGCAGCCTCGGGGAGGTCGTCGTGCTTGCCGTCGAGGATTTCCTTGAACCCGCGGATCGTGTCCTTCAGCGCGACGTATTTTCCGGGCGAGCCCGTGAATACCTCGGCGACGGCGAACGGCTGCGAGAGGAAACGCTGGATTTTACGTGCACGCGAGACGGTCAGCTTATCCTCGTCGGAGAGTTCCTCCATACCGAGGATGGCGATGATGTCCTGCAGCTCTTTGTATTTCTGGAGGACGGCCTGCACGCCGCGCGCGACTTCGTAGTGCTCCTGCCCGATGACGTGCGGGTCGAGGATACGCGAGGTGGAGTCCAGCGGGTCAACGGCGGGATAGATGCCGAGCTCGGCGATCTGACGGGAAAGAACCGTCGTCGCGTCGAGATGGGTGAATGTCGCCGCCGGTGCCGGGTCGGTGAGGTCGTCCGCGGGGACGTAGACCGCCTGCACGGACGTGATCGAGCCCTTTTTCGTGGAGGTGATGCGCTCCTGCAGGGCACCGACGTCGGTCGTCAGCGTCGGCTGGTAGCCAACGGCGGACGGCATACGTCCGAGCAGAGCCGAGACCTCGGAACCTGCCTGGATGAAACGGAAGATGTTGTCGATGAAGAGCAGAACGTCCTGTCCCTGCACATCGCGGAAGTACTCTGCCATCGTGAGACCCGTCAGAGCGACGCGCATACGTGCTCCGGGCGGCTCGTTCATCTGGCCGTAGACGAGGGCGGTCTTGTCGATAACGCCCGACTCGGTCATTTCCGACCAGAGGTCGTTGCCCTCACGCGTACGCTCGCCGACGCCCGCAAAGACGGAGTAGCCGCCGTGCTCGGTCGCGATGTTGTGGATGAGCTCCATGATGAGAACGGTCTTGCCGACGCCGGCACCGCCGAAAGAGTCCGACCTTTCCGCCGCGCGAGTACGGGGCGATGAGGTCGACGACCTTGATGCCCGTCTCGAGGATCTGGGTCGATGTCTCCTGCTCGTCAAATTTCGGGGCGGCACGATGGATCGGCCACACCTCTTTGTTGCCGACGGGCTCGGGGTTGTGGTCAACGGTCTCACCGAGGACGTTGAAGACGCGTCCGAGGGTCGCCTCGCCGACCGGCACGCTGATCGGCGCACCCGTGTCGTCCGCCTCCATGCCGCGCATCAGGCCGTCGGTGGAGCTCATGGCGATGCAGCGCGTGACGCTGTCGCCGAGGTGCTGCATGACCTCGACCGTGAGGTCGATGTCATGGTCGGCCGTCTTGCCCCTGACCTTGATGGCGTTCAGAATCTCCGGCAGTTCGCCCGCCGGAAATTCAATATCTACGACAGGTCCAATGACCTGTACGACTTTACCTTTTGCCAATGGAAAACCTCCTTACCTCCATGCACGCGGCGTACATGGATGTCACTTGAGTGCCTCGGCGCCGCCGACGATCTCGTTGATCTCGTTCGTGATGCCCGCCTGACGTACCTTGTTGTAGTAGAGGTCGAGCTTTCCCGATGAGCTCCCCGGCGTTGTCGGTCGCGTTGCTCATCGCGTTCATACGTGAGCTCAGCTCGCTCGCCGCCGACTGGAGGAGCGCCGCATAGATGGTGGTGAAAAGGTACTGCGGCAGCAGTGCCCCGAGCACCTCCTCGGCATTCGGCTCATAGATGTAGGGTGCCTGTGCGTGTCCCTCGCCTGCCTCTGCCGTAAAGGGCAGGAGTTTCACGACCTCGGGCACACAGGTGATGGCCGACACGAAGCGCGTGTAGACCATGTAGACTTCTTTGATCTCGCCGGTCTCAAACGCACTGATGAGCGTGCGCGCGATCTTCTGCGCGTGCGACGCCTTCGGACGCTCGCTGATGCCGACGCGCTGACTGATGATGTCAAAGCTACGGTTCTTGAAGAAGTCGCGGGCCTTGCGCCCGACGGTGACGATCTGCGTGTTGGACTTGTCCTCGACGAGCGTCATCGCCTTTTTGAGTGCGTTGCTGGAGTATGCGCCTGCGAGCCCCTTGTCCGCCGCCATGACGAGGATGAGGCGCTTGCCGCTCTCATGCTGCTCGAGGAGCGGATGCGAGATGCCCGTCGCCGCTGCCGCCACGCTGCGGATGACCGCCGCCGTCTTTTTCGGCGTAGGGGCGGTTGCTGTTGGCAGCCTCCTGGCACGGCGCAGACGCGAGGTCGCGACCATGTCCATGGCGTTCGTGATCTGCTGGATGCTCTTGACGCTGCGAATGCGCCGGCGGATGTCCTGTAAATTTGCCATATACGGTCACCTCTCCCCTTACGCTTCTTTGTAGGAGATGGTTTCCTTGAACTCCGCGATCGCCTTCGTGATGTCCGCCTCGAGCCCGTCGTCCAGCTTCTTCATCTCCGTGATCGCCGCAGCGATCTCCGGATGCGCCGTGCGCATGAACTTCAGGAAGTCCGTGTGGAAGGTGACGACCTTGCCGACGGGGATGTCCGCGAGATGGCCGCGCACCGCCGTGAAGATGACGAGCACCTGCTCCGCAACGGAGAGTGGGCTGTACTGCGCCTGCTTCAGCGTCTCAACCATGCGGGCACCGCGGTCGAGCTGTGCCTTGGTCGCCTTGTCGAGATCCGAGCCGAACTGCGCGAATGCCGCGAGCTCGCGGTACTGTGCGAGGTCGAGACGCATCGTGCCCGCGACCTGCTTCATCGCCTTGATCTGGGCGGAGCCGCCGACACGTGAGACCGAGAGACCGACGCTGATCGCCGGGCGGATGCCCGAGTAGAACGAGTCGGTATCCAGCATGATCTGACCGTCGGTGATCGAGATGACGTTCGTCGGGATGTACGCCGAGAGGTCGCCCGCGAGTGTCTCGATGATCGGCAGTGCCGTGATGGAGCCTGCACCGAGTGCGTCGGAGAGCTTTGCCGCGCGCTCGAGGAGGCGGGAGTGTAAGTAGAACACGTCGCCCGGGTATGCCTCGCGTCCGGGCGGACGGCGGAGCAGGAGCGACATGGCGCGATACGCTGCCGCGTGCTTGGAGAGGTCATCATAGACGCAGAGCGCATGACCGCCCTTATACATGAAGTACTCTGCCATCGCCACGCCCGCATACGGTGCGAGGTACTGCAGCGGCGCAGAGTCTGCTGCCGTCGCCGCGACGATGATCGTGTAGTCCATCGCGCCGCCGTCCTCGAGCGTCTTGACGACGCGCGCGACGGTGGATGCCTTCTGACCGATGGCGACGTAGACGCAGATACAGTTCTGTCCCTTCTGGTTCAGGATCGTATCGACGGCAATCGCCGTCTTGCCCGTGCCGCGGTCGCCGATGATCAGCTCGCGCTGGCCGCGGCCGATCGGAACGAGGGCATCAATCGCCTTCAGACCCGTCTGGAGCGGCTCATGGACGCTCTTGCGGTCGGCAATGCCAGGTGCCGGCGACTCGACCGGACGGAACTCCTTCGTGTCGATGGGTCCCTTGCCGTCGATGGGGCGGCCGAGTGCGTCCACGACGCGTCCGACCATCGCCTCGCCCACGGGCACCTGCATGATGCGTCCCGTACGCTTTACGGTGTCACCCTCCTTGATGAGGGTCTCGCCGCCGAGCAGCACCGCGCCGACGCTCTCCTGCTCGAGGTTCAGCACGAGCCCGTAGACATCGTTGCCGAAGTCGAGCAGCTCGCCTGCCATCGCCTTGTCGAGGCCGTAGATATGCGCAATGCCGTCGCCGACCTCAAGAACCGTGCCGACGTCGTTGACGTTCAGATCGACATCATAGTTCTTGATGCGTTCCTTGATGATGGAAGTAATCTCTTCCGGATTCATTTTCATATTTCGCTGTCACCCCGCTAGTTCGCCATTAACTCTGCCGTCATCGCTGCCAGACGTCCCTTGATGCTGCCGTCGATGCGGCGGTCGCCGATGCGCACCACCACGCCGCCGATGAGCGAGGGGTCGCGGTGCTCGCGCAGGGATACCTCTTTGCCCGTCACGCGTCCGAGCTTTTCCATTAGCTCTGCCTTCTGCGTCTCGCTGAGCGGCTCCACCGTCGTGACATCCGCCACAGCGATGCCGAGCTTCTCGTTCGAGAGCTGCACAAAGATCGCGCTGATTGCCTCGAACACCATCATGCGCCGCTTGTCGATGAGCAGCAGGAGGAAGTTCAGCACCATCTCGCGCACCTCGTCCCCGAACACTTCCTTCAGGAGGGACTTCTTGTCCTCGGGCTGGATGTTCGGATTGCAGAGATACGCCTTTAGCTCCGGGCAGTCGACGTATGTCTGCTGCACCTTGGCGAGGTCATTTCCGTAGGCGCTGAGCGCGTTCTCCTCGCACGCCAGCTCGAAGATCGCACGCGCATACTTGCGCGCCAGCTCCATGTTCAGCATGACGCGTCACCGACTTTTTTCGCATCGAGCTTTGCGATGAACTCGCCGATGATGGCGTCGTTGTCCTTTTCGTCCAGATTCTTCTGGATGATCTTGCCCGCCGCTGCGAGCGACAGGGCGACGACCTCGGCCTTCAGCTGCTCCACCGCATGGGCGCGCTCGCGCTCCATCTGTTCCTCGGCGGACTTCTTCATCTGCTCGATCTCACGCTTTGTCGCCTGGATGCTCGCCTCGCGCTCCTCGCCGGCACGCTTTTCCGCCATGTCGACGATCTCCTGCGCCTTCGTACGCGCCGCAGCGAGCTGCGCCTTGTACTCGTTCAGCGTCGCCTCCGCTGCCGCGGCATCCGCATCCGCCTTCTCGATGCTCTCAGCGATCTTCGCCTTGCGCTCGTCCATCATGCGCACGATCGGCTTATAGGCCACTGCGCGCAGGAGTGCAACGAGAATCAGGAAGTTGATGATTTGGATGGGCAGCGTCCCGTTGAGATCAATCAGGCCTTGCGTAATTTCACTCAATTCCTATGCCCCCTTTGCAAAATCCGTGCCACATACGTCTTAGTGAATCAGCGGATTTGCATAGAGCATGATGATGCCGAAAACGACGCCGATGATGGCAAGTGCCTCAATCAGACCGACCGAGATCAGCGTACGCGTAAAGAGGACGCCGCCCGCCTCCGGCTGACGTGCAAGACCCTCGATGAAGCGGCCCGTGACCAGACCGTCACCGATACCTGCGCCGATTGCAGCAAGACCAAAGCAGAGACCCGCACCGATAAGAGCGCCTGCGACCATGATTGCGTTTTTCCATGAAAAAGATCCTCCTTAAATATGTGAACAAAATCTTCGTGCCCGTGCCTGCTGCACGGCGTGCAAAACCTGTGTGGTCACGACCGATACCGCCGTTAATGACCTTCGTCCGTCTTGATGGCCGCGCCGATGTACGCCGTCGAGAGCATCGTGAAGACCAGCGCCTGCACAATGCCGACGAACACGCTGAACGCGAGCCAGATCACCGACGGGATCGTCGAACCGTTCCCGAGGAGCTGCAGCAGGATGTGAATCAGAATCTCACCCGCCAGGATGTTGCCGAAAAGACGGAACGACAGCGTAATCGGCTTCGCAACCTCCTCGACAATGTTGATGATGATGAACGGTGCGACCGGCTGGAAGAAATGCGCCACATAGTGCATCCCCTTTACCGCCAGTCCCAAGACGTGCATCATGACGATGACCAGCAGAGCCAGTCCCAGGGTGGTGTTCAGATCATTTGTCGGCGATGCCATCGTCGGAATGAGCCCAATCCAATTCGACACGAGAAGGAACAGGAACAGCGACACGATAAACGTGGACAGGAATCCACGCCCGCGCGGGCCCATATTCTCCTCCACCTGGTCATGCAGAGCCTCGATCACCGTCTCCATCATCACCTGCCAGTTGGACGTCGGCACAACCTTTAGGTTGCGCACCGCCAGCCAGCCAATGAAGAGGACGACGACCATCGAGATCCACGTCATGACGAGGGTCTGTGAATTGAAGGTAAATCCGGCGAACTGCACTGCCTCGCGAACACCGATTTCGTGCATAACCTCTACCTCCCTCGGGGGTCTCCCCCCTCCTACTTCGAGCCGTCCGTCGGACGGTTCTTTCCATCTGCGTACAGAGCCCCTGCCGATCATCTGCGCCATCATCAGCGCGTGCATCAGGAGGAATCCTCCCACCGCCGCAAAGAAATGCCGCACGCCCGTCATCGTCGCCGCCCAGAGAACCGCGCCGATGAGGACGAGGATCAGCAGGAGACCGATCTGCACCTGCGCCGCACCACCCGTCCCGCGCCGCGCCGCACGCAGAATGCGCCGTGCGAGCTGGACGAAGTAGAGCGCCGCCGCTGCTGCGCCCGCCGTAAGCGCCCCGATGAGTGCGAGCTCGTCCATCATGAGGAGAGCCACCGCACCGAGAAACACCGCCGCCGCGAACGCCAGACCGACCTGCCTCCAATACGCCGATAAAACCTGCCTCATATTCCTCCTCCGACCACGCGCAACAAAACCCCGACATCCACCATGAATGTCGACGCACGCGCCGTCTTCGTTGAATATCAGTACCTTTATCGTATTCGACGCGATACCAAAAAATCCTTGCGAAAGAATACAATATGCAAGGCAGTTTTTCAATATTCCGTCAATACCATAAAGCGGGACTATTTACATGCGCCGTAACGATGTACTTCCCTTATGGTTATTATACGGGGTTCTACGGATTTCCGCAACCGCATTTTAATGTTAAATTGAATTTTATTCTTGTATTGTATCATAGGCTCTGATAAAATGAGCCGATTACAGAGAGAGGAGCGCATCCATGACCATCGAGGGAGCTGTCATCATCGAGAAAGGCGTCACCTTCGCCATCATCCACGTCGCGCCGGAGATCACGCGCTACACCATCAAATCCACGCAGACCCGCCGCGCCCTCATGCGCTTCTTCCCCGGCATGCCCATCATCCTCATGAGCCTCACGCCGCAGGGCAAACCGCAGTACTACGGACGCAAGGACATCGTGGACTTTTTGAATACCGTACGCCTCAATCAGATCCCGTGGAAAAAGTATCATATTGTGTAGGTATTTCTTGACCAAAACGCGCATTAGTGTGTATAATTATGCGAAGGAGGTGCGCCTATGACGACGGCAGAACTCGTACGCTTGCTCAAGAAAAAAATGGCTGCACCTTCGTCGGACACAACAAGCGTCACGATATGTACCGGAGTCCCGTGACGGGCAAGACCTTTATGGTCGGTCGTCATCCGAGCGAGGAAGTCCGCACCGGCACACTGCACAAGATTCTAAGGGATGCGGGCATCGCCATACGATAAAGGAGGATTCTCCATGAAATACATCTATCCCGCCATCTTTACCGAGGAGGAGGACGGCATCCTCGTGGACTTCCCCGACCTGCCGAGCTGCTACACCGACGGTGCAACCATCGACGAGGCATTTGAAAACGCTGAGGATGCGCTCGCACTCACACTCTGGCAAATGGAGGAAGAACACGCCGCCATCCCTGCCCCATCTGCCCTCGCCGCACTCCATGTGCCGCGCGGAGCCTCTGTCGCCCTCGTACGCGCTGATACACTTCCCGTGCGGCAGATGAACGACACGCGCACTGTGCGCAAGAACGTGACCCTCCCGGGCTGGATGGACACGCTCGCACGTGAGCGCAACATCAACTTCTCGAAACTCTTGCAAAATGCCATCCGCAAGGAGTGCGGCATCGGTGTATAAAAATATGTTTCAAATATAAGAGCGCAGCCGCACGTGCAGCTGCGCTATTGTATTTGGAACGAATTCGATTTACTCCGCCGGCAGGATGAACGACAGCGAGCTGAAGATCTTCTTCGTCACGTTCGGATTGTCCGTCGGGAAGCCGACCTCGACGCCGATCACGTTCAGGCCGTTGTTCGCCACGCGCACGGAGACGAATCCATCTGCATCCGCCTGCGTCTCCGCCGTCAGATTGCCGAGCACATCCGCGATGACGGGTGCATTCGCATAGGGCTTGCCGTCCTTATAGATGCGCAGGTTCAGCGTGTCGCCGCGGCGCAGGGTCAGCGGGTTCACCATCGGCACGATCTGGATGGGCACGTTGTAGAGCCCCGCCGGACGCACCTTGTCGCTCCAGTAGTGGACGTTGTACTTGTAGGCGTACGTCACCGACATGAGGTTCTCGATGTTCGAGTAGTCACGCGTCGGAATGACCTTGCCATCCGTCGTCTTGGCGAAATAGCCATAGTCGAAGAACGTCGCCGTCACGCCGAGATCATCGCCCGGCACAATGGTGATGTTCTTCTCGCCGTCCACGCGCTCCACCGTCGTCGGCTGGAAGTTCACATCGTACGCGTCAATGCGCTGGACACATGCGGGATCGTACGCATTGTCCAGAGGCCCCTCGCCGAGCACGAGCGCCTTCGTATCGACGCGGTTCGCGAAGAACACGCCGTGTGCATCCGTCGATGTCGCCGTCATCGAGAGCCCGATGGCCGCACCGAGTGCCGCCGCCAAAATCTTTTTCTTCATGGAACAACCTCCTATGAATGAGTAAAATCAACTTACTCGCTATTATACTGGAAACAATATTTATTTGCAATCAAATTCACGAGATCGTGCAGATGCTTGCCTGCACAGATCATTTTTGTTACACTACAAAAAATCACAGATATTATGAGGCTCCCACTCAAGGAGGAACGATGATGCGACATCTGCTCAGCATGGCTCTCTGTCTCTGCCTGCTCATTCCCGTATCCACATCAAAGGCACAGGAAAAACCCGCCGACACAGGCGATCTGTCTGCGGCAGTCGAACTCCTCCGCACCGTAGAGAAAACGAACATCCACTATGTCGAGCTCCCCCAACTTCCTGCCATCAGTGCAAATGATCCGCGCTATGTTGAGGTTGACCTCAGCGCGATCCCGCCGGAGCAAATCTACCCGCCGCTGAGTTACCTGCTGACCAATTTCCCATTCGCCCCTTCACTTGCCACACCACTCTTCTGTCAGATGGCAAAAGACCCACAGGTCATCGCAGACAGCGAACCGCTGCTTCTGCTCCGCATAGCACCCATTGACAGCGGGCTGACGAGAATTCGATTTCCGGACGAGCGTGAGGAGATCGTTTCCGTGATAGAGTACCTCGTTCTCCTAAAAAATGGCACCCTGCTGGAATCACCGGACGACTACATCATCACATACGATGCCGCCAAAAACCCGGTCGCACGATTCGGTTACTACGACCTTCTCAGGCTCAATAAAAAATATCATTTTACCTCTCCCGAAATCTATGACATTATCTCCTCATCACCCGCACATCGATTCGCCAAGGGAAGCCGTGAATATCGATATGCACAGCATCTCTATCACATTATGCCGAACTCTATCGAATACCCGATGGTTTTTAAGAATTATTACGACCCGAGCCGACACAAATTCTTTTCATGATTTTCGATCCGATGGTACGATATGCTCTGTGAAGTACGTATTCATAATTAGGGAGGAACGTATATGAATCTTGTCAAATCCATCGCCGCCGTCACCGTCACAGTCCTCACCCTCACCGGCACAGCATCCGCCGCAGACGGCATTGGAGGATCGGAGCGGCACGACATCTTCCATGAATACAAGACCTACGAAGAAGCAGAGGCTGCTATCCGAAAGCATCTCGACGAAGAAGCCGAAAACGCAAGACGAGTTCCCCTCTCCGTCGACGCATGCCGAAAGATCACGGCGGATGATACTCTCTACCACAATATTCCTGCCAACAAATTCCCGCCTGTCGACCAGCCCATGCCCATGCTGAGCGAGATGTTCCGCGGCATGATGGGAATACCGTGGCTCCAGCTGGTCGTCACGGAGAGCAGAGAGGCAAATGACGAGACTGCCATCCAAACGGGATACCCGACACGCTGGTTCCGTGTCGTGGATACGGCACGCCCCACACGCTACCGACTATATGACGGCAGACAGCTCGTCATGTCCATTGCCGGCGAGGGCGTACACAAACAGAATGCCACAAAATCCTTCGCCGATGACTTGAACTTCTATATCTACGATGCGGAAGGCACACCGCTCATGCGCACCGATATGTTTCACCTCCCTGATATGCCTTATCAAGGAATATCCGAGAAGGCATTGCGCGCTATCGCAGATGCTGCCCAGATTCCCCTGTCGGAGGGCAGCCGTGACTACGCACTGGCACAGTATCTACTGCAAAAGGCAGAGCTGACCGACATCCCGCGTAAATAGAGGAATCACAGATAAAATAAAGCTGTGCACGAATCTCACACAATACTAATTCCCCTTTCATTATCCTCTATCCTATCCTGCGATATGCTTGTTAAAGGCATTACTCTGACATCAAGGAGGAACGTATATGAACATGGTCAAATCCATTGCCGCCGCCATGCTCGTCATGGCGCTCGCCATCGCTGCTCTCATGCCCCAGACGGCAGAGGCAGCGACCGACTGGGACGGCGGACGCATCCGCGCGGAGGGGACAGGCGTCGCTCCTGCACGTACGGTGAGTGCGGCACAGGCGCGTGCCCTCGCCCGCCGCGCCGCCATCGCCGACGCCTATCGACAGCTCGCCGAGCAGATCCAAGGGGTCGCGGTCGATGCCTCGACCACCGTCGAGGACATGATGGTCACGAACGATACCGTCCGCACCCACGTCAGCGCCCTCGTGCGCGGTGCGCGCATCGTCGAGGAAAAGGCGCTGCGTGACGGCGCGTACACCGTCACCCTCGAGGTGCCCGTCTTCGGCGTCAGCTCCCTCGCGGGCTCCGTCTTTACCCCGAACACATCGCGTGAGCGTTGGGCAAGTCCCGACAGTGTCTATGAGCCCTACACGCCGCGCAACTACGACACGACGGGCTACGGCACATACGGCCGCCGCAGCGGTGATGACGGCACGACAACCACGCCTGCCGCACCGGTGCGCCGTTCCCCCTCCACCAGCTCTGCCGCGAGTGCGCCGGGCGGACGCGCCATCGGCGGCTATACGGGGCTCATCGTCGACTGCCGCGGCATGGGACTGCGCCCCGTCATGAGCCCTGTCATCAAGACAGAAAACGGCCGCCCCATCTACGGCTACAAGAACCTCGACAGTGACAAGGTCGTCGCGAGCGGCATGGCCGGCTATGTCCGCAGTGAGGCAGACGCCACACGCGCCGGACAGAACCCGCTCGTCGTCCGCGCCATCCGCGTGGACGGCAATGCGAATCCCGTCCTCTCCGCCGAGGATGCACGCCGCGTCCTCATCGAGAACGGTGCAAGCGGTTTCCTCGACGCAACGAATGTCGTCTTTATCCGCTAAGCAAAAAAATAACCGTATTGCTATGATAAAAAAATCATAAACAATACAGTGTTTTTATGTTATAATACGGAGACCATCAAAAAAAGGAGGAAACTATATGAAACTTAGTGCAAGAAATCAGCTTAAGGGCAAAGTCGTCTCCATCGAGAAGGGTGCGGTCAACGGCATCGTTCGCATCGAGCTCAAGGGCGGCGACGTCATCACATCCACCATCAGCATGGGCGCAATCGAGGAGCTCGGTCTCGAGGTCGGCAAGGAGGCGTACGCTGTCATCAAAGCAACGTCCGTCATGGTTGGTGTCGATCATCACCACAAGTGCTAAGAAATCTCTGGCTTAGACAGACAAATCCCCGCATATCGGACATTTCCGGTATGCGGGGATTATTTATTCCAAGGGTTCCTCCTCCTCATCCTCATGGTGCCGCTTGGGCGGGCGCGGATGATAGAGGCTCCAGTTCCAGTGGATCGCAGCGAAGCGGATAAGGAGGACGAGGAGGAAGGCGAGCCATGAGACGGCCTCGATGCCGAGAACGCCGCCCAGCGCGCAGAACACAAACGCGCCGACGAGGGACGCCGCCGCATAGACTTCGGCGTAGAGGACGACGGGCATCCGTTTCGCGAGCACATCGCGGATCATGCCGCCGCCGACTGCCGTCGTTGCCGCGAGGAGGATGGGAAGGACGTAGCTGTCCGTTCCGCCGAAGCGGATGCCCGTGAGTGCCCCCGTGATGGTAAAGGCAGCAAGGCCAATGGTATCGGAGACGTTGAAGATCGTCAGGAGGCGCTGACGATGCATGTGATGGAGCTCTGTCCACTGGTAGAGGAACGAGGTGGAGAGGGCAACGCCGATGGAGAGCAGAAAGTTCGTCGTGTCGCGCAGCGCCATCGGCGGGGTCAGCCCGACGAGGAGGTCGCGCACCATGCCGCCGCCCACCGCCGTCGCGAGGGCAAGCACGGAGATGCCAAAGATGTCCATGCGGCGCGACAGTCCGACCAGCGTGCCCGACACGGCGAAGGCGAGCGTCCCGATGATGTCAAAGAGACGCCAGAGATCGATTTCTCCCATGAGCATAGTTTCGTCCTTCCCTTTTGAAGCTTATTTCACTTGCGCCGCCTAGAGTGCCTCCCCTGCTTTTTCGCTTCCCCCGCCGATGCGGGGGAAGTGCCGAACATAGTGAGGCGATAGGGGCGCCTCTAGCTCATTCGACTCTCTCACGGAGAAAGCCACGAATCGACCAAGGCGCCCCTTCCACCATGCTGCGCATGGTCCCCTTCCCCCGTGCCGCACGGGGGAGGCTTTCACCGTCCACGGTGTGACGATAGGAGCTCCCTCAATCCTGCGCAAACAGATACAGGATAACCTCCATCGGCGTGAGCGCTCCCGTCGCCGCCGAGCGTGCCCCCGCAGCGAGGAGATTTCCATCACGGTCATAGACACTGCGTTCAAGGGTCAGACGATAGGTCTCGTGCGCATCGCGGAGCTTTTCTCCCGAAATCCGATAGACCAGCATCTGCTCCGCCCCCACGGTACGTGCCGCCCTTGCCTGCGCCGCCACATCGAGTGAGCCAGACGTATCCGCGAGCGCAAACACCGTCGCCGCGTTCCGCACGTACTGCGCATCACGCAGCACCGCACGCAGATAGGGCACATCCTCCGCGAGTGCGTCATCAACCTCCACCACGATCGGCGTGAGATAGACCGTATGCCCCGCCGTGCGGTTCTCCTGCCCCACGAGAAAGGTCAGCGCGCCGCTGCTGTCGTGCGTGTCATAGAGACGGCGCAGCGCTGCATCCACATAGACGGTCATCGTATGCGGGAAATGCCGCCGTCGTCCGTGCAGGCTGCCAATCGATGCGCTCGCCGAAGTGGTGAAAGCCGAGCGGCGAGGGAGCGCGTCCTTCACGGGATCACCGCGCATCACAACGCGCCGCAGGGTAAAGCGATCCTGATAGGTGCGGACAAAAGTCCTCGTTCCCCACCGCAGGCGCACCGAACGTCGTCACAATGAGCTGGTCGGGGAGACGCCGAGATCGGAGAGACGTGCCGCCGCAAGAATGGCCGCCGCACCGCCGAGACTGTGCCCCGTGAGATAGAGCTTTTTCCGAGGGATGCGCGCGCAGATCGGCAGCGAGGCACTCTCCCTGCCGTCTCCCTCCACCGCATCCGTAAAGAGTGCCGCCTGACAGTAGTCGAGGAACCCGCGGTGAACCAGCGGCATCCCGCCCCGCTCTTTCTTTGGCGTATCGCGCACCGCGAGGAACTCCGCCGGCGAGTGCCCGCCGAATGCCGCGCGTTTCATCCGCAGATCCGTCCATACATCACTGCCGCGCTCCGTCCCGGGAAAAGCGATGAGATGCAGCTCTGCCCCATCGGCATCACGACGCACCATGTGAAAGAAACGTCCAACCGTTCCACGGTGCCCCACGGTCTCAGCGCCGACGATCTCCCATCCCGCCGCCGTCAGCCGCGCACGCAGGAGCTCAGAGAGCTCCCCGCTGTAGGCCGCCTCGGACGCCGCCGCCTCGACAAAGAGGAGAGAAGAGAGATCAGGGGCGGCGGCGAAGGCACGCAGCGGAAAAGCAAGCACGCAGAGGAGAATCACGAAATGCAATACCTTCATCAGCGCACCTCCCACACAATATATCTATCGCTATTATACCTGTTTTCCTTGAGATTTCATAAGAAAATCGCACTTGTCATACGCACCTGAGACTGATATAATATATACAGAAGGAACGCCTCAGGCGGTACCTTTCCGAATTAGATTTGGCTAGACATAAAGAATAACCGCTCCACTTCTCAGGTCAGGGCGGTTATTTCTTTTGGGTTATCGCGAGTATGTAGCCTGTGGCAACGACCAAGAAAAGAATCGCTCCAATTTCAGACATCTCACTCACCCCCTCTCGGGGGAAAGACACCGCCGTTTGCTTGAGGACGTTCCATCTTTATTATATAGAACGTATGCTGTCATTGTCAAATGTAACACGCAATAAAACCGCCGTGGACACCCACGACGGTAGATTTTCAGATGGTGCGGTTGATGGGACTTGAACCCATACGTCTTGTGAACACTACCCCTCAAAGTAGCGCGTCTGCCAATTCCGCCACAACCGCGTATAAAATATGGTGCGGTCGAGAGGACTTGAACCTCCACGATGTTGCCATCACTAGCGCCTGAAGCTAGCGCGTCTGCCATTCCGCCACGACCGCATATTGAGTTGTCAAGGGAATATCATCGAGCACAACCAGCGCATCCGCGCCGCACTGCCCGTAAGTCTCTAAATGGTGCGGTTGATGGGACTTGAACCCATACGTCTTGTGAACACTACCCCCTCAAAGTAGCGCGTCTGCCAATTCCGCCACAACCGCATGATATAAAAGTTGGTGCCGAGGACCGGAATCGAACCGGTACGATCTTTCGATCGGGGGATTTTAAGTCCCCTGCGTCTGCCTGTTCCGCCACCCCGGCGATAGGCAAAATGGAGCGGGTGATGGGAATCGAACCCACGTGACCAGCTTGGAAGGCTGGGGCTCTACCATTGAGCTACACCCGCATGGAGCTGGCGAGAGGACTTGAACCTCCAACCTGCTGATTACAAGTCAGCTGCTCTACCGATTGAGCTACGCCAGCAGCAAAGCACAAGCGGCGACTGCCGCAGACGCTGTCCCCAAGGGATAATAAGTGGTGCCTCAGAGCGGAATCGAACCACTGACACGGGGATTTTCAGTCCCCTGCTCTACCAACTGAGCTACCGAGGCATCGGATATATAACACAATAGCGTGTAATATGCAAATGGCGACCCGAAGGGGACTTGAACCCCTGACCTCCGCCGTGACAGGGCGGCATTCTAACCAACTAAACTACCGGGCCGTAAAAGGTAAGCACCTATGGTGGGCGATGACAGGATCGAACTGCCGACATCTTGCTTGTAAGGCAAGCGCTCTCCCAGCTGAGCTAATCGCCCATAAAATGGTGACCCACCACGGAATCGAACCGTGAACCTACTGATTAAGAGTCAGTTGCTCTGCCAGTTGAGCTAGTGAGTCATGATAAGTAAAGGAATGGTGGCTCACCCGGGACTCGAACCCGGGACCCTCTGATTAAAAGTCAGATGCTCTACCAACTGAGCTAGTGAACCTTTATCAGCGCCACGTAACCCGCCAAAAAAGGGTATATTTTGGCTGGGGTAGTTGGATTCGAACCAACGGATGCGGGAGTCAAAGTCCCGTGCCTTAACCGACTTGGCTATACCCCAACTATCCACGGGCACACCGATCATGCGATCCGTATCCCCAAAGCGGCGACGCCGCTGTAAATACAAAATGGCTCCTCGAACTGGACTCGAACCAGTGACATTCTGATTAACAGTCAGACGCTCTACCGACTGAGCTATCGAGGAGTATGTTGCGGCAACTACCTACTCTCCCACGTCGTCTCCAACGAAGTACCCTCGGCCTGTGGACGCTTAACTACTGTGTTCGGAATGGGAACAGGTGGAACCGTCCAGGCATCATCACCGCATCTTGTTGAATGAGTCTTGCTCACTCAAAACTTCACAGAAGAAACGTCAGCAAATTAAAGCGAAATACTTGCTCTCTACTTAAGTCAAGCCCTCGACCGATTAGTGCTGGTCAGCTGCACACATTGCTGTGCTTCCACATCCAGCCTATCAACCTTGTCTTCTTCAAGGGGTCTTACTTCCTTATAGGAATGAGATACTTCATCTCGGGACGGGCTTCACGCTTAGATGCTTTCAGCGTTTATCCCTTCCGGACGCAGCTACCCGGCCGTGCCCTTGGCAGGACAACCGGTACACCGTTGGTCCGTCCACTCCGGTCCTCTCGTACTAGGAGCAGCCTCCCTCATGTATCTTACGCCCGCGATGGATATGGACCGAACTGTCTCACGACGTTCTGAACCCAGCTCACGTACCACTTTAATGGGCGAACAGCCCAACCCTTGGGACCTGCTTCAGCCCCAGGATGTGATGAGCCGACATCGAGGTGCCAAACCTCCCCGTCGATATGGACTCTTGGGAGAGATTAGCCTGTTATCCCCAGGGTAGCTTTTATCCGTTGAGCGATGGCAATTCCACTCTCTTTCCACCGGATCACTAAGCCCTACTTTTTCGTACCTGCTCGACCCGTCAGTCTCGCAGTCAAGCTCCCTTCTGCCTTTTATGCTCTTCGCGCGATTTCTGTCCGCGCTGAGGGAACCTTTGGACGCCTCCGTTGCTCTTTTTCGGAGGCGACCGCCCCAGTCAAACTGCCCGCCTGGTACTGTCCCGAACACTGTTAATGTTCCGGTTAGATCCTTAGCATATAAAGGCCGGTATCCCAACGGTGACTCCACCTCATCTAGCGATAAGGTTTCCCAGTCTCCCGGCTATCCTGTACGTTATATGCCAAAGACCAATGCCAAGCTGCAGTAAAGCTCCATGGGGTCTTTCTGTCCAGTCGCGGGTAACCTGCATCTTCACAGGTATTTCAATTTCACCGGGTCCCTCGTTGAGACAGTGCCCAAATCGTTACGCCTTTCGTGCGGGTCGGAACTTACCCGACAAGGAATTTCGCTACCTTAGGACCGTTATAGTTACGGCCGCCGTTTACAGGGGCTTCAGTTCGCTGCTTCTCCTCAAGGGATAACAACTCTCCTTAACCTTCCTGCACCGGGCAGGCGTCAGCACCTATACTTCAGCTTGCGCTTTCGCAGGCACCTGTGTTTGTGGTAAACAGTCGCTTGGGCCTCTTTTCTGCCGCCGCCCAACGCTCCAACAGTATATGTCTTCACCCTAGACGGCCATCCTTTTCCCGAAGTTACGGATGCATTTTGCCGAGTTCCTTAACGAGGGTTTTCCCGCGCACCTTAGGATTCTCTCCCCGCCTACCTGTGTCGGTTTTGGTACGGGCGGACGACTTCTCGTTAGAAGCTTTTCTTGGCAGTTTAGTGCGGCTGAATTCAGTCGGGCCGTAGCCCTTCCTATCTATCGGTTCTCGGCCTTTACGGTATGGGGATTTGCCTCCATACCAGCCTACCGCCTTCGACGCGCTCCAACCAGTCGCGCGCTCAGCTTCCTTCCTGCGTCACTCCATCCTCAAACGAAGTCGCCCGGTACTGGAATTTTCGCCAGTTGTCCATCGCCTATGCTTTTCGCCTCGGCTTAGGTCCCGACTTACCCCGGGACGACGAGCGTTGCCCGGGATTCCTTAGGCTTTCGGTGGACAGGATTCTCACCTGTCGTTTCGCTACTCATACCGGCATTCTCACTTCTTACCCGTCCAGCAGTCCTTCCGGTCTGCCTTCGTCCAGATAAGAACGCTCCCCTACCCAGTGTGTACCTTAGTACACCCTGCCGCGGCTTCGGTTCTGTGCTTGAGCCCCGGATATTTTTCGGCGCAGGGCCTCTCGACCAGTGAGCTATTACGCACTCTTTTTAATGGTGGCTGCTTCTGAGCCAACATCCTGGTTGTTTTCGAAGTCCCTACATCCTTCTCCACTTAGCACAGCATTTGGGACCCTTAGCCGGCGGTCTGGGCTGTTTCCTCTTGAATACGGGTCTTATCACTGCATTCTGACTCCCAGGCTGCCCATATGAGCCATTCGTAGTTTGACTGGGGTCGGTAGGCTTTTACGCCCCTTGCCCGATCAGTGCTCTACCGTCTCTATGGTTATTCGCCTGAGGCTAGCCCTAAAGCTATTTCGGGGAGAACCAGCTATCTCCACGTTCGATTGGCATTTCACCCCTATGCACACCTCATCCCAACGTTTTTTTCAACACGCACGGGTTCGGTCCTCCACTCATTTTTTTACCTGAGCTTCAACCTGGACATGCATAGATCACTGTGGTTTCGGGTCTAATCCATGCTACTGCCGCCCTCTTAAGACTCGCTTTCGCTTCGGCTCCGCGTCTCCCGCTTAACCTCGCAGCATAAATTAACTCGCCGGTTCATTCTTCAATAGGCACGCCGTCGCACATCTAAAGTGCTCCGACTGTTTGTAGACATACGGTTTCAGGTTCTATTGCACTCCCCTCCCGGGGTTCTTTTTCACCTTTCCCTCACGGTACTCATCGCTATCGGTCGTTTCGATGTATTTAGCCTTGATGGTGGTCCACCCTGCTTCCCACCGGGTTCCTCGTGCCCTGTGGTACTCTGGATCCCTGCCCAACACTCGCTCTTTTCGTGTACGAGGGTCTCACTCTTCGCCGCACCTTCCCAGATGCTTCCACTAAAGCTTATGTCTTGTTGCAGGTCCGCAACCCCCAAGAACCGAAGTCCTCAGGTTTGGGCTCCTCCCGTTTCGCTCGCCGCTACTCAGGGAATCTCTTTGATTTCTTTTCCTCCGACTACTTAGATGTTTCAGTTCATCGGGTGTTTTCTCCCTGTATCTCGTACAGGGTGACAAGACGTTACTCTTGCCGGGTTGCTCCCATTCGGAAATCCATGAGTCATTGCTTACTTGCAGCTCGTCATGGCTTATCGCAGCTTATCGCGTCCTTCTTCGTTTCGAAACGCCCTAGGCATCCGCCGTATGCCCTTACTCAATCTTGATCTTAACGTTCCGCTTCGATGTTAGGGACATCTGATATCCTACCGCCTCGCTGTGTCGGCTCAGTCAACGTAGCGAACTACGTTTCCTTGCGCTCTCCTTGCATTCGGCAGAATCTTCGGCGTCAATCTCACATCGGCGCAGAACTCATCTTTCGTGATTAAGGTATTTTCGCTTTATCCTAATTTCTGCTTTGGGAAAAATCTTTTCAGTGTGGAAAAATATCATGACATGAGTTCACAATATCTCCCTTTGTTTAGATTTTCTTGTTTCTTCTGTGCAGTTTTCAGTGAACAATAAGAGCTCATCAATCACCCAATAAATCATGGGTTTCAGTAGATGCTATCAGAGATTATCAATCATCTATAGATTATGGAATTTCAGTAGATGCGCCCTCAAAACTAGACAATGCAAAAACTTAGCCAAATGACCGACCTAAGATTGTGAACCGTAGTTCATCTGAATCCTTAGAAAGGAGGGTGATCCAGCCGCACCTTCCGATACGGCTACCTTTAGTTACGACTTCACCCCAGTCACCTTCCCCACCTTAGACGGCTGCGCCGGCTTCGCGTGAATGACTTCCGTGGTGTGACGGGCGGTGTGTACAAGACCCGGGAACGTATTCACCGCAGTATGCTGACCTGCGATTACTAGCGATTCCGACTTCATGCAGGCGGGTTGCAGCCTGCAATCCGAACTGGGAAACGGTTTTTGAGGTTCGCTTGCCCTCGCGGGGTTCGCTGCTCTCTGTCCGTTCCATTGTAGTACGTGTGTAGCCCAGGCCATAAGGGGCATGATGACTTGACGTCATCCCTGCCTTCCTCCGCGTTCTCCGCGGCAGTCTCCTTTGAGTGCCCAGCATCACCTGATGGCAACAAAGAACAGGGGTTGCGCTCGTTGCGGGACTTAACCCAACATCTCACGACACGAGCTGACGACAGCCATGCACCACCTGTTTTCCTGTCTCCGAAGAGAGGGCTCTATCTCTAGCGCTTTCAGTCAATGTCAAGGCCTGGTAAGGTTCTTCGCGTTGCTTCGAATTAAACCACATACTCCACCGCTTGTGCGGGTCCCCGTCAATTCCTTTTGAGTTTCAGCCTTGCGGCCGTACTCCCCAGGCGGGATACTTATTGCGTTAACTCCGGCACGGTAGGGGTCGATACCTCCCACACCTAGTATCCATCGTTTACGGCCAGGACTACCGGGGGTATCTAATCCCTGTTCGCCCCTGGCTTTCGAGCCTCAGCGTCAGTTGCAGTCCAGAAAGCCGCCTTCGCCACTGGTGTTCTTCCCAATATCTACGCATTTCACCGCTACACTGGGAATTCCGCTTTCCTCCTGTACTCAAGACCGATAGTTTCTCTCCCATCACGGGGTTGAGCCCCGCACTTTTTAAGTAAGACTTACCGGCCCGCCTGCGCTCCCCTTTTACGCCCAATGATTCCGACAACGCTCGCCACCTACGTATTACCGCGGCTGCTGGCACGTAGTTAGCCGTGGCTTCCTCGACAGGTACCGTCATTACAAAGCGCTATTCGCACTCCGCACGTTCGTCCCCGTCAACAGAGCTTTACGATCCGAAGACCTTCTTCACTCACGCGGCGTTGTCCGTCAGGCTTGCGCCCATTGCGGAAGATTCTCCCACTGCTGCCTCCCGTAGGAGTCTGGGCCGTGTCTCAGTCCCAATGTGGCCGTTCATCCTCTCAGACCGGCTACTGATCGTCGCCTTGGTGAGCCGTTACCTCACCAACCAGCTAATCAGACGCAGACCCATCAACAGGTGATAGCTTATAAATAGAGGCTATCTTTCATCAGAGAAGGATGCCCTCCTCTGACTTCATTCGGTATTAGCATTCCTTTCGGAATGTTGTCCCCATCCTGTCGGCAGGTTGTCTACGTGTTACTCACCCTGTTTGCCACTAAGCTCATAAAAGCAAGCTTTCATTCGCTCCGTTCGACTTGCATGTGTTAAGCACGCCGCCAGCGTTCGTCCTGAGCCAGGATCAAACTCTCCATAAAAAGACCGTAGTTCATCTGAGAGCCCTGTTGGCTCAAAAATGTCATTCTTGTAAAAGAATTGTTGTTTCGTTGACCGAAGGATTGCTCCTTCTCAACGATGTTGCATCTGGCTTGTTAGATTCTGAAATCTAACTGTTTTTGCATTGTGTAGTTTTCAGGGTACATCCTGCGCCGCTCTAGTGCTCGGGGCTTGCTTTCGCTCGCCCGCCGCTCTCATCGGCGCGACTGTCATAATATAACACACGTCACGACTCCCGTCAACCCTCTTTTTGCAGTTTTTAAAAATTTGCTTCCTCCGCCCGCAGAGGAAGCAACGATGTGCATCAATCCAGCGTTATCGCTCGTTGCGAGAGCCTCGCACGACGGCGGAGTAGAGCTGCACGCCGCTGAAGATATGTTCCGGATCAGCATACTCAGCAGGGTTATGGCTGATGCCATCACGACAGGGGATGAAGATCATGCCTGTTGGTGCGTAGTCTGCCCAGTGCATGCTGTCGTGTCCTGCCCCACTGGGCATTCTGCGATATCTCATTCCAAGCTCTTCCGCCGTCGATGCAATCATATCCACAAGGGCAGGCGACATTTGTGCGGGAATTTCTTGCTTACGCGGCGCATTGTCCACGTGATGCCGCGCCGCATTGCCGCTTCGTTAAGCACCTCGGTCACATGCTGCTCGACCGCATTGCGCGCTGCGATGTCGATGCTGCGCAGGTCAACGCCGAGTGTAACAGCACCGGGAATGACGTTCATCACACCGGGCGCGACATCGACGATACCAACCGTGCCGACTGCCGGCGGCTCTTCCTGCGCCCTTGCCGCGCGTTCCACGGCAAGGATGATTTCCGCTGCTGCACAGAGCGCATCATGGCGCAGATGCATCGGCGTCGCCCCGCTGTGGTCAGCATTGCCCTGAATATCAATATAAAAGCGGGAAGGCGCGGCAATCCCCGTCACGACACCAATGGGCAGGTGTCTCATGTTCCAGCACTTTGCCCTGCTCGATGTGTATCTCAAACACCGCCTTCAGCGGCTTTTTGGTAAAGGGGCCTCCGCTATCGCATCGGGACGAAGCCCGCGCTCTTTCAAACCGTATAGAGATCCTTTCCGCTCTTCTCGTGCAGAGAATGCAGATCCTCCATACTGAGTCCCCTCCCGCATGGCGCGGCTGCTAGCGTCGCCGCAGAAAAAGCGGCTGGACTCTTCACACATAAAGAGAACAATCTCGAGCGGATGCTCCGGATGGAAGCCATCTCGCCCATGCTGCGCACAGTCTCGATCGCCGCCAGTACACCCGCCAGTCCGTCATAGTTGCCGCCCTGCGGAACACTGTCACTGTGTGACCTGCACATCAACGCCGGCAGGCTCTCATCTTGACCGGTATAATGACCGATAACATTGCCGAAGGCATCCTCACGCAGGGTAAGTCCTGCCGCCTCCATCTGCCGCATGAGATAGGCACGACCTTCCCAATCCTCCGCCGAGAAAGCAAGGCGCGTGATCCCTTCCCCTGGGGCAGTAATTCTTCATCACGGCAAAAATCCTCATTAGCCGCTCTTTTGCTGATCATCGTATCGCTCCCTTTCCTGTTTTGCTTCCTTTTATTGTAGGCACTTGATCACGTTTTTCAAGTCCGCCGTATGCCTTACTGCATTTGCTGGACGCATCCGCCCTTTCTAGGGTTATAATGCTCCCGCAAAATCTCGTAAAAATGAAAGCGAACTACATCGTTTCTATCGAAAGGAAAACTTCATGCCGAAAAATCCGGTCAAGCATCAGTGCACGTTCTGCAAGCGTATCATCGACGTGCGCGACCAATACGATATGCCGATCTACGATCCGAACACGGGCTTTGCGATCTGCAGGGACTGCGTGCGCGAGATCAACCGCTACCTCGACGAGCACGACGCATCCGTCTCCTCGGAGGAGCGCACGACGTTCCGCAAGGAGCTGGGCGACGTGCTGGAAAAGACGCGCCCACACCTCATCAAGGAGTATCTCGACACCTACATCATCAATCAGGATCGCGCGAAGAAAATCCTCGCCGTCGCCGTCTACAACCACTACAAGCGCATGAAAATACGGCTACGAAAAGAAAGAGGACGAGGGCACGGAGATCGAGAGTCGAACGTCATCATGCTCGGCCCTCGGGCTGCGGCAAGACCGCTCTCTCTCCCATCTCTCGAAACTCCTCGACGTGCCGTTTGCCGTGACGGACGCCTCCAGCCTCACCGAGGCGGGCTTCGTCGGCGCGGATGTCGAGGTTGCCGTCCGCAACCTCTACTATGCGGCGGACAAAGACGTCGAAAAGGCGGAGCACGGCATCATCTACCTCGACGAATTCGACAAGATCGCACGCAAATCCGGCGCGAACAATTCCATCACCGCTGACCCCGGCCACGAGGGCGTCCAGCAGGCGCTTCTCAAGATGCTTGAGGGCAGTGTCGTCGAGTTCACGGCGCGCGGCCAGCGCAAGCACCCCGAGGCGCCAACCATCAAGGTCGACACGAAAAACATCCTCTTCATCGTCGGCGGTGCATTCGTCGGGATCGAGAAGATCATCGCCAAGCGCCTCAAGAAGGGCAACGTCGCCATGGGCTTTGGTGCGGAGGTGCGCGGCAAGGACCTCGAAAAGGAATACGACGCGCTCATCCATCAGGTCACGCCCGAGGATCTCATGGAGTACGGCATCATCCCCGAGATCATCGGCCGCCTGCCCGTGATCTGCACGCTCGAAACCCTCGACGAGGACGCACTCCTGCGCATCCTCACCGAGCCGATCAACGCGCCGGTACGCCAGTACCAGCAGCTGCTTGCGATGGACGGCGTGGAGCTCGTCTTTACCGAGGACGCGCTGCTGCCGTCGCAAAAAAGGCAATCGAGCGCAAGACCGGCGCACGCAGCCTGCGCGGCATCATCGAGGAGGTCATGCTCGACGTGATGTTCGACATCCGCGTGAGACCGCCCCACGCCGCGTCACCGTGACGAAGGAATGCATCACCGAGGGCGCGGCACCGACCGTGGAGAACGCGGCGGCAGGCTAAATTGGGGTTGAAAAACCAAAAAGCGTGCTATAGTATTTGACGATAAAACTCCCACTGCGATGCCAGCCGCAGTGGGAGTTTTCATATGGAAATTTATACCCGCACGAAATCGCCGTCTGCCTCCATACGCCAGATCTCGTCCGCCGCACCCTGCATGGGCGGCGAAACGGAGGATGTTCGGCGCATCGCTGGCCTCGTAGAAGGCGGCGGAGTCCTCCGCCGTGCCGCCGCCCTGCACTTTGCGGGCGATGAGGCGGTCACGCAGGAGCTCTGGGGCGGCGTCGATGCGGAGGCGGTAGTCGGCAAGGGGTGCGGAGATCGCACCACGGCTCCTCATCGAGCAGGGAGCCAGTTGCCCTCGATGAGAAGAATCGGCGCATCCGCCGTGACGGCATCGGGCACGACGTCATGAATGCGGCGGTCATAGACGGGGAATGTCACGCTCTCCTCCCGCGCCGCGCCGAGTTTTGCCGCGAGGGTGGGAACATCAAAGGTCTCGGGTGCGCCCTTGATGGATGTCAGGGGGATTTCTTCCCCATCGCGCAGAATGGCATGCGCCGCGAGATAGCGATTCGGGTAGTGAAAGCCGTCCATGCCGAGTGCCCTGCACGAGGGTAAGGCCTCGGTGCGTGAAAGCTGCGCTAAGAACTGCGCGAGTGTCGATTTCCCCGTGGCAGGCGGTGCGGCAAGGAAGACGATGCACCGCCGCCCGCTGCAATGCTGCAGCTCTCTGAGACGACGCAGCAGCGGCAGAAAGAGATGCTCCACCGTGCCCATACAGTAACGAACGCGCTGCGGCAGTCCGTTGACGATCATCTCATAGGTGTGCCACTCTTTTTCACGCACAGAGATCCCCTCCTCGATGGAATATTTTAGCAAAAGTATGCCCGTGGTTCAACTGTGGACGAGTTTTCATACAAAAAGGACTGCTGAACGAGGAAATCCTCGTACGGCAGTCCTTTCTTGGCCCCCACCACCGCTTGCTGACCTGTCCAAGAAGCAAGTCCGTAGGACGAAGCTGATTGGAAAACAGGTCGTATGCGAAAACGTCCCAAGAACACGAGCGTTAGCGATGTGTGATTGGCTGACGTTGACCGCTCGCGGTCCCCCTCCCCCGCTCTGGCAGGGGAGGCGTTGGGAAGTCACGGCACAGCAGCTGCCCCATTTACGAGGGCAGTTATGCCAGCTAAGAATATGTTTTCTCAGTCCTTCATGCGCGGTACGGTCATCGTGCCGAAGGCGGTCTCCTTGCGGTGGCAGTGTGGGCACTCGTTCTCGATGAGTCCCGTGTAGCCGCAGACGGGGTCGCGGTCGACGGGGTGGTTGATGGAGAAGTAGCCCATGTCCGCGTCGTGCATGGCGCGGACGACTTTCTCGAAAGGCCTTGACGTTCTTCGACGGGTCGCCGTCCATCTCGATGTAGGGCGATATGCCCTGCGTTCTCGAGCGCGTGATACGGTGCCTCGATGCGGATCTTGTCATAGGCGCTGATGTCGTAGTAGACGGGCACGTGGCTTGAGTTCGTCATGTAGGAGCGGTCGGTGACGCCCGGGATCGTCCCGTAGACGCGCTTGTTTGCGCGCTGGAACTGCCCCGCCGTGCTCTCCGCAGGCGTGCCGAACGTCGACCAGTTGCGGTGCTCCGCCTCGGTGTAGGCATCGGTGCGCTCGCGCATGTGCCCGACGATCTCGAGCCCGAGTTTCTGTGCCTCCTCGCTCTCGCCGTGGTGCTTGCCGATGAGCGCGACGAGGCACTCGGCGAGCCCGCAGAAGCCGATGGAGTACGAGGCGTGCTTCAGCACCTCCTTGATGGAGTCGACGGGGCTCGCCTTTTCGCTGTCGAGCCAGACGCCCTGCCCCATGAGGAACGGGTAGTTGTAGATGTGCTTTTCCTCGATGATCTTCAGGCGATCGAGCAGGTAGTCATGGCAGAGGTCGATGTAGTAGTCGTAGAGCTCCCAGAATTTATCCAGATCGCCCTTCGCCTCGAGGGCGAGTTTCGGCAGGTTGATCGTCGTAAAGGAGAAGTTCCCGCGGCTGCCCGACTGCTCGGGGCCGTTGACGTTGCTCGCGACGCGCGTGCGGCAGCCCATCGTCGCGACGCAGCTGTTGTAGTCGCCCGGCTTGTAGTACTGGAGGTTGTACGGTGCATCGAGGTTGACGTAGTTCGGGAACAGGCGGCGCGCACTGACGCGGCAGGACTCGATAAAGAGGTCGTAGTTCGGATCCTCGGGGTTGTAGTTGACGCCCGCCTTAAGCTGGAAAGACAGAAATGGGGAAGATTGCCGTCTCGCCGTTGCCGAGCCCCTGCCAGATCGCGCTGAGCACCCTCGCGGATGACGAGGCGCCCCTCGGGCGATGTGTCCATGCCGTAGTTGATGGAGCTGAACGGCACCTGTGCGCCTGCGCGCGAGTGGAGGGTGTTGAAATTGTGGATGAGCGCCTCCATCGCCTGATGCGTCTCCTCCTCGACGCTCTCACAGGCAAGCTGGTAGATCGTCCGCACATCCGCCTCGAGCTCCTGCTCTGCCGGGGTGTCGAACGCCGCGCTGTAGACGGTGCGGAGCGCACGCATGAGCTCGGCGCGCGCCCTGCTCTGCACGCACATCGTCCTGCTTTTTCCGCATAGACGCAGACGGCAAAGTCGAGCTCTGCGCGCAGGGCCTTCTTGAACGCCTCATGCGTGAAGTAGCCGCGTCCAATGTGGTAGAGCAACGCCTTCCACGCCTCCTCGATGATCGCCTTGCGGAAGGATTTTTTCACGCCGTCCGCCATGGCATAGTCAAAAGGCGTTGATGCTCTGCCCGCCGAACATGTCGTTCTGGTTCGACTGGATCGCGATGCACGCGAGGCTCGCGTAGGCGCGGATGGAGTTCGGCTCGCGCAGGAAGCCGTGTCCCGTCGAGAAGCCGCCGCGAAAGAGTTTGAGGAGGTCGATCTGGCAGCAGTTGAACGTGATGAGCGAGAAGTCCTTGTCGTGGATGTGGATGAAGTTCTCGCGGTCGGCCGTCGCATAGCGCTCCTCGAGGACGTAGTTGTCGACGAAGTGCTTCGCGCCCTCCGCGCCGAGTTTCAGCATGATGCCCATCGACGCGTCTGTGTTGATGTTCGCGTTGTCGCGCTTTGAGGTCGGAGTCCACCGCATCGGCAAAGAAGATGTCGCGGTAGCTCTCCATGAGGTGCTTCTGCGCGAGACGCCGCTGGGCGTGGCGCTGGCGGTAGGTGATGTAGCGGCGCGCGATGTCGTAGTGTCCGTGCGCGAGCAGCTGCTTTTCGACGAGGTCTTGGATCTCCTCGACGCTGATCTCCGTGCGGTCGCCGAACGCCTCCTCGACGCTCTTCGTCACCGTGTCGATCTCAAGCGCCGTCATCGGGTGGACGTACTCCTTGCTCGCCGAGGTAATGGCATTGAGGATCTTCGAACGGTCGTAGGGCACCGCATTGCCCGCGCGTTTTGTCACCGTCGTCACTGTCATAGATTTCGCTCCCTTTATCCATACATAATACTATATCTTGTGGTTCGCATTTTTGCTACGGAAGATATTGTAACAGAGAGGAAGATTCTTGGCAAGGTATTTTTCACGCAAAAAGGCAGCGGTACGTCACAATATGACATACCGCTGCCCATGTGCGCAGCGAAGCATCCTCGCTGCTTTTTCGTTACTTCTTGCTGACGACGGCAATATAGGGAAAACTCTTTGCCATGATCGAAAAAGAAATTGAACATCGTGCGGAAACGGTCGATGTTCTCCGTGCGCAGCCCGTTGCGGATGATCTTCATCGCACCGTCAAATCCCTCGTCACGCACGAGGCCCGACGGGGTCGAGGAGGGTCATATTACCCGTCTGCACCTCCGTGCGGAATCCCGCATGCTGAAAGAGCTCCTCCCACCGCTTGGCGGGGAGCGGGTCGACGTTCACGCGGATCGCACGTGAGATCCCCGCGCGCAGTTCCGCCGCCTGCTCCTCGTCGTCCGTGCGCAGCGCGACGTCATGGGTCAGCAGCACACCGCCCGGCTTCAGTACACGGAAATACTCGGCGATCGCCTTTGCCTTGTTCTCGCGCGGCAGCATGGTGAGCATCGCCTCATTGATAACAACGTCGAACGTCGCGTCGGGGAAGGGCAGCGCCATGGCGTTGCCCTCGACCACGTCGACGACATCAGAAAGCCCGTGTGCCTCGATGTTGGCGCGGGCCTTCGCGAGGGCGGCGGGATTCATATCGAGCCCCGTGATGCGGCAGCCATGCTCCTCCGCCAGTGCAATCATCGTCGTCCCCATGTTGCAGGCGACCTCAAGGACGCGCGTGTCAATGGTAAAAATCTACATGGGAAAGGAGCCACTCTGTCGCCTCACGCCCGCCGGGACGCAGACGCGTTTTTCCCAGCCGCGCGAGGAATTCATGCCCCATCTCACTGTATTTCTGTTCTGTCATGGAAAGACACCTCCTCAAATTGTCGTGGAACAAATCCTCATTCGGATCATAATATACATTGATTATTATTTTCCGTAACGGATATTACGCGTATAGATTATTTCATTCTTTGTGAGAATTTTCGTTGCCGCGTGCCTTTGCTTATCTGTCTCTCATGATATATAATGAAGATGATTCTACGTTATCAAAGGAAGGGACTTTCATGAACGAAAACGATGCAGCCCGCCGCAAGATCATCCTGAGCGGCATCCAGCCCACCGGTACATTCACCCTCGGCAACTATCTCGGCGCGGTGAAGAACTGGCGGCAGCTGCAGAAGGAATACGACTGCTACTACTTCGTCGCCGATCTACACGCGCTGACGGTCTACCACGAGCCCGCCATGCGGCGCAAGGCGAGTCGCGAGGCGTTTGCCCTCCTGCTCGCGTGCGGCCTCAACCCGGAGGAGAGTCTGGTGTTTATCCAGAGCCACGTCCCCGCACACGCACAGATGGGCTGGATGCTCTCGTGTCTCAGCCCGTTCGGCGATCTCAGCCGCATGACGCAGTTCAAGGATAAGTCGGCGAAGCATCCCGAGGACATCAACGCGGGGCTCTTCACCTATCCCGCGCTGATGGCCGGCGATATCCTCCTCTATCAGGCGGACTACGTGCCCGTCGGCGCCGATCAAACGCAGCACCTCGAGTTTACGCGCAACGTCGCCGCACGGTTCAACTACGTCTACGGCGAGACGTTCCCGCCTGCCCGAGGGCTATTTCCCAAAGGCGGGGGACACGCGTCGCGAGTCTCGCGGAGCCGACAGCGAAGATGAGCAAGTCCGACGAGAACGCCAGGCGACCATCTTCATCCTCGACGACGAGAAGACGATCCTCAAAAATTCAAGTCCGCCGTCACGGACAGTGAGGCCGAGGTCGCGTTCCGCGAGGGCAAGGACGGCATCAACAATCTCATGACGATCTACTCCGCCATCACGGGGAAATCCTACGATGCGATCACGGCGGAGTTCGCCGGAAAGGGCTACGGCGACTTCAAGGCGGCCGTCGGGACGGTCGTCGCCGATGAGCTGCGCCCCATCCGTGAGCGTTATGCGGAGCTACTCACGGATAAGGCATACCTCGATGCAGAGATTGCGCGGGGGGCGGAGCGTGCCGCGCACATCGCCGAAAAGACGCTCGCGAAGGCGAAGCGCAAGATGGGGCTCGCGTGATGGGGGCGCATCGCGTGACGCGCGCCGTCATTCTCGCAGCCGGGCGCGGGTCACGGCTCGCACCGTTGACCGATCACCTGCCGAAGCCGCTCGTCCCTGTGAACGGCGTGCCGATCATCGCGACAATTTTAGATGCGCTTAATGCGGCGGGGATTTCGTCGATTACTATAGTACGGGGCTATTGTGGTGCGGCGCTTGATACGCTCAAGGACGCGTACCCGCACATTGCCTTTCTCGACAATCCGGATTGGGCGGCGGCAAACAACATCTCCTCCATCGCCCTCGCGGGGCGCGCCGGGCTGCTCGAGGACAGCTATGTCATCGAGGGCGATCTCTACCTCGCGCATCCCGCCATCATCACGCCCACACAGGAACGCACGAACTACATCGCGTTCCCCGTGACGGCGACGGACGACTGGTGTTTTGATGTGGATGCCGCCGGGAGGATCACGCATATTGATACAGAGAGCTCACACCCCTGTCACCAGATGCTCGGTCTCTCCTACTGGACGGCAGCGGACGGGGCGCGGCTGGCGCGCTGCGCGAATGCGCTCTACGCCGAGGAGCAGTACCGTCAGCTCTACTGGGACGAGATCATGCTGAAATACCATCCGCACGAATGCGACGTGTACATCAGGGAATGCACGCGCGAGGACGTGTGGGAGATCGACACGGTGGAGGAGCTGCGGGCACTGGAGGCGCGCGTAAAAGCACCCCTACCGTCACGCTGACGCGTGCCACCGCCCCCGTCGCGGACGGGGGCGGCATATCTACAGCAAAAATGAAATAGAGGGAAAAACATGAAGAAAGTCTACACCTGCTTCTGCACGGACATCATCCATGCGGGGCACAAGAACCTCCTGCGCGCGGCGGCAGAGCTCGGCCGCGTCACCGTCGGCGTACTCTCCGATGCGGAGATGGTGCGCTACAACCGCTTTCCGACGAAGACGCTCGAGGAGCGCATGGCGATGCTCAGCGAACTGCCCGAGGTGGCGGAGGTCATTGTACAGGATCACATCATGTACGATGAGGTACTGGATCGTCTGCGCCCCGACTACGTCGTCCACGGGAGCAACTGGGCGCAGGGTCCTGAGTCCTCCATCCGCAAAAATGTCCTTGCGGCACTTGCGCGCTATGGCGGAAAACTGATCGAACCATCCTATACCTACAATGACGAGGTGCGCAAGATCGACTGGCAGATGCGCGAGCAGCTCGCCATGCCCGAGGCGCGCCGCGGCCGTCTGCGCCGTCTCCTCGCGATCGTCCCCATCGTCAAGACCATCGAGGTGCACAACGGCCTCACGGGGCTGATTGCAGAGAAAACCGTCGTCGAGAATGACGGTGGTCTCGACCAGTTCGACGCCATGTGGGTCTCCAGCCTCTGCGACTCGACTTCGCGCGGCAAACCCGACATCGAACTTGTCGACCTCTCCGACCGCATCCAGACCATCAACGAGGTCATGGACGTTACGACGAAGCCCATCATCCTCGACATGGACACGGGCGGAACGGCTGAGCATTTTGCCTACAACGTCCGCACCCTCGAGGCGCATCGGCGTCTCCGCCGTCATCGTCGAGGACAAGACGGGCTCAAAGCGCAACTCCTCTTTGGCACAGAGGTCGCGCAGACGCAGGACACGATTGAAAACTTCTCCGAAAAAGATTGCGGCGGGCAAATCGGCACAGCGCACGGAGGAGTTCATGATCATCGCGCGCATCGAGAGCCTGATCCTCGAAAAAGGGGGCAGGAGGATGCCCTCGCACGCGCCGAGGCGTACGTCGCGGCGGGTGCAGACGCCATCATGATCCACTCGCGCGCCAAATCGCCCGATGAGGTCATCGCATTCTGCGACGCCTTCCACGCGAGCCACCCCGATGTCCCCATCGTCGCCGTCCCCTCCTCCTATAACACGATCACAGAGTCGGAGCTTGCGGCACACGGCGTCCGTGTCGTCATCTACGCAAACCAGCTTACGCGCGCGGCATTCCCCTCCATGGAGAATGCGGCACGCTCCATTCTCGTCCATCACCGCGCCCACGAGATCGACAAGGAGCTCCTGCCAATCAAGGACATCATCCGACTGATCGAGGTCGTCTGAGTACGCGTCATCTGTATGGAAGGAAGGTCACATGGACAACAAGTGGAAAACCGTTTGGAACCGACGGCAGGCAAACGAAGCTGCGCTCACGGGCAGCTGGCAGGACATCTTTCTCGAACTTAAACGCATGAACGGCTTCGACGTCATGGATGGCGGCATACCGCTCGATTCTCTCCTCATGCAGGCACAGCGCATCAAGGAGCTGCTGCACCTCACAGCGGGGATGAGTGTATTCGACGTCGGCTGCGGAGCGGGAGCGAACCTCTATCTCCTGCAGCGCGACGGCATTGCCGTCGGCGGCACGGACTCTCTGCTGCTCTCGTCGAGGCGGCACGCGGCGTACTTTCCGGGGCACGGGAGCTCACGTGCGGCGAGGCAGATGCCTTTGATACGACGCTGACCTACGACGCGGCACTCTCCAACAGTGTTTTCTCCTACTTCCCTGACGAGGCATTTGCGGAACGCGTACTCACGCGGATGCTCGAAAAAGGCAACGGGAGCAATTGGCCTCATCGACCTGCACGACGCAGCGAAAAAAGAGATTTCTCGCCTACCGCCGCGCGGCGATCCCCGACTATGACGAGCGTTACAAAGGGGCTCGGCAAGCTCTTCTACCGCCGCAGTTTCTTCGCGGACTTCGCCCGTTCGCACAGCCTCAAGATCGAGTATCCCGCCATCGAGATGGAAGGGTACTGGAATACACCGTTCGTCTTCAACTGCTTTATGTACCGGGAGTAAACTCGCGAACATCCAGCGCAACATCCTCCTCAACCCGGGGCCTGCGACCACGACGGACACCGTCAAGATGGCGCAGATCGTCCCCGACATCTGTCCGCGCGAGCGTGCATTCGGCCAGCTCATGCGCGAGCTCGGCACCGACCTCCTGAAGGTCGTCCACGCCGATGCGGCGGACTGGGCAACGGTGCTCTTCTGTGGGTCGGGCACGCTCTGCATTGACGCCTGTGTCAGCTCGCTCGTTCCCGCGGGGAAAAAACTCCTCATCGTCAACAACGGCGCCTACTCTGCTCGCGCGGCGGAAATCGCACGCGCCTACCCGTGCCGCACATCAACCTGACCTTCCCGGCGGACGGTCTGCCCGACCTCGATGCGGTGGAGAGCACGCTCGCAGAGAATCCCGACATCGCCGCCGTCTACACGACGCATCAGGAGACGGGCACGGGCATCCTGAACCCCGTGCGCGAGATCGGCGCGCGCGCCCATGCACACGGGGCGATCGCGATCGCCGATACGATCTCGACCTATGCCATGATCCCCTTCTCCGCCGACGAGATGAACGTCGACGTCTGCATGTCTTCGGCACAGAAGGGCATCCAGGGCATGACGGGGCTCTCCTTCGTCATCGCCAAGAAATCCCTGCTCACAGCGGCAAAGGACTACCCCGTGCGCTCCTACTATACGAACCTCGTCATGCAGTACGAGGGCTTCGAGGAGACGGGTGAGATGCGCTTTACTCCGCCCGTACAGACCGTATACGCAGCAAAGCGTGCGCTCGCCGAATACTTCGCCGAGGGAGAGGCGAAGAAATGGGCGCGCCATACGCGCACGATCAACGCCATCCACGAGGGAATCGCCCGTCTGGGGCTCACCGAGACCATCCCGCGTGCGATCCAGTCGGGACTCGTCGTCGCCGTCAACCATCCGTCGGCAGACTTTGACTTCACCCGTGTGCACGACTACTGCTATGAGCGCGGCTACACCATCTATCCCGGCAAAATGCAGACGGCGTCGACCTTCCGCCTGTGTGCACTCGGCGCGATCGACGCGCCCGACATTGTGGCGTTCTTCCACGTATTCGAGGAAGCACTGAAGGCATAGCGACAGGAGCCCGATCGCGGCTTTGAGGAAAGGGATCCACCATGCAGGACGACGATTTCAGCACATTCTGGTACAATGATGAGCACGCGCAGGGGCTCTTTTATGATCTCCTCGCACGTGCGGAGCAGGGCGCCTACGACGACGACTTTCTCATCCAGCTCGCTGCGTATCGTAAGGCAGGAGGGGATGCCGCACACGCCGACATCTTTGCCGCGCAGTATCTTCTCGCGAATGGAGATGCAGAGCGCCGTCATCTGCGGGGAGCGCGCCTTTCGCCTGCGCGCTGTCGAGCCTGCGCTCTGGGCGGTGCTTCGCCGTGCGTACACAGCGACGGCACGCTATGCAGATGCGCTTGTCATGCAGGCGTATACGGCGAAACTGCTGGATCGTCCGCTCACACTCCCGGCGGATATTCCGCGCAGCGCGCTGACCCCCGAGGTGCTCGATCGCCTGTCTGTTGCCATGGGCTCACCATCATTTGCTCGCTGGCGCTCAGTCGTATCAGCTGCGACGAGGAACATGGTCTCCGCGCATCCGAAGGCGTTTTTGCGGGTGAATACATTCCCGCACCGCACGCTTCACACCCGCCCTACTACGTTGCTGCGTATACTGAGCAGGAACAGCAGGGGGACAAAGCATGGCTCCTGCAGACGATTCAAGATGCGGCTGGTTTTGCCTACAATGTCGGCGGAGGGTTCACCTATGAACTCATTCGCGCCAGCCGTGCTCCCAGGTACGCCGAGATTCACTGCACAGGAGAGACCGTTCTCCCCATCATCGGCGTATCAGCCTTTCAAAATCTCCATATAAAGACCTCATCGGTGGATCAGGACACGCCTCTTGCGCCCGCAACACCGAATTTTTTCCGTCTCTGCGAAGACACCCATCTGTCCTCGGATCATGATTTTCTCGTCGGTGCACCGATCGCAATCGGGCACAGCCCGACACGCCGTCCGCTCGTGCTGAACATCCTTACCGATGCACTCTCATGGGAGGTCGTGCGCGGTCACTTTGCCGAATGGATGCCGAATACGGCTCGCTTCTTCGCGCAGGGAGCGATCTTCGATCAACACTTCTCCGCATCGGAGTATACCTATCCGTCTCTCTCGACCATTGAAACGGGGATGTATCCGCACCACAATCAGATCTTCAACGATACGCTTGCCGTCCTCCTCAACCCCGCATATATCCCGCTCTCCGAGCGCATGCGTACATGCGGATATGCCACGGCGAATCTCATGGGGGAGGGCAGCGGGATCTATAATGGGGCAACGTGTGGCTTTGACCGGCTTGTGATCGCTCCCTATCACCTGTTCGCCTATGAGGCTGCGGAACGAACCATCCGTTATTTGGAGGGGCTGCGCGACGCCGATCATTTCATCTACCTGCACACATTGGATGCGCATCCATGGCCTTATCCGCGCTTTCAGATCACTGCGAGCACACAGGCACGTCTACCGCTCGAGGAACGTCTGTCGGGGGCAAGGAGCAACTCTCCCAGTCCCTATCTTCAGTCCACAAAACTGAGCATGGCTGCCTATATCCAGGGCATCCGTGATCTCGACCGAGCTCTCGGCACACTCTTTTCCTATCTGGAACAGCACTACACACCGGATGAGTACCTCGTCAGTCTATACTCCGACCATGGCGTTCCCATATTCAGCAAGCACCACTACATCGTCAGTCCGGACATGACACACACTGCATGGATGATGCGCGGGGCAGAGCGTTCCGCGGGGATCACGGTGAGCGAAATGACCAGCACGGTGGACATCTATCCGACACTCGCACATCTTCTCCATTTCCCTGTCGGAGAACATGTGGATGGCGTCCTGCCGCAGATCTTTGGCGGCAGCGGACGTGAGATCGCGTTCAGCAACTCGCTCTACCCTGGGCGTACCTACTGTCTGCGTGCACGCACGCGGGAGCATACATTTCACCTAGAGTCAACAGATGCTCTCCTGCCGAATGGGACGGTGGATCTCGCGCGTGCTGTCACAGCATGCTATCCACGCGGCGAGGAGGGGATCGCAGGACGTGAAATTGACGATCCCGCGCTCCGTTCCTTCTTCTACCCGCGTGTGTGGGATTTCCTAACAGGTATCGCAAGCAATGGGGAGGTATTCCCGCCGCCGAAGGAGGTATGAGATGAACGACGATTTCAGCATATTCTGGTACAATGATGAGTACGCGCAGGAGCTCTTCTATGATCTCCTCGCACGATCAGAGCAGGGCGCCTACGACGACGACTTTCTCGCACAGCTTGCCGCCTATCGTGAGGCAGCGCCCGCAACTGAGCGCGCGGATATTTTCGCGGCGAAGTACCTCCTCCATCACGGCGATGCGGAAAATGCCGCCGTATGCGCAGAGCGTGCCCGCGCAAGGCGCCCGCTCAACGCCGAGATCTGGAAGCTCCTCGCCTCCGCCTACAAAGCACTCGGGCGCGAAAGCGATGCGGCCGCCATGCAGGGACATCTCTACGGCCTTTACGGCGCGCCGATGCCATCGCTGGATATGGGATCATCGTCGCTGACAGAGGCACTGGATCGGCTCTCCCTCGCCATGGGAACATGTCTCAATCTACCGACGGCCACGAGCCGGGCCTATGTGGAAAATGGGGAACTTTTATTTCGTCCCGATATCTTTGTCGGTGAGGCACTCCCCCTCACCATGCCGGAGGGAAGCGCCTCCTTTTGGGGTGGGATCTACGCCGAGAACGCCTGTCTGTCGGATCAGAGCTATGTGCTGACCGATCTGCGGCATGAGCATTCCTTCAGTCGTCATGGCTACCACGACTTCTTCTTTGATCTGCAAAAGGCGCAGGAGGTACGCGGCACGGTGTCCATCCAGCTCCCGCCGGGGAGGAGGCGATCATCCCCATCGCAGGTACGGCACCGGAGCAGCCGCTCGCCGTAACAACGGCATCTAGCGGCACACAGGAAACCCTGTCTGGGCAAATGGTCGTTTAATTTCTTTCGCTTCAGTGAGAATGCCACCCTGCACGCACCTGCGGACAGCCCCTATACGGTCGGCACGCCGATCCGCCTAGGGCACAGCCCGCAGCGCAGAAAGCTCGTCCTGAGCATCTTTGTCGATGCGCTGTCATGGGCCATCGCACGCCCCTATGCGGAGACGCATCTGCCGAACATCATGCGTTTCTTCTCGCGCGGAACGATCTTTGACCAGCAGTTCTCGAGCTCGGAGTATACCCTGCCCGCCTATCCCGCCATCGAGACCGGATACTATCCGCACCATACCAATATATTTAATCTGCGCGTCGGATACGAACTGCCGCTCCGTATGCCGACCATCGCAGAGCGGATGAAAGGCCTCGGCTACCACTGCGCTGCCCCCATGGCGACGACACAGGGGATCGCTCACGGTCTGCTGCGCGGATTCGACCGCGTCATCGCCGCCGGATGGACACTGCACACGGCGGTCGGTGTGGACTCCGCCCTCCGCCACATCGACGCATTTGACGAGACCGATCAGTTCCTCTTCCTCTATCTGCTGGACGTACATCCGTACAATGCACGCTGGTTCAAATGCGATACCGCCGTTGAGGCACACCTGCCGCTGGCAGAACGGTTCTTCCCGCATGACTCTGATGTGGCAAGTGTCCGTCTGCCCAACCTCCGCATCTATCAGGAGCAGTATCTGGAGCAGATGCGGCAGACGGATCGCACGCTCGGGCTGCTGTTTTCCCTATCTGGAGCAGTTTTAACGAGAACGAGTATCTCATCAACCTGTACTCGGATCACGGGATTCCCATGTTCGGTGATACCATCGGCGGCAGCATCGACATCCTCAGCGAGCGCTCCACCAGTGCCACGTGGATGATGCGTGGAGCGGGCGTCCCCGCGGGCACCGTTGTTCACGACCTCACAAGTACCGTGGACATCTATCCGACCCTAGGGCATCTCTGCGGGTTCCCCGTCAATGACGATATTGACGGACGCCTCCCGCCGTCTTCGGCGGCACGCCGCGCGACGCGGTATACAGCGCATCGCAGTATCCCGGACAGACGTATAAGCTCGCCGTGCGCACCCACGATCATACAATGCGCGTTGAGACACAGGAACCCGTCGACGAGGACGGCACGGTGGACTTTATGATTACGCGCGCCGGTATCTATCCGCGCGGCCATGAGCTTGAGGCAGGCTGCGCCGTCGACCAAGAGGATTTGAATGCGTTCTTCTATCCGCGTGCCCGTAACTTCGTCCGCGAGATCGCGAACAACGGGGAGTTCTGGCCCGCCATGCGCGCCGCACGCCCGGAGTGGTTCGGCGGACAGCCCTAAAAGGAAAAGAGATATGATGAGCGACGATTTCAGCGTATTCTGGCGCAATAACGAGCAGGCTTCTGCGCTCTTTTACGACCTCCTTGCGCGAGCAGAGCGTAATGCCTACGACGACGATTTTCTCGCGCAGCTCGCCGCCTATCGGGAGGCAGAGCCCACGAGTGAGCGCGCGGATATCTTCGCGGCGAAGTACCTGCTCCATCACGGGGATGCGGAGAATGCGGCGGTCTGCGCAGAGCGTGCCTACCGCAAGCGCCCCGTCAATTACGAAGTTTGGCTGCTGCTGGCCGATCTCTATGCACGACTGAACCGCCCGATCGACGTGCTCATCATGCGAGGGATACGCTTATGGTCTCTACGGTGCGCCGCAGTTCTCCTTTCACCTCGACGAGGATCAGCTCCGCGAGGGGTTGGGGCGTCTGTCGATTGCACTGGGCATGGGCAAGGGGCTCCCTTGGCAAAGGTGCGCGCGGTCATCAGAGAACAGGGACTCCAGTTCTCTACGGATCTTTTTCATCGGCGAGCCGCTCCCCTCACCATGCCGCCGCATTACTCCAGGTTTTGGGCGGCATCCCATACGGACTACTATCTCTCCGACCAGGGCATCATGCTTGACCACAACCGCCATACGGACGCATTCAGCACATACGGCTACCGCGCCGCTTCGTTCCAGCTGCAGCAGGCAGAGGAGGTGCGCGGTCCATCGGAGATACAGATTCCGGCAGGAACAACCGCCATCGTTCCCATCGCGGGCACAAGTCATCTGCAAAAGCTGACCATTACAAATGCAGGAGCCTCCCATCCTCTATACCTTGGAAAATGGGCGTTCAGTCTTTTTCGTCTGGAGGGACCCACGCACGTCACTCCTACGGATGACCGACCTTACGCCATCGGCACGCCCATCCCACTGGGACACAGCCCCGCACGACGAAAACTCGTGCTGAATATTCTCGTCGATGGACTGTCTTGGGGCGTCATCCGTGCATGTTTTGCCGACTGTATGCCGAATACCGCCCGTTTCTTTGCACGCGGCACGATCTTTGATCAGCATTTCTCCGTATCGGAGTTCACATATCCCTCTTTGTCGACCATCGAGACGGGACGTTATCCGGCACATACACAGGTGTTTAACGAGAAGGATAGTCACGAACTGCCCCTCGACATCAAGACCCTCTCGGAGTGCATGACGGATCTCGGCTACTATGCCGCCGCTCCGATGGGAGCAGCGGACTGCATCTACAGTGGGGCAATGCGCGGCTATCGGACGCTCAACGCAGAGCCATGGACGCTGTCAAGTGCCGATATGGTGGAACGCACCATCCGCCAGATGGAGGCATTTAATGAGACAGATCAGTTCCTCTACCTGCACACAACAGATGTCCACCATGGAACCCCAAGGGGTTCAAGTTCTATCCAGCGACGAAACGCACCTCCCACTGACACAGCGCGTTTTTGATGTGGATGAAAATGTGACGAGTGTGCATCTGGCGCAACTGCCCGTCTATCAAGATCATTTTTGGCGCAGTCTTTCCAGTATTGACCGCCACCTCGGTTATCTGTTCTCATACATTGAGGCGCACTTTGACGAACGCGATATCCTCGTCAGTCTCTACTCCGATCATGGGAATTCGGTATTCACCATGCCTGTGAACGACAGTGTGGACGTGATCGCCGAAAATGCGACGCACGCTGTATGGATGATGCGCGGTGCAGGGTGTCCCCGAGGGGTGCATCGTAAACGAGCTGACCAGCACGGCGGATCTCTATCCAACACTCGGTGCGCTCTGCGGCTTCCCCTGGCAGAGGACATCGATGGCAATCTGCCGGCGATCTTTGGCGGGAAAAGAACGCGATGCGGTATACAGCATGTCGATGTTCCCGGGGCAGACCCTATAAGCTCGCCGTGCGCACCACGACTATGCGCTGCGCCTTGAGACGCGGGAAAAAGTCGATGAGGACGGGACGGTGGATTTCGCAGATACGCGTGTGGGGATCTATCCACGCGGCCATGAGCTCGATGAGGACTACGCCTTGGACAGCGCGGAACTGCGCGCGTTCTTCTACCCCGTGCGCGCAGCTTGCCCGTGAGATCGCAAACAACGGGGAGTTCTGGCCCGCCATGCGCGCCGCACGCCCGGGTGGTTCGGCGGACCGTCTTAGGGAGACACTGATAAATTCAGCAACATCCTCGGGATTGTTTTATCCGCCATTTCTTAAAGAGAAAGAGATATGATGAGCGACGATTTCAGCGTATTCTGGCGCAATAACGAGCAGGCTTCTGCGCTCTTTTATGACCTCCTCGCACGTGCGGAACAGGGCGCCTACGACGACGACTTTCTCATGCAGCTCGCCGCGTATCGGGAGGCAGCGCCCACGAGTGAGCGCGCGGATATTTTCGCGGCGAAGTATCTGCTCCATCACGGTGACGCGGAGCATGCGGCGGTCTGCGCAGAACGTGCCTACCGAAGGCGCCCCGTCAACTACGAGGTTTTGGCTGCTATTGGCCGAGGCGTACCGCCAGCTGGATCGTCCCGTCGATGCACTCACGATGTATGGATACGCCTACGGCCTCTATCTCTCCCCGAGATCCCCACGGATCTGCTCATGCGCAGCGAAACGGAAGGTCTTGACCGGCTCTCCATCGCCGCAGGCATCGGAACGGGGTACCGACAACGCAGACGCGCGCCTGCCTTGTCGATCACGCATTGGAGTTTCAGCTCGACGCCTTCGTGGAGAGTATCTCCCGCTCACGCCGCCCGTGGGAAGTGCGCGCTATTGGGTCGCTGCCTATGTCGATAATGCGTTTCTCTCGGATCAAAGTCAGCTGCTCGAGGAGGTACGGCACAGCGGCGTCTTCGTCGATAAGATGCAGCGGGATTATCCGTTCTGCCTGCAAAAGGCGCAGGAGGTACGCGGCCGCGTGACGATCGAGGTGCCGGAGGGGGCGGAGGTCATTCTCCCCATCGCGGGGACGGAGCCACTGCAGGGAGCTGACGATCACGACAGAGACCCAGCCGCCGGCATCCGCCTATCTCGGCAAGTGGGCGTTCAGCCAGTTCCGCCTCGCGGAGACGACCGAGATCACCCCCGCTTCTGATGCCGTCTATGCCGTCGGCACGCCGATCCGCCTCGGGCACAGCCCCGTGCGGCGAAAGCTCGTGCTGAACATCCTCATCGACGGGCTCGCGTGGAATATCGCGCGTACACACTTTCCTGATGCGCTGCCGAACATCGCGCGCTTCTTCGCGCGCGGCACGATCTTCGATCAGCATTTCTCCACATCGGAGTGCACCTATCCGTCTCTCCCTGTGATCGAGACGGGCCGCTATCCGATCCATACGCAGGTGTTCAACGAGCGGGACAGTCACGAGATTCCGCTCGACATCAAGACCATCTCGGAGTGCATGACAGATCTCGGCTACTATGCCGCCGCTCCGGCAGGGGCAAGCGACAGTCTCTGCTGCGGTGCGCTGCGCGGCTACGATCAGCTGAATGTGACGGCGTGGAAGCAGCCCTCAGCGGAGTGCGTTGACCGCACCATCATGCAGCTCGAGACGTTCGACGAAACGGATCAATTCCTCTATCTGCATCTCTCGACGTACATCCGTGGAATGCCAAGGGACTTAAATTCCACCCTGCCGTAGAATCGCATCTGCCGCTCTCAGAGCGACTGTTTGAAATTGATGAGCATGTTGCCAGTGTGCGCCTGCCAAGGCTCAAGATCTATCAGGAGCAGTTCTGGCGGAGTCTTCGCCGCGTGGACCGCAATCTGGCGCAGCTGTTCACCTACATCGAGGAGCACTACGCGGAGGAGGAGTATCTCGTCAGCGTCTACTCCGACCACGGTAACTCGATCTTCAGCACGCCCGTGAACGGCGTGATGGACGTGATCGCCGAGAACTCAACGCGTGCCCTCTGGATGATGCGCGGGGCGGGTGTCCCCTGCGGGGCGCATCGTAAACGAGCTAACCAGCACGGCGGATCTCTATCCGACACTCGGTGCCTCTGCGGCTTCCCCGTGGCAGAGGACATCGACGGCAATCTGCCGGCGGTCTTTGGCGGGAAAGAACGCGACGCGGTATATAGCATGTCGATGTTCCCGGGACAGACCTATAAGCTCGCCGTGCGCACCCACGATCATGCCGCTGCGCCTCGAGACGCTGGAGAAGGTCGATGAGGACGGGACGGTGGATTTCGCCGGTACGCGTGTGGGGATCTATCCGCGTGCCCACGAGCTCGAGGAGGACTACGCCTTGGACAGCACGGAACTGCGCGCATTCTTCTACCCGCGTGCCCGTGACTTCGTCCGTGAGATCGCAAACAACGGGAGAGTTCTGGCCCGCCATGCGCGCCGCACGCCAGGTGGTTCGGCGGACAGCCCTAAAAAACGCAGTCAAAAGAGGAAAGAGATATGATGAGCGACGATTTCAGCATATTCTGGCGCAACAACGAGCGGGCTTCTGCGCTCTTTTATGGTCTTCTCGCACGTGCGGAGCAGGATGCCTACGACGACGACTTTCTCGCGCAGCTCGCTGCGTATCGAGAGCGGGCGGGGATACGGCGCACGCCGACATCCTCGCCGCGCAGTATCTTCTCGCGAATGGCGACGCAGAAAAATGCTGCCGTATGCGCGGAACGTGCCCGCGCAAAAGCGCCCCTAAATCCTGCGGTATGGAACGTACTGGCCTCGGCCGATGAGCAGTGTGGAGACAGCCTAAGCGCTGCGATTTTTAGAATCTATCTCCATCGTTTTACACATACGCCGCTCCCCGCTTCCCTGCCGCAGGGGCTGAAATGCGGCTGCCCTTGCCCGACTCACACGCGCGATGAACGGTGCGCTAAATGCACCGCTGGCAAAGTCTCGTGCCATGTGTGACTGGCGGTGTACTCGTATTTCGTCCCGATGTCTTTGTCGGAGAATACGTCCCGATCACCACGCCGGAGGAAGTGCTGCCTCAATTGTGTGGGACCTATGCCGACGGCGGTTTTCTCTCCGACCGCTCCTATATGATGGAAGACGCACGTTCAAAGGATTGGTTCCATGACAATATCTGCCGCGATTTCCCATTTGATCTGCAAAAAGCGCAGGAAGTCACACGGCGGTGAATATCGACGTACCGGAGGGACGTGAGGTGCTCCTGCCCATCGCAGGAACAAAGCCGCTGCAGGAGCTCATCATCAGCACGCCCACCCACGCAGATCAGCTCGCCTATCTCGGTCAATGGTTCTACAGCTATATGCGTCTCTCCGCCCCTACGACGATCACCTGTGAGAGCCCGCTCCATTCGCTGTGGGAACGCCGATCCTCCTCGGGCACAGCGCGCGGCGGCATAAACTCGTACTGAATATCCTCGTTGATGCGCTGCCATGGAATATCGTGCGTACGCATTTTTCCGAATGGATGCCGAACATCGCGCGATTTTTCCAACGGCACGATTTTCGATGCACATTTCTCCACATCGGAGTACACGTATCCTGCACTCCCCGCAATCGAAACAGGACGATACGCCCACCACACACAGCTTTTTCAGGCGGAAGCCAGTCACGAGCTCTCACGCGCATCCCTGACGCTGGGCGAATGCATGAAGGATCTCGGGTACTACACCGCCGCCCCCATACTGACGACAGACAGCATCTACAACGGGACTATGCGCGGCTACGACCGGCTGATTCCAACGGTATGGAATCAGCCCTCCGGCATCGGTGCAGAGCGAGCCATCCATCACATCGAGGCATTTGGCGAAGCAGATCTCTTCGCCTTTCTCCATCTCTCTGATATCCACCCATGGGATGCAATGGGGTTCAATTTCCACACGGCGGTCGAGACGCATCTGCCGCTCGATCAGCGCCTCTTCGCCTGGGAGAAGGCGACGGCGAGCGTCCGCCTGCCGGATTTTGAGATCTACAAAGCCCAGTTCCGTGCAGGTCTGAGGATGTTGACCGCAATATCGGTATGCTGCTTTCCTATATCGAAAATCACTACGAGGACGATGAATACATCGTCAGTCTCTACTCCGATCACGGCAGCTCGGTCTTCACCCCGCGCCGGGATGAGGATCCACTCGACATCATCGGAGAGAACTCGACCATGGCGGCATGGATGATGCGCGGGCGGGCGTACCAAGAGGCGTGATCGCCAACGAGCTGACCAGTGCCGTCGATCTCTATCCGACCCTGGGGGTCTTTGTCATTTTCCCGTCGCATCTGACATTGACGGAAATTTGCCCGCTGTCTTCGGCGGTACAGCACGCGACGCTGTATACTCTTTCTCCCTTTATCCCGGGCAGACGTTCAAGCTCGCCGCACGGACAGCCACGCACGCGCTGCGGCTGGAAACAAAAAGATGTTACGCAGCCGGACGGTACGGCGGATTTTTGCGGAGGCATGCGTCGGGATCTATCCGCGCGGGCATGAGCTCGCGGCGGGCTGCACCCTAGATAGCGCAGAACTGCAGGCATTCTTCTACCCCCGCGCACGGGATTTTTATCCGCGAGATCGCAAACAATGGGGAACTCTTCTGCGTGTGACTTCCACGAAAAGGGATATATATGCCAAACGAGCTCACGTCTTTCTGGCGCAACGATGAATATACGCAGGGGGCTCTTTTATGGTCTCCTCGCACGCGCGGGAGCAGGACGCCTACGACGACGACTTCCTCATGCAGCTCGCTGCGTACCGCGAGGCGGGCGGGGATGCGGCGCACGCCGATATCTTCGCGGCGCAGTATCTTCTCGCAAACGGTGACGCGACGAATGCCGTCACCTGCGGAGAGCGTGCCTTTCGGATGCGTCCCGCTGAGCCTGCGGTCTGGTCTGTCCTCAGCCGTGCCTATCTGGAGGCAGGGACGCCATGCGGATGCTCTCGTCATGCAGGGCTACGCACTGAACTTCTTTCACGTCCCGATCACTCTCGACCTCCCCGCCTCGGTGCTGACGCAGGAGACACTCGACCGCCTGTCTGTCGCGGCCGGAAAGGCGAACTACGCCCCCTATGCGCTGAGCCGAATGCGTTACTCTGCAGAAAATGGTCTTCACGCAGAGTCCTCCGTGTTCTTTGCGGAGTTCCTGCCCGTCTCGAGCACTCACGCCTGCGTACTATGTCGCTGCCTACGCAGAGCAGGAGGTGCTCGGAAACAAGCACTGGCTGATGAATGCGATTCGCCATACGCCTGGACTTGCCGAAAAATGTCGGCGGGGATTTCACCTTTGACATCATGCGCGGTACGCGTGCGCCAAAAGAGGCAGCGATTCACGTTGCGCAAGGGACGGAGATCATTGTCCCCGTCATCGGCACAGCAGCAGGACAGACACTCCGTGCGCAGACGACGACGGTCAGCGACGTTGCGCCGCTCAATCCCACCGCGCCGAACTATTTTCGGCTGAATGAAGACACGGCGCTCTCATCGGAGGAGGACTTTATCGTCGGCACACCGATTCATATCGGTCACAGCCCTACGCGCCGAAAAGCTCGTGCTGAACATTCTCCTCGATGCGCTCCGTGGGAAGTGATGGGGGCTTCTTTTCGCGGATGATATGCCGCACACGGCGCATTTCTTTGCACGCGGAACGACATTTCACCAGCATTTTTCCGTTCACGAGTATACCTATCCTCACTTTCGACCATTGAGACGGGGATGTATCTGCAGCATACGGGAATATTCAGTGAGTGGCAGGCCATCGAGCTGCGTGAGGAGATCATCACCATCGCAGAGCGCGCACGCAGCGCAGGGATATGCGACGTCGAACCTCGTGGGCGATGCCATCGGAATATACAATGGGGTGACGCGCGGCTATGACCGCCTCGTCGTTACGCCCTATTGTACCTTCGCCCACGATGGGACGGAACGGACCATCACGCTATCTGGAGGGCTGCGGCGATGCAGATCACTTTATTTTTCTGCACCTGAACGACATCCATCCGTGGAACAGCGATCTCTTTCAGATTCCTGCTGCGGCACAGATGCGTCTCCCCCTCGTGGATCGTCTCCCTGAGGCCAAGGCACACGTCCCCAGTCCCTATCTGCGTCCGAGCGGATTTTACCAAGCAGCGTTCCGGCAGTCTGTGCATAGCGCGGACCGTACGCTCGGCATGCTGTTCTCCTACATCGAGGAGCACTATGATCCCGCTGATTATCTCGTGAGTCTTTACTCCGACCACGGAGTATCCATCTTTAGTCCGCACCCCTATATCGTCGATGCCCCGCTGACACATGCTGCATGGATGATGCGCGGGGCGGGAGTGCCCGAGCGTGCGGTCGTGGACGATCTGACCAGTGCCGTGGACATCTACCCGACGCTGTGTGCGTCCTCGGGTTTCCGGTCGATGCCCCGGTGGACGGCATTCTCCGCGTGTCTTCGGGGGAGCAGGACGGGAGATTGCATTCAGCAACTCCATCTTCCCGCGTAAGGAATACTTTCTCGCGGCGCGCAGCAGGACTACACCCTCTGTCTGGAAACACCGAATGTCGCCTCCGTCAGCGGGACAATCGACCTGCAGTATGCCAAGGCGGAGATCTACCCCCGTGCATACGAGAAGAAGGCGGGATACGAGATCGACGATCCTGCCCTGCGCGCCTTCTTCTACCCGCGCGTGCGGGAGTTCCTAAAGGGCATCGCGAGCAATGGCGAGGCATTCCCACCGCCGAAAGAATCAAACGCATGATAACAGGAGGATACGATGAACGCGAACGATCTCATTGCCGCCCTTGGGGACAGAGTTCTATACGGGCGTGCCCGACTCGAAAGCTGCGCCCGCTTGTCGACGCTCTGATGGATACCTACGGGACGAACAGCCCGTCACACATCATCGCGGCGAATGAGGGGAATGCGGCGGCACTCGCGGCTGGCTATCACCTCGCGACGGGCAAGGTGCCGCTTGTCTACCTGCAGAACAGCGGGCTCGGCAATATCGTCAATCCCTGCTCCCTCCTCCACACGGAGGTCTACGGCATCCCGTGCATCTTTGTCATTGGCTGGCGCGGCGAGCCAGACCTCCACGACGAGCCGCAGCATCTCGTACAGGGACGCCTCACGCTGCCGCTCCTTGAGACGATGGGCGTCAAGACGATGGTACTCACGGAGGCGTCGCAGCCGGCGGATGTCACTGCATGGATGGAGGGTGTCCGCCCGCATCTCGCTGCCGGCGGACAGTGCGCGCTCCTCGTCCGCAAGGGAGCGCTCACGCATCCGAAAACACAAATACGCAAATGAAAAACTCCCTGCGGCGCGAGGATGCCATCGCACAGATCCTCGATGCGGCACAGGGTGCCGTCGTCGTCGCGACCACGGGCAAGACGGGACGCGAGCTCTTTGAGCTGCGCGAGGCACGCGGCGAGGATCATGCCGCAGACTCTTCTCACCGTCGGTTCGATGGGGGCACGCGGGTGCGATTGCTCTCGTATCGCCCTCCACCGCCCGTCGCAGCGCGTCTTTCTCCTCGACGGGGACGGCGCAGCCCTCATGCACATGGGCGCGATGGCGACCATCGGTGCCGCTGCACCGCCGAACCTCGTCCACGTCCTCCTCAACAACGAGGCGCATGAGAGCGTCGGCGGCGCACCGACAGCGGCGCATACGGTGGACTTCCCCGCCGTCGCGCGTGCCGTCGGCTACCGTCTGGTGCAGACGGCGGCGGATGCGACAGAGCTCGCGCAGGTACTCCCTGTGGTAGGGAGGAGTGACGCGCTCACCTTCCTCGAGGTGCGCACCGCCATCGGCTCACGCGCTGACCTCGGCCGTCCGACAACAACGCCGACGGAGAATAAAGAAGCTCTGGTGCGGACATTAGAGGGATAAAAAGAGCATTGCATTGGCGAATCACCAGTGCAGTGCTCTTTTGAGATAACCGCCATCCCTGACAAGTCGTGCGGTTATCTTAAAAAATAATTCGTTATGCTTGGAAAGGCGCCGCCGGGGCGTTCTTTCTTTTTATAGCAATAGTCTCCCCATTGACAAGCAGAAAATGAAACATTACTTTTTCCGGTGAATTAGTCCCAATGCGAGCTCGGCGTTGCGTGCGGCGAGGCTGCGCATCTGTGCGAGGAGGTCGGCGTTCGCCGCAGTAAATTCGCTGCGTGCCGCCCATTTGCGGCGGACTTCCTTGAGAACGCTCGCAGTGGTGATGTCCTGCAGGTCGTTGACGGGTTTTTCCCCGATGGAGCGCAGGAAGCGATCGACCTTGGGGTCGTAGGAGATGCCGATCATGGGGACGCCCATGACGCCCGCAAAAGATGAGGGCGTGCAGGCGCACGCCGATCATGAGGTCCATGTTCGCGACGAGGGAGAGGAGCTCTGCGGTCGTATACTCGCCCGTGAGGACGGTACAGTCCTCCTTCGTCCATGCGGCGACGGTCTCCGCCGTCCGCACGTCCTCGAGGGTACTGCATGGGGAGGAAGATGACGCGTGCATCGAGCTCGCGGACGATGGCGTCGCTGATCTCGGCGAGGGATTTCCTTGTAGTGCTGCCAGCCCTGCCAGTCGCGCACGGAGATGCCGACGACAGGGACGTGCGCCGTCCGCCCCTGCAGGCGGCGAGGATGCCGCGCCCTGCCTCGCGTCCGACGGGATGGATGCCGAGCACGGGGTCAGCGGTGCACTCCATCGGCGGACGGCGGATGCCGAGGCGGCGCAGCTCCGCCATGGAGCCCTCGTCACGCACGGTGATGAGGGGAGACGCGGTTGCCGAGCCAGCGCATGCAGCGGCAGGCAAATTTTCCCCGTGACGGGGCCGATGCCCTGCGCGTAGAGCATCGTGCGTTTGCCGAGGAGGAGGGCAAGCAGGGATGACCGCCATATAGTAGTAGAGACTGCGGCGGCTCGTGACGTTCTGGAGCAGGCTACCGCCGCCGCTGATGAGGAGGTCGGCGCGTCGCATGGCGCGGAAGATTCCTGCGCGCGTCAAGCGAGCCGACCGCATGGACGCCGTGGCGCCGCTCGGTGTCGGCAGGGTTGGCTGAGATGACCGTGATATGAAGTTCCGGGTCCAAATCTCCGAGCACCTCGAGCATCGCCGCGAGCATGGCCTCATCGCCCGCGTTCTTCGCACCGTAGTACCCGGATACAACGATCCGCTTCATCAGGGTAAAGCGCCCTCCGTTCCGTTTTCCCATTCCTGTATAAATGTAAAAGTTTTATGTAGGGCAGAACCCAACGCGAACGCTTAGTTGCGCAGTGATCGTATGCTTATCTGTCTAAATATCGGCGCACTTCTAAACGCGCTTCGCTTGGACGAAAAGAAGTACGCCGGGGGCAGAACGCATACTTTACTCACTTGCTCCACTAGGGTTCGCTTTTGGGCTTCGCCCTTCCTCATTCACGGCAACACCTTGACAAAGCATCGTCAGTTTTCACACAGAACGACGTTCTCAAAGAATACGGATATCAGACCGCTTTCCGCACGCGCTCCAAGAGATGATTCCATGCCGCAACAAGTGCCACGAGCACCGCACCGATCGCGCCGCCGAGGAAGATGCCGCCGATGCCGCGCACGAGCGACATCTCGATCGGCGTGCGCATGTGCGCGAACGTCTCGACCATGGAGCCCTGTCCGATGGTTGCGACGAGGACGAGAGCAAAGATGATCCACGTCCGCCACCGCCGTACCGCCGCGCAGAGCGCGAGCAGGAAGGCGGGGTGTCCGATCATAAACTCCTTCGTGCGCGGGCGCGCGTAGAAGAGACTGCTCGAGCGCGGCGCGCATCTTCAGCTCGATTCCGGGCACGGGCATCCCTGAGGTATGCCCGCTGCGCAGGACGAGGACGACGAGCGCGCCGATGAGGACGAGCCCGCCGAGGAGCGAGCCGACACGCACGGGGGTCGCGAGGATCTCGCGCACCTGTCCGAGGACGCCCGCCGACGCGTCGAACTGCCCATCGAAGATATCAAAGCGCTGCATGAACGCAATCGCCACGAGCACCATCGGCGGGACAAAGGTCAGCTTGATCCCGCGGAAGATGTCGAACTCGAGGAGATAGCGCGTATCAACGAGCGAGCCTGAGAGATAGCCCGCACCAACGAGGGAGAGCGCACTCGTGATGCCGAGGAGTACCCAGCCCGCGACGATGATGCGCCATGTGGGCGTATCCTCGCGAAACGCCGTCCGCCGAGGAGGTCGAGCAGCCCCCGTGATGGCGAGTGCCGGAAAGAGGTTTGCGCTCGCGAGTGCCGCGAGCACGCGGATCTTGCTCCCCGCGCCGAGCAGGACGGGCATCATGCCGATGAGCGCGAGTACGACAAAGGCGAGGAGCACTGCGCGACGGCGGCGGTTCAGCGCCGGAATGACGAGCGAGAGATAGAGCACGCCCGCCGCGGCGACGCCCATGATGACGAGTGCGCGCAGGAGGCGGGACGGCGCGTAGTCCGCAAACGTCCCCGCATGGCCAATGGCAAAAGCCATGTGCCTCAAGTGCCTTTGCGCGTATCGGTGAAGTACTTCATATTCGTCTCAAGGAGAGACATATTGGGCGCAGGCGTGTCGTAGATGCGCAGGAGATCAATGCGGATGTTGCGCTCCTCATCCGTCGTCACCCAGCGCTCGACCGCCTCGACGATCTTGAGTTTTTTCTGCTCATCGGGCGGGATGGCGTAGAGACGCGACGTGCTCCTCGCCGAGCCCCCTTTGCGATCTCGTCCATGCCCCTGCTGACGGTAGAACTGCAGCTGCGTGATGCCCTCGATCAGCCTGGAGCGTCGGGCGGCGCTCCTTCATCTCGTCGATGGTCGTCTGCAATGCCTTTGGTGCACCGAGCGTCTCCTGTCCCGAGAAGACAATGGCAGAGACGCGGATGCCCTCCATGCGGTCAAAGACGGCGCACATCGTCCGGCGTGCAGTCGTGGTAGTTCGACGGGCGCGCAGTACGTCAAAACCTGCCGCGTTGACAGCGCGCATCTCGTCCGCCGGCATTCCGATGTTCTGTTTCAGGAACGCCTCGTAGAACGCCTTGACCGCGATGACCTCCTCATCGCCGACCGTATCGACGGTGACGCGATCCGCGCCGAAACGGCGCAGGAGGTCATCCTTTAGCTGCGCATAGGTCTCGGGGTCGTTCCCCACGACGTAGACCTCCGTGCCGACGATCTTCCCCTCGTCCACCAGCGTGCGCCAACGCGGATCCATGAGCATCCCGCTGTGATAGCGCGCGCGAGAATGTCCGCGCCCGAGAGCACGGCCGCCTTGCCGTTCGCGTTGAACTTTTGAACGTCGTCTCATAGACGGCGAGCGAGTGATGCCTGCCTCCTTTGCCTGAGCGAGCACCTCATCGGCGGGAAGCCCCTCGAGCTGCGCGAGCTCCAACAGCCCCTCGTAGTCGATGGCGAGCTCCACCGTGCGCGAGTTCACCTCGACGGCGTGCCGCTGGAAGCCGATCACAACGCTCGCGACAAAACCGATGAGAATCGCCGCCAGCAGAATCGGATGATAGTAAAATTTCTTCATCTAAAAATAAGTCCTTCGATATAATGCAGCGTCCATGCCGCACATTCTGTATCAAATGAGTGCGAAAATGAGGGTAAAAATAATGGTATCTATTCCTACGCAGGCTGCGGTGACAGCGGCAAACCCTAGTGGAACGAGCGAGGAAAACGTGCGGGTACCCCTGACGAATTTCTTCGTCCAAGCGAAGCGCGTTTAGAAATTCGTCGGTATTTAAGTGTACAAGCGCGTGATCGCTCGTGCAACGAGGCGTTTGCGATGTTACCGCACCGAAGCCTCTACTTTTCCAGCCGTCAGCACCACCACGCCGTCCCGCGCCTCGACGCTCTCAAAGGCGAGCCCGAGCGGCAGGCTGTTGGCACGCGCGACAAGGATGTCGGGGAGGATGCTGTCGAGGCTCAGTGCGTTCAGTCCGAGCCCACGCGCGGAGATGCGGCGTGCCTTGTAGTAGAGGTCGCCGTCCGCGACGCTGAACGCGCCGTCGATGGTCACGTCAAACGTCTGCCCGAGCGCCTTCGTCTCTGCCGTTGCGAGCACCTTGCCGGGCTCCACCTTCACCTCGACGCCCTCGAACTTGCCCGAGGAGCTGCCGATCAGCTCGCGCACGGCATCGGCATCGACGACACCGCGCATCTGTACGCTGTCGGCGGAGGTGAGCTCCACCTGTGCTCGCGCAGGAGGGTCATCATATCCACCTTGAGCCCTGTACCGCTGACGGTCAGTTCACGCACGAAGAGCTTGCCGACGCGCCCCTGCCGCATGACGCCGTCGACGGCGCCGATCTCGCCGAAGACGAGACGCGGGCTGTCCGTGATGGATATCTGCACGTCCTCCGCCGCCGTCTGCTGCTTCAGCGCATCGACGATGTGCTCCTCGACGACGGTCGGCAGGACGAATACCGCTCCCGCCGCAATCAGCGCGAGGATGAGAATGGCCGTGACTGCCTTCCACATGATGAACCCTCCTGTCAATAATCGCCTCCCCTGCCACAGCGGGGAGGGGGATCGCAAGCGGTGGAAGGGGCACCTCAGACGAATGCAATGATGCGTCTGCATCGATGCAGATGTTCCTCAGGCACCGGTGCCCTATCGGCGCGCGAAGCGTGCCGCCTGACCTGTCCGAGGCAAGTCCATCGGACGCAGCCGATCGGGTAACAGGGTCGTGTGGGAAAAACGTCCCAGAGTATGAGCGATAGCGAAATACGATTGGTCGACGTTGACCGCTCCCCCATTGCGATGGGGGAAGCCAAATTTCTCTTAAAACTCGTGATTTGCCTTGGCGTTGAGATACGCGCGGATGAATGGGTCGATCTCGCCGTCCATGACCGCCTGCACGTTGCCTGTCTCGGCGTTCGTGCGCACGTCCTTCACCATCGTATAGGGGCTGGAACACGTAGGAGCGGATCTGGCTGCCTCACTCGATCTTCTGCTGGACGCCCTCGAGCTTCAGCGATCTCCTCTTCCTTTTTCTCCTGTTCGAGCTCAAAGAGCTTCGCGCGGAGCATCTTCATGCACTGCTCCTTGTTCTGGAGCTGTGAGCGCTCGTTCTGGCACTGCACAACGATGCCCGTCGGCTCATGCGTCATGCGCACGGCGGACGAGGTCTTGTTGATGTGCTGTCCGCCCGCGCGCTCGCGCGGTAGTAGATCGACGCGCACATCGTCCATGTTGATCGGCACCTCGACCGCATCGTCGATCTCGGGCATGACATCGCACGCGGAGAACGACGTGTGTCGACGCGCCTGTGAGTCAAACGGCGAGATGCGCACGAGACGGTGAACGCCCTTCTCGGACTTCAAAAAGCCGTAGGCGTTGTGCCCTTGATAAAGAGCGTTGCGGGACTTGACGCCCGCCTCATCGCCCGGCTGCAGGTCGGCCGTCTCCACAGTAAAAGCCGTGCCGCTCCGCCCAGCGTCCGTACATGCGGAGGAGCATCTGCGTCCAGTCCTGCGCCTCCGTGCCGCCCGCGCCCGCATGGAGCGTCAGGGATGGCATCGTTCGCATCGTAGTCGCCCGAGAGCAGCACCTCGAGCTGCAGCGTCTCCGTCCCTCCGCGATGAGATCGAGCTCGGCGCGGATATCGTCCTCCATGGACGCATCCCCTCCTCGATGCCCATCTCGTAGAGCGTCTCGGCATCCTCGTACTTTGCCATGCAGGCCCCTTATAGGTATCGACGCCGCCCTTCAGCGCGGCGAGTTCCTGATTCAGCTTCTGCGCCGCCGCCGCGTCGTCCCAGAAAGACGGCTCGCCCATCTTGTACTCGAGCTCGGCGATCTTCTCCTCCTTCGCGGGGGATCTCGAGCGGATGCGCATCTGATCGAGCTTTTCGCCCAGATCATTCAGTGTCGGTTTCAGATCTTCCAGCATAGTTTATTCCTTAAAATGTAAGTTCAACGTGATATAACAGCGGACCGTTCAAAGCGCCCCTTCCACCATGCTGCGCATGGTCCCCTTCCCCCGTACCGACGGGGGAGGCTTTGGGCGTAAAGGGGACGATGTATTGTCCAAAAGCGAATCTTAGTGGAGCAAGCGGAGCAAAGGGCACGTTCTGCCCCCGGCGTACTTCTTTCGTTCAAGCGGGCGCGTTTGAAGAAGTGCGCCGGTATTTAGCAGATAAGTGCCCGACCGCTTGCGGAACTAAGCGATCGCGTTGGACATACATCAAAGCCTGTCTCTACTTATCGCTTCCCGTGGCAGTTCTTGTACTTCTTGCCGCTGCCGCAGGGACACGGATCGTTGCGCCCGATCTTTTTGCCGTCCTCATTCTTCTCCGCCTTTGCCTCGGCGGGCGCGGACTCATCGCCGTGCGAGACGCGCGCGTTCATGAGATGGTTCTCGAGCTTCGAGCGCTCGCGTGCGAGCAGCTGCTCGGCGCGCTGCTGTGCCGCCGCATCCACAACGGGCGCGGGCAGGGGCGCTGCCCCCTCCGCCGCAGCCGGCGCACCGCCGTCCGCCGTGCCCTCCTGTGCGGGCCCCACCGGCGTGACGATGCTCACATGGTCACATGAGTGAGGCGATCTGATCCATGATCGCCGCCTCCATCTCCTCGAACATCGTGAGCGCCTCGATCTTGTACTCGACGAGAGGGTTGCGCTGGCCGTAGGCGCGCAGGTTGATGCCCTCGCGCAGCATATCCATGTGATCGAGGTGATCCATCCATTTCTGATCGACGACGCGAGCATGACGACCTTCTCGAGCTCGCGCATATTCTCCTCGCCGAACATCAGCTCGCGGTTCCTATAGCCCTCCTCGGCGACCTTCTCCAGCTCCTCTTGGATCTCGTCGCGCGCGAGCGCTCGAGCTCCGCCTTCTTGAGGCGTCCCTTCGGTGCATAGACCTTCTCCGCGTCCTCGATGAGGGGCGTCGAGCTGCCACTCCTCGGGGTAGAGTTTCTCGTTCGCGTACTGCGCCATCTCGTCCTTGATGATGTGCTTTACCATCGCAAGGATGTTGTCGCGCAGGTTCTCGCCCTGAGGATCTTCCTGCGCTCGCCGTAGATGACCTCGCGCTGCTGATTCATGACGTCATCGTACTCGAGGACGTGCTTGCGGATGTCGAAATTGCGTGCCTCGACCTTTTTCTGCGCATGCTCCACCGAGCGCGTGATGATCGCGTGCTCGATCGGCTCGTCCTCGTCCATGCCGAGGCGGTCCATGATGCCCGCGATGCGGTCGGAGGCAAAAAGGCGCATGAGGTCGTCCTCCAGTGAGAGGAAGAACTTCGACGCACCGGGGTCGCCCTGACGGCCTCGAGCGGCCGCGCAGCTGGTTGTCGATGCGCCGCGACTCATGCCGTTCTGTGCCGACGATATAGAGTCCGCCGAGCGCCTCGACGCCCTCGCCAGCTTGATGTCCGTGCCGCGGCCCGCCATATTGGTCGCGATCGTGACCGCGCCCTTTTGTCCCTGCATTGGCGACGATCTCAGCTTTTTTTCATGGAACTTCGCGTTCAGCACGACGTGCGGGATGCCGTTCTTTTGAGGACGTGCGACATCTCCTCGGACTGGACGATGGAAGTCGTGCCGATGAGGACGGGCTGCCCCGTCTCGTGGATCTCCTTGACCGCCTGCCCGACGGCGCGGTACTTTCCTGCCTTCGTCTTGTAGATGACGTCCGGCTCGTCGACGCGGCGGATGGGTTTGTTCGTCGGGATGACGATGACGGGCAGCTTGTAGATCTTGAGGAACTCATTTTCCTCCGTCTTTGCCGTGCCCGTCATGCCCGCGAGTTTGTCGTACATGCGGAAATAGTTCTGGGAACGTGATGCTCGCGAGCGTCTGTGACTCGCGCTGGATCTTGACGCCCTCCTTCGCCTCGATCGCCTGATGGAGGCCGTCGGAGTAGCGGCGTCCCTCCATGAGGCGTCCCGTGAACTCATCAACGATGATGATCTCATCGCCCTTCACGACATAGTCGCGGTCGCGGTGCATGAGCGCCTTGGCGCGCAGTGCTGCCGTAAAGCAGTGCGAGAGCTCGATGTTCTCGGGTGCGTAGAGGTTCGAGATGCCGACGATCTTCTCGATCTTCGGGACGGCGGAGTCCGTCGGTGCGACGGTCTTGGCCTTCTCATCGACGGTGTAGTCCTCGCCCTCTTCAGGTGGCGGACAGCCTCCGCCATGATGCGGTAGTTGTCGGTGGACTTCGTGCCGGGGCCCGAGATGATGAGCGGTGTGCGCGCCTCGTCGATGAGAATGGAGTCCACCTCATCGACGATCGCATAGTGCAGGTGCCGCTGCACCATCTGGCTCTCGGAGCACCATATTGTCGCGCAGATAGTCAAAGCCGAACTCGTTGTTCGTGCCGAACGTCACGTCGGCGGCATACGCCGCCTGCGCTCGGGGAAATCCACATTGTGCGCAATGAGCCCGACCGACAGCCCGAGGTAGCGATAGAGCTTGCCCATCCACTCGCTGTCGCGGCGGGCGAGATGAGTCGTTGACCGTGACCATGTGGACGCCCTTGCCCGCGAGCGCGTTGAGGTAGACCGCCGTCGTCGCGACGAGCGTCTTGCCCTCGCCGGTACGCATCTCGGCGATGCGCCCCTCGTGGGAGACAGATGCCGCCGATCAGCTGTGCGTCAAAATGCCGCATGCCGAGCACGCGGCGCGAGGTCTCACGCACGACTCGCGAACGCCTCGGGGAGGATCTCCTCCATCGTCTCCCCTGCGCGAGCCGCTCACGGAATTTCTGCGTATAGCCCGTCAGTTTGTCATCGGTGAGGTTCACCATCGACGGCTCGAGCGCGTTGATCTGCTCCACGATGCCGCGGTAGCGGCGATCTCCTTGTCGTTGTTGTCGCCGAGGAATCGCTTGAGAATCGAAGATATGCCGAACAAATATTTCACACTCCTGTGCTGCTGGTCATCATAAAACGATTGAAAGACAGTATTCGTTTCATTATAGCACAAAGCCCCCTGCCTTTGCATAATAAATGTTGTAGGGTGGATGGGTCCATACTTCCCAACTCCACCATATCCTCTCTGCGCCGAAATGTAAAGATTCTTTCTGCGTGCAACAGCATTGACGGAACATGGCAATCATGTTAGAATCATATAAAAATCGGAGAAACATCATTATAAAGAAGTATTGCATGGTGGCAGTTCTCTGTGCGAGGGCATCTTAGGGAGGAAATGCTGTGACGGAAAACGGGAAACATCTGACACTTTTGCTACTGCTTTGTGCCATGTTCTTTCTCGGCAACGGAGCACTCTCCATCACCGATCAAGTGGAGTCGAACTACGTTCTGACGGCAAAGGAGATGCTGGCTTCAGGCGACTATTTCTCGCCACGCATCTACGGGGAGCTACTGGTATGACAAGCCCGCATTCTTCTACGGGGAGCTGATCGCCGCCTTTTCGCTCTTCGGCACGACGGATTTTGCTGCACGGCTCTTCCCCGGCATATTCGCGAGCATCGGTGTTTTCCTGACCTACGCGTTTGGACGGCAGCTCTATGATGCGCGAACGGGGTTCTTCGCTGCGAGCATTCTCGCGACCTCCGTCGGTTACTGGATCACTGCAAAGAGCGTCATTACCGACACGACACTGTTTGTCTTTCTGAATGCCTCACTCGTCTTTTTCTACCTCGGATACACGCGTGGTCGACGGCTCTACTACGCAGCATGGATCTCTGCGGCTTGTGCCGTACTGACGAAGGGCCTGTCGGCATCGTCCTGCCGGGGCTCATCATTCTCATGTTCCTGCTCGTACGCCGCGATATCGGCGAACTGCGGCGCATAAAGCCGCTCGAGCTCGGACTCTTTGTCCTTGTGGGGGCAGCTGGTACGCAGGAATGTACGCACTGCACGGTACGGAGTTTATCTCGACCTTCTTCGGCGTACACAATGTCCTGCGTGCGACAGTCGCGGAACACGGGGCGTGGAATGTCTGGTATTTCTACCCTGCCATCTTCCTCGTCATCTTCTTTCCGTGGAGCTTTCTGCTAATCCTTCCACTGATCCGCCGTTTGCGCAAGGGCCTGCGGGGGATTGCGCCGGATACACTGTTTCTTCTGATCTGGGCACTTGGTGTCAACGCATTCTTTCAGGTAATGGCAACAAAATACTCGACCTATACCCTGCCCGCGCTGATGCCCTTTGCCCTACTCACCGCACGCCTCCTGATGCCGTACGGTCATGTCATGCGCCGTCTGGCTCTCGCCGCCGCATGCATCGTGGGTGGGACAATTATCCTGTTTTCTCCAATTGACGCACTGGACGGACGTATCGCTGCGGCTCTCGGCGTTCCGGGACAGTCGGGGTATCGTGTGGTTGAGCTGTTCTCGGGAAGATGGCAGGCATCCGTGCTGAACAAGTATGTAGGGGAGGATGATGTCATCGTTTCCTATGGGGAATATCAAACCTCGGTGGTCTACTATGCCGGCCACATGGTCTATGACCTCATCCCCGCAGCGAAATACGCAGGGCGGACGGCCACGACCGTGGACTGGCGGCGCAAATATGTCATGCCCGTGTTGACGTTCGAGGATCTGCCACGCGACCGCGATGTCTACCTGCTCTGGGACAAGCGGCGCAATCAAAAAATCGACGAGCATCTGTCTCCTGAGGGTGGCAGTTGCTCGCCGAGAAAAACACGTCCGTATTTACAGACGCATAAAACATAGCGCTGCAGAACAATCAATTCCTTGACGATTTCCTAAATACACAAGCACGCACACCGTCTGACAACGTCACCGTCGTCAGACGGTTTCCCTATCCCCGCCCAGCAGTTTCTTCGTCAGTGCGCGCAGGTAGTTCAGTGACGAGGCGGACGTCGTCGAATGCCTGCCGTCCCTTTTCGTGACGAGGCCGCTGTTGATGAAGAGGGGTCGATGAGGGGATCTGGACGAAGCCGTCGGTCGGGAGGACGGATGGGCGCGCGAGGAAGGTCGAGCCGATGCCCGCGTGAACGAGATTTTTTTGACGGTGGAGGTAGGGCGAGTAGTGGACGACGTTCGGCTTTTCGCCAGCACGCCCGTACGCGTCCTGCACGAGGCGATCGACGAAGAATTTGCTGTCGAGCATGATGAGCGGCTCGTCCTTGAGTTCGCTGATGCTGAGCGCGTGCCGCGCGGCGAGCGGATGATCGGGGCGCGTGACAAAGGTGCACTCGCAGTCAAAAGAGTTTCGCTAGGAGAGCGCGCGCTGAAATCCGCCGTATAGTTCGTCAGGGCAAAGTCGAGTTTCTCCTCCTCAACCATCTGCAGGGCACTCACGCCGCCCGTCTCGATGATCTCGAGCTCGATCTCGGGTGCTCTGCGCGGAACTCACCGAAGATGTGCGGCAGAAAGACGACGCCGAGCTGCAGCGGCATGGCAACGCGCACCTTTGCGTGGCGGTGCGCCATGTCGCGGATCTCATCGTCGAGCCGCGCGACCTCCGTGAGGATGTAGGAGACCTTGCTGAGGAGCTTTGCCCCATCCGCCGTTACGGTGATCTTGCGTCCCTCGCGGTGAAAGAGGTTCAGCCCCGTCTCCGCCTCGAGCGCCTGCATGGCGACGGCGACGGTCGGCTGTGAGACGTGCAGATGCTCTGCGGCCTTTGTGATGTTTTTGCCATTGGCATACCTCGTAGAAATACCGCATCTGAACCAGCGTCATCCGATCATCTCCTTCCGCGCCTCTGCAGCGGCAGAACGTAGTGTATTCCTATATCATCATTAGTCTACTATATAAAGAACCGGGACAATAGTTCAAATATCACATTTGTCCAATAGATTTTTAATAAAAGTTACACTATTATTTTATCAGAAAGAAATATTTTTCCACAAGTCCCAAAAAATGATATGCTCGATTCGAAATAAAGATCACCATCAACGGTCATAGGAAGGGGTTTCACGATGAAGGTATATTGTGCAGATGCGGTGGAGCGTTTTGTCGAGGATATGCTCAAGGCGAACGAGGACAATCTGAAGGCGTATGAGACGAAGCCGGGCGTGTATGCCAACGTCGACCCGGACACGCATCACGATACGGTCGAGATTCCCGACGTACATCTGACGAAGTAAGACGTTTTGATAAAAAGCGAGCGGACGATCCGCTCGCTTTTTGTTCGTAAAAATCATGTCGGTAAAAATCATGCAAACATCATCCATGGAGGTGGGTGCTCCTGCGCGAACCCTAGCAAATGCGCGGCACCAGTTCCCCGAGCGGCAGATCCACGACACGGATGCCGCCGAGTGCCGTCCTGAGCCCCACCGTACCGGGCGCATCGGCCGTCGTGTGTCGATCACGCACGCCTCGCGTCCGTAGGGGTTCTCGTGCATCACATCGAGGACACGCGCCGTGACGTCGGGACGGACGAAGGCGAGGTTTGCCCTCGTTCGCGAGCGTCAGCGGGTCGAACCCGAGCATCTCGCAGACGCCCTGCACGGCGGGACGCACGGGAATGGCGTCCTCCTCGAGCAGGGACGCCGACGCCCGCCGCGCCTGCCAGCTCGTTCAGCAGGCCGCCGCACCGCCGCGCGTCGGGTCGCGCAGGACGGCGATGCCGTCGCCTGCCGCGATCATTGCCGCCGTCAGGTGACAGAGCGGCGCAGATCACTCTGCATCTCGGGCGGCAGGGTGAGCCCGTGGCGCGCGCCATCACGGTCGCCGCATGGTCGCCAAGCGTGCCCGAGACGATGATGTCCATGCCTGCCGCGATGTTCGTCGGCGCGATATCCGCCCCCGCGAGCATCGTCCCGACACCTGCCGTGATTGATGTAGATGCCATCGCCGCAGCCACGCGGCACGACCTTCGTATCGCCCGTCACAATGGAGACGCCCGCCTCCTCTGCCGCCGCCGCGATGTCCGCGACGATGCGGCGCAGCGTGATGGGAAAGCCCTCCTCAAGGGATAACGGCGAGCGAGAGATACGCGGGTGCCGCCCCGTCATGGAGAGATCGTTGACCGTCCCGCAGACGGCGAGCCGCCCGATGCTTCCCCGGGGAAGAAATGCGGCTGTACGACGTAAGAGTCCGTCGTAAATGCGGTGCGGCCCGTGAGCGGCAGTACCGCACCGTCGTGCAGAACGTTCAGCAGCGTGTTGCCGAGCGCGGGCAGAACGACCTCCTCCATGAGCGCATGGGAGAGCTGTCCGCCCGCCCCATGCGCCATGGTAATCACATCATGCTCCATAGTGGAACCTCCTCCGCCGTACTTTGTACCACGCGGCGCACGTCCCCTCGACCGACACCATGCAGGGGCCGACGGCGTGCTCCGGCACACATGCTTTGCCAAAGAGCGCACATTCCTTCGGCAGGATCGCCCCACGCAGCACCTCACCGCAGCGGCAGCCGCGCCGTCCCTCGATACGCGTCTCGATCGTGAGCAGGGCGCACAGCGGCAAAAGTCATAGGCACGGTACGCCTCGCGCATGGCAAGTCCCGAGGCGAGGGATCATGCCGAGTCCGCGCCATGCCGTCTCCGCCGGCTCATAGACACGCTCCATCGCCGCGCGCGCCGCCGATTCCCCGCAGGCTGCATGACAGACGGGATAGGCGTTCTCGATGCGTGCCGCCCGTCCGCGATCTGGCGGACAAGCATCTGCAGGGCGGTGAGAATCTCCAGCGGCGCAAAGCCGCCGACCACACCGGGCACATGGTAGTCCTCCGCGAGGAAGGAAAACGCCTCCGTCCCCGTCACGACGGCGACGTGCCCCGGCAAAAGAAAGCCGTCCACATGCGTCTCACCGCCGTCGAGCAGGGCGCACTGACGGGCGGCACAAGTTTCTGTGCCGAGAGCAGGAAGAAGTTCGAAAGGCCCTGCTGCTCTGCCGCGAGCACTGCCGCTGCCTCGGTCGGCGCGGTCGTCTCAAAAGCCGACGGCGAGGAAGATCACCTTTTTCTCAGGATGCTCTGCCGCAATGGGGAGCGCGTCGAGCGGCGAGTAGACGATGCGCACGTCCGCCCCCGCCGCCTGCGCCTCGGCGAGACTCTGAGCGCGTCCCGGGGACTTTCAGCATATCGCCGAACGTCGTGATGATGACATCCTCCATCCCTGCGCAGGCAATCGCCGCGTCGATGTAGCTGTCGGGCGTCACGCAGACGGGACAGCCCTGGCCCTGAGACCAGCCTCGACCTCGGGCGGAAGGATCTGGCGCAGCCCCGCACGAAAAATCGCAACGGTATGTGTCCCGCAGACCTCCATGATGCGGATATGCTGCCCGTGAAGGAGCTGCCGCATCTCATCGAGGATCGCTCGGCTCTCTGCCTGCATCTCCTGTGCGCGGGTCATGCCATGTGCTCCATGCGCGGCGTGTCGATATGCGTCACCGTGCGCGGCGCGCCGTTCATCTCGCGCGCAGGGCCTCAATGCGCTCCATCTCCGCGGGATCAACGATCTGCATTGCAAAAGCCCGCATGGACGAGCACGAAGTCTCCACCTTTGCCTCGGGCAGGAGCATGAGGCTCGCCGCACGACGCACCCCCTGCACCTCCACCGAGGCAAGCTGATCCTCTATGGCAACGACTTTCGCCGGAACTGCTAAACACATATTGTTTCCTTCCCTATATGATGAAAATTTTTATCTACAAGGACATCGCATCTAAAGAGTCCAGGCGCCCCCTCCGTCACGCGATGCGTGACACCTCCCCGCTGCGGCAGGGGAGGCTTTCGGTTTACGGCATGCAGCTTCCCCGTCAAGACGGGAGCGGTCAACTCTTCAATCACGCTTCGCCTTTCGGCTTGGTTCTTGGGAGGTTTTTCCCACGACCTGTTACCGCTCAGCTGCGCCCTTCGGGCTTGCTTCTCGGACAGGTCAGTAAGTGCCGAGCGGCGCGAGGCGATAGAGTGCGCTCGTTGCTCATACGCATTTCTCACGATAGAACACCGATATCGTCAAGGCGCCCCTCTCCGTCACGCTAGCGCGTGACACCTCATCCGTGCGAGCGCCACAGCCGCCTGCCCGTAGGCAATACCGCCGTCGTTCGGCGGAATGCGGTGCGGCAGGAGCACATGATGGTCGCCGATGCGCGGCAGAAGCTCCTCGAGGAGCAGCGCATTCTGGAACACGCCGCCCGCGAGGGCGACCGTGCGCAGCCCCTGTCCGCACCGAAAGGATGCCAAGCACCTCGGCAACCGCCGCCGCCATCGTCACGTGAAAGTCCAGCGCGCGTCCCGCACGCTCCTCCGCCGTCAGCTCCTCCGCCCCATCTGCGAGCGCATAGAGCGCGGGCAGAACGTCCACCGTCAGCCGCGCGCCCTCCGCCACGGTGTACGGCAGGACGCATCCTGCCCGCCGCGCCGTGCGCGCGAGACGCTCCAGCTCGATCGGCGCCTGCCCCTCGTAGGGCACTGCGATACGCGACGCCGAGCAGCGCCGCCGCCGCATCGAAGAGCCGCCCCGCACTCGACGTGAGCGGTGCGGAGAGCCCCGCCGCCGTCGCCTGCATCAGGAGCTCCCAGCCCGTCGGCAGCTGCGCCGCAAACGCGGAAACTGCGCCGCAAAGCCCGCCCCGTCGCGCCGATAGAGCACCCAGAGGGCGAGCCGCCACGGCTCCTCTGCCGCACGGTCGCCGCCCGGGAGCGGCACAGGGGCAAAAATGCGCGAGACGCTCATAGTCCCGCGAGATCGGCTGCGAGGAACTCCCGCCCCACGCCGTCCCATCGTCGCCCCAACCCGTCCCGTCGAGCGCGACGCCGAGCACGCGCGCATGGCAGCCGTGCTCCGCGAGCACCGCCGCGATATGCGCGTGATGATGCTGGACGCGCACGAGCGGCAGACCGTCCGCAGCCGCGCGCGCCGCCAGATGTCGCCCCGAGAGATACGCAGGGGTGCAGATCGGCGGCAGTACCTCGGGCTTTACCTCAAAGAACTGCTCATACTGCGCCATCGTCTCTGCGTAGGACGCGAGCACCGCTGCATTCGTCAGATCGCCGATGTGCTCACTGAGGAACGCCTCCCCGCCGCGCGTCAGACAGAACGTATTTCTTTCAGCTCCGCACCGCCCGCGAGAACGCTCTGCCCATCCGCAAATGGGCAGGGCGAGCGGCGCAGGCGCATAGCCGCGGGCTGCGGCGCAGGATCTGCTGCCCGCCCGCCCCGATGCGCACGACAGAGTCGTCCACGCGGTGCACGATCTCACGGTTGTGCACGAGAATCGCATCCGCGATCCCCGCCAGCCCCGCCTCCGACTCCGCATCCCGATAGAGGATCGGCTCGCCGCTGAGATTCGCGCTCGTCATCACCCAGAGATCATCCGCCCCGAGCAGGAGGAGATGCACGGGCGCATACGGCAGCATGACACCGAGGTACGCATTCCCGGGCGCAACGCTCTCTGCCGCAGGGCGGACCGCATCCGTGCGCCGCGCGAGGAGCACAATCGGCGCCGCAGGAGACGTGAGGAGGCGCCTCCTCCGCCGACAGGAGACAGAGCGCACGCACCGCCGCGCAGCTCCCGCCATCACGGCGAGTGCCTTCGCCTCACGGTGCTTTGCGGCGGCGCAGACGCGCGACCGCCGCCTCACTGCGTGCCATCACGAGGCGAGATGATAGCCGCCAATGCCCTTGACAGCGAGGGATGCCGCCCTCCGCCACCACCCGCCGCGCCGCCGCGAGCGGATCCCCGCCTGCGCCGCGCCATCGACGAGAAGGCGGTAGGCGGGGACCCGCACACGACGCACGCATTGGGCTGCGCGTGAAAGCGACGGTCGCGCGGATCATCGTACTCGCGCTGACAGGCGGGACACATCGAGAACATCGCCATCGAGGTCAGCGGGCGGTCGTACGGAACGCCGCGGATGATCGAGTAGCGCGGGCCGCAGTTCGTACAGTTCGTAAAGGCATAGCCATACCGCCGATCCCCTGCCGACAGGGATCTCGCGCCGGCAGTCCGCACAGACGCCGAGATCGGGCGAGACGAGCGTCGCCGCCCGTCCCTCGCAGGGGCTCGGCAGGATGCGGAACGTCCGCTCCCCGCAGGGCGTGATCGCCTGCCACGTCACCGCCGTCACCAGAGCCGCACGCGGCGCATCGTCTCTGAGCGCTGCAGCAAAGGCGTCGAGTGCGGCTGCCGTCCCTCCGCCTCGATGCCGACCCCCGCGCTGTCATTCAGCACCCAGCCGCCGAGCGCGTACGCCTCCGCGAGGCGATAGACGAAGGGACGGTAGCCCACCCCCTGCACAATCCCTGAGACACGAAAGGCGCGCCGCTCGGCGGCGCCCCCCTCCGTATGTACCGTGGGATATGCCGCGTCCGCCATCTCAGGCATTCGCTACGGCACGCGGCACGAGCCGAACGCCCCACGCACGCAGCTCCTCTGCCGCACGCTGGGCGAACGCGGGCAGCCGCCGCTCCATCGCACTGCTCAGCGTTAGCCCCGCCGACAGATCGTAGGGCTGCATCCCGAGCACGACCACGTTCGGGATCGCCCGATCCGTCACCGTCAGCCACGCGAGCACATCCTGTATGCCGATCTCATGCGACGAGACCTTTTCCTGAAAATGCGCCATAATCGCATCATCCTCAAAGCGGTAGGCCGTCCCCGGCGCACCGTCGCCCGAAACCGCGTCGAGGATCAGCAGATGCTGCGTCCCCGTGACGAAGTGCAGCAGCTCAGGGCCGAGCGTCCCGCCATCGAGCAGGCGCACCTCATCCTCGGAGAACTCCCAGTGCTGCTCCAGATACTCCATCGCACGCACGCCGAACCCCTCGTCGCGCAGAATGATATTGCCGATGCCGAGCACCGTCACAGGCGCAACGGGCACAATCGACTCCTCCATCAGTGCACCTCCTTCCCCGCCTTCTTTGCCGCCACCTGCGCACGCAGCCACGCGTACCAGTCCGCGAGCCCCTCGCCCGTCTGACAGGAGACAGGAAAGAGCGCGATCCCGGGGTGCAGGGCCGTGATGTCCGCACGCGCCGATGCCATATCGAAATTCGTATACGGGAGAATATCCACTTTGCTGGAGCACGGCGCCGCCGACTCTCCAGATCAGGGGGTACTTCAGCGGCTTGTCGTCGCCCTCCGTGATGCTCAGAACGACCGCCTTCTCATCCTCGCCGAGCGCGAACTCAGCAGGGCAGACGATTGCCCACGTTCTCGATCACGAGGAGATCGAGCGCATCGAGATCGAGGCGGTCGAGTGCCGCCGCGACCATCGCCGCGTCGAGATGACAGCCGCCGCTCGTATTGATCTGCACGACGGGCGCGCCGCAGCGCTCGATGCGTGCCGCATCCTTCGTCGTAAAGAGATCCCCTCCACGACCGCCACGCGCAGATCACCCGCGAGCTCCTGCAGCGTCCGCTCGCGAGCGACGTCTTGCCCGCGCCCGGCGAGCCGAGCAGATTCAGCGCATAGATCCCATGCTGCGCAAAGAGCGCCGTTCTCCGCCGCCGCCGCATCGTTGCGCCCCAGAATGTCCGCTTTTACAACTACTTTCATCGCTCTATTCCATCTCTATATAATCCACGCGCATCTCGCGGCCGCCGATGATCTCCATTCCGCCGCCACAATGGGGGCAGAGGTAGTCCTGCGGACGGATGTGCTGCTCCCTGCCGCAGTCGTGACAGCGCCCCGTGAGGGGACGCGCTCCCACGTGAGCACGGCATCTGCCGCGATCGTGTCCGCCGTAAGGGAGGAAAAACACAGCGAAAGCGCATCGGTCTCCACGCCCGACAATTCGCCGAGCAGGAGGCCGATACGCTCGATGCGCGCTGCGCCATTTTTCTGTGCGTAGTCCAGGGCAATATCCAAATGCCCTCGGCAATCGCCATTTCGTGCATCTTAGAGCTCCGCCGAAAAGCCCATGCGCAGCAAATTTACTGATGAGCTCCGTCATCTTCGTCTTTGCCGGGTCATAGTCCACGGTCGTCTCCCCGTCGTGCGTGTGAATGTGCACGTAGAGGACGCCGGGCAGCCCCAGAAGTGCCTTCTCCACCGCAGCAGCATTTTCCTCGGTGTAGCCCTTCACAAAAAACTGCAGATGCGTCGTGCTCTCTGCGAGCCCGCAGCCGCATTCTTTACACATAGAAAACTCCTTTTCTCCGAACAAAAGCATATTGCTTGCGTAACAGAACCTCGCATCGTGTCAGAGGTGCCTGATTGCTCAAAGCGCCCCCACCGACGTGCAAGCGCGCCACCTCCCCCGTCGCGACGGGAGGCGAATCCGCTGCTCATCGCGGGTCTCCCTGTCACAGCGGGCGAGGGGGCACCTGTTGCTTGCAGAGCGAGGTGCCTGCACGCACACAGCCCAATCTCAGGCTTTACTCCACGTCGCTGGCATCCGCCGGGGTATGGCGCAGGAGCTTCGATCCTGCGAACATACTCGAGACCTCTGCCTCGCCCTCCATGAACTCGGCGCGGATAACCATGTAGAAATGGCCGATGGCAAAGAGAATGATCGCCCATGCCGCATAGTGATGCACATAGTGCGAGATCATCTCGCCGCCGAGCACGCGATTCACCCAGCCGAAGAGGGTGCCGCCGATCGCGGACGGCTCCGTCATGTAGTACATGGCAAAGCCCGTCAGCACCTCAATCGCCACGAGCACGTAGAGCCCTGCGTACGATCCGCGTGCGAGCGGGTTGCGCAGGAACGGCTTGTGCGTCGCCTTGATCAGCATATAGTGCTGCGCCACTTCCATCGTGTCCGTGTAGTACTTCTTCTCCCAGAAATGCGGGAAAAGGCGGTCGCCGCGGTTGATGATGAAACCGTAGACGCGGCCGATGAAGCCCGCGCAGAACGCGAACGCCGCGATGAAGTGGACGTTGCGCGTCACATTCATCAGGAGCGGCGACGCATCCGGCTCCGCATAGAGCATCGCAGGCGGCTTCGTGATGAGGAAGCCCGTGATGAAGAGCACGATGATCGCAATGACCATCAGCCAGTGGAAGATGCGCAGAAAGGGACTAAAGAGATAGTACTCCTTGCGTACTTCTTGTTTCATGCGGTTCGCCCCTTATTTATCGACGCTGACGCCCGCGTATGGATCGGTCGTCACAACGCGGATCTTCTCCCCCTTCGCGTTGAAGAGGTGGGTCGAACACGCCATGCACGGGTCGAACGAGCGCACCGCCTTGACGATCTCGAGCGGCTTGTCCGCGACCTTGACGGGCGTATCCATCATCGACATTTCGTAGGCACCATGTCCCTCGGCATCGTCACGCGGGCAGGCGTTCCAAGTCGTCGGGAACAACCGCCTGATAGTTCGCGATCTTGCCGTCCTTGATGACCGCCCAGTGACTGAGCGCGCCGCGCGGTGCCTCGTAGAGACCAACGCCCTTTGCTTCCTTCGGCCATGTCGAGGGATCCCACTTGTCGTTGTTCACCACACGCGTGTCACCGCTCTTGATGTTTGCGACGAGCTTGTCGAAGAAAATACTTGCTGATCTCCGCCTGCAGCTGTGCATCGAGTGCACGCGCCGCCGTGCGGCCGACCGTGGAGGGCAGCCATGCCTCGACAGGGACGTTCAGCACCTTCGTCACGGCGTCGATCTGATCGACGATCATCTGCTCTGCCCACGTCAGATCGCCGAGGAGACCCTGCTTTGCCTTCGTGTAGAGGACGATGTAGCGTGCCAGAGGCCCGACCTCGCAGAGCTTGCCGCGCCATTTCGGCGTCTTGAGCCAGGAGTACTTGCCCTGCTCGTTGAGCGCCTTCCACTCGGTCTTCGTGCCTTCCTTCGGCTCGGTGTAGTGCGGGGTCGTCTCGCCCTCCCACGGATGGAGTGCCTTGTCGTCGCCGCCCTTGTACTCGTACCAGCCGTGCTCGACGCTCTCTGCGACGCCGTCGGCCCTCCGTCAGATCCTTCTCCGTAAAGTCGTAGACCTTCGCATTCATGACGCCCGAAGCGAAGTCCTCGACGACGCCGTTGCAGCGTACGAGGAGGTTCTTGAAGAAGTCGCCGTTCGATGCACCGGAGAACGGCTCCTCGGGGAACATACCGAAGGCGAGCACGCGCTTTTTCGCGAGGCCGCCGCCCGAGGTGTAGCCCTTCTGGACGTAGAGATGTCCGATGGCGAGCACGTCGGGGAGATAGTGATCGTTCATCATGTGGCGTGCCTGATTGATCGAGCGGTCGACGATCGCGAGGCGTGCAGCGTTGATCGGCGCGTTGCCGTCCTCCATCGAGATGGAGCAGGGCATGCCGCCGAGCACATAGTGCGGATGCGGGTTCTTGCCGCCGAAGACGACGTGCGGGACGACGAGATCCTTCTGCTTGTCGAGCATCTCGAGGTAGTGCGAGATCGCCATAAGATGCACCTCGGGCGGAGGAGCTGATGGTCCGGATGATCCCACCACTGCGCAGAGAAGATGCCGAGCTGTCCGCTGTCGACGATCTTCTGCACCTTTGCCTTGATCGCGGCGTAGTAGTCCGGCGATGCGATCGGGAAGTCGTGCGGGTAGGCATCCGTGTCAAATGCCGCCGGCCCACGGAAGGGAGGCGATAGGTCTGGAGCACCGTGTTCTGGAGCGCTGCCGTCGCCGCCGGATCCGCCTTCAGTGCCTCGAGCGGGCTGACCCAGTCGAGTGCGTGGAGGTGGTAGAAATGGATGATGTGATCCTGATGTCCGAGGCACGCCGCGATGATGTTGCGGATGTAGTGTGCGTTCTTCGGAATCGTGATGCCGAATGCGTCCTCGACGGCACGCAGACAGCCGAGCGCATGAGAGGACGTGCAGACGCCGCAGATGCGCTGAATGTATGCCCATGCATCGCGCGGATCGCGGTCGTTCGCTGACGAGCTCAAGGCCGCGCCATGCCGTGCCGGAGGAGATGGCATCGGTGACCTTGCCCGACGCCTCGTCCACCTGGATCTCAACGCGCAGATGTCCCTCAATACGGGTGATCGGGTCGACAACGACGTGTTTCATTCATGCACCTGCTTTCCCTCTTTTTCGAGCTGCTTCTCATGGCATCTCTTCTGGACGAGGCTCGCGCCCGCGTGCGCCGCGACACCGACCGCCGTCGCGACGGCAAGTCCGGCACCAACCATGTCGACGTCGATGCCGTTGTACTCGGGCAGACGCTTCGAGAACGGCGCCTGATCCCAGAAGTTCGCGTTGCTGCAGCCAATGCAGGGCGCGCCCGACTGGATCGGGTACGAGAGTCCCTGATACCAGCGCATATTACCGCAGGAGTTGTACGTCTCGGGGCCGCGGCAGCCGAGCTTGTAGAGGCACCAGCCGCCCTTGGCACCCGCGTCATCGAAACGCTCGGCAAACATGCCCGCGTCGAAGAACGGACGGCGGTAGCAGGTGTCGTGGATGCGGTTGCCGTAGAACTGGCGCGGACGTCCCTCGCCGTCGAGCGGCGGCAGTGTGCCGAAGAGCGCGACGTGCATGACGACGCCCGTCATGACCTCGGGGATCGGCGGGCAGCCCGGGCACAGCGATAAAGGGCTTTGCTCCGATCAGCGAGCGGATGCCCTGGACTCCGTCGGGTTCGGCGCAGCGGCCTGGATGCCGCCCTGCCGTCGCGCACGTGCCGTAGGCGATGACCGCCTTGCCCCTCCGCGGCGTGCTTCAGCGTGTGCTCGAACGAGTGTCCGCCCGACATGCAGGTGTAGGCGTGCTCTCCGACGGGAACCGCGCCCTCGACGGCGAGGATGTACTCGCCATGATACTTTTTGATCGTCTCCTCAAGGTGTGCCTCGAATGCCTCACCCTCGCCGGCGCAGAGGAGATGGCTGTACTCGAGCGCGATCTCGTTCAGCACGAGATCCGAGGCGAGCGGTGCGCCCGAGCGGATGAACGACTCATCTGCAGCCCGTGCACTCATGCCCATGCAGCCAGATAACGACCGGCAGCGGCTTCGCCTCGGCGGCCTCGACGACCTTCGTGAGGTTGTCTGTGCTCAGCCCCATGAGCGACGTGAGGGTCACGCAGCCCTTGAGGAAATTCCGCCGGCTGAAGCCTTTTGCGAGATATGCCTCCCACAAGCTCTCCCTTTTGTTCACATTATGCCTCCTGTCTCCATGGAAGACTGCCGCCATGCCAAACACCCGCATCCATCCCGCTGCAATCGGCACACAGATACCTTTTCGCGCAGAACGGCGGGGCAGTTCAGAAACTTGCGTCAATACTTCCCGCACATCAGATATTTAAAGCCAATCCCGTGAAAGCCTAGGATCCTCTGTACGAAATAATAAAAGAGGAACCGTCCGACGCACCCGAGGGCACGACAAACAGTCCCTCGTAGCAGACGAATCCAAGGGATATTTTGCACCAAAATATCCCGTTATCGCCTTTTCGCGGCAATGTTGTCGTTTCCTTTTCAGGGGAGCGTGGTTTTCTGCAGGAAACCGCGTTCGGAAGGGAGGCTCCGGCATTTCTGCCGAAACCCTGTGCACTGCAGAGATCGCTCTCTGCGGCGCAGGCGCAGCATCATAGGCGTCGCCCTTAGATGCTTTTGCTCGGAAACCGAGAGGTACAATGTACCTCCATACCTATGTAATTAAGAACAGTTTAACAGAGTGAAAACAACCTGTCAATATGCGAAAACTATTCTCAGCATATGCCGAGATTATATTGATTTATTATCATTGTTTTTATTTATTCCTAGTCGATAAATTTTCTATTTGTCCTTGATTCGACCAAAAAGGGCGCATCCCTCCCAGCATCGGTGATGATGCACAAGGGATGAGATGCGTCCCTCGCTGTTATTTTTTTCGGCGCAGTTCCTGCCGTACGGCGTCGCGCTCTTTCTCTGTCATGGTGTTCGCGCGGATCACGGCGCGGTGCCCCTCGCGGCTGCTCTCTGTGATGAGTGCGTTATCCCCGTCGTAGGCGAGGATCTCATAGGTGCTGATGGCGTCCTTTTTCGGGCTGAGCACGCGCCGCTGCATGGTGTAGCCGGGTGCTCGTAGTCCGCGCTCTTCATCGCCTCGGCGAACTGTGCCCGACCGAGGTTGTTGTAGAGGATGAGCTGCCAGTAGGAGACGGAGCCGTCGGTGTTGCGCTTCATGTGGCTGCGGTCAAAGAACCAGCCGCGCCGCTCGTCGCCCTCGATGAAGACCCAGTCGCCGTCCTTCAGCGTGATGGGCTCGATCGCCGTCTCTTTGCCGTATGCCTCGCGCTTTGCTGCATCAGCAGCGGCAGCGGCATGCTTTTCTCAGCTTTTTTATCCGCGGCATCTGCCTTCTTTGCAGGCTCTGCGGACATGTGCGGAATGCCCTGCGCCGTCCGTCGCTGCGGCGCCCGGCTCCTTTTCGCTTCGCAGGTTCTTTGACAAGAACGGCTTCGGCCGTCCCTTCCCCATCAGCCGTTTCTTCTGCCGTCTTCGTCTTCGTTTTTGCCTCCGCATCTCTCGCCGAGGCGGCATTGGTCTGCAGTGTCTGCTCTGCTGGAGGGTTCTCTGTGCCGAGCTCATCCATCTCCCGCATCGAAGGCATCTTCCTGCGTGCGCTGTTCCGATGCCGCACGGTCCTTTTGCCGCAGGCTCCGCCGTGGTCTGCGCCCTGTCTGTCGTCTTTTTCCGTATCACTGTCTCCTGCGCATCCTTTGCGGCAGATGCGGTGCGCTGTTCTGACGCGGCAGCGTCTCCATGCGACTCCTCTGCCGCCATGACGGCATGGATCTCCGTCTCCTTCTCGGCGGCCGTCCCGCTGACGGGAGGAGGAGGACTCCTGCGGCGAGCAGGCAGGGTGATGAGTTCATAGTGTCTCGCTTTAGCACAAATACGAGGGTCGGGTTGACGGGCTGTCCGCTGAGGCGCACCTCATAGTGCAGATGCGGCCCCGTGGAGTGCCCCGTCGAGCCGACGTAGGCGATGATCTGTCCGCGCCGCACGCGCTGTCCTGCGGTCACCACGACCGCCGAGGCGTGTCCGTAGCGTGTCGAGACGCCGCTCCCGTGGTCGATGTCGACCATGTTGCCGTAGCCGCCCGCGTTCCAGCCCGCGAGGGTCACGACGCCGTCGGCCGTCGCAACGATGGGCGTGCCCATCTCGGCGGCGATGTCGATGCCCTGATGGAACTCTGCGCCGTTCCAGCGCAGTCCGTAGCCCGAGCTGATGAAGCCGTCCGTCGGCCAGCCCGTCGGGGTGGTGACGGGTGTATCGTCACCAGGAAGGAGGATGCTCCCGGCACGTCCTTCTGCATCGTGACGGCGAGCTGTCCAAGGGAGCTGCGGCGTGCTGCGATGCGTTCCTCGAGCATCGTGAGTGCCTCACCGACCTCATCGGTGGTGAGTGCGTGCGGTGCGCCACCCGTCGGTGCCGGCGCGGCCTCCCCCGCTGGTGCTGCGCTGCCCGCCTCCGCCGGCGGTGCGCCGACGAGAGCGCGCAGCCCATCCTCCGTGCGCTGGAGGGCATCGACCTCCTGCCCGAGCGCGGAGGTCTTTTTGGCGATCTGGAGGATCTGCTCCTGCTGGATGCGGTTCGCCTCGCGCAGCTGTGCCGTCTCCTCCGCGTGGAGGTAGGCGTGCGTGAGGGTGTAGATGGAGAAAAATCGAGCCGACGGCGACGAGTGCCGCCCCCACGCCCGCACCCACGGCGAGCAGGCGCAGGGCACGCAGCGAGGGCGCACGGTGTGCGTCGTGTCCGTTTCCCGATCCACCAGCTGCAGTTTATAGCGTGATTGTTCTTCGCTCAACGCGTCCCCCTCTTCCCATCGAGATGTTTCTGTCCGATCCCTATTTCCCTATTTCTCTATCGTACTTAAAGAATATGAAAACCTGCTGTGACACAGCAGGTTTTTGTCCGTTGATATCTTCTCAGTACTGGATGGGCAGCGGTTTTGCCATGGCTTCCTTCAGTACGTCCTTTTCCTCGTCGCTCAGCGGGTAGTCCGACGATCCGTTTTTGATCGGTTTGATGTAGCTGCGCGAGTCCTCGCGGGCAAAGATGCTGGAGAAGATCACGCCGTCGTTGTTCGCATCGAGCAGGGCGACGGCATAGCTGAGGTCGCCTCCCATGTCCTCAAAGGCGCGGAACCGCACGGAGGCGACGCGCACGAGCGACTGGCGGATGAACTGTCGGATCAGTTCGTTCTCCTCGAGGATGCGTGCGTTCGTTGCCGCGACCTCCTCCACCGTGCGCACGTGCTGGATCAGCATCCCCTCGAGATCGTCCTTGCTCGAGCCGCGCATCATCGCGCGGTAGCGGCTGCTCATCGTTGAGAGCCGTACCATGACGTAGATGACGAGGATGAGCAGGACGAAGATCAGGAGCAGCGCGGTGAGCAGGAGGGCTGCATCATGTGCTTCGATCGACTTCACTAGATTACTAAAAAACAAGTTCTCTCTTCCCTTCTTTCCTCCGTCCCCCATGGGGCGGAGGCGGATGTGCCCCAGAGGGCGGCAGACGGCACGCCGCACATCCTATACGGTGAATTTCTGCGTGGAGAATGCGCGCAGTGCCGCACGCTTGTCCTCCTTTGCTGCGCCGTCTGCCGATGTGGTCAGGAGCGACAGCAGGCGCTCCAGATCCTCGGCGGAGAAGTAGCTGATTTCGAGCCGCCCCTTCCCCTCCTCGCGCCCCGTCTGGATGCGTACCTTCGTGCCGAGGCTGCGCGTCAGGCGCTCCTCTGCCTCACGGACGAAGAGATCCGGCTTTTTCTCCGGCTTTGGGGGTGCTGATTTTTTCAGTGCGTTCGGATCCTTCGCCAGGCGTTTGACGAGTGCCTCGACGCCGCGCGCCGAGAGCTCGTGCTCCTGGATGTACTCTGCCGCCTCACGCTGCAGCGCAGCGGTCTCGAGTCGCGAGAAGCGGACGTGCCTGTCCCATGGTGAGAACGCCGTTCGCGATGAACGCCTGCACCTCTTTCGCGAGGCGCAGGAGACGGACGCTGTTCGCGATCGCCGAGCGGCTGCGCGCAACGCGGCGCGCGAGCTGTTCCTGTGAGGTTTGAACTCGGTGAGGAGCCGCTGATAGGCGTGTGCCTCCTCGATCGGGTTGAGATCCTCGCTGGAGGTTCTCGATGAGTGCCATCTCTGCCATTTCCGCGTCGTTCGCCGTGCGGAAAATCGCAGGAACGGTCGTGAGCCCTGCCATCTTGGCGGCACGCAGACGCCGCTCGCCCGCGATGAGCTCGTACTGCCCGCGCCGATGTCGCGAACGGTAACGGGCTGGAGAATGCCGTGCTGCGCAATGGACTCGCGCAGCTCCTCCAGTGCTGCCTCGTCGAACTCGCGGCGCGGCTGAAAGCGGTTGGGCTGGATCACGTCAATGGAAGCTCCGCCGGGATGCCCGCGGGGGCTGCAGCGGTCTCTGTCTTTTTCCTCCGGTGGCGGGTCGGTCGGCAGGGCGAGCGCGTCTTTTCCGAGTCCGAGTGCGCGAGCCCACGTCCGAGGCCGCCTGTTTTAGCCTTCTTCACGCCGTATGACCTCCCTCGCGAGTGCAATATACATCTCCGCCCCGCGCGATGTGATGTCGTACGAGGTGATCGGCTGCCCGAAGGAGGGGGCCTCCGAGAGTCGGACATTGCGTGGAATCATCGTCTGATAGAGCGCGTCGCCAAAGACGCCGCGCACCTCGTCGACGACCTGCCCGCGATGCGCGTCCGCGAGTCGTACATCGTCATCACGACGCCCTGGACACGCAGTTTCGGATTGGCGCGCTCCTTGACAAGGCTGATGGTTTTCATCAGCTGCGCCACGCCCTCGAGGGCAAAGAACTCACACTGGATGGGGATGAGGACGGCGTGTGCCGCCGTCAGTGCATTCAGTGTCAGAAAGCCGAGGGAGGGCGGGCAGTCGATAAAGATGTAGTCGTAGTCGGTCAGCACCTCGGCGATCGCCTTGCGCAGGCGTGTCTCACGATGTTCCAGCGATGCCAGTTCCACCTCGGCGCCCGCAAGCTCCACATTGGCGGGAACGACGTCGACGAGGTAGTCCGACTCGATGATGACCTCGCGCATGTGCCTTCCGTCGATCAGGACGCGATAGGTCGTCGCGGGGAGGGTGCTCTTGTCGATGCCAAAGGCACTGGTCGCATTTCCCTGCGGGTCGATGTCGATGAGCAGAACACGCCGTTTCGCACGCGCGACGGCGGCGGCGAGATTGACCGCCGTCGTCGTTTTGCCGACGCCGCCCTTTTGACTGGCAACCGCAATGATCTTTGCCACGGGATCATCCTTTCTACGGGTGCTGTGGTGGATGTTCTGAAAAAGTACCTTTGCGAGGTGCAGGTACTCGGGATCGAGTGCTTTCTTGTTGTTGACGGCGTCGTAGAGGTTGACGGAGACGACGTGGCCCTTGTGGTAGCCGAACACAATGCCCGAGAGCCCCGAGATGAGTGCGAGTGCCGCCTGTTCGCCGAGCTGGCTGGCGCGTACGCGGTCGATGACCGTCGGTGAGCCGCCGCGCTGGATATGGCCGAGCACCGAGACGCGCGTCTCGATGTCCGTATGCTTTTGCGATGTAGTCGCAGACGTCCTGCCCCTTGGCCGCGCCCTCGGCGACGACGATGAGGATGTAGCGTTTGCCGTGCTCGTATGCGTTGGTGAGGTCGTTGACGATCTCCGCGAGGTCAAATTTCTCCTCGGGGACGAGGATGTACTCCGCACCGCCCGAGATGCCCGAGACGAGAGCGAGCCAGCCGGAGCCACGCCCCATGACCTCGAGCACGATGATGCGCCGATGCGCCGATGCTGTGTCGCGCAGCTTGTTGATCGCGTCGATGATCGTATTCGCCGCCGTGTCGCAGCCGATCGTATAGTCCATGCCCCAGACATCGTTGTCAATCGTGCCCGGCAGGCCGACGATGGGGAAGCCGAACTCCTCGGCGAGCAGCTGTGCGCCGCGCAGCGAGCCGTCGCCGCCGATCACGCAGAGCCCCTCGATGCCGCGCTCGATGAGTTCTCATGTCCGCGGCGGCGTCCCTCGGGCGTCGTCCACTCCTTGCAGCGCGCCGTCCCGAGGAAGGTGCCGCCGCGCTGGATGATGTCGCCCACATCCTTGGACTCAAGCTCCCACATATCCTCATCGAGGAGTCCCTGATAGCCATCGTTGATGCCCCACACACGGACGCCTTCATAGAGGGCTGTGCGCGCAACGGCACGCGCCGCCGCGTTCATTCCGGGCTGTCTCCCCGCTCGTCATGACTGCACTCTTTTAACACAACGCATCCTCCCCTGCCCATCATTTCCATGCGCTCAGTGCGCGAGTCTATGAATCTGCTGATAGCATGCACAGTCGGCAAAAATGTCCTCTTTTGTGCGGGAATGAGAAAAATATCATGCTGCACGGTCAGAAGGTCTATCGCACGAGCGCCCCCACCACCGCTGCGGGTCCCACCCCGTGGCGTCGGGAGATGGTGCTGGACAGCTTCATCGCGCCTTGCAGAAGTAGCTACCCTGCAGGCCGATAGAAACGCCAGCGCAGTCTTCTTTGGTACTGATCATGAGAAAATGTTTCACGTGAAACAATCTACTCATGTGCGCGAGATCGCGGAAGCGCTGTATTCCTTCTGAAAAATACATGCGCACGGTATCCGTCGCTCCGTTGCGGTGCTTTGGCAATGCTCAGTTCCGTGATGTTTGCATTCTCTGTATCCTGATTGTAATAATCCTCGCGATACAGGAACATGACAATGTCCGCATCCTGCTCAATCGAGCCAGACTCGCGCAGATCGGAGAGCATGGGGCGTTTGTCCGAACGCCCCTCGGTCGCGCGGGAGAGCTGCGAGAGAACGATGATGGGGACGTTCAGCTCACGGGCAAGCACCTTCAGTGAGCGCGTCATCTCTGCCACGGCGAGGGTGCGGTTCTCCGCGCGCCCCGGCGCCTGGATGAGCTGGAGGTAGTCGATGGCGATGAGATCGAGTCCATGTTCCGCCTTGAGGCGGCGGGCACGCGTGCGGATATCGAGCACCGTCGTACCGCTCGTATCATCGAAGTAGAGTTTTGTCTTCATGATGCGGTCAGCGACCTTGACGAGCCGCTCCCACTCCTCATCATCGAGCTCGCCGCGGGCAAGGCGCGTCGCGTCGATCTGCCCCTCAGCGCAGAAGATACGATGCATCAGCTGCTCGCGCGGCATCTCCAGAGAGAAGAAAGCGACGGTCCCACCCTGCAGGGCGACGTGCGTGGCGACATTCAGGACGAACGCCGTCTTACCCATGGCAGGGCGTGCCGCAACGATGATGAGATCTGAGGGCTGGAGACCGCGCGTCACACTGTCGAGTGTTGCGAGCCCCGTCGAGAGCCCCGTGATGCCCCCCTTTGCCTTGGCGAGTTCACTTACGCGATCCACGGCGTCAAAGACAACTTCCTTCGCAGAGATAAACGCCCCCGTCGTCTGTCCTCCTGCGATTGCAAGGATCTTGCGCTCTGCATCGTCGAGCTGCTCGGCGATATCCTCGCTTGCCTCATACGCCGCCCCCGCAATCTCCGTGCTCGCGTCAATCAGTGCGCGCAGGACAGCCTTCTCCTTGACGATCTTTGCATAGTGTGCGAGGTTCGCCGTGCTCGGCACGGTGTTCGTCAGATTGGCGAGGAACGAGATTCCTCCCACCTGTTCGAGCAGTCCCGATTTTTTCAACGACTCGGTCACGGTCACGATATCTACAGGCTCACCGTTGCGCAGAAGCAGCTCCATTGCCTCAAAGACGGCACGATGTGCCTGACGATAGAAGTCCTCTGCATGGAGCAGCTCCACAGCCTGCGACACCGCCGCAGGTTTCAGCATCATCGAGCCGAGCACCGAAAGTTCCGCCTCGATGCTCTGCGGCGGCACGTCCTTCCGGCATATCATACCTCTTTTCGTATCATCATCCACATGAGGGAGGGATTCAACGCGCCCTCCGTCATGCTCTGCATCTCTTTCCACTTCTCATCGGCGAACAGCACGCCAAAGGCCTCCTCAGCACTCTTGAGGCGGTTGATCTTCAGCCCCAGATGATCCTCGGGGATGTCCTTCTTGTTCTCCCATGGGATGATGAGACTTGAGATCCCCGCCTGTCGTGCGCCATATGCCTTTTCAAAGACGCCGCCCACCGGGCGGATCTCCCCCTGCAGAGAGATTTCCCCCGTGACTGCCACATTCTGCCAGACTGCCGCACCGGTCACAGCACTGACAATCGCCGTCAGGATGGCCGTGCCCGCACTCGGACCGTCGATATTGCCGCCGCCAATGATGTTGACGTGGAGGTCATAGTCATGTAGGTCACGTCCCGTCAGGCGGCGCATGACTGACGCCGCATTGAACACAGAGTCCTTTGCCATGCTGCCTGCTGTTTCGTTGAAGCGCACAGTTCCTTTCCTCTTTTCTGCCGCAGGGAAAGCGACGGCCTCAATCTCGATGATCGAGCCAAGGAAGCCCGCCACGCCGAGGCCGAACACCCTACCCACGGCAGGTGTATCCGAGGCCTTCTTTTTCCCAAAGGGATAGAGGCGGCTCACCTGAACGACCTCGTAGATGTCTTCCTTTGTCACAGGGATACACGGAGGATCTGTTTCACGAAACATTTTCCATTTTCTTCCCATCGTCTTGTGTGGAGGAAGGCTCCATGCCGAGGAGTTCTTTTTCTTTCGCGATGGATGTTTCACGTGAAACATCTACATTCTGCATCTCCCTGCATCTCATGTTGTTCCACAGAGGATGTCGGCTCGATTGTTTCACGTGAAACAATGCGCTCCACCTCTGCATCATCCATGCGGTTCAGTGCGAGGCTATAGGCATCGGCGAGGATGTTAATCGCCTTGCGCCCCTCAATCGTGTATGTGCTGATGAGCTCCGCTGTGCCGGGGGCAGAGCGCAACGTGGAGGCGCTGCGCCGCATTCTCCACAATCGTGCGGATATGCGCCGGTGTCAGCGGCTCAAAGTAGATCTCCGCGCAACGCGAGCGCAAGGCAGGGTTGATGTGATCCGGCTCGCGTGTCGTTGCCCCAATAAGTACGAAGTCTGCCGGCGCGCCCTCCTCAAAAAGTTTGCGGATGTACGGAGGACACGCTTGTCATCGGGGTCGTAGTACGCCGATTCAAAGTAAGCGCGTTTGTCCTCGAGTACCTTGAGCAGCTTGTTCTGGAGCATCTCATCCATCTCACCGATCTCGTCGATAAAGAGGATGCCACCGTGTGCATCGGTCACCAGCCCTGGTTTTGGCTCGGGAACGCCACTGTCGGCAAGGTTCTTCTGCGCGCCCTGGTAGATGGGGTCATGCACCGAGCCGAGCAGAGGATTCGTCATGTCGCGCGGGTCCCAACGCAGCGTTGTGCCGTCTGTCTCAACAAAGGCGCAGTCTCTGCAAAAGGCGATACCGCACGTTTCTTCGCCGCCTCGAGAACAAGGCGTGCCGCTGTCGTCTTGCCGACGCCGGGTGGTCCGCAGAGCAGGAGATGCTGGGGGTAGGGTGAGGAGAGCTTTGCCATAAGGGAGCGCACAGCACGCTCCTGCCCGACGATCTCATCGAACGTCTTTGGGCGCAGGAGCTCCATCACCGACTGTGTGAGATGCACCTTTTCCAGCGCCTCAGCGCCTCACGCTTTTTCTTGTCATGCGGAGACTCTGCGCCGGGGCTCTCCTCCGAGATTACCTGGCGGCGGATGTCGTCCACATACTCCCTCGTGATCCTTTTCGAGCTTTTCATTCACCTTGCGCTCGATGCGATCCTCCAGATCGCGCCGTGCGAGGATGCCCGCGACCTGCTCCGTCATGCGCGAGAGGATCTCGGGCAGCTCTGCCTCCGCGGGTGGGGGAGAGAGCAGCGGATCCTCCTCAAGAATGCGCATGAGTGCGAGGACGCGCTCACGGCGATCCTCCGAGCGCATCGAGTGCCATTGCATTCATCTTGCCCGCTTGGATGACTGAGGCGCTCCGTCCCCATCGTATCGGCGAGCATGCGAAAGATCGTCGCGATCTCCTCGTCGATCTGCGCGTCCCGTGAGAAAGCCTGGATGCTCCTTTCCCCGCGTCCTGCCGCCGAATAAATCTTAAAAAGACATAGTCCTCCTTTGAGAAGGCTGATGAGACATGCTCATCAGCCCGCTGTATATTATGATCAGGATATCAATACGAGAAAATTCATGTGCCGTCCATGCGCTCCCCTCCGCCGCGTGCGGCACCTCCCCGCCGCTGCGCAGGGAGGCGTTGTAGGTGGCGAACCGGACATCTGTGCCATCCATCGCTACCCATCCCATAGAAAAAGGACAGCGAGGCGTTTGCGCAGAGCACGTAGCGATTACTCTTTGCGCACGTGAATCTTGATCGTGGTGGCAATGTTCGGATGCACCTTGACGACGGCCTCACGATGCCCTCGCCCGTCACCTCTCCATTGATCGAGATCTTGCGGCGATCCACGTCGATGTTCTGCTTTTCAGCGCCTCCGCGACATCCTTGCCCGTCACCGCGCAAAGAGCCGTCCGTTCTCGCCGATGCGTACGGGGATCTCCACCGTAACCTTTTTCGAGCTGTGCGGCCATGAGCTTTTGCCTCATCGACCTCCATTGCGTTCTTGCGCGCCTTTGCACCCGCCTGTGCCTTTGCCACGTTCACGTTCGACGTGTTTGCGGGCAGCGCGAGCTTCCTCGGCAGGAGGAAATTACGGCCGTAGCCGTCCGCCACCTCCACGATCTCGCCCTTTTTTCCGATATTCTTTACATCAGCCTGCAGTATGACTTTCACGTTGGTCACTCTCCTCTATATATGCCTTTGCTTTTTCTACCACCCCGTGCGCGCACCTCATCCAGCGGGACGCCCTTGACCTGTGCGCCTGCGACATTGGCGTGTCCGCCGCCGCCGAACGCCTCCATGATGACCTGCACATTCATCTCTCCCGACGAGCGTGCACTGATGCCCACCACGTCGCTCGCGAGCGGAAACACATAGATGCTCATGCGCACGCCATCGACGCGGAGCATGCCGTCCGCCGCCTGTGCGGCGATGATCTGCCCGTTTCGGCAGGAGATCGGGGAGGCTCCCCACGATCAGCCCGCCCGGGTAGTAGACGGCGTTTGCCTTCGCCCGTGCGAGCGATACCGTCGTCTCGTAGTCGCTCTGGAAGAGCGTGCGGACGAGTACGGGATCCGCGCCGGCGCGTCGCAGGTATGCCGCCGCATCAAAGGTGCGCACGCCCGCACCGACGTTGAAATTCTTCGTATCACCACGACACCCGAGTAGAGCGCCGTCGCATCGAGGCGCGTCAGGGCGGACGTTGTCGCCGAAGTACACGAGCAGCTCCGTCACGAGCTCGCTCGCCGAGCTGGACGCCGTCTCGATGTAGACGAGCAGCGGGTTCTTGACGAAAATGCTCGCTGCGGCGGTGATGGTCGATGACGACGACCTTCGGGAATGCGTTCGAGCAGGGGCAGGGTCGGCGAGGATGTGCGGGATATGCGCGTCCACCACGACGAGCAGGGAGGACAGTGACGGCGTCTCCGTGATATCGCCGGGGACGGAGGAAGAGACCCCTCGTAGGCCCTCATCCTTGCGCACGAGATCCACGATGCGGTCAATGCCCTCATTCATCTCGCTGAGGACGATGTGTACCTTCTTTCCCGAGAGAGCGTGCCATGCACGCGACGCCCATCGCCGCACCGAACGCATCGTAGTCCTCGTTGTGGTGTCCCATGACGTACACCTCGTCCGAGTTCTCCATAATATCGCGCAGTGCGTGCGCCACGACGCGTGCCTTGACGCGCGTGGCTTCTCGACCGCCTTTGCTCTTGCCGCCGAAGAACTGCGTCTTGCCGCTGATGTCGAGCGCCACCTGATCGCCGCCGCGCCCGAGGGCAAGGTCGAGCTTTGCCTCCGCTTCCTCACCGAGCTCGCGCAGGGTCTGCTCGGCGGCGAGGGAAAGGCCGATGGAGAGCGTCACAGGCATGCCCTTCGTGTTGATGATCTTGCGTACCTGATCGAGGATGTCGAACTTCTCCGCGATGGCGTGGTCGAGTGACCTGCGGTCCAGCAGCGCCACGTACTCACCGTCGGAGATGCTGCGCAGGGAAGCCGCCAAGCCCGCCGACCCAGCCATCGATCTTTTCGCGGACGGCGAGGAGGAGCATGGACTTTTCCGTCTCGCTCTGTCCCCGCATGATCTCATCATAGTTGTCGATCTGGATGTAGAGGAGGGCGGTACGGCTCCCGTAGTAGCGCTTCTCGAGCGCCGCATACTCCGTCTCGTCCTCGACGTAGAGCGCAATCAGCGGCTCACTATGGTACGATTCCGCGACCATGCGGTGATAGACGCGATAGGAGTGTCCCGCGTGGGAGAAGCGGTGCTCTCCTCCGTCCCCCAGATGGACTCAAGGTTAAAATGCGGCCAGAAATCCGCGACCGCCGTGCCGGGCTCGGGCATCTCGCCGAGCGCATCGCCGAGCTGGTGATTGCACCACTCCAGATGCCCCTCCTGATTGACGAGGAGGATCGCCTGTGGGAGGCGATCCACGGCGTAGTTCATAACCTCGTTCACATTACGGATGATGCCCATACAGTAGCGTTCAAATCGCCGCTCCTGTCACGACATCGTTCCCACGCAAACGCGGCCAGCACCGCCCATAGGAGGAGGCCGCCGCACCGACAAACGTGCTGTAGCAGAACGTCACGAGCGCAAGCGCAAGCACGACGATCAGATGGATCGTCAGATCGACCCACGCGGATAAGTTCCGCGGCATAGTATCACCTTCTTTACGTTGTTTATCTAGGGAATCGCTGATAAAAATGAAGTCTGCCAGATTGGTGCAGATTTTTGTCCTGTCAAGAGACAAACCGGACGCATAGCAGAGGCTATGTGGAGGATTTGTCGACACAGACAGGGCAAAAAGATGACGTCAGATGACAGTGCTGAGTTTATCAGTGCTTCCCTATATCAAATATGTATTTTCATCGCATATACAGTAGATATAAGCCATTAGTATTATTGCCGTTCACGAATGCGTCTGCGATGAGTCGTAGACCATATCGAAAAGCCCCGTCCACGAGATGATCTGCGTCATCACGCCGTTGACGAGAAATGAACACGTAGATGAGCGCGCGCACAAAGGGCGAGACACGGAAGCGCAGGGCAAGAAATGCAGGAGTGCAAGGCCCTGCACGAGCCCTGCGAGAAACGCAATCACATAGCCGTTGAGCGCCACCTGATAGAGCAGCACGATCTCGCGCGTCGAGCCCCAGTAGATACCGATCAGAGAGAAGGCAAAGATGAGGGGAAAACGACGGGCGGATGCCACGCGGCAAACGGCGGAAGCGCCGTGACGGCGACATCCCATGCGGCGCAGCACCTTGCGCATGACAGCATAGCAGACGCCCACCTCGATCAGCGCACTGCCCACGAAGAGCGCAGGCAGCATCAGGAGAAAGAGCTCCAGCACCTCGCTCGCCGCCGCGCGCTGTCTCCTCGATCTGTACCTCGGTCATGCCGAGCGAGCGGTAGATCCCGAGCGTCTCATCCATCGCCTGCTGCATGACGGCAGGATCCATCGTAAACGGATTGATGCCGAAGAGCAGGGAGGATGAGCAGGCCTGCCGCCGCCTTTCCGAGGAGCGAGGCGAGCGTGCCGCCCACGAGTGCACGCAGGGTGCCGCCCTGACGGCGCAGGAGCAGCCCGAGGCAAGCCCCGTCGGCGCAAAGGAGAGGACAAACGTCGCCCCGCCACGGGGTGGCAAAAGCATCGTGAGGAGGAGTGCCGCCACGGCCGCGAGCGCGCCGAACCGCCCCCGCGCGCACCGTCACGAGCGCGATAAACACGGGCCAGAGCATTCCCATCATCATGGTCAACATGGGCAGATAGATCGCCGCAAGCGCACTAGACCACGGCGGCGGCAGTCGCAGCCCTGCCGTGGCAGTGGGGCGTGCAGCATGCTCGTTCATTCTGTATCCTTTCAGCGGAGGGATCCCCGCACTGCCATTCAGGAAGCATGGATAAATGCAGCGCCAATCCGAGGGCTGTTTTTATCAGCGATTCCTTCATTCTCTTATCGCGGAAAGTATTTCCCCATTATAACAGATTTCCGCCGCGCTGTCACCGTGTCCGCAAAGCCGAGGGAAAATCTCCGCCTCACTCCCCATAATGCCCGCCATGCGCAGGAGATACTGCGCGTTCGTCGTGTGGCAGCGCCCCGCGCGCATTTTGAAGTCAAAGAGGATCTTATCCCCCTCGTAGTGCTCCTCAAAATGCGCATTCGTCACGGGGATGCCCTCGCGCCCGAGATCGCAGAGCTCAAAGTCGTGCGTCGTCACCACCGTAATCGCGTGCGCGGCAGTCAGGCGACGGATCGCCTCGCGCGCACCGACAATGCGGTCGGCAGAGTTCGTCCCGCGGAAAAATCTCATCAATCAAGATCAGCATCGGCTTGCCGCGCTTGCTGTAGACCATCATCTTCTGATGCGCAGCAGCTCCGCATAGAACGTCGAAATCCCGCCCGCGAGATCGTCGCTGATCTGAATCGACGTATAGACCGCCATCGGCGTGAGCGTAAAGGAGCGCGCACATACCGGCGCACCCGCATACGCGAGGACAGCATTCGCGCCGAGGCAGCGCATATAGGTCGTCTTGCCGGACATATTCGACCCCGTGATGACGAGCGTCCCTGCCGTGAGCTGCGCGTCGTTCGGCGTCGCCGTCTCCTCCGTCAGGAGCAGCAGCGTCGCGTCCTCCGCCACGAGCTGCGGCGCGCCCTCCTCCGCAAAGCGCGGAAACGCGTGCACCTCGCGCGTATGCCCGACGCGTGCGAGCGAGGCAGCACCTCCGTCTCCGCCCACACCTTCAGCCAGTCGGACGCCGCCGCACCGTAGCCCTTGCGCCAGTGGGAAAAATACGCCATGCAGTGAAAAATCCCAGAGCAGAATCCCATTTGCCAGAATAAAAGAAAAAGAAATTGCGCCGCATCGCCGCGCAGTCGGCGAGAATCGTCAGGCGGCTCAGCCCGACGGTCGCGCGCACGGGCGCAAAGAGCGGCGACAGAATCGCGTGGAAACGCAGCGCTGCGCAGCGGGCGCGCTCGAGCGCACGAAAAGATCCGCCCATAGAGCCGCAGCGCACGCGCCATGCGGCCGAGCGGGCTGCCAGCTCGCGCTGCGTCCGCGAGAAAAAACGCCATCGCCATCGTGAGATTGAACGTAAAGAGCGCAATCGGAATCGCCCAGCTGCCGCCAAAGAAAAATCGCCCAAAACAGCGACCAGACGCAGGGCATTGGCAAGAACGATGCCGATGCGGAAATAAAGCTTTCAGCGACCCTTGAGCGGCTGCGCGAGCTCCTTGGCAAGTGCACGCGTATCATGCGCATCGGGCAGGAGCGCCCCGCGCGCCTCCAGCTCCAGAGCGAGGAGCGGATGGGCGAGCAGCTCCGTCACCGCCGCCTGCCGCCGCCGCGTCCGCGTGAGATCCTGCGGCGTCGCCGAAAGCGCAGCGGCGAGACGGTCGCGTCCCATGCGCGTATGCGCCGCGCAGAGATACTGATAGAGCGACGCCGCGCCGAAAATGTGCAGATCCCGATCGGGCGGACACTTCTCGCGCAGATAGGCGCGCCGTCCACCGGCGACTTCTTCCAGCTCCCATCAAAGCGCGAGATACTCCCCCACCACGCCGAGATACGCCTGCGTAAAGATGCGGCGCCGCTCAAAGCCGCCGATGCCGCAGGACGAGCACCGCAAAGAGCAGGAGGAAAAAACCCGCCGAGCATCAGCTCCTCCACCGAGCGCGCGATCATCAGCCGTGAACGAGGGCGACAAGCATCAGCGGAACACCGCCGTACGCGCGAGAATGAACCGCGTCCGCCACGTATCCTGCGTATGTGCGTGGGCGAGAGCATGCTCGCGTACATTTTCATAAAAGTCCTTCTTCATAGGAACTCCTTAAGAGAATCCACGATTCTGGGCAACATTCATAAAGGAAACACTGATAAAATGAGGTCTGCCAGATTGGCGTAGATTTTTCGTCCGAACGAGGTGGAAAACCGGACGCGAGTGGTGCTCTGTGGAGTTTTCCGCCGATGCGGGGCAAAAAGATGCGTCAAGATGGTTGTACCGAGTATCAGTGCTTCTTAACAGTCATATATATCATAACGATAATAGAATGTGACAGTTTCTGCCAAAACTGTTAGAATACTTATCAAAGGAGGGATGTCGCATGGCACAGGATCCATCGGACGCCATACGGCGCATCGAGGCGGAGATCCGCACCCTCGACGCACGGATGCTCCGCGCATCGGGTGACCTCGACTACGAAACCCTGCCGCTGCGAAAAAGCGCGCCCTCGAAACCGCCCTCCATGCCCTGCGCAAACAGAGGGAAAAGCGGTGCAGATGCAGCATTCAGCCAAAAATTCAGCATCATCGGATAGGGATAAAAAGGCAAATAGTCAAAGCAGAGAAAGGAAAATACTATGTCAGCAGCGTATGACCATGGACGAAGTCCTCAAAGAATACGGCGTCCCCAGCTGCGTCTCGACGTACACGCGACGCGCAGCGACCTCCTGAAGCTCCGCGAAAAGCTCATGGCGATCCGCGACCTCTCCGACGGGCGCGAGCAGGCTACCTCGACGTCGAGTGCAAGCTCTACATCGACGTGGACGACATCGACCGCTACCTCTCAGGCGAGCTCGACACTGTCGGCGAGATCTACGCCTTCCCCGGGACATCAAGTCCTATCAGGAGTAAAGAGCATCTTCGCGTGCTCGTCAAGGTATTTGCGTTTTTCAATTCGGTTACGAATACCGGGGCTATCCCCTGTATCGAAATGAATATGAAAGGAGAAATCGAATGAAACTGACTCATCGCAGCGACGATGGTCGGCGCCCTGAGCGTCGCCACTGTCCCCCTCATCGCCCCCACGCCCGTGGATACGTCCTGACCGCACAGGCGAGAGGCCTGCCAAGGCGGCGCGCGCATCACCGAAGGCGACGCCCAGGCCGCACCGAAGGCATCTGAGGGACAGAGCAGCAGCGGCAAATCCGTCTCGGGGAACGGCAACAGCTACGCCCCTCGAAGAACGCGAACCAGCTGGAAAAGAACGCCCCCGCGGCAAACAGCAAGGCGAATGCGGCAAACGCCGCGAACACCGCCAAAGAGCAGCACGGGCTGGGGGAATACCCTGCGCAACATCGGCCTCCTCGCGGGCGGCATGATGCTCGGCGGGACTCCTCGCGAGCCTCCTCGGCGGCATGGGCAGCGGCCTTCTCGCCGACATCCTCGGCGTCCTCGTGAACGTCGCCATCGCCGTCGTCGCCTTCATGGTGCTGCGCTGGCTCTGGAACCGCTTCCGCTCCCGCAAGAGGAGGAGAACGTCTACCAGCGTGCAGAGCAGCCGCGCGCTGCCGCACCGCAGCCGCCCATCACGGACATCCGTCCGCAGGGCAGCGCACCGCAAAAGCGCCGCGCCGATGGACATCACACCGCCGACCTCGGCACTCGATGCAGGCGACAGCCCGCGTGCCATCGCCGACCGCTATCGTAACCGCTGAGATACACAGAAAACGTGGGACACTGCACGAAGCTCCGGCTTCGTACAGCGTCCCTTTTTCTTATGCCCATCCACTGACTGAAGAATCCCATCAGAGATTTCCCGTCCTGTGAAAATACAACTCCAAGCAGCAAAACAATACAAATAAATTCCATAAAAATAACGATAAATAACTATAAATTAAGATCAATAGCGTCGAAATAGAGCATTTTCGCCCTCAAAAAGCAGGACTGCTGCACGAAAAATCCATCTAACCCCGCGTCATTCTTGCCTCGCACGGATTTATTATATGCTGGATGCCCCAGCGCGACGACAAAATGCCCGCATTGGACAACCTGCCGCATTTCCCTCCCCTTTCCCTTGAAAAAGACAGCATTTTTCGTCCATAATAGAAAGCACACGGAGCATAAAGGAAACAGCGTTTTCTTTATCGCCCTGCGCATACAATGTACACGGTACATTTCTGCAGAGTTTCGCGCGCAGCTAGGGGAATCACTGATAAAATGAGGTCTGCCAGATTGGCGTAGATTTTTCGTCCGAACGAGGTGGAAAACCGGACGCAGAGTGGTGCTCTGTGGAGGATTTTTCCGCCGAAGTGCGGGCAAAAAGATGCGTTAAGATGGTTGTGCCGAGTATCAGTGCTTCCTTAACTGTCCGCGTGAGCTCACATCAACCGTAACGAAACACAACAAAGGGAGCACAATACCATGAAATCATCCACTCTTGCCGCTGTTGACACGCTCATCGCACGCTATCCCGCACTCGAGGCCTGCGGCACGGACATCCGCGCCGCCATCAAGGCACTCTGTACCTCCTACCACGCGGGCGGCAAGCTCATTGTCTGCGGCAACGGCGGCTCTGCGGCAGATGCCGAGCACATCGTCGGTGAACTGATGAAGGGCTTTCCTCCTGCCGCGTCACCTCGACGAGGACATCCTCGCAAAACTCCACGAGGGCGTGCGACGCCGCCGACCCCATGACCGTCGACTACTTTCATGCGACACCTGCAGGGCGCACTCCCGCCATCTCCCTCCCGTCCCAGCTCGCGATCAGCACCGCGTTCGCGAACGATCAGGCACCCGACCTCACCTTTGCCCAGCAGGTACTCGGACTCGGGCGCGCGGGCGACGTCCTCCTCGGCATCACCACCTCGGGCAACTCGAAGAACGTCCTCTACGCCTTCCCGCATGGCAAAGGCACTCGGCATGACCACCATTGCCCTCTACGGGCGCATCGGGCGGCAAATGCGCGTCAGGGCTTCGCCGACATCGTCATCAAAGCCCCCGAGGAGGAAACGTACAAGATTCAGGAGTACCACCTCCCCATCTACCACACCCTCTGCATCGCCGTCGAGGAGGAATTCTTCGGCGCGGGTGAGGATGTGTCGCTCGCGAGTGCAGTTCACTATCTATGTGATAAAGAAGTTTAGCCGCTCATGGCGCCCCACCGCCGCTGTCGCGGCACCTCCCCGCTCCGGCGGGGAGGCTTTGAAGTCACGCATAGTTCAGCTTTACCCCTGCGTCGCCGGAGGCATCAAACGACAGCGCCGCGTCCCTCCTGCACTGGAGTGCTTGAGTATTCCGCTATCTAGCTTCCCCGTCGCGACTGAAGCACACATAGGCGTGACGATAGCGAAGTTCGCGGTGCGCACTGTCTATGTGATACAGTTCAGCCGCTCTGGCAGCGTCCCAGCGACAGCTGTGCGGCACCTCCCACACTCCGGCGGGGAGGGTTTTGACGTCGTTCAGTCGCATGTAGTATACCCCGCATACCACATAAACATCACCCCCAAACACACAATCATACACAAAGGAGGAATCCCTATGCCCCTGACCTATGACGACTTCAAAAACTCGCGAACGGCAGCGACATCCGCGGCGTCGCCATTCCCGGCGTGCCCGATGAGCCCGTCACCCTCACCCCCGAGGCGGCAAACCGCATCGCCGCCGGCTTCGTCCGTTTCCTCAGCGAAACGACGGGCAAGAGCCGCAGAGCTGCAGATCGCCGTCGGCCACGACTCGCGCATCTCCGCGCTCGCCATCAAGGACAGCGTCCTCACGGGACTCACCCTACACGGGCGCACACGGCATCGACTGCGTCCTCGCCTCCACCCCCGCCATGTTCATGGCGACCATCTTTGAGGACACAGCGGCGGACGGCTCGATCATGATTACGGCGAGCCACCTCCCATACAACCGCAACGGACTGAAATTCTTCACCGCCGCGGGCGGCGCAGACAAGGCGGACATCCAGAAGATCCTCACCTATGCCGCCGAGGCACCCGAGGCGCACGGCTCCCTCGAGCACGTCCTGAAGTTCGACCTCATCGGCCGCTACTGCGAGCACCTGTGCAAAAAAATCCGTGACGCACTCGGCGGCGCGAGCGCCCGCTCGAGGGCATGCACATCGTCGTCGATGCGGGCAACGGCGCGGGCGGCTTCTTCGCGGGGCGCATCCTCACCCCGCTCGGCGCGGACACGACGGGCAGCCAGTTCCTCGCCCCGGACGGACACTTCCCGAACCACATCCCGAATCCCGAGAACGCCGACGCCATGCGCGCCATCAAGGACGCCGTGGTGAAAAACCATGCCGACCTCGGCCTCATCTTTGACACCGACGTCGACCGCATGAGCGCCGTCCTCGCCGACGGCACGGACGTGAGCCGCAACGCCCTCATCGCCATGATGGCCGCCATCCTCGCGCCCGAATCCCCCGGTTCCACCATCATCACCGACTCCGTCACCTCCGACGGACTGCACGACTTCCTCGAGGATCACCTCCATCTAAAGCACCTGCGCTACATGCGCGGCTACAAGAACGTCATCAACGAGTGCATCCGCCGCAACGCGGCAGGCGAGGTCTCCCCGCTCGCCATCGAGACCTCGGGGCACGGCGCACTCAGCGAGAACTACTACCTCGACGACGGCGCCTACCTCGCGGTAAAGCTCCTCATCGCTGCGGCAAAGGCGCACGCAGAGGGCAAAACCCTCGGCGACCTCATCAAGGATCTTCGCCATCCCGCTGAGGAGCGCGAGATCCGCATCAAGATCACGGGCACGGACGACGTCAAGGCCTACGGACGAGACGTCCTCGCCGCGTTCGAGCAGCGCGCCAAGGACAAGGGACTCCAAATCGCCAGCCCCTCCTACGAGGGCGTGCGCCTCATCTTCCCGGGCGGCTGGGCACTCCTGCGCATGTCGCTCCACGACCCGAACATGCCCCTCAACATCGAGGCGGACGCTGCGGGCGGCGCGGACGTGATCGAGCGCGAGATCCGAGCACTCCTCGCGGGATTTGACGCGCTCGACCTCACGGGCTTCCACGCATAACGGACGCTGTTCGAGTTCCACGCGCGTGCTTTCACAAACGGGCACTGCTCCCCCTCATACTGCTGCACAGGCATACTGGCCGCGTGCGGCATTTTTTCGCAAATACACAGCACGGATACGGCGAAACGGGTCTGGCGTCTCCTTCTAATTTTCTCTACCTGATACGGCCATTTTATGCTATAATATAGCGTCGTGAATGATATATCAGATTTCTCGAACGAAAAACGCAGGAGACAGCGTGATATGAAGGAATCTCTGCAGCACAAGCTGAACAATCTCACCGGCCTCGCCGCATTCGCCGTCGTCATCGGCGCCATGCTCTTTGCGTGGCAGCTGCTCAGCACGGTGCCGTACGCCAACCTGACCCCCGAGTACGCCCTCATCGACAGGACCCCTCCCACAACGACATCATCCACTTTCCATGCGGCGGATCACGACTGGCGCCCCTACACAACGCCAACCCCCCACGGCAAACGATGCACAGGCGGTTTCTATCTCGTGGGCAGATCCCGCCGAATACGCCCTCACCATCGACCACATCCTCGCGGCGACGACGAATCAGGATCTCTGCGTCTACATTGACGATCGTCTGGTCTACGTGCACGGTTCGTGGGAGATTCTCAGTGACGCCTACGGCCGCACGCTCCACTTCATTAACGTCGGGGAACATCTTGCGGGAAAAGCGTGTGACTTTTCTTCTACACTCACGCTATTCTGCGTGGCTCGGCAGCTTTGACTACTTCTTCATCGGCAGCGAGATGGCACTCTTCCAGAAGATCAGTATCACCGATGCCATCTACGTGGCGAGCCTCTCCATCGCCGCCTCGCTCATCGTCTTCCTCCTCATGGATCTCGTCTGGCGCGGGTATTCACACGGCGACGCCTGCAGCTCTACCTCATCGCCTTCCTCCTGAGCTTCATCCTGTGGGCGACGGGCACCTCCTCCCTCTTTGCGCGCCTCTTCGGCACAACGCAGATCTGGACGGAGCTGCACTACATCATGCTCTACCTCATGCCGATGTTCTTCCTCAAGATCACCGAGCACATCACCGCACGGTGCTACGCGCGTCCCCTGCGCATCATCCTCTTCCTCTACGGCATACTCTTCGCCATCGCTACGACGATAGAGATTTTCGGGCGAAGCGGCTACATAAACATGCTCTTCGCCTTCTACCCCATCCTCGGCCTCACCTTCCTCTACCCCATCTTCGTCCTCCTGCGCTCCTCGTGGGTAAAGCATCCCGCGTGCCGCTACGGCGTGATTGCGGCGATCTCCCTCGATGCTCTTCGTCAGCATCGACGCCCTGCACTTTTGAGTACCACCTCTTTCCCCGATACTCTCGACCACCGTCTTCTCGATCTACGCCCTCATCCCATTCGTCTTCTTCCTCATCCGCGAGCAGATGATACAGGATGCACAGCTCATCCGACAAAACAACGCCCTCGTGCAGGAGCTGCAGGTATCGCAGGACGAGGCAAAGCACGACTTTCTCACGGGATGCTACAACCGCTTCCAGCTCGAGCCAAGTTATGAGCGGTTCGCCTCACTCGCACACGAGAAGGGCTTCTCCTTCTCCTACGCCATCTTCGACATCGACCACTTCAAGGAGGTCAACGACACGCGGCCACCTCGGCGGCGACCATGCGCTGCGCGGCGTCGCCGAGAGCGTGCAGTCGCGCATCGACCGCCGCCACATCTTCATCCGCTACGGCGGCGACGAGTTCATCCTCCTTGCCCTCCACCACGACCTCGCACAGATGGCGATGTTCTGCGAAAAACTGCGCGCGACGATCGAGGCGACGATGGACGGCATCACGATGAGCTTCGGCGTCTCCACATGGCACGGTGCGGACGACTCAATGCACGGCCTCATGGAGCGCGCCGACCGTGCACTCTACTGCTCAAGGAAAGGGACGCAACAGCGTCTCCACCGAGGACGAGGCAGCGTGCTGCGAGAGTTGTGCGAATGCAAATGCGGAGAAGCATCGCTGACGGATAAAATGAGGGCTGCACTGTTTCTCCAAACGCGGCAAAACGCGGATGATTCCAGACATCAGAGGGCTGCTGTGCAAAGCGCAAAACTTCGTACAGCGCCTTTTTGTATCCCTTTACACTGTACTTGAGCACTGATCTGCGGAATCGTCTTTTCTATTGTTTTATCGCGCCTAAATATGTTATAATGTTAGAAAATCCATACAAATTACTACGAAGGTCCCCCATCTCCGAAAGGGAGGTGTTCCCCATGATGAAACTCCGCACATTCCTGCAGGACAATATCGCAGCACTCCTCTGCACTGCCCTGCTCGCCGTCATGAGCATCATCGCATGGCGTCTTCTTACGCCCTCTCCTGACCATCAGCTCACTCCCACGTATGCCCTCGCGGACACCGCACTTCCGCCGCTCCACAACTTTCGCGCTGATGCGCTCGTCTGGCAGCCCTGCGACTACCCCGCCCCGCCTCCGCTCCCAACGAATACAGCGGCGGTCTATCTTTCGTGGAGATCCCCGTACCTCGCGGTTCGCGAACAACGATCTCCTCTTTACCACGACGAATCAGGATATCGCCGTCTACCTCGATAACGATCTCATCTACCGCTACGGCGACTGGTCGGGGCGCACGGAAACGCGCGGCCGCACGCTCCACTATGTACCACTCGACAACAAGGCGGCAGGACGACGACTCACGATGCTCCTGCACTCGACCGACATGGATCGGCGCGGGAGCATCGACGACCTCGCTATCGGCACAACAGCACAGTTTATGAAGAGCGTCACATGGACCGATGCGATCTACATCTCGGCGCTCTCCATCGCCCTCGCGATGATTGCGTTCCTCAGCCTCAACCTCTCATGGCGTGCCCTGCAGGACTTGCATCGCCGCGCACACATCTACCTCATCACCTGTCTCAGTGCATTCGTTCTGTGGACGGCAGGCAACTCCTCCCTCTTCCCGCGCATCTTCGGAATGCCCGCACTCTGGTGGGAGCTGCATCTCGCGATGATCTACTTCCTGCCGATCTGCTGGACGCTTGTTGTACGTGAGCTCGTTGCTCCGCAGTACTACACACGTGTGAAACACATCCTGCGCATCTTCGTCGGCGTCTTCGCGGCGGTGACTCTCGCAGAGATCATCCGACCGGACAGCTACAGCAGCATGCTTCCGTACTACAATATCCTGCTCTTCGCGGCATATCTTCTCCTTATCCATGCAGTCCTGCGCTCCCACTGGAAATTCCACCCCGCATGCCGCTACGCCGCCTTTCGGACTGATCGCCTTCGCTGCACTCTCCGCCTTTGATGTACTGCACTGGGAGTATCATCTCTTCACGGGGATGCTCACCATGACGGTATTCTCCATCTATGCCATGGTTCCGCTCGTCCTCCACCTCATCCGCATCCAGATGATGGAGGAGGCGGCACTCGAGCGCCAGAACGAGCGCCTGTCGCAGGAGCTCGCCGCATCGCAGGACGCCGCCAAGCGTGACTTCCTCACGGGCTGCTACAACCGCCATCAGCTCGACGTGGGCTTTGCGCGGTTCTCTGCCCTCGCGCAGGAGCGCGGGTTTTAGGTTCTCCTTGCCCTCTTTGACATCGACCACTTTCAAACAGGTCAACGACACGCACGGGCACCTCGCAGGGCGATCAGGTGCTCAGAGACATCGCCGCCATCATCCACGATGAGATCGACCGTCGCCACATCTTCATCCGCTACGGCGGCGACGAGTTCATCCTCCTCGGCCTGCACTACGACCTCGAGGCGATGACCGCCTTCTGCGAGAGACTGCGCGCCATCCTTGAGGAGCGCATGGGCGGCGTCACGCTCAGCTTTGGCATCTCCACATGGCACGGGGATGCGACTCCTCCCCGGGCTCATCGCGCGCGCCGACCGCGCCCTCTACCGCTCCAGGAAAAGGGGCGCAACGCCGTCTCCGACGAGAGCGAGATCAGTGCGGCGTGAGATATGCGCTCGCCGTCAAATCAAGCCTTGCTGGCAAAGAAGTACCGCACACGCGCGGTGCTCTTTTTATTTCTCCTTCTCTTTTTAATACTAGGTCATATCTTTTTCTTGTGAAATCACAGGCGACTATGCTACAATGATCCATACTTGGGAATCGTTTTCCATGAAGGAAATGCAGACAGTGATTCCCTCATCAACGAAAAGGAGAATCATCATGTTCCAAATCGACAACATTCGGGAAATGTTCTTCTCGTGGGAGGGGCGTCTCAACCGCAAGCCCTACATCCTGCGCTGCCTCGCCCTCGGTCTCATCCTGACCGTGGTCTACATCCTGCTGATGGTGATCGCCTTTACCACGGCAGCGGCACAGGTCGGCAATGGCATCCCCACGATGGGCGCATTCAGTGCGACCTATATCCTCTACCTGCCCTTCATCATCTCGGGCTACCTCCTCGCGATCCGCCGTCTGCACGACCTCGACCTCTCGGCATTCTTCATCCTGCTGAGCTTCGTCCCCGTCGTCAGCTTCTTCTTCGCGCTCTACCTCATCTTCAAGAAGGGCACGGAGGGACCGAACGCCTACGGCCCGGATCCGCTCAGCACGGATCCTGAGATGCCCGTATTCAGTACATCTGCCGTCAGTACGACAAACAGCACAGAAATAGATACTGCACAGACAGACAGCGATACATCGCATGACAGCGGCGTATCGCGCAGCTGAGGACTGCGTATGAATCACGCACTCTTTTCTCTCACGGGCAGGCTCACGCGGCGCGACTTCGCTCTGACGCTCGGCGTCATCAGCGGCGGCGTCTTCTGCCATGCTCGCGCTCTGCTATCTCCTCTTCCCGCTCACCGCCTCCGCTGCGGTGGGCTTTTTCCGTGATTCGACAGAGGTTTTCTTCACCGTCTACATCGCGGCGTTCTTCGGGCTCAACCTCCTCCTCTACGCGCTCATCCCGCCGCTCGCCATCCCCGCCGTCGTACGGCGTCTGCACGATCTGGGACACGGCGGCGGCTGGGCGGCGCCCATGCTCCTCCTCTGCGTCCCCGTCCTCCTCCTCATGCTCCTGCCCGCCCTGTATCTTCATCGGCATCCTCAACGATATGATAGGGCCGTCTTTTCCCCTCTGGAACGGAACAACGGAGGCATTCGCCTCCGCCGTCGTCGCGAGCATGGGCATTGCGCTGCTTCTCTTCTTCCTCCTCTTTCTCCCGCTCGCCTGCTGGCTCGGCTGGCTCTTCCTCAAAAAAAGGGAAAACCCCGAGGCGAATTGCTGGGGCGATCCCCCGTCGAGGAGGTACTGCCGCCCACGCGCGCAGCGTACTTTCTCCACTGCGGGGAACGGTGACGCGCACGGCGTTCATCCGCCGCAGCCTCCTCCTCCTCCTCGTGCTGGGGCTTGTCCTCCCGCCGGCGGCACAGCTCATCCCTACAGTCCATGGCCGGCGTGCTCATGATCCTTGTCGCGGCGATTCCGGAGGCAGCGCGGATCCTTGCCACGGTCATCATCATTCTCTCGTCCTCCCCTTCGTACTCTTTCCGCTCCCCTCCTGCCGCTCGTACGGCAGCGCCTGCGCACGCTGGGACATTCCCCCTATGAGGCGTTTCCTCCCTTCGCCGTACTGCTCCCACCCCTCATCACACCGCTGCCGTTTGCCCGACTTTTCTCCTACGAGGTTCTGATGGAGGGCAGCACTGTCACGGACGGCGCGCTCCAGTCGGCAGTGGACAGCATGATCGGCGTGCAGAGCATCCTCCTCTGGACACTCTGCGGCATCCTCTCGCTCATCGGTATTATCCGACTGCTCGCAAATGACGATATATCCTATAGAAGGGAATCATCCGACGAAAGCGAGGTCCATGATGTACTGCCCAAAATGTGAAAAATTCGTCCCCTCCACCGCCACTGCCTGCCCGCACTGCGGCATCCCCATCATCTCGGGATTCTCGCCGAACTACGGCGCGGGCTTCTCCCTCGGCGACGATGACACAGAGAGCCGCAACGACGCGCCCCCGGCGAAGGTCGTGAACTCCGACCTCTACGACGACGTGCCCGACACGGATGCACCGCCCACAGAGGGCATCGGCAGCAAGCTAAAGTCGCTCTTCGGATTCGGGAAGAAGTAACAAGGCCACATACAGAAAGCCCCTCGGCATGCAGCCGAGGGGCTTGTCTATTGGATGATACGGGCTCTACTCTGTCAGATCACGGCGATACACCTCAGGATACACATCGCGCCGCAGCGTCAGCTCAAATCCGCCTGCCGAATACGGGAGCGATATCATACGGATTGTAGAACACATGGAGATCATTGTTCGCATCGAGCATCCAGTCGATATACTTCTGCCAGTCACCGCCATCATGATAGTCATTCAACGTCTTGTCAATATCATGTGAAAAGAGGTCCTGCTCACGTCCCGGATACTGCTTGCGAAAAGCATCTGCCAGCGTGAGCAGGAGGACCTCACGCCCTGTAATTATCGTGTCAATGGAGACCGGCTCCCCCGTCTCCGTACTCAGCGTCACTCCCGTGATCCCATGCTGAGGGTGGGCACCGCCGTCATAGGTGCCGCTGGAGAGCGCAAAGCTGACGACCTGCTCATCAACCCGCCCCCAGTGATCCACCACAACCGAATCATAGAACGGTTCGGAGGGTACAAATGCGCGCACCGCATTCTCCATATTTTCAGTTTCATCCTCACTGCGGCGCTTCTGCTCATCACTCCAGTCCCGCAGCGCGTGCTGCAGCACGGGATAGTCATCTCCAATAACGACGATCTCAGGATAGCTCGTCCACGCAATGACGCGGCCATTCATACGCAGTGCTCTGCGATGATCCTCCACGCGCAGCCATGGAAAAAGTTTCGGCTCCGCGCTCTCCACATCCATCTTGGCAATCTCCTGCAGCTCTGCCTCCGTCACCGTCTCCGTATCCGCTGCCTGAACAGCCGAGACACCGCCGAGTACGAACATCGCCGCCAGTGCCGCCATCATAGTCTTTTTCATCGCATATCACTCCTATGTATAGAAAAGACTCCTCACGATGAGAAGTCTTGTCTGCTTTCATGGTGCGATTGGCGCGAGTCGAACGCGCGACCCTCTGCTTAGGAGGCAGATGCTCTATCCATCTGAGCTACAACCGCAGGAACTACTAAAGTTTACCAAAAACAGGCGAAAAAGTGCAAGCCGTTCCTCCGCCTCAGCTTCTTTACCAAAACGTCACATATCTCGCAGCAGGCGCCCCCACTACCGCTTCGCGGTCCCCTTGCTGACCTGTCCAAGAAGCAAGTCCACAGGACGAAGCTGATTGGGTAACAGGTCGTATGGAAAAACGTCCCAAGAACACGAGCGACAGCGATGTGTGATTAGACGTTGACCGCTCCCCGTACCGCACGGGGGAGGCTTGTGACTACGGCACTTAGCTTCCCCCGCCGTGCGGGGGAAGTGGCGACACAGAGCACAAAAATGGGACACTCGACGAAACATTTCGCTTCGTCCAGTGTCCCTCATCATCTCCTGCCGATGCAGTACTCAGGCAAGCTGAGCGCTGTCTACCGTCTGAACACTGATGTCCTTGATGGAGACAGGGTATGCCTCACCGAGCATGATCGCCTTCTTTGCGATGACATCCTGCAGGCAGGTCTCCACCGCCGCCTTCGTCAGATCATCCTTCGGATCCATCAGACTGACCGTGTGGTTCTTGCCCGTCGAGAGCGCCAGCGTCATGCGGAGCTGTTTCTTCGTCGACATCGTCGTACCTCCTTTCTGCGTTCCTCACATCATCTGCCGCGCGGGGGCTCAGTCCGTCAGGACAGCCGTATCCGTGCGCATCACCTGATCGAGCCCGTGCTTCTGCAGATTCGCGAACCCGCGTCCGACCGCGAGCGCATCCGCATCCGTGAGCACAGACGCAAGCCCTGCGATCGTGCGGTTCTTATAGAGGTTCTTGCCGTCTGCGCCGACCCCCGTAATCACCTTCAGCGTGAGCTTGCTCGCTGCTTCTTTGCGTGCCATAGATGTCACTCCTTTCCGTTTTGTTCGTCCGCTGTAAGCTGCTTACACCCAAATACCTGCTGCGGCGAAAAAAAAGAAGAGCCTCCACGCAAAATTTTCTTTACATACGAACATATTTTCTCTATAATAGCATTCAGAAAGGAACAGGAGATCCAGAATCGTGTCCCGTGCCTGTGCGCCTCGCCAGCGGCAGGCAGGAGTCATGGAGTCACAGCATTTTGCCGTGATTCCCCAAAACAAAGGAGATCCACTATGAATCGTACGAAAAGAGAATGCCTGATGCAGCGCCTGCCCGCTCCGGCGGACATCCTCGCCCTCATTCCGGCGCAGGAGGACACGACGCGCACCGCCGTGATCTGCGCGCACGGGAGCAGCCTGATGCTCGGCGCCACACCGGAGCACGTGCTCGCCTGTCTCGCCGAGCGCGAGGACAAGGCACTCCGCCTCATCCGACGCAACGCCGCCCGTCTCATGGCACGGCGGCGCAACATCATCCTCCCCATCCTGCATGGCTGCGTCCTCACCCCCGTCAAGATGTATCACATGCGGCGCGGCGGCATCGGCTACGTCAACACGGCATACGCCGCCCTCGTCCTGCGGCGGCGCGGCATGGGGAGCGACATCGCCCTGCAGAACGGCGACATCATCCACAGCCTGTGGACCTCGCCCACCGTCGAGCGGCTCGTACACGAGGGGCGTGCCGTCCACTTCAAACTGCTCAACGACGTGCGGCGTCAGCTCCGCTTTGCCGAGGACTTGGCGTAAAGAAGCTCCTTGCATTTCCCCTCCATCCATTGTATGATACGAATATCGAACAATGGAGGGTACAATATGCAGATTTCAAAGCCGCTTCACCATCGCCGTCCACATCCTCATCTGTGTCGATCTCTTCGGCAAACACGAGCCAGCGACGAGCGAATCGCTCGCGGGGAGCATCGGCGTACATCCCGTCGTCATCCGTCGCATCCTCGGTCAGCTCCGCCGCGCGGGGCTCATCACCGTCGCACGCGGACGCGAGGGCGGCGCACACATCGCCAAGGAACTCACGGACATCACGCTCGCCGACATCTTCCGTGCCGTAGAGAGCATCAGCGGTCAGTCCCTCTTCAGCTTCCACGAGAACCCAAACCCCGCCTGCCCCGTCGGCAGCCACATCCACGATGTACTCGACCACCGTCTCATGGACATCCAAGACGCCATGGAGAAGGAAATGGAGGAGATTACCCTCGCCGACGTTGTCAAAGAGGCACGGGAAAAAGGCAAATATATAGTTATTTATTGGTCATTGTATCATAATATCCGCTATTATAAATATGGATGCCCGTCCCCATCTTCAGAGGAGGAAGTACGCCACCTGACATGGGTATCGCACGCTGCACTCACGGGCACGATTGCCTACGCGGTGAGTGCCGATCCGCTCGCGGCGGCGGCGGCATGCGTCGGCGCCGTCCTGCCGGACAAGGTGGAGGGCACCCCGGCAGTGTCGGATGGCGTACATGGCGCAGCCGTCACCGCGGCTGGTCGCATTGGCCGATGCTCTACCTCGCCCTCATCGGTGCGCTCCTCCACAGCGAGACGTACATCGGAAGCAGGATGTTCCTCACAGTACTCCTATGGATCTTCCTCGGTGCACTTCTCCACATTGCAGAGGACGCGGTCTGCGGCAGGTGCCCGCCGTCCTCCCGACGCAGAAGATCGGGATACGCCTCTTTACCGTCGGCTCGCTGCGGGAATATCTATTCACAGCCGTATGTATCGGCATTGTCTATGCAGGAAGTTTTTTCCTAGGAAATTAGTGATAATTAAAAGACCTGTCCAACGAAATCACAGACTTCGTCGGGCAGGTCTTTTTCGATTGCTTAGTGATTTGCCGCCGTATAAATAGTGATGGCGTCGGCGCGTGTGAGCGGATGGAAGACGCCGATGCGGATGCGGTCCTCCTGCGTCGCATCATCGGCGAGCTGCTCGATCGTCCCCGCCGAGAGGGTGCCGATCCCCAGCCCGCCGATGCTCGTCGGCATCCCGATGGAGGTGAAGAACTCCTCCATGTGACGGATGCCCGCGCGCGCCCGCTCCTCATCCGTGCCCGCATCAATACCGAAAGAGATCGGCGGCGAACTGGGCAAAGCGCGCCGGGTCGTAGGGATAGGCAAACCGCGCCCACGATCCCCAGAGCGCGGTGAGCGCACGGCCATGCGTTGCATCGTAGTGTGCAGAAAGCGGATGGCTCAGCTTGTGTACGGAGAAATCCTTACCACGTCCAAGCCCTGTCAGGTCACTGTGTGATACGCTGCCGCAGTACATGAGCTCACTCATCGCATCATAGTCTTTGCGCGAGACGAGGAGGCGGCGCACGGACTCCATCACGGTGCGCAGGAGATCAATCGCCACGCGGTCGGTGAAGACGTTCGGCTCCCTTGACATCCGTGAAAGAACCGCTCCATCGTGTGCATCATGATATCCGATGCCCCCGCGGCGATCTGCTCACGCGGCAGGGGTAAAAGGCGAGCGTCGGGTTCATAAAGGCGAAGACAGGGCGGTTGAGCGGCGAATTCAGCCCTACTTTCTGCCCCGTATCCTCATTCGTCAGCACGGCGGAGTCACTCGTCTCACTGCCCGCAGCTGGGATGGTGAGCACAGACGCGACGGGCATCGTGCGCGTCAGCTCTGCCTTTTTCGTCCAGATATCCCAGATGTCCACATCAGGGATTTTGCGATGCCGTGGGCGACTGCCTTCGCCGAGTCGATCACGCTCCCGCCGCCGATGGCAAGGATGAAGTTCACATCCGCTGTGAGCCCCTCGCGGATCGCCTCACGAACGAACGAAACACGCGGGTTCGGCTGTACGCCGCCCATAACGAGGAACGCCAGCCCCGCCGAGGTCAGATTCATCTCGATGCGCGAGAGCAGCCCCGAGCGCTCCGCACTGCCGCCGCCGTGGAGAATGAGCACGCGGCGCGCCCCGCCGCACGCAATTTTTGCGGGAACGGCATCCTCCGCCCCCGCCCGAAGATGATCTCCGTCGGACAATGATAGGTAAAGCTCTGCATGAAACTCCTCCTTTAATTTGGAACGAAACATACCGTATCCTTCTTTATTATAGCAGAATAATCAGGAAAAAAATCATATAGGTGTGAAGAAAAGTGTTGCAAAAAGACTTCAAAATTTCGTATAATAAAAATACACATAGAAATTATCATTACTTCCGGTAAGGAGGCTGAGAAAAATGAGTGGAGATCAAAGCAAAGAAGCCCAACAGATACATGAGGCTGAGCAGAAATTTGATCGCACGCGTCGTCTCGTCGGCTTTGTTTGGCGCGCCAATCCTCGCGATTCTGGTGCTCCTGACGCCGATCGACGGACTCACGCTCGCATCCCACAAGCTGCTCGCCATCATGGTTCTGGTGGCACTCTGGTGGATCACGGAGCCCGTGCCCATCCCCGTCACGTCCTCATCGGACCGACGCTCGCCGTCGTGACAGGCGTGGTCCCGGCAAAGGATGCCTATGCGGCGTTCGCCAATCCGATGATCTTCCTCTTCATGGGTGGATTCATCCTCGCAAAGGCGATGATGGATCACGGGCTCGACAAGCGATTTGCCTACTGGCTGCTCTCGCGCTCGTGGGTCGGCTCGAATCCACGCCGCATCTTTCTCGCGATCGGTCTTGCCGCAGCGCTCTGCTCCGGCTGGGTGAGCAACACGGCGACCGCCGCGATGATGTTCCCTGATCGCCCTCGGCCTGCTCGCCGCCGTCAAGGAGATGATGGCCGCGAACGGCAAGGTAATCGACCTGCATGACTACAAGTACGCGACCGGGCTGATGCTCGCGACCGCGTATGCCTGCTCGATCGGCGGCGTTCTGACACCGATCGGCACCCCGCCGAACATCATCATGCTCGGCTTCCTCGATCAGATGGCAAATATCCACATCTCCTTCTTTGAATGGATGACATGGGGCGTCATTGCGATGGTGGCGTACTTCATCATCGCTTATGTGGTTCTCATCCGCATGTTCCCGCCCGATGTCGAGCGCATCGACGGCGCAGAGGAGTTCATCCGCGCGCGTGTCGCGGAGCTCGGCAGCTGGACGCGCGCCCAGAAGAACACGCTCTTCTGCTTCCTCGTCGCCGTCTTCCTCTGGGTGTTCCCGGGCATCTCTCGATGACGCTCGGCAGCACCTCACCGCTCCTCAAGATGTACAACCACCTCTTCCCTGAGGCGGTCGCGGCAATGGCAGGCGCGCTGCTCCTCTTCCTCCTGCCGATCAACTTCAGGAGCGCAAGTTCACACTCGAGTGGAAATCGGCCGTGCAGGGCATCGAGTGGGGCACGCTCATCCTCTTCGGCGGCGGCCTCGCGATGGGCGGCATGATGTATAAGACAGGGGCTCTCGCAGTGGGTCGGCGACCGCATTGTCGGGATGCTCGGCGGCGAGCCGTCCGAGTTCGCCCTCGTCGCGATCTTCTGTGTGATGGCACTGCTCCTCTCCGAGCTCACCAGCCACACGGCGGCGACGAACATGATCGGCCCGCTCGCCATTACGGCGGCGGTATCCGCAGGGTTCAGCCCGATCCACGTCGCGATCGGTATCGCCCTCTCCTCGTCGCTCGGCTTCATGCTGCCGGTGTCCACACCGCCGAATGCGATTGTCTATGCGTCTGGCTATATTCCCCATCACAAAGATGATCAAGACCGGTGTCTACATCGACTTTATCGGCATCTTCTGCGTGACCATCCCTGCTCGTGCTCTACTTCGTGGTATGGCTCGTCGGGTAACATCGATACAACGGAACAAAAAGGAGCTGCTGTGCAGCTCCTTTTCCATACATGTAGGAAACATGACCCCCTTTCTCTTCTTTTCCATCATCGCCGCCATCCTCTTCGGCTCGTTCTTTCTTGCCGCCTATCTCTACAGTGTAAGACAACGGCACAAACAGGAGGCACATGCTGCATATCTCCGGCAGAAGAAGGAAGAACTGTCCCCCTATGCGTTCTACCGTACGGTGCAGAGTGCCGACAATCAGATATTTTCCTTCGGACACATACAGGCAGGGAGACCGTTTTCGTATCCGACGGGACTTCGTCGACCACGGCGGGCAGACGTTTCATGCGGGAGAGACGTATGATTTCGCATCAGCCTTCTTCCTCCCCTATGAAGGCGTCTATACCCTCTTTCTCTCAAGTGACGGCAAAGAGATCACCCGCATGTATCTCCATATCCCCTACGCGAGCATCAAAATCTCCGTCTCTGACCGCAAAGGAGAACTCACACATGAAGAGCTCCCTGCCGAAGAGGACATCTGCGGTCATACGGAGGAATATTTTGAGCTGCTTCTCCCGAGAGAATGACCGCCGCAGCGTCACATACAAAAAAGAGCCGCCATGCGGCTCTTTTTATACAAAGAACTGACTTACTCCTCCGGCGTAAAGCGAACCGGCACCTCCGTCAGCTCCGTCTCCATGCGGCGGCAGGTGACGTTCGCCGAGGCGAGCATCCGCTCTGAGGCCTTCGTGCTGTCCGTCCCGGCGTACTTGTCCGAGAGGTAGATGACCTCACGGATACCGCTCTGGATGATCGCCTTGCAGCATTCGTTGCACGGGAACAGTGATGTGTAGATACGACAGCCTTTCAATGACGTGCTTGCGTTGAGGATAGCGTTCAGCTCCGCATGTACGACATAGGGGTACTTTTGCTCGGCGAACTCCCCGTCCGTCCCCATGGATACTCATGGTCGTCGCAGCCGTTCGGCATCCCGTTGTAGCCGACGCCGACGATATGCTTGTCCTCGTTGACGATGCAGGCGCCGACCTGCGTATGCGGGTCCTTGCTGCGATAGGCGGAAAAGAGCGCCACGCCCATAAAATACTCATCCCACGAGATGATCATGACGATTCCTCCCTGTATTGCATGGCATACATGTGTTTGCTATAATCACAGCAGGCACTGATAGGCGCAGTGGTAACTCAGCCCCCGAAAGGGGGGATTGATATGGAGACCTACGAGTTCTTAACGTTTCTCGTTGTGTTCACCGTATTAGTTTTTATCCGTTAAACGATAAATGAGAAAGCCCCGCCTTGCGTCTCCAAACAACAGGCGGGGTATCTCGCATGTATAAGGGGGCAACCGTTGAGCGGCAGTGCCCTTTTCTATGTCTATTCTACTTCAATTCGCCAATTTCGTCAAGCACGAGGCTCACACGACGTCGACGCGCAGCACGCCGTCCACCTGCCGCAGGGCATCGGCGATGAAGGACGGCTTGATGTTCTCGCGGTTGTAGACCTCAAAGGTCAGGTAGATGCGCCGCTCTCCGCCCGTCTCTGTCTCCGCCTCGTCCTCGTCCGTCCGCACCTTCATCCCGCGTGAGCGCAGATGGAGATCCTCAATGCAGGCACTGACGCGCATGATCTGCCCGGGCCGATCAATCGTGTGGATGGAGAGCGAGAGCAGGCGCTCATGATCAACCCATGCATCGAGCCGCGAGAGATTCCGAGGATGAGAAACACAATCGCCGTCGTCACGCTCGCGCCGAGGTAAAACCCGCGCCGACCGCAAGCCCGACGCCCGCAACCACCCAGAGCGTCGCCGCCGTCGTCAGTCCTGTGACCGTCAGCCCTCCTTCATGATCGCGCCCGCACCGAGAAAACCGATACCTGAGACCACCTGCGCCGCGAGACGCGCGGGTCGGCATTCGTCTTTCCCTCCACATTGTCATAGATCGCCTGCGACATAATCATGATAAGACATGAGCCGAGCGCCACGAGCATATTCGTCCGCAGCCCCGCCGACTTGTTCCGCATCTGCCGCTCATAGCCGATGATCCCGCCCATCACACACGAAAGCATCGAGCCGCAGACATACCTCCCACTCCGCCATCAAATCTTCCTCCTAAAATAAACAGAATATATCGTATACGACCTTTTCCATAAGTTATCCCCAACTGTGTAAAACTCTGTGGATAAAATTGTTCAAAAAAGCCCCCAACTGCCTTTTATCCACATCTTTACACAATGTGCATAATTTTTACGAACGATCCTCCGATTTCTGTGGATAACGTGGATAAATCAGTGGATAACCCCATATAGGAGTTGATCGGCTGACATTTTCCATATTTTGTAGCAGAATCAGAGCTACTTTTCCACAGGGACACGTGGATATCCGGACTTCTCCTCCGCCGTCCAAGAGTGATAAGGGTGCACAATCAGTGACGAATTGTAGTAGCGTTTTTCCCCCGTCACCTCGCGTTTCACCCACTCAGGCAGCGTGACCTCCGCCGTCTCCGACGGCAGCTCCACCTCGGCGACGACGAGACCATCGTTCGCCCCATGAAAGACATCGACCTCCCATCGGCGCCCTGCGACATCCACGACATAGCGCGTCTTTTCCACGAGCGGCGGATCGCAGAGCGCGAGCATCGCCCGCGCATCCGTCGGGGGATCTCATACTCATACTCCGCGCGCACCATCCCGCGCGTCTCCCCCCTGACCGTCAGATAGCCGCGCCCGCCGGCGAGACGCACGCGCACCGTCCGCTGCGGATCGCGCGAGAGATAGCCCTGCGCCATCTCCGTCCCCGCACCCTGTGGGCAGAAGTCCACCCGCACCGTAAACTTGCGCTCGATCTCAACGCCCATATCTTTCCCTCCTACATTATAGTAGATTTTCTTTCAAAAAAATGATGCGGCAAAATAATTTTCACGGCACGAATCGGCATTTCATCCGACCATGGAAAAAAGTAGCGCAGGCTGCATGTTTTTTTGCGATTAAACCGAATGGAACAATGAATACAGCCCCATTCTGCCGCCTAGAGCCGGCAAAAACAGCAGATTTCCGCCATTTTTCCAAGGAACAATCCCTTGCATATTCGCCGCGTTTGCTATATATTATGTGATACTGAGTAGATATGTACCATCCCTGTGATTTTCTACAGTATAATCCACACGCACGCGAAGCGTAACCGCACGGCGCGGAATACACGCGCCCACCCTGCGATGGGGGAGGAAAGGACAGATTCTGCATTGACGACACTACCACCGAAGAGACCAACGGCGAAAAAAAGAAACGATGGCTCTACATCGTGCTCGGCACGATCCTCATCTTCGTCCTGCGGCGCTCGCGGGCGTCTTCTTTGCCCAGAGCAGCCTGCTCGACCGCGCCAAGGAGACCCCGAAGGACGAGCTCCTCACCGCCAAGGACAAGGCAACCATCATGATCATGGGCGTCGATGAGCGCTCCGACGACGTCGGACGAAGCGACACCCTCATGGTCGCGACCATCGACCCGCAGAAAAAAACGAGGCCTCGCTCCTCTCCATCCCGCGTGACACGCGCGTCGCCATCCCGAAAAACGGCTACGACAAAAATCAACGCGGCATACGCCTACGGCGGCGAAAAAACTCACCCAGCGCACCGTCGAGGACTTCCTCGGCATCCGCATGGATCACTACGTCATCATCAACACCCACGCCTTCCAAAAAGATCATCGACGCCATCGGCGGCATCGACATCGACGTCGAAAAAGCGCATGTACTACGAGGATCCGTGGGACGACGACGGCGGCCTCGTCATCGACCTGCGCCCGGGACGCCAGCACATGGACGGCAAGACCGCCGTCACCTACGTCCGCTACCGCGACGAGGGAGGGCGACATCGGCCGCGTCAAACGCCAGCAGAAATTCATGCGCGCGTGCGTTGACGCTGTAACCACCCGCCATCCTGCCGCGCCTGCCGGGCATCATCGCGAGCGTCATCGACAGCGTCAAGACCGACCTCAGCGTCCGCCAGATGCTTGAGTTCATCGGCACACTGAAACAGGCACAGGCAAAGGACTGCGCACCGACATGGTGCCGGGACGCCCGCTCTACATCGAGGGCATCAGCTACTGGATCCCCGACATGGAGCAGCTGCGCCGCAACATGGTCAACACCCTCGGCCTCAGCCTGAACGCGAACGAGCGCAGCCGCATGGAGCGTGCCATCCGCGACTATCGAGAACTCCATCCCCGCCGGTGCCACCGAGGGTACCCTGAGGGCGACAACAGCATCGGCCGCCGCGTCAGCGGAGACGAGGCACTCGACACGGGAGCCGCAAACACTCCTCCTCCGACGACAGCAGCAAGACCGAGCGCAAATCCACCGACCAGAAGAGCAGCGACAAGAGCAGCAAAACGCAGAGCACCGACACAAGCCCGCCGAAAAAAATCGGCCGACACCGACAGTGGAAGTGGAAACGGGAACAACAGCCGCCACGCGAGCACGCGCCAGAGCAGCAGTGCCGACAGCGGCGGCGACACCGCAGCACCGCAGCGCAGCGGCGGCAGCCCCGACAGGAAAACTGATCCGCTGCACCGATCAAATCACAGAGCATAACGCCCTCCTGCCGCCCCTACGAGAAGGGGAACCGTAGAAACGGCGGCAGAGGACATATAGAGGGGAACCCCCAAGAGAAAGGAAAATGCACTATGGGAAGCAAATTTGATGCAGAATCACTCGACCTTCATAAGAACCATCACGGCAAGCTCGGCATCACGCCGACCGTCCCGCTGAAGACCCGCGACGACCTCAGCCGCGCCTACACGCCCGGCGTCGCCGCACCGTGCCTCGCGATCAAGGCAGATCCCGAAAAGATCTACGACTACACGAGCAAGGGCAACATGGTCGCCGTCGTCACGAACGGCACCGCCGTCCTCGGTCTCGGCAACATCGGCGCAGGCGCAGGCCTCCCCGTCATGGAGGGCAAGGCGATCCTCTTCAAGGGCTTTGCCGGTGTCGACTCCGTCCCCGTCTGCGTGAACAGCGAAAAGGTCGAGGACGTCGTCAAAGTCTGCCAGCTCATCGCCCCACCTACGGCGGCATCAACCTCGAGGACATCAAGGCACCCCAGTGCTTTTGACATCGAGAACGAGCTCAAAAGACCCTCGACATCCCCGTCTTTCCACGATGACCAGCACGGCACAGCGATCGTCGTCGTCTCCGCCCTCCTCAACGCGTACAAATACCTCGGGCGTGACCTCAAGACGGCGAACATCGTCATCAACGGCGCAGGTGCGGCAGGACAGGCGATCGCACGCCTCCTCTTTGCCTACGGCATCAAGACCGTCGTCCTCTGCGACACGACGGGCGCGATCTACGAGGGACGCGAAAAGAACATGAACCCGTACAAGGAGAGCCTCGCCAAAGTCTCCAACCATCAGAAGGAGCAGGGCACGCTCGCCGAGGTCATCAAGGGCAAGGACATCTTCATCGGCGTCTCCGCCCCCGGCAGCCTCACGCCCGAGATGATCAAGAGCATGAGCAAGGACCCCGTCGTCATGGCGATGGCGAACCCCGTCCCCGAGATCCTGCCCGACGAGGCAAAGGCGGCAGGCGCACGCATCGTCTGCACGGGACGCTCTGACTTCCCGAATCAGGTCAACAACCTCCTCGCCTTCCCGGGCATCTTCCGCGGTGCGCTGGACGTGCGCGCAAAGGAAATCAACGAGGAGATGAAAATCGCTGCCGCCGGCGCGATTGCCTCCCTCATCCACGAGTCCGAGCTGAACGAGACCAACATCATCGCCAGCCCGCTCGACCCGCGCGTCGCACCGACCGTCGCCGCTGCTGTCGCTGAGGCGGCACTCAACACGGGCGTCGCACGCCGCACCGACATCACCCCGTCCGCCGTCGCCGCCCACACGCGTGAGCTGCTCGGACACACCCTCGGCTAAGACGTCATCACTGACAGGACTGCTGCACTCACACAAAGGATATCGGCGCAACGGTCAAAATGATTGGCGCGTGGATGTGGGCGCTTAGCTTCTGATTGCAATAACAAACCGCCATCGAAGGGCATTCGTCCTTCGGCGGCGGTTTTCGTATGCTTGACAAGTTTTTTTCCATTTCACCTAGTATCAGTATAGGAAGGAAAGGAGTGTAGCAATCAATGGATGCAAATGAACTGACCTCCGTGTTCCGGATCGGCGAAACTGTCGCCGTGGAGTTCAAACGCTGCGGCAACGGCATTGAGAGCGATGTCTATGAAACGGTCTGCTCCTTTTCTAAACCGCTATGGCGGCGATATTTTCCTCGGCGTTCTGGACGATGGTACAGTGGCGGGCGTTGCGGAAAAAGCTGCCCCAGATATGGTGCGGAATTTCATCAGCCAAATCAGCAATCCGGACATCCTCTCCCCGACGGTATGCTCACGCCGAAGATCATCATGCATGAGGGAAAGACCCTCATTCACATCCATATTCTGCCCAGCGCCGAGGTACACAGCTACAAGCGCGTGATCTACGACCGCATACAGGATGCCGATGTCAAGGTAACAGCGACGGCACAAATCGCGCAGATGTATATACGAAAACAGGAAATCTTTACCGAGCGCAAAAATCTATCCCTATGTCAGTATCGAGGATCTGCGCCTTGACCTCCTGCCGAAACTGCGGACGATGGCGGTCAACAGCGGCGGCGGTCAGCATCCGTGGACGGCGATGACCGACGAGGAACTTCTAAAGAGCGCCCGTCTCTATGGAAAGGATCGTGTGACCGGCGCGGAGGGCTGACAATCTCGCCGCTGTTATGCTGCTCGGACGGGATGACGTGATACCGGACGTGGTGCCTGCATATCTCACGGACGCATTGCTGCGCCGCATTGACACGAAACGCTACGATGACCGCGAGATCATCCGCACCAACCTGATCGAGAGCTACGAGCGCCTCATGGCATTTGCTCAGAAATATCTGCCCGATAAATTCTATCTCGAAGATGACCAGAGGAAAAGCCTGCGCACCATCATCACCCGGGAGATCATCGCAAATACGCTCATTCATCGCGAGTATACGAGCAGCTATCAGGCAAAATTCGTCATTGAACGCAGCCGTATGTATGTCGAAAATGCAAACCGTTGTGCGCAGCTTGGTGTCCTCACCCCCATGAATTTGGAGCCGAACCAAAGAATCCCATCATCGCAGCGTTTTTCCGCAACATCGGCTATGCCGATCAACTCGGTTCAGGTGTGCGCAATCTCTATCACTACTCAAAGTTCTACAGCGGGGAGACGCCGGAACTGAGAGAGGATGACATCTTTCGGATTACGGTTCCCTTGGATGTGGCACTGGTCGATGCTATGGAAAAATCCCACCCAAGGTCGGGAAAATCCCACCCAAGATCAGGAAAATCCCACCCAAGATCAGGAAAAATCCCACCCAAGATCGGGAAAATCCCACCCAAGATCAGGAAAAATCCCACCCAAGATCAGGGAAAAATCCCACCCAAGATCGGGGAAAAATCCCACCCAAGATCGGGAAAAATCCCACCCAAGAGATTCCGCATCCCATCGAGAACAGTATTTTTGAGCTTTCGTCGCGAGCGAGCCGTCCCTATCGCAGAGAGAGATCGCCAATCGCCTCAATCAGAATACCAACGATCAAATACCGCATACGACGGCTCAAAGAAAAAAAGGTCTTCTCATTCATATCGGTTCCACGCAAAAGGGTGAATGGGTACGCACCTGCCCATACTTTTTAGGGGCTGCTATACGAAGCTGCAAACTTCGTATAGCAGTCCTTTATTTAGAAAACACTGATAAATTCAGCCCATCATCTTGGCACATCTTTTTCGCCCTGTCTGTGTCGACAAATCCTCCACATAGCCTCTGCTATGCGTCCGGTTTGTCTCCTTGACAGGACAAAAAATCTGCACCAATCCGACGGACTTCATTTTATCAGCGATTCCTTTATTTCCGATGTTATCTCACGTACGCCTTTGCCGCCTTTAGCCGCACCTCAAAATACTCTGCCAGCCGCTCCTCTAGGGAGCGCGGCATCCCTCTCCCGACGAGTGCCCCGGATTCTCGTATAGCGTCCGCGCCCAGTCCTCTCCCGCCCGCAGATAGAACGTCGCGATCGGCACCGCGCGCGCTGCTCCTCCGTTCCTCCGGCAAATAGTAGAACGTTATCCTGCGCCCATGTGCCTCCGTGAGGAGCGTATCGTCGCCCTGTGGGCGATAGAGCGCATGCAGCGCACGGCACAGATCGACAGCATCTGCTCCGCGTGCCTCATGGAGAAAGATAAAATCGCCCTGATCAAAAAGCGGCGCTCCCTCGTGCATCACATGATTCTCACGCAGCGCTGTCGCCTCCGCGGGGGATGCCGCCCTGAGATGAACGTCAACCGCGACAGCATTCACCGCGGGATAGAGATGGGCGAAATAGGCCTCTGCATACGCCGCAGCGGCATCCGTGTCGCGGTAAAGAAAGGGATAGGGGAAACTGCGCGCTGGATCTCCGCCACAGCGGTAAAGTGGATCCCGTTCCCCGCATCATAGAGCGCATAACGATTCCTCTGAAACGGCTTTTCCCGCAGCGTCTGCTCGCCCTCCGACACGACCTGCGCCCCATAGGAATGAAATTTTCCATTCACCATCGCAGCGACCTCATCCGCCGTATAGGGATCACTGTTTTCCATGACGAAAAAAATCACAGCCCGACAGCACGGAGCAGAACAGAGCGAGTACCGAAAGACAGAAACGCCGCTTCATATCACACCTCTCACGTAGTGCCCGCCGCACGCACGAATTTCGCCCAGATCGACCGATACACGTCCTCCACATCATGCACATAGCCTGCGGCATCCGTCAGCGGTGCGTGCCGCAGCATCGTGCGCAGATTTCGCCGCAGCGCGCGCAGGGTCGCAGGATCGGAGGCAAGCCCCGCTGCGATCCGCACATAGTCCGCTGGCGTCTGTGCAACGAGCTCGGGGAGATGCGCATTCGTGAGGAGACTCGCACCAAACCGTGCGCCGTGGCTCTCCCCTGCGAGCGTCACCACGGGTACGCCCATCGAGAGCGCCTCACAGGTCGTAATCCCGCCCGTATAGGGGAACGGATCGAGCGCGACATCCACATCCCCGTACTCCGCCAGATAGCCGCGGCTGAACCCGCGCATCTCGACACGCGCAGCGGGAATCCCACAGCGCGCGAGACGCTCCGCGACCATCGCGCGCCCCTCCCCATGGTCAAATATCTTGCTCTTGACGAGGAGACGCGCCCCCGGCACCGCATCCAGCACCTGCCGCCAGAGGCACAGCACCTCATCCGTCACCTTATTGAAATTATTGAATGAGCCGAACGTCACGCATCCCCGCTGCTCCATCGGCGGCGGCATGACATGGGGCAGATCATCGGGCAGGGTATAGCAAAAATGACTGTGCGGCAGACGGATGATCTCCTCCGTCATCGCATCATCTCCAACCCCCGGCGGATCGACATACACATCCGAGAGCATATAGTCCACCTCAGACAGCCCCTGTCGTGCTAAAGTAGCCGATCCCCGTCATCTGCACGGGCGCGGACGGTGCGAGAACGGGCAGCGCATTCCCCTGCGTATGCCCCGCAAGATCGACGAGAACATCCACCTCATCATGGCGGATGAGCGCCGCCGTCTCCGCCGCAGAGCAGCCGCGGACATTATGCCACACATCCACCGCGGCGCGCATCTCCGCCGAGAGCGCATCCTCTGCGCAGCGCGCATAGCAATAGACGGCAAATTGCGTGCGGTCATACTGCGTGAGGAGCGGTCGCACAAGCCGTCCGACGGGATGCACACAGAGATCGGGCGAGATATAGCCGATGCGGATGCGCGCATGCCCACGCATGGCGTCCGCCGCCCCGCCTGCGGCAGGACATCGGCAAAGAGCGCATCGTAGCCGTACGCGAGCCCCGCATGAGCGGGCGCAGATACGTCGGCAGATAGTTCACGGCAAAGAGCGCGTTGCTGTACTCCACCGCCCGCTGGGCACGCCCCGTCTCCAGCTGTGCAGACGCGAGAAACGCCTCGACAGCATCCTGTGCCTCCCCCGCCTCCGTCAGCGCAGCGCCGAGGAGACTGTACGCACTCGCGAGAAACACCGCATCGTGCGCACGGCGTTCCTCCTCCTCTGCCATCCGCCGTTTCAGCATCTCGATCAGCGCGCGCAGATGCGCGATCTCCGTCGCGAGCTTCCCCTCCGCGCGGTCGATATAGACCTCCTGCCGCGCCGCGCCCGCATGATCGGGACACACAGCGCGGATGCGTGCGACCTCCGCCCGCGCCGCCTCGTATGCCCCCGTCTGCGTCAGCGCAGCGGCGAGAACATAGCGCATCTCCACATCCTCGGGCAGAACCGTCAGCAGCTCCTGCGCGACCTCCGCCGCACGCGCATACTCCCGCCTCTCGTAGAGATCATTAGCACGCAGGAGAATCTCCTGCCGCAGCGCCTGCACATCGTCCATACCATCCCGCCTTTCACAATATAACCTCTATTCGACGAGAGGAAGAAGAATCCCTTTTCTCCCCACCCAGCAGAGAGCCTCTGGCTTACGGAATAATACGGTGCGCAGCTCTAAGCGAACCTTAGTGAAGCAAGTGAGTAAAGTATGCGTTTCGCCCCCGGCACACTTCTCTTCGTCCAAGCGAAGCGCGTTTAAGAAGTGCGTCGGTATTTAGGCGAATAAGCATACGATCACTTGCGCAACGAGGTGTTCGCGTGGAGCGCGCACAGAGAATATCTCCGCCTCGTGCAATACGGTGTTACCCAACGCCCCCAAACATGGACTTTTCCCCGCGAAAATGCTATACTTAGAGTGTATTTCTATGGAACGAACACAAAGAGGTGACATATTGGATCTGGACTTTGGACAGGGGCGCATCGTCCCCGTCAACCTCGAACACGAGATGAAAAACTCCCTACATCGACTATGCGATGAGCGTCATCGTCGCGCGCGCCCTTCCTGACGTACGTGACGGCCTACAGCCCGTACACCGCCGCATCCTCTATGCGATGCAGGGCTCGGGCATGACCAGCAACAAGCCGTACAAAAATCGGCGCGCATCGTCGGTGAAGTGCTCGGTAAATATCACCCGCACGGCGACAGCTCCGTCTCATGACGCCATCGTCCGCATGGCGCAGGACTCTCCATGCGCTACATGCTCGCGGATCGGTCACGGCAACTTCGGCTCCGTCGACGGCGACTCCGCCGCCGCCATGCGCTACACCGAAGTGCGTATGTCGAAAATCGCCGAGCTCATGCTGCGCGACATCGACAAGGAAACCGTCGACTTTACGGACAACTACGACGGCTCGGAGAAAGAACCGACCGTCCTCCCCGCAAAATTCCCGCAGCTCCTCGTCAACGGCACCGCGGGCATCGCCGTCGGCATGGCGACCAACATCCCGCCGCACAACATGGTCGAGGTCATAGGCGGCACCCTCATGCTCATCGACAACCCCGACACCACCATCGACGAACTCATGGGCGTCATCAAGGGACCTGACTTCCCGACCGCGGGGCTCATCCTCGGCACCGAGGAAATCCGCAAGGCATACACCACCGGACGCGGCGTCATCAAAATGCGCGCACGCGCCCACATCGAAACGATGAGCAATGGCAAACCGCGCATCATCGTCACCGAACTCCCGTATCAGGTCAACAAAGCGCGCCTCATCGAGAAAAATCGCCGAACTCGTCCGCGACAAACAGATCGACGGCGTCACCGACCTGCGCGACGAATCCGACCGCAGCGGCATGCGCATCGTCATCGAACTGCGCCGTGACAGCGCGCCAAACGTCATCCTCAACCAGCTCTACAAACACACCCAGCTGCAGGACAGCTTCGGCGTCATCATGCTCGCGCTCGTCGACGGACAGCCCGTCATCATGAACCTCAAGCACGTCCTTGAGCACTACATCGACCATCAGGAAACCGTCATCACGCGGCGCACGCAGTACGAACTGGCGAAGGCAGAGGCACGCGCCCACATCCTCGAAGGACTCTACCATCGCCCTCGACCACCTCGACGCCGTTATCACCACCATCCGCGAAAGCCGTACCGCAGACATCGCACGCACGGCACTCATGGACGGCTTCAAACTCACCGAGAAACAGGCACAGGCCATCCTCGACCTCCGCCTCCAGCGCCTCACCGGCCTCGAGCGTGAGAAAATCGAAGAGGAGTACCAAGAGGTACTGAAACTGATCGAAGAACTCAAGGGGTATCCTCGCCGACCGCATGAAAGTCCTCGCCATCATCAAAAACGAGCTCATCGAAGTGCGCGACAAATACGGCGACGAACGCCGCACGGAGATCACCTTTGACGCGAGCGAAATGGACGTCAAAGACCTCATCGCTGAGGAAGACGTCGTCGTCACCCTCACCCTGAACAACTACATCAAGCGCATCCCGCTCGACACCTACCGCCGCCAGCGGCGCGGCGGCGTCGGCGTGCGCGGCATGGGGACCAAGGAAACCGACATCGTCAGCGACCTCCTCATCACCACCACGCACCACGACATCCTCTTCTTTACGAACCGCGGGCGCGCCTTCGTCCTGAAATCCTACGAAATCCCCGAGAGCGGACGCCAGGCAAAGGGCACGGCCATCGTCAATCTCCTCGCCGTCGAAAAACGACGAGCGCATCACCGCCGTCATCCAGGTCAAGGAATTCCGCGCCGACCGCTACCTCTTCCTCGGCACCAAGCACGGCGTCGTCAAGAAAACACCGCTCTCCGAGTTCGGCAACATCCGCAAGAACGGCCTGCGGGCAGTCAACCTCGACGAGAACGACGAGCTCATCGGCGTCAAATTCACCGACGGAGAGAACCGCATCATGCTCGGCACGCGCGGCGGCAAGGCAATCACCTTCCCCGAGGACGGCGTACGCTCCATGGGACGCATTGCGCGCGGCGTGCGCGGCATCACCCTCGCCGACGGCGACGAAGTCGTCGCGATGGACGTTCTGCGCAGCGACCCGAGGTACTCACCGTCACCGAGGGCGGCTACGGCAAGCGCACCACCGCCTCCGAATACCGCACCCAGACACGCGGCGGCAAGGGCCTCATCAACATGAAGGTCACCGAAAAAAACCGGTCCCGTCGTCGGCATCCGCGTCGTCCGTGAAAACCAGGAACTCATGCTCATCACCACCGAGGGAATCGTCATTCGCACCAGCGTCGACGAGATCTCCCTCATCAGCCGCAACACCCAGGGCGTCAAACTCATGACCATCGCCGAAAGCGACCGCGTCGCCTCCATGGCAACCATGAACCGCATCGTCGACAGCGCAGGTGAGTGAGCGAAAATCATGCAGATCACATCGTCGTGTAGGGAATCACGGAGAAAGGAGTTGATTTCATGTCCGTTGCCATCCATCTCAAAACGCACGAAGCAAAAACTCTTTAAAAACACGCTGAGCGCCGCGGCATGACCTCTCCGACTTTGCTGCGGCATCGATGCGCGAGCGCATGGAAGATGAACTCGATCGTCAGGCCTATGAGGAAGCCATGGCGGACTTCCGTGCAAACCCCGTCACCTATACACTGGAAGACGTCGAAAAAGAATTAGGCCTTTCATGAGCTATCACGTTGTTTTCAGTGCACAGGCAAAAAAATCCATAAAAAAACTTGATCGCCATGTTTATACGACGATCATCGCTTGGATTCGCAAAAACCTCGAAGGATGCAGCAATCCACGGATACATGGAAAACCACTGACTGCCAATCGAAGTGGACAGTGGCGCTACCGTGTGAATGACTACCGCATTATTGCTGATATTCAGGACGATAAGGTCATTATCCTTGTCCTTGCCGTTGCACATCGCCGTGAAGTCTACGATTAAAAAGCACTCCGTTTCTCAGCGCAAGAAACGGAGTGCTTTTCATTCAAACAAATGCATGACAATAATCACCGATATGTCCCTAAATACTCCTCCCAGACCTCTGCCGGCACGAGCCGCCCGCCCGTCGCCCATGCGATATGCGTCGCACGATGGAGGCGTTCCTCCGTCAGACCATGCGCTGCGCAGTAGTCACGTGGCTGCAAAAACCTCAATGACGTTTTATCTGTATTTTCCTAGGCGAATAAAAGAAATTATGCTATGATGAGAATAAGCGCTGCATTGCTGATTGGGGAGAAGAGAAAATGAATATCAGTTTAATGGATTTCAAATTTGACGAAAAGAAAAATACTCATCGATAACAATACGCCAATCGTAACCGCCGGAGAAAAAACGTACATTGTCTACGCAACCGTCGAAATAGGAAGTCCTGCCTGTCACATTCTCATAGGAAAAATACTCTACTCTTGCCCATCGCCTCCTCTTCGAGATTGCAGTCAACCACGACTACCGTTGTGCAACAATGTATCCCCAACACAAGCTCCTAGACGCAAACGCTCTTCCCGGAGCAGATGATGTGACAAACCCGCATTCTGATCCAATCAATTATCATCAGGTCGTTATCGGCAGCGATGTATGGATCGGCTGCGCTGCTATGATCCTGAATGGTGTCCGCGTTGGCAACGGCGCCATCATCGGTGCGGGTTCCGTTGTGACAAAGGACGTCCCCCCATACGCCATCGTCGTCGGCAATCCAGCACGTATCATCAAATATCGATTCGATGCGGAAACCATTGCCGCACTGCAACGCATCAAGTGGTGGAACTGGCCCGAAGAGCAGATCGTGGAGGCAGCCCCCCTTCTCTACGGCGATATACAGCAATTCATTGACGCATTCGATGTTCCTCAACCGGCAGAGGAGCCGGATGAAATCATGGGGACCATCAACGATCTGCGTGAAAAGAACTATCACATCTCCTACTTCATCCCGGACTTTGAAATCGAACCGAGCGTAGCAGTATGGCCACGCGTCGTTTATACCTTTTCTGAATACCTACCATGCAGAGGATCGGGCAGCACTCATCATGGCGATCCCGCCACACGATCAATGCGGGGATTGCCTCAATATCATTCTGAATGCCATCGCCGAGCGCGGTGAACAGGCGCCGCTCATTCTAACGCACGAGACAAACGGCGACCTCCCTTCTCATCCCGGCCCTCGCGCATCCAGCGACTACATCACCACACGTGAACATATCTCCTCCTTGCCGTGGACTACGCCTCTGACGCCAATGTTCGGATCCGTTACGGCCTCGATCAGGGTGCGCTCCTCTTCCTGTCACTGAAATAGCAGCTCCGCTCCACAATGGAGGGGAGCTTTTCGCTCTGAACGGACCGTTTCTACCCTTCGTCCTCGCAGGCTGCCGTTGTTCGGATGCGCTTTTCCGCATGGCGCTCGGTGGGAGAATCTTCAGTACCTCAGTGTAGACGAGGTCGACGAGGAAGAACTGTGCCGTCTTGAGGCGATGGAGCCCGTCTCGAGGGGTGTCTCCGCCGCAATGTAGGTAAGACTCACATCGGAAGCGTCACGCAGCCGCGAGGGATGATGCTCCGTCAGAGAGATCACCCGCAGACCACGTGCACGGGCGATATCGACCGTTGCAAGGATGTCCGCTGTCTCACCCGAGTGCGAAATGGCAACGATGACGTCGTCCGGCTCCATGATGGCGGCGATCATCCGCATCGTGTGATTATCGCGCGGCGCGAGGCAGTTCATGCCAATGCGCAGAAACTTAAAACAGAGTCCTGCGCAATCATCCCCGAATAGCCCAGTCCGATGAACGCAATCCGCTGTGCCCCGATGAGAAGACGAGCACAGCGGTCAATCGTTTCATCCGTAATGATGTCCTGCGTCTTTTCGAGGGCGATCACGTTCGCCGAGGCAGCTTGCGCGCCGTCTCACGCGGTGTCTCCCCATTCCGGATATTCCACGATCGAGATAACGTCCCAGCTCTGCTCCCTCCGCAGCAAGTGCTGCCTTGAAATCGCTGAGACCCGCAAAGCCCATCTTCCGCACGAAGCGTGTGCAGGTCGCCTCTGCCGTGCCGCTCGCATGGGCGATCTCACGGATGGTCATGCGCGGGATATCCGTGAGATGAGCACGGATGCAGGCGATAATCTTGCGGTCGCCCTTCGAGACGCGAAAAGGGCAGATCATCAAGGCGGCTGAGTATCTTCATTGGATCACCTCATGCAGTTTTCCCTTTCATCAACAGATTTTTGAAAAAGAAAACGCTGCCCATGCAGAGCGGCGTTTTCCTCAGTCCCTTCGTTGGACGATCCGAAGGATGCGACAGAGCAAAGAGTGGCGTTCGTCACTTCACAAATAACCCGCGATAGAGACGCGGGCTGCGCACGCCGGGCTTCATCGCCGCTGATGGAAAAGAGTGCGCCGCGTGCGATGACGAGTGCCTCGCCGCATGGAGCAGGAAATGGCAGCTGTCCGACAGTGCGCCATGCGTCGGCCTTTGCACTGTAGACAAGGATTTCCCGATTCCAGTGATAGTCCTCTGGCGGCATGGTGAAGTAATGTGCGGAATGCGTCCTTTTCCTCCCCCTGCAGGGTGTTCAGATTCGATACCGCCCAGTCGTAGATCTCGCGATTGAAACCGCCGATGACGAGCATCTCGTCTGCATTGAGTCGCACAGCACGCGCACCGAGAAGCGATACGGGTGTACCGTTCACGTTCGGCGCGGCAGCACTCGTCCATGTCTGCGTCTTTGGATCGTAGGAATAGCCATCCGTGTACGCCACGTTTGCGCCGCCGCTGAATACGTAGAACCGCCCGTCGAGGAACTCCGCAACGGACTGCTCGCGTGCCTCGCCGGGGAGATCAGGCAGTGGTGAGCGCTCCTGTCTTGATGTCGTGAGGTATAGAATTTCTTGCTGAGCACGCCGTCCTGCTTACCGCCGCCGAGATACACGATATCCTTGTCATAGGCGGCGACACCGTTCTGCAGGGCAAAGGGCAGGGCGGGCCGCGTCTCTGTGCGGAGCTTGCCATTCGGCGCAGTGAGCCGTGTCACGGCACGCGCTCCCGACTCGTCCGTGCTCCCACCGAAATAGAGTACGCCGTCCGGTGTCGTTACGGATACACCGTATCCGACGGGGTACGGCATCTGTGCGTGATCGGTCTCGACGAGCCCCTGCCTCCGTGGCATGCAGGACGTGACGTCGGGATAGGTCACCTTCGCCCCGCCCTGTGAGCGGCCCACCATCGGGAAATTTCGCCCGCCGCCGACGATGATATGGTCGCCGAACGTTCCTGTACGAGACCCGCGACGCCGATGTTCTCCGCGTATCCTGCGGCGGGGGAGAGTGTGCCGACCGACTGCCACGCGATCGCAGGTGCACCGACCTCGGCGGGCGCGGCTGCAGCCGTGAGCGGGGCAGGGGCGATGAGTGCCGCGAGTGCGGCATGACGGAATGAGTGTCATATCATTTCCTCCTTTTGTATCGGGGCATAGGAAGCACGGATACACGCAGTCACATCATCTTGGTGCATATTTTTCACCCGCACTGCGCCTCGATCCTCCCCATAGCTTCGACGATGCGCCCGACCGATCTCTCTGACAGGAAGATCAACGCCAATCTGACGGACTTTATTTTATCAGTGATTCCTTAAAATATTTTCTATTTTCACAAGAAAATGATAGTATATTTGATGATAAAATTCAAATATTTTTCATATCGTTCATGCGTTCTTCGGAACTTTTCGTGCCGCGCCGTAATCGCGCCGTTCGTTTCGGTAACGATGATCCTCTTTTCCTCCGATTTCAGTGTGTCAGGGTGATCCGTGCGGTAGTGTGCCCCCTGCTTTCCCGTCGGAGCAGAGCTGCTGTCAGAACTGCCGTCGCTGTCCGCAGCTGAGCGGACAGTCGGAGGACTGCGGCGGCATCCGCTGCAGTGGTCGCGGGGGCATTACGCCCATTTCCTCCCGTGCGTCCGTGCAGAAGCGAATCGCCCGCGTCAGCCCATCCGCGCTGCGTGCGATCATGGCGTTCTCTGTCATCACGCTGCGGAGACGGCTGCGTATGGCGTGTGCATCGGGGATGCTGTGCGCGCGCAGGAGGATCTCATCGTCCGCAACCATTGTGCCGCGCGCTCCGTGGCGGCGGATTTGCCCGCGATCTCTCCGAACACCAGCCCGTTTGCACTGGACAGCCCGCCGATCCGATCCGCCCCGTGCATCCCGCCGGTCACTTCGCCGCAGGCATAAAGGCCGGGGACATCCGTTGCGGCATCGCTGTCGATCACGATGCCGCCGTTCGCTGCATGGGCGTACATCCCAATTCGCACGGGATCGTTCGGGGTCAGCCCCTTTTTCTCGTGCAGCCAGTCGAAATAGGTCGCGATAAACTCGGGCGGATTTTGCTTCATCTCGTCCGAATAGCTCACATACGCCCCGCCGCTTTTTCTCCGCGCGCGCAATGGCGAAGTCGACCGCGCGATCCGCGCCCGCAGCGGTAAACGGCCCGTGCGTGGATCGCTGCGCCAGCAGTGCGGCGCGGTTCGGCAGATGCGCCAAGATGTCGTTTCCGTCCGCGTCGCGAAGGTGGCAAAACGAAAGGTCTTTTCATTGAATACGGTCTTTGGCGCAGGAGAGGAAGCCTGGCATCATCTGCATGAACTCCATATTGATGAGCCGCGCCCCTGCCCGCAGTGCCAAGGCGTGCCCGTCCCTGTGACATCGGCGGTCGTGAGGCGGTTCTGAAACAGCCCGCTGTAGCCGCCCGTGGCGAGGGACGACCGCCTTGCTGCGAATGGCGAGGAGGCGGTTCTTCGCCACGAACACTGCACCACACGCGTCCGCTGCGCTGAACGAGTTCCAATGCCTCATGATGGGGGCAGAGCCGCACCCCGTATTCCGACAGCTCCTTTTTGGAAGACGGCACGCATACGGGCGGCTTCCAGACCATTCCAATTTCGCCGCTTGTGGTCAAAACAGGGGATAAACTCTTTTTCATCGGATTTTTTTCCGCCGTCCGCAGCCGGATGCCGCGTGCTTTCAGCGCGTTGATCGTGGGATTGATCTTGTGTACGAAGGTTTTGACGAGTGCGGGTGTCGTCATCCCCGCCCCGACCGCGCAATGCTTGCGGCAAGGTCGTCCTCGTCCGCCGCGTCCACAGGACCGATCAGCCCCAGTCCCCACGTCCCGGGAAAAAGCTGGAGCCGGAAAAAGATCTCCGTACTGCTCGTGAGCACGACGGCGCAGCCCTCTTTTGCCGCCGCAATCGCCGCACAGATCCCTGGCGATGCCCGCGCCGATCACCAGCACGTCACAGTGGTCTTGGGATGAAAACAATCATGTGGTCTTTCTCCTCATTAGGACAGAGTGCTCGGTCAGAGGGACGACACGCCCCCGCAGTTCGGCGTATGCTTTGCGTTTACACGAGGTCGACGCGCAGCACGCCGTCGATTGTACGAGACCCGCAACGCCGATGTCCTCCGCGTATCCTGTGGCGGGGGAGAGTGTGCCGACCGACTGCCACGCGATCGCCGGTGTGCCGACCTCGGCGGGTGCGGCCGCAGCCGTAAGCGGTGCAAGCGCAATGAGTGCCGCGATCGCAGAGTGATGCCATGAGAGGTTCATATTGTTTTCTCCTTTGTGACTGTAATCTGACCCCCAAAAGCAGCTTGATTGTTTCGGCTTTTGGGGGTCATATTCTCCACAATATATGGGTTCCTATGGAAGCACTGACACGCTCAGATTTCCATGCTCCTGAAGGAAGTGGTAGAGTGCGCCGAGCATACCCGCGTCGTTCTGTGGCGGCGAATGCAATGGTGGTTGCCTCGTAGACGATGGGTGGGAGGCGATCGCGCAGTGCCTCCTCCAGGGGCGGGCGCAGTACCTCCTCCTGCGCCATGATCCCGCCGCCGAGCACGATGCGCTCCGGATTCACGACACAGACAACGTTCGTGATGGCATCCGCAAAGGGAGCCGATGAGCAGTGCCACCTCTCCTGCGCCGCAGGATCGCCCTGGCGAGGAGGTCAAAGACGAAATGTCCATCAATACTGCCTGCAGGAAGCCCATTTGCGCAGCAGACGGCAGAAACGAGCTCCGCTGCCGAGCAGCGCCTCACGGAGGCGTCCGCCCGGCACGCGCATATAGGGCGATCTCGCCTGCACTGCGCGAAACGCCATGTACAACGCGTCCATCCATAATGAGGCAGCCGCCAATACTCGTGCCAATGGTCATGGCAAAGAGTGAGGATGCACCGCGCCCTGCCCCCTTCCACAGCTCACCGAGCGCGGCGCAGTTGACGTCGTTCTCAACAGAGGCCGGAGATCAAAGTTCTCGCGCATGATGGCTTTCCAGTTGACCCCACGATACTGTGGAATAGATTCCTCCAGTGCATAGACAATCTCCCCCGTCGTGGGATCTGACCATCCCTGCCGTAGAGATGGCGACACCACGCACATCGTATGCCCCGCATGTCTCACGAACGAGGTCCGAGACCTTGCGCACGATGCCGGGACCGCCATACGTCTTCGCCTCGGTGGGGAGGGTGCCATGCACAGCGAACTCGCCCGCCACATCCATGACGCCGTATTTGATATCTGTCCCACCGATGTCAATGCAGATATACAAAGTCTGTTCCTCCCAAGATTACACGTGAACCTTAAAGATGCCCTTTTTCAGCGGCGCCGGTGCATCCACTTTCACCCCCGAGCGATGCACATCCTCGGGGAAGCATACGAGGAAATCCCCAGGCCGCATGATGGTGGTCTGTGTGACGGCACCATCGGCGGGCACATAGTCCTTGTCCGCCTCGTAGGGATGTGTCTCCATGCGCTCGATGAGACTGACGTCGATCTTCTCCGTCCCCTCAGCAAGGACGTGGATGTCGATGTAGGCGCGATGCGCCTCTCAGATCTTTCGCTGCGCTCCCCCGTCGTATAGTGCGCAATGTTGACGTAAACATCGTCACCCGCGATATCGCAGCGCCCTGTCGGAAGTGCGCCGAGGTCATGCGTCCGCGCAAAGTCAAGTGCCTGCCGAATGTGCGGCGGGAGGAAAGAATAGGTATCCTCATGATAGATGCTGCCGTAGATCATAGGAACCTCCTGAAGCTTTTTCCCTATTGTATCGGTCCCGCGTGTGCCGAGCAACTGTACGGACAAAGATCGGCCGACAACTTCGTTCGATGACGCATTCCGCGCCTCATTTTTCTCCACGTCAAAAACCGTTGTCTCCGCAGGTGCCTCACTATTATGCAATCGCCTCGGTAAACCGCCGCGCAATCAGCTGCGGGCGTGTGATGGCAGAGCCAACAATCGCACCGAAGACACCGGTCTGCATCGCCTGTACCAGTTCCTCCGGCGTGTTGATGCGCCCCTCCGCAAAGACAGGCACGGGCGCATCCTTTGCAAGGCGTCGCATCAGCTCGAAGTCCGGCCCCGCGATTTGCGGACTATACGGTGTATAGCCCTGACATCGTGGTCGAGATCGCATCCGCACCGAGCTCCGCTGCCTTCATGCCTCCTCATAGGTCGAAATATCGGCAAGCACAAGACGATGCGCCGCATGAATCCGCTCAATGAGGTCGCGCACATCCGTCTCCTGTGGACGCTCGCGCGCCGTCATATCGAGGGCGATCATCTCACATCCCGTCCCGATCAGTGCCTCTACCTCACGCATCGTCGGTGTGATATAGATCTCAGAGTCCGCATAGTTCTGCTTGATGAGACCAATCACGGGCAGCTGTGTGACGGCACGGATCTCATCGATGTCCGCCACACTCTGCGCGCGAATGCCGACCGCGCCCCTCCTTTGCCGCGCGTGCCATCCGTCCCATGATGAACGGGCGAAGAGCGGTTCATCCGCGAGTGCCTGACAGGAAATAATGAGTTTTCCCTTGACCTTATCAAAGAAATCCATCCTAAAGCCCCCAAATTTATTCTTATTTATAATAATTGTTTATATATTATTTTATATTGTTCTAAAAAGAAAAAATACGAAAAATATTTTTCAGCCATAGGAGATATATTTCCGTATTTTTCACAAGCTATATTCGTCAGAGGTTCAACTGTTCCTCAACTTCATTTTTAATTACAGTTACCTGCGGTCCATAAATGACCTGGACACCATTCCCACTCGCGAGCAATCCACGGCTGCCGGATCTCCTTGAGCAAACGTTCGCTGATCTTGCCGGCATCCTTCACAGTTACACGAAGGCGCGTTGCACAGCAGTCAAGTTCCTCGATATTATCTCTGCCGCCAAGTCCCTCGATCACGAGATCGGCACGATAATGATCCGACGCACTCTCCATGACGGCGGGTGCTTCCTGCGACTCCGTCTCATCCTCACGTCCGAGCGTTTTGAAATCGAATTTCAGAATGAGATACTTAAAGGAGAAATAGTAGAGGAAGAACCAGGGGATACCGACCATCGGGATGTAGAGCCAGTTTGTCTTTGCATCGCCCTGCAGCACACCGAACAGAATGAGATCGATACAACCACCCGAGAACGTCTGCCCAACCGTAATCTGCAGAATATGTGCAATCATAAAAGCGCAGCCGTCAAAGAACGCATGCAGCACGTAGAGTGCTGGTGCAACGAAGAGGAAGGAGAACTCAATCGGCTCCGTTATACCGGTCATAAAGGAAGTCAGCGCTGCAGAGAAAAGGAGACCGCCGACGACCTTCTTGTTCTCCGGCTTTGCCGTCTGATACATGGCAAGACATGCGCGATAAGTCCGAACATCATCGTGATGAAGCGTCCCGACATAAAACGTGAGATGCCGATATAATAGTGCTGCGTATTCGGATCGCCAAGCTGGGCGAAAAAGATGCGCTGTGTCCCCTCGACGAGCTGCCCGTTGATGATCTCAGAGCCGCCGAGTGCCGTCGTCCAGAACGGCAGATAGAAGATATGGTGCAGCCCGAACGGACCGAGCATACGCAGTACAAATCCATAGATCAGTGTGCCGATGTAGCCCGTTGCATCAACAATACCGCCAAGCCCAAAGATCAGTTGCTGAAAAATGCGGCCATATAAAAGAACATGATACAGCCAAGAAAAATCGAGGAAAAAGAGCAGATGATCGGAACAAAACGTGATCCGCCAAAGAAGCCAAGGAAGGGCGGAAGCTCGATCTTATTGAAGCGCTTATGCAGGAGATATGTCATAAGACCGACCACAACACCGCCGAAAACGCCTGTCTCCAAGGTCTGAATACCGAGACTCATTCCTGTCCGACACTTGCAAGATTCTCTTTCGCAAGCGTCCCCGTAATGATAAGGAGTGCATTGATGGTCGCGTTCATCACAAGAAGTGCGAGCACAGAGGCAAGACCTGCCGTTCCCTTATCGCTGCGCGCAAGTCCGACGGCGATGCCGACAGCAAAGAGAATAGAGAGGTTCGCAAAGACGATGCTGCCTGCGGATGCCATGATCGTGAAGATATTCTGCAGCCAACCAATATCGAGGAATGGATACGCCTTGACCGAATTTGGATTCGACAGTGCGCCACCAATGCCGAGCAGAAGACCTGCGGCAGGGCGGTACAGCGATCGGCAGCATAAAAGGATTTCCCGAACCGCTGTGCTTTGGCAAAGAACGAACTCTCGCCGCTTTGTTTGTCCGAATAAACTCATAAAAATACCTCCTCATAAAATAACATTTTATGGAACAAAACAATTTATGCCGCCAACAATCGTGCATCGTATGCGGAACTGCTCGTCGAAGATCGCAATATCGGCATATTTTCCGACCGTGAGCGAGCCGAGTCGGTCATAGACACCGAGTTCCTCGGCCGGGGTGCGCGTCGCCATCTCCACGACGGTAGGGATGGACGCCCCCGTATTCTCACGAAAAATCGAAAGTCCGTGATTCAGGGCAGAGTACACTGCCCGCAATCGTTCCGTCCACGAGTGTCGCAAGCGTCCCTTTGACGAATACCTTCTGTCCGCCGAGCTCCGAGACACCGTCGCCGAGCCCGCAGGCGCGCAGGAGTCCGTGATAGGGATAGTGCGCGCCGCGCTTCGCCGCGTAGATGATGCGCTGCATGGCGGGATGGACATGGACGTTATCGACGATCAGCTCGCAGTTTGCATCGCTGTCGAGCGCCGCACCGAGAACACCGGGATGGCGATGATTCAGCCCCGTCATGGCGTTGCAGAGATGCGTGATATGACCTGCACCACAGCGAATCGCGGCGCGCGCCGTATCGTAGTCCGCCGCCGTATGGCCAAGCGAGACGATGATGCCGTGCGTTCGGCACTGCGCAATAAAGTCCTCCTCCGTCAGCATCTCAGGCGCGATCGTGATGATCTTGATGACATCCGCATAGGGGTGCGATCTTCGCGAATGCGGGCGGCAGGATGTACTGCTCATCCTGTGCCCCTTTTTGGCGGGACTGATGAAGGGGCCCCTCCATGTGTGCACCGAGGACGCGCGCCCCCGTGCCATCGGCATTCATCGCGCGGCGGATACGCACAAGTGCGCGCTCTACGACATCAAAGGCACAAGTCATCGTGGTCGGCAGGGAAGGAGGTAACACCCGTCCGCGCCTGAAATGCGGCGATGCGGCGGAGGGCATCTGCGTCCTCATCCATTGTATCCGCGCCGTCACATCCGTGAATGTGGACGTTCAGAAATCCGGGAGCAACTACGCACCCTGCCGCATCAATCACCGTTTCGGCATCTGCCGCATGAAACTCTGCCGCCGGCAGGATGTTCGTGATGCGTTCATCATAGCAGAGGACAAGACCCTCCTGCGCGGTAAAATGTCCGTCCGCGCTCGGCAGGATGAGAACGCCGTTTTGGATGGCTCTCATTTCGTATCACTCGATTCCCGCAGCAGCGCGCCCGCCTCACGGTCAACGATGAGTGTGACCTGCGGATGCAGCTGGAGGATGGAGGCGGGGACGCGCGGCGTAATCGTGCCGCATACCGCATCGCGCACCGCCTCTGCCTTCTCTGCGCCGCTCGCCATGAGGACGATATGGCGTGCATGAAAGATCGTGCCGATGCCCATGCTCATTGCCTCACGCGGCACCTCATCAGGAGAGGAGAAGAAGCGTGAATTTGCCTCGATGGTGCTCTCCTTGAGCACCACCTTGTGCGTCGTCCGTGCGAACGCATCACTCGGCTCGTTGAAACCGATGTGCGCGTTGCGCCCGATTCCGAGAAGCTGCATATCGATGCCGCCCGCTGCCGCAATCGCTGCCTCGTAGCGCGCTGCCTCGGCGTCTGCGTCCTTTGCCATTCCATTTGGGAAGAAGATGTGATCCTTCCGTATATTCACATGGTCAAAGAGATTTTCGTGCATAAAGCGATGATAGCTCTGCGGATCGCCCTCAGGCAGACCGACATACTCGTCCAGATTGAACGACGTTGCCTCGGAGAAATCCAGTCCCACAGCCTCATGCAGCCAAACCAGATTCTGATAGAGCTCGACCGGCGTACTGCCTGTGGTAAGTCCCAGAACCGAGTCCGGTTTGACCCAGAGCTGCCCCGCAAGGATCTTCGCCGCCTCCTTACTCATATTCTGATAGGTGTCGGTATAAATGATACGCAATGCAATTCTCCTTTCGATAAAACTCGTCTGAAATCTCCTACAATATAACATAATCTGAGATATTTTTCAATTATTTTTCATAAAAATAATTGAAAAATATCTATTTATCGTTGATAAAAAGAAAAATATTTTCGTTTTCATGGGATAAAACATATTGTGATCGACGATTCTGCCGATTTTATCAGCAGTTCTTTAAGAAAACAACGATAAAAAGAAGAACGATCATGCGAGGGGCTGCATCCTCCTCATATCATCGTCCTTCTTTTATATTCATCCCGCCGTTTTGTGATCCCTCAGTGAAAAGATATCACCTCATACCTGCACGCGCCGACTGCCGTCCGCTGACGTCCTAAACTGTGCCGGGTTCAGTCCCTGCAGGAGGTCAATGACCTTCTCGCTCTCCGCATCGAGCCGCGCGATCTCCGTACGGTAGTCTACGATCTCTGCGATCACCCCTGCGGAGCATCTGCGTCCCCTCCTCCTCCTGTTTCTGATACTCCTCCGTAATGCGCGCATGGATGCTGTCCATGCGTTTCTTCGCCTTGATGTACGCGTTAAAGATCACCGCGCCGGCGGCGATGCCGAGTGCCGTCCAGTATACCTCCCCACCGTAGAGACCGAGCAGCACGGGAAGGAGCCATATCCATCGGAAGAGCTTTTCCTGTGAGGACAGCTCATAGGGACGCATGCGGATCATGCGCTTAACGTCATTCCACGTGACAAATAACCGCAGCAGTTTTTTTCCTCATTGGAGCCGTCTTCCGTCTCGTTATCAAATGCAAGAATCCTAAATTTGATGGTCTGCGGGATGGCGGCGCGGTTCTCCGCGACAATATCACGAAAGGCGGAAAGAATCGAATCACGCCCAGGGCAAGCGCCATTTTCTGCAGCGCGGGGCTCGCCTGCATCTCCTGCGGGTGCATTGCCGCATCCGACAGGAGCTGCATAAAGTCGCGCCGCTCGTCGAATGCCTTTACCTTCTCCGCCAAAATGCTGCGCGCACGATCCTCCCCTGCCGCCCTCATGGATGACCAGCTTCTCGAGGATCGACTCCATGTGCAGCGGCTTCTCCGCCGCATCGAAATCGGCGACCAGACGCTCCAGGATGCTGTCCAGCTGCTGCCTTAGCGTGCGGGGCGGCGCCGTCTGCGTGACGATCTGCTGAAAATGTGTGCTGAGTTTCTCATAGAGACGCGCACACGAGCGTATGCTCCAGCGCCTCCGACACCGATCTGTCGGTGTGCACCCTCAGATAGGGAAAACTGCCCTCTGCGGGCGGAGCGGGACACATCGCCTTCATCGCCTCATACCAGCGTTTTTCCCGTGCAGCGGCAAAGCTATATACCCGGCTGAACCGATCGATCCAGCCGTCGATCCGGCGGCGAATGAGCCCGTCTGCATCGCGGCCGAGAGGCCTGACACATAGGCATCAATGACAATGGCCGCCTTGCGGTCGAGCGCCCCACCATCCAGTCCGGCAAAGTAGCGCTGCAGCCAGTGCAGGCTCGCCTCTTTTCGTCCGAAACGGCGGCAGACGAGTGCAAAAAGAGCGACGTTCTCTCATCGTCACGATGGAGTGCCTCTGCGCACGCGCGGTTTGCAACCTCCTCCTCGTCGCTGATCCACGCCGCGAGCGCAACGAGCGCAGGGTGCCAGCCAGTAGCCGGGCGCACGGACGCATGAGCTCCTCTGCCACCGCACGCAGCGTGTCCCGCCGCACGACCGCGAGATCATTCACCTCCAGAATGCCGCGTGCCATGCGGCGGATCTCCGCATAGTGGCCGAATCGATGCTCGATCTCCTGTCGCAGCTTCACCAGACGGATCTCCGCGAGCTGGATGCGATTCGTCCGCTCCTGCTTTGCCGCATAGGCATGAAAATCCTGCGTCAGCGTCTCCACGTCCCCACGCAGGTCATCGACACTGCGCCCGACGGCATGGATCTCCGAGTGTGCCGCACCGACAAAATCACCGAGCGCATCCAGACGATCCTCCAGACCGGACAGATCCGGCTCGATGTATATGGTATCGCTCATCCTCTATCTCCATATTTTGCGTTATTATTTATTATTATTACTTTTATTATTTTTATGGACATCGTGATACAGAAAATAGTATAGCATAGGCACACGCATGGGACAAGAAAATCGATCGGATGCAAAAACTAAGGAATCGCTATCCGCAGCGCATGCCGCGCGGGGACGATGAGTACGCAGTCCGCCGCACGGAGCATAGAGGCGCTACGCGCATCAGAGGCGACAGACAGAGCGCCATGACATCCACCACAGCATCAAAGCCCGCAAGATCCCCTTCGTCAGATCCAGAATGTCCTTCTGCACAAAATGCTTCGCCGCACTCTGATTCTCATGACGTGCAAACGCCGTAACCTCATGTCCGCGTGCCACAAGCTCCTCAATAATCGCACGGCTCGCCTTTCCATTGGATGCCACAACTGCAATTTTCATCATAAATTCCTACATTTGATTTGTATTTTTGTAATTTCGTTTATTACACTAATACCATAATACAGATAAAATAGAATTTAAATAGGTACAATATATTTTTACCGACCTCTCTGCATCGACGCAAAAACGTCATTGAAAAAAGAACGAAGCGTGTGCTATCATAAAGATAAGAAGAGAAGGAAATGGAAAGTGCTCCGGCACGGGCGCAAAAGCCGCATTCCGCCGTTTCGTCTTTCCAAAAACGGTGCAGCCTGCACCGCACGAGGGACAGCGCCGATGGCTCCCCCACTTTTTCGGGGCAGAGTTCATCCGCAGACGCAAAAACGGCGCAAAAAAAGCGCGTCTTTCCAAAATGCCTTCTCAGCCCGCGCGGGACAAGGGCTGCGGGACACAGTGTCTCGACACACAATGCTGCGTGCGGCATTGAAACAGCGAATCTCGTTGCCGAGGTCAACTCCGTTGTCCGTCTCGACACACACATGCTGCGTGCGGCATTGAAACTCCCAAAGCTAGAAGCATCCTGAATGCGGCGGCGGTGTCTCGACACACACATGCTGCGTGTGGCATTGAAACGCCGTTGATGTAATCTGCGAGGATAGCCTCAGTGTTGTCTCGACACACACAATGCTGCGTGCGGCATTGAAACCAACAACCCTTCCATATTCAATGGCAAGGCTGTTTTGTCTCGACACACAATGCTGCGTGCGGCATTGAAACAAATCTCTACGAAGCATAGTGATGAGGACATTGTGGTCTCGACACACACAATGCTGCGTGCGGCATTGAAACAGGAATAATGTCACTCTTCGGAATTGTACCGAGAAGGTCTCGACACACACAATGCTGCGTGCGGCATTGAAAACATACGGGACTCGAACAGCGCAAAGCGCTTCATCATCGTCTCGACACACACAATGCTGCGTGCGGCATTGAAACATCTCAGGGTAATTGCCCCCGCGCTGTACCGAATAAGTCTCGACACACAATGCTGCGTGCGGCATTGACAGCAAAACGGCTCTGCGTGTCCTTTCGGTCACACAGAGCCGTTTTCAGTGCTAAAAAGCGCACAGCAATCTTGACGATGCGGCGCACGGATGTTAGAATAGAGATACAAAAGGGCACTGCCGGATAGACGGCTGCCCCTCATTTTTGGCAGAGAACCCCGCCTACAGTTTGGATGCATGAGGCGGGGTTTTCTCTTTTATCGTTTAACCGACATGATCAGCACGGTGAACACAACGAGAAATGTAAAGAAGCACTGATAAATTCAGCACTACCATCTTAAGGAAGCACTGATAAATTCAGCACTACCATCTTGACGCATCTTTTTCGCCCTGCACTTCGGCGGAAAATACTCCACATAGCCTTTGCTATGCGTCCGGTTTTCCACCTGTTCGGACAAAAATCTACGCCAATCTGAGAGACTATTTTATCAGCGATCCCTAGAAATACTACAGACAAAATAGAATTTCAATAGATACAATATATTTTTTGAAAAATTGCACGATCACAGAAACACGTATATGGCATATAAAATCCCCTGATGCTATGCTGCATCAAGGGGATTTGCTGATCGGAGTCAGATGCTCCGCATGGTGGAGATGCGCTGCGCGCCATCCACATCCTCAAAGGCGATGATGAGATCCTGCGTAAATGTGCCTGATGCGTGACCCGTGCCACTCGTACGGCGTCTGATTCCAGCACAGGAATCCCTCGACTAGGAGGCGGTGATCCACATCGAACTGCTGGATACACTGTGACACCGTCGAAATAAAAACGTGGAAAATCAACGGGATCAAAGACCGCATCCGGCACATCCGACAGGCCGACGAAGAATGCTCCGCCGTTATGCGGGCAGCGATAGTAGGCGTATCCGTCCGCCAGTCCACAGGTGACGATGGAGAGGTTGTGCCCGTTATAGGTATCGTTCAGGTCGAATTCGTCCGTCGTCAGTGCTTCGATCTGCTGTGCTGCACCGAACTCCTCGTCTCACGCGCGAGGCGGATGATCTTTCGGAGAAATCATTGATGTTCTCCCAGCCCCAGAGCCATGTGCCGCTCGATGCAGACTCGCTGCCGATGAACTGGAGCGGGTATTCGCGCGTGCCGAAACTGATCACGCCGCGCTCCAGATCGACGTTCCAGTCCTCGTTTTTCACCACATACTCAGCACAGGCTTGCTGAACGCTGATCATCTTGCCGAGGCAGGCCGAAAAAGAGCCGTCCAGTCTCCGTGCGGCACAGCGAGTTGGTCGAGAAATTGCTTCATCGTAGTTCCTCCATATAGATCATAAAATACATCAAAAGAATACAACGTATGTAAATCCTTGACGGCGTTATGTGCAGATGATAGAATAGAGATACAAAAAGGGCACTGCCTAGCGGTCGCCCCCATAATGAGCGAGATTTCCCCGCCAGGGTTTTGGTAGACGCAAGGCGGGGTTTTCTCTTTTATCGTTTCACCGATATAATCAGCACGGTAAACACAACGACGAATGTCAAAAACTCGTAGGTTCCCATACCAATCGCCCCCTTTCCGGGGGCAAGATTCGACCGCCCTTTTCGACAGTGCTTGTGCTAGTATAGCACAGGAACATACGTATGACAGCAGAATTCCTTGACACAGATGGCGTCGAGGGATTTTTCATATCGATTTCTAACTCAAATATCCAGATTTTCGTACGAGTTTCGCGTTCTCCTCGATGAACTGGCGGCGCGGCTCGACCTTGTCACCCATGAGGATGGTGAAGAGCTCGTCTGCCGCCTCGGCGTCCTCTGCGCCGACCTGCAGCATGGTGCGCCCCTCGGGGTTCATGGTCGTTTCCCAGAGCTGCTCGGGGTTCATCTCGCCGAGTCCCTTGTAGCGCTGGATGGTCACGCCGTCGCGCCCGATCTCGTCGAGCTTTTTCGCCTGCTCATCGTCGGAGTAGGTGTAGAAATGCTTCTTGTCCTTGCGGATCTGATAGAGCGGCGGCTGTGCGATGTAGACGTGCCCGTGGTCGACGAGCGGCTTCGTGAGCGATAGAAGAACGTGAGGAGCAGCGTGCGGATGTGCGCGCCGTCCACGTCTGCATCGGTCATAATGATGATCTTGCTGTAGCGGCGCTTCGCGAGGTCAAACTCCTCGCCGATGCCCGTGCCGAACGCCGTGATCATCGTGCGGATCTCGGCATTGGCAAAGATCTTGTCGAGGCGTGCCTTCTCCACGTTGAGGATCTTGCCGCGCAGCGGGAGGATCGCCTGGAACCTTCGGTCGCGTCCCTGTTTTGCCGAGCCCCCTGCCGAGTCGCCCTCGACGATGTAGATCTCGCACTGGTCGGGATCCTTGACGGAGCAGTCTGCAAGCTTGCCGGGGAGGCTGGAGACCTCGAGCGCGTTCTTGCGGCGCGTCAGCTCACGTGCCTTGCGTGCCGCCTCGCGGGCGCACGACGCCATAGAGTGCCTTGTCGAGCACCTTTTTCGTGACGGCGGGGTTCTCCTCGAAGTACTCCGTCAGTCCCTCGGTGACGATGGGTCGACGATGCCGCGCACCTCGGAGTTGCCGAGTTTCGTCTTGGTCTGCCCTCGAACTGCGGCTCGCGCACCTTGAGGCTGATGACGGCGGTCAGTCCTCGCGCACGTCCTCGCCTCGAGAGGTTGCCGTCGCTGTCCTTCAGCACAGTCCCAGTCGGCGCGCAAAGTCATTTGCCGCGCGCGTGAAAGGGCGATCTTGAAGCCCGCGAGATGCTGCCGCCCTCCTCGGTGTTGATGTTATTGACAAAGCTGTAGATATTTTCCTGATAGCTGTCGTTGTACTGCATGGCGATCTCAACGACGGTGTCGTCCTTCACGCCGTTGAAGTAGATCGGCTCCTCGTTAATCGTCTCCTTTTGCGGTTGAGGTGGGAGACAAAGGGCGGATGCCGCCGTCAAAGTGGAAGGTCTCGCTGCGCACCTCATCGCCGCGCTCGTCGGTGAGGGTGATCAGGATGCCGTGGTTGAGGAAGGCGAGCTCGCGCAGGCGATGCTTCAGCGTGTCAAAGCTGTAGGTCGTAACGGTGAAGATCTCGGGGTCGGGGACGAAGTGGACGCGTGCCCGTTGTATCGGACGTGCCGATCTCGTGCAGCGGTCGTGGTGACACCGCGCGAAAAGGAGATCGCAAAGATTTTTCCCGTCACGGCGCACCTCGACGTCCATCTCCGTGGAGAGGGCGTTGACGACGGAACGCCGACGCCGTGCAGACCGCCCGAGACCCTTATAGCCGTCGCCGCCGAATTTGCCGCCCGCATGGAGGACGGTCAGAACGACTTCGACAGCGGGCATGCCGCTCTCGTGCATATCGACGGGGATGCCGCGTCCGTTGTCCGTGACGGTGATGCTGTTGTCCTTGTGTATCGTGACGCCGACCGTGTCGCAGTAGCCCGCGAGCGCCTCGTCGATGGAGTTGTCGACGACCTCAGAGACGAGATGATGCAGGCCGCGCTCGGAGGTCGAGCCGATATACATGCCGGGACGTTTGCGCACCGCCTCTAGGGCCCTCCAGTACTGGATCTGTCCCGCGCCATAGTCCGCGTCGACGGCGGTCACCTCATCGCCCATCTCCTCCTCCGAGATCGCAATGCCCGTAAGATCGGGCGCGTCTCGCCATCTCGGCGGCTTTGCCTCCTCAGGGGTCAGCGGACGGATCTCCGCCTGCTCGTCCGTTATTTCATTTTGGTTCTTTTTGCTTTTGCCATTATGTCCTCCTTGGGGTATTGAACTTCTTATTTAGGGAATTTCAGAGATTTTACGCGAATGATCTCATAGTTATTTTCTTTCAGGATATGGGCGCAAACCTCCCTAAGAATTGGGATGTTCTGTTCAATCGTATCCCAAAACAATTTCAAAAATCAAGCTATGGTCGTAATCGTACGCGAACTAAGTTTCTCATTTTTCTTAATATCTTTCCATGGAATTTCAGGAACTTTCTCAAGAAAAATCTGACGAGATTTTTACAACCTCCGATGGTCTGAATCAACATAGAGCAAGAACTATGATATGCATAGTTTTCTATGAATTCTTTTTGATTTTCCAAAGAGACGAGAAATTTCGATAATCTCATCCTAATGCTTTACGATAATTTGCAGGATCTGCGCATCCTTCTCGCTGACGATCATAAAGAAGTATCTCCTCCCTTTCGACGTATTTCTTGAAGATTTTATTCTCCTCGGGGAGTCTCGTAATCAGATCAATTTCTTTGCCCAGGGCTTCTTCGAGGTCTGCATAAATACCACCGAGCCCAAACAGCCCTATCCCCTTAGGAACTTCCATATGAACGTCCACATCGCTGTCCTCACGCGCCTCGCCGCGTGCATATGAGCCGAAGAGCCATACCTTTTTCAATTTTTGTATTTCTCGCAGATGGGGCGGATTTTATCACGGATTTTCATCAATACTGAGAATCATGCGGGTGTCACCCCTACGATTTCTTCGCCTTGCGTTTTTCATCTCTTCCCAGAACTCACGTGTGGTGATGAGCTCGTTGCGCAGTTCCCAGAAGGTGCTCTGTATCTTCTTCGGTGTGACCTCTCCGGGCGGCAGGCCGCGGTGCAGCATGGTGAGGAGACGCGCATTCTCGCTGTCCTGCGCCGTGTACTCCGTGCGTCCTGCGATGCTGCGGATGAGGTCGGCGCGCTCACTGCCGACCATGAGCGCATCTGCCACGGGGATGCGCCGCGTGATGTCCGCGAGCTTTTGCCCACGGCTCACGCCGTAGGATGGCACGCACCTCGCGCCGCACGCTGCGCTCCTCGCTGCGGTGGCGGTCCATGCAGACACCGCTGGTGAGCCGCCCGCAGACGGGGCACGGGGTGAGTCCGCGCGCTTCGCTTTAGATGGCGTGCCTTGCGCGTCGTCAGATAGGCGCGCTCGATGTGTGTCGCAGGTCGCTGTCCTCAATCCGGGCGGCGAGCGACGCCCCGCGCGCGATCTCGCGTCGACAGTCCGTCTGTGAGCGCACGCCGATAGGCGGCAGGTGTCTCCGCTGCGGCATCGTCTGGCATCTGCAGAGCAGGGCGCATCGTCCGTGCAAAAGGCGATCTCCGTCACCATGCGTCCACCCGCGTAGTTGTTGACGCGCTGGACGATCTCAGGGCGCACTCATGCGCATCTCGTTCTTCCAGACCGCATCGGGCGCATGAGAAATAGCTCTGTCGCGCACCGCGACGGCACGCGGCGTGCGACCATCTCGCCCTATGATATCCGCCCAGTGGGAGGGTCGTGTGCGTGATGTAGTCGCGCTCAAAGGAGGACCGAGGGCGACGAATCGCGGCGCGCACATCGTCGCCCGCACCCGCCGTGCCAAGTGTTGTACGCACGTCTCTTCCTCCTCTGTTTTCAATCCCGCATCAATACATCGGATTGCATCCCATACGTCCATGGCGCCCCCTACACCGCTTGCGCGTTCCCCTCCCCCATATTGTATGGGGAGGCTAAGGCAACACGGGTACATTCCGCGCTGCATGACAGGGACTGTTTTAATTCTCCCGCACCATCCCCGCCTCCACGTACCGATACGTCCCCATACGCTCTGCGGGGAAATACGCCGCATCGGTCGCCGTGATAAAGGTCTGGATGTGCTCGTGTCGGATGAAGTCGAGGAGGGCGCGGCGGCGGTCGGCATCGAGCTCACTCATCACATCATCGAGGAGGAGGATCGGCGCCTCGCCGATATTCTCCTGCAGGTAAAGAGCTCCGCGAGCTTCAGCGCGAGCGCGCCCGTACGCTGCTGTCCCTGCGAGCCATAGCTCCTGAGACTCATGCCGCCGACGCGCAGGACGAGATCGTCGAGATGCGGCCCGACGCCCGTCGCTGCCCGCGCAATATCGCGCGCACGCCCCTCGCATAGCATCTTATTATACCACATGGAGTGACTCTGTGCATGTCGTCTTCAGCAAAGTCCTCCGCCCCGCGCCTGCGATCTCATAGGCGAGCGCGAGCTCTTCCCCGGCCGCGAGTACCGCCCTGCACGCGCGCGGAGAGCACTGAGCTGCGCGACTGCCGCGATGCGGCGCGTCACGATGCTGGCGGCACTTTTTGCGAGCTGCGCATCCCACGGCGGGAGATCGTCCGGCGCGGCGAGACGCTCGCGGATATCCTTCAGCACGGCGTTGCGCTGCTTCAGGATGCGCGCTAGCGAAGCTCGCCGTAGTAGGCGGGACTCGCCTGCGAGGCTCCGCATCGAGATAGCGTCGGCGGAGCGCCGGCGCCCCCTTGACGAGAAAGAGATCCTCGGGGAAAAGAGCACCATCGGCGGGATGCCGACGAGGTCGCGCTGGCGCAGGCTCTCCCCGCGTAGGTGATGCGCCGCCGCGCCCGCGTGCAAAGGTAAAGGAGAGCTCGCCCGGCACATCGTGCCGCCGAAATGAAAGCCCGATATACGCGCCGTCTGCCCTCTACGCGAATGAGCCCGCATCGCTCGATGCGATGGGAGCGTCCAAAAGGCGGCGTAGTAGAGCGCCTCGATGATATTCGTCTTGCCCTGTGCATTCGCGCCGAGAAAGATCTGCACCCCGGGGTCGAACGCGAGTACAGCGTCTCATAGCTGCGATAGCTGCGCAGCGTCAGCTCTGTGATCTGCATTGTTACACGCGCACGACGCGGTATGTATCACTGCCATTGATCGTAATGACATCACCATGGACGAGCTTACGTCGCCGTGCCGTCTCTGGCACATCGTTGCGCAGGATCATGCCCTCCGCGAGGAGTGCCTTGACCTCGCCGCCGCTCGCCACGGCCCCCGCCAGTTTCAGAAACTGATCCAGCTGGATCGTATCGGTATGAATCGCGATATCCATCACGTCAGTGCGTCCTCACGGGCGTTACCACAGATATAGTTCGGATCGGCCTCCTCGCGGATCGTGATCGGCGGAGGTTGACCCCTGCTCGTTCGAGCCCTGCAGAGAGGATACGTATCGCTGTCGAGCGACTTCATCGCATCCATCAGATAGGAGGCGTTGAACGCGATCGTCACATCATCGCCCTCGACCCTGCGCCGCAATCGTCTCCTCCGCCTCACCGATCTCAGGGCTGTTCGAGGAGATGCACATCATCCCGTCCGCAAAGCGCAGCTTGACGATATTGTACTGATCCGTACGCGCAATGAGCGAGGCGCGGTCGACGGCAGCGGAAAAATGCCGCGACATCGAGCGTTACCTTCGTGCGGATATTCGCATCCTGCGGAATGACGCGGCGATAGTCGGGGAATGCGCCCTCACTGAGCCGCGAGGTCATATAGATGTTGTCGAACGATACACTGATCTGATTATAGGAACACGACACATGGACATCAGACGGTACATCGCTGTTCATTGTCCGTGTCATTTCCTCTAAAAAGCGTGCGGGGATGATGACGCGGATCTGTCCTGCCTCCTCCTCGAGCTGCTCGCTCTTGACCGCGAGACGATGGACGTTCGTCGCCGCGAACGTGACCTCGCGTCCCTCGACCTCGAGCTGGCAGCCCGTGAAGATCGGACGGCGGTCGCGCTGCTCCTCCTTGAGACAGGCAAAGGCAGATTTCTTGACGAGACGTGCAAGAACACGATCTTTGATGGTAAACTGCAGCGTCCCGTCCATACGTTGAAGTACGGGAAAGTCCGTGACCTCCATCGTGCGCAGGGTGAATCGTACCGTACCCGAGCGGATCTCGGCGAGCCCGTCAGAGCTCTCCGTATTGATCGAGACCTCCTCAGCGGGCAGCTTGCGTGCGAACTCCGTGAGATACTTTCCGGGGAGAACTGCGGTGCCGGTTCCGTGGATCTCGGCGGGAATGGTGACGATAAAGCCCAGCTCATAGTTTGTGGTCTGGAGTTCGAGGTGTCCTTCTCTGGCGTTCATATAGACACCAGAGAGAATCGGGGTCTGCGGCTTGGTCGAGAGCCCTTTGTTGACGATTTGCAGCGCGGCGATCAGGTCGCTCTTGGGCAGGGGTGATGTTCATGATGAGTCCTTTCGCTTTCTGTGCGGCGTGAGGTTTTTCGATTGCCACGTGATATATATAAATATAGTAACGGTAGTAGTAGGCGCTGTGGATATGTGGAAAATGGGAAAATCTCCAGTTTTGACGCGCCTGTGCCTGTGGATATTGAGGCCAGTTATGCCTGACTTATCCACAGTTTACACGAGATCGGTAGTGGATGAGTCATTTTTCCACAGTACGTCCACATGTCATGAGACATCTCCTGCACAGTGTTGTCCACAGGGGGACGCACGGTCGATTCCTTAAGGAAGCACCGATAAATTTGACGCTTTATCATCGATTCCTTAAATCCCGCGGATCTGGATGGAGAGCGACTTGATGAGTGCATCGGTCGCAGGATCGCTCTCTGTGAGACTCTGGATCTTCTTGTGCGCGTGGATGACCGTCGAGTGGTCGCGGTTAAAGAAGCCACCGATCGTCGGCCACGATACCTCCGTCATTTCGTGACAGAGGTACATGGCGATCTGGCGCGGATAGGCGATGTCGTTGCTGCGCTTCGAGGAGCGGATGTCCTCGCTCGTCACTTTGAAATGCGTGCAGACGATGCGCTCGATCATCTCCATCGTGATGCGGCGCCCTTTCTCCCCGCGCAGATAGTTGCCGAGCGCGGCGACGCAGGTCGTCTCGTCGATCGGCATACGCATCATGGAGGCGTATTTGATGAGGCGCGTGAGGGCACCCTCGAGCTCGCGGATGTTGCTGTCCACGCGGCTTGCGATATAGGTCACCACATCGGCGGGGATATCGACGTCCTCGCTCTGTGCCTTTTTCTGGAGAATCGCGACGCGCGTCTCGAACTCCGGCGGCTGGATATCGACGGGCGCACCGCCCGCGAAGCGCGCGAGATCAGACGATCCTCGAGCCCCTTTGACATCCTGCGGCTGGCGATCTGAGGTCAGAATGATCTGGCTGCCGTTGTCGCGCAGCTTGTTGAACGTCTGGAAAAACTCCGTCTGCGTCTGCTCCTGCCCCGCGAAGAACTGAATATCGTCGATCAGCAGCACGTCGATATGGTAGTATTTCTCGCGGAATGCGTCCATATTCTTCTCGCGGATGGAGCGAATAAATTCATTGGTAAAGTCCGTGCTCGCGATATAGAGAACGCGTTTTTCGGATCGTCAGCGAGGATCTTGTGACCGACCGCGTGCATGAGATGCGTCTTGCCGAGCCCCAGCCGCCGTAGATGAAGAGCGGGTTGTGCGAGGGGAGCCCCACGCGTCTGCAACGGCCTTTGCCATGGCGTAGGGGAACTGGTTCGAGCGACCCGTGACGAACGCCTCGAAGGTATACTTTCGGGTTGAGCGTCGTCGCGTCGTCCGGTGCCGGCGTATGCGTCTCGGGCGGGGTGAGTGGGAGACTGCCCTGCGTGGGGTATGTCGCTTGCTCGTCCGCGGCGATATGCCCGGCGGCTGCCTCCTCTGCCATGGCGGGTTCCACCGGGATTTCCTTCACCGCAGACGGCTCTTTCTGAGATGCTGCCGCCGGATCAATAATGATCCGGAACGTATAGCCGGCACCGAGCGCCTTTTGTATGACATCTCGAACAGTGCACCCAGACGTGATTCTACATGTTGCTTCTGGATATCTTCGCCAACGGCAAGCGGCAGTTCCTTATCTTTGAGCGAAACGGGTACAATAGGCAAAATCCACTTCTTTACGGCGCTTCGTGAATGATTCCGCTGGTCTTATCCAGCACTTTTTGCCACAGATCGGCGAGGGTTCTTTTTCTTCGGACATACGATTTTGTCCCTTCGTAAAAATTTGTTATCCACAGAGTTAGTTCACACTTGTGGATAACTCTTCCGATGTGAAACGCCAGGTAATACGTGAAGATCGAAAATTATGCACGATGTTTTTCACGAGGTTTTCCACAATGAACCAAGGGATATTTTATCAGCGGACTTATCAACAGGTGCTTTGGTCTTATCCACCAAAAAGGGTGAAAATCATGCCCCTGCGCCTTGACATCGCGCGTTTTTCGTCTATAATGTGACCCTGATTCACGCGAGACTACCTGCGCGGCGGTATGTGCCGCGCGTTGCAGCAGAAAAAGGAGGTGACGAGAGGTGAAGAGAACATTTCAGCCGAACAATCATTGGAGAAAAAGACGCATGGATTCCGTGAGCGCATGAAGACGAAAGGCGGCCGCCTCGTACTCAAGAGAAGGCGTCAGCGCGGAAGAAAGAAACTTTCGGCGTAATATCGCTGGACTTTGGGCAGGAGGTCACCGCAGGTGACCTCTTTTTACGAATATGGAACAGAAAAGATATACACTGCCGCGCAGCAGGATGATCAGCGTCGCAGCGATTTTTCAGTGCGTCTATCAAAGGGCGCTCGGTCGCGGGACGGCGCATGATCCTCTATGTCCTGCGCGACCGCGTGTCGCGGGAAAGGTCGGCTTTGCCGCCGGGAAAAAACTGGGCTGTGCCGCCGTGCGCAGCCGCACGAAAGCGCCTCCTGCGCGAGGCGTACCGCAGTCTGCAGCACGAGCTGCGCGGCGATGTGGGGATCCTCCTCATCGGGCGCGCGGGACTTGCGGACGGCAAGATGCAGGACGCCGCCGAAGATTTGCGCCGGCTCATCCGCCGCGCGGGGATCTTTGCCGACGGCGCATCGGAAAAACGTCGGAGGGAGCACTGGATGAAACGCCTCCTGCTCTTCCTCATCCGCTTTTATCGCGCGGCGATTTCGCCGCTCTTTCTGCCGCACTGCCGCTACTACCCGACCTGCTCGGCGTATGCCTTGAGGCAGTCACGCGCTACGGCGCATGGCGCGGCGGATGGATGGCGCTGCGCCGCATCCTGCGCTGTCACCCCTTTCATCGGGGCGGCTATGATCCCGTACCATAACGAAACGATTCCGAACATCCGAAATACAGACGACCAGACGACTTAGGCTTTACCAGACGTCCCAACCGTAGGAGGAACTATCCTTGATCGAATTTTTCAGCAATCTGTTTGCGCCCATCATCCATATTTTGCAGATGATCCTCGGCGCGTTCTATTCCGTCACCAGTGCCGCCGGCCTTTGAGAGCTACGGCTTTCCCATCATCCTGCTCACCATCCTCATCAAGCTCGTGACCTACCCGCTCACCGTCAAGCAGGTCAAATCCATGAAGGCGATGCAGGACATCCAGCCGAAGATGAAGAAAATCCAAGAAAAATACAAGCACGACCCGCAGATGCTCCAGCAGAAGACGGGCGAGCTCTTCCGCGAGGCGGGCGTCAACCCGCTCGCCGGCTGTCTGCCGCTCCTCGTGCAGATGCCGATCCTCATGGGCATGTACTACGCGCTCTTTAACTTACCTTCCTGAGCGCGGAGGCGGCGGCGTTCTTCTGGCTGCCGAGCATGAGCGAGGCGGATCCCTACTACATCCTCCCCGTCCTCTCGGCAGCGACGACCTTCCTCCAGCAGAAAAATGACCTCCAGTGAGATGACGGGGCAGATGAAGATCATGATGACCGTCATGCCGCTCTTCATCGGCTGGATCAGCCTCACCTTCCCGTCGGGACTCGTCCTCTACTGGGTCACGATGAACGTGGTTCAGATCGCCCAGCAGTGGTGGATGTACCGTGGTGAGGACAAGACGGCAAAGGGGGCGGCGTAATGGCGGAGATCATCGAGACGACGGGCAAGACCGTCGAGGATGCCCTGCAGCGGCACTGGAAAAACTCGGCTGCGGCCGCGAGGAGGTTACCTACGAGGTGATTCAGGAGCCGTCGGGCGGCTTCCTCGGGCTCTGGGGCAAACGCGAGGCGCGCATCCGCGTCACGACGCGTCCCATCATCCGCCCGCATCATCGGGAGATCCCGACCCCGCCGCCGCCGACCATCACCGCTGTGCCGCGCGAGGAGAGTGCGCCCACGCGCAGCGAGGACGACGGCTTCGACCCGCGCGCAAAAGCGCTACCATACCGATCTGCGCTCCTCCGCACGCCGCAACGCGACAGGGCGACGGGTCGCGCACGGAGACCGAGCGGCGCGATGCCGCCCCGCGGCGGGAGCGTCCTGCACGGGACGACGCGCCGCGCAGCTATGGCAATGCACGTCCGCGCTACGAGGGAGCGCGCGGGCGTGAGGGCGGCTATCTGCCGCGCCCGCGCCGCGAACGCAGTGACATACCGCTCCTCCCGCTCACCGATGAGATGGCGGCGGCAGCAGAGGGCTTCCTCGGCAAGATCTTTGCCGCGATGGGACTCTCCGTCACGCTGAACCGCACGGATACGCCCACGGGCACGATCTTCAACATGCACGGGGAGAACCTCGGCATCCCTCATCGGCAAAGCACGGTGCGACGCTCGACGCGCTCCAGTACCTAACGAACCTCGTCGTGAACAAAATCCCGGAGACGGGCTTTGCGCGCATCATCCTCGACGTGGAGGACTACCGCGCCCGCCGCGAGGAGACGCTCATCCGCCTCGCGGGACATCTCGCGGACAAGGCGTGCCGCATCGGCGAGGAGATCCACCTCGAGCCGATGAGCCGTCACGAGCGCAAGATCATCCACATGGCACTGCAGGACAATCGCCGTGTCACGACCTACAGCGCGGGCGACAACCCGCGCCGCTACGTCGTCATCGTCCCGAAGCGCAGACGCTATGGCCGCAGCGATGACAGCTATGAGGCGTACGAACAGTGATTGCCTCGCTCTACTGAGAAATGGGGACGGCAATAGGGGCGGCAATGCTCCTAAGCAAACCTTAGTGAAGCAAGCGGAACAAGGGCGCGGTACGCCCCGACGGATTTCGCTCGTTCAAGCGAAGCGCGTTAAGAAATTCGTCGGTATTTAAGCGTACAAGCGCACGACCGCTTGCGTAACGAAGTATGCGTGATGCAGCCGTCGTAATGTTTTTGATGCAGATACTTATAGGGTTGTTATACAGAAGGGAACCTTCGTGCAGCAGCCTGCACAGTGCATCAACAATGATAGAAAGGACGCGTGCCATGACCGAGGACACCATCAGCCAGATCGCGACCCCGCACGGCGTGGGCGGCATCGGCATCATCCGCGTGAGCGGAGGGGATGCGCTCGGCGTTGCGCGCCGCGTCTTTCGGCCTGCGGCGGGCGGCACGCTCGGGAACATCGCGCCCATACGGCGCACTATGGACACATCGTCGCGGCGGACGGCACGGTGATCGACGAGTGCATCCTCCTCTACATGCGTGCGCCGCACTCCTATACGGGCGAGGACACGGCAGAGCTGCAGTGTCACGGCGGCGCGGTTGTCCTGCGCGAGGTACCTCAGGACATGGGAGGCGGGCGCACGTCCCGCAGAGGCGGGCGAATTCACGAAGCGCGCCTTTCTCAATGGGCGGATTGACTCGCGCGCGCCGAGGGCGTCGCGGAGCTGATCGCGGCAAAGAGCTTACGCGCCGCGCATGCCGCACGGGAGCGGCTCGCAGGTGCATTCTCCCATGCGGTGACGGACATCCGCACACAGATCCTCGGTGCCGTCGCACACATCGAGGCGGGGATCGACTTCCCTGAGGACGATATCCCCGCGGCCTTCCGCCGAACGCCTGCGGCGGAGATCGACGCGGCGTCTGCCGCCGTCCGCTGCCTGCTCGCGGGTGCGGATACGGGGCGCATCCTGCGTGAGGGGGTCGAGACCGTCATCGTCGGCCGCCCGAACGTCGGCAAATCGAGCCTCCTCAACGCCCTCCTCGGCATGGAGCGCGCCATCGTCACCGACGTACCGGGCACGACGCGCGACATCATCGAGGAGGAGATCAGCGTCGCGGGCATCCCCCTGCGGCTTCTCGATACGGCGGGACTGCGCGCGCAGAGGACGCCGTCGAGCAGATCGGCGTTGCACGCACCGAGCAGCATCTCACGGATGCAGAGCTCATCCTCGCCGTCTTTGACGCGTCAGAGCCGCTGACCACGGAGGATCACGCCCTCCTTACGCGCCTTTCGGCAGCAGCGGCTGACATTATCATCCTCTGCAGCAAGGAGGATCGCCCCTCCGTGCTGAGCGCGGCGGACTTTTCCGCCGTCGCTGCGCCCGTCCTCCGTATCTCGGCGCAGGAGGGCACGGGGCTCGATGCTCTGCGGGAGGAAATCGCTGCGCACATCGTTCGGCGGGAGGGCGACCTCAGCGATGGGGCGCTCCCGAACAAGGAGCGCGAGATCGAGGCGCTGCGCCGCGCGGCGACGCAGCTCACGGCGGCCGCGGAGACCCTCGCCGCAGACCTTGGGACGGACTTCGTCTCCATCGACCTGCGCGCCGCATACGACGCACTTGGCGAGATCCTCGGCGAGACCGTCGATACCGACCTGATCGACCGCATCTTCAGCGAGTTTTGTATTGGAAAATAGAGCCCATGAAATCTGATCGTGACATCGTATGGACAGTGCGTGAGATACGCATATTAAATGCGCTGCGAAAACTCGCCTCTTCCTATGGAGCAGAGCGCATTGTGCTCTTTGGCTCGCGTGCGCGCCGCACACGTGGGGAAAAGAGCGACATTGATCTCGCCGTTTTCGGCTGTGCTCGCTTTCGCGACTTTTCCTTTGCCGTGGACGAGGAGATCGACACCCTCCTCTCCTTTGATCTGGTGGACATGGACGGCATCGTCTCCCCTGCCCTCGCGGCAGAGGTGGAACGGGATGGAGTGATTCTCTATGAAGCGATACGATGAATTTGTGCGCCACCTGTCCATCCTGCGGCAGGCGCGGGAGCAGGACGTGACGAATACCTTCATCGTCAGCGGGATCATCGACAAGTTTTTCATCCAGTTTGAGCTGGGATGGAAACTGCTCAAGAGCTCCTGCGCGAGGAGGGGCGGAGCATCTCAGCATCGGGCTCGCCGCGTGCGATCATCAGGAGGCATACTCTGTTTTTGACTTCCTCGCGGAGGATGTATGGCTCGATATGCTGCACGCGCGCAACGACCTGACGCATATCTACAACAGTACGCGCGCAGAGGAAATGGTTTGTGAGATCCTCACGCGCTATATTCCCGCATTTGATGCGATGGAGCAGGGACTGCGGGAGCAGAATGGGGAGCCTATTTCTCATGAGGGATAACGTGAGCACAGAACAGGACTACGACATCATCGTCATCGGCGCAGGCCATGCGGGCGTCGAGGCGGCACTTGCCGCGGCACGGATGGGACAGCGTACACTCATCGTCACACTATCACTGGACAACATCGCCATGATGCCGTGCAATCCATCCGTCGGTGGCCCCGGCAAGAGCCACCTCGTCCGTGAGATCGACGCGCTCGGCGGTGAGATGGGCATCGCGGCAGATCGGGCGAGCATCCAGCGGCGCCTGCTCAATACGGGCAAGGGACCTGCCGTCCACGCCCTGCGCATGCAGGCGGACAAGTTCCTCTATCAGAGCATCATGAAGGAGACCCTCGAAAACACCGCACATCTCGACGTGCGTCAGCTCCCTCGTGACGGAGCTGCGGACGGAGGAGACGGCGGAGGGCGGCGCGTCACGGGCATCCGCTGCGAGACGGGGAGCAGCTCACCGCGCGCGCCGTCATCCTCGCGACGGGAACGTATCTGCGCGGGCGCATCATCCTCGGCGAGACGATCTATGACGGTGGTCCGAACGGCCAGCGTCCCTGCCATGGCATTTCTCGGACTCGCTGCGCGCGGCGGGGATTCGCCTCATGCGGTTCAAGACAGGCACGCCCGCGCGCTGACCGCCGCACACTCGACCTCGCGGAGACGGCCTTGCAGGCGGGCGACCCTGATGCGCCTGCCTTCTCCTTCCTGACGGATGTGATGCCCGGCGCGCAGACCCCCTGCTACCTCACCTACACGAACGAGGCAACCCATGCCGTCATCCGTGCGAACCTCCACCGCGCTCCGATGGCAAACGGCGTCATCGAGGGCATCGGTCCGCGCTACTGCCCCTCGATCGAGACGAAGATCGCGCGTTTCCCCGACAAGGAGCGGCATCAGCTCTTTCTCGAACCGGAGGGACTGCATACCAATGAAATATATGTGCAGGGTATGTCTACCAGCCTGCCAACGGATGTGCAGGAGGAGTTTCTCCGCACCATCCCGGGACTGCAGCATGCACGCATGATGCGCCCCGGCTATGCCATCGAGTACGACTGCCTCGACCCGCTGCAGCTGGAGGCAAGCCTTGCCGTCAAAGAGATCGCAGGGCTATACTCTGCGGGGCAGGCGAACAGGGACGAGCGGCTGACGAGGAAGCAGCGGCACAGGGTCTCATCGCGGGCATCAACGCCGCGCGTGCCTCGCATGGGAGAGGACCGCTCATCCTGCGGCGCAGCGACGGCTACATCGGCGTCCTCATCGACGACCTCGTGACGAAGGGGACAGAGGAGCCGTACCGCATGATGACGAGCCGCGCCGAGTACCGCCTTGTCCTGCGGCAGGACAACGCCGACCTGCGGCTGACGCCCATCGGACGCCGCATCGGACTCGTCTCGGATGCGCGCTGGGCGCGCTTTACGGCAAAGCGCGACGCCATCGAGATGGCTCTCGCGCAGCTGCGGGAGACGCGCTCAGCCCGAGCGCTGCGACCGAGAGCGACTGGCGGCGGCGGGCATCCCCGCTGCGGACGCCCATGACCTCTCTTGCCCTGCTCGCACGCGAGGGCGACTACCGCACTCGCCGCCGTCTTTGACCTCCCGCCGCTCGCAGACGACGTGCGCGAGGAAGTCGAGATCATGGCGCGCTACGACGGCTACATACGGAAACAGGAGGAGCAGATCGCGCGCATGGAGCGGCTCGAGGCACGCCGCATCCCCGCCGATACAGACTACGCGGCCATCGGCAGCCTGCGCCTCGAGGCGGCGGAGAAACTCGCCGCCGTGCGCCCGCGCTCCATCGGACAGGCCTCGCGCATCAGCGGCGTCTCCTCCGGCAGACATCTCCGTCCTCCTCGTCTGGCTCGAGAAAGAGCGACGTATATCATAAATTTAGGGAATCACTGATAAAACAGTCTCTCAGATTGGCGTAGATTTTTCGTCCGAACGAGGTGGAAAACCGGACGCAGAGTGGTGCTCTGTGGAGGATTTTTCCGCCGAAGTGCGGGCAAAAAAGATGCGTCAAGATGGTTGTACCGAATTTATCAGTGCTTCCCTAGGCCTATCCATAGCGGATAGGCCTTTTGCTTCTTTGACCTGACTTGACAAAAGAAGAGATATTTCCTACAATAGTATCAAATGATACCATTGTAGGTGGTGGAGTATGTCTGATATCAATCAGCGGGATTGAGAGTGAACAGGAAGTTCAAAACTATATCGACAAACTACAGTATGCGCTTTCTCGTGGAGCGAAAATCATATTTCAGATCGATCGCCACGTAGATCAGAAACGAGACGAACGTCGTACAAATCGTTTTACGGTATCCGATTTATTTCCAGACGAAAACCCCGTGGATGCACTGAGGAGAGAATTGCAGCTGCTGCATGTGGGGAATATATACATACGGTAAAAGATCTTCGTTTTCGCCAAAGAAGTGAAATGCGCGTATTTGGCAGAAGATACCATAGAATCCAGTGATGTATATCAAAAATTCGTGTTGAACTTCTTCGGCGACGGAAACCATACAGCTTTTAGGATGTCTTTTCACTATGCGGAGATATCGTTTGCAGCAGAAATATTTCCATATAGGAAATCGGGGGTGTAGTCATGGATACAATTCAGACAGTCAACAGGCTGTGTGAGTGCTGCATGGAAGAACATGCGGTTCAGCACGTCGTGATCCATGAGAATACGCAGTTTAAAGGAGTATCGGTGCCATATGATGCACACTATTACTATTGTGATCGCGCAGATGAACTCTATGCGGATGAGGACATGATCGCGCAGAATGATATTGCTATGAAAAACGAGTACCGCAAAACATGCGGACTGTTGACCGTAGATGAAATCATTGGTATTCGAAAGAAGTACAAAATCAGTCAGAAGGACCTATGTAGACTCTTGGGCTGGGGTGATAAGACCATCACGTTATGAGGGGCATCAAGTTCAGGATAAGGCACACGATGACATCCTTCGGAAGATTGATCTCGATCCAAAATGGTTTTTGGATCTCTTAGAAAATGCACGGGAGATACTGTCTGAGGATGCATACGGTAAATATCAAAAAAATGCGCGTGCATGTTATGAACAACAACAGGATTTTTATCTAAAACAGGCAATTCTTTCACGATATGCACGCTATATGGATCGTCCAGAGCTGTCCGGCTATCGTGAACTCAATCTGAATATTGTCAAGGATATTATCCGTTATTTTGCAAATGCGCCAAAGATGCTCCATCTCTATAAAGTAAAATTGATGAAACTGCTTTGGTATTCGGATGCGCTCTCCTTCAAACGAAGGCAACATTCTGTTACGGGTCTTGTTTATCGGGCACTCCCCATGGGAGCGGTACCGATTGGATATGATTCCATCATAGAGCTCGCCGGCGTGTATTATGAAGAGCGTGAATATGAGAATGGGCCAGCATATGAATTTTTGCCAACACCCAATAAAGAGTATGCACATCTGAGTGCAGAGGATATGGATATTCTTGAAAACGATCATTGGGCATTTTGCCACATCAAAGGCGAAGGATATCGTGGAAGCAATGCACGAAGAGGAGGCATATAAGAAGACTGCCCCTAAGGATGTCATCTTGTTTGAGTATGCAAGAGATCTAAGTATCTCATAGCCATCATTATGTGGGGAATGGGGCAGATTCGTCATGAAAAGTTCTAGGGCAGTACTGATATATTCGGCACTGCCGTCTTAATACATCTTTTTCGCCCTGTCTGTGCCCTAGGGAATCACTGATAAATTCGGCACAACCATCTTGACGCATCTTTTTCGCCCGCTTTTCGTTAGCAAATCCTCCACATAGCCCCCGCTATGCGTCCGGTTTGCTGCCTCAATCGGACAAAAAAATCTACGCCAATCTGGCAGACCTCATTTTATCAGTGATTCCCTAGAATCCGCCATATAGCCTCTGCTCTGTGGAGGATTTTCCGCCGAAGTGCGAGCAAAAAAGATACGTCAAAATGGCATGACCGAATTTATCCGTGCTTTCTTAAGGGAGAGGAATTTTTTTCGATAGAAATGGTAAGGACAATAGCACAGGACAGGAAGCATGGAGGGAGGGATTGACATGGAACTTGAGAAAATCTATGGTAGCGGTGGAGTAGAGCCCACATCACCTGCGCGGCGCAACCGTACAGCGAGGAGGACACCTCCGATACATTTGCACGGATGCTGCAGAATATGCGCGAGGCAAAGCCCGTCAACAGCTATGGACGTGAGGATCTGGAGGGCGACACTGTTGTGACGCGCGTGCTCGCGGATGGCTCAGTCATCACACAGATCTATAAGGGAACGACGCTGATCTCCGAGACCATGACGCCTGGAGCGAACCCCGAGGCGGGCAAGTCACTCATCTCTGAGCGTGTCGACCAGTTGAAGCTTGACGAGGATGCGGCGCAGAATCCCCTGCTTGCCTCGCACGCAGCGCAGGGCGCTAGGGAATCGCGGCAGTCATTGGTACTGCAGTATCATCCGAATGACCCGTACAGCCGACCTCCTGTCCACATAGGATAGGAGGTCGCTGTGTCTCTCCCGCCCCGCTTCTTTTTTCCGTCTGTGAAACAATGCACTTTTTGTTACATGACCGTGGCAATTCCTTAGAATTTAACTAAAGTTTCTGAATTTATTTAAGTTCGTCGATCACATCTCGATAAAACAAATAGGACAGTGATATTCGCAGGAAGCGCAAAGGAGGGATTACAATGAAGTTTGAAAAAATCTATGGCGGGCGCGGCGTTGCTGCACCGACCCCCGTGCGCAGCATCGCGCACGCGAAGGATGATACCGAGACACTTTTTGCGCAGATCCTGCGGAGATGCGCGATAGAAGCGCAGCCGATCTTCAGGATCGCGACAGCAGCGAACCGGATACCATCATCACGCGCGTGCTCGCGGATGGGTCCATCGTTACGCGCGCCTACAGGGAGCGCGTCTCATCTCCGAGACGACGACACACGGCACTCGTCTCACCTCGAGCAAGGCACTTGCAGGAGCTGACATCCTACCTGCCCAGCCCGCCGCCCGTACCCGCGCAGTCCATGCTGGCATCGCTCGCGATGCAGAGCATGATGGGACGACCGGGATCGCCGGCAACACACTGTAGATCGTATCGGCTGACAGCTCATTACGATAGACATCTGCTGCTCTTCTAGCCATGAAGTGACCGAATCGGTTCCTTCATCACTGATTCCTACGGTATCTCACAAAACAACCTCTCACCCAGTGGAATGTGTGAGAGGTCGTTTTGTGTATGGAGGAGCACGGATCAGTCAGATCAGCGCAAGATATCTGCATCTCTGACGTGTCTTTTATCCACTGTATTACATTGATGATCCCATCATCCACAACACGTCGTATCGCAGTACCTCACTATACTGTGGGGAGACGACAATGCTGCCGCTCCGATCAATGAATCCACACTTGCCGTCCTTTATGATCGGGGCAATTCCGGCGGAGAAATGCCACGGGAACCCAGCCCTGCAGGGAGATGAAAGGCAATCTGTCCGGTCTTGTCAATGATGAGGACATCGTCTGCCGCACGTACGCGCGTGAGCCCCTCATGGAAATCGTCTGCTTCATCGTAGGCAGGAGGGATGTGCATGATGCCGTCCCTGCCGACGTAGCCCCACCTTTTCTGCCGTCGTATACAGCGGCTAGATCATCACAGAAATAGTGCATCTTGCTGTACTATGGATGGACAATATATGTACCGCTTCGGTCGACAGCACCCCATTGTCCATGCACCTTGACGAGGGCGATGCCGTCCTTGAACATGGTGGTATAGTCGTTCGTGGATGGGATAACCTCCGTGCCGGAGGTTGATATACCCGCGTCGAGCCCCCGTCGTCAATGATGCTGCCGTCATCTTCATAGAGCGGCGCTCCTGCGGCAAGAGAGAGATAGCTTTTCACTGCCAAACCCAATCCGTACGGATGATGCCCAGTCCGTCCCCCTTCTGGACGATGAGATAACCCTCTGCATAGGGGACGATGCTGTCATACACAAGGACGACCTCCGTTCCATCGGGAGTGATGGAACCCCATTTTCCGTTTTTCTGTACTTGGAATACGGTACGCGCGGTGTCCGGCATGATGACGGCGGAGGACAGCTCCTCCTGCGGCTTTTTCTGCCGCCCGTCCAATGCTCTTTTCCTCGTTTTCCTGTGATCCCCGCAGCTCTTTATACGCTGTTTTCCATCATCATTGTGAACGGCGGCGGTTGATTCATCAAAAAGCACGGCAGATGGCAGGCCGTGCTTTTTCGTTAGACGAATCTAATCACTCGATGCTATCGCGACGGTCAAAGCGATTCGGTCACAGGCATTCCCTAGGAGGTATGGCGAAAGATGATGACATCGATGTTTGTCCCGGATCCTGTTCGGCGTGGTGGCATGTGCGCAGCGCTGTGGTCGATGTACCGCGAGTTGCGCGGCGGAGCGACCAAAAATTTCCTCCATTTTGAGAACGGCCGGCTGACCGTATACTATTACTCCTTCCCGGGGATGCACGAGAGACATACGCACTCGATCAGATCCGTGAGGTGCGCTTTACCCATCACTGGATGCGCAGCCCTGTCTCGCATACGGGCAAGATGCAGATCGTATTGAACGACGGGACGGAGAGCCGGTCGTTTTTTTCTACGACGGGAGCGTCCACATGAAAAAGATGGTGCTTTCGCCACCGCTGGCGCGTGATGAGCCTCACAACGAAGGAGCTCGCCGAGGAGTTCCGCCGTCAGTGGCGTGCACCGCATCATCATCGATCCGCATCTTTTGGCGTGAGGCAGGGCGGCGAAGACAATCAAAAAGCACGGCTTAGCGATAAAGCCGTGCTTTTTCATTTGCTGTGCTAAGGAAGCACGGATAAATTCGGCACAACTATCTTGACGCATCTGCCGCACTGGCGGAAAAATCCTCCAGAGACACCACTCTGCGTCCGGTTTTCCACCTCGTCGGACGAAAAATCTACGCCAATCTGAGATTGTTTTATCAGTGTTTCCTCAAAATCCGCCAGAGCCCTTATTTCTTCGCCAGAGCGACCAAAGAACATGTCGCGTCCTCGTATCGCAGTGCGATCACCATACTGCCGCTGTGGTCGATGTAGCTCACCCTGTCGCCGACCTTTGCGGGGCAAGCCCTGCAGCAAAGCTGCGAGCCTGTCATCCGTGCTCGGCGTGAGGAAGGGACGCGCCCCGTTTTGTCGATGAAGAACGGCTTCCGCCCTGACGACGGCGGCCAGTCCCTCGTGAAAGTCCTGCACGGCATTGTACGTGGGCGCGATGGCGACACTGCCGTCCTTTGCCGCGTAGCCCTGACAGCCCGCTGCATCCTGCACGGCGGCGAGATCCTCAGAGAAATGGCGCATCGCGCGGTAGTCCGCGGGGACGAGATAGGGCGCCCGTGCGGTCGACGCAGCCCCAGCGGCTCTTCACCTGACGAGTGCCGTGCCGTCAACGAAGTGCTGTTGTAGTCGTTCTTGATCGAGATGATCATCGTGCCCGTCTTGTCGATGTAGCCGCGCTTCACATTCTCATCGTCGAGCATGAGCGGATCATAGATGAACTGCCCTGCCGTTCCTGCGGCGATGGTGAGCACCGCGCCGAGAGAATTCGTCGATTTTACCTTGCGGCGTACCTCGGCAAGACCATCGTGAAAGGGGAGCGATAGTCATACGGTGCGGCAAAGACCTGCGTGCCCGTCTTGTCGATGTAGGCGAGCCCTTCTTCCGCGCACGGCGGCCAGCCCCTCGCTGAATCCCATGGGGATTTCGATACTGCGGCGCGATTACCATCGTGCCCGTCCTGTCGATAAAGCCCCACTTGCCCCCGACCTCGACGGCGGCCAGTCCCTCGGAGAAAAATGCTCGCCGAGGCGTACTGCGGCGCGATCACCTCCGCGCCCGTCTTGTCGATGAAGCCGACACGCTTCTATCCTCCATGACGCTCGCCAGCCCTCGGAGAAGATCCCCACATAGGCGTACGTCTTTTCCGTCAGGCGCGAGCCGTCCGCGCGGTAAAAGCTCCATCGCTTGTCCGTGCCCCGCACGAGGGCAGCGCCGTCATGATAGGGGACGACGTCGCGCGCGCGTGACGGGAGGATCACGTGCCGTCCGTCCCATAGCAGCCCCATTTCTTGTCCATATCCTGTACGACGATGCGATCCTCCGTCAGCTCCTCGATGTGACGGTAGGCGGAACGATCTGCTTGCCGTCCGCACGGAACACGCCCTATTTCTTTCCCCTGACGTGCGAGATAGCCCTCGGCGTAGGGGCGTATCTCGTCGTACTCCGCTGCGATCGACGGCGGTACCCGTCGTCGAGACGGCACCCCATTTCCCTCGCGGTCTTGACGAGGGCGAGCGGTGCCGCATGGACGGCGGCGGACGGCTCCTGCCCGCGGTCGACCAGGATGCCCATCCCCGTGTAGAGCGGATTGTCGTGGATGGATTCGGCGGCGGCGTGCGGCATCTGTGCCGCGATCAGTGCCTGCGGCGGCGAGCGCGGCGATGGCGGTGCGCAGACGCGACGTCTTCTTCGTATCATGTTCAGTCCCTTCATTCTTGAAAATCTCTTATCCTGCTGTTATTCGCGCAGAACTTGTGCTTTCCCTGCCATGAAAATGGATAAAATGAAAATCTTTGTCATAAAAACCGCACACCATGGGGAGGTGTACGGGGTTTTGTCTTTCTTTACATCCGCGCGGTGATCGCGGCGGTCAGGCCGAAGATAATGCCGGGTGCGTTTGCAACGACGATCGGCCACTCGGGCTTCTTGCGAAAGAGTCCGTAGATGACCCACAGGGTACAGTTGATAAAGGCGACGAACGGCTGGGATCCGGTCGCCCGGATGCCCCGACAGGTTCCCGATGATCTGCGGGATGTAGGACACTACATGCAGATCGTGACACAGATGCAACCAAAAGCGAGGATGCTCATTTTATTTTTACAACCTTTTGCTCTAGTTGTACGGCTTTTTCGATGATTTTTGCTCTCAGATTCGATATCTTCATTGTTCCCCATAGGAACGCCCCTTTTCAAAAAGACAACGTAGAGAAATGCTCTGCGTGCAGTGTCCTCCCATCGGAACAATGCACATCCCCAGTGTAGCACCGTTCATGGGGAATGGATAGGGTTAAATGTCCTGAAAAATGGAAAAATTGCGTTAGAAATGGATGGGTGGGGGGATGCTGTCTGCCACTATCTCTGTGTGTATTGATATCATAGCGTCACTCTGCGAGCATACAATGCACAGACGATGTACGAATCAGAGCATCAGCGGTTCCCCGGTGGACATGGCGCAGGTGACGCGCAGCGACGGCGTGAGTGTGTCGATGGCCGCGATCGGCGTCGCCGGTGTCTGCATGCGGTGGCGCGGGAAATAGCGACTGATGTGGAGCGGGAGGTCGGGCGGAGGGCGGCGAGCCAGCGTGCCTCGGCGTCCATCTCGGCGGGGCTGTCGTTCATGCCGGGGATGATGAGGGTCGTCACCTCGATCGTGGACGCCCGCACGGACGGCGTGCGTGATGGTCTCCGCGCACGGTCATGAGGTCGCCGCCGAGCCGTCGGTGAAGTCCTCACGCCAGCCGCTGAGGTCGATGTTCATCGCATCGACGTGCGGGATGAGACGTGCGAGCGGCTCGCGCAGATCATGCCCGTTCGTGACGAGGACGACGGCGAGCCCTGCCGCGTGGAGGAGCGGCGCCGTGTCCATGATGTACTCGACAGGAGATGAGCGGCTCGTTGCCAGGTGAACGCGACGCCGAGATTGCCATGCGGGGCGGCGCTCAGCTCCTGTGCGAGGGCACGAGACGCGCAGGCGGTACGTTCTCCGTCGGTATGGCGGCGTCTGCTGCCGCGATGTCCGCATTCTGGCAGAACGGGCAGGGCGAGATTGCACCCGATAGCTGCCGACGGAGAGGATCGCGCGGCCGGGGTGGAAGTGATAGAGCGGCTTTTCTCGATGGGGTCGAGTGCGAGCGCGGTCAGCCGCCCGTAGTTCGTCGGACGGATGACGCCGCCGACGTTCGTGCGCGCGCGGCAGAACCCGTCTCATCCTCACGCAGGCGGCAGGCGTGGGGACAGAGACCGCAGACCGCCGTCACGCTGCCGCTCCGACGTGAACCGCCAGATGCGGATCTCGGCGTCCTCGGGGATGCCCGCCTTTTTGCGTGCGGACGCGCAGCTCCTCGGCAGTCTCTATGCCGGGGCAGCGGGGAGCATGACGCCCTTTTGCGCCCGCGCGACTCGGCGATGATGCCGTGGGTTTTCGGGTCGAGTGCCTCTGCGCCGCCCACGAGCTCCGGCTCACTGAGCACATCGACCGTGATGTCGAGCGCGTCCAGCTCCTCCTCCGTCACGGGGGCGACGTGAGTGTCGTTTTCGTGCGGCGTGCGCGGCATTGCGCGTGATCTCGTCGGCGATGCTCTTTGCCGACGGCTCGAACGTGCCGTACGTCCCGCGCGGCGCACCGTCCCGCGTGAGCGTCACGTGACACCCCGCGCGCCCCGTCATCTCCCCCGGGAGCTCTGCGGGCACGGGCGGCAGTTTCCTGTGCGGACGATCGTCTCCACGGCGCGGCGGGCGAGCCGCACGTGGTCGTCCTCTGCCGCGCGGCGTTCCTCGCGGGCGCCGCTCCAGCATCTCATATCGCTCCACGAAGCTGCGGCGCGGATCTTCGCGTCACCTTGAACGACACGAGCCCGTAGCCGATGCCCGTCGTCCCCTGATAGGAGAGCTTTTTGATCTTCAGTGCGCGCGCGTCGAGCACGCCCGCCAGCATCCACAGCCCGCGCAGGGCACACTCCGTCGCCGGCTGATAGAGGGCGGGCTCCATGCGCAGGAGTTTTGAAGTCGCCCTCCTCCAGATACTTCATGCACGCCTTGTCAAACCGCGGACCTCGGGCGCAAAAGCCGCGCGGCGCGTCGGGCGTCAGACGGTGGGAGAGATCGCCGCTTGCGAAAAAGACCGCCCGCCGTCCGAGCTCCTCCGCCACGCGGGCGATGCACCGTCGAACACATAGTGCTCCTTGGGCGAGAGCCCCGAGACCCCGACGCGCACGAGACGAAAGTCCGTCGTGTGTGTCTCAAGGAAGGAGAGCGGCACCATCACCCCGTGATCGAGCGCGGCACCCCGTCCGCCGACGCCGCCCGCTGCGATCCTCGGCGGCCGCCGCCTTTTTGCGAGCTCCTTGGCAAGGGCTCATCGTAGTCCGCCATGACGCGCAGATCGGGCGCACCGAACGCGGCGAAGTCCCCGACGCCATCTCGCCCGGCGCGATGGGAAACAGTCCGCGTACATCACCGTGTGCGGGCTCGCGACGATCACCGTCTCGGGCGCGAGCTCCGCCGCCTCCTTCATCGCGCGCTCGTAGGCGTTCTGCGTCAGCTGGAGCTTTCGCTCCTCGCCCTGCCCCACCTCCGGCAGCAGCAGCGGCGGGTGCGGTACGGCGTATGCGGCAACGATGGACATGGCACGACCTCCTCTCATATTATGGTATGAATTCGACGTGCAGCGCAAAGCCCTGCATTTTGTTCGTACTTCCTTTGCATAGATAATTTTTGGCATGGACGAAATCCGTCCATGCCCTTTGCTATACTTATAGCAAATGAAAATGTCGCCCGCGCAGCGACCTAGGATCAGTAGGGAATCTGCTAAGATAGTCACAGATCAAAGAGAATTCATTTTGGAGGTGGGTGTCATGGGGTTTTTGAAGAATTTGCAGAACGTGTTTCGCGCAGTGCGTCCGCCGTGTGCGCGCTGTCCCCTATCGGCTGGGACTGGTGAAGTTCGTGCAGAGTCCATGCCTGCATGCCGCATGGATGGCTATCGCATGTACGATGTGCTGGTGCGCGGGACAGAGCGGTTTTCCCGCAATGTGGCGCGGCGGCATGTTCCGCGACGGCGCAGACGATGGGCGTGCATGGAGGCGCGATTTTTCTGACTGAGGCAGTGGTGGAACCCGCGTAAAACGTGGGACGTTTAGGATTTTTGAAAGAGGTGCATTTCGATGAAAAAGCTGATGTTGGTATCTCTCTCCTGCTCCTTGTTTTTATGCAGCGGCTGTTCCGGCAGCGTCGCGGACAGCATCGGAAAAGATGGAGGATACCATCGCGCACTCGCAGAGTGCCAACGACAAATATGTGCAGATGGTCAAGAACGGTTATCCGAGCACTCATCCGTCTGTGAGCTACGATCAGGCATTCACCGTCTTCTTCAGCAGCCCGCAGTGGAAGCATTTCAAGGCGGAGGACGGCAGGGAGGTTGTCGAGTTTACGGGGACTGCACCTATCAGAATACGCCCGTAAAAGCGCGGATTCAATTCGTTGTCCATGAGCAGGGGGACATTTGAGACGGCATATCTGGCGTTCAATGAGGTTCCCAGAACAAGCTGATCCTGGCGGCGCTGATCGAGAAGGCATTCTCATCGGCAGAAAAGCCCGCAGGGAGCGGCAGGGGAACACTGCATCACCGATCTCCTACAGTGAGGCGAAGAGCCTCTTTCAGGCGTGGATTGACGCGCACATTCCCCGCTGCCGTTGAGGTCGGTGGCGGCGATCAAAAAGCTTTCACAAGGTCTCCGGCTCGGACAGAGAATACTATATGTTCCAGATCCGTGGCATGACGCGCCTTCATGATGTTCTGGTAGAGCCGAACACGCGGGAAATGTTCATCTACGATACGGGCAAGCCAGAGCCGATCGACACATGGTATCAGAAATTCGTCGTGCCGCAGAATAAAAGGAAATAGACGATGGCATACAAAGCCATTGTGCGCGGCGAAGAAAGGACGCACAATGGTTTGTATTACATGAGTAACAAGTTGTTTGATTGATATTCTTTATGATATAATTATCAGGGAATTAAAACGAGTGATAAATTACAGTATAGAGGATATCTATGAAGGTGAGGAAAAATTTTTGAGATACGCTTGGTATGGACTTTATTTGTCCATACCCTTCAATATACTTACGGAAGCACTAATAAATTCGGCATCATCATCTAATCTGAGGTGCTGTTTTATTAGGAGAGCGCAACCATGTACAGAGGAGGAGATCATCATGGCAGAGGCAAAGGGAAAGACGGATAGCCGTAGAGGGTATTTCGATGTGGACGGCAGCGGGGCAATGACGGAACTCATATTTATGTTGGAGCTGAGCGGGCCCAATGGCGGCGTTTGAGTCCGATCTGATCGACGGATTCAACGATATGATCGCGCGGCTCAGGGAGGAGCGGACGGATCTCCTTGTTTGGCTCTGCGAAGAAGCCGGTAAGTGCATGGACTTTAATACCCGCGTGCCGATCACCGAGGATTCCGCGCTCATCGAACAGGGCTGCTTTACGCGCCTCAGTACCCTTGTGGAAGAGTATCAACGCGCACATCCCGAGGAATTCATACATCAGGGACAACGTGCGCGGCAGCGGGCTGTCCGATCGGTTCCATGGGCGGGAGCATTGACATGGCTCAGCAGGAGTACCGGAGGGCGCGTCCGAGGATCGCCCCATGCGTACGATGGTCATCATCGTCACGGACAACGCGAGGTCGAGCCCGAGAGCCGGGACTACTGGACAACTGACAGGCTACGGGAGTTGGTACAGCAGCAGGAAGAGGATGGGCTGGGCGTTCATCCTCCTCAGGTGCGAACATCGACGCGGAGCAGGTCGCAGGAGACATCGGCATCCCCGCCGAGAATGCCGCCACGTTCGCCTGTGATGCGGCGGGTGTGCGCACGAACTTTTGAGGCACTCGGGACAATGATCTCCTCGTTTGCCAAAGGTGCGGGCATACCTCCGACATGGTCGGCGCAGATTACCGAGCATCTCGAAAAAAGCACGAGAGCGACAAGAACTGAGTGGGGGAGATGTTAAGGACTCAAGGAATATGTCCATGATCCCTCATTTTTGAGTATCTCGATAAGGAATGGACGGGATTTGTCCATTCCTTTTTACTATACAGCGGGGAAGTGGCGTGCAGTATCACATGAGAAAAAGTTGTTTGATTGATATTCTTTATGATATAATTATTAGGAAAATAGTCATAAATGGATAATTTCACATGGATACAGCAATTCCTATATCATCATACCTATAAACTGTCCATGTCAAGTGCTATGATGAAAAATATCAGGTATGGGTATTGTGAATGGGAGGCGAATGGTATAGGGTACATCATAGGGCTCGTTTATTTTGTTGGACAGATTGTCGGCGTAGTCATTTTGCTCCTCATGGACTCGTGACCGATCCAATCAATACGCTTGTGATAATTGCGGGCTTTGTCATTTTTATCGTATTGGCATTTATTGCCATCGTTCTTTCTTCCAAATCAAGCGATTTTTGTTTTTTCTGCTTCACCACTGGGGCTATGTGGATGGAGATTGGCAGGAGGACTGGCATTGGCGTCACCGCAGAAAAATGACGACAGGATGGTGAAACGATGGAGATTGACTTTAAGGAAAACAAAAGGCTTTCGTCTGCTGCAACTGTACGAACGTCTGAGTCGGGGCGAGGTTGTCTGCAAGGCGGAGCTGGCGCAGAAATTTGCCGTAACGGACAAGACCATCCAGCGTGACATCGAGGAGCTGCGATCCTACCTCGCGGAGACGCGCACCGATGAGGGCGAGGCCTCCATCGTCTACGAGCGCAGTCGCGGCGGCTACCTGCTCACACACGCGGCGAGCGAGTGGCTGACGAACGAGGACGTGCTCGCCGTCTGCAAGATCCTGCTGGAGAGCCGCGCATTCTGCAGGGAGGAGCCTCGATGCCCTCCTCAGAAGCTGCTGCGACAGACCGCACCGCACGACCGTGAACAGGGTGGGGAAGATCATCCGCAGCGAGCAGCATTACTACGTCCCGCTGCGCCACGGGAAAAACTCCTCTCCGCGATCTGGGAACTCTCACAGCACATGACGGCACAGCACACCATCCGCATCTCCTACTGCCGTCAGGACGGCACCGAGCGCGCACATGAGGTGAACCCTGTCGCCATCATGTTCTCTGAGTACTACTTCTACCTCATCGCCTATCTGGCGGACGGGCGCAAAGAGTTCCCGACCATCTTCCGCATCGACCGCATCGCACGATTCGCGCCGACGGGCGCGACCTTCCGCGTCGTCCATAAAAAGAAATTCAGTGACGGCGAGTTCCGTCAGCGCATCCAGTTCATGTACGCGGGCGAACTCCGCCGCGTCACCTTCGACTACAGCGGCGCATCGGTCGAGGCCGTCCTCGACCGCCTTCCCACGGCGAAGATTATTTCGCAGGAGGGCGGCGTCTACCGCATCACCGCCGAGGTGTACGGTAACGGCATTGATATGTGGCTCAGGAGTCAGGGGAGCGCGGTGAGGTGGTAAACGCAGAGAGGAAGTGATGGTATGAGCTATCGCATCGGATCGTTTAATCTGAAAAAATCTCGGACAGACGGCGATGGGAAAAGAAAACTCGAGGGATTTGCGAGATTGCTGAAATTATCCGAAAAAGAGGATTTTCGATATCGTTGCCTTGCAGGAAGTTTTCAAGCGAGGGAAAAGCATTTTCTTTGGAACAGGACATGCTAAAACGCTCTATCCTATATGAACTGGGCACATCAGAATGGGATTTTTGCGTGGGCACGCGGAATCGGAAAACGATCTCCGCTCAGAAGGGTATGCATTCCTGTGGAAGAAGAAACGGTTTCGTTTGCCAGTGGCAAAGCTAGAAAAATGGCATCAAAGCGGACGTTTTATCCGCGGATATGTCGTCTGAATCGAGATTTAATGAAGCGCAAGCTTCATACTATGCACGATTTGTTGCGCGGGAGGACCGTATTTCGAGATACGACTGCTGTGTGTGCATATACATTTTACGGACAAAAAAATCAGAGACGGCAAGAGTTGGATAATCTCTTGAAGGAAGTATATCCGCAGGTCGAAGATCGCGTTTATTATAAAGGAGACCCTCATACACAGTCATTCTTGGTGATTATAACGTTGAGCTTAGGAGACTTTTTATTAATACGTCAGGATTTTATGTAGCGGATATTGAGACCGCCGATCGGTGGGGCGGGAAAAAGATAAAGACTGTTCAAGATGAGAAGAACACGCTGAAGCGAAGATTTGACAATGACGATCAGGATGCAGATGCTTCCGCTTATGCAGGAGAAGGGTATGCGAATAATTGTGACCATTTCCCTATGATTTTGATCGGTTTCGAGGATTCAAATAGATGTAAAGAGAATTGATGCGGTCGCAACATATTGCGGAGGTAATTTTGAAACCCTATTTCAAAACAGTGTCGGATCATGTTCAATTGTTATGGAGATGAGTCTTAAATAATAGGCAATCGCTAATTCATGGAAGGAGTCTGTCATGAGCAACAGAGAATCAGTTCACAACGACAAGCAGGGTCTATGTATACGGACGAAGAAAAACGTCGTGCCGCCTATGCTCTGAATATGTGCACGGTGTCCATATCGCAGATCATCGACTACGATGACCTCAAAACATATTGGAACAGGAATATGATACGATTTTTGAACAACCTCGACCTCGAGAAAAATACCGAAGGATGAGGCTCTTCCTCCGCATCCTGAGACAGCTGCTCGATACGATCACCTATTTTTAAGATTCAGAAGGTGATCGAAAAATTTATCGAACGGGAATACCAGAGAAAATGCGCAATGCTCTCTGGGCAGCAGTTCCAGAATTTTGGTGTGTTTGTCGCAGGAACAGACCCGCATACAATGGCGTTTTCATTGGCATCAGAGGTTGGTGTCGGCTATATGAATTATCGCCGCAACAAGAACGAGTATCTGCTTAAGCGCGAAAAAGAGGAATGAAACTTCAGCGTGCGGCGATGGAGCAGTTCAATGCATTGCGGCGGGAGCTTTTTGATACGCGTGGAGACTCGCTGACACCTATGGTTTCTCGGATGAGTATCGTCTGACAGAGCGGCAAATCAATCAGTACAACAAAATATTGATGGATACGGATGATATAAGACACGAGCGTCTGGACTCCATAAAAGAGAGAATTTGCCGCATATCCTCCGTTCTGGTATTTCTTTTGGGAATGCAGCAAATTATATCGCAGAAAAATAAAACACTAACATCAGTGAAGAACTTCGTCTTGATTACAGAAAAAGGCGGTGGGACATTTCGAGAAGTATCAGAATTTGAGCATATTCGTGTTCTGAGAGAGTTCGATTGCGGCTTCGTGCCTGCTGGAACATGTGGATATTCTTCTTGGAATGGAAAAATTATGAGTCCTATCGTGATAAGATCCTCGATATGATTCGAGGAGCGATTCGTATGTCGGGCGGCACAAATGAGGTCCTCGAACTCTGCGCAATCGCATATTTAAGGATGAGGGAAGACGCTGAGGCGGCAAAGATTCTTCGGATATTGGTCAATGAGGATTACAATAAGGTTCTTAACGGGCAACTTTTGAGTGATTGTATGCGCGTGAACATAATCGCAAGGGGTATGAAGTCCTTTTGTCAGCGTGTGAACCCACAGTACCTATATCCGATGCCGGCAAACGATCAATCAACATCAGCGATGGTGGAAGACTTTATTCATTGGCAAAGAGATCTGTTAAAACAAATGTATCAGCGAGTTTTGGCAGATTTGTGCGTCAAAATATGCTGTTCGCTGGAACAAGCTGACATCGGTCTTTGACGAGCAGAATGTACCCCGAACAGTTCTTTTAGGGATACGCGAAGCGGGTTGAACGAGTGCTGCCATATCGCGACTCTTTAAAGAGAAGGGAAGAGGCGACGATATATTGAGCGAATGCGTGATGTCGAACTGAACTCACGAATGAGATAACTTGAATGAGTTGTTCCGAGCCGTTCTTGATGGATGAATGTCTGCAAGACCCTGTGATTGGTTGACCGTATTGTCGATAAGGTTAAGGAGCATCTTGATCCTGTTCTTGCAAGGATATTCATTCAGCTGCAGTCTGCAATGGCGGATGGAAGATTTGACGAGAGGTATATCATTCACTTCAAAAGGTTTGTTTTTCTACAATGGTAAAAGCCTGCGGTTGTTGAGTGTATCATCATTGAGAAAAGTATCGCAGAGGATGATATAAAAATATATGCACGGTAAGAGAAGCAAAACTGAACCAATTCTGCAGGAACAGAAACTGAACTGCCGGAAATTATGATCAATCCGGAAAATGCTGTTGCTGTTATTCTCCCGAAGAAACACGAGCTGTTTGCACCTGATTTATTTGGCGAAGGGCTGCAGTGTGCAGCAGAAGAGAGCTGCTGAAAAACAATTTATTGACGATGTGCGCAAAAGATGAAGGATAAGATTATCCTATCTGGGGGATAAGAGCGTTCTTTATAGAGGAGAAGAAGCGTTTAACCGCTATTTCCATAAGGCTGCACAAGCCAACAACCTTTTCAAAGGCATGCATTCATGGTTGTTGACAGATCTTTGCAATGAGCATCAGAATCTTCTTCACATGACAGAGAATTACTGTGAGGTTCAGCTAACGAAATATAGTGATGTCGAGTTGACGAGGAATAAAGACGGTTTTTAGACTGGTATTGTTTTTGCACGAAGGATTGATATATGGCATATCTCTGATACAACTACCTATAGCTCGTCATGTCTTAATTTCCAGAACTCATTAAGTCTCATTCGTGAGGTGGTCATGACCGTTATGAAGAGGAGGTGTTAGGGGAGAGTTTTCATGAGGTAACCTCTCAGTTAAACAAAGTCAATATTTGCAGAAAGTGAGAGGACATGTTAATATAACTTCATGTAGATGCAGTTCAAGAGTACGATAGGGAGGCAGTAAAAATGGGGCAGATCCAGTCAAATAGGTGCAGCTGCTATAGCTGCAGACGTTATAGCAGGTGGTGGATATGGTATATAAACTCGTGAAGGGGAGAGATTAGGGCTTCTTCACCTGAGGACTTCAAAAATATTGCTAACATTTTTGTCGAGCAACGGGATATCTGAAGAAGATGATGATCTTCTCATGAAAACCATGATTGTGACCATAATGAATTCGATCAAGATGGACGTATCGTATTTCTCTAAATAGAACATTTGTCCTCCTTCCTCCCTATACTGTAACCATAGACAGGCGAAAGCCCCAGGTTTGGTATAGAGAGCGAAGGAGGATTTTTCATGAAAAGGGATTGACGGAGCGGTGTTCATCGTCGATCGGAGCGGGTCGATGGCGGGGCTCGAGAAGGATACGATCGGCGGGTTCAACGCCATGCTGAAGGAACAGGCAGAGCTCGAGGGCGAGGCGCGTGACGACGGTGCTGTTCGGACAATCAGTATCGGCTGCCGCATGACCGCATCGACATCCGCGCGGTTGCACCGCTCACGGAGAAGGACTATCGCGTGGGCGGCGGCACGGCGCTCCTCGACGCCATCGGGCGCACGATCGAGAAGATCCGTGCGGCAGAAGCAGACGGCAGAGGACTATCGCGCGGAGAAGGTGTCTTTGTCATCATCACGGATGGCGAGGAGAACTCCAGCCGCGTATTCGGCGGAGCAGATCAAGGAGTGCATCGAGCACCAAAAAGGAGAAGTACGGATGGGAGTTCGTTTTCTGGGGCGAATATGGATGCGGTCTTGGAGGCGTCGAAACTGGGATTGCTGCGGAGTTCGCGCGGGGATGGCTGGCGAACGCCGCAGGGACGGCGATGGCGCAGTACCGACATGTCGGCAATTATGGCGGGAGATCAGGAGAAAGCTAAGAACGGGGGCAGACGAAATGAGCACTACTGAAAACGGTCGGTATCGCGACGGCAGTTCTGCGACAGCCTTCTCGGCTAGTGGCATCTATAAGGCGTTGCAGGAGGATGAGCCGTCCTGCGCCGTGATGATGCGGCGGAGGGATGATGAGATGGAGGATGAGGAGGAAGAGGCAGACGCATTCTGATGAGGCAGAGGATGATGTCGTCTACGGATGATCGTCGTTTCTGCTGACTCGCGTCGAGCGACAGGATACCTCCTACATTTGTCGCTGCCTTTGTGCAGTCGACACAGCGAGAGCTTTCATTCAGCCGATTCGGCGTTTGAAAGCTCTTTTTATGATGGTAGGCATATTTCCTCCTTGACAACTGATGTCGCCGTGCATACTATGATAGTAGCGTAAGAGGAGGAGTTGAGTCAGTGAGCATCATCAAGAAGGACATTCCTGCGAGTACCGTGTACTGATTCAAAAACCCGCCTGATCGACGTACACGTTTTTCAACGTATGCTTTGATAACTATACCGAGGGATGCAGCTCCTGCTGCGCATCTTCTTTGATCGAGACGATCTTGTTGTTCGGCGCGTCGTTACCCAGCAGAGTGCGGACAATCTCTACGGACGCGGCGTACGTTTTGACGTACTGGCAGAGGACAGCGAGGGAAACTCTACGACTGCGAAGTCCAGCGGGCAAACGAAGGCGCAACTGCGCGTCGGGCGAGATACAACAGCAGCATGATGGACTCGCGCGCTGGCAAAAGGAGCGGAGTTCGCGGCACTTCCGGAGACGTGGGTGATCTTCATCACGAAAACGACATCTATCAAGCAGGATGCCCGCTGTATCACGTCGAGCGGATCATCCAAGAAACGCAACGTCCATCTCGATGATGGGGCGCATATCCTCTATGTCAACGGAGCGAACCGAGACGACACACCGCTCGGGCGGCTGATGCAGGACTTTTTCTGTGAGCGTCCGGAGCAGATGAATTATGCGGAACTTGCGAAACGAGCCGATTACTTTAAGGCAGAAGCAGAGGGGTCATCGCCATGTGCGAACTGATGGAAAAATTTGGCGAAAAGAAGTTGGAAGAGGGACGCCTTGAGGGCGTGCTGAGGGTCGTGCTCAGGGGTCATCGTGAGGGAATGCTGGATATGGCACGCTCGCTGCGCAAGCTGAACATCCCTCTCGAGGTGATCGAGAAGTCGAGCGGCTTGACGCGTGCGGAGATTTTGGCACTGTAAGATGTTTCTGCCGAGCCGTATGGATGTGTGGGAGAGAGACCTTCGTCTACCGTGACCAGCATCATATAGGTCTTGCATTCACCGCCCAAAGGGCTTCATCACTGATTGGGATTGTCGGATCGGGTGATTCGGTCAATCTGTCGACGTATAAAAACAGCCTTCTGTGCCCTGGTCGGTGCAGGCTGTGCTCCGATACGTGCGACATCAGCAGAGCTATGGGAGGGTCTTTACGCCCGGCGATATAGCGCCAACACCTCATACGGCCGGGCAGTCCTCGCCGGCGTAATTCGAGGAGTTTCTGGGCGTCGGCAAAATCCTGCAGAGACAGATGGCGCAGGTGAACGTCGGTGGGGCGAAGTACAGAGCACCGTCAGCTGCTCCCCTGCACACGTGCGCTCGTAGGCGATCACGTCGGGATTGTCCTCCTCGATACATCGGATATCGCCCTCCGCAATGATGGGCATCTCGCGGCGCAGCTGGATCAGGCGCCGATAAAACGCCAGAATGGAATCCTCGTCCCTCGCGCCGCCTCCATGGATCGCCGCATGATTTTTCGCCAGAGAATCCATGGCTCTCGCGTGGAAAACCTGCGTACGGCCCGGCGGACCACTGCATCGGCGTACGTCCGTTGTCGCGGGAGCGCGCGGCTAGGATCGTCGCGCCTCCGCCTCCGTTTTGCCCTGCTCCCGCAGGATGCGGTAGTAGTTCAGGCTCTCCACGTCCCGGTAATCCGCGATGGAGGTATAGTCCCGCGTTGGTCATGCCCAGTTCTTCCCCTGGTAGATGTACGGCGTACCGCGCATCAGGTGGATGCAGGCCGCCAGCATCTTGGCCGACACCTCACGGTACTCCTTGTCATCCCCGAGCGCGAGACAATGCGGCTGGTCATGGTTGCACCAAAAGAGCGCATTCCAGCCTGCCGGCCTTCGCCATGCCGTCTGCCACGCAGCGAAGAGCTGCTTTAGCCGCATCATGTCCGGCGGCATCGAGGGCCCATTTGTCACCGTCCTTGTAATCGACCTTCAGATGATGAAAAACTGAACGTCAGTGGACAGCTCATGATTGGCAGGGGCGGGTATAGTGGATGCAGTTCTCGAGATCCGTGGACGCCATCTCGCCAACCGTCACCATATCGCCGATGCCGGCGCTATGGACAAGCTCCTGCAAATATTCGTGAATATGCGGCCCGTCGGCAAACAGCCGTCGTCCCAGCCCTGGGTATCATCGGCAAAAACCCTCCGGCTTCGCGACGAGGGTTAACGACATCAGCGGAATCTGGCGACGCCGCGCTCCTTCAAAACCGTACCACCTGGCGAGCTCGTCCCGTACGGTCGGATTCGTCCAATCCAGTCCGGCTGACTCACATCGTGCAGATGCAGATACCATTTGCCCAGGCGCGGCTCCACTGCCAGGCACTGCCCCGAAGGCGCATTGCCAATTGGTCGGCAGCTCCCCGGGTCGTCGGCGCACTTCTAGTTTTCGGCCGTCACGCAGAATCGTAGTAGCGCTGGTAATCCGCATCGCCCGCGAGGGCCCGCTGGAACCACGCGTGCTGATCGGAGGTGTGGCCAGCACCATGTCCACGCATGATTTTCAACCCCAGCATCGGCGGCCTTGACCAGCGCGTCAAAGTCATCCATCGTGCCGAAATGCGGATCGATGGCCAGATAATCGGCGATATCATAGCCGTTGTCCTTTGCGGCGAGACGAAAAGGCGTCAGCAGAGTGAGTCCACCCCCATATCCGCCAGATAATCCAGCGCATCAATCACGCCGCGCAGATCCCCGATGCCGTCGCCGTTGGAAGTCCTTGAACGACTTGGGGTAAATCTGATAAACGACCTTGATTTTGAAGTCTGCCATGTTGTTCTCTCCCCATCCATCAGAGGCAGAGAGCACGTCGCATTCCGCCCGTGCTCTGCGCTCATGTCCGCGTCAAAATGATGCGATCACCGTCTCCCGGCCTTGCCATGGTCGCTGCCCGTGTGGAAGGCAAAGGTCTCCACATCGTTTTTGTTGGTAATGACACAGACCGTCACATCAGAATGACCCGCCGCCTTAATCTTCGCGCGGCTGAAGGTGAGCAGCGGCGTGCCGGCCTTGACCTCGTCGCCGGTATGCACCAGATAGGAGAAGCCGTCGCCCTGCATATCTACCGTATCAATGCCCACATGGAGCAAAAACCTCCACGCCGTTCGCGAGCGTCACTGCCCACCGCATGGCGGGAATCGTCCATCAGCATCGTGATTTTTGCCTGAGACCGGGGCGCACAGGGTCCTCGCTGACGAGGGCGGATCGCCAGACCCTCGCCGACCATGCCCTCGGAGAAAAACACCGTCGCCCACCTCCTGAGTGGGATTACCGCGCCGTCCAGAACGCCGTGCAGATAGATCATGGCAAGAACGGCACTGCTCTGGGCAATGTTGGACAGGGCGATCATCGGCCAAAGCATGGTACCGTGGTAGTCGGCGATCAACTGCAGATCGATGGCGTTGGTCCGTGATGCAGCCCCGCACAGTGACGAGTGGAGCATAGACAAAGCCAAAGATGGCGGTGAACACCTCACGGAGGGGGCCGGTGATACCGCTGAACACCACGCCGGAAATGAGCGAACCGATCGCCCAGCCGATGGGCCCCAGGACAAAATGTGCCGCGCATACGGCCAGCACCAGACTGCAGAGAGGGAACCACAATCATCTGCACCACCGTGGGCACGAGACGTTTGAAGAAGCGTTCCAAATAGACAAGAGTGAGGGCCGCTAAAATCGCGGGGAGCACCTCAGCCTGATAGCCGATCATGTCCACCGTAAAATAACCGAAATCCCAGTGAGGAATCCTGTCCACGGGCGTCGCCGCCACGGCGTAGGCATTCAGCAGCTGGCCGGACACCAGCGTCAGTCCGAGAATGATGCCGAGGATGAGGTGCCGCCCATCTTCGCACCACCGACCAGCAAATCCCACGGGGATGCCCGTGTGAAAACCGCCTCACCGATGAGCCGAGAAAATTGATCCATTCCGGCCCAGAACTGACTCATAGAGGAGGGCCTCTATCCCTTCGGAGGCGGTCTTTTCCCTCCGAAAAGCGAGCTGACAGCGGCGTATGCCTGCTCCCCGCGCCACGCTGCGCCGCGCGCTGGCGCGCGCTCATCGAGCACGGCTATATCCAGGCCGGGCAGGGGGCTGGCGGATGCGCGTGACTATCAGCCGACCGCGCAGAACGAGTTATGATCGGCGGCATCGAGTCGCTTTCGTGAGGCCGCTGCCCGCAATCATTTTCAGGCGGTGACCCGCGTCGTTCATTTCGCCGAGGACGTTGTGGATCAAAAAGACGGCAGAAAAACAGGGCTCCCCTCGGCAGCGACATCTACGATGTGCGCCGCATCCGCTATCTGGAGGGAAAGCCCTGATTCTGGATATCAATCTGTTCTGCGTGAGGCCGTGCCCGATCTCACCCGGAGATTGCGGCGCACTCCATCTATGACTACATCGAAAACGACCTGGGCATGACCATCGTCACCAGCCGCCGCCGCATGACGGTGGAGCGTGCCGGTGCGCTGGATATGCGCTGGCTGGAAATGGGGGACTACAACTGCCTGGCCGTGGTCAGCGGGAGAACCTACAATGCCGAGGGCATCCAGTTCGAGTACACCCGAGTCCGTCATCACCCGGAGTATTTCTGCTTTGAGGACACGGCGGTCCGACGGGAACGTACGGTAGCAGCGCCTGTGCTCACCCCATCCCCCAGAGGGCAGCGATGACGAGGGCGGGGAGGAAATTCGCGACGCGGATATTTGGCAGGCCGAGGAGATTCGTCCCGATGGCAAAGATGAGGATGTTGCCGACGCAGCTGGGCCCGGCGAGGGCGCTGTCCGTCATATAGGGGCGCGAGGAGGCCCGCGAGGGCGAGATCGCCCCTGAAAAGAGCCCGACGGAGATGGAGGAGAAGATGCAGCCTTGCCGAGGGTCGCCGTGAGGAGCATGATGATGACGCCGTCGAGGACGCTCTTTATGTAAAGAGGACGGACGGGTCGCCGAGCAGGCGGTCATTGATCGAGCCGATGACCGCCATGGCGCCGATGCAGACCGTGAGCGAGGCGGTGACAAAAGCCTCGATAAACCGCGTGTCGCCCGCGCTGCCTGAGACGCGTTTCAGCCACGCGCCGAGCGCGGTCATGCGCGCTCGATGTTCAGCAGCTCGCCGATGAGACCACCGACGATGAGGCCGGTGATCATCATGTAGACGCCGCCGAGCGCAAGCTGCGCCATCCGCATTGGCACTGAGCATCGTGCGCAGCGTGCCGCCGAGCCCGGAGAAAACATCTGGCGAGCGCACGGGCGCGCATCAGCGTCTCCTGCACGCGCTCCGCGATAAAGCAGCCGCAGCCGAGCCCCAGGAGGCCGCCGAGCGCGATGGCGGCGACGTTGGCGATGATTCCGATACCGGAGCATCGTCCCACCCTTTTTCCCATTTCGTAATGACATATTGTACGCCATTTTGCGCCGGATGTAAAAATGAAGATATCAGTATCAATGACGGAGGGCAGCGCCCTTCGGCTCGCTGCGCTGCTCGCCACTTCCCCGCAGGCGAGGAAGCTACTATGCCGTTACTTTCGAAGCCTCCCCGTACTGACGGGGAGGGACCACGCGCAGTGGTGGGGCACGTTGATTCCTGATATACATACAGATTCCATGGACATTTAGTGCTTTATCATGGTAAAATGTGCATATTTTTATTTTTCGGAGGGATCTTGTATGGAATCGTTTCTTCCCCGTACTGAATGCGGTGGACTCCTTCCTCTGGGGAGCACCGCTCATCGTCCTGCTTGTGGGGACGGGCATCATGCTGACGCTGCGTCTCTCGCTGCTCCAGGTGCGCCGCCCTGCCGCGTGCGCTCGCGCTCATCCTGCGCGCGAAAAACCGCGGAGGAGGGCGACGTGTCGAGCTTTTAAGGCACTCTGCGTCGCGCTCGCCGCGACCATCGGCACGGGCAACATCGTCGGTGCCGCGACGGCGGTCAAGGTCGGCGGCGGGGCGATCTTCTGGATGTGGATGGCGGCGTTCTTCGGCATGGCGACGAAGTACGCGGAGGGACTGCTCGCCGTGAAGTACCGCGACCGACGAGCGCGGCGACATTGCCGGCGGCCCGATGTACTACATCCGTCACGGCATGGAGAATATCGTCCGCTCGCGGGATTTTTCGCGTGTGCGGCGGTGCTCGTTGCCTTCTTCGGCATTGGGACATTCCCGCAGGTCAACGCCATTGTGGACTCGGCGGAGCTGTCCTTCGGCGTGCCGCGTCTCGTGACGGATATTGCCCTCACGGTGCTGATCGCGGCGATCACCATCGGCGGCCTTCGGGCATCGCCGAGGTGGCCTCGCGCATCATTCCCTATGGCGGTTCTCTACATCGTCATCAGCGTCGGCATCATCAGTGATGCATCGAGCAGCATCCCCGCGGCGATCGGCCTGATCCTCGACGGGGCATTCACCGGCACGGCGGCAGCGGGCGGCTTTGCGGGCTCCACGATCATGATGGCAATGCAGAACGGTATCGCGCGCGGTCTTCTCCAATGAGTCCGGTCTCGGCTCCGCACCGATTGCCGCGGCGGCGGCAAGACGAAGAGCCCGCCGAGCAGGGACTGATCTCCATGACGGGCACCTTCATCGACACGATTATCATCTGCACCATGACGGGGCTCGTCCTCGTCCTCACGGGCGCATGGCAGAGCGCACACGGCGGGCGCGGCCATGACAGGGCGCGGCGTTCACAGGCGCGTACGGGCACATCGGCGCGCACTGCTCACCATCTCTCGCCCTCTTCGCCTTACTGACCATCCTCGGGTGGAACTACTACGGCGAGCGCGCCATCCTCACCCGCGGGCGTGCGTGCGCGATTCTGCCATACCGCCTCGTCTTTATCGCGCTCATCGCCTGCGGTGCCTTCCTGAAACTCGAGGGGCGATCTGGGTCCTCGCCCGACATCGTCAACGGCCTCATGGCGATCCCGAACCTCATCGCGCTCATCGCTCTCTCGGGCGTCGTCGTCCACGAGACGCGCCGGTATCTCGACAAAGTGAAGCGTAGCAGCGGATGCGGCGGTAGGCAGGTATTTCTTGTGTGGCTGGATATTGCTATGCGATTCTATAGGAAAAACTGCACCCCGTAAGGAACAGGAATGATCACTTTTCTTATGTGCAGGAAGTGATATCATGGACATTGAGATGTATGGTAAAGCGCGGCATGACGATACGCTGCGAAAAAGGGGTAGTACACGCTGATTGACGTACAATACCGCTTTTAATTATGTCGAAAAAGAACGGCTTCAGCCTTTTGGAGCATCAGTGATAAATACATCGTGATCATCGCGGCGCATCTTTTTGTCCGAACTTCGTCGGAAAAATCCTTCACGAGAACTACTCTGTCTCCGGGGTGCTTCTCGTTCAGAACGAAAAGTCTACGCCCCCAATCTGAAGACCTATTTTATCGGTGATTCCTTAAGTTTCGAGGTAAGACCGGTAAGGTTGAAGCATGCAACGTAGTGATCGACACTCGCTTGAATCTTGTAGATAACGTATTTCTCGCCGTCGATGCCGCTGACCGCCAGGTTCTGATGAGACCTTGCGATCCTCTTCGACACGCGGAAGATCGAAGGTGTAGTGACCGCTGATCTCTATGATCAATTGCGTCAGTTTCTCGTCCTGAAGATATCCTCGGGTAAGAGCTGATCCTTGCCGTCGACCATCCATTTCTTCCAGCGGCCGCTCTGCACGGATTCCTCACGAAGCGCTGCGCCGAGCCCCGAGGCTTCCTTGATGAGTCCCTGTTTTACCAGACGTTCCTCGGTCTCGATGAGCTTTAGATACGCCTGCGTCTCGACTGTGCCGAACTCAGGTGCGACGTTCATCGCGGTGACGCCCAGTGCGGGATGTTCAGGAGTGTTGCGTCGTCCAGATAATCGCCGTTGTGCTCCTTGAGGCCGACGCCGTACTTTTGCGACCGCAGAAAGCTCTTTGCAGGACGTGCCGTCGACATGCACCAACATTTTCTGTCAGGCGCGTGAGTGTACCCGTATTGCCGACGATGAAAGCGGGGTGCGGCAGCCCTTTCGCATCCAGTTGTGCGTGCAGCTTCTCGATGAATTTTCATAGTTCTCCGGTGATGTGAGGCCGCCGTTCGTCTCCTCCGTGCCTACCTCATAACTAACGGGCGGCAGATTGCGCTTTTTGCGCTCCGTCTCGACGTAGTCGATGAGCTCCACCGTGCGACGGATGTTTACGTCCATATCAATGATCGTGCCGACGACGTAGGGATCCTTGGTCGGGTCGATATGCAGGAGATCGAAACCGTTCTCGAGATCGACGAGGTAGGACTGCTTGCCGAGGCGCATCGCCTCATCCTCTGGCAGATGAGCGTTCCGCTCATTGTCGCGCTGCCACGGCCCGCCGTGATCGCGGCAGAAGGTAATAGCCCTCGTAGCCGACCGCCTTTGCTGTTTCTTGGATTGCTTTGTGGAAACGCGCCTGATCCCAATGGCAGACGTAACCGCCGCCCCAGTTCATCCGCATCCACCTGATTGCGGCTCGCAATGAACATGAGGGGAAATCCTTTTGCTTGGCGAGCAACATGGTTGCCTTGATGAGTGTTGGACTCATGGGTCCAATACCGACCATTGTCGCTTTTGCACTGCCTTCGAGCCGCAGCATTTTCTGAACGACTTCATGCAGGGTCATCTTTGACATGTAGATCCTCCTTAGATGTATATATTATTTCTCTGACGACGCTACGTCCTCGCGCAGTATATGCAGGCAGAGCGCCGTAACCAAGACACCGATCAACATATCAATCGCGTACCACAGCGCACCATGAGTCACGGCGGGCAGTACGATCAGTCCGCCGTGCGGAACCATGCACTGAACGCCGTGGATCATGCCAAGCCCTGCGCCGACTGCACTGCCGATGATGATCGATGGAAGTACAGTCCGCAGGCTCTTGACAGCGAAGGGGATAGCGCCCTCAGTGATGCCGATCAGCCCCATGAAGATTGCGGAGATGCCCATCTGCTGATCTGCTTCCTCCATTTCTTTCGCGGGAAAGGTGAGTAGAGACCGACCCCGAGCGGAGGTATAGCGACGGCGATACGATAGGCTCCGTTCGGCTCATAGATGCCCTCTGCCATCAGTGCGAGTGTGAAGGCTGTTGCCGTTTTATTGACGGGACCGCCCATATCAAAGGCCGCCATCGCACCAACGATCAGACCGAGGATGAGTGCGCTGCCGCCCTGCATCCCTGACAGCATGGAGATCAGCTCACGCGACCCAGCCGATCGGTTCGACAAGAATATAAATATAGGCAAACCGTCCGACGATGAGTGTCGTGACGATCGGGATGATCAGGATGGGCATGATGGGCTTCAGTGTATTGCCGACATTCCATTTCTTTACCCATTGACCGATGTAGCCGACCATGATGCCCATCAGCATTGCGCCGAGGAAGCCTGTCTGTACGTGGTTATCACCGAATGGTGTGTTGGCGAGATAGCCCGTGATCATGCCGGGGGCAATACCGGGCTTGCCGCAGGCGCGTAGGCGATATAGCCTGAGAGAACGGGGATCATCAATCGCAAAGCCCTGCCATGCCGAGCGTCCCGAGGTTTTTCAGTACAGGGTTCGTGACCACCATGCCCTCACCGGCTGTCGCGTCTCCGCTGGCAAGCGACAGGGCTAAACAGATACCGCCGACCACGACGACCGGCATCATGTAGCTGACGCCAGTGTTAAAGGCTTTTTGTCGAGTCAGCTAGGATGGATTTTGCTTCTGCCATTTTCTTTTCCTCCTCTTCTATTTTAGCAAGTGCGATCGCCTTGTCCACTGTCGCGGCGGGGTCACGGATGAGATCAGCGGGGTTCAGGGTCAATACGCGTCCTGCTTCGTCGCTTCTCCTCGAAGCGATCCTCCCTCAATGCCGATGGCGACCGCCATGACAACAACATCCGCGTCGTCGATTTCATCCTGTTCAGCTCGTTTTTCGATGCCGCATGCCGCCTTGTGTCTCCACCTGCAGTCAAAGCCGCGTTTTTGCACTCCTTTCCAGTGCTTCCTGCGCCATCGTAGGTGTGGGCAATGCCCGTGATTATGCTGCACACCGACGATTTTTCATATAGAAACCCTCCTAAAATAAAAATACTTATCAAATGCTCTGGTCGATCTCGCTCAGGAGGCGTGCTTCTCGCTGTGATCGACAGGGCATAAAGTTTCTCCTAAAGTCGTCATCGAGAGCCTCTTGCGCTGATGGCGGCGATCGCTTTAGATGCAGCATCTCTGTATTCGTCTCCGGCACGCCGATGAGGAATGCTGCCTTGACCTCGTCTCCCGTCTCTTGGTCCCAGATGAACGGTGTCTCGAAGCTCATAAAGGAGATGAATGGTTCTTTTACCGCGTCTGTCTTTTCCGTGTGGGATCGCAATACCGACTCCGATGGATGTTGAAACCTCTTCTTCCCGTTGCAGCACCGCTTCCATGAATTCCTCCGGACTCTCAGCACCCCTCTTCTTTTGCCGCCCCTGCGATTTTGGCGGATAACATCCTCCTTGTTCTTGAGGGCTTCTTTGGCAAAGATCAGTGGCTCACGAATCATTTTTATAGATCCTTTCTGTTTCTTATTCACGAATAGCAAAAACGATGCGTGAGTGAAAACACAGCGTATTTTCTCTGCGTGCAAATCCTTAGTGTGAAAAGTAGGAGCAACTGTATGAAGGCACAGTTGCTCCTATTATCGGATATTAGATGATGATTTCATCCGGCGATAAAGATGCGCCAGCTCGAGTCGGAACTCCTGTACAGGCAGTGCCTGCATTTCCGGCACACTGCGGGAGCTCCTCGCTGACCAAACGTTTGTAGAAACTCGAGATGAGTGGGAGGCGGCGGCCCATGTCTACGCGGCTGACGGCGAAAAATAAATACATAGGAAATATCCGAGACCCGCCAACGGAGCGGCTGTTTCAGACGGATGATGAGGAGTGCGGTCTCACGGACGAGGTCGGATTTCCATGTGGTACGGCGATCGTGCGAGATCTGTCGAGAGATGTATTCTCTCCAACAGGCTGCCGAGATAGTCTCCCGTGACCGCCCCTGCCTCCTCGAGTTTTCCGCGCGGCAAGCGTGAGCGCCTCCTCCGCATTGTTTGCCCGTTCCATATCCATGACAGTGCGCGCATCAGGTAGAGCAGCAGGACGTTCCTCTGCCTCTGGGTCTCCACGAATTGGCGCACGGCAGCTAGTTCCTGCGCTGGCAGCGTCGGCGAGACGTAGAGGACGGGGCAGACCCTCTGTATTCGCAATGGCCTCCGTGCTCACGACAAGATCGACTTCCGCCGCATCATGTGCGAGGAAACTTTTGCATCGAGGTGCTGCCGATGATGAAGATGCCCGCGATGCAGATGCGTGAGGCGCTCGGCGATGAGGTTTGCCGCCGCCATGCCATAGTGGCGAGACGACCAGCACGTACGCGCTGGCCTGTGCTCCTGAGACGTTCAAGTGCCGCTTGGAAATGCAGTGTCGGTAGAAGTTCCTCTTCAAGACCCTGATAGTCATGCATCTCTGCTAAAACTTGTGCTGCGATCGCCATTTCGAGAGCCGGTCGGGTACTCGATGCGGATTCCTTGTCCCTCGTGCTCTTGAAAGGTCGTCTTGAGGAGGTCGCGCCGGATCACTGTCGTATAGAGGTGTACGGCGAGTCCTGAGAGCAATGCCTCATCCCCTGAGAGATCGAGTACAAGACGCCCCTCGATGCGCGTGAAATCTCATTTAATGCGCCCCGCATTTCCTCGCGATAAAACGCGCTATCCTCCATCTTTTGCTTTGCGCAGACTTAGGAAAAAGATGGCGAAAATATGCCTGCTCGTCGACAGGCAGCCCGAGTGCATGCACAACATCCTGCGCAAGTTCCTGACAAAGCGCCTCCCTTTCATGCCTGTGAAAGCTCTCCGGCCAGGGCCCCGGTGATGCCATACGGAAGGCCCGATGCACATAGGTGATGTAGACCATCTGGAGATATGCCAACCGCTGTGATTCATCCGTGAAACTAAATGTGCGCTGCGCACGGAGCAGACCGACCGCTTTGGCGGCTCGTGCCGCTTCCTCCTCCGTCACGAAATCCAGCGGCGGGAAAATGATCCTCTGTGGAAGAGGCGTGTTTCCGACTCTGAAGTCGATCGCCCTTGAAGTACGGCAGCAGGAGTTCTGCAAACAGATTGCGCCGCTCGAACTGGGTGCTTGTCATGCGTATACCATGCCGACGCATGGATATTATCTCGTCGTCGTACTTTTGAAGCAAGATACTCATAACCTTTTCCAGCAGAGACTTCGAAATGAAGAGTGCATCTGCCATATCTTGGAGCACCATGAAATCATCGCTCATCAGAGGAGTAGGCGTACCTGGCTTTCGAGGAGAACTCCTGCATTGTTTGGGCGGTCTTGCGCAGATAACTCAAATGTTTCCCGTCCGATCAGGCGGACTCCTCCGCCCGAGCGTATGGAGATCTCCACACCATGCTCTCTGGAGCAGGGGCGTGAGCTGCAGGAGGTCGTTTTTACCGTTGCCGCTGCGACATGCAGCGCCGCTGCAAGCTCGCTGTCCCCACTGCGGCTGCTTTTGCAAATAGCGTAAGGCGTCAGCTGCCGTCGGATCAGTTTCATTTCCTGCACCTCCTTTATATCCTGCTTCCTACGCGATGCATTCATCATAGCAAAGAGGGAAACAGATAATACACATATTTTTCTGTAGTACAATAAAAATTTGTGGGGCTGTTTGACTTTGTCTGGAAAATTTACCCCACGACACTCTCCTTTTCTCGTTTCACAGCAACTACTCTCGATAGAGGTAAATGTGAGAAAGGAGAAGTCTATGCGAAACAATCTTGCCGCGTGTGGACTGGATGGTCGGGACGGGGCTGGTCGTCGTCGATTCTCTCCGTGTTCTATGGGAGCGCGGAGCTGACGAGCAATATCGCCTCGCTGATCGGCTTTCTCGGGCGCACGGTCATGATGCGCGGGGAAAAGGAGGGACGCGATGAGCACGGAGCTTCCTGCGTCTGCCATGCGGCGCGTGACTTGCCGTGAGCTGCGCCACCTCGGGGCGGCGTACCGCCTGCCGCTCGCCTATGCCGCCGCGCTGCGCACGCGAGACGAAGCTCTACCGCACTGGACGGCGGGGCACTACGGGCAGTTCTTCACGGACTACCACGTCCAGATCGATGCGGACGGCGCGATCTATGTGATCGGGGACGGCGCACTCGATGATGTACTGCCGCGACCTATCGGCGCAACAGCGGGAGCGTCAGCATCGCCCTCCTCGGCTGCGTCGGTGCGACGACGGACGACCTCGGCGCGAGCCGCCGGCGGCACGCAGATTGAGGGGCTGGCGATGGCGGCTGCGGCACTCGCCGACGGCCTCTGGCTGACGATCGATAAGGAGCGCGTCCTGACGCACGGCGAGGCCGCCGATAACGAGGACGGCGTGCGCGCTCATGCGCCTATGGACCGCGCGCATGACATGCGAGCGCTGGGACCTCGAGTACCTCGGTACAGCGGAGAGCCCCGCCTCGCCCCGTGGGCGGAGGACGGCACGCGCGGCGGCGATGTGCTTCGAGGAAAGGCACAGTGGTATCGTCAGCACAAATAGACCGTTCTGCCAAGGCTGGGAGGACACGCATATACGATCACGGTACCCCACAAATTCTGATCCATAAAAATAACCGTCGGTCATATAATGCATTCAGCAAAATATGACCGGCGGTTATTTTATTGAGGAATTATGGGATGATCATGGAACAAACAAAACGCAGGCGTTCCTTTCTCGTCATACTGAACGCATTTATGGCGTTCGCCTTGCTCTCAACGGACATCTTCCTGCCCGCTCTGATCGATCCCCCTTTGCCCGCGGACGACGCGATAAGCTGACGCGGGATTCTCCCGTCATTTTATGCAGCCATAAAAATTAGCAGTAAGTCCTAACAGAACTTAAATTCATTTTTATATCCATTTCCCCATATGCGCATCGTGTTCTATCCCCAGAAACCCTGATAGGTTGACGGCAGCGCCGTCTGAAAGGATGTGGTTCACATGATGACAACAAAGATGATGAAGCGGATCGCGATCGCCGCGATTGTCGGCGCCATGAGCTACGGTGCCGCAGGCGTGGCCGAGGTATCCGCGCACGCGCTCAGCGTGCCGGCAGAGCGCGCGCTCGTACACGAGCTGACGGACGCGATGATGTTCAGCAGCTCGCATGGGGCGGACGGCGCAAGAGCGGCAGCAAGCGCTACCGCAGGGCAGCATGACTACGGCCGCCATCGCAGGCGCTGTCGTTGGCGCGATCATTGCGAAGAATACCTGATATTCGGAGATCATAGGGCACCCACTCCTACGGGGCGGGTGTTTTTGTGCTATAATATCTGCAAAGGAGGAAATCGGATGATATATTCCACTTTTGCCGGGGCATGCGCGCATGTGCCCTGATCAGGGGCACTGTTCGGTTTTATGCCGTTCTCGCCGCCGCACATCCCGTGGATGATCCGGTGGATCCTGGTCTATCGGGCGCGGACGGTTCTGCCCGACGCGGCAAAGGCGCGCCGCGACGCACCGGCACTCGAGACGCCCGCGCCGCTGCTCCGCGTACGGTGCATCTCGCCGATGCTGCGGCGACGGCGGAGACGCGTCGGCTCTATGGCTATCTTTCTGCGCTCGGGCGCCTGCAGTACACGATCTATGGACATCAGAACGACGCGCATCATAAATTTTTCGCATCGACAGTGGTACGAACTCCGATACGAAGGACATGACGGGCGCGCTCGCAGGGATCGTCGGGCCTCGACGCACTCTCGCTGACGGGTGAGGAGCTGGAGTTGACCGATGCGGAGCGCGCAGCGGGCGTGCGTCTCATGGACAAGCTCGAGCGCATTGCGGCGGAGGCGTCGGACGAGGGCGCGCCTCACACTCTCCATGCACATCCCCAATCTCGCATCGCGCGGCCAGGCGTCCGCTGGCGGACGGCGGTTATGATTTCTCGGCTACTCGCCGGATGATCTCGGGCCATGTCCTGCACCGCGCTGTCCTGGCGGCGATCTGAACCCGGTCTACACGGCCTATCTCGATATGGTCGCGGATTTCTGCCGCGTCTCGAGAAACGCGGTATTCCTGTGCTCTTCGCCCGCTCCACGAGCACAACGGCGACTGGTTCTGGTGGGGCGTGGACGGACGGCGCGGACTATGCTGCGCCTGGCAGTACACCGTCCGCTATCTGCGCGATGTGCGCGGCGTGCACAACGTGCTCTACGTCTACGCGCCGAATGCGCCGTTCGCCGCTGCGGCAAACTATCTCGACCGCTATCCGGGCGATGCATACGTCGATGTATGCGGCTTTGACTTCTACGACGATGACGACAATACGCCGGCGTTTTTGGAGCGGCTCGCACGCGCAGCGGCGCTGGTCGAGTCCACTGCTGCAGCCCACGGCAAACTGCCTGCGCTCACCGAGGTCGGTGTTCACATGGACGGCGGCGGGTTTGCGCTCACGGGCAATGACGATCCGCATTGGACGAGTGCTGTCGCGACGATCGCGCGGCGTCATCATATCCCGTATCTCGCTGACGTGGGCGAACTTTGAGCAGGAGGAGAAGAACTTCACCAGCCCTTCATGGTCAGCGATACGCGCGGCCACGAGCTCGTCGACGGATTCATCGACTACTATAATGAGGAGACCTCGCTCTTCGCCGACGGCCTCGGAGATTGGCGGGGATTACCTGTGCCTGTGCAGGAATAAAGATTGGGGGCTGGGAAATCGCCGCATATCCCGGCCGCACGCACTCCCCCATAGACCTTCCTTGCGATAGAAATGATACCTCACCTTTCGTTCTCTCTGCAGGTAAAATCCTCTACGCCAGGGCGGCTGCTTTTTCGCAGCGAACAAGGACGGGCATCAGCGTACTATACTGAGCACAATGAGTTCAGTATCAATCTTGAGAGGGAGGGATTGTTGCGCCCTCCTCGGCATTGTTGGGGGAAATGTATCTTTATATTTGCAATAGGGAGATATGATGGGAAGAGCATATGATTCGGGTTTAATTTCTTCTTTTTGATGGCAGAAGAAGATCATATCCTCGGGCGGTTGATGATCGAGGATCTCGTTTCGGACCGAGGATATTCAAAAAGAACGCATGGCGTGTGGAGATCCAGGCTTTTTCAGGAGCAGCTTGCCTCCTTTCCGGACGGAGAGATCGCCTTTGAATTCACGATCCCGCGCATGGGACACCGTAGTGGATGTCGTGCTCATCATCCAGGGAATTATTTTCCTGCTGGAGTTCAAGGTCGGGGATGATACGTATGCAAAATCAACAAAAGATCAAGTGATGGATTATGCTCTTGACCTCAAGTATTTTCATGAGGCGAGTCGAGACCGCACAATCGTGCCGATTATTGTGCCGGACGGAGGCGGCCGATCAGGCGAATACACTGGCTCTGATGGAAGATGGGATTTCGCACAGGTGCTCTGCTGCAATCGGCATAACATCGGGGGCGTACTTAGCAGGCCCCGTCACAGATGCATGCCTCTCCTTTATCCATGGGATACATGGCTGGATGCGCGCTATGCGCCGACACCGACCATCATTGAGGCGGCACAGGCACTCTACCGCGCGCATTCAGTTCGTGATATATCGCGCAGTGATGCGGGGGCAGAAAATCTGACTGTGACGACGGCAGCGATCAATCCGATCATAGATGAATGCAAGGCACGCCACAAAAAGGCGATCTGTTTTATCACAGGCGTCTCCTGGGGCGGGAAAGACACGTGCGGGGCTTAATATTGCCAATGCGCGTCATCAATTCAATGAGGATGAACATGCCGTATTTCTCTCGGGGAATGGCCTCTCGTTGCTGGTCTTGCAGGAGGCATTGGCACGTGATCGGGCAGCGACGCACAATGCGACCAGAGAGCAGGCGCGACTGAGAAACGAAGTCCTTATCCAGGGTGATTCATAAATTCCGTGATGAGGCGTTGTCCTCATTGCGCCCGCCCATCGAGAAAGTTGCCATTTTTGACGAGGCGCAGCGTGCATGGGATGCTGATGCACTGATGAAATCATGAACGGAAAAGGGGCGTGGCGGATTTTTCACCAATCGGAGCCGGAGTTTTCATCAGCATCATGGACCGGCATGCAGACCGGGCGGTGATCGTCTGTCCTCATCGGCGGCGGGCAGGAGATCAATACGGGGGAGGCCGGCATAGCGGAATGGCTGCATGCGCTACGTAACAATATCCGGACTGGGAGATCCATCTATCGGATCGGATGACAGACAGTGAGTATGTGGGGAGCAGTGACATTCAGCGGATGCTGGGGGATCGGGCGTATCGAGTTGTCTCGTCCCTGCATCTGGGCGTATCGCTGCGTTCCTTTCGGAGTGAGCGGCTTGCAGATTTCGTTAAGGCACTGCTCGATGAGGATGTAGCTGCGGCACGAGAGCTCTATGCTGCGCTTTATTTGAACTATCCCATCGTTTTGACGCGAGATCTTGCGCGTGCAAAGGCGTGGGTGCGCAGCAAGGTGCGCGGGACGGAGCGAGCTGGGGTGCTTGCGAGTTCAAAGGCGAAGCGTTTGAGAAGTGTTGGCATTTGGGTGAATGTGCAGCGGGATCCTGTTGCATGGTTCTTGAATGATCCAGCGAATGCAGATGCCTTGTTTCCTCGAGGTTCCGCCACGGAATTTGAGGTACAGGGCCTCGAGATCGACTATGGGCTCCTTGCGTGGGACGCAGATCTCCGCTATTATGATGAGTGATCTCGATTATTTTGACTGCCGCGGAGCCCGCTGGCTGCACGTCAATAGCGAACAAGGCAACGCTATCTGAAGAACGCCTATCGCGTCCTCTCACCGGGCCCGGCAAGGCCTCGTCATCTTCGTTCCTGAGGGTGATCCGGATGATGAAACGCGCAGGCCGGAATACTATGATGGTACGATGCGATACTTGAAGTCGCTGGGACTGCGAGAGATTTAATCAGCCCACTGCGGGATCAGTTCCTCTGCATTGGCATCCGGCGTTCTGTTCGGCGTTGGCTGCAGCTCATAATCCTCCTCATATTGAGAAGGACGCGGGATTTTAGAGACGCAGGAAATATTTTCGTCTTTATTATTGGAAAAGTTTGATAACGGGTTTATAATAAAGCGTCTTCAATTTTTATGATTGCCTTTGGGAGGCGTGTCCAATGAATTCATTCTTTGAGCGGCAGTTTCGGCTGCAGGAGAATCACAACGGCGACAACGGAGGTCATCGCAGGGCTCACGACATTTGCAACGATGGGCTATGTGCTCGCCGTTGTCCCGCACATGATGGGTGAGGCAGGCGTTCCGACGGGAGCGATGCTCACGGGCATGGTGCTTATGATCTTCGCTGCGACGATGGCGATGGGGCTGCATACGAACCGTCGCTTGCCCTCGCGCCCGGCATGGGACGTAGTGTCGCGATTTTTCTCGATTACGATGGTGCAGCGCAGATATGTACCGATTAGCGTGGCGAGTGCCATCGTTTTCCTCAGCGGCTTGCTTTTTATCATCGTGACAGTGCTTGGCATACGAAAAAGCCATTGTCACGACAATACCGCGCGGCATCAAAGATCTCAATCAGCGCGAGGCGTCGGTATCTTCCTCGCGGTGATCGGGATGCGCAATGCAAAAGCTGCTCGCGGTCAATGCGAAGGAGGTCGCGCCTCGTTCGGGCGATCTCACACAGCCGTTTGTCGCTCCTCGCGGCGATCACGTTCATTATCCTCTTGGTCCTCGGCGCGTAAGGTGCGCGGCGGTGCGCTCATCAGTATTCTCGCGGGAACGGTCGATCGGCATCCCCATGGGCGTCACCAAGCTCCCCGGAGCATCTCCGCATGCCGGACAGCATCGCGCCCATTTTCTTCAACTTTGACCTCGAGGTGCGCTCAATCTCGCGTATCTGCCGTTCCTCTTTGCATTCTTCCTGCCGGATTTCTTCTCCAGCCTCGGCACGGCGATCGGCATCGGGGCAAGGCGAGGGTTCCTCGATAAGAACGGCGATTTGCCGGGACTGACAAGGTCTTTCACGTGGACTCCATCGCCGCGACGATCGGCTCACTCTTTACGATCCCCGTGCTCATTACCTATCTCGAGTCCGGTGCGGGGTCGAGCAGGCGGACACGGGACTGACGGCGTGCACGACGGCCGTCGCATTCCTCCTCATCTCGCTGTGACGCCGCTCGCGCTGATGATTCCTGCAGCGGCGACTGCACCCTGTTCTCATCTACGTCGGTGTCAGCATGATGGCGGGGATGCGTAATCTGACTATACGGATATCGCCGAGTATATCCCGCATTTCTCTGCGTTGCGTTCACCGCTTTCACGTTCAATATCGCAAACGGCATCTCGGTTGCGTTCATCTCGTTTGTCATCATGAAAGTGGCGATGGGGCGCACGGCGAGCTGCACAAGGGACACTATCTGCCTGCCCTCCTGCTCGCGTATTATTTCTACGCCATTGCAGGGGTGAAATAGGAGATGGTATGGATATTGACGTCCTTCTAACTGATGGGAAGATATACAACAGCTATTTAAAGAAGTTTGTCCTCGGATCCGCTGCACTCAGTGGGATCGATTGCCCTACATTGGGGACGGAGCCGCCGAGGTATCCGGCTAAAGCGTACGGTCGATCTCGGCGGAGCAGTGTCGTTCCAGACGATCGATTGCCATATGCACATCGAAAGCACGATGTGTGCGCCGCGTACATTTATGAACGCGGCAGTGCGCTGCGGCGTCACAACGCTCATCGCAGAGCCGCATGAGATCGCGAATGTCTATGGGCTGGCGGGGATCCGTGCGCTGATGCAGAGTGCGCAGGACGGTCCGTCGATGTCCGCATCGCCATTCCTCCTCTGTCCCTCGACGAACGACGCGCTTGAGACGGCAGGGTGCTGCGATCGAGGTGATGATGTCGAGCACTCATGCACATGGACGCAGGTCATCTGCCTCGGTGAGGTCATGGACTGCCGTGCCGTGCTCTCTGATGTGCACGGCAAGACAAACCGCCTGATTCGCCAGATCCGGTGCGGACGGCCGGACTTCTCCATCGAGGGACACTGTCCGCGCTTCGTCGGATGGGAGCTGGCAGAGCTGCTCTATCGCGGCATCCGTTCGACCACACGGATCAGAGCCTTGATGGGACTTGCTCAGCGTGCGGCGAACGGTATGTTCATCCAGCTGCAGGAGAAGACGTCGAAGAAGAGTTCCTCGATTACCCTGGCGGAGAACTCGTCTTGCGGGGCGTTTCGCCTCGTTACAGACGACACCATGCCCGACGACTTCACGCGGCGCGGACAGCTCGATCATCTCGTGCGGCGTAGCATGGCGCTCGGTCTGCCGCCCGAGGAGGCCATCTACGCCGCGACCTCTGCCCCCGCTCAGCACATGGGGCTGCGGGAGAAGGGGCAATCGCCCCGGACGCATCGCCGACTTTTGCTGTGCTCTCCGATCTGCGGGCGTTTGCGGTGCACAGGTCTGGCGCAGGGCGGCAGGTCTATGTACGCGGGGCGAGCAGGAGGAGCTGCGCGCGACATCATTTCCACCGCATTTTTATCGGAGCGTCCATCTTGCGCCGCGCACAGCGAGGACTTCGTCCTGCGTGCGCCGATCGCGGAGGGACGGTGCTTTGCCGCATCCTTGAGGTGCAGGAGCATACGACCTTTGTCCGCGAGAGCGGGCGAGCTCGCCGTGCACGGCGGCGTGATTGACTGGGGAGAGCAGCCCGTACAACCTCGCCTGCGTCTTTGAACGCCACGGCAAAGCATGGCGGCTGCGGCGTGGCGCCTCGTCGGCGGGGCAGCATTCACGCATGGGCGGCGGCGACTACCTATGCGCACGACAGCCACAACTCTCGTTCTCGGACAAACCGCGGCGGATATGACGGCGGCGGCAAACGCAGTCATCGAAAATGCAGGGCGGTATCGCCGTCGCGCGGGACAGCAGCGTCACGGCGTGCGCCGCCGCTGCCGATCGCGGGCATCCTCTCCGACCGACCGCTCCCTCGTCCTCGGCGAGCAGATCGCGCATGTCCGCCGCGTCGCCTCGCGGACTGCGGCTATCGCCACGACAACGTCATCATGTCCCTGAGCACCATCCCGCTGCCCGTCAGCCCGTATTTCAAACTGACCGACAAGGGCATCATCGACGTGAAAAAGGCGCCGCAGTGCCTTTTGATTAGTATAACGAGTGCCGCTGTACGAAGCCGGAAAAACTCGTGCAGCACCTTTTTGAGGAATCCATCATTTCAGCCGCGCACCGCTAAACGCGGCTGACCTCGTTCGGAAAAGGCGGTGAGCCTGTGCAGGCGTTGGGAGTCAGATATTGATAAAGCTGCCTCGATCTTCTTGCGCAGCCCCGGCAGCAATGAGAAAAAGGTATGGATGGCGGTGTTGTGCTCCTCCGACACGATGCGGGCATCGTAGTGCTCCGCATCGATCGTGCCGCGTGCCGAGGAGATGAAGTTGTCCGCTGTAATCTGGCCATCGATCACGTCATAGGAGTAGTAGATCGTCGATAGTGATCCTCACCTCCCATATACCGAGCGTACGTCCGTATCGTCGTGCGCGTCTTGGAAGAAACAGCTCTCAAAGATGGCGGGCGGCGTGGTTCCGTACGCATCCGTGAGCATCCCTGTGCGGTAGAGATCCGCGGTCATCGGCGCACCAAAGACCGTGTCGCCGACCGTGCAGATGAGCCAATTCTCCTCGGTGTCCGTGTGCTGGGCGAGGGAGAGCGCCGCACCCGACAGATCGGCGTGCGTCTCGCGCACAACGAAGGGCAGGCCGCGCGATATCATCATCTGTTCGACCTGCTCCTCCGGCGCCATCGCATTCGCCGCGGATGCGAGCGGCAGGATGAGGAGGAACGCGCCGGCAAGGGCGCAGAAAAACTTGCGGCAGAGCATGAAGATCTCCTTTCTGTGGTGCTGAATTAACGTATCTGCTTAATAAATTCGATGTAAAGACGAAATACTCCTGCATATTCGGAAATGAATCCGTGCGTGTGGAGCGAAACGAATCCACGTAAATTTCGATGTTAGAGGAGTGTTATTGTGTGCAGGGCACGCGCAGTGATGCGGATATTCCAGTGAAGATGGTTGAGTGGCACATTTTTGAGGCTGTTTTTCAATCAGCTATTTCAAAAATATGTTATAATAGGTTGAAAATTTTGATATAGGGATCGCTGATCCGTCTCGGTGAGCCCCTTAGAAAAGGAGTATTTCACAATGAACACATGGAACACCCAGTGGAAGAATCAGGGAAAAGATGCTCGCGCTTGGCTGTGCAGCATTTCTGCTCGGCGGCGCGCATGGGGCTGGCGCTGCACCGACCGTGACAGCGGCAAGCAGCGCGGCGCACGCGGCAAACCCGCAGGACGCACCGATGCCCCTGCCGCTGACCGAGGAGGAGGTGAGTGCACAGCAGCTCGCCGATGCCCAGTACATGGCGCTCCTCTGGATGCGCACCTCGGCGGAGTACCGTGCGCCTGCTATCAGGGGGCTACAATGCGGCGCCTGCGGCGATCGACCGCGCGGCAGGAACCCCGCTGCCCGCAGCGGCAAGCCGCCCGCCATCGTCCTCGACTGCGATGAGACCGTCACGGACAACACGCGCGCCATGGCAGCGGCTGCCGCCGCAGGCAACGGCCGCTACGATGCCCTCTGCTGGCGCGCGACCGTGCACGAGGCTCGCTCCGAGGCCATGCCGGGCGCGGTGGAGTTCCTGAACGAGGTCAGCGGCGCGGCGTTGCCATCTTCACGTCAGCAACCGTTGGAGTGAGGTCAACTGCGAGCCGACCATCAGAACCTCACGGCACCGGCTTCCTCCGTGGACGCCGAGCACGTCCTCCTCATGGAGGATCGGCAGATGAGCGACAAAACAGCCACGCTTTGATCGGGTCACAGAGAACTACGATGTCGTCGTCAGCATGGGCGACAACGCGGGCGATCTCCCCTCGGGACGAAGGGCATGAACCGCGCTGCGCGCAATGCCGCCATCGACGCTGCGCAGGAGGAGTTCGGCACCCAGCACATCGTCTTCCTGAACCCCGCCTACGGCTCCTGGTCAGCGCGCTTGCCAAGGACTATGACCATGAGCCCCGAGGCGCGCGAGGATTTCTATGCAAAGACGCTGACGGAGTAACAGAACACAATGGAAAGAGCCTGTCTCTGCTTTTGTTGAACAAAAGGAGCAGGGGCGGGCTCCTCGTTGATTGATGATGGCAACACTTTATGGGAAGTCTTTATTGTCGCTTATTCAGATACCCTTATAGTTGCGACCATTCGATAAGGTATGATAAGTTGCGCAAATTGAAAATCATATAAGAAGACACGGTTTGCAGTCCTCTGCTAGAATGAAGTTGCGAGACAACACTCAGAAAGGAGACTACAAACCATGTCTGATAAAATTGTACAGTTCAACGAGGAACTTATCAAGGGCAGCTGAAAGAACTGGTCCGTGGTAGTGTCGAGGAGACTTTGAATGAACTCCTGGAAAAAGAAGCCGAAACGCTTACACAAGCGGCTCGTTATGAGCGTAATGAAGCGCGTCAGGGTTATCGAAGCGGACACTATGATCGAAAGGCTTACAACGACTTCCGGCGATGTTACGCCACACATGCCACGTTTAAAGGGGAAATTCCTTTTGAGACTGCTATCATTGAACGCTATCGCCGTCGTGAAAGTAGTGTTGAGGAGGCTCTTATCGAGATGTATCTGGCAGGTGTGTCTGTCCGTCGAGTTGAGGATATCACAGAGGCACTCTGGGGAACTAAAATCTCCGGGAACAATCAGCGAGCTGAATAAGAAGGCCTATGCTCGCATCGAAGTATGGAGAAGCCGCCCTCTGACAGGGAAAAAATACCCATACGTTTGCGTCGATGGAATCTATCTCGTCGCAACTGGGGCGGTGAATACGAAAATGTGGTAATTCTGGTTGCACTGCAGTCAATCAAGATGGTTTTCGTGAAGTCATAGCTGTTGAGGGAATGAAGGAAGATAAATCCAGCTGGATCAACTTTTTCAGTGGCTGCGCGAGAGGTTTAGTGGCGTAAAACCATTGTCGGAGACAAGTGCCTTGGAATGCTTGAAGCTGTAGGTAGAAGTGTCTCAGAGGCCAGCATCAGCGTTGCACAGTCCATTTTTATCGCAACATTTTCTCGGCTGTCCCGAGATCTAAGGTAAGGCTCAGGCAAAAATGCTGAAAAGCAATTCATGGCATAAGAGAGTAAAAGGCTGCGCGAGAAGTTGCGGAGAAAAGGCTGCAAGGAGCAGGTTGCAGCCAGTATTGCCGAGCTTCAGGGGATGAAAACTGAAAGAAGCCGCCAAGAAGGTCTCAGAGAGCATCGACGAGACTCTGACCTACTACGATTTTCCCAGTGAACATTGGATGAAGATTCGACAAATAATACGATTGAGCGTCTGAATCGTGAGATCTGGCGCAGAACTCGTGTTGTGGGCACATTTCGGATGGAAACTCAGCGTTAATGCTGGTTTGTGCTCGGCTTCGTTATGTTGAGGGAAACCCAGTGGGGGAATAAGAAATATATGAATATGATGCACCTGGAGGTGAATGAAGAAAACACCTCCGTTGCAGGCTGACTTTATTTAATCAGAGGATGCAAACTAATTTGCGCATAAATCTTGACGGTACCCAGATTGATGAAATTAGGAGCTGATCTCTCGTTCACGTTGCCGCCGAGTCTGCGTAACTGCGGTACATCTTGTTCACCTCGCTTTCTGGAGGTCTGTTTCTTGCCTTCACCTTCCACTGGAGATGAACCGCCAATTTGAGCGGAGGAATTTGAGTAAAGTTTTCCGGCCACCATCCGAGTAAGGGACAGTACCGGAAAAGAGGTGATTTTACTTTTGTTTTCGATCTTTGCGAAGCTCTGTGTAGTAACGCTTCATCTGATCGGCAAAGGTACGCTGTGGACGTCCGAGCGCTCAGCGATCTTTATGGTCTGAAATTCGGTTGTCGAGACGCATCTGGATAATACGCTCGGCTTCCGACTGCTCCGTGGAAACGAGCAATGAGGCACTTCAGCAGACGCGGTCAGTAACACATCTTCTATAGAAGGTTTTGCGGTCAGATATAGTCGTCGAGAGTACCGTTACCGTCTCGAAGCGGCTCGTCGCGAGAAACGGTATCGGGATGCATGGTGTCTACACAGGTCACACTGGCCGTCGCATCAAAGATAGTGCTCGGGCTACGCTGCAGCGACCGTGATATTGCTCGCGCTTGACAGCCCAGATGTCCGGATAAAGGAGCGGTACTGCTCCTCCGTGATAGGGGTGAGGATGACCTGAAGGATTCTCCGTCACGAAGTGATAGAAAACGCTGGTTGTCTTTGTTTTTCTTTTTGAATTTTTCATTTTCGGTTCTCTCTGAGCGAAAAGGAGCCGAGAGAACGCAAAGCCGAAGTCTCAGAACATGAAACGGTCGGATAACCTGTAAACATTGTGTTTCAAAGTCATCCGCCATTTGTAGTTCATCTCGACCCGTTGCTCGGTATGCTTTGCGTGCATTGCTTTTCGACGGTTGTTATTTCGCCCGCATTGCGTAAGCAGCAATGCGGTTATGGGGGAGATTCCTTTGACTGTTGACTCATCGCAAAGAATTTTTACGATGTGATTGGCAATTAGGGCACTTGAGCTCGATGTACAGCTTTTCCTTCGGGATATCAGATACATCGCAGGCTCTTTTCCGCAAACAGGACATTTGAGCGCTTGTTCATGCCTTCTCCTTCTCGTAGTAAATAAGCGTGTTCGCGATTTACTACGCTCATTGTAAAATAGGGAATGTACCTGAGAGAGCACATTCCGTGCTAACAGAAATATTCGTCGAGAGATAATCTTTCTGACACACCAGCTTTAGTTCCTGCAGCCGGTATTTCATGGGCGTATAATCGACGTTGAATTTTTCGGCCAGCCCGAGATCGCCTGATCGACTTCATATGTTCTTGAAGGGGCACAGACGGGTGACAAGCTCAAGCCCATAGTTTTCAAAAATTAGCGGTGACAGCTTCTCGTGGCATGACAAAAATGCCGCAGCGCAGTAGTTGGCTTTGGTATTCAATGATCTCGATAGCACATGTTTGACCTGTTCCAGTCTCGCACGGAAGGCCTTCTGCAAAAGTGTTGGTAGTTTGTTGATCGAGTCATAAAACATCGCGGATGGAGTTTCGGTGGAAGCACGTGAATGCAGTTGAAGTTCTCGATTCTGATTGTCGCTTCATTGATGCTCGGTCCATGACATAATTGTTCCTTTTTCAACGGAGTAGGAAACATCCCATTGAATATGATGTTATCAGGTGGAGTCCGTTGGTTTTCGCGGAGGGAATCCAAGCATAGTAGTAGCTGTTATTACAGGGCCGTCATTCCAAGAATCGACTGATCCGGTGACAGATAAAACCAGTCAGAGTACAGTGTACAAAATCCACCACATCATATACGTCGATTTTCTTGGCCGAATAAGACGCTCCTTATCAAAAAGACTCGTTCAGGCTATCCGCTTCATTTTTCGAGCTGGGTTTACTGTAGTCATAGTATCGCGTTACGAGTTCCTCCGTTTTTCTCCTGACCTCCAGCATGTCGATGATCTTCTGCCAGTCATCCCACCGGCATTGATGTCACGAGCCTTGCAAGAGCAGTGCGAAGATTGCCGACACCCATCACATAGTCAGACAGATCAGGAGATACGCCGTTGTCCCTTGAGAGGGCAGCTGTAATCGAACAGCATGTAGTCATCCTCGTTGAGACCCAGCACTCAGCGATTTTGTAGATCTTGTTTTTGTCTGGCGGATACCTCCTTCCTTTTCAATATCGCCTGCGTAAGCCGACAATGCCCAGTTCCTCGCTGAGCTCGCATGATTTCTTTTCTCCTGTCTTTGGCTTTACAAATTCTCCGAATTTGTTATCCATGATTATCCTCTTTCGTAGCATGCAAGTGTTCGCTGGAAATACTACATTCAATTATACACAGGTACAATACCGAAAGTCAAGGACTCAAAATGCAAATTTTCTTGACCGGCATTACCGCATTCAGCATCATATGGAGAGGTGCCCGGAGTGGAAAGGCAAATGCGGCCTCATTCGGCCTGTTTTCGAGCCAGTGGTGGCGGTTCCTCTGAAGCAGGTGTGTACGTATTTTGCGACATACGGATGGAAAATGCGCAAATGCGAATTATTGGAAAATCAGGTTGATTTTCCTGCCACGTGCTATGATAACAAGGCGTCTTTTTGCCGATGCGACTCTATTGGTAAGTGAGGATATTTCATGGCAGTCAGCTCATAAGAAACTCATGGAAATTATTAATCGATAAAAATATGAAGAAGAAGGACTTGAGAGCTGACAGCGGATCAGCACTACGACACTTGCGAAACTTGGCAAGGATGAAAAATGTCAGTACCGAAATCCTGTCGAAGATTTGCAGTTGTTCTGAATCAGGATGTCGGACATCATGGAAATGGTGCCCGATGATTCGAAGGATGGAATAAATGAATGGCAATGACAATAAACAGACAAGGAGCTTTTTAAATATGAATCAGTCAACTTATAATGCGTTGAAATCCTTTATCTGGGGAATCGCCAACGATTGTCCTCGTGATGTATATGATGTGGGCGACTACAGGAAGGTTATTCTTCCGATGCTGGTTATCCGCCGTTTTGATGCGGTCTTGGAACCGAAGCACGATGAAGTGGTAGCAGCAAAGAAGACGTTTGAGAAGGACGGAGTCACTTGTTGATATTGATCCTGTCTCTGCGGAATAGCTGGTCAAGCCTTTGTGAACAAGTCTGACTTCACGCTGCGCGATTTAAAGTCCAGAACGAATCAGCAGCAGCTCCGGAAGGACTTCATCGATTACCTCGATGGATTTTCCAAAAATGTGCAGGAGATCATCAACAAGTTCCATTTCCGCGATCAGATTCCGCGCCTTTCCGAGCAGGATAGGCTTGGCCTGCTTATAGAGAAATTTGTCGATCCGAGCATTAACCTCAGCAATAAGCCTGTTCTGAATGAGGACGGCTCCGAAAAGCTGGAGGCGCTTGATAATCATACAATGGGTACCTTGTTTGAAGAGGTTATCCGTATGTTCAACGAGCAGACGAATGTGACGGATGCCGGACGCCACTTTACGCCGCGTGACATTATCGAGCTCATGGCCGACCTTGCCTTTATCCCGATTCAGGATAAGATTCAGAGCACCACGATACAGAATTTATGACGGAGCGTGCGGCACGGGGGTATGCTCACTGTCGGAGAGTCCTGCATCCAGAAATCTCGCAGAGCGTCGTGGTAAGAAGGTCTCCATCAACCTGTTCGGTCAGGAGAACTTTGACGAAACATACGCCATCGCCTGCGCAGATATGCTGCTCAAGGGCGAGGGCACACAGGTCAACAATACTTCTTCGGCTCCACCATTTCCAACTGATGGCTTCCCCGAAGGATGAGTTTGACTTATGCTTTCCAATCCACCCTTGGCACCTCGTGAAGGCAGAATTAAAGGCATGGGGAGACATTAAGAAGGATGAGATCACTGATCCGCGTTTTATCATTGACTATGATGGTAACCCGGAATATACCTTGCTGCCTGATATTGGCGATCCCCAGATGCTGTTCCTTGCAAACAACATCAGTAAGATGAAGCAGAAGACCTCGCTTGGAAGCAGAATTATTGAGGTACATAATAGCTCATCCCTCTTTAATGGGAATGCAGGAAGCGGCGCGAGCAATCTGCGCAGATACATCATTGAAAATGACCTGCTTGAAGCTATTGTGGCGTTGCCAGAAAAGATGTTTTCCAACTGGACATTGGAACCTTTTTGTGGATTCTACAACTAAGAAGGGATGAAAAGCGTAGAGGAACGATACAGCTTATTGACGCAACATCCATGAAGTCACTCCTAAAAAGAATATTGGTGAGAAGAACAGCGAAATCACTCCAAGTATTCGCCGGACAATAGTTGATCTCTATCTTGCATATAGAGATGCTGATCCTAAATATAGCATGGTTTTTCCGAATGAAGAATTTGGCTATTACGCTGTTGATGTTCAGCGACCTCTGAGATTGAAGGTTGACTTGACAGAAGATCGAGCAGCTGTTGACGGAGGGAAGGATAATGAACTTTTAAGCAGCTGTGGGAGAAAATATCTGAATAAGAAGATTATGAAAAGCGTGAATAGCTCAATTCTCATTGATGAAATTGAGATAGTTTGCAAAGGGACGAGGGTGTTAAACTAACCGTAAAACGTAAGAAGCTAAGAGATTACTTGACATATGTTTCTGAGGACGCAGAAACCGGTTCTTGATTCAAAAGGCAACATTGAACCTGATAAGAATCTAAAGGATAGGAACAGATACCGATGCTCTCATGAAAGGTGGTATTGAAGGATTTTTAGAGAAAAGAAATTAAACCGTAGTACCCGATGCATGGGTTGATGAAAAGTCAGCCTCAATTGGATATGAGCTCAGCTTCACTAAGTATTTTTACAAGCCAGTTGACCTAAGGCCTGTAGAAGATATTATTGGGGATTTAAGGGTTCTTGAGAAAGAATCAGACGGAGTCCTTGCAGGAATAATGGAGGATTTTCAGAGATGAAAACATATCAGGACTATATTCCAACCGGCATACGATGGAATGCAGAAATGCCAGCCATTAGATTGCGACAAGGCAAAACGCTATTTTGATAATCCTGAAAGTCATCAACAAGGATGGAAAAGAGAAAAATGTCCTTCACTGACGCTTAAGGGAGTTATTCGAAACGATGTAGATCATCCTATAGGCCTCGCGCCAGCGGATTATGCTACCTATCAGCTTTTTGATAGAGATGAGCTTGTATTTAAGCTTATAGACTTGGAGAATATTTCAACCAGCCGTGTTGGAATAGTCTGGGAAAAAGGGATAATGAGCTCAACATACATTAGGCTTAAACCGAGGGTTAGCTTAAATTTGCGATATTTCTATTACCAATATTTTGATTGGTACAAGAGAAATATTTTAATGCCTTGGGGCAGGCGTGCGTCAAACGCTTTCTGCTGCCGATCTTATCAATTATCAGGTTGTTTTCCCTCCGATTGATGAACAAGACCAAATAGTCAGATTTCTTGATTGGAAGACCTCAGAGATGAATCGTGTTATTCATGCGAAAAATCAAGAAATCAAGAGGCGAGGAACTCAGAGTCGTTGCAATTAACACTGCTGTTACAAGAGGTATAAATGGGCATCCGTTGAAGAAGAGCGGGACATCATGGCTCAACGAAATCCCAGAAAAACTGGAATATGCTTCCGAGCAAAAGGCTATTTTTCCTGAGAAAGGATAAAAGCGAAGCCTGAGGATGAACAATTAACGGCTTCTCAAAAATACAGGGGTTGTTCCTCAACAGTGGTTCATGGAGCAGGAAGGCCGCCGTTAACAGTTGTATTTCGGCGAAGACATTCTTAAGCATGTCGAAAAAGGGATGATTTTGTTATAAGTATGAGAAGCTCCAGGCGAGTATTGAATACAGTAATTATAGTGGAAAAATTAGCTCAGCATATGTAATGCTGATTCCAAACCACGAATATGTATATGATAGGTTTTTTAAGTGGTTTTTGAAGTCTCCCTGAATACATTAAGGCGTTGCGGGAACTTCAGACCTTGTTAGAGATGGACAAGCACTGATATGCGAACTTTGCAAAATCGATCTGCCGGTTGTTCCTATGGAGGAACAGATAGCGATTGCTGACTATTTGGATAATATCTGCAAGAGGATTGATGATGCAGTGAGAAAGTTAAGAAAGAGATTGCACTGATTCAGGAACTTAAGACGAGAACCATTTACGACGCAGTTACGGAAGAATAGATGTCAGAGATGTTTCTATACCTGCGTATGAGGATGCAGAGGATGAAACGTCAGTTGAAGAATCAGATGAAATTGAAACTGTAGACGAGGAGGTCGATGAATAATGCCAAGTAACACTAAGGAGAATGGCTTCGAGACTCTCATCGTTAACTGGCTTGTTAACGAAAAACGGTTATGAGCAAGGGACAAAATGCTGACTACAATCAGGAGTATGCGATTGATGAGGAGCGCTTGTTTCGCTATTTGCAAAAGCACACAGCCACGAGTTTAGCGGAGCTGCGTATACTGATACACCGGCAGAAAAGAAGAAGTTTCTGGAGAGGCTTGGTCGGAAGCTGTCCGACCAAGGTGTTGATGAGATACTCAGAAAAGGCTTCAAATACAAGAACAAAACGCTGAGTTCTATCAGGTGCTTCCCAGCAAGGGGAACCAGCGGGGCGCAGGAGCTGTATGAGGAGAACATTTTTCAGTGTGACTCGCCAGCTGCAATACTCCAAGGAATATGGCCGCCTTGCGCTTGACCTCTGTATTTTCCTGAATGGTCTTCCGGTTATCACGATGGAGCTGAAGAATCAGTTCACTTTGCAGAATACTGCTGATGCGGTGAAACAGTATAAAGACGGATCGAGACCCTGCGGAGAAGCTGTTTAGCTTCAAGCGCTGCATCGTACATTTCGCTGCGGATGACAACGAAATGCATGATGATACCGAACTGAAAAGGATGATTCTACCATGCCATTCAGCAAGGGCTTCGAGGGATGGCGCAGGCAATCCTCCGAATCCTAATGGGATCAAGACGGATTACCTTTGGAAGGATATCCTGACAAGAGAGTTCTCTAGATTTTGGAGAACTATGTCCAGATCGTAGCAGATAGGACGAGGATACTGGAAAAACCTCATACAAGCAGATATTCCCAGGTACCACCAGTTGAAGGCTGCGACAATGCTTCTCGACCACGCAAAGAAGGAAGGTGCCGGGCAACGTTATCTTATCCAGCATAGTGCAGGTAGTGGAAAGTCTAATTCTATAGCTTGGCTCGCCCATCAGCTTGTCACACTACAAAATGACGGCAAGAATATCTTTTGATACCGTTATTGTGGTCACCGACCGTATCAACCCTCGATAAGCAGATAAAAATACGATAAAGCAATTCACGCAGGTGTCCTCTACAGTGGGCTGGGCAAAAGTCTGCATCTGATTTGCATACTCTTTTTGGACGAGGGCAAGAAGATCATCATTACCATCGTTCACAAGTTCCAGTTTATCCTGAACGATATTTCTACGGCATACAAGAACCGTACCTTCGCAATCATCATCGACGAGGCACATTCGAGCCAGAATGGTAGCCTTGCCGCAAAGATGAACCTAGTCATTTCTGAGCAATGTTTATTCGGATGACGATGAATTTGAAGATAAGATCAATTCTATCATCGAAGGTAAGAAAATGGCCAAGAATGCGAGCTATTTTGCTTTTACTGCCACACCTAAGAATAAAAACGCTTGAAATGTTCGGCGAAATCATAACCGATGAAAATGGTAATCCTGTCTTAAATGAGGACGGAACCAAAAAGGCTAAGCCTCATGATGTGTATACGATGAAGCAGGCAATCGAGGAGAAGTTTATTCTTGATGTCCTGAAATATTACACACCGTATCAGAGCTACTATCACCTGATAAAAACTGTAAGTGATGATCCGCTTTTTGATAAAAAGAGAGCGAATAAAATCCTGCGCTCTTATGTGGAAAGTGATCCTCATGCGATAGAGGAAAAGGCTGGTATCATTGCTAGAGCATTTCTACAACAACGTCCGGATGAAGATCAAGGGCAAAGCTCGTGCAATGGTTGTTACTCATCAAATCCAGAGGGCGATTGAATATTACTTTGCTATCAAGAAGGAACTGGAGGAGCGCAAGAGTCAGTATAAGCCGATGATTGCATTCTCCGGTGAAGCTCGTTACAAGGGTGAAACTTATACCGAGGCAAAGATCAACGGATTTCAAGTGCCAAGATTGAGAAAGAATTCGAAAAGACCCATACCGTATTCTGGTGGTAGCTGATAAATTCCAGACCGGCTATGACGAGCCTCTGCTTCAAACCATGTATGTGGACAAGAAGCTGTTTGATATAAAGGCAGTGCAGACACTGTCTCGATTGAATCGTTGCGCTCCGTATAAGACGGATACTTTCGTGCTGGACTTCATCAATAATCCGGCGGATATCCAGAAATCCTTCGAGCGATACTATAAGACCACGGTGCTTTCGGTGAGACGGATGCTCGAAGCTGAATGACCACTGATTGACAACATGGAGCCTATGCAGGTCTATACCGATGATGATGTATACATTTGTCGAGCTTTATCTGAATAACGCAGACCGGGAGCAGCTGATCCAATCATCGACAGATGCGTTGAGTTGTTTAAAGGCTCTGAATATGACGACAAAGTAGAGTTCAAAAAGAGCGCAAAGGTTGTGCGTACTTATAATTTCCTGTCGTCCATTCTGCCGTATGGATCTCCCTGATTGGGAAAAAGCTCTCTATTTTTCCTGACGCTTCGTACCGAAGCTTCCAAGGTAGGCGATGAAAAACGACGATTATAAGAAAATCATTGAAAGCGTTGACCTTGATAGTTATCGAGTTGTTGCCCAGCAGACCATGTCGATCTCGCTGGCCAATGAAGATGCTGAGGTGAAGCCAGTGCCGGTTCAGACGGATATAGGCATACCGGTTCCGGAGATGGACACGCTCACGACATTCTTGAATCGTTCCATGATGTCTGGGGAAATTGTGACTGGACGGATGAGGACAAAATCAAGAAGCAGATTCAGGAGATTGCCGAGGAGGTTAAGAAGGACGAGCGCTATCAAAATGCGATGCAATTCTCAGATATCCAGAATGCCCGCGATGAGAGCGAACGCGCCACATGGGAGGCGATTCTCCGCAACATGTCCAGTGGCATGGAACTCTATACCGCCTATCAGGGTGATACACGGAGCCGTCGCAATCAGTCCTTCAGAGACTGGCTGCTGGATTTGATTTTCAATGCAACATACCAGAAGCCGACGACACCGAATGCTGATGAAGGAAAAGTCTGTTTATCGATTATGAACCTCTGGTTTCCAATGGTAGCTGAAGAACCAGCGCCACTGGAGCTAAGAAGGAGGACTAACGATACATGAAAGGTTCAGAATGCAAATTCGTTAAATACATGGAAGAGCTCCGATAAGCGGTTTGTCATTCCGGTGTACCAGAGAAATTATGACTGGAAGACCGAGAACTGTAAGCAGCTGTATGATGATCTTGTAAAGATCGTCAAAGGGCATCGAAAGAGTCACTTCTTCAGAGCCTTGTTTCTGTATATAATCCGGACGGCCACAATGAGGAATTCTGATCATCGACGGCCAGCAGCGCCTTTACGACAGTATCGCTGCTGTTCCCTTGCCATGTATAACCTGATTGATAAGGGCATCATCGTGCCTGAGACCGCTAATCTGAAGCAGAGGATTTTGAGGAATACCTCGTTGATAAGTGGAAAACCGGAGGATACCCATCAAGCTCTAGCCGGTCAAGAATGACCAGAAGGCTTTCGGGAAGCTGTTCTCTGATCCGACGGAGCACATCCGTGAGTCCAATCTGACCGATGAACTACGATTATTTCTGACATGACCGGATTCAGAAGCAGGAAATAACCATCGACCAGCTTTTATGATGCGATCTGTTGTCTGAGATCATCAACATTCGATTGGATAAAGATGACAATCCGCAGCTCATTTTTGAGAGCCTGAACTCAACCGGTCTTGACCTCAGTGAAGGCGACAAGATCAGAACTTTTATCCTGATGGGATTGCCTTCAAGGAGCAGGAGGAATATTACGAGAAATACTGGAACAAGATCGAGGTCTGCACAAAGTATGATGTGAGCGCCTTTATCCGGGACTACCTGAGCGTAAAGCAGCAAGCCATTCCGCAGCAGAAGAAAATCTATATCAATTTTAAGGACTTCGTAGAGCTCAGCAAGATCGACACCGAGCCTTTGCTCGCTGAGACGTTGGCCTATGCGAAGCGCTACCAGATTCTTCTTGATGGCAATTCCGGCAGTGCAGCACTGGATGCCTGCATCGACCGCTTGAACCGTCTGGAGACGACTGTAACAAGGCCATACTTCCTTGAGGTGTTGCGCCTGTATAACGAAAATAAGCTGACGCTGGCACAGGTGACAGAGATTTTCTTGACGACAGAGAATTATCTGTTCCGCAGGACAATGTGCGACCTGCCGACAAATGCTCTGAATAAAATTTTTCTTATGCTGCACAGGGAGATCGTCCGGTACGACGGCACCGAGGATAACTATGTCGAGAAGCTCAAATATGCCTTCTATCGAAGAAGGAACGTGCTCGCTTTCCGGATGATGAGGAATTCAAAGCGGCTTTTGCAGAGCGGCCTGTTTATCTTATGAACAGCAAGAACAAGATTTATATTCTTGAGCGCTTCGAGAATTTTGGTACTTCGGAGGATAAGGATGTATATCGTCACTGCGATGATGGCACTTATTCGATTGAGCATATCATGCCACAGCACCCTGACGCCGGTATGGCAAAAGGAACTGGGCGATGATTATGAGCAGATACATGAGCTGTGGCTTCATCGCATGAGCAAACCTTACGTTGACTGCCTATAACTCGAAGTACAACAATAGCTCTTTCATTGAAAAAGAAAACCATGCAGAACGGCTTCGATGATAGCGGTATCCGCATGAATACTTGGATCGCTAAGAAGGATAAGTGGACGCTTGCAGAACTGGAGGAGCGCAGCGAATATCTCATGGGCAGAGCTCTGACCATCTGGGCGGCACCGGTCACAGAATATAAAACCGGAAGAAAAGCAGCTTGATACTTATACGCTTGAGGGATGAGGGCGAGCTGACAGGACGTCTGATTGCCAAGTTTACCTTTTAAGAACACCGAGCAGCCAGTAACGGAGCTGGGTGGAGATGTTCCAGAAGGTTATCCGATTCTCTATGCTGAGGACAAGGCTATCATCACAAAGCTGGCAATGTCGGAGGAGGAGAATATTGCGCTCCACTTCAACACGAATCCGGACGCGTTTACAAAATCACTGGAAATCAGCGATGGCATCTATGTGTGGACTAACACCAGCACGCAGAGCAAACTTTCTGTTCTGAGTCGCCTGTTCAAGCTCTATGATGAAGATCCGGCAGACTTGGTATTCTACCTGAGTGAGAATGAAGCCAATGCTGATGAGCCGGGTAGCCGTCATGAGCTCCGGAGGAAATACTGGACTTACGCCTTCGATTATCCAGAAGGCGCACGGTGAGGATGGTTCTTCTCCAATGTGAGTCCGTCAAGGGATAACTGGATCAATGGCTTCTTTGGAATCGGCGGTTTTATCTGTGCTGCGTAGCAAACTATGATGCAGCACGAGCAGAGGTCGTATTTGGCAGAGGTAATAAGCAGGAAAACAAGAACGCCTTTGACAGCCTGTACACGCATAAAGCAAAAATCGAATCGGCACTGGGTACGACGCTTCAGTGGAACCGTGGCGATGACATTAAGTCGTCAAAGGTGTTCATTCAGCTGAATAATGTCAGCATCGAGAATGAGACGGATTGGCTTCAGATGGCAAACTTCCATGCTGACTGGACAAAGAAGTTCTACGATGTGATTGTGCCGTATATAAAGGGATGAAAAAGATGAAGCAGTATATGGTAGACGCCTTTACAGATAAGGTGTTCAGCGGAAATCCGGCAGCAGTCTGCGTGCTTGACACGTGGCCGGATGACCAGCCGATGAAACATAGCATTGGAAAATAATCTCGGAGACCGCCTTCGTGGTAAAGGAGCCGGAAGGATATCATCTGCGCTGGTTTACTCCCAAGGATGAGATCAATCTCTGCGGCCATGCGACACTGGCTACGGCCTTTGTCATTCTGAATTATTACGACAAGGACTCTGATACAGTCGAGTTCAATACGATGAGCGGAAAGCTTACGGTCGCTAAAAAGGGAGATCTTTTATGAGATGGACTTTCCGACTTATGACCTGCAGGAGATCCCAGTGACCGATGAAATGGAGCAGGCTTTCGGAGCACGTCCGTCAAAAGCGCTGCTGGCTATGGACTTGATCTGTGTATTTGATAAGGAAGAAACGGTGCGCGAGATGCAGCCGGATCAGACCTTGATCGAGCAGCTTCCCGGAAGGCTACATAACGCCACAGCCAGAGGCAAGGAAACGGACTGTGTAACCAGAAGTTTTGCACCGAAGTGCGGCATTGCAGAAGATCCGGTATGCGGCTCGGCACATTGCCAAGTGGCAGATTACTGGTCGCATATGCTCGGTAAGAAAGATATTGTGGCGTATCAAGCGTCAAAGCGCGGAGGCACATTGTACTGCGAGCTGACAGGAACCGGACGTATTAAGATCAGCGGGAAGGCAGTTCTGTTCGCTGTGTCAGAGCTGCAAATATAAGAGAGTTGGTATCTTGAAATGCAAATAATCACATACCAAGAAAAATATAAACAGCAGAGAATCGACCTGATTCTGGACATCCAGAATAACGAAGCAAAGATCAATCTCTCACTTGAGGAGCAGCCTGACCTGTTGGACATCCCGATATGTTATGAAAAGGATGGTGGTGAGTTTTGGCTGGCTGTTGAGGGTGATACGGTCATTGGCACCTTAGTATTGATGAATAAAGGCAATGGAAATGCAGTATTGAAAAAGGGCTTTGTCAGGGCAGATTACCGGAAACAGGGGATTCTCGGAAAGCTCTATGCGACGCTTCAGGAGTTCGCAAAGGAACAGGGGCTGCGGACATTTGTATTCGACACACCATCTGTTGCCACGAACTGCCACAGCTTCTTTGAAAAGCGAGGCTATCGGAGAATTCCAAAGGGCGAGCTTCCCTTCCCGTATGAGTATCCGGACAGGGGACTTATATTTGTATATGAGGTCTGAATAGGCACGAGAATTAAAACCTTTTTAAGGTTTCCTTACACAATTTAAGGATACCCATACTTTTTAAGGATTGCCCTTTAGGGGTTTTCGGAAAGGAGGCGCAGCCGGAATGAGCACAGCTACAGCAACAGCATATCGGAGCAGATTCGCAGGCCGGTTTATGCCCTCTGAAAGCCGCAAAAGCCCTGAAATCAAGCCTTTTTTGCGGGTGTCGAGACACATATTCGAGAAAAAGCACATTGTATCAAAAGATAGCTGTTAGATGTCGCTGCGGGGACGGTGCTTTTCCCTGAACGGAACAACGCTCCATACAGGGGATGTACAGGGGTGTATCGGAGGCGGATCTCCGGCGGGTGCAGATCCGTGAGACGATTGTCTCGCATTTTGAGAAGGAGCAGCTGCTCTACCGACGTCGGGATCAAGACGCTCTCGCTGTTCTTCATCGACGAGGTGGCGAAGTACCGTCAGTATGATGCAGACGGAAATGCCGTGCTCGGGGAGTACGGGCGGATCTTCGAGGAGGAGTACCGCGCGGGATGAACGAAAAACCGCGACATTTTTGACCCTGCGTATAGCGAAATATCTGGACGATGTGCCTGTAGAAAGTACACGCGGGCTATTTCAGCATTGACAAGAAAAACGGGACGCGCGGTGGACAGCAGTCTCAGGCGCGGCTCGGATCTGTCGGATGATATTTCGGCGTATGATCTGATCCTGAAGGATAAGGGAGCGGCTGCTCTCATCCCGATGAGCTGACGCGCGTGATCTTCTCCCACTCGGCGCTGCGCGAGGGTGGGACAATCCGAATGTGTTCCAGATCTGTACGCTGAAGCACGCGGCGAGCGTGTCGGCGAAGCGGCAGGAGGTGGGCAGAGGTCTGGGTCTCTCGGTCGATCAGACGGGACAGCGGATGGATCGCAGTGTGCTTGGGGATGCGGTGCATGATGTGAATGTGCTGACGGTGATCGCGAGCGAGAGCTATGCGGGATTGTCGGCGATCTACAAAAAGCAGATGGAGGCGGAGCTGCGCGTGCGTCCGAAGGCGGCGTCAGAGGCGTATTTCCAGGGAAGACGGTGCAGTCGGCGGACGGTACGGCGGTGCAACTCGATGAGAAGGCGGCGCGGGCGATTTATTTCTATCTCGGCATGAATGGCTATGTGGATATCGAGGGGCATGTGACGGAGGACTATCGCACGGCACTTGCGGCGGGGACGCTCGCGCCGCTGCCCGAGATGCTTGTGCCGATGGCGGAGGGGGTTCATCGCCTCGTGCAGGCGATCTACGACGAGAGCGTGCTGCGGGATATGTTCCACGATGCCAATGAGACAAAGACACCGCCGAATCCGCTGAATGAGTATTTTTTTATCGGAAGGAGTTTCAGGAACTCTGGAAGAGGATTAACCACAAGTACGCCTATATGGTCTCCTTTGACACGAGACAACTCGTACGGGCGGTTATCGACCATATCAACGCCGAGCTGCGTGTCAGCCGTCTCCAATACACGATCACCTATGGCAGTCAGCAGACGGATCTGGATGTGGGCATGGTGGCGGACGGCACGAGCTTTTGCCTACGGCAAGAGTCGGACGAGCACGCTGAAACGCGCACAGGGAAGTACGGTGACGTATGATCTGATCGGGCGTATTGCGGCGGGGACGACGCTCACGCGGCGCACGGTCGCGGAGATTTTGCGGGGGATTAAGGCCGAGGTGTTTTGCAGGTTACCGCTACAATCCTGAGGAGTTTATCCGAACAGTGACGCGGCTCATCCTCGAGCAGAAAGCGACACGCATCGTCGATCACATCGAGTACAATACGATCGAGGGCAGCTACGATGCGAGTATCTTTGCAACGGAGAAGCGCCCCTACACCGAAGCATACGAGGCGGAGAAGGCGATTCAGAACTATGTTCACGGACGGCAATGTGGAGAGAAATTTTGCCCAGGATCTTGACGGCGGGAACGAGGTGCTGATCTATGAAGCTGCCGCGCGGGTCCGCCATCCCAACGCCGGTCGGCAGCTAGCGCCGGACTAGGGCGATTGTGTTTCGCGAGGGGAAGGTGCGGCACATCTACTTCGTTGCGGGAGACGAAGGAACGCCTCCTCGCTCCAGATTCGTCCGATTGAGGAGGCAAAAATAGCGTGTGCAAAGAAGCTCTTTGAAAAGCTGCATGGAGACTTTGTTGTTTACGAGCATGTAAAGGACTTTCAGACGCTGCTTGATTGCGTGATGCGGGTGAGATGCGCCGCAGAACGTGATCCTAATAACCCCGAACAGGAGACACTTGATTTGATGAAGCGTCAGGTGAGAAATGTGAGCGGACGGGACAACGGTCTTGCAGTGGCAGAGGCCAGAAGTGGATGCCACGCCATTGGCGGCGAGAATATCTCTCCTTCGACAATCGTATGGAGTACGTCATGCTGAGCGAAATATTGGAACTAAGTACACAGCAAGGGGGCTGTTGTGCGAAGCTAAAAATCTTCGGCAGCGCCCCTTGTTATGCATGGATGGGATCGCAGCCAACGGTGGTTTCCTTTTATAGAATTTCACGGCACGTCATCACGCATGAATGCGGTCATGTTGATGTGTTAATGGACGTAAAAGTATGATTTTTAGGGAGGGCGCAGCATGCTGGGGAGCAATCATTGGCGATATCGTTGGCTCGCGGTTTGAGTTCAATAATCACCGCAGCAAGGAGTTTGATCTGTTTGGCAAGGGCTGTTTTGCGACGGATGACAGCATCATGACACTCGCCGTGGCAAAGGCAATCATGGAGACGGAGAGAGCTGCGGTGTATATGTCTGAGAACAGCGGCGGTGCGGCGGTGTTCCGCTCGCTGCTCGGCGAGAATACGGTGCGCTGTATGCGGGACATTGGGCGGCACTATCCGAACTGCGGGTATGGCGGACGGTTCCATCAGTGGATGTTCAGTGATAACCCGCAGCCATATCTTAGTTTCCGGCAACGGTGCAGCGATGCGGCGGCGTATTGAAAACGTTCTTTGAGAATGGTGCGATGCTGAAATGGCTGCGGCGACTGAGAGATTGACGCTGTCTCGCATGAACAGAAGATCTGATGACAAAGAGCTGGCTCTGCAAATGCAGGATTTTTCTTTGAAATATCTTATCGTACGAGAGCAGAAAAGGATAGGACACACGATGGCAGCGTCATCCTATCATTCTTTGCTCCCCTCAAAAAGTCCCGCCGCATTCGGTTTCTCCAAATGCGGCGGGACTTTGAGTGTATGAGGTTATCTTCCCTGCACATCTCTCACGTAGACATAGCGGCAGAGCAGGGCGGCGACACCGGCAATCGCCGCGCCGATGTAGCCGATGTGGGCGAGGTGGTCAGCTCCGCAGCGAGCCCGCCGATGTACGTCCCGCCGCCGATGCCGAGGTTGATGATCCCCGAGTAGATCGCCGTTGCGACCGTCGATGCGTTGCGCGGGACACTGCACAGGATCTCCGCTTGGAACATGATGATGTAGAGTGTTGCCGTCATGCCAACACACATCGTGAGCAGGAGCATCGTCCCAAATGAGATCGCTGCTGTTTGCCACAGGAGGAGCATGATGCACATACCGATGGTGCACCATCGCAGTAAAAGAAGCGAAGTCTGCCATACATGCGGGAGAAAAATGAAGCTCGCGACCATGCCGCTGACGCCGAGCAGCATGAGTGACAGCGTGATCTCCTGGGAAGAAAACCCCGCTACCATCTGCAGAAAGGGCTCGATGTAGCTGTATGCCGTGAAGTATGCCGTTGCAAAGAGCGCCGTCATACCGTAGATACACGCAACCACTGGCTGACGGATGAGTGTTGGGAGGTCGCGGGTAGAGAAGCCCTCTCCAGGCGAGGCGCGTCGGCAGGAGGACGGCGAGATGGACGAACGCGACAGTGGCGACCACGGCGAGCAGGAGGAACGTCATGCGCCACCCTGCGGCGAGCCCGATCACGCGGCCGAGCGGGAGCCCGACAATCGTCGCGACCGAGCTGCCCGTCACGATCATACCGAGTGCCGCCGGCTGATGCTCGCGCGTCACGAGACGCGTCGCGAGCGGCGCGGCGATCGACCAGAAAATCGAGTGCGCGCAGGCGACGACAATACGCGCCCCGAGCAGCATCTCATAGCTCGTCGCGACACCTGAGATCATCTGCCCGATACCGAAGAGCGCCACCATCAGGAGCAGCAGCTCTTCAGCTCCATGCGGCAGGTCAGCAGCATCAGTGGCAGCGACAGCAGCGCCACCACCCACGCATAGATCGTGATCATCTGCCCCGTCGCCGCCTCCGACATGGAGAACGACCCGAGATGTCGATGAGCAGCGCGATCGGCGTGAACTCCGACGTGTTGAAGATAAACGCCGTAATCGTGATCCCAAACAGCATCATGTACTGGCGTGGCAGCATCGTTACATCCTCCCTATCTGTGTTTTTCCTTGTGTGACAGTATCCACATTGTAAGGAAAAAAATAAAAATGCAAGGGAAAACGCCCTTTTGCGGAATTTTCCGCGATATCCTTAAGGAATCGCTGATAAAAATGAAGTCCGTCGGATTGGTGCAGATTTTTGTTCTGTCAGGAGACAAACCGGACGCATAGCAGAGGCTATGTGGAGGATTTGTCGACTGACAGACAGGGCGAAAAAGATGTGCTAAGACAGCAGTGCTGAATTTATCAGTGCTTCCTTAAAACTGTAAAATTGTGATAATGGCGTGTGTACGTTACCTATGTTATAATGATGATATAATTTTTAATGTAAGTTTATCCCACGGAACGATCGTTGAAAAGAAAAATTTGAACTTGTGCAGCAGCTGCGGGCATTGAGGCATCCCTGGCGAAGAACAGGGATAGCTGCGAGGTTAGAGTAAAGGGATGGACTTGCGGTAGAAAAATAAGGCGCATATCCTCAAAGAGAATACACGCCATCCAAAATCCATGAAAATGGATTTTAACCGTGAAATTATCATATCGTGCAGAGACATCTTTGTCAACACCTATTTTTCAAAGAAACAGCGCACCATGTCGATACAGTACCTATGGGCATCCATGAGAATATCATTTTTCAAAGTATTCTGCATGGCGACACATCCTGTCGAGAATAGGTCATCCAGTGCCATTTTGCCGACGTGCGCATACCATTGCTCTTGACAAACACTGTGATGCTAGGATCAGCGCTGTGAAATCCCTGCGTAAACTGTTTGCGCAGGTATTTCTTTCGGTCTCTTTCAGGTGTGAGATTTGTTCTTTTGGTGTCAATAATTTGCCGCCGGACATCGTCAGAATCCTTTCCTGTTTGAACGAAGTGCTTGTATGAAAAGTATATCATGCGATGGAACGACTTATCAATAGGTGTGGCCTATCAATGGGAGGTAAAGGATCGATGGATGGTGGGCAGATATGATATAATGATATGAATATGAGCGGAATCATGCAGGAGAATAGGAGATCACGCGATGGAGCGGATGAAGATGCACAGCAGGGATACGTGGCGGCGAATGTGGAGGCGGTGGGGCGGCTGTTCCCGAATGCGCTGACGGAGGTCATGCGGGATGGGGAGGCTGTGCCGGCGATTGACTTTGATGTGCTGCGGCAGGAGCTCTCGCGTGAGATCGTGGAGGGCGCGAGGAGCGCTATGCGTTCACATGGCCGGACAAGCGGCAGGCGATTCTTGCGGCGAATGCGCCGGTCGCGATGGCACTGCGTCCCGTCATGGCGGACAGTGTCGGACGGGACGGTACGCCGGGCGCGTTCGACAGCGAGAATCTCTGCATCGAGGGGGACAATCTCGATGTGCTGAAGCTGCTGCAGGAGACGTACCTCGGCAAGGTGAAGATGATCTATATCGACCCGCCGTACAATACGGGCAGCGACGCCTTTGTGTACGATGATGATTTTGCGATGGAGAGAGGGGACTTCGTTGCGGCGAATGCGCCCTATGATGAGCATGGGAATGTGGTCTATGATTTCAAAAAGAATCTGGACAGCAACGGGCGTTTCCATACGGACTGGCTGAATATGATCTACCCGCGGCTTAGAGTAGCGAAGTCGTTGCTTGCCGATGATGGGGTTATTTTTATATCCGTTGACTATAATGAGAATTTCAATATGCGAAAAAGTCGCAGATGAAATATTGGGAGAACAGTCATTTTATTGGTGAAATTTATTGGGAATCGAAAACAAAATCGCAGAATACCAAAAACGGCGTATAACAAATTACAGCCAAAAGGCAGAAATGATTTTTAGTCTATGCGAAGGATCGTCAGCGACGATTCCGCTTGATTGAAAAAGGGGGTAAAGGAGTATCCTTTATCTGATGAGCGAGGCGTGTATCGTGAGTATCCTGTTGAGGTGATGAACGCATCGGGAGTACGCGGCAGGAGTCGATGATTTATGAAATCAGCGACACAGTTTCCACTGTTTTCCCGCCAGCGGGAAAACAGTGGAAACTTGGGCGCTCCCAAGTTGCACTTACTTAAAAATGGGGATCTCTTTATTCAGATGGAAAACCCATCATAAAAGATGCGTCCAGATGGAGAGCGAAATGAGACAACCGAACCATTTTGGGGGTTCTTTGATAAGTCAATCGGGGACGGCGGAGAGTGCGAAGAAGGAACTTAGTGAACTGATTGAAAAACCACGGATTTGAAACAGTAAAGCCCGTTGAAATTATCAAACGACTGTGTTTTTCATGCCACAGACAAAGACGCTCTTATCCTCGACTTCTTCTCTGGTTCTGCCACCACTGCCCACGCCGAGATGCAGCTAAACGCCGAGGATGGCGGACATCGAAAGTTCATTATGGTGCAGCTGCTCGAGGCGACGGACGAGGGCGGCACAGCCTACAAAGCGGGCTATGAGAATATCTGCAAGATCGGCAGGAGCGCATCCGCCGCGCGGGGACGAAGATCGCAGCGACGGCGGGGGAGAAGGCGGCAGGGCTTGACCTCGATTCCGCTGTCTGCGGCTCGATACGAGCAATATGACCGATGTCTCACTATGCGCCTGATGCGGTGACGCAGGACGGGCTTTTTCGCGCAGGTGGACAATGTGAAGGCGGATCGCACGCCGGAGGATCTGCTCTTTCAGACGATGCTCGATCTCGGGATCCTGCTTTCGTCGTCGATTGTGGTGGAGGAGGTCGCGGGCAGGCGCCTCTTAACGTGGCGGACGGTTTTTCTCCTCGCGTGTTTCGACCAGGATGTGACGGACGAGGTGGTGACATCCATCGCCCAGCGAAAGCCCTACATGCCGTGTTCCATGATGCCTCGATGGCGGACGACGCTGCGCTGACGAACTTCGATCAGCTCTTTGCGGCCTATAGCCCCGCGACGGTGCGGCGGGTGCTCTGACTTTCAGCCTCCCCCGTGCGGCACGGGGAGGGGGACCGCTTGCGGTGGAAGGGGCGCCATGGCAGATCAGAGTGCTTCCATCGTGAGAAGCAGATATTATGCTACAGGCGCTTATCGTCACGCCTCACGGCGTGTTACTCCCCCGTCGCGACGGGGAAGCTAGTACTCGTTATTCTATCCGCCCGCTGCGTGGGGAAGGTGGGCGTACAGCCCCGCAACGGTGCGGCAGGCGATCTGCCCCAGCCTCCCCCGTGCGGCACGGGGGAGGGGGACCGCTTGCGGTGGAAGGGCGCCATGAACGGCTAGAGCGCTTCCATCGTGAGAAAGCAGATATACGCCACAGGTGCCTTTATCGTCACGCCTGCGGCGTGCTACTTCCCCGTTGCGACGGGGAAGCTAATATCCGTTATTTTATCCGCCCGCTGCGTGGGGAAGCTGCGGCCTATAGCCCCGCGACGGTGCGGCAGGCGATTCACCCAGCCTCCCCCGTGCGGCACGGGGAGGGGACCGCTTTGCGGTGAAGGGGCGCCATGGACGCCGGGGAAGCTGATGGAGGATCATCGATGCGCGACTACGGCAAGAAGATCAACCAATATGCAAAGAGTATGCGCCGTGCCATGACGCCCGAAGAACGACGGCTTTGGTATGATTTTTCTCAAAACATCCATATCATTTTTCGCCGTCAACAACCTTGCGGCGGCTATATTATAGATTTCTATGCGCCCACACTTCTATTCGCTATCGAAGTCGACGGGAGTCAGCATTTTTCCCAAGATGAATATGCCCGTGACGCAGAGAGAACAACATATCTACGGGAGCAGGGCATCCATTTGCTCCGCCTTACCAATCAGCAGATACGTCGGGACTTTGCGGAGGTATGCAGCGCGATAGAAAATGCCATTGCAGATATTGTTTCAGCCGGTAAGATAAACGGTGTGGCGGACGATGGGCATATCTGTTGAGCGTTTGTTTCGTTGCTCCGCGCGCAGCGGATGGCGACGAGTGGAGGATACAGAGCGATGAAGTTTCACTTTACGGTGCAGCCGTACCAGACGGATGCGGTGGAGGCGGTTGTGCGTGTGTTCGAGGGGCAGCCGTTCGCCGCGCGTACGACGTATCTGCGCGATGTGGGGGACGCGCATGGCGCAGCAGGGGAATTTGCTGCCCGTGCAGGAGAGCTATACGAATGCGCCGCTTCTCACGGCGGAGGCGGACGATGGCTTTCGGAATGAAACGCTGCATCTGACGAAGGAGCAGCTGCTCACGAATGTCCGCCGCGAACAGAGTGCACGCAATCTCCACCTCGGAGTCGCTTTCTGCGCCGCTCGGCGCGTGTGCGCTCGATGTGGAGATGGAGACGGGACGGGCAAGACGTATGTCATATCAAGACGATGTTCGAGCTGAACCGCCGCTATGGCTGGAGCAAGTTCATCAGTGGTGGTGCCGAGTATCGCGATCCGCGAGGGCGTGAGGAAAGTCTTTCGAGATGACGGCGGAGCATTTCATGGAGCACTACGGGCGGAAGGCGCGGTTTTTCGTCTATAGCAGTGCGAATCTGAATCAGCTGGACGCGTTTTCTGCCGATGCAGGGCTCTCGGTGATGATCATCAATACGCAGGCATTCTCTACCTCGCTGAACGAGAAGAAGAAATCGATCGAGGGCGCGGCGGGAATAATGCGGCGCGCATTATCTACTCGAAGCGCGACGCGTTCGGCTCGCGCCGTCCGATTGATGTGATCGCGGCGAACCGTCCGATCCTGATTCTCGATGAGCCGCAGAAGATGGGGAAGAAGGGCTCGGTGACGCAGAAGGCGCTCGCGCAGTTCGCCCCGCTATTTACGCTGAACTATTCGGCGACGCACGCGGAACGTCACAATCTCGTCTATGTGCTGGATGCGGTGGATGCCTACAATGCGCGTCTGGTGAAGAAGATCGAAGTGAAGGGGTTCGAGGTGAAGAATCTGCCGGGGACGGGGCGCTATCTCTATCTCGCGGAGATTGTGCTCTCGCCGAAGGTGGCGCCGCGTGCGCGGATCGAGTTCGAGGTGGTGCAAAAGGGCGGCGTGAGCGCGCGCTGCGCATTGTCGCTGAGGGGGATAATCTCTGTCATCTCTCGGGCGGGATGGCGCAGTACGAGGGCTATGTGGTGGAGCATATCGACGCCGCGGCGGGGACGGTGCTTTTCCTGAACGGGATGGTGCTTCACACGGGGGATGTAGAGGGCGATGTGTCGGAGGCGGATCTCCGGCGCGTGCAGATCCGTGAGACGATTGTTTCGCATTTTGAGAAGGAGCAGCGGCTTTTCGCGCGCGGGATCAAGACGCTTTCGCTGTTTTTCATCGATGAGGTAGCGAAGTACCGTCGGTATGATGCGGACGGGAATGCCGTGCTCGGGGAGTATGGGCGGATCTTTGAGGAGGAGTATCGCGCAGTGATGAATGAGGCGGCGCGATCTCTTTGACCCTGCGTATATGAAGTATCTGGACGATGTGCCCGCGGAGAAGGTACACGCGGGTATTTCAGTATTGATAAGCAGACGGGGCGCGCGGTGGACTAAGAGCTCGGATCCATCGGATGAAATTTCGGCGTATGATCTGATTCTGAAGGATAGGGAGCGGCTGCTTTCGTTTGATGAGCCAACGCGCGTGATTTTCTCCCACTCAGGCGCTGCGAGGGCTGGGATAATCCGAATAGTTCCAGATCTGTACGCTGAAGCACGCGGCGAGTGTGACGGCAAAGCGGCAGGAGGTGGGCAGAGGACTGCGCCTCGCGGTCGATCAGTCGGGGCAGCGGATGGATCGGACGGTGCTGGGCGATGCGGTGCACGAGGTGAATGTGCTGACGGTGGTCGCGAGCGAGAGCTATGCCGGGTTTGTCGGCGATCTGCAAAAGGCAGATGGAGGCGGAGCTGTACGAGCGTCCGAAGGCGGCGACGGAGGCGTATTTCAAGGGGAAGTCGGTGCCATCAGCGGACGGTGCTGTGGTGCAGCTCGATGAGAAGGCGGCGCGGGTGATCTATAAATATCTCCTGCGACATGACTACATCGACGATGACGGGCATGTGACGGAGGTCTATCGTACGGCTCTTGCGGCAGGAGAGCTCGCCCCGCTGCCCGAGGCGCTCACGCCTGTGGAGGCAGGCGTGCACACGCTCGTGCAGGCGATCTATGATGAGCGTGTGCTGCGCACGATGTTCCACGATGCTAATGAGACGAAGACGCCGGAGAATCCGCTGAATGATCGGTTTTATCGGAAGGAGTTTCAGGCGCTCTGGAAGAGGATCAATCACAGAGTACGCCTATACGGTTTCTTTTTGACTCGCGCGAGCTGGTGCGGGCGGCGATCGACCATATCAATGCCGAGCTGCGTGTCAGCCGTCTCCAGTATACGATTACCTATGGCGGGCAGCAGACGGATCTGGATGCGGCGATGGTGGCGGATGGTACGAGTTTTAGCTATGGCAAGAGTCGGACGCGTACGCTGAAACGTGCCCAAGGGTCAACGGTGACGTATGATCTCATCGGGCGTATCGCGGCGGGGACGACGCTCACGCGGCGGACGACGGCGGAGATCCTGCGGGGGATTAAGGCTGAGGTGTTCGCGGGCTACCGCTATAATCCCGAGGAGTTTATCCGCACGGTGACGCGGCTCATCCTCGAGCAGAAGGCGACGCGCATCGTCGATCATATCGCGTATCATACGACAGCGGGCAGCTACGATGCGAGCATTTTTGCGACGGAGAAGCGCCCTCGATCGAGGCCTCACGAGGCGGAGAAGGCAGTTCAGGACTATGTGTTCACGGACGGCAATGTGGAGCGGCAGTTCGTCGAGGAACTCGACGGCGGGGACGAGGTGCTGATCTATGCCAAACTGCCGCGCGGTTTCGCCATCCCGACGCCCGTCGGGAACTATGCACCGGACTGGGCGATTGTCTTTCGCGAGGGGACGGTGCGGCATATCTATTTCGTCGCGGAGACGAAGGGACGCTCTCATCGCTCCAGCTCCGCCCCATCGAGGAGGCAAAGATCGCCTGCGCAAAGAAGCTGTTCGCGTCGCTGCACAGCGACTGCGTGATCTATGAGCATGTGAATGATTTCCAGACACTGCTTAACCGCGTGATGCGGTGAGGGTGGTGGGCGTGATTCCTAAAGGAGGCCATACGATGCTGGGGGCAATCATTGGCGATATTGTCGGCTCGCGGTTTTGAGTTCGACAATCATCGCAGCAAGGATTTCTGAGCTTTTTGCGGAGGGCTGTTTTGCGACGGATGACAGCATTATGACGCTGTCCGTGGCGAAGGCGATCATGGAGACGCAGCGGGAGGCAGCGGATGCGTCGGCGGCGGATGCCGCGGGCTCTCGGATGCAGCAGACGCGGAGGAGGCGTTTTATCCGCGCCTGCGTGCGAACGCGGTGTACTGGATGCGGAGCATCGGACAGCACTATCCCGACTGCGGCTATGGCGGGCGGTTCTACTGGTGGATGTTCATCACCGATAACCCTGCGCCCTACGACAGCTTCGGCAACGGTGCGGCGATGCGCGTCAGTCCCGCAGGATTTGCCGCGCGCAGCATGGAGGAGGCCATTGCCCTCGCCAAGGCGGTGACGGAGGTCACGCACAACCACCCGGAGGGGATCAAGGGCGCAGAGGCGACCGCCGTCGCTGTCTATATGGCACGGACGGGGCACACGCAGCAGGCGATCGCCGCCCATATTGTGGAGCACTACTACGCGCTCGACTTTACCATTGACGGGATTCGCGAGGACTATATTTTTAATGAGACCTGCCAGCATACTGTGCCGCAGGCGATTGAGTGTTTCCTCGAGTCATGCTCCTTTGAGGATGCCATCCGCACGGCGATTTCGCTCGGCGGTGACAGTGACACCATTGCTGCGATCACGGGCGCGATCGCTGAGGCGTACTACGGCATCCCCGACACGATCCGCGCGCAGGCACTCTCCTATCTCGACGACCGCCTCCGTCCCATCTATGATGAATGGGAGGCGCGCTATGGGATGGGGCAGCGAGCGCACTGAGAGCTGAGAGAACAGAAAAGCTCCCGCGCGCCGGCAGCGGCGGGAGCATCGGTCAAATGGAGGGCATACAATGAAGAAGGCTATCGTTGTTGTGGATATGCAGAACGACTTCGTGGGACGGCGCACTCGGCACGGCGGAGGCGCAGGCGATGCTGCCGCGCATGGTGGAGAAGCTGACGGCGGCGCGTACGGCGGGGACGGCACTCGTCTTTACCATGGATACGCACGGCGCGGACTATCTCGCGACGCAGGAGGGAGAGCATCTGCCCGTCCCGCACTGCATTCGCGGCACGGCGGGCTGGGCGATCGTGGAGGAACTCCGCCCCTTTGCCGATGCGGCGGCCGCCGTGATCGAAAAAGCCCACGTTCGGCGCGACGGCACTCCCCGCCGCCCTCGCGGACTACGATGCGATCGAGTTCGTCGGGCTCTGCACGGATATCTGCGTCATCTCGAACGCCCTCCTCGTGAAGGCGTTCTACCCCCGAAAAAGCGCATCAGTGTCGACGCCGCCTGCTGCGCGGGCGTCACGCCCGAGAGTCATACGACCGCGCTCAACGCGATGCGGGCGTGCCAGATCGAGGTGCGCGGGTAGACGTGTATGTTTTGAAAAATGATGGTGAGATGACAGGAAGGAATTTGTTTTGCCGGCGTTGATTTACTGCGTTTGGTCGGTTAAAAATACGGGAAAGGAGGCGTTCGGATGAAGGATTGGAAAGACCTGACGATCAGTGACGACTATATGTTCAAGCTGATTATGAGTCGTAAGCGCATCTGCAAAGCAGATGCTCGAACGGATTCTTCGCATCGAGATTAAGGACATACATTATTTAGAGACAGAGAAGTCTATTGCGGCACATTATCACAGTAAAGGTATTCGTCTGGACGTCTATGTAAAAGATAACCAAGGCACGGTATACAACATCGAGATGCAGGTGCGAAAGCCAGATGGAGATCGCCTGTCAAAACGGACGCGCTATTACCAGTCGATGATGGATACGGATCTGATGGCGGCAGGAGCAGATTACGACAGTCTGAATCAGACGATTATTATTTTTATCTGTCCGTTCGATCCGTTTGATGCCGGTCGATACATCTATACGTTCGAGAATCTGTGCATTGAGGATCATGGGATTCGATTGCGTGACGGTTCACGAAAAATATTTCTGAACACAAAAGGAGAATTGGAGATTGACGCATCCATCAAGGCATTTCTTCACTATGTAGATGGTGTCATTTCATCAGATCAATTTGTTCAAGAGATTCATAAAAGAAATACAAAAAGTGAAAAATGATTGAAGCGGAGGCGGTGAGTTATATGACTTTCGAGATGAAGATCAAAGAAGAAAGGCAAGAAGAGCGAAAGAAGCTCGTCTGGAAAGCCCTAAAAAAATTGATCACAAAACTCAGAATATCAGCGGAACAAGCGATGGACCTGCTTGACATTCCGCAGTCAGACCGCCATCTCTATAAGAGCCTCCTGTAATCAAGAAATGAGGAGGCGAGTTATATAGACTACGCGATCAGTCTTGCAGAGGAGAGAAAAGAAGGGAGATGTCAGGATGCGGACCGATGAGGTTCTTTCGATGATTGGTGTCCCTGTCGATGAGTGGGCGCAGTATCGGCAGGAACTGGAAGAGATAAGATAAAGGAAAAAGCGTATATTACGCTACAAAAGCACCATCTTTCGGATGGTGCTGTATTTTCTCTGGAGCGGGCGATGGGAGTCGAACCCACCTCTAAAGCTTGGGAAGCTTTCATTCTACCGATGAACTACGCCCGCAGTGATTGCTATGATAGCAGATTCGCTCGCGTTTGTCAAACGCGCTCACTCCTCGGGCAGGAGCATGGCGAGGTCGGGCATGAGCTTCGTGATGTCGCGGATGAAGACGCGCAGGACGCTCGTCATGACCTCGGGGTCAAACGCCGCAGGGTTATGCGGGACGACGACATCGGCGAGGATGGCGGTATCGGAGGTGAGGTAGAACTTGATGAGGCGGCTGTCCTGGTTCTGCCGCATGAGCCAGCCCGTGAGCAGCATGGCGTTCGTGTCGTCGACGGCGTTCTGCGCGAGACGGACGCGGATGGTCGCATAGGCGGTGCTGTCGATGACGACGGCGATGGGCAGCCGCCGCTCGCCCTGCCTCGATCTCGCTCTCAAAAGACGGTGGTGTTGCGGTCGTCGCCCACCTCGCGGATGGCAAAAACCGGTGATATTTTCCTTTTTAATATACTCCTCGAATGTCTTGGCCGCCTCGATCACGACCAACCACCTCCTCGTGCTTATTCCTCTTCGTATGTAAACTGATCTGTGTCCGCATGATAGTCGAGCCGATACCGCACGGCAGGTCGGCCCGTGTCGGTATAGAGCTCGCGGCCGAATGCGAGCGCGATGTACGGATGATCTGCGCTGTGCTGCACGGATCCGATATAGACCTGAAAATCGTCAGGGCACCGGATTGTAGTAGTCGCTGCTGTCGACGTAGATGCGCCAGACACCGTCCACCGGCGATTTTCCGACGATGACCGCACGTCCCGAGGCGGGCGGAGCGCCCGGCGGACGCCAGCCGGCACGTGTGTTGATGTTGCAGTAAAAGAACAGATGCCCGTCGCTCATAAACGCTCCGGAAGAGCCGAGCCCCAGACGTGATGCCGGTGCACTAAAGTGAAAGACGTTCTGCTTGCCCTCCCATAGGGTGAAATGGATCTGCGTGCCCATCTGTGCGAGCGTTGCCTGATCTCCGCCGTGCCGACCTGATAGTAGGAACGGCGCACATCTTTGCCCCCTGCTCCATGCGCACGGGCTTTAGGATGAGCTGGGCGCCGGAGACGGGGGGCCGCACCGCAGACACGGATGTGCTGACGCCGAGGATCACCACGAGGACGAGCAGAAATAGGAGGGGAATGCGTTTGTTCTTCATCGCTGTTCTCCGCAATTTTTAACTTCTTTTTATTATAGCATAGCGCGCGAAAAAGGGGAAGAGGAAAGAAGCGCTCTCGTCAGTGGCGAAAGGGGCACCAAAAAGGGACTGCTGCATGAAGGCGGCGCTTCATCCAGCAATCCCCTCGCATGGGCGGCCTCCTCAGTGATGGAAGAGGCGGATGTGGGTCATTGCCATGGCAATACCGTATTTGTCGCAGGTCGCGATGACGTTGTCGTCGCGGATCGAGCCGCCGCTCTGCGCGATGTAGGAGACGCCGCTCTGATGAGCACGCTCCACGTTGTCGCCGAACGGGAAGAACGCATCTGAGCCGAGCGCGACGCCCGTGACCGTGCGGAGGTAGGCGCGTTTTTCCTCGCGTGTAAAGGGCGCGGGCTTTTCCGTAAAGAGCCGCTGCCAGTCCGCCGCGAGCAGGGCGTAGTCGTCCTCGTCACCCGCGACGTAGACGTCGATGGCGTTGTCGCGGTCGGGACGGCGCACATCGTCACGGAACGGGAGCGCGAGCACCTGTGGGCTCTGGCGCAGCTGCCAGATATCCGCCTTGTTTCCGCGAGGCGCGTGCAGTGGACGCGCGACTGCTGTCCCGCGCCGACGCCGATCGCCCTGTCCGTCCATCGTGCAGCAGACGGAGTTTGACTGCGTGTATTTCAGCGTGATGAGCGCGAGCAGGAGGTCGCGGCGGGCTGCATCGGGGATGTCCTTGTTCGCCGTCGGGCGATCCGTGAGGCAGTCCTCCGTAATCTTCACATCGTTGCGCTGCTGCTCGAACGTGACGCCGTACACGTCCTTGCGCTCGATGGCGGGCGGCGTGTAGCTCTCATCCATTTGGAGGACCAGATAGCTGCCCTTGCGTTTGGACTTTAGGATCTCCAGCGCCTTCTCCGTGTAGCCCGGCGCAATGATACCGTCGGAGACCTCGCCGCGCAGGAACTCTGCGAGACTCTCGTCGCAGACATCGGAGACGGCGGCAAAGTCGCCGTAGGAGCTCATGCGGTCCGCGCCGCGCGCCCGCACATAGGCGCAGGCAACGGGCGAGAGCTCGCGCCCCGCCGCATGCGTCGCGCGCGCCAATGTCTCGCTGAGCGGCAGACCGAGTGCCGCACCCGCCGGGCTGACGTGCTTGAAGGACGCCGCTGCGGGGAGCCCCGACATCTCCTTCAGCTCGCGCACGAGCTGCCAGCTGTTCAGCGCGTCGAGCAGATTGATGTAGCCCGGCCGTCCGTTCAGCACGGTAAAGGGCAGGCCGCCGTCGGCAAAGACACGTGCGGGCACCTGGTTCGGATTGCAGCCGTATTTGAGGGTGAGTTCGTTCATGTGAGCGCTCCTTTTTTGCTGATGTATTCTCCTTTTATTATAGCGGGCAGGGAGTATTTTTTCAACTGAAGAACAGCGGTGAGAGGAGCGCGGTGCGGCGGATCGTTTGCCTGTGAATTTTCTTTGACAGTGCTGCAAAAGCAACGTAATATGTAGGTGAGAGAAGTTGTAAAAACACTATATTCTGCCATTCGCAAGGGAGGTACCATGGAAAACGAAAACAAACAGCGGTTCATTCAGTTCCCCGAGACGTATGACCGGAGACGCCTGAACAAGATGTACCGTGCGGCAGGAGTGCCCGACCGCAAGTCGTACCTGCTCCGCAACTATTTCTGCGCGATGGCGAATCTCTATGGCACGATTTCGCTGGCGGAGGCATGGAAGCTGATTCATGCGTATCATCCGCGCGGTGCGATTACGGAGGAGCAGTTCTGGACGTTTGCCGAGCTGGCGCGCCATGAGGATGAGGGCTATGACATCATGGGGCTGGACGAGTGCTTTGCGGATGAACCGCCGCAAACGCCGCAGGAGCGCAGCATCATCAGCGGTATCCTGTTCGATACGGACGAGGGGTATGCCGATATGCTCAATCGGCAGCGGGGAAAGCCGCTCTATGTGCCTGCGACGCAGGAAGAGATGCTGTACTATGCGGATTGGCGGTACGTCGAGGCGACGCCGAGGCAGAAAAAACTCGCGGCCTTTCTGATGAAACGGATGCCGAAGAACTGGTACCTAGGCGAGCGAGAGCGCGCACTCTGGGAGGTCTTTTTCGACGTGCGCGTCGACGGCGATATTCATCTCCTCCTTGGCGCGGCGGAGGAGTGGGGGCTTGTCATGAAGCGTGACAGCGAGGTCGAGGAATTTGTCGCGCTTTGCGTGGACTACACCAACCACGCGCGTCTGTTTTCCAATCGCGGCCATACGCCGGCCGAGCTTTCCGCCTTGATGCCGCATGACTTCACGCAGCGGCAGACGGCGAGCATCGGCCCGCGGATGCGCGAAGCACTCGCAAGCGGGACGATGACGGTGGAGGAGCTGCGCGAGCAGTTCCGCACGCAGGAATTTCCCCATGAGAGCGTGCGCACGGCATTTTTGGAGGAGCTGGAGCGCGTCGCGGCAGAGCTTGGGCTCCCCGCAGGGCAGGAGAAGGTCGGCCGCAACGATCCCTGCCCCTGTGGGAGCGGGAAAAAATATAAGAAGTGCTGCGGACGGTGAGCCGAAAAATCTTTTCATAGCGACAGGAGGAACACATGGATATTGCAAAGATGATTGACCATACGCTGCTGAAAACGGATGCGACGAGAGCTGGTATCGACCAGCTGCTCAGCGAGGCAAAACAGTATCATTTCGCCTCCGTCTGCGTCAGCCCGATCTGGGTGTCCTATGCGGCGGCGCAGCTGCGCGGCACGGGTGTCAAGACCTGCACGGTCATTGGCTTTCCGCAGGGCGCGACGCCAACGGCGGTGAAGGTATTCGAGACGCAGCAGGCGATCGCGGACGGCGCGGAGGAGGTGGATATGGTGATCCCCGTCGGCCGCCTGAAGGATGGGGACGACGACTATGTGCGCGCGGATATTGCGGGCGTCGTCGCTGCGGCAAAAGGAAAAGCCCTGACGAAGGTCATCATCGAGACCTGCCTTCTGACCGACGCGGAGAAGCGCACGGTCTGCCGCCTCGCGCAGGAGGCGGGGGCAGACTTCGTCAAGACCTCGACGGGGTTCTCCACGGGCGGTGCGACGGCGGCAGATGTCGCACTGATGCGTGAGACCGTGGGCTGCGATGGGGGTTAAGGCGTCAGGGCGGCGTCCGCAGCCGTGCGGATGCCGAGGCGATGATCGCCGCAGGGGCAACGCGCCTCGGGACGAGCAGCGGCGTAAAGATTGTCAGCGCGGAGGGTAAGACACCCTGTCGATACACAGAAACACCGCATGGTGAGGGATTTCTGGACGAGCACGATGTGAAACTGTTGGTGTGATAGCGATGCTGCTGAACGGAGCGAAAACTTCGTACAGCAGCATTTTTCTACGCTTATGGAGAGATCGCGCGCATGAAGGCAACGAGGATAATTTTATCAGTGTTTCCCCTAACATACTGTATTTTTGGCGCATTGGGATTATAATAGAGGTGTAACTCAGAAAGGGGGCTGCACTGGTGCCGCGCGTGGGTCATATAGCGTTTCTCAACGTGCTGCCGCTGACGTATGCGCTCGCGCATGGGGCGGCGGAGGGACTGGATATCCTGCGTGCCGTGCCCGCGCAGCTGAACGATCGGCTTGAGGCGAAGAATCTCGATGTGTCGGGGGTGTCGTCGATCACCTATGCGCGCCATGCGGAGGATCTGCTCATCCTGCCCGATGTGTGCATCGCCTCGGGACGGTGACGTGCGGGCGTGCTCCTCGTGAGCCGCGTGCCGGCGGAGAGATCAGGGATGCAGCGCGTCCTGCTCTCGGACAAGTCCGCCTCGTCTCATGTGCTGCTGAAGATCATTCTGCACCGCCGCTATGATGCTGCGCCGACGTACGAGGTGCGGCCGCTCACGCCCACTGACCCCGTGCCGGAGGGCGCGGCGGCGTCGATGTTCATCGGTGATGATGCGCTGGAGCTCTACCATCATCCGCCGGAGGGATCTATATCTACGATCTCGCGCGCGAGTGGAAGCGTCTGACGGGGCTGCGCATGGTGTTCGGGATCTGGGCGGCGGCGCGCTCGTTCGCGGCGGCGCACCCCGCGGCACTCCGCATGGTGCATGGGCGCATCACGGGGGCGTTCCGCCAATGGGCGCGCGTGAAGGACGCGGCGATCGGTGAGGTGCTCGCGGACGGGCGCTTTACGCGCGGAGCTGACGGCGTATCTCGGTCACGCCGTGGTCTGGCAGCTGGACGCGGAGACGCTGGAGGGCTGCGCTGCTTCTATCGGTATGCGGCGGAGGATGGGCTGATCGCGCGTGCTCCTGCGATCGAGTTGGCGCAGGTTTGACGGATTTCCTTCTTTATAGTAAAATATTTCTATCAAAAGAGATGGATGCGCTGCGTGGAGGGCACGGATTCCATACGGCCAATCGAGGCGTATGAGGCGTGCCGCCGATGGGGGAATGGCTTGCAGTGCGTTGAGAAATGAAGGGAGCATCCGAATGACGCAGATACGAAAACTCCTTTTCGCTCTGAAACATATTTTTGGTCGTCGGTGCGTGATGCGGCGGACCCGGAGGACGCTGCGCCGCAGTCTCGCGGCGGGAACGGCACTGGCGGTCTGCGCACCGCTGGTGGTGCAGATGCCCGCCGAGGCAGCGCATATCCTCGTCAAGGAGGGGATGCGCGGCGGCGCGGTAAAGCATGTGCAGGAGCTCTTGATTCAGGGGGCTATCTTGCAGGGGCGGCGGACGGGATCGCGGGCCCCATGACGCGCGAGGCGATCGAGCGCTGTCAGGCGGCACATCAGCTCACCGTGGATGGGATCTGCGGCGAGGCGACCTACCACGCGCTGTCAGGCGGGGCGGATTATGACCCGTGGCCCTCGGCATCGTCGAGGAGCGCCCCGCAGGTGAGCCGCGGCGGCAGACGCTCGGTCTATAGTGTCGGCAACGGCGTAGCAGTGCGTACGATCCCGGCAACGGCAGCCATACGGCGACGGGGACGCTTGTGCGCCGCGGCGTGATCGCCGTTGACCCGTCCGTGATCCCGCTCGGGACCCACGTTTTTATCCCCGGCTACGGCGAGGCCGTGGCAGAGGACATCGGCTATGCAATCAATGGCTATCGTATCGACGTTGCCTTTGATACACGCGGAGGCGCTGTCCTTCGGTCGACGGGATCTGAGATCTTTATTATGGAGTAGAGTATTCGTTCATGAAGCTAAGTGTGGAGCGGACCAATGAGTGGATCCGCTATGCGGCGGCGGCGGGCATCTATTTTCTGGTCATGGTTGCCGCCTATATCAATATGGGACAGGACATGGGCGCGGAGTATTTTCTCCCCGGGCTCATTCCTGTCATTGTTGTCCTTATGCTGCTGCAGTATGGGACTGGTGTTTCGCTCTTTTCGTGCGGAATGCTCGGGGCGATGGTGCCGGGGCTGCTCTGGTGTCTGACGTTCCCGCTGCTCTATGCGTGGACGTACCATCAGGACTGGTACAAGTCGCTGATCTACTTTGACTTCCTCATCGGGACCTCGGAGATGATCGCGCTCGCCGCACTCGGCGGGGCGTTCCTGCGGCTCGGCCATCGGCGCGTGACGGCGGCACTGCTCGCCGTGCTCGGCTTTCTCATGGCGCTCATCCCGCTGACGCAGATCGCGTACTATATGACGGTCTGGCACGCGCTCAGCCCCGCCTCACTGATGGCGCTCTATCTGACGAACTGGCACGAGGCGGGGGACTACATCGAGTCGACGGTGGGGACGCTGCCCGCGATTGGCATCAGGGGTGCTGCTGCTCTCTTTATCTATCTCCTCTACCGCAGCTATCTCGTGCTCGCGCGCCGCATCTATCCGAGCGCGGAGGGCTCGCGCATGGGCGCGCTCGTCGCGGTCATGGTGGTCGCGGCAGGCGTTCTCTTTGCCCTCGTGCCCGAGTGCTCGATCGCGGGGGTATACAAGGACGTGACATCGTATGTCGAGGAGACGCAGTCGTATGGACTAAATCAGGGTGAGCGCTACGAGTCGCTCATCATTGATCTGGAGAATACGCTCGCCGCGCGTGCGCCGGGGACGGTGATCTTCATCATCGGTGAGTCGGCGTCGCGCGACTATATGCACGCCTATACGCCGGGCTTCCCGTACGAGGATACGCCGTGGCTGGAGAGCATGGCGAGCCGGGACGGATTCCTGATCTATCAGAATGTCTACTCCTCGTGGACGCAGACCGTCCCCGTGTTGGAGCGCGCACTGACGGAGAAGAGCCAGTACAACGACAAGGAGTTCTATGAGTCGGCGTCGATCCTCGATGTGGCGAAGAAGATCGGCTACAAGACATACTGGTTCAGCAATCAGGGGCGCTACGGGCAGTTCGACAGTGCGATCACGATGGTCGCCAAGACGGCAGACGTGGCGGAGTGGACGGATGACTCCTACAATTTTACGACGAAGTATGACGAGAGCCTGCTCCCGTACCTGACGCGTATTGATCCAAAAGGCGAATAACTTCGTCGTCCCGCATCTGATGGGCAGTCATATCTACTACAACAACCGCTACCCCCGATACGTGGGCGAAGTTCGACTCGGCGGCGGGGCGACTCGACGGCGACGAGTGCGCCGTCCTACGCGAACAGCATTCTCTATACGGATCATATCCTCGCGGAGATCTTTGCCTGTGCGGAGAAGAATCTGAACCTGCGCGCGATGGTCTATTTCTCCGATCATGGGGAGAATCTGCAGATCTCGCACAATCCCGATGTGTTCAAGTTCGATATGGTACGCATTCCATGTTCATCTATCTCTCGCCCGAATACCGCGCCGCGATGCCGCGCCGCACGGCGACGTTGACGGGGCGGCGGGATGCGTACTTTACGAACGATATGATGTACGATACGGTCTGCGGCCTCCTCGGTGCGCCGAACAACCGCTACGATCCGCGGCAGGGACTTTCTCGGCGTCCACGTACGGGTTTACGCGTGAGACGCTGACGACGATGTTTTGGGACGCATGCGCTGACCGAGGATGTCGATCCGCCGATGTATGCGGCGGGCGTGCCTGCCGCGCCTGCGGATGGGAAGGAATAGGAGGATTACGATGCACTTTTTCTGTGAACAATGCAAAAAGGAGTATCCCGTTGCGACGCATTCGTTTCAATGTGAGTGCGGCGGCCTGTTCCGTCTGTACCAGAGTGCGATGGATGCAAAGGATGTCCATGACGGGGTGACACTCGGCGAGATGCCGACGCCCCTGCTGCCGCGCATGATGGACGGGCGGCGGTTCTATTTCAAGATGGAGGATCGCCAGCCCACCGGATCGTTCAAGGATCGCGGGGCAAAGCGGCTCATCGGGGAGCTGACGCATATCGGGATCGACAAGGTGGCACTGGACACGGCGGGCAACGCGGGTGCGGCGGTGGCGGCGTATGCGGCAGCGGCGGGGATCGCGTGCCGCGTCTACGTCCCCGACGATGTGTCGGCGGAGCGTGTCAAGCAGATTGCAGCGTATGGGGCGGACATTGTCCGTGTGCCGAATGGCCGTGCGCATACCATGGCGATGGCGCAGGAGGAGCTCGGCGATGCCTACTACGCCTCCCATATCTACAACCCGCTCTTTATCGACGGGGTCAAGAGCATGGCGTATGAGATCTATGACCAGCTCGGCGGCACCGTGCCCGACTATATCTTCGTCCCCATCGGAAACGGGACGATGCTGCTCGGGCTCTATCAGGGGTTCGAGGAGATCGGTCGCCTGCCGCATTTTGTCGGTGTGCAGAGCACGAAATGCGCGCCTGTCGTCGATGCGTTTCACGGGTTCCCGCGCACGCCGTATCGGCATACGATCGCCGAGACCATCCGCGTGGAGGAGCCGCCGCGCATGGAGGCGATCCTCTGGGCGCTGCGCAGCAGTCAGGGCGACGCGATCGCCGTGGAGGACGGCGCGATCCTGACGGCGGCAAAGGCGCTCGGGGAGCGCGGCATCTATGCAGAGCTGACGGCGGCGGCGGCGCTCGCGGGGGCGCGGGCGTTCTTTGCCGAGGGGGTGCCCGACAACTATCGTGTGGTTGTGCCGATTCCGGGCAGCGGCCTCAAGAGGTAGCACGATGCTCCACGCGATCATCGACATCGGCTCGAACACCATCCGCATGGCGGTCTCATCAGATCGAGGGCGATACGTTTACGATGCTCATGAAGCGCAAGCACACGGCGGGACTTGCGGGCTGCCTCGCCGATGGGCGGCTCACGCGCGAGGGCGTTGATCTGACGATAAAGATCCTCGGCGGATTCGTGGATCTCATCGACGCCCTCGGCATCAGCCGCGTCCATGCCTTTGCGACGGCGGCACTGCGTACAGCGACGAACCGCGCTGCGGTGCTCGCGGAGATCGAGCGGCGCACAGGCGTCCGCATCCGCGTGCTCTCGGGCGCGGAGGAGGCGGCGTACGCCTTTCGCGGGGCGGCGGCGAGCATCCCCTATGCGGACGGCATCATGGCGGACATCGGCGGCGGCAGCACGGAGATCGTCTCCTTTGCGGGGGGCACGATGCAGGAGCGGTGGAGTCTGCCGCTCGGTTCACCTGCGCTGCGGCGCGCCCATGTGACGGGGCTCTTTCCGACGCCCGCAGAGTGTGCGGCGATCGAGGCGGACGTGCGGGAGATCCTCGCGGAGACGCCTGCGGTATGCGCCCTGCGCGCGCAGCATCTCGTCGGGCTCGGCGGCGTGCTCAGCAGCACGAGCCGCCTCCATGCGCTCCTCTATCTGACGGGGCCACAGCGATGTATCGCTGCGGCAGCACTCGCGCCGATGATCGCCATGCTCGGCAGCGGTCGTCCGCTCGAGGCGCGACACCGCCCTCCTCCTGCGCGCCGCGCCCGACCGTCTCCACAACATCGTCCCCGGCATGATCATCGCCCGCATCCTCGCGGAGACCTTCGCCGCCGAGGACATCACGTGCAGCGACGGCGGCGTGCGCGAGGGCTATATCCGCGCGGAGATTCTCGGGGGCAGCGGTGTATGATCGATATAGAGTGCTTGCGTGGCTATTACGCGATGGATCGGGTTTTCATCACGGCACACGGTAGAACGCTTTCGACAACGTGGATTCGCGCGCGAGATGTCCGGCATGCTGTCCATGGTGGGCAGATTATCGAGCAGTATCCGGATGACTATCCGTATCCAAGTTGCCTGATCTGTGGAATGACTGTAGAGGGACGAGTGATTCATGTAGTCATGAGCGATGAGGGAACGATGAGCCGCATCATTACCGTATATTTTCCTGATGTAGATAAATGGAACAGCGATTTTACGGTCAGAAAGGAGCGAAACTGACATGAATTGCTTGGTCTGTAAGGATGGGACGATGAAAGAGGGGCGGGGAACGTATTTTTGCAGCGCTCGCCCATTGCTATGTGATCATCGAGCATGTCCCCTGCTATATCTGTGAACAGTGCGGAGAAATCGTGTACAGTGCTTCTGTTCTGGAGAAAATCGACCAGATTTTGGAGCAGGTCGAAAAGATTGCGAGTAAAATCTTTATTATGGATTATCGGGATGCGGCATAGTGGATTCTTTGAGACCATCAATCCCATGCCAACCTACGCTGATGGCAGAGGAGATCCGTGTGGTATCGGCAGCGGCACATCGGAGAAAAGAAATGTTCCACAAAAAGACGCCTTTGTGGGCGTCTTTTTGATAGTTATGTGATAGAATTATTTTACACCGACGATGACAAGGTGCGTGAATTTACCACCGACTTTATTCGGAACCTCCGAGATACCAACAGGATACCCATAAATTACGACACGTTGCCCTTGCTCAGGCCTTTTGTTGTCCCACGTAACAGACCATCTACGATGGTTCCTTCGTTGCCGATAGTCACTGACCACCTCACAGCTTTCGCCGCCAAGTATTTTTTTCCGACATCCGATCCTGCAGGATGAGTCTTGTAAGACAGCGGCAGTTCCTTCAAATTTTAGAACTTTTCCGTAGTAATCCCAAGGCCGTTTGATTACCTCGGCTGCGGAGGCAGTCTCTGCCTTTGCCGCTAGATTTGAATCGTCTTTGACCAATTTTGCTGCGATTTTTTTATATTCCCCGTTCTTTTGGGCATCCATCTCGGACGTGTTCCATTCGGGAGCTTTCGTCGAGGCTGCCTTGTCCTCGGTTTTCGTCTCAGTTGATGAGCTTGTTTGTGTGGCAGTCTGAGTGTTGTCCTTTTTGTGTCATCCTTTCCTACTACGATACCGATGACCACAAGGACGAGAAAGATGGCGATAACTCCTTTGAGTATTTTTACAATGTTCATAAAGACTCCTCCTGTAATACATACTAATAATCTTTTGCTGACGCTTCATGAGCATCTAATATATTGTAATATTCTAGGGGAGGTGAATATTCCTGCAAGAAAGAAAAACATTTAAGGATTCGCTGATAAAATGAGGTACGCTAGATTGGCGTAGCTTTTTGTCGATTGAGGAAGCAAACTGGACGCATAGCAGAGGCTATGTGGAGGATTCTAGGGCACAGACAGGGGAGAAAGATGTACTAAGATGATGATGCTGAGTTTATCAGTACTTCCTTTATACGGGCAGAAGCAATATTCTTTGATGAGAGAGAAAGGTGAGGGGCTTGTATCAAAGAGCATTGAGGCGAAAAATATGTTCCACGATTTTCAAAAGGGGTGGCCTGCTTCACGACCTGCTCACGTACGTGCAGAATGATGACACCCTTTTGATTTGGAATTTCGAGGGAGTACGCGGCGAATATTTACTATCGCGGCGGCAGCCTCTTCCGCATTGACCGCAGCGCGATTGGCTATACGCTCACGTTCGATACGAAGTATGATGCGGGGATGGCGGCAAATCCTTCGATCTGCGTGGCAGTCGGACTTATCCCGCTGTATAAGCATGCGATGGATGTCTGGTTCGCGAAGAATCGGAAGTATGAGCGGGAGTTCCAGCAGGTCGTCGTACGGGAGAATAATCGGCATGGCGCGATCTCGCATGCAACGGATTACTATATCGTTGATGTGGAGTATGTCTATCGCGATGCAGAGGGGACGAATGCGCGGTTTGATATGGTCGCTGTGAAATGGCCGTCGACCGTGTCTGCCCGAAAGGACGAGGGAGCACCGACGCTCGCTGTGATCGAGATGAAGTATGGAGATGACGCGCTGGATGGTTCGGCGGGGCTGGTCGCTCATCTGAATGATGTTCAGGGCATTTGTCGGCGGTGCGGCGATGCATCAGTTCTGTGCGGATATGGCGAAGGTGTTCCGGCAGAAATGCGAGCTTGGACCGATTTCGGATATGGCGGAGAAAAAGCATCATATCACGATATCCGAAGAGAACATCGAGCTGATCTTTCTCATCGCGAACCATGATCCGGACAAGACAAGGCTAAAAGCAGCGGTTAACCAAATGGCAAAATCTTGTTGCACATAAGCAGTATCCGTTCGCCATCAAATTCGCGGCCTCATCCATGATGGGGTATGCACTCTATGCCGATCCGATGAAGACCCTTTAGGGAGATGCAGGAGATGCTCGAAAAAGGCATAGCACATACGAAAACGCACCCCTCCGTACATGGACGGAGAGGCGCGTTTTGTCTGTGTGTGTAGAGACTTAGGAAGAAGCACTGATAAATTCGACATGACCATCTTGGCATACCGTATGTTTCAGTGATTCCTATCTGCAGCGTTTGCGTATATCACTATTCACTGGCACGAACTTTAATTGAGGTTATCATACCGTTCTTTACCGTAAACCACATTGTCACAGACTCGTTTACATTATATGCATATATCGTTTTGTCGAAACGTTTCCGATATTCCTCATTATCTTTTTCAGAAAGCTTCGGGGCCTTATGTCTTTCCGTAGATACACCATCTGCTGTGCCGTATATTTTGGATAATACAGTTTCTGACATTCCGACACGCACACCATCTGCTGTACTAAAGTCGCCTCTCCCATCTACGGTAATTGAGGTTACGATATAATTATCATCCAAATCCCATGCGGTCAATTGAATACTTGCTCCCTTGTAGGAAAGGTCTATTCTATGGTCTGATTGTGACGTATGATACGGCTTTCCAAAAGCAGCAAGCAGTTTTTTCATAGAATCCCCTACACAGATACCATTGATTGACGTCTGCTCCTTTGTATATAGAACAACTTATCGGAATAGCTCCGAGATTCCTTGTGTATTCCACGGGACGTTGAGCAACACATATAGGACTAATAAATAAGCAGAAAGAGAACACAATTCCTATCTTTTTGAAATATTGTCTTCCGAACATCATCTCATTCCTCCATATTAAGGAAGCACAGATAAATTTAGCACGCCATCTTAGCGCATCCTTTTGCCCCCTTTTTCTGTCGGCAAATCCTCACATAGCCTCTGCTATGCGTCCGGTTTGTCTCCTTGACAGGAAAAAAATCTGCATCAATCCACGGGCCTGTTTTATCAGCTCTTCCCTCAACAATCGACATTCCATTTCAGTAAAGGGGTGCTGCACCATGATGTTGCTCTCTCGTCGTGCTGCTGTTTCCCTCTATTGTAATATTTCGAGGCCAATCATGCAGCTACAAAAGAATTTATCAATATTTCCTAGCTCTCAGAGTCGCCCATCCACTCGTCGGCGAAGAGGGGGCGTCTTTGACGAGGGCGACGATTTCCTTGCGCGTTGCCTCGATCTGCTCGGGGGTGAGGACAGTCGAGAGCGGCTTTGCGAGCAGGGAGCCGATGTAGGCGATGTCCTCCTCGCGCATTCCTCTGGTTGTCGGGTTCGAGGTCGAGAGGCGCAGGGCGTGGAGGAAGAGTCCCGGATCCATCGTGGGCATGGTGTCGAGTTTGACGCGGATGCCCATCTGTCCGATGACCTTGACTGCCGTACCGATGTCAACGCCTGCCGCCGTGGAGGCGAGGACGAGGTGTGTGTCCGTGCCGCCGCAGAGGACGGACGCGCCGTGGTCGGCGAGGGTGCGCGCGAGCACCTGCATTCTGCACGACCTGTGCGGCGTAGTTGCGGTAGCGATCGCTGGCCGCCTCGCGCAGGACGACGCCGAGCGCGGCGAGGTGGTTCATGTGCAGTGCCTCATGCCCCTGTAGTTGATGACGGCGGCATCCATGCGTGAGGCGAGCTCTGCCTTCGTGAGGACGACCGCGCCGTCGGGCCCGCGCAGGAGTCGCGCGTGGAGAACGTGACGACATCGGCGAGCGCCACGGGCGAGGGATGAGTTTGGATGCGACGAGACCGACGCTCTGGCTGATGTCGACCCAGAGTGGGCATCTACGGTCTGTGCGATCTCGTAGAGGATCTGGTAGTCGATCGTGCGCGGGAAGCTGACAGGGGAAAAGATGATGAGCCGCGGCCGGACGCGCTCCGCCTGCACGCACTGCACCCCAGTCGATCTCCTGCGTGCCGGGGCTCGATGCCGTAGTTCTCAAAGCGGTAGGAGAGTCCCGCAACGTGATCTTTTTGCGCAGGTTGAGGGAGAGCACCATGTCGCCCTCTGCGAGAGTGCCTGAAAGACGACGCGCGAGGCGGCGACGATGTTGCCGAGGCGGACGATGGCGTGGTCACTGTGAAAGAGCTGTTTTGCGCGGTCGCGCACGATGGCCTCAAGGTGGAGGCCGCCGGTCGGGGTCTCGTCGCTGCGGTCAAAGAAGCTGTTCGTGAGGATACTGCCCTCAAGATACTTCGCGAACGGCGACATGGCGTTCATGTTCGGCATCAGCGAGAGTGTGTAGCGCTGGCGCTGGCTTTCTTCCTGCAGGGAGGTTGTAGATCTCGGGGTCGAAGGTTTCAAGATGATGGACGACTTCTTCGCGTTTCATGGGCAATTCTCCTAAAAATCGACAAAGAAAGGATACTGTTGACAATTTTTCCATGCCCACAGTATACCACAATATTTCCGTTTGGTCACCCACTTTTGACGTTTCTGAATATTGCTATCAGGGCGGAGAGGGCGGCTGCTATGGTGGCCCTCCCACCGCGCCGATGGGGGCTCTGTGCAGCGCCCCCGCCTCTCCTCAGCGCGGATGGACGACGGAGACGGCACCGTCACTGCTGATGGCGCGGTATGTGCCGTCGCTGTAGAACCTCGACGAACTCGTAGGCCGCCGTGCGCGGCGAGCGAGCGTGCGCCCTCCATGCCCTCGGGGAGGGGTTCGCCGCGCTTATAGTGCGCGATGATGCCCCCGGTGATGTTGATGGTGTGCACCTCGTAGGGCGCGCCGAGAAAGCACTGCGCGACGATGCCGATGGGGATGGATGCAATACTGACGATGTCGGGGAACTCCGCACGGATGGCGTCGACGATGGCGTCGCGCTCCGCCGCACTCATGCGGAGACGCCGCCTGCATCGAGTTTGTGGATGGCGTCGATGTACGCCTTGGAGCGTGGCTCTTTGAGTCGGCGCGCGAGCTGTACGGCGTTTTCCTGCGTCTCTCTCTGCGTCTCTCGGGGGGCGGTGCTCAGGCTCAGGCGGCTTTCCTGTGTCTGTTCCGTCTGGTTTCGGTGGAGTAGTGGTCGCGGCATGTTCGTTCCTTTTCTGTCGGGTGGGCGGGGGCTACACCAGTACCTTGCGCGTGCGCATCTCGGCGGATTTTTGAGCTCGGTCTCGCTGCCGATGGGGCGGCCGCTCGCGGGGACGGCGCGCTCGCGTCCCCAGTCGCGGATGGCGGCGATTTTTCCGGCGCGGTCGCGGAGAGCGGGACGACGTTTTTCAAAGGCGCTGCGCAGGTTCTCTGCGCTCAGGCTGAACGCGGGGTTCGCGATGGCGCGATAGGCGAGGTCACGGACGGTGGACTCGAGATCCGCGCCCGTAAAAGCCGTCGGTCATTGCGACGAGGGTGTCGGCGAATGCACCCGCGAAGTCGAGCCCCAGATACTTTCGCATGTAGAGGTGCAGGATGTCGCGGCGCTCGTCGGCGGTCGGCAGGTCGATGAAGAAGAGCTCGTCGAACCGCCCGCGCCGCAGGAGCTCCGAGGGGAGCATGGAGACGTCGTTCGCCGTCGCGACGACAAAGACCGGCTTGCGGCACTCCTGCAGCCAGAAGAGGAACTGCCCGACCATGCGCGTGGAGACACCGCCGTCGTTCGAGCTGCCCGCGCCCGAGAGCCCCTTTTCGATCTCGTCGATCCAGAGGATGCACGGCGCGACGTTCTCTGCTGTCTGGAGCGCGCTCTGCAGCTGCTGCTCGGTCTGCCCGACGTAGCTGCCCTGCACGGTCGCAAAGTCGAGGCGGTAGAGCGGGAGTTTCCAGCTGGCGGAGATCGCCTTTGCCGAGAGGGATTTGCCGCAGCCGGGCACGCCGACGAGCAGGATGCCGCGCGGGGACTTGAGTCCCTTTTCCCGCAGTAGGCTGCGTTTCTCCGCGGTAAAGAGGAGGCGTTTCTCGTCGAGCCAGTTCCGCAGTCCCGTGAGGGCCACCCACGTCGCGGACGCTCTCGTCGACGGTGATCTTCTCCAGTCCCGAGATGTCGGAAAAAGGCGATCCTTCGCCGTGCGCACCTCGTCCATGTCCTCCCGCCGAATGGATTTTTCGCGATGAGCGCCGCCATGACGTTCTCCGCCTCGATGGCGGTGACGCCGCAGAGGATGGATGCCGCCTCGCGGATGTCGGCGTCCGTCCACTCGATCGTGATCTCGCCGCGGTAGTCGTCGATGTAGCCGCGCACGATCTGCTCCATCTCGTCCTCGTCGGGCAGCGGGAGCTCGAGCCGCAGCCCGAGGCGCTGGAGGCGGTTCCAGATGGGGGCGGTGGTGAGCACGATGATCTGCCCGCCCGTCTCGTTCGCGAGGGTCACGAGGTCGAGGAGCTGGCGCGCGTCGTTCGTGTCGGTCGAGAGGTCGGGCGTCTCGGTCAGGACGAGGGTCGTGTTCGCGCGGTGCTTCATCTGCTCGCCGATGAAGTCGAGCGCGCCGTAGACGGACTTGTCGTCGCTGAGTACCTTGTCCGTGGCGAGGTCGTAGACGCCCTTGGACAGGGTATGGATGCAAAAGGGCAGGGAGAGCTCCTCTGCGACCTCTTTGAGCAGTGTCAGCGCGCGGGCGCGCTCGACGGTGTGGAGCGTGATAAAGGGGATCCGTGCGATGCCGTAGCGCGCGAGCAGCTCCTGCACGTCTGTCGTGCGGTCATGAGAACGCCTCCGTTTCCAGTACATTTTACCCTGTGGCTGCGCACGAGCGCGCTCATGCGCCCCGTGCGGTCTGCCTTTGCGGAGGCCTCAAGGGACTCCTGCGTGCGGTCGGCCGCCGTCTGTACGGCAGCGATGGTCTCTTTGCGCGTCGCGGCAGGGGAGAGCGGGGAGGTCGGCCGCCGCATAGAGCGTGCGAAATCTGCGCCGCTGGGCGAGGAGTGCCGCGATGGTATCCTGCTCGGCGGACGCGCGCGCGAGGTCGCGCGAGAACGTGTCGCCGTCCTTCTGGATGCGCGTGTTCAGGGCATCGAGCAGCCGCTGGGTGAACCGCTCGGCGACGCCCGACCGCCACACGAGTGTCCCCGCGCGCATGGCGTGCACTGCCTCCTCGTCTGCCGTCCCCGCAGCGAAGGTAGTTAGAGCGCCGCCCACTGGGCGTAGGTGTTCGGCGGGGCGATCATGCGCGTCTCCTGCGCACGGGCGCGGTCGGCGGCTCGAGGTTCCATGCGGGCAGCCCCGCCGCGAGCACCTCGGACTCGCCGCGGGCGCGCCTCTCCTGCGGGCTGCGTGCGTCCTGTGCGGCAGGTGTCGCTGCACCGTGCGATGCCGCATCGTTCGTTGGGATCGCGGCAAACGGATGTTGCTCGTTCATCGTAGGCCTCCTATATCTCGTAGTCCTGCGGCCGCCCTCGCGGACGGTGCGGAAGGCGGAAACGTCCAGTGACGTGAGGTAATCCAGCGTCTTTTTGCTGTCGGCGTCGAGCGTACGGTACGCCTCGCGGTAGTCCACGACCTCGGCGAGAAGGCCGCGCACGATCTCCGCCCCTGTTTTTGCCCTGCTCGGCAAAAGTGCTGCTGCAACTCCTCGCGCTGCGTTTTCGAGGGCGCGCTTTGCGCTGCGGTAGCTCAGGTAGATGAGCACGCCGATGACCGCGCCGATGACGAGCCCGACCGTGCCGCCGAGATAGAACCCGAGCACGATGGGGACGATGCCCGCCCACTTGCAGAGCTCCTGTTTCCCGGTCAGACGCAGCTTTGCCAGCTCGCGGTCGCGCATGGCGTCGTTCCACGCGGCGAACTGCCGCAGGAGCTCCTCCTCGTTCTCGCCGTTTTCCGTCTCCCCTCGAACTCTCCGATGCGCAGCGCGATGCTGTGCGGCACGGCGGCGCGGTTCTCTGCGATGTGGTCGCGATAGGCGGAGAGCATCCAGTCCTTGGAGATGGCGAGTGCCATCTTCTGCGTTGCGACGCTCGCCTGCGCCTCCTTCGGGTTCATGGCGGCGTCGGTCAGGAGCTGCATAAAGTCGCGCCGCTCCTCGAACGCCTCCTGCTTGAGCTGCATTTCCACCTTTGCGCGCGTCTCGTCGCCGCCCTCATCCGCGACGAGCTGCTCGAACGTCACCGCCTCGCGCAGGGGCTGCTCCGCCGCGTCGAAATCCGTCACGAGACTCGTGAGGACGCGGTCGAGCTCCTGCACCAGCGTGTGCATGGGCGGGTTCTGCATGACGATCTGCTGGATGTGCGCGTAAAATTTGCCGTGCAGCTCCGCGCCGGCGAGCGTGGACTTCAGATCGGCGACGGTCGGGCTGTGCTCCTCGAGATAGGGATAGTGGAACGCGGCGGGCGTCTCGGGCTGCATGACGGAGAGCGCCGCCTTCCAGCGGCTCTCCTGCGCCTCGACAAAGCCCGGCTGCTCGGAGAGGCGGGCGAGCCATGCGTCGAGCTGCTGGGCAATCAGCCCCTCCGTGTCCACGCCTAGGAGCCCGCTCGCGTACGCATCGACGATGAGGATCGCCTTGCGGTCGAGTGCCGTCTCGTCCTGACGCATGAGGTAGTGCTGCGCCCAGCGCAGAGCGGGGGCACCGCGCCCCGCACGGCGGCAGACGAGGGCAAAGAAGAGCGCCGTTTTCTCCTCGTCGCGGCGCAGTGCCTCGCGGAGCGCGCGCACGGCGATCTCCTCGTGGTCGCTGATCCAGGCGGAGAGGGCGACGAGCGCGGGCGCGAGCCAGTACTCGGGCGCGCGCAGCATCAGCTCCTCGCCCGCCGCACGCACCGTCTCCTGCCGCACGATGGCGAGATCGTTCGCCTGCAGGATCCCCTTCGTCGTGCGGCGGATCTCGGCGTAGTGCCCGTACTTTTGCTCGAGCTCCTGCCGCAGCTTGACGAGACGGGTCTCCGCGAGCTGGGCGCGCGCGAGAGACGGTGCGCCTGCACGAAATCGTGGAAAGTCCGCCGTCAGCGCATCGAGATCCTGCTGCAGCGCGTCGACATTCTTGCCGACGGTGATGACGTTGGAATTGGTTGTGTCGATGTACTCACCGAGCTCCCGCAGACAGTTCCGTATCCCGGAAAGATCCGCCTGCGCAATAATGCGGTCAGCCATGCAGTACCCTCCTGTTCAGCGATTCATCATATAATTTGATTCTCATTATATCATATTGCGAAAAGCGTGAAAAAGCCTGCGTTTAGTGCGAATGAATCCGCAGCAGATCGAACGATAAACCATGCACCCTGACGAAGCTGGACGGGATCGCGGCGTACGCGAATGAAATCTTGACACTGCGATATACCCTACTGTATACTACGATAGCAAATATAAATAAGCAGGTTCGGTGCCCTACGGGGCGTAACAGGGAAATCGGTGCAATGCCGATGCGGTCCCGCCGCCGTAATGCTGAGAATGCCCTATGATGTCACTGGGAAACCGGGAAGGCAGGGCAACGATGAAGCAGAGCCGGAAGACCTACCGAATCTCGTACGCCGGTGCGCCCCAGGCATGCGCCACTGCATCCTGCGATGGACAGGACGGCAGGCTTTTTCGTGTGAATGCAGCCGCTCCCTGCCGGGACGGCTTTTTGCGGGCGTACACGGTCATCTGTGTGATTTTGGGGGAATGGAAATGACAAAACGGAATTTGGCACTTGCGGTCGCACTGGCGGCACTGGGCGCAGTATGGACGTGAGTGCCGGCGGCGGCGCAGGAGAGCGCGGCGGACGCGGAGATGGATCAGGCGAACCTCGGCGAGACCGTCGTAACGGCGGCGCGTCAGGATGGGAAGGGACGTTCGTCACGCGGCGCGGCTCGGTCGGCTTCTCGGGTCGAAGGACACGATGGACGTGCCGTTCACAACGACGAATATTACGCAGAAGGCGATCACGCAGTTTGACGACGGTGCGAACCCCTGCCGAACGCACTGCTCATGTCGCCGTCCGTGCGTACGAGCACGAGTACGATGTACAATGACTACTCCATTCGCGGATTCCAGATGAATGCCTACCAGTTTAAAGGTCAACGGGTGCCGGGGCTCTTCTCGCAGACGAATATGCCCGCGAACTTCGTCGAGAGCATCGAGGTAGTCTCAGGTCCTGCGATTGGCATTCACGGAACGACGAACTCGAGTCGGCGGGCGGCTCGGTCAACCTCACGACGAAGAAGGCGGAGTACGGCAGGAGCGCATCACCCTACCGGCAGACGATCAATGGGCGTGGTGCACTCGGCGAGGCGTTTGATATCGGCAAGCGCTTTGGCAAAAACGAGCAGTGGGGCGTCCGCGTGAGTGCGGAGAACATTCAGGGCAAGACGGCAGTCGAGCGCGAGAAACTTACGACGCGTGATATTTATGTAAACCTTGACCATGTGGGGAATCGCAGCACGACAAATCTCTTTGCCGGCTATCGCTACACGAAGAACGAGGGCGGACAGCGTTACTTTTGCCTTTGATGGAACAGGAACGAATGCGTACACGGGTAATCGTCTCCCTGATCCACCGAACGGCAAGCGCAATTATAGCTTCCGGGACAGCAGATCACCGTCTCTACGTGGTCAGCTGTGCTGGAACCACGAGCAGAAGATCAATGAAAACTGGAAGGCATTCCTCAATGCGGGCACAGCTACAATCTCGGCAGCGGCTATGTGCAGACTGCGGCGAGCCGCCTCTATATGCTCGATGAGGCGGGGCGTTTCAAGAATACGCTGAGTGCGGAGAAATTTGCCCTGCGCAATTCCTATGTGCAGCTCGGAGTGCAGGGGACATTCCACATCGGGCAGGTGAAGAACGATGTCGTCCTCGCCGCTGACCGGAACTGGTATCGCGCATATTGGGGATTCCGCGCCAACGGGATCATCAATGGAGCAACGGGCTTTACGTCATTCGGCAGTGTGGAGGGCAGTCTTGCCGACGGGGTGACGAGTGTCACGCAGAACTATCCGTATCTCTGCCGTGACGGGACCGATCAAGACAGCGCAGACACGCTACTCGGGGATCTCCTTGACCGATACATTAGAATACGGCAAAGCATCGCTGCTGCTCGGGATTCATCACCACAGCGTGGACGTTACGAGTTATAACAAGGCGACGGGGGCAGCGACCTCCAACGTGCACAGCAGCGCGAACGCGCCGACCCATGGCATCGTTCACAAGCCGACGGAGAATCTCAGCCTCTATGCGAACCACCTCGCAGAGTTTCGATAAAAGGCTCTGTCGTCGGCAGCAATCGTATGAACACGGGCGCTATGCTCGCACCCGCCAAGACGAAGCAGAAACGAGATCGGTGTGAAGTATCGGAAGAACGGGATCAGCGCAGGGTTGAGTCTGTTCCAGATCGAGCAGGATCGCTCGATGGACGTGACCTATACGGGAGATCCGCATCCGACGGCAGTCATGGAGGGCAAGAACAAGCTCAAGGGCATCGAGCTGAGCGTCTCCGGCAGAATCGCACCGAAGTGGACACTGACGGGCGGGCTGATGCACCTCTCCACCGAGCAGCAGACGAATACGGCATATAACGGCAAGGCAGTCAGCGGGATTGCGGACTGGAGCGCGATGCTCGCCGCCGAGTACGCGGCGGATGCAAAGACGGCGGCGTTTCTGCGCATGGTCTACTCCCGGCAAGGCACCAATCTACGCGAACGCGTCGAAACAGCTCGAGGTGCCCGCCTATGTGACGGTTGATCTCGGCATGACGTATCGCACAACGCTCGGCAAGGTGCCGACGACGTTTGGCCTTACGGCGTACAACGTCCTCGATAAACAGTACTGGATGTCTCGCCCAAGCTATAACTACGCCATTCAGGGGCTGCCGCGCAGTCTCGTATTCTCGATGCAGATGGATATTTGATGGATCCCCTCCCCGTGTGGGGGAGGGGATTTCTTTTAAGGAGGAGCGATGAGAGAAATCTATTTCGATGCGGCTCTGATCCTCTGTCTCCTGCTTGCCCTCGTGGGCTGCGGGAAGGAGACGGCAGAGCAAACGCAGGACGCGGGCACAATCACGGTCACGGACAGTATCGGACGTGAGGTCACCGTACCCCACCCACTGACGCGCGTCGTCGTCTCGAATGCCTGACAATGCCGAGCTCATCAATGCGGTCGGTGCGATCGACACGGTGGTCGGCGTCGACAACTACATCTTTAACGATGAGGCGGGCTTCAAGGAAAGTTCAAGCAGGATCAGGTGATCGGCGCGAATCAGGGCAATCTGAACTATGAGAAGATCATTGAGCTGCAGCCGCAGGCGCTCATCCTGACGGGGCAACGGCGGCTGGGAGGATGCGGAAGAAAAACTGTCGAAATTCGGCATTGCCGTCATTGTCGTGGATGCCTACTATACGCGTGAGTTCCAAGATAACTGTGCGCTGATCGGCAAACTCTTCGGCAAGGAGGCGGAGGCGGCGGAGCTTTCGGACTTCTTTACAGAAAAGCTCGACTACATCAAGCGGCAGACCGCCGATGTGCCGAAGAAGAGCCTCTATTTCGAGTACCGCACAGAGGGCAAGACGACGGTGCCGGGGGACTATTTCTTCGATATGGTGGAGTACTCCGGCGCGCACAATATCTTTGACGATGCGAAGAATGTGCAGGTGAATCCGGAGGCAGTCATCGAGCGCAACCCTGCCTATATCGTAAAGGTGTCCGAGCCGAAGGTGAACTCCTCCTACATCCCGCCGACACCGGAGGATGAGGCGCGCATCATGAATGAACTGAAGTCGCGCGAGGGATGGATACGATCGACGCGGTGAAGAACGACCGCATTCTCCCTGCTCTCGCACTATGTGCACGGCGGTGCGTCAAAGCTCGTCGGGACGATGTATATTGCAAAGTTCCTCTACCCCGAGCAACTGCCGGATCTGCATCCGGAGGATGTGTTCAAGGTCTGGCTGGAGAAATATCAGCATCTCCCATACGTCGCGGGGCATACCTATCCTGCCTTCCCGCTGTCGGGGGAGTAGGTCTTATGCTCGAACAGGAATATCATGCGAGTACGCGGCGCAGCTGTCTCGTGATCGCGGCGGGCGCGGTGCTGACGCTCATCGCCGCCTATCTCTTTTACGACACTTGGGATGAAGGATGCGGCTCTGTTTTCAGACGGTGGATGCGGTGATGCGCTATTTTGACGGGACGCTTGACGGCGGGGCGGATGCGGCGATGAACAAGATCATTCTGCTGCTGCGCCTGCCGCGCGTGCTGCTCGCCATCATCGCAGGTGCGGGGCTGGCACTCGCGGGGGCACTCATGCAGTCCGTGACGCGCAACTATCTCGTCAGTCCCTTTACGCTCGGCATCTCCTCGGCGGCGGCGCTCGGCGCCCTCGCTCTGTATCGTGCTCGCGGCGGGGACGGCGCTCGACAGCGACCTCGGCATCATCACGTCGGCGTTCCTGCTTTCGTGCGCCTGCGGGTCTCATTGTCTCACGGGTATGCGCAGCGCTCGGGCTGAGTCCGACGACGATTGTGCTTGCTGGCATTGCACTGAACTATTTTTCAGTGCGCTGACGGCGACGCTGGAGTTCTTTTGCGCAGGAGCACAAGCTCGCGGCGGTCATCCAGTGGACGTTCGGCTCTGCTGCACCGCGCCTCATGGGAGTATGTCGCCATCGGCGGCATCATCGTCACGCTCGGGCTCGCCGCCGCCCTCTTTTATGCGCTGCCGCTGAATGTGATGGCGGTGAGCGACGATGAGACAGCGCGCAGTCTCGGGTGAATCCTGCGCGTCTCAGGACGATTGCGGGGCTGGTCGCGGTGCTCGCGACGGCGACGATCATCAGCTTTACGGGGGTGATCGGCTTCGTGGGGCTGATCGCGCCGCACATGGCGCGGTTTCTGATCGGGACGGATCACCGCTTTTACCTGCCGTTCACGGCGGTGCTCGGGGCGGCGCTACTCCTTGTGTCGGATACGGTCGGAAAGCTGATTCTCTACCCCGTGACGATTCCCGTGGGCATCGTCATCTCCTTCTTCGGCGTGCCGCTCTTCATCCATCTGATCCTGCGCAGGGGGAGGTCGCTGACATGAGTGAAACAATGCGTCTCATGGCGGAGCATCTCCTTCGCCTATCGGGCGGAGCGGCGGATTCTCGACGATGTGTCGCTCAGTGTTGCCCCGGGCGAGGTGCTTGGCCTGCTCGGTCCCAACGGGACGGGCAAGACGACGCTCATCAAGTGCATCGCGCAGCTGCTGCGCCCCTCGGCGGGAACGGTGCGTGTGGACGGCACGGATCTCGCCTCGCTGTCGGCGGGAGAGATCGCCCGGCGGATCGCCTATGTGCCGCAGTACACGAACGCCGCATTTGGGATGACGACGCTCCAGGCGGTGCTCATGGGACGTCTGCCGTATGCGGGCTATCGCTATCGCGCGGAGGATGAGCGGATCGCCTTTCGACGTGATCGAGCGCATGGGGACTCACGGACTTTGCCTTTCGCGACGTCAAGGAGATGAGCGGGGGCGAGCGTCAGCGCGTCTTTATCGCGCGTGCACTCGCACAGGAAACGGGGCTCATCATCCTCGATGAGCCGACCGCGAGCCTCGATCTCCACAACCAGCTCTTTATCCTGCGCCTCATCACGGATATCGCCAAGAGAGAGAATATCGCCGTACTCATGACCATTCACGACCTCAACCTCGCCTCGCTCTTTTGCGATACGATCCTCATGCTGCGGGATGCGCATGTATTCGCGCACGGGCGGACACAGGAGGTGCTGACCGAGGAGAACATCGCGGCGATGTACGGCGTCACGACACGCGTCACCGTCGAGGACGGGGGCGAAGCATGTGCGCCTGTTGAAGGATGGGTAGGAAAGGAGGCCGCGATGCAGCTGCAGCGTGTGTCTGTGCTCCTGTTCTCGCTTGTTTCTGCTTGCCGCACTTGGCTGCGGAACAGATTCGGCGGAGCGAGTGGCTGGCTACCAAGTGACCGATGCGGCGGAGCAGACCGTTGTTTTTGAAAAAGCCCGTGCGCGTGCTGAACTACGCGCTCTGGCTGGATGATGTTGTGCTCGGGCTTGTTCCTCCGGAGCGGCTCGTCGGTATCGATCATCTGGCAGACGATCCGAACAGCTCGAATATCGCAGCGATTGCGGAGCAGATTCCTGTGAAGCTGAATCAGCCGTCGGCGGAGCAGGTCATTGCACTGCATCCCGATGTCGTTTTTCTCGATGCGGGCAGGGATGCAGCGGTCGCGGAGAACCTGCGCGATCTCGGGATACGTGTCGTCGCCTGTGAAAAAGCCACGCTCGGCGGAGGAGGTTCGCGCGGCCGTTTCTCTCGTCGCCGCTGCGCTTGGCGAGGAGGAGAAGGGGCGGGCGCTGATCTCTCTCTACGATGCCAAGTGTCAGGCACTCGCTGCGCGTGTTGCAGCGATCCCGCCCGCTGAGCGAAAGACCGTGCTCGTGATCTCGATGTCGCCGACGTTTGGGAACAAGGGCGGTCTGTTCGACCATCTATGCAGTATGGCGGGGGTCGTCAACGGTGCAGAGATCGGCCTCACGGCGGGGCAGGCGCTGACGAAGGAGCACATCCTCGCGGTGAACCCGGATGTCAGTGATCGTGCCCGTCTGGAATGACCACGGCAGCTATGACATTGACAAGTTCAACCGTGAGTATCTGGAGGATCCGCACTCCAAACGGTGAAAGGCAATCCGCACGCAGCAGATTGTACGCCCGCGTGAGGGCTATCATCTACAACGCTCGCAGGATATGGTGTTTGGCGCACAGGATATCGCCCACCTCGCCTACGGGGACATTGTGGAGCTGCCTATGGGGCGACATCTGAGCGTGGCGGAATAAAGAATTTTTATATGTAAGGAGAATATGATGAGAAAGAAACAGTGGGTGGCAGGTCTTTCGTGTGCTTTGCTGCCGTCCCGCTTGCTGCACAGGCGGCAGAGGGCAGATGCGGGGCAGAATGTTGTGACGACACCTGAGATCAATGTCACGGCGCAGGGCTACGAGAAGCCGACGCTCGACACGCCGGCGGATACGACGGTCTACACGGCGGAGGAACTGAAGAAAAACGGGCGCGCATGATGTGATCTCTGCACTGAAAGTTCAAGAATGGTGTGCATTTCACAAACATGGGCCCCTGATGGACAGACGTGGATCACGGGAAATGCGGGGATGAATCTGCGTGGCATCGAGAATGGGACGCTCGTCCTTATCGATGGCGTGCCGGCATCGTTCAACAATGTGAGCCATCTCGACATGATGAGTCTCGATGCGGTGGAGCGCGTGGAGGTCGTCAAGGGCGGTGGCTCCGTGCTCTACGGCTCTGAGGCATTCGGCGGTACGATCAACGTCATCACAAAGGAGCGGTATAAGAACACGGTGCGCGTCGCGGCGGGCGACCGTGGGCAGCGTGACTACGCAGCGACCATTGACCTCGGCAGGTTGAGGCTGGCCGTCAGCCGCTCGTACTACGGGCAAGACTGGAAATTTGACGGACGCGATGGGGAGTTGACGATCAACGGAACCGCGACGCCCTATATGGTCGGTTTTGGCAAGAGCCGCAAGGATCACGTGAATCTGACGTACAAGATCAACGACAGGATGCGCCTCTCCTATATGTACAGCGGCAAGAACCATTCGATTCACTACAACGATCGGGCGGGGAAATTGCTCGGCTGTTCAACTACGACGATGACGAGCACTTTTGCGAATTTCAGCTATCAGGATAAAACAGGGATGGTCGGGCAGCGGCTACTACAATTACCGCTCCATTTTCAACCCGGACTACTTTATCGTCAATCCGGGGACGGTGGAGTGGGAGCGGAGCCATCACCGCCAGTACGGTACGGAGGTAAAGAAGGTCTGGAAGAATGATTTCAGTACCACCCTTTGTCGGGTCTCGGCCAAGCGACAGACGTACGACAATCACAATCAGAAATATACGAGCTCGATGAACAGCTCCAGTGCCGTGAGACCCTATGCGAAGTTTGGTCCCTACGGGCATGAATGAATACGCACTGACCGCCTCCTATGACCGCGACCTCAGTCCCGTGACGGCGGCGATCTTGAGCATCCGCCAGGACTGGGTGAAGTCCTCGGCGGGCGACTACAGTGCCTTCCTCCCGCAGCTGCAGGTGACGACGCGTCTCAGCCGAGACAGCGCCGTCTATCGCGAGTATCGGGAGATTCTTTCCGTATGCCGAACTTCCCGCACCTTTACTACGCGAGCTCGGTCATGGAGTTAAACCCGAACCTCACCCCGGAGTTCGGCTGGAATTATGAGGCGGGGTATAAGTATGACGGCAAGGGACGGCGCTTTACTGCAACGGTGTTCCACACGAGTGTGCGTGATCAGATCGTTGGGGTGAAGGACAGCACCAAACAAAAACCTACCAGACGAATGCGGCGTCCTATCAGAATACGGGGCTGGAGGTATCCTACGCACAGGATGTCGACGCTCATGTCTCGTTCAATACAGGCTTTACCGTCGGCAATCCAAAGCGCAAGTACAAGGCGGGGCAGGACTTTGTGCGTGCACTCGGACGCTATCAGATGACGGCAGGTGTGAACTATGAGAACCGCGACCCTCACGGCGGCGCTGAATCTAGCTACTGGGGAGATCGGGGTACAACGGAACGAGCGGAGAGCGTGTGACCTTTACGCCGATTACGACGAATCTGCTTGTGTCGAATCTCCACCTTGCCTACCGCTTTACGCCCGATCTCACGGGTACGTTCGACGTGGACAATCTTTTCAACCGCCGCGACTATACGAACAGCGGAAGATATTACACGATCGGCCGATCCTTCCTCTTCGGCGTAAACTACGCTTTTTGATTGGCTTCCGTAGAGGAAAACACCCTGATGGCGGATGCCGTCGGGGTGTTTGTCGTTATGGGCATACGTCGCGCGCTCAGAACGGCCAGACGAGGGGGATGATGACGACGCAGACGATGAGGGAGAGGAGGACGAGCGGGAGGCCGATTTTGACGTAGTCCATGAAGCGGAACTGTCCCGCGGCGAGGACGAGGGTGTTCGGCGGGGTTGCGACCGGTGTGGTGAACGCGCAGGAGGCGGCGATGCCGATCGCCATGACGATCGGGTACGGTGCCGCGCCGATGGTCTGCGCGATGGAGATGGCGATGGGCGCGAGGAGTGCCGCTGCCGCCGTGTTGGACATGAACTGGGTCAGCCCGCACGAGAGGATGAACATTGCCGTGATGATGAGCATCGGCGAGGGCGCATCCCCCATGAGTCCGACGACGATGTTCGCGATGAGCTGTCCCGCGCCGCTGCTCTCCATGGCGTTGGCGAGCGGGAGCATCCCTGCAAAGAGGAAGATCGTTGTCCAGTCGACGCCGCGATACGCCTGTTTCTCGGTCAGGCAGCCCGTCAGGACGCAGGCGAGCGCGCCGATGATGGCGGTGGTCTCCATGGCGATGCCGATGCTCTTTTCGAGTACCATGGCGAGGACGACGGTGCCGAGGATGACGGCGCAGATGACCATTTTGCGCGGATCCTTTTTCTCCTCCGCAGTCTCCTCAGGGGCGCTCTCCAGAGCGAGGTGACGCGGGACAGAGGCGCCGGCCGATCGTGAGCATGTAGACCATGCCCGTGAGGGAGAGGGGGATGCTGATCCACGCGAATTCAAAGAAGCCAAAGGGGCGCAGATGCGCCGTCTCCAGCGTCGCGCTCATGAGGATGTTCGGCGGTGTGCCGATCATCGTGATCGTGCCGCCGACGTTCGCGGCAATGGCGAGCGCCATGAGCTGCGGCGAGACGGGGATCTGCGCCGTGCGGCAGATCTGGATGACGACGGGCATCAGACACGCGACGGTCGCCGTGTTCGAGGAGACCGACGGAGGATGATCGTGATGAGCATGAGGGGCAGCCATCAGCGCGCGCTCGTCCGTGCCCGACTTTTTGACGACGGCGATGCCGATCTGCTGTGCCAGCCCCGTGCGGGAACATCGCCGCACCGATGATGAACATGCCCGCAAAGAGGACGACGGTGGGGTTCGACAGCCCCGCAAAGACCTGTGTCGGCGTCAGCACGCCGAGCAGCCCGAGGACGATTGCCGCACCTCATTGCCGTGACGGCGAGCGGAATGACCTCGGTCGCAAAGAGCACCGCTGCGACGGCGAGGACGATGAGCGTCAGTGTTGCCTGATCCATAGATTTTTCTCCATTCCCTATCGGTTCAGTTCTTTCTGGCACAGATTCCCCATCCTGCGTCCGAAATTTATTTCTATGAGTTGTAATTCGCGATAAAAACTCCTCTATTCCTGCCGAATGACGCGCTCAAAACGATACTCCTGCGCGGCGTCAGGATATTTTTGATGCGGTCGACTGCGCTCAGGAACATCGTGAGCGGGCGCGCATAGATGCCGTATGTCCCGTAGAGTGCCTGATATGATGGCGAGCATCTCGCCCGTCTCCGTGTGCTTCGCCACGGTTTCGATGCGGTAGAGATTCCCCTGAGTGCCGCCAGATCTCGCCGTGCTGTGGTGTTTCGCGCGTCATGTTTTCCTCCTGTTGATGAAATGCCGAGGCGTGAACGTGGCTCGCCTCCTCCGCGATTTTTCTAAGCGAATCGCTGATAAAATGAAGTCTCTCTGGATTGGCGCTGAATCGCATCAGTGAATCCCTAGTCGTCACGATGATAGACGGAAGGCGAGCGCTTTGTCAATCAAATATTTTTCTTCCCTGTGAGAGAAAAATTCGTGTAAAAATAGAAAAAGCGATAAAAAAAGATTGAATCGGAGGACAGTCGAGGAGGAAATGTCATGAAGATTGTTGTGCTCGACGGATATGCAGAGAACCCGGGGACATCAGCTGGGCGCCGCTGGAGGCGCTGGGTGCAGTGACGGTCTGATGACCGCACGGCGCTCACGGAGTCGCTGCTGATCGCGGAGCGCATCGAGTGATGCGGAGATCGCCGTGACGAACAAGACCCGCTCACACGCGCGGTCATCGACGCCTGTCCAAACCTCAAGGCGATTGCTGTGCTTCGCGACGGGCTACAATGTCGTGGATACGGCATATGCACGCAAGAAGAATATTCCCTGTGCATGAATGTGCCTGTTCATGGGTACGGACAATGTCGCACAGTATGCGATAGCGCTCTTCCTCGAGGCGTGCTCGCAGGTCGGACTTCATGATCGCTCCGTGCATGCGGGACTGGACGCGGAGCATCGACTTCTGCTATTGGCAGCGTCCGCTGATCGAGGTCAGCGGCAAGACGGCAGGGCATCGTTGGCTTTGGGCGCATCGGTCAGGCGGTCGCACGCATCCTGCGCGCGATGAACGTCCGCGTGCTCGCCTACAGCCGCACGGAGCGCGCGGAGGGGCGGGCACTCGCGGACTGTGCCGCTCGATACACTGCTGCGCGAAGCGGACTTTATCTTTCTCCATTGCCCGCTCACGCCGGAGACGGAGGCCCTCATCAACGCGGACCGTATCGCGAAGATGAAGGAAGGTGTCATCCTCGTCAACAACAGGGCGCGGACAGCTCATCGTCGAGGCGGATCTCGCGGCGGCGCTCGCGAGCGGCAAAGGTCGCGTATGCTGCGCTCGATGTGGTGTCGACCGAGCCGATCAAGGCGGACAACCCACTCCTCCATGCGCCAAACTGCATCATTACGCCGCATATCTCGTGGGCGACGAAGGAGGCGCGCGAGCGCATCATGCAGACGACGGCGGACAATGTGAGGTCGTTTATCGAAGGAAGCCGAGAACGTCGTGAACTGAGAGCACAAACAAATGGGAAAACGAGGATACATACAGTGACTTCGAAAGGATTTTACTGATTGTATAGAGAAATAAGAGAATGTTGTATGATGCTTTGCATGTGGGAAAAGGAGCTGAATACGATGAAACAAGAGATGCTGCGCATGGGGATACTTACGGCATTGATTACGACGGCGCTGACGGGTGCGGCGTGGGCGATGCCGTTGAGCGCATACCTTTGCGCAGGGAATGTCACCGTTGATCAGGAAGCCTTTCGGCGGTGACGAGTGGCGCGACAATCAAAGCGACGGAGGACAGTGTCATCGACTGGACGGAGTTCGATCTCGCGGCGGTGGATGAGCTGCATTTTGATACGCTGAACGGCGCGATTATCAATCGGTGCCTGCGGGCAAGGCGGCCCTGCTGCGCGGAAAAATCACGCAGGTCGGGACACATCCGCTGACGATCATCTGTGACGGTGGACTCAGTACGGACGGGGCGCGTATTGATGGAACGGACGTGGAGATCGATGCGTCAAAGATGACGATGCAAAACAGCGGGAATCACGGCATCACGTGTTCAGATTCGCGTCGGGGAATCCGAGAGAGTGCGAGGACGTATCATCTGCGCTCGACCTCACCGCTCTACCTGTCGAATACCTTCATTCGTGCGCAGGAGGTTCGGAGCATGAGTGGCGCGATCTTCCTGCTCAAGGACAGTGAACTAAGCGCAGACCATGTCAATCTCAGCATCGGCGCAGACATCCGTATTTCCTACGGTGCGGAGGGCACAGAGACACAGGAGGAGATTGCCGTCACGCGAGACAATACGCTCTCCCTCTGGAATTCCTCCGTCAGCGGCGGAGATATCTCCTTCCGCGCGGGCGGTGTCGGCATCTGGCGGGACAGCGAACTCGGTGCGGAGCGTACCATCACACCACTGGTCGAAAAACGCAAAAACCGCCGTATATCCTCACACGAACAGATGGGTCGGATGCAAAAATGCTTTGCGGAATGGATTCGAGCGTCTGGCAGAAAGCCGGAGGTGTACGCGGATTCTCGGCCGTGCCCTTTACCCAGACTCCGCCCATTGTGCCTGCCGTAAACTAAGAAACCACGGGAGATCAAATGAAAAGCCTGTTTGAGTGTGTCTCCGAACAGGCTTTTCGATAATATGTTGACTTTTGTGGGCGTCCACTATAATGGATGAGGAACGTCCAAGCCAAAAGGCGGTGTCTTTTCCCCGAGAGGGATGAGCGAAATGTCTGAGATTGGCGCGATTGTGCTTCTTGTCGTGGCAACTGGGGATTTACTTTCAATAACCCAAAAGAAATAACCGCCCCATCGACCAAATGTGCGGTTATTTCTCGTAAATAATCTTCTATTTTGGAAAGATGCTGCTAGACGTTCTTTCTATGTCTATTATAACAGGTAACATACGGATTGACAAGAGGCAGGGCACCTCTTGAACCGTGTGGATATAATAGAAAGAAAGAAGAAAAAGGAGTGATGATTATGAATTCGCAACGATGCGGATGGCATCTACACAGGAATCATTGGCGGCGATTTTGCCGGATGCGGTGGTGGGAGAAGGCGCTGCGCGGGCATACGTTCGGCACGGGGCGCATTGTGCTGGTCGCGGTCGGCAAGGCGGCGGGCAGATGGCGCGTGCGGCATCGGCTGAGCTCGGCAGTCGTATTGACCGCGGCATTGTCATTACAAAGTATGGACATATCAAGGACGATATACCGAATATTGCCTGCTATGAGGCGGGGCATCCCGTGCCGGATGCGAATTCGTTTGCGGCGACGCAGGAGGCGCTTGACCCTGACCGAAGGGCTCACGGCGGAGGATACAGTGCTTTTTCTCCTCCTCGGGCGGTGGGAGTGCGCTCTTTTGAAAAGCCACTGATCCCGGCGGAGGAGCGAAGGATCTGACGGACAGCTGCTCGCCCGGGCGCGGACATCGTGGCGGTGAACACGCTGCGCAAGCGGATGAGTGCCGTGAAGGGCGGGCGGTTTGCAGAGCACTCAGCGCCCGCGCAGGTCTTTTAGCGATCGTGCTGAGCGATATTCGGCGATCCGCTCGATATGATCGCATCGGCCCTCGCATACCTTCGGATACATCGACGGCAGAGGATGCACACGCTGTCGTGCAGTATGGCATTCGTTCATCTGCCGCCGCGACAAAGCTGCTCGATACGCCGCCGCCGTCGGAGCTGCCGGAATATGACGACGCATATCACGGCAGCGTGCGTGAGCGGTGCGGCGGCGGCCGAGGCGGCCGAGCGGCGCGGCTACACCCCTGTCCTCCTGACCGATCAGCTCGACTGTGAGGCGCGTGAGGCGGGTCGTTTCTCGCGGCGACGCCCGCACGCATGCGCACGCGGCTCATTTGCCTATATCGCAGGCGGTGAGACTGGTGCAGCGAAAGGGTATGGGGCGCGGCGGACGCAATCAGGAGATCGCGTCGCGGCGGCGGACGGCATTGCCGGCATCCCAAATGTGGCGGTGTTCAGCGTCGGGAGTGACGGGACGGATGGCCCTGACGGATGCGGCGGGCGGCTACGTGGACGGCGGCACGGCGGCGGCGGACTCGCGCGGAGCGGCGGAGTGCGGCGGAGGCCCTCGCGGAGAACGATGCCTATCCCGCACTGAACGATGTGGGCGGCTGATTGTGACGGGCCCGACGGGGACGAAAGTGAACGATGTCGGTGCTGCTGATTCGCGGTTGAGAGCAGAAAGGGGGCAGTATGACGGCGTTTGAGGAGATCCCTAGCGGTGCGCGCGGCAGAGGCGGGCATTCCGCTGACGGCGGAGCAGATCGGGCAGTTTCGGTTTACCAGTGAAATGCTGCTCGACTGAATACGCGCATGAATCATCGGCGCTCACCGCGCCCGAGGATGTCGCGGTCAAGCATATCATCGACAGCCTCGGACGGCGCATGACGCTGCGCTCTTTGATGGGGCGCGGACGCTGATCGACGTGGGGACGGGCGCGGGGCTCCCTGGCATCCCGCTTGCGGTCTATGCGCCGCATCTCACGGTGACGCTCCTCGACGCGCTCAACAAGCGCGTGCGCTTCTCACGGAGGTGACGGCGGCGATGGGGCTCCATGCGCGCTGCATCCACGCGCGTGCGGAGGAGGCGGCGCGGACGGCGGAGCACCGTGCGGCGTATGATATCGCCGTGAGCTCGCGCCGCGGCACGGCTGCCTGTTCTCCTCGAGTATACGCTGCCGTTCGTGCGCGTCGGCACGCCTGCTCGCGCTGAAGGACGCGCCATGCCGAGGAGCAAAGGAGGCGCGGCGTGCGGCGGAGGTGCCCGGCGGCGGCCGCATTACGGCGCGTCCTGTGCATCTGCCGGGGCCTCGACGATGCGCGACTCACGGTGACCAAGCGAGCGGCAGACGCCCGCCGCCTATCCGCGCGGCGGGGGAGCACCGACGCGCCGGCCCTTTGATGGAAGCACTGATACAGCACCGCCATCTTAGGAAGCACCGATAAACATCCAGCACCGTTGTTCGGTATCATCTTTTCGCCCTGTCTGTGTCGACAAACCTCCACACAGCCTCTGGCTATGTCCTGGTTTGTCTCTGACAGGACATCCGCACCACGACGGACTTCATTTTATCAGCATTCTCAGCAAGCAGGTCGCTCAGCACTTTCGGCGGAAAATCTCCACAGAGCACCACTCGCGTCCGGTTTTCCACCTCGTTCGGGCGAAAAATCTGCGCCAATCTGACGGACTTCATTTTATCAGCGATTCCTATAGCATCACCGCTGACGGAGTTGGAAAACATCGTGCGGCAGTATCTTTTACTACGGAAGCGTGATAAAATACCCGTCACTGCTAAAAATCTCGCCTTTTTATAAAGGGTTTATGCAGTTCGTGTCGAAAATAATTAGAATGACATAACAAAGCGATACACTCATGTACGCCGCCCGTGGGGACGGGGCACGGCGGACACGATGATGAATGATGACAGGAAGGGCGGGACGACGAATGACAAAATATTGGAAGGAATCGCGCTCGGGACGCTGATGGCGTTTGCCGTCGGCAGTGGCGTGAGTGCCGCCGCGCCGGAGGATGCACAGGCTGTGGCAGCACAGGCACAGGGCACGGCGACGGCAGAGACTGCGGATGCGCCGATGGGGCTGTCTCGCGCGCCTTTCGCGGCAAAAGCGCTCCGCAGCGGACGCCAAGGCGGCGAAGAAAGCGGCGCGACGCGAAGAAAGCAGAGGAAAAACGCGAGAAGAAGGCACGTTACAAGACTCTTTTTGCAGACAACGGCTTTACCTACTATCTGGACTCAAAACTCACGTTGCGCTGCGTCCGAACAGCGGCAGGAGCGCATGATCGAGGCGTGGGTGCGTCTCGTGGACACGACGGGCGGTCCGTTGCCGAGGATGGCAAGGTGCGCCCGAACAAGTATTTTCTTTTGAGACACTACATCAGCCCGAGCGGCGCGATCGCATGTTCATCTGGAGTTTCGAGGTGACGGGTCGCCCTGAACGCTGCGGCGAGCGCCCGTACGATGCTGCGAACTGGGAGCAGCTGAGCGGGCTCGATCGAGGACGATCTCTTTGACGCCATCGTCGCCAGATGAAGCAGGCACCGGGAGCGATCAGGCGCGCTCAGCGGCACGAGCGGGCATGAGCTCTGCGCGACATGGTCGAGGAGTTCGCGTATCTCGCTCTGAGAAATCCCAGATCCAATTTTTCTGTTCGGCTGCGGCATCATACCGGCATATCGCTGTAGCCGGGCAGTGACTGCACTGAAAACGGGGAAAGACACACACGCCGGCGAGCTGATTGTGATTCCCTTAGCGGGTAGGTGAGGAGAGAGGGGACAACATTACTGGAAAACTATAGTAAAGAGGCCTGTCCCGTGACCGCCTTTCTCAATTGATGATGAAATCATGCGGCATGCGTCGCTCCATTTGCAGGATCCGATGACGCGGCCGCTGACGTTCATTTACTTTGATATTGAAAATTTCAAGAGCTTTTAACCAGCGTACAGCTTTCAGCAGGGCAATCGCTTCCCTGCGCTATGTCGCGGATTCCTGCGAGACGTTTTCAGGATCTCGTCTCGCGGTTCAACGACGATCACTTCGTCGGCGACGCCGATCGAGCAGCCGGATCCGTCAGGTGCGGTTCATCCACGATCACGTCCGCATCTACGACACGCATCTTCCGCTCGAACTGAGGCGGCGGCATCACCGCCCGATGCGGATGCGACGGACGTCGCGCGCTGTGGATCGCCGCCAAGATCGCCTGCAACACCATCAACGAACACCTGCGATCTCGTGGGCGGTGTCGACCCTCGATGGAGGAGGACTCAACTTCCGCAGCTACATCGTCCGCAATTTTTCAAGGCGATCTGGCGGCGGCATCATGGTCTACTACCAGCCCGAGGTCCGGTACGATGACGCGCGAGATCTGCGGGTTTGAGGCACTCGCGCGCTGGAAGGATCCGTCTGCATGCACTGATCTCGCCGAGCGTGTTCGTCCCCGCGTTGGAGGACGCGCATCTCTCGCCGCAGCTTGACCTCCACGTCATCGATCAGGCTGCGTCCATGGTACAGATCCAGCGCGACATACCGCGATTGAGTCTTCGCTATCTCGGTGAACCTCTCCGGGCGGATTTCCGCCTGATGGATATGGTACAGGCGGTCGAGGATGTCCGCCTGCGCCACGGCGTGGCACCAACCAACAACACACCACACAACACCACAACACCCCCCCACACAACACCCAACCCAACAACACAAACCACCAAAACACATAACTTCCTGCGCCCTTCGAGACCAACTGAAATCGGCGATTGTCATGTCTGCTCCATCGTCACTAACATGGCAAAGGAGCTCGATGCAACATTGGTTTCTTCGCCGAGGGCGTCGAGACCGGAGGCGGATAGCCCGAGCTCTGCGTGAAATCGGCTGCGAAAAAGGCGCAGGGCTTATCTCTTCAGCCCGCCGATTCCGCTGGCGGAGGCGATTGCCTACCGCTATGGACCCACGGCGCGGGTCAAGGTGGAGCCGTTCCTGTCTCAACAGCTACTACGCGCGTCGGCGGCGCGATCAGCGTGCTCGAACACCCCGCTCCAGCGGCGGCTCACCTGAGATCGGCGATGCGCCTCGCGCTGGCTCTCCGAGGACCGCGGATGGCCTCGTTCTGGCACTCGATCAGAACCACATGTTTCCGCCTGTTCACGAAGAGCATCGAGCCTCGACGAGGGGAGTGTCGACACCTGCGCACCACGAGCGTCGCCTCGAGCAAAAATCAGCGCGCATGATCGCGCGCATGATGGAGGAGGCGGACCGCACGAGCGCGAGGTCTACACGGACCGCCACGCGCAACCTCTTTAACAGCGTCCGCCCAGTGCCTCGTCGCGCGCGACGAGGACGTGACACGCGTGCTGTCTTCCTCATGGCGACCGTGAACATCTGCGGTTCGGCGTCCGGGCGGCAGATCGATGCAGGAGGCGATGAACCAGATCATCGAGCCTGCGACCGCGTCGACCTCCTCGACCTCGACGCCAGAGGCTCAGCGCAGTGTACTCGCTCCGTCACCGAGCCGAGCTATCTCAACAAATTTGACCCGCTGGAGGAGCTGCCTCGACCGCTACGGCAAAGCGATGGTGCGCCGAGCTGGCGATCTCATCGCCGTCAACGCATGGAGCACGACAGAGCCTCCTCCTCCACGCAGATGCGGAGAATACGATTCTCCCGCACAAGCGCGTTGCCCGACGGCACGCGCGTCCTGCGAAGGCATACCACATCATCCCGTTCCGCGGTGGAGGACCCGTGACTACATCATCTCCTGCATCCAGCAGGTCGGTGAGAACGTCATCAACGCATCTCTGGCCTCGTCTCGCGGGCGGCGCGACGCTGCGATTAGTGAGCAGTGCTGCATGGGCGAAAAGAAAGCATAGAAAGAGACCCGCCGCAGAGAAATCTGCGGTCTGCCATCACACGATGTTGCTTTTGCAGTGCGTCCCATCGAGGCTGATATACCCAGATAACAAAACAAATGTTTGAAGGAGGCATCAAATGACATTTGATGGGAAAGTAGAGCACGCGCCTCTGACGAAGGCGGAGAGGACGCAAATACCGTGCACGCGCCGTGCGCGGTGAGGCAGTGCAATGGCAGAGATGACGGCGCTACCGCGGCTGATCGTCGCGGAGGCGTATGCGCCGTGACCTGCGCGTGGGACGGCACTCGCGGCGAGAGGCGGAGGAACGTCTTGCCTGTCGCTCGCGCTATATCGAGCGCATGCACGACGACGATGCGCGGCAGGGCGTACCGTTTGACCGGGCGCTTGTCAACCATACGCCCATCCTCCAGTTCCGCCGAGCTGCGAGGCGGGCGCGCACCAGTGCCGGAGGAAGCGGACGGCAGGAATCGTGGCGGGTGTACCGTCGACCCGTCCGATGGAGCGGGCGAACGTCTTCGCCGAGGACATCTCGCGCGTAAGATGCACCTCCTCACTGCGCGGGAGAAGGAGGTGCTCGATCTCCACTACCTGCGACTACACACTGCGCCGTATCGCGGTATTTCCTCGGCACGAGCGCGGGGCGCTCTCAAGAGCAAGCGCGTAAATCGCGAAACTGCGTGCCTATGCCTCCCTATTGCAACGGCGCACGAAATATGATATTTTAGAAGAAAGTGGAACTTGTAAAGGATGCTGCAGTTGCGGTTGCACCAGCATCAGTATCCATGGATGCTGAGCCCAAAAGAGCCGGAGTGCCTTGCGGGTGCGGTCGATGAATATGTCGACGGCGATCACGCAGCCAAGTTATTGCGTATGTCCACGCAGAAAATTCCATTCGACTTCTGCGCAGCGCCCGGTGTCGATCTCTTCATTGACACCTCGTAAGAGGAGTAAGAGGCGACGAGGTGCTAACTGATCAAGAGATTCTTTGGTCGGTGCTTTTGTTGTGGTGTCTCACGTTATCCGTGAAAACGATAACGATAAATATAAATAAATTCACAATAAATCGGAAACAATTAAGAAAATAATTCGCTTCAAGGTACGCTATTTTTGCATGGCGCCCGCCTGGGGCCAAGCCTTTTTAGCCGTGATCATCGCTGAGGGTGCTCTGTGGGGAATCCGACCTCCCTGAGGATGGCGTGTGTATAGCTGCGTTCCCCGACGCGTCTGCGCCGGCGCGTCACTCCGAGGAGGATATGTGCACCGTGACGGCGACAGGCGGCGAGCAGATCGTGTGCGAGTCGATCACTGCCGGGCGGCTGCCGTGCGGTCGGGAGGAATTGTTCATCTCGATGAGGACGCTCGCTGCGGCGGCACGCGCCAATGCGTCAAAGTCCACGGGTGGCGGATTATCGGGGTGACCGATGATGTTGACGTAGGGATTTTTCATTGCGCTGACGAGCGCCGCCGCATTTCTCTGCCGTGTTGCCGGGGCGATCACGAGATCATGGCGCTCGCAATGCCGTAGTGGAGCTTTTCAGTACCTTTTCGGGGAGATCGACGGCGCCTGTCCTCATCCATGACGTTCAGCCTGCCCCAGCATCATGATCCGACGCCACGAGGCGTGACCGATCACCTGAAGTTGTGAAAGCAGATTCCGCGGAACGTCCCGCATGGCGGGCGCGTGGTCGGAGATGCCGAGAGGGCGAGACTCTTCTTCCTTTGCGGCCGCAGCCAATCTCGCGATGGTGCTGTATGCGCATGCTCGCGACGGTGTGTGGGTGTGCAGGCCGATGATAGTCCGTCATAGGGCTTCCTTTCTGCGGTGAGATTTGTCTTGCGTGCAGGTGCGGGGTCTGTTATAATAACAATAGGAAAGAACGCAGAGCGGTGTTTTTCCAGCATCACAGGTTATCTTTTCTCAACCGCTCCACCGGTCAGAGCTTAGGGGCGGTTATTTCTTTTGTGTTTATCGCAAGAATGCCGCCTGTTGCCACGACAAGAACAAGATCGCGCCAATCTCGCTCGATGATGCTCACCTTTTCGGAGAAAAAGACACCGCCGTTTGTCTGGGGTCGCAGGTGGTTATTACCGTGAATTCGGTGAAAAAGCAGTGTTTCTGACGAAAAGAGGGCTGTTGACGACGGTTTGCAGCTTCGCGCAGCAGCGCTTTGTTTCATGCAGACGAAATCTAAACGCTGCGTCGTATTCTGAGGTCGGTGGCGAGGGGTTGCGACGAGTGCCGTGAGGGCAGCGCGCATCTCCTCGCTCGACGCAGGCTGCGTGACTGCGACGCGGAGGCAGATGCACTGCATGTGGTCTGCCGTCTTCTCCGTGATCTCGTTGACGGTGGTCGCGGACTGCACGATCAGCTCCGTGCCGCGCAGCTTGGTCTGCATGGATTTGCTGGATGTCCCGCCATCTGCTCCTTGATCTCGTCGACCATGCGCGGTGATGCTCGAACTGCGTGCCGACCGCGCGAATGGCATCCGTCCTGCCTCGCATTCTCGCTCGTGCCGCTCTGCATGGCGGCGACCGCGTGATGCCGGTGTCGGTCTGTACGCTCTCGATGCGCTCCTTGATCTGGTCGATGCCTCACGCGACTGCTCGGCGAGCCCGAACCTCCTCGGCGACAACGGCAAAAGCCGCGTCCCGTCTCGCCCGCGCGTGCCGCCTCAATGGCGGGCGTTGAGGGCGAGGAGGTTCGTCTGCTCGGCGATGGTGAAGATAGGTCTCGACGATTTCGCCGATCTGCTTTGGAGCTCTCGCCAAGCTTCTCGACGACCTCGGCGGGCGCAGGACACTCTGCTCAATGCCCGTCATCTTCATCATTGCCTCGATCATAAGGGATTCGCGCGCTGTGCGGCATCCGCCGTCTCGGCGGAGTTTTCGGCGACGTTCTGCCTTCCCGTGACGCGCTCGATGTCGCCCGGACGATACCGATGTTCTTTTGGCACCCGCGAGGCTTTCCAGCTGCGCGTCTGTGCCCTCCGCGACGTGGCAACGGTGCCCGCGATCTCCGTGGCGGGACTCTGCCATCTGGTGCGCCCCCGCCGTCAGCTGCTCGGAGGCGGCGGCAAGCTGCTCTGCCGTCCCGCGACCTGCCGTATGACATCCTGGATGCTCTTCATCATCGCGTTGAAGTTCGCGGCGAGCCGTCCGGCTCGTCGTCCGAGTTCCAGGGGAGATCGGAGGTTCAGCCGTCCGTGGGCAAGCGCATCCACATGACCTGTGAGTTCCTCCGTTGCCGTTGTGACCGTCGCGGCAAAGCGCATGAGGGCGACAGATCAGCCCCGCAACGAGCAGGATGCCGAGCAGGCTCAGTACGACGTATGTCGTCTTGAGGCTCGTGAGCTGCACGAGGCGACGCTCTCCGGAACAGCGATGGCGACGATCCAGCCGGAGGGCACGGTCGTATAGGCGATGATCTGCTCCCTCGCCGTCCTTTTTCCGTGGCAAAAATACCCCTCTTTGTTCTGCAGCATTGCGGGGAAGTTCTCCTTCAGGACGGATTCTCGTCCACCTTGCGCATCGCCATCCCCTCACTGGAGGCGATGATAGCCGACGGCTCGACGATGATGCCCCTCGCCGTAGTACTTTCAGATTCCTGACGCGTGTGTCAGGGTTGCGGCGCGATGTCGACGCAGACTGCGCCGCGGATCGCACCGTCTGCCCCCTTGTATGGGGCAGCGGCGGAGACGACCATCTGGTGATTGGAGATGTCCTCATACGCCTCGGTGAAAAAGAGTGTTCCCTTTGCCTTGGCATCGTTGTACCACTGCTGCTCGTGCGGGCTGACGAGCGCACTGACATCGCCCTCTGCCCAACGGATGAAGCGTCCGTCCTCCCGTGCCGTTGCATACGTCACACGTCCTTGTCACTGGCGGCGAGACTCAGCATGCTCTGCTCACCGCAGAGTTCAGGGGCGATCCGCATCCCCATGGAGAGCAGGCTGCACGTGCTCTCGGCGATCTGCCCGCGCCCAGCATGAGCCAGCGTCACCTGCCGCCTGCTGCGAGAGGTTTGCCTCGATCTCGCCGGATATGCTCGTCATCAGTGCCGTCGCTGCGCCTTGTAGTAGCCGATCCCGCAGATCGCCACAACGAGGAGCGCATCAGCGTTCCATGAGAAGCAGCTTTGTTTGATTCCCCAATGGACTCCTTCCTTTCTAAGAGATATATTGATAGATATTAAAATTTTATACCACAGCGCGGTGAAAAAGCAAGGGAGCTTATCATATTTTTTCTAGTAAGCCGGAAAATAATGACAAATAATAGGAATAGCGAGCGGATTTGCCATGATTCTCCCCGTTGCATTGCGGCGCAGGATATGGTGAGGATAGGCGGTGTTTTTGTGGCCGCAAAAGAGCGCTGCGCCTTTGACGGCAGGGAATTTCATGAGGAGGTTCATCATGCAGGATGAAAAAGCGGCGGACGCCATCACCCTGTGAGGCGAGGCGTACCGCTGCGGCAGAGGATTCTCTTTGCCGTACTCTGGACGGCGCTGGGATTTGGACTCGCGGAGGTCGATGTGCAGGTTGCGGGCTTCCCTCTCTGGGCAGTCACCTCGTCCATCGGCGTGCTGCTTGTGGGGACGGTGCTCGCCGTGTACCTCGCGCGCACGGCGGAGGATATGCCCTCGATGAGCGCACAGAGGAGGGTGGGACGATGAGCAGCAGTCTCCTCGTACTTCTCCCGCTCCTCGGCTTTATGGCGGGGATGCTCGCGCTCGGCTTCTATGTGCGGCGGCAGGAGTGCGGCGGGCGGCTTCCTCAAACTACTTCGTCGGCGGGCAGTCGCTTGGCGGCTTCGTGCTCGCGATGACGATGGTTGCGACCTACAGCTCGGTCAGTTCCTTCGTCGGCGGTCCCGGCATGGCGTATGAGATCGGCTTCGGCTGGATCTACATGGCGGTCATTCAGACCATGACGATATTCCTCGTGCTCGTATCTCGGGACGCGCGTCGCGCAACGCCCGGCAGATTCACGCGGTCACCATCGTGGACATCATCCGCCACCGCTATCGGTCGGACGCGCCTCGCGGCAGTCGCAGCGTTCGTGATTGTCCTCTTTTTACGCCGCCTCGATGGTCGCACGCACAGTTCGTGGGCGGGCGCAGCTCTTCGCCGCGGTGACAGGCTACTCCTACGAGCTGGGGCTCGTGCTCTTTAGCATCGTGGTCGTCATCTACACCTCGGTTGGCGGGTTCCGCGCGGCTGCGCTCACCGACACTGCGTTGTGCGATCGTGATGATGCTCGGCATCGTCTGCTGTTCTACTTGTCGTCCTCGCGGTGGCGGGCGGCGGATTCGCAGCGGTTCTGGAACGCGCACGGCGCATCCCGCGATGACCGACGCGGCGGGACGCATGCCCGTCTCGCCTCTATGTCTCGCAGTGGCTGCTCGTGCGCTCGCCATCGCCCTGCCGCAGTCCGGTCGTGCGCGGCATCAGCGTCGCAGCAGCCGTGATATGCACCGCGCCATGATCATCGACGGTGGTGTACGCCTTTATGAATATCGCCGTCAACCTCGTCGGCGTGCCGAGCGCGGCAGTCTCGCGTCGATGCAAAAGCACCCGAGGCGTCGACGGCGCGCGATCCTGCAGCTCATGGCGCGTCGCGCCGCGCCGGAGCTGCTCGGCTTTTGCGATCATCGGGCCGCCTCGCCGCCTCTGTCTCGACTCATCTCGGGCGTACTCATCGTTGCAGTCCTCCGCCGTGGTGAAGGACGTCTACCTCACTACACGCACAAAAAGCTGCGGACGTTCCCGAGCAGGTGGCTGCGCTGTCTCTCCATGGGGGTCACCGCATGTCGCTCGCTGATCGTGCTCTCCTGGCGGTGTCGCCGCCGTCGCTCATCCTGGCTCCATCAACATGTTCGCGTTTGGGGCCCGGAGACGGCGTTCTTCCGGGTGCCTCGTCTTCGGCCCTTTACGCGCTGGGCTAACTCGCATCGGGCGCACTCGCGCGATGGCGCGGGCGGCACGATCATCTACTGCGGTGCGATGGCACTCTGGATCATACCGCTCGGCCTGCATCCGGATCTCAGTCGGTATCACCGCCTCCCCTGCTATCCTATTCCTCGCGCTATCTGGGGCGGCGCAGCAGCCGCACCCTGGACAGGCTTTTGTGGCGAATATAATGATGCGAGAGTGGCTGATGCATCGGAACGTCGGTCTCTCCCTATATCTTCAGTACTTGAAGGAGCGCTTTCGTTGCTCACGTGCGTTCTCTTTCTGCCTATTTTGGCAGAAGCAAAGAATAAGATGTTGACTGCATGATGTTCCACCAGAAAAAGGTCTCGGCTGACTCTTTGCCGCAGCTATGCAATAGAGACATAGCGAGCGGCGATGAGTGGTTGCGCCGGTCTCTCCTCTAGTGTCAACTGAAGAAGACGCAGCGCTGCGAAACCGCGGGCGGTTCTTTTGATCAGAAAGAGAGCCAGGCGATGTGCCTATTCCCCTTTGCTATGCGATGACCCGCTCAATGGGACGAAGAAGCCTCTGTCCCCGCGGAAGTTTCCTCGGGGAGAACCGCGCCCACGGCGGACGGCTGCACCGAAGAGCATGAAGCAGCACGAGAGCGTCAGGACAGCCCGTGAGGCTGCCCGAGTCGACTGTATGCGTAAGCGCGGCTGACGGACAGGGAGTCCCGACACAGTTTACCTTCTTGCTCGCGCGGCAGGTGATCTCCCTCGGGGCTGTCAGGCTGCCGCTCGTGGGCTTTCATCTCGCACCCGATCCGCGCGCGCTTCTCGACGACAGACGGACGTTCTTCCCCTCGCGTCCCTGCAGATCTCGCTTGCGGACCTGTGCGCCGTCCCGCAAGCATCGAAAATCGTCATCGAAATAGGACGGCGTGAGAGTAACGCCCACCAGTGCACATTCCTCCGGGCGTCAAGAGCTGCCCCGGCGTGCGAGCGCGTAGACGAGCGCCGTACAAAGGACTTGTTCTGCAGGAGAATCGCCTCGGGCGGATTCATCGCGGCGACTTCGCCCTGCACGCAGGTAGAGATCGAGGAACATTGGTCCCGAGCGGTGCATCGTCCCTCCGTGCGCGCTCGTCCACGAGAATCTCCATCGGGTGCAGCGATAGAGCGCTGATGCGTATGCGTTGTCGTCCGCGGAATGCCGCGAGCGTCGATCGCGAGGATCGCGCCAGAACGAGAGGAAGCGGATGTCGCCGTCAGACACCACCACCGCCATGAGCCGCATGAGGTAGAGCGTCGTCCCGAGATCCTCGGGTGAGTCGTCGTGAACGCCAGAGAAGACGAACGGCCTCCGTGTGAGCTAGCGCGCCGTCCGAGATCGGCGCGAGGGGAGGAGAGACGGTTGTGTGCACCTCTCAGGAGAAAGCCGCGCAGCTGCGCTCTCCGCCCCCTGCAGCCCGGGTCGCGCCGTCCGTCGTATGCGGCGGCGACACCGTTCGCGTACAGCACTCGATGACGGAAGCACGGGGTATCGGCGCTGATCTCCACCGTATGTAGCAGCTGCTGCACGCATCGAGGACGAAGTCGAACCGCGAGGCACGTTTGTCGGCAGGTGAAAGTGCGCCCACCGTGTGCCCGAATGGGGAAGGATCTCGCTGGGATATCCATCGCGCGTGCGAAGTCGTTTCGGCGCACGCTGGAGCACCTCGACGGCCTTGCAGAAAAACGCGGAACAGCCCAGCCGAGTGCCGTGCGCACTCTCCTCCTTAGAATGACGCTGGAAACGCCTGCACTGTATGCCGTGGGCGTGGCGATCTGCATAGTCGGCGCATTGGGATGCAAGGGAAAATCGTAGGATCGAGGCTGATCAATATAGGGTGGCTGCGTGCATCATGATGCTCTCCCGAGGAGGAAGCGGATGCCTGCCCGCCTCAAAGCCGGACTGCTTGCTGATGTCGCCCGATGCGGCGGCTCGTGTTCCGCTTCGTAGCTGTCGTTGCGCTCTCCACGCGCCCGCCGCCGCTGATTGATGACCGTTGTGATGATGTCGGCCCGACCGTGCGAGGATGGCCTCGAGCAGCGGCGTGAGCGTCCCGTCGATGCGGTGGGTCATCTGGTGCGAGCTCCATGTGACCGCGTAGGAAGAACCCGTGGAAGGCGAAGTAGTTTGCGGCCAGAGGAGCGATCATGCTCGCTGTGCCGGCCAGCCAGACGAGGTCGCCGCCTCCTCAGCGCGTCAGCGTCACCGCCGTATCATTGTCGTAGAGCACTGGTCCTCCGTGCCGTCGCCGTTGTTGAGGTGAGGCCGCAGCGGCGGTCGAGATCATCCTTGAGATAGCTCTCGCCCTCATTCCATTCGGGATGTACGATGTCGCATACCCATATAGCGATGTCATTACGATAGTAATATCCTGCCCCAGAGCACCGACGGCTGACGGCAGCGGCGAGGATGGGTGTTCTGCGTCCCATGTTTTCCATGCGCCCGCTCCTTAGTGCACTGCGCTGATGACAAGGGAGACCGACGATACGCCGAAGAGGAAGATGCCTTTGCTGTGTGCCGCGCATGATCTGCTCGGCAAGAGCGTACTTTCGATGCCACATCTTGATGATGAAAGAAAGCCGAGAACGAAGAACACGATGCCGACCGCCGCGTGACGATGCTGAGCAAGACGCCCTGCACGAAGTCGGGCGGGACGGCGTCGTGGCGGGGGAGAGGATTACGGCGCGCAGGATCTGACCGATGCCGATGAAGGAGCGAGCGGAGAGCCATGCGACGGCACAGTTGCCGCGCTTGATCTCAGCGGCGAAATCACCGGGGACAAAGAAATCCATGATCGTGTTGGAGACGATCATCAGCAGGGATGCCAAAGAGCGCATAGAACGCGGTGCAGCAAGAGGTGGACAGATCAATCATGGTGGTTCTCCTATCGTCAGTGGACTGCATATTATCAGCGATTTCCTAGTGTGCGAGATGCAGAGACGGCGTTACTGCTCTCCCTCGGACGCCGCCGCATTTTCTCAACCCATTCGGCGCGTGTCAGAGAGATGACTTGTCCTGTGCCGCTGCCGCCGCATCAGCAGAACGCAGCCGTGGACGCGGGGCGGCAGGCGGCGTTTTCGGCGGCGGTGCATAGATGGATCGTGGGAGCGGCAGGGAACCCTCATTCGGGCCGGGCTCGACAACACTGCGGCGGCCGGTCTCGCTCCTCCCGAACACCGTCTCGGCATAGTGGCCGAGCGTGCGGGCGGTCACCGACGCTACCACGATCCGCAGGCAGCGGCGCGTGTGAGACGACAATCGCGCCTTCCCTCGCCATCATCGAGATCTGCAGCGTCTCTGTCTCCGCGCGGAGGAAAATCAGCTGCTGCGGCGCATCCGTGTCACTCGGCGATCTCATCCACATGCCCGCCCAGCCCCTCGATGAGATCGAGGGCGACGGCGTTCTTGTCGATACTGGCACGGTAGACCTGAGCATCCCCTCTGCCGGCTCCTCCGTGTAGTATGGCGCGTCCGAGAGGCGCTCTGCGAAGTGCACTACGGGAAACCGAACGTGCGGCGTATGTCGTGGATGGAGTTGATGTCCAGGTCAACATCCAACATGATGACGACGAGAAATATGGTCCACCCCATACGGCACTGCTGGAGAGTACCTTCGTTATGATGGCCTTTTGTTTCTTGGTCAGGTACCCACGGCGCTTTTGGGGCCGGGGTCAAAGGTCTGAATCAGATGTGCATCGATTCTCACCCCGCGCGATCCGTATTTTTGACCCGTCCCAGTCCTCAAGGAAGAAGTATTGATTGTCGTCAATCTCGTACTGCTCGTAGGGCCGCACAATCGCCGTACGAGGCCTCCGTATCACCGAGTCGCTCGTGACGACCTCGATCCCCGCGTCGATCAGACGGTAGGGATTTTTGCCGGCACGACGCGCGCGACGGGGTGGAGAGCGTGCACTCCGCGCCAGTCCTCGCTGATACTCAGCACATGCGCGCCTCACTGTCCTTGTCCTCCTAGGTGAGCCCGCACTCCGTCCATGTAGTCGCTCCCATTCTGCTCGCGGTAGCAGTCTTTTCCACGATGATGTAGCGTACACCGCCGATGATGATGCCGGACCAGCAGTCAAACTCGATGGACATCCTCGCCTCCTTTCTCCTGATACAGCTTCCTAACATTTTATCAATGATTTCTTAATAAGGAAGCACTGATAAATTCAGTCAACTCATCTTGACGCATGCTTTTTGCCCACACTGGCGGGAAAATCCTCCACAGAGCACCACTCTGCGTCCGGTTTTCCACCTCGTTCGGACGAAAAATCTACGCCAATCTGGCAGACCCTCATTTATCAGTGATTCCTAAATAAAATTTTACAAAATTTCTCATCGAAGGGCTTCGACCTCCCTGAGATGATCGCGCCGCACGCCTCAGGGGCTTCCCTAAAAGCCGATCACAAAGCCCCTCGACCACAAAGACCATGATGCTCGCCTCCCGCCGCACAGCGAAAGAGACTTGCGCCGTTCCACGCGAGAAAGAGGCAAAGACGAACGCCGCGCCGCCCGCCAGAGGGGTGCGCGTCGCGAGCACGATGGCGGGGAAGGTCATGACGGCGAGCGTCACGTAGGGGACGTAGAACGAGGAACGAGCGAACGAAACGGCTTCTGATCTCACTGCGCAGGACGAGCGGCGGGATGAGGCGGATGGCGAGGGTCACGATGCCTCGCTGACCGCGATGTAGATCCATACGTCACGCATCGCATCCTCCTTCTGCTCCAGTGATGGGAAAACGAGCCACGCACCGACGCCCGCGATGAGCAGCGTCAGAATGATCGTGCGCGTGCCGTCCGAGAGCTCACACGTGATGGGGGCGTACGTTGCCGCGAGCGAGAGCGCGAAGCTCACACCGACCATCCCCGCGATGGGGCGGCTCTTCTTTGCGGGCGGGAGGATCACCCAGACGAACATCCCATAGAGCGCGACCGAGAGCGCGGAGAGTGCCGCTGCGGGCAGAATGCCGCCTGCGAGGATGCCCGCCGACGTACCGATCGCCCATGCGGGGACGGCGATCGCCATGGCGCCATAGTTATAGTAGGGATTGACCATGCCGCCGCGTGCCACCGTGATGCCGAAGATCTCATCGGACACCGAAACTCACGGCGAGGCGGTGGAGGAGGGAGGTATCAGGGGCAAACCGCTGCGTGAGCGCTGCTGACATGAGGAAGTAGCGCGCATTCGCGACGAGGGTCAGCACCGCGATCTCTAGATAGGGCGCCTGTGCCGCGATCACCGTAAAGCCCGCATACTCGCCTGCCGACGCGAGATTGACAAAACTCGTGAGAAAGCCCCTGCCACGGCGTCAGACCCGCCGTCTTGGCGAGAATCCCGAGCGTAAACGCCACGACGAAATAGCCGAGTGCAATCGGCACGCCGTCATGCACCCCGCGAGAAAAACTGCGCGCCTTGACGCGCCGATACCCTGCTCCATGAATCCTATCACCTTTGCCCACTACTGTCATTTGATTCTCTTTATTGTAAGATAAATCACGCCATTTGTAAATGTCAGGGGCGCAAGACAAATGATTGTCAAGAGGAGAGAACTGGTACAATGGAAGAAATAAGGAAACTTGATCGAATCGTCCCTCGGAGGGATATGATTTTTCGTTGAGGTGCGAAAAGAGACACGAATATGGCGGTGCAAAATGGATCCTCGTCCGTTAGGAAAGGATGTGAGGCGATGTCACATGCGATGGCGTTGAATCCGCCGGCAGAATCGATGGAACAATGGGGAACGTCGGCGCATCGTCCCGTTGTTATGGGCAGCATGAGCCGTGCTGCTCTGGATGCGGCACTTGCAAAGGGCATGGCGTCACTGGAGACGGGGCGGGGAATGTCGCCAGATGAAGTAGATGCCGCATTGAGGCAGGAATTTGGCGCATGAGCCACTATCGGGTACAGTATTCTCCTGCCGCTTATGATGATTTACGTGCCATCTATCGCTATATTGCATTTGAGCTGATGGTGGAAGAAAACTGCACGGGCACAGACGGAGCGGATTCGATATGCGATCCGTGCACTCGACACGTTTCCACAGCGCTATCGAGCTGTGGCCTGGGAGCCGTGGGCATCACTGGGGAATACGTTAGATGCCGGTGGATCATTATTGTATCTTTTATCGTATTGATGAAACTGGTGGTATCGTTACGATTATTCGTATATGCAGGCAGGGATATAAAAACATCGTAAAATAAACGGCCAGTGAGGATACTCCCGCATGACCGTTTATTTCTCTTTAAGTGTCCTATGCGATCAGCCCAGTTCGTAGCCCGCGTCGTCGAGGACGGCGGCGTACTCGCTGTCGGGGATGTCGCGGCTCGTCTTAAAGGTCGCCGTGCCCGCCTCAAGGCTGACGACAACGTCCGTGACGCCGTCCATGCCGCTGAGTGCCTTCGTGACGTGCTTGACGCGGTGCGGGCAGGTCATGCCCTTGACGTGAATGGTCTTTTCCATGATGCTTGCTTCCTTTTCTGTCAGCGGCAGGTTCTGCCGCGGCTTTGGTGATGGATGGGGACGGTGCGTCCGGCATGCCGTCGCTGTCGATGGGGGCGATGGTCGGTGCACTGGGGGCGCTCTCCGTGCGCTCTGCCGTCTCCTTCGTGATGGAGAAAAAGCGCAGGCGCAGGGCGTTCAGCACGACGCAGATGCTCGACAGGCTCATCGCCGCCGCCCCGATCATGGGCGAGAGCTTGATGCCGAACGCGGGGTAGAGCACACCCGCCGCGAGCAGGATGCCGATGACGTTGTAGAAGAACGCCCAGAAGAGGTTCTCCTTGATGTTGCGCATGACACTGCGCGACAGGCGGATCGCACTGACCGCGTCGAGGAGGTCGCTCCGCACGAGGACGGCGTCCGCACTCTCGATGGCGACATCCGTGCCCGCGCCGATGGCGATGCCGAGATCTGCCTGCACGAGGGCGGGCGCATCATTCACACCGTCGCCGATCATCGCGACACGGTGCCCCTCAGACTGCAGTCTCTTGACGTGCTCCTGCTTATCCTTTGGCAGGACACCGGCGATCACCTCTGTGATGCCGAGCTGATTGGCAATCGTGCGCGCTGTGCGTGCGTCGTCGCCCGTGAGCATGACGGGGGTGAGCCCCATCGCCTTCATCTGGGCGATCGCCGCCGCGCTCGTCGGCTTTTCCGCGTCGCGGACGCCGAGAGCCCGACGATCCGTCCCGCACGGACAACGATGAGTGCCGTCTCGCCGCGCCACGCCATCTCGGCACGCACCGTCTCGATGGCGGGCGGCAGGGGCGATGCCGAGCTCCGTGAGGAGCGCCGCATTGCCCGCCGCGCAGTCCGCACCGTCCACGCGGGCGCGCACGCCCTTTCCGAATACGGCGTGAAAATCCGCCGCGGCAGGGATGCTCTGCCCCTGCGCCGCCGCGTACGCCGTGATCGCCGCCGCGATGGGGTGCTCGCTGCCCGCCTCAAGGGCGGCGGCGAGTGCCGTCAGCTCGTCCGCGGTGACGCCGACGGGGCGGATGCTCGTGAGCTGCGGGCGCCCCTCGGTGAGCGTCCCCGTCTTGTCCATGAGGACGGTGTCGATGCCGCCTGCCGTCTCAAGTGCCGTGCCCGACTTGATGAGGATGCCGTGCGCCGCCCCGCGCCCCGTGCCGACCATGATCGCGACGGGGGTCGCGAGCCCGAGCGCACACGGGCAGGAGATGACGAGGATGGAGATCGTGATGGAGAACGCGAACTCAAGGCTCGCACCCATCATGAGCCAAACGCCGCCCGCGAGGAGCGCGATGGCGATGACCACGGGGACGAATACCCCGGCAACGCGATCCGCCAGACGTGCGATCGGCGCCTTTGACCCGCCCGCCTCGTCCACGAGACGGATGAGCTGGCGGATGGTCGTATCCTCGCCGACGCGCGTCGCGGTGAATCGAATCGTCCCCTCGATGTTCTGTGTGCCCGAGGTAACCATATCCCCTGCCGCCTTGCTGACGGGCATCGACTCCCCGTGACGGCGGACTCATCGACGCTCGTCGTGCCCTCTGTGACCGTGCCGTCGACGGGAATGCGTGCGCCGGGACGCACGACGATGGTATCGCCTGCGGCGAGGGCACTGACGGGGAACGGTCAGCTCCACCCCGTCGAGGAGAACGGTCGCCTCCTGCGGTGCGAGCTTCATCAGTGCGCGCAGAGCGTCCGTTGTCTGCCCCTTGCGCGCGCCTCCAGATATTTCCCGACCGTGATGAGGGTGACGATCATGCCCGCCGACTCAAAGTAGAGATTCGTACTGTACTCCGCAGTGAGCGAGGTCGCCGTGCCCCAGACCGTAGCTCATGCCGCAGCATCGCAAATGCGCCGAAGAGGCGGACGCCATCGAGCCGATGCCGACGAGGGCTGTCCATGTTCGGCGCCCCGTGCGGGAGATTGCGAAAACCGTTGACATAGTATACACGGTTGACATACATGATCGGCAGAATGAGCAGAAACTGTACGAGTGCAAAGGTCAGCGCATTCTCCGCGCCCCAGAAGATATCAATAAAAGCGGGCGCATAGGGGATCCCCCATGCCGCGAATGTATGGCTCATCGAGATGGCGACCGTCGGCACGAGAAAGAGGATGGAGATGAGGAGACGCGTGCATCGCACGGATGGCTCTTTCCCGCCGCATCGTCTCCGCGTTTCCTGCCTGCCCTGAGGCGGGGGCGGCGGCCTGTGCCGTCTGCGCAGCGGATGCGCCCTTGACACTCGCACCGTAGCCCGCCTCCTCCACCGCCGCGATGATGGCGGCGGGGCTCGTGACATTCTCGTCATAGGGCGAGACTCATACTATTTGTGAGGAGATTGACGGAGACATCCGCCGTTCCTGCCATTTTCGCCACCGTGCGCTCGACCCGCGCCGAGCACGCCGAACAGGTCATGCCTGTGATATTGAATCGTTCCTTTCGCATTCGATCCCCTTCCTATTGAGAACTGTTACACTCATTATATAATTGTTGTCAAGTGATAACTGTCCCAGTATTTTTGGAGAGATGTTTGCGTACGGATGTGGGCAGCGTCCCTCGATTCAGCGGCATCGCGCCAGCGCATCAGCAGGGATCCTCATCGTGGTCGATGCAGTATGAGACAAAAATCCGCTGTTTTCGGTATGTTTCGGAACGTATCTGTTTGGTGGAAATCCGCTAAAATCTCCTCGCACAGCCGGCGCATATCGGCGCATTGCTTCTCCATGTCGTCCTGATAGCGCGCGATGAGTTCATCCTCGGAGAACAGTTCTGCCTCTGCGATATCCGTATACGTCCAGTCGCCGGGTTGTAGCGCAGATTTGCGACGGCAGACGCATCCGTGCGACAGCTCGCGCCACCCTCTTGGTACTCCCTCAGCGTCTTTTGGAACGCCTCCTCTGTGTTCATCCCGACAAGAAACTCCCGCATACGCTGTATGCAGTCAAACGCCAGCGCGTAAAAATCTCTCCCGGGGATGTGCGCGGAGAAAACTCCTCCATCGCGGCAGAAATCTGCGCGACAAGATCCTTTTTATTCATGTGGTACATCACTTAGGGAGTTACTGATAAAATGAAATTCGTCAAATTAGCGTAGATTTTTCGCCGAAGTGCGGACAAAAAAGATGTGTCAAGATGGTAGTGCTGAATTTATCAGTGCTTCTCGGGATCATCTCGATAGGCGTCCTTTCTCTGCAGCATCATCTTCGCGGCGTAGGAGCAGACGGGGACGATCTTCCTGCCTTCACGGCGTGCCGCCGCGATGATCTCCTCGATCAGACGGCGGGCGATGCCCCTGCCCCATAGGCGGGATCGACCTCCGTGTGCGGGATGACCAGCGGCCGCCCTCTCCTCGATGACGGCATAGCCGATGCAGGAGGCTCCGTCACACGCCGCGCTGCGGCCGTGTTCGACTTCGTATGTGATCTGCATGGTGATTCCTCCTTTGTCTATTCGTAATGCGTCCACATCCGTTTGACGAGAATGATGCCATCGTAGAGCTCTCCTGTCGGCGCAGCATAGCCCTCGATGTTTTCCAGCACAGCATATACCAGTCGATGTTGGATGTTGATGCGCCGCGAAAGATTCCCGCTCAGATTGCCGACGAGTTTTTCGTAGGGGCGGCGGGTTCTGGAATGGGTTGTCCTGCATGAGATTCAGCAGGGCCTTTGCCTTTGTCTCAAGTCCTGCAGCTTTGAGGCGCGGCTTATCCTTTTTCCGCCTGTTTGCTGAACTTAATGAGGTACATCACCACGCCTCGTCTGGGTCATACGTCGCACAGGCATCGAGCGGCTCGTGGTCAGCGGCGAGAATGCTCGCGGTCATGCCGGGGATGGCGTTCAGATAGAGCGTTTCCTGTACAGCGTTCCAGTCCTCCTCGGAGAGCAGAACCGCGTTCTTACCGCGTGTGTTTGTGATGATGACAGGGCTGCGGTTCTCGTTTACCTCAGAAATGAGCTGATAGAGATTCCGACGTGCCGCAGTGGCGTTGATCGCAGTCATATACGCTCCTCCTTTCCATGCGTTCATTATACCGTACGCTTTTGCGTGCGTCAACAATATGTATGTGTAAAAAATACCGCAGACCGAGATCTGCGGTATCTTTGTGTATTAAGCAGGGAATCAGAAAGAAGAACTCGACGCGGCCGAAAGAGTTTCGAGACCTTGTCTTTTCCGTCCGTGACACGCGGATTGAGATCCTTGCCGCGGAAATACTTTGCAGAGACACAACGTTTGCGCAACAGCGTGTGAGTCTGCACCGAGTTCAACGCCCTTTCATGAGCTCCATGGCGCCGTCTGTTGTGGCGCCGAGGGCAGCGCCTGCAAGGTAGCGATAGGAAACGTATGCGCCCCACGAACCCCTGTCCTCGGGCTTTGCGCCCTTGTAGTCGTAGCTGATCTGATAGGGACTTCTTGTATTTTTCGTCCATCGCAAGACTGTTGTTACGGGCATAGGCTGCGGAGAGGAAGTTGTTCTTGTCGAAACTGTATCCTGCATTCACGCTCCAGATGCTCATGGCTCTTTGCCGCCGGTGAAGACTCGATAGTTATCAGAGTTGAGGTGGTAATAGCCAATACCGCCCGTGAGACGCCCATTGTACATCAGCTCTGCGCCCTGATAATTCGGTGGATCTGTCAGCTCATCTTTGCTGAGACGTCCTGCCTGCAGCTTGACGCGCAGATCCTTGCCGAAATGAGACCTCTGCACCTGAGAAGTGATGATCGAAGACGGCGCACCCGGTTTGGCATACGCGCTCTGCCGAGAGCAGTTCCATCTTACCGAGTTTGACTTGAAATTGCCATAGTCGCCCTGTGCCCATGCGTATTTCAGCTCGACTTTGTCACTGCCGTCCTCGCCTGCGTCCTTGTTCACCTTCATCTCGGCATCGAGGCGTGCGTGCTGACCAGTGATCATTCACCTCGGCGGACGGCTCCAGACGGAACAGCAGATTGTTGTCGTTGACCTTTGTCGCTCCCGAGGACGTACGCGATACTTCCGTGCGCTCGCTCGTGTAGGTGTACTCGACCTTGCCGTTCCACTTCACCATGTCGGCGTTGCGCTCGAGGTTCGATACGCGCACGCCGAGATTGTTCAGCTCATCGGCGAACTCCGGCGGCGAGGCGGTCAACGAGTGCACGGTCGGAGGCGGACAGGTCGCCCTTTGCCATCGCCTTGGCGACCATCTGTGCCATCTCGTAGCGCGTGATATTGCGGTCGCCGCGGAACGTCCCGTCGCCGTAGCCCTCAACCACGCCGTCATTGGCGAGCTGCGTTACGGCATCGTACGCCCCAGTGGTCGCGCGGCACATCACTGAACGGATTCGCCGCCGCGAACGTCGTTCCTGCCGCTCCACGACGAGAGCCGCTGCGAGTGCGGACACCAGAGTTTTCTTCATCGGAAAATCCTCCTTTTCGGATCATGCGAATCGGCACCGCCCGTCTATGTTTCCCATCGTGGATGGTGTCCGTGACGTTTGCTGCATCAATTTGCATAAATATAAGAACCTTTCTCATTATATATGATACTAAGATGAGACGTCAAGCATAATATTCTAAATACAGAGAATAAATATGGCGAACATGATTCGTATCATCAGCGCGGAAAAATATGTTATAATAAGGAAAAATACAGAACTACTTCAACGGACGGAGGAGAAAAATCGTATGAATGAATCAATCAAGGCGGCACATCTCACGCATGATGCAGCGCCGCAGGGCAGATATCACGCCCTACAGCGCAGAGCGGCGGCGCGTGTGGAGCGTTTCATCGGACGCTGCCGACGTACGAGCCGACGCCGCTCGCCGACCTCAGGCATCTCGCACGGTCACTCGGGCTGGCGCGGGTCGCCGTGAAGGATGAGACAAGCGGTTCGGGCTGAACGCGTTCAGGGGCTCGGTACGAGCTACGCCGTGCGCGCTATCTCGCGCAGTATCTGGGCATCCCTGAGGGAGGAGATGACCTATGAGCGCCTGCGCGCACCGGAGAACCGCGAGCGGCTGCGCGGCGTCACCCTCGTCACGGCGACGGACGGCAACCACGGGCGCGGTATTGCGTGGGCGGCGAAGCTGTTCGGGATTTTTGCGCATGTCTTTTATGCCGAAGGGCGGCTCGCCCGAGCGTCTAGCAAACATCCGCGGACTCGGCGCAGAGGCGTCGTTCACCACCCTACAACTATGACGATACCGTGCGCTATGCCTCGCAGATGGCGCAGGGAAAAGGGTTGGGTGCTCATGCAGGACACGGCGTTCGGCGGCTACACGGAGCGGCCGCAGTGGATCATGCAGGGGCTATTCGACGCTGCCCGCATGAGGCAATGGAGCAGTACGCTGAGATGCCGACGCATATCTTTTTGCAGGGCAGGGTGTCGGGTCGCTGCCGGGGGCGATCACGGGATACTTTGCCGCACACTATGGGGCGGGCGTCCCGTCATCACCATCGTCGAGCCGAACCGCGCCGACTGCATCTATCGGACGGCGGCGGCGAACGACGGGGAATCGCACATCGTGACGGGGAGATCAACTCCATCATGGCGGGGGCTCTCGTGCGGCGAGGCCGAATCCCTCGCATGGGACATCCTGCAGGGACTACGCCGATCACTTCGTCTCCGTCCCCGAGTGGGTCGCGGCGAAGGGCATGCGCATCTCGGCAACCCGCTGGACGACGATCCGCGCGTCGTATCGGGCGAGAGCGGTGCCGTCAGCCACGGACTCGTCGCCGAGCTCATGCAGAACCGCAGCCTTGACTACCTGCGTGACCGCATCGGTCTCGACAAGGACTCCCGCATCCTCTGTATCTCCACCGAGGGCGACACCGACCGCACGAACTACCGCCGCGTCGTCTGGGACGGGCTGTATCCCAAGCTATTGACCATAATTGACACAAAAATACCCCTGCACTGAAACGGTGCAGGGTATGTCATAGGCGAAAGTGTTCTTGTCGCATCATATCAAATAAGGATGTGTATGGTACTTGGAAATGACGTGCAACATCAGGGAAGTTTTGGATTCTTTGAACGGCTTCCTTCCGGTATTGTCCCAGCCGACTGCTCGAAACTCAGGAGCGTATAGCCATATACTTTGGCGGCGGCAATCAGCCACGGATCGGCAATATCCAACTGTGACCAACGACGAAGCGCTGCCTCACTATATTTATCGCTTTGCTGAATAAAGCTCAGAACATCTCTGTATTTTTGAAGGATCTGCGTATCTTGCGTCGACAAAATACACTCGTTTGGAAGGTCTCTTATCCACGCAGAGAGTTCGTCCGTTCCCTTTAGAAGCTCATCCCGTACCTTATCCAGAACGGCTATTTTATCCAGTGAAATTTTTGGACGCAGCTGCTGCCAAAAAGATGGGGCAAAATCAAACGGATAGTATGCGCGGGCAGGACGTATCAGACTATTGGCATCGATGAGGTATTTTTCGCTCAACTCAACCGCCTCCCATCCGCTCAAGTGCGCCGCTGTAGGTTCTACGATTGGTCGCTGTCAGTCGGTAGGCATCCGTATCCTGTGTGTTCCCCTGAATCACGCTCCGTTCAAGGGCGGCGAGAAAACGGTGATCGAGGTTCGAGAGCAATGTTTTGTAAAAATCACCACCGCCGCTCTTTTTCTTGTGCGCTTTTATTCGCTCCCATTTCTCTTTTTGCAATACAAGCATACGCGCATATACATCCCGTGGTATTCTTTTCATCTCATAGGCGCGCCGCAGGATCACGGCTTTACTGCATCGGAAATGACGCGCTGCTCGTTCTGTCATATCCTCGACGGGAATGGACGCATCCCATACATTAGGAAATTCTGCTGCGGGGACAAGAAGCTCTGCCGCAACAGCATTGCACTTTTGCTCGAGCAGGCTCACGCGCTCATCCGACCATTCGGGATTGTTGAACAGGCTGTTTTCGCCGAGCCATACATGAGTCGCTTCGTGCAGGAGAGAGAAGAGGCGCCCGTTTGCTGTGTCTGTTGTGTTTATAAAGATGAGCGGTGCGTACGCATCGACAAGCGTAAAGGCACGAAACTCTCTTATATCAAGCGTTCTATGTGTATTCGCTCCGATCTTGCCGCCTGTAAATACAAGAACACCGTGCTGCGTGAGCATATTTCGGATACGATTGAAATTGGCCTCTGCGGAAGATCCTTTTCTGTACCAGTTCGTTCTGAGTGCAAGGGCATCTCGTATTCGTTGTGCAATCTCGGTTACGGAATCGTGGAGGCTGCAACTCCCGACAAAGGGAAGAACATCCACTTGTTCCCGTTTGAGGTCATCCCGCATCCAGTCCTGAATTGCTGTCATTTGATCCAGAATATCAATGAGCTCACGGCTTGGCTTTTGACGTTTTTCCCCCAACCGTGCGATATTCGGCAAGTGCAATATCCTCCTCTGGCGGCGTTTGCAAAAAGGAAGTAGCCGAATGGAATGCGTGTTTTTGCTCATCGCTTCCAACTGTTTCAGCGTGGGCTGCTTTTCTCCGGTTTTCCATGCATTCAGTTGGTCGAGCACATCAGGGGCGACCTGATCTTCATGGATGTTTTGTACAATCCAGTCGATCACAGGCGCATGAACCGGTACAGTAACTCCCGCCATACGGCTCACCTCCTTTTATTCGTTTCTTTTATGATAGCATATCGAGAGAGCGAGTTCCACACAAAATGATCTGCTGGATGCCGAAATATGGCGCTCCATCGGAGCGGTGTTTGTTTCTGTTGAACAACGGAAATATAAAAAGGTATAATGGGCATAGAAATTTCCGTTTGTATGGGAGGGGAGCGGTATGAACACGCGTGCAGGATATGAATGCGGCGATGTCTGCGCTTGAGACGTATATGAACGCAGAGGACCCACTCGATTCACTGATTCGCACGGCACTCATTCACTATTTTGTTTTCAAGACCTGCCACAACCACATATATGTCAACGACGGATTTCAGAAACAGCCGGCGTTTTTTGAACTGCTCAAAGTCATATATTGCTGCGAATCACTCTTTATTCGAGTGGTTCCAGTCTTGACAGTGCGATCTTGTCGTACGCACCGTTTTTCTTATCCTCTGGATGGGGCTCCAATCCGATGATGGTGATATCTTTCTGCCCAGGCCCATATACCCAATACATTCGCATGGCGCGACGGGTTCGATTCTCCAGATAAGACTGCCAGACCTTTCGCCCGTATCGTCTGGTTAAATCCGGAATTTCATGTGTATGGAGACTCGGATAGAACGGATCACCAGAAAGAAGTTTTAAGGCTTTGCCCCATTTTTTTATAGAGGTTGGCATCAGCTTTTGAAATACGCCCATCGCTGCTCTCTTGGTGCAGACGCATCCAGAGGTCAAGCATTTCAGGGACGCCCATATGAATCGAAAAATCCATACTCAAATCTCGGAGAGATCAATCGGTTCAGAGACTTTTTCCTGCATTCAGACTGCGAATCGATTCATCCATCATCTGAAGCGTTCGTTTCGATATTTCAGCTGGGCGTATCAATTCACGCGGCTCTAAAAGAATGATGCCGTTATCGTATTCCTGAACTTCATAATAGTCATATTTTTGCACCACGCAATGTCAGGCGCTTCTTTGCATCCAGATGTGCCTGATAGCGACCTTTGATTACAGCTTGCATGTTTTTCCTCCATCTCTATTGGTGGGATTTCCACAATCGATATGTTTAGTATATATCAAATACAGATGTGATACAAGGGGATTGGCGTATAGGTGCAGGAATCAGCGGGGAAGATGGATGGCGTGAAGCCCCCATCGTGGTACTTGATTGTGCAATTCGACGCGGGGAAGATGCGTCGCATCCGTCCATGCTGGGAGAAATGCTGTTGCTCGGATGTGCGAAACGTTCTTCTCTAAAGGAGATGAGTTCCTTTCAGTTATCGTTATTCATCCATGGCGGGACATCCAGTGGCTGCAGATTCTCTCCTGTGATGGAGGATTGCACCGTTCCGCTGGCATATAGAATATCCGGTCTTTTTCTTTTGATTTGGACGACATCGTCAACAATAAATTTGATCAAAGGGAATATTTCTGACATATTGGGAGGGATAATAGGGCTCACCTCGTATTCTCTGGGCACACGACCATCAATTTTTAGATAGTATCTATGCCCATCCAGCCCAATAATACGATCAACGAAAGGTGATTCCCAATCTGCGTTTATGACGGCGTTGATAAGTGACATATCGTGTTCTTTCAGTACCTTCTCGTTTACCGGAGTAAACTGCTTCACGTAGCGAATAAAAACCGTTATCATGTTCTGCCATTGTGACAGCTTTGTTTATTTTCATTTTGGATAGAGCATCTCCCATTCTTGGGGAGTAGTAATCCACTATTTTGTGAAAAGTAGTCGATAGAGGTCAGCCCTACGTTCCAGTATATCCTGTAGTCATTATTGCCCATCTGATATACTTGGGCGCAAATTGCAGGGGGCCGCTGAGAACAGACGATTTTCAATTCAAGGAGTCGCTGTCCATTTTCCACACAGAAGGAAAAACAATCTTCATAATTACTCATTGCAAATATTTCCTTGGTAGTCGCATCCGTCCATGCTAGGGGACGAATGTTGTTGCTCGGATGTGCGAATTATGTTATTCTGAGCATGTCAAAGAATGGATGAGCAAGGGTCAGCTCCACTTTCCCTGCTCGTTTTGCAGTAATGCATAATGGCTGTGACCGCACCACAATAGTGGAGCTCTCGCGAGTTGTGCGGACGGCCGTTTTATTTGATGCGCTCGTGCGCGTGATGGGAGCATTCATCGTGGAGGCCTTGTATGTCTGCGTATGCGTGCCCTTGTCCCCGTCCTGAAATGAGGGGACAGGGCGACCATCACAAAAACTGAATGTCGGCACCTACTGTTATGGTAGGTGCTTTTTACTAGTTCGTATTTGCTGTGTCGTATATCGTGTTTATCTCATGACGATCTTTCCTCTTGCCCCTTTGTGTGCGACGCGTTGCTCTCATCCGGCGGGATGCGTGCGCTGTCGTGTCCGTCCGGGCGGGCGCGGTCCTTTGGCAGCCAGAAGCCCCACACGTTGTTGGAGAATTCGCCGGCGGCGAAGCGGTGAACGCTGCCGTCCACGGTGATTTCGTATATGTTCATGGTGTAGGGCTGCCCGTAGAGCGGATCATGGACACGGATGCATTTGCGTGTGTTCGTCCATTCGTGGGCAAATACGTCCACGCCGAAGGGAAGCATTCTCGCCGATGGCGGTGGCTGCGTACTCAAAGTCCGATGATTTCTCCACGCGGTACTTCTTGCCGATGGCGGTTGTTATGTACTCTTGATCTGCTGATTTTTGTCATGGTGTCACGCCTCGTTCCTGCTGAAAAATCCCCGCAGAGTATCTGCGGGGATCCGTGTTAGGAATTGCTTTCCTTACTTTTTCTTTTCGTCGAGTTCCTTGATGTCAACGAGGTTGCCCGCGGCGACAAGGTGGTTGAACTTCGCGATGACGTTGCTGAACTTCTCGGGTCGGGGTTCCCGGCGGTGTACTCACGCACCTGACCGATGAAGCTGTTGACATTGCTCTTGTAGTAGGAGAGAGTCTGTGCCGGATGGGGAGCTTTTCGAGGAGGGCGCTGATCTCACCGATCTTCGCCTCGGCGGCGTTCTTGTCGACCTGCCCGTCGCTGATCATCCTGAAGAGCTCTCGTGTCTTGCTGGTCAGCTCGAGGAAGGTCACTGCATTTACCCCTGCCCTCCTTGCGCATCGTATCGATCTCGGCAAGGCGTATTTCTTCGAAGTGATCGGTGACGATGGCGCCGAATTTGTCGTAGGCAGCGCCGAATTTGTCATAAAGCGGAAAGAACTGTGCGACCATCTCGTCTGACTGCGCGTAGTTATCGGTCAAGTAGGTATTGGCGGAGTAGTAGGCCTCCATCTTTGGGCGAGCGGCGCGAGATCCTTCAGGATGGCGAGCAGGGTCATCTGCCGCTGCATCGATGTCGGGGTAGACACCTGCGACTTTCGGGTCGGAGCGTGCCTTCTCGAGAGTGTCTTTCAGCTTTTCAAAATCCGGCAGGAAGATGTACTCCTTGCGCTCTCCCTTGCGGAGGCTGTCGAGGGAAGGGGTAATGATAACATCACAGGTGACCTGGCCACTGTTGTAGTGGTTTATCGCATCGACGTACGGATTGAGCGACTGTGCGTTGCTTGCTGTGGCCTGCTGTGACGCGGCGCTGTCGCTATTGCTGCCGCAGCCCGTAAGCAGTACGGTAGGGGCGGCGAGCAGACTGCATGCGGTGAGGATGGAGAGGGCACGCCGAATCGATGGATGGGTCATGGAAATCCTCCTTGCTGAAAGCATCTGAATATGAATATAAGATGAGTATTGCAATGAGGTATAACGCGGGTGAGAATTTCTGTCAAACTTTATGCGACGTGATGCACCTTGTTTGATCGTGTATGGGAGGTGCGGCGCAGCGCAAAAAAGTACCTCCTGCGATGAAGCAGGAGGGCGGGGGTGATCCGTGCTATTTTTTCGCGTCGAGCGCATTCACATCGACGTTGTTGCCCGTGGCGGCGAGACGGTTGAACTCTTCGACAACGTTGCTGAGTTTGTTCGGGTCGGGAGGACCCGCATTATACGCACGGACGGCCGTGACGAGGCTGTTGATGCCGTTCTTGTAGGTCACGAGATAGCCGGTGCCGGCGGGGAGTTTCTCGATGAGGGTGTTGATCTCGCGGATTTTTCGCCTCGGTGGCTTCCGGATCGTGTCCGCCGCTGCGCAGCATGCGCACGAGCTCGCGTGCCTTCGTGCGCAGCTCGAGGAAGGTGGCGGCGTTCTCTCTGCCGTCGCTGTGCATCGCGTCGATCTGGGTGAGCCGCATCTCCTTGTAGTGGTCGGTGACAATGGCATCCAGCCGGTCGTGAGGCTGAGATGAATCGGTCATAGAGCGGGAGAAACTCTGCCGTCATTTCGTCTGCCTGCGCGTAGCCGTCCGTCGTGCACGCCCCGGCGGCGTAGTAGTTCTCCATTTGGTCGGCGAGCGGGGCGAGCTCCTCCAACGTGCTGCGCAGTTCCTCTGTCGCCGCATCGACGTCAGGATGAGACGCCCGTGCCGCCGGGCGCAGCGTGCGCCGCGTCGAGCTCACGGCGAAGTTTTGAGAGCGGCGGGAGCGTGATCCTCGTCAGGTGCTTCCCCTGCCGCAGGTCGCTGACGGTGGTGGAGACGGCGAGGCTCAGGGGGAGCATCGTGCTGTTGTAGGCGGTCGTTGCTCCGTATACGGGCCGAGTGACGCTCTGCGCTCCTCCATGCTGCGCGCAGGCATTTGCTGCGTCGGGACGGGAGGGATTCCGCGCTGCGTCCGCCACAGCCCGTGAGCAGTACGGCCGGCGCGGTGAGCACGATGCAGAGGGTGAGGGCAGCGCATACGCGCCGCAAAAATGAGTGCAGCATGGGAATCCTCCTTTACATAAAACCTTCATTATAAAAAGTATATGATAGATGAAAGTCTCTGTCAAGAAAGATTACGGTGCACTGTTACTCTGTTGTACGTTCCTGCTGCATTGCGCCGCGGATGACCTCGGTGATGACGCGCGTCCAGTCGATGCCGCCCCGCGCGCCGCCGTCACCGCGCTCGGCGTGGCGTGCCTCCTGCTCCGCCTTGTGCTCGGCACGGCGCAGTTTCATCCAGAGCTCGTCGTCTGTCTTGTCGGAGGCGTCCCACGCAGTGCGCAGCTCTGCGGCCGCATCGTCGTAGCGTCCCATGTCAAAGTAGATCTGTCCGCGGTAGCAGCCAGCTGCCAGATGGGATAGGGCGTGTTCGTGTGCGGTGTGCGGTCGGCCGCGTCGAAGTCATTGAGTGCGAGACGGTCGCTGCGGAGCTCGTAGTAGGCGCGCCCGCGCAGGTAGAACGCATACGCACGCGCATTCCCTGTGACGGCGGGATCCTCGATGAGGAGGGAGAGGTCGGCGATGGCGTGCTGCTCGTCACCGCGCTGGATCATGGCGGTCGCGTCGTCAAAGATGCGGCCAAGCTTGTAGCTCTCCTCGAGCTGTGCGCCGATCTCCGCCTTCTCTGTGCCGCGTGCCTGCTCGTAGCGTGCGAGGAGCTCGTCGTTCTGCCGCTTCAGCTCGTCGCGTTCCTTCTGGAGGCGTGCCAGCTCCGCCTTGTTCTGGGCGAGGGCGGCGAGATCGACCTTGGACGTGTCGACCTCGCAGACGAGATGCACGCGGTAACGCCATACGTCGCCGATCAGTTCGGGGGTTACGTCCTCGTGCGGGACGCGCAGCACCGTACCCGCGACCATGCGCACCTCATCCTTCGTGAGGGTGAGGTTCTGCGTCTCCGTGTAGCTCAACGTAGACGCCGGCCTGCTCCGTCGCGGAGCGCATCGCCTCCTGCCGTGCGGCGTCGCGGGCGATCTTTGGCGAGTCGTTGTCACCGACGGTGTAGACGCCCTCCGCCCTCGATGGTCTGCGGGGCGGCGAGTGCCGTACTCGCTACGGTGAGGAGAAACAGCGCGCAGCAGAGGGCGCGCAGAATATGTCCGATCATGCAGTTCACTCCTTGATGGGCATGAGATGCCCCGAGATGCTGTCCATAAACTACCTCGTATTGTTCCAAATAATCCTTAAAGTGAAGTGAAACGGGGATTAGCCGCAGATGATTCCCACTGTGAAAAATATTTGCTGCGGGGCTTGACAGAGGCCACTGCTCGGGTATAATTCCCACTATCGCCTGTGAGGCGGTATGCTGATTTAGCCTCAGTTGGTAGAGCAGCTCATTCGTAATGAGCAGGTCGTAGGTTCAAGTCCCTATAATCAGCTCCATTTTGAAATGCAGAGGCTTCCGAGAGATCGGAAGCCTTTTCTTGCCTGTGAGAAGTTCACATATTTTGTCATAATAGAAGAAGGGATGAAAGGGGCAGAGGGAAGTAGGGAAGGCTGCAGATTGCGTACGTAAAGGAGCAGTGATGATGCAGGGGCGTGTCTATTTCTATGCCGTCAGCGCAGTCCTCATGTGGTCGACGACGGCGGCACTGGTGAGCCTCCTCACGGCGATCCCGACGTATGAGGCACTCTTTGTGAGCAGTCTCGCGGGCTGTCTTCTCTCATCGTCATGCAGCTCGTGCGTGACGGCGGACGCGTGTTCCGCGCCTACGATGTGCGCGGTTATGCGGCGATAGCGAGGCTGGGCTTTCTCGGATCTTCCTCTACTTGGGGCTCTATTACTACGGGCTTTCGCAGCTCACCTCGCAGGAGGCGTGCATCCTCAATTTCCTCTGGCCGATGATGATCGTCCTCTTTGCGGCGTTCCTTCTCGGGAGCGGATCACCGTTCGCACCGCCGCCGCCCTCCTCCTCTCGTTCTCGGGGTCGTGCGCTCACGCTCGGCGGCGAGGGGCACGCGGAGGAACGCTGTCATGGGGATGATCGCCTGCGTCCTCGCGGCGGTTTGCTACGGCCTGTTCTGCGTGCTGAACAAGCGGCGAAACCTCGACCAGACCGTGATGATGGTCGTGGCGTGGGGCGTGACGGCGCTGTGCTCGCTGCCCGTGACGCTCATCATGGAGGAGTGGGTCACGCTCTCGTGGATGCAGTGGGGCGGTCTACTCTGGCTCGGGATCTTCATCGGCGCCGTGGGCTATCTCTGGTGGGCGATGGCGCTCCAGCAGGCAGCGAACTCCGCCGCCGTCGCGAATCTCGCCTACGCCGTGCCGCTGCTCTCACTCGTTGTCTCCGCCCTTACCCTCGGCGAGCGCAGCGGCGGCGGCGCTCCTCGCCCTCGTGCTCATCATGGGCGGATATTGCTCCAGAATGTGCGGCGGGGGCGTGGGTAGACGAGGCTTACTTTGTATCGATCATGCGCCAACGAACGGATGAGAACATGGCGTCGAGCATATCATCAGTGATCTCGCGGTCATCGGCTCTGTATTCAAACATGACAACCAATCCTCTGTGTCGGTACAAACGAAGAGATATTCCATCTTAAAAATGTGCCACTCCCCGCTTTGAAACCGATAGGGATATGACGGAAACACGTTTTGACAGGAGTGCTGCCCAGTCGTAATGATTCACTGCGCAAAACGGTCCAATTTGCTGTATCGTTTTCGGTGAGGCGATCCAGTGCTTTTTCGATGATCTCCTCTGGGATGGGCGGGAGAGGGGGCGTCATTTGACGAAGGAGGCTCAGAGAGGCGGTGAAGAGGGCAAAAGCGATGTGTTCATTCTTGCTGGTGAGAAAATATTCATCGGAATCTCTATACCTGCAAAAGGTCTTCTACATCAAACGGCAGGCTGATGTACAGTGCATGCCCCGATCCTGAGCTACATTGTCGCGCAGTCCCCATGACGGGGAACGTCTTCGTGCCCTCGCCCGTAAAAAAGAGCACCCTCATCGCCAACGTTTTTCCGTCTGTGCCGAGATCGGTCGGCATGAACAGGAGTACGGCGCAGATGGTCAGTGCATAGATTGTTTTGATGGACATGGGTGCACCTCGTTCTGTGTCTGTATTGCTGTGTGCAGGGGCGGATCAGCGCGGTTCGGGCAGTGCCGCATGGAGCGCTTCGCCGATTGGCGCGCGGATGACGAGCTCGGCACGGCGGTCTGCACGTGTCTCGCTCTTGTTGATGAGGACGAGATGTTCGCCGCGGAAGTAGTCGATCAGCCCCGCTGCGGGATAGACAATGAGCGACGTGCCGCCGATGATGAGCGTGTCCGCCGTGCGGATCACAGTGACCGCGCCCTCGATGGTGTCATTGTCGAGACTCTCCTCGTATAAGACCACATCGGGACGAACCATGCCCCCGCAGCTGCAGTGCGGGATGGGGCGATGGTGGAGGATGTAGTCGAGCGTGTAGTGTGATCCGCAGTCCATGCAGTGCGCACGGCGGATCGAGCCGTGCAGCTCGTAGACGATCTTGAGCCAGCAGCCTGATGGAGCCCGTCGATGTTCTGCGTTACGATCGCCGCGAGAATGCCGCGCCGCTCGAGCTCTGCGAGTGCATAGTGCCCCGGATTCGGCTCCGCTGCGAGGTAGACGAAGCGCCGCCGATAGAAGTCAAAGAACTCGGCGGGATGCGCCATGAGAAAGCTGTGCGACGCCATCTGCTCGGGACTGAACTCCTGATGCGGCGTCTCGCTGTAGATGCCGCCCGCGCTGCGAAAGTCGGGAATGCCCGACTCCGTGGACATGCCCGCCCCGCCGAAAAAGACCGCGCGGCGGCTGGCACTGAGGATGGTGCGAAGTTTTTCGATGGAATCCATGATTGTCCTCCTCTCGGTATCCGGTATCCATAGATGGGCGTTATTTTTCTGTATCTTCGCCGACGTTCACGAGGAGAGGAGGCGAGAAGAGATCAACCGTATTCGTATCATCGGCGTTGCAGTCAAAATTGAACGAGCCATGCTCCCCGATGAATCGCCAATCCACAGGATTTCGACAATGGTATCTCTCTCGTGTGTGAATACGCTCATCGTCAGGCGCCGTGCGGGAGAGCCATTCTGTTTCAGTGTCTCGTTGCTGAGGATCTTGACATTGCGCATGAGGGGCGATGTCTGGTAGGAGAGGATGGTGCGGTCAGCGTCGTCTTTGAAAGGTTCGGCTGTCGTCTGTGCCTTGCCTGCAGGAGCAGGTATATGCGTGAGCAGCGCTGTAGGCGCAGCGGCACATCGCCATTTAAAAATTTGTCATTGACAAATAGGGTAATGCCGCCTTTGAGCCTATAGATATAAAATGGACCATTAATGAGCGGTACTGACATCGTGAGGGCGGAGCCCTGGTCACGGAATCTCAGGTATTCTGTCGCCGATGAAAAATCTTGAGCAGCCGACCGCATCCTCGGAACCGGCTGGACTGACGTCGTTTTCGGGAAGGGGCTTTTCTGCCTGAACTTGTCCGTACGGGTGTAGGGAACAGGAGCGCACGAGCACGAGGCTCGGCAAGAATAATTTTTCAGCATGATAGATCCTCCTTGCCCTCATTCTACCGAAAGCAGGGGCGAAATGCAATGCGCTCATGCAGCAGAATCAAAAACAGCGCATCTCCACGATGAGACACGCCGTTCCTCAAGCGTTATTGCCGCAATCAAAAGTGACAGCTTTTCAAAAGCGTCACGCATCACCCCCACAAAGGGTAAACCGACATTCACCAGTCGCTTAACTCATTATAGCATAGTTTCGTTATGAGAAGCGTAAAAACGGGCAGATATTCGTCTGCTCCGTTTTTGTGTCGCGATAGAGGAATCAGAAGTTGTATGTTCCGCCGAGGATGAGTGGCGGCTCGGCATGGCGTAGGCACCCATGCTTGTCCATGCGGATGGCGGACACCAATGGACTCGTAAGCTCTCATCGGTGAGATTGATGCCCGTGAGATAGACCTGAATTCCTTCGAGATGTGATAGTTCACGCCGAGGTCAAGCGTCAGGTAGCGGGAGTCTGTAAAGCGCGCCGCGCTGCGCCCGTCACATAGTTCAGATCGAGGGTCTGCATCCCATTTCCCGCGTGTAGGAGATGCCGAGGTTGTAGCCGTTTGGACGCGTATTCGAGGAGAGGAAGCCCTTTTTCGGGATCGGTGGAGTCAATGTGTACAAGCTGTATGCCGCACGAACCGTCCAGCGGTCATCGGCATCGATAGCGTGTACTGAGCTCAGAGTCCCGCCGATCTTCGGTCTGGACGTTTTTATAGTAGCCGCACATAGACTAAGGTCATCGGATCGGTATAACCGTTCACCCAGCGAAGCGTCCTCTACCTTGCTCCAATAGAGGCTGCCCGAGACGCTCCACTTGCGCGTGATCTGACTGTCCGCACCGATGGTAAGGTATGGGAGCGCTCCTGCTTCAGATCTTCCCGGCCCACCCAATAGGGGAGTCGGCGTAACGCATCTTGAGCGATGGATTGTTGACTGCCTGCCCGAAGGAAATATGGCGTGCGTGCCGCGATTCAGCTTCGTTGAGGGCTGATGTGCGAGGTGACATCGGTGCCGAAGTCGTTTGTGATGTTCGAGGCGCGAGCCGAGCTCAGCGAGTAACCGCGCCCGAGCTGCCAATCGTCCTCGAGGAAGAGTGCCTCTGGACGGCGGACGCATCCATCGGGATATAGCCGCTCATCTCGTGGATTTTCTCCCTGCGACCAGAGGAAGCCGCCGATGAGCATGTTCTTGTCGCCGAGCATCCATAGTTTTTGCCCCTCAAAGGAGTTACGGCGCAGGTGGTGATCGTGCTGGGATTCAGTCCGCCATCCGATTTTGATTCGTTCCGATAGAAGCGCAGGAATGTGCCCTCGCCCTCTTTCTCCGAGCCGAACATACAGGTGATCCGCAACCCGTATCGACAATATTTTTGCGTCCCTGATACGAGGATGCGCCTGTCCTGGATTTTTCAGGCTCACACCGTAGCCATCATCTCCCTCATGCCGGCTGAACTCAAGGCGCAGGCGGTCATTGCCAATGATGCGGTCAAATCCGACGTTGTAGTCCGTGCGCTTGATGTCGCTGTTCTCGAAGGTGCGCTTTTTCACCGTAGGCGTTTTTATACTGAACGTCCCTGCGGGCTCGTCGCGACACCGACCTGATGCTGTTCTTCCCATCGCCGCCGCTGACGTTCACCCCGCGCGCTTTTCGCCCCACGAGCCAAAGCTGCAGGTTGAAACTGCCGGAGGGCTTCCCTGCCGTTGGGCGCTTTGTAATGATGTTGATGACGCCCGAGACGGCGCGCTCACCGTAGAGCGAGGAGTTCGGCCCGCGTACGATCTCGATGCGGTCCACGTCGCCGATGGCGATCTGATCCACGTCGACGGCGTTCGTGTCCCCACTGACAACGAGATGATCCCAGTTGACCTTCTTGCCGTCGACCGCGACGAGGACGCGCGAGTCCCCGTTGATGATCGGTAGGGCGGCAAATCCCTTCTGCACGACGTTGATGTTCGCGCCCTTAGTGCATCGGAGATACTCTTGTAGTTGCTGCGCTCGATCTGCTGTCTTGAGATCAGCGTGACGTCTCGCCGGCACGTCGCTGATGGCGGTCTCGCTGCGGCCCGCGTGACGACGATGGCCTCGGTCTGTAGGCCTGTACCTGCCGTCTGCCGCCTCTCGCGCGTGGACGGGAGCAGCGTAGCTCATGCCGACGGTGAGCGCACCCGCGACGAGTCCGCTGAGTACTGATTTCTCATCTTTTATCCTTCTGATTCATCCCTGAGGGCGTCCAGCCCTGCCTCTATATCTTCAAGCGCGGTGATGCAGCGCCCGTTTCAGTGTTGACATCGGAAAAATTGACAACGACGATGCGGTTCTCGCGCACCGCCTTCATGTGTTGGAGGTTCGGATCGGCACGCAGCTCCACACGCGCCTCCTCTGGGGACCGTTCTTCGGATTGACATAATGATCGTCATCGGGGGCAAGCCCAGGACGCGCTCGGGGACCGACGCGCGCATCTGACGGTCGACTGATGTTGTCGGCGCCTGCCTTGCGTGCGATGTCATCGAATGATGTGCAGGACCGTACATGCTGTAGAGACTGTTGCCGTGTCCGCAAAATCGCGGCGGTATATCGCCCGCGTGCCCAGTGTCCGCATCTCTGCAGCGGCGACACGCTCCTTTAGGCCATTCGCATATGCCGTCGCGACCTCCGCCGAAGTATGCCCCATATCTCGATGAACGGATAGACCGTCTCCTCCAGCGTCGGATGTCCCCTGCGCACCGTGGCGGGGACGATGTATGCCCGACGCCGCGGTCGATGTAGGCGTATACGTCGCCCAGCGCCTCCGGGGTGAAGTGATGCGACCACCCGATGAGGAGATCGGGGCGGAGCGCTACGACCTCACGGCTCGGTACATAGGGGCGCAGCGAGAATCGGCAGCGCCGCAGCACGCCGCTGCGTAGGCGGGCGGCTCCGTACCATAGGGGCGCGATGGTGCCGATGATGCGATCCTGCAGTCCGAGGTCGATGAGCAGCTCCTGTCGCACCAGGGATAGGAGATGAGTACGCGCTCCGGCGGATGGGGGAGGAGGAACGTCGTCGTTCGCCCGTCGCTGTCCGTCGTGGTGCAGGAAATACCGCGCGTGGTGGGATCTCCCGCGCGCCTGTGCCGCGCCCATCGGTTGCTGCGAGCGAGAGAACGAGGACGCTGCAGGCAATCAGGGCGGAGACGCAGCATACGAGAGAGGCGGCGGAGCGTCCGGCCCCTATGCCTGTAGCCCGCTCATAGCGTCTGCTCCGTGCGGTAGTCGACGAGCGGCAGCCCCGCCGCATCATAGCCGATGTTTTCGCGCGCACGCTGTAGATGTGCGCGAGCATCCCCGGTGATGATGTCTCGAGCGCTCGATGCGCTCAATCCGCCCCGTTTTCACGACGACGAGGAGATCGGCCATACATCGCCGCGAGGTTGAGATCGTGGAGCGCGGCAATGACGCCGATGCCGAGACCCTTGACTAGGTCGAGGATATGCAGCTGATACTTGATGTCGAGATGATTCGTCGGCTCGTCGAGGATGAGCAGCTGGGGCTCCTGTACGAGACAGCGCGCGAGCATGACGCGCTGCTGTTCACCGCCCGAGAGCTCGTTGAAACTGCGCTGCGCCGCATCCGCCATGCCGACGCGCTCGGGCGCCGCATGGACAAGCGCACGGTCTGCCGCCGTGTCCTCCTCAAAGCTCTCCTTATAGGGGGCACGTCCCATGAGGGCGATCTCTTCGACCGTGAAGTCAAAATCAACACTGTGGAACCGCCCCGGACACCGATCTCCTGTGCCGCTGCGCGCAGCGGGAATCTCCCGCGATGGGCGTGCCGTCCATCAGGATCTGTCCTTCCCTGTATGCGGTGGACGCGGTAGAGATGCTTGAGCAGGGTGGACTTGCCGCAGCCGTTTGGGCCGAGGAGCGACGAAGCGGTCGGCGGGAAGATCGGCGGTGATGTCGTGCAGGATGGCCTTTTTCACCGATATGCGAAATGAAGATGCTCGATGTGGATGTTTTTCATCGTGATCCTCCGAAATTCCCCGCCACTGCCGAAGAGGAGCTTCATAAAGAGGGGCGCCGATGAGTGCCGTAAATGATGCCGATGGGCAGGTCGCCTGCCGGCAGTAGGGTGCGCGCAAGCGATCAGCGACGACGAGAGATCGCACCGAACAGCAGGGGCGGCAGGGAGCAGACGGCGGTGGGATGCCCCGTAAAGGAGCGCACGAGATGCGGGACGACAAGCCCGACAAAGCCGATGATGCCGCACGTCGCGACGAGAACGCCCGTCAGCGCGCGAGCAGCATATAAAAGACGCCGTTTTGCGCTCGCGTCGATGCGAGCGTCACCGCCAGTTCCTCGCCGAGCAGGGGCAGCATCGAGGCGTGCGCAGTTGGGAGGAAAGTAGACCGCGAGTCGCGGTGACGATGAGGACGGGCAGGAAGAGACTATGCCATTTGCGTCCGCGAGGACTGCCCATCGTCCAGAAGGCGGCAGACTCGCATGCCCTCCGCATCGGCGGACATGTAGACGATGAAATTCGTCGCCGCCACGCAGAGCGCATCGGTTGCGCTGCCTGCGAGCACGAGCTTTACCGTTGAGACGCGTCGATGAATGCCCGCCAGCATGAGGCGCGGCGATCGTGTGCGAGAATCGCACCGAGGAAGGCGCAGCCGGCACACCGGACGGGATCGCCGCTGAGCCGATCAGGATGGCGAGCGTCGCCCGACGGACGCACCGAGGCAATCGCCGAGGATGACAGCAGCTCGGCGAGCGGATTTTTGAACACTCGCCTGCATGACAACCTCGCGAGCGCGAGACCCGCCCCGCCGTCATCGCCAGTAAAGACGCGCGGCACGCGCAGCGTCCAGATAATATCCGTCATGGCGGGATCGGCGGCGGCGTGCTCCCCATGAGCTTGGCCACAATAATGTCGATCCGTATCGTGAGCGGCACGGCAACACTGCCCGCCGAGATGGCGCAGACGGCGACGAGAGCAAGCAGAAGGGAGAGCGTCAATGGGGAGCTAAGCAGGATCTGGGCGCAAGGAGACGTCCTTTCTTGTTTTTGGGTGATAACAAACTAAATGAGAATGAAAAGTTACCTTAGAATATAAAATTTTATCCATACCGTCAATGAAAAATTGTGGACATATTGGTGCGCTGATAATGGACTTGCGACTTTCCAGGGGGCGTCTATAATTGATAGAAAGATAAGACGACAAGGAGGATGCAGCGATGAAACGATCGAGATGCTTATTGACGGCGCACGTGTATGCGCGGGCGAGGACGCTCCCCGTCTATCACAAGGCGACCAGCGAGGTGATTGCGGAGATCTGTACGGCGGGGAAAAAGCGAGGTGCGTGCGGCGGTGGACGCAGCGGAGCGCGCCTTCCACACGGTGGAGCTCAGCCTGCGTACGAACGCTACGAGATCATCGTGCCGTGCGGCAACTCATGCGCGAGCAGCGCGAGGAGTTCCTTCGAGACGCTCTCGGCGGCGCAGGCAAGCCCGATCCCGTGACGCACGCGGTGAGATCGACCGCTCTATCAGACGTTTATCTCTCGGCCGAGGAGGCAAAGCGCCTGCGCGGGCGAGACGGTACCGCTCGCAGCGCCCGGCTGCGGTAATCGGATGGCGTTCACCATCCGCCGCCCGCTCGGCGTGTCTGTGCCATCACGCCGTTTAACTTCCCGTCAATCTCGCCGCACACAAGATCGGGCCCGGCACTCGCGGCAGGCAACACGGTCGTCTGACAGCCCGCCTCCCGCCACGCCGCTCACGGCGTCGCTCCCTCTGCGACGTATTCGTCGAGGCGATGGGCCCGCCGGCCTGTCTCAACCTCGTCTACGGCGCGGGCGGGAAAAATCGGCGATCTCTCACGGCGGACGCGCATCCGTATGTTTTCGCTTTGCGGGAGCGTCCCCGTCGGCAAAGGCGCCTCCACGAGGCCGTCGGATTCCGCCGCATCTCGCTCGAGCTCGGCTCGAACTCAGCGAACATCGTTCACGGGGATGTTGACGACGTGGCATGGGTCGCGGAGCACTGTGCGCGGCATGCGTTCGTAGACGCAGGACAGGTCTGCATCTCCTGCTCAGCGCGTCATATGTTGCACGCAGCATCTATGAGGAGTTTTGCTACGCGGCGGTCACGGCGGCGGAGGACTTTCCGCAGCAGCGACCTCGACGGACATCGCAGATCGGCCCGATGATCGCAGGCGCGAGGCGGGCGCATCGAGGCGTGGGTGCGCGAGGGCAGAGGCAGCAGGTGCGCGCATCCTCACGGGCGGCACACGGCGCGGCGTTCTGTCGCCGACCGTGCTCACGGACGTCACCCCTGCGATGAAGGTCGTCTCGAGGAGACGTTTGCCCCGTGTTCAACATCATCCCCTACGACACGATCGAGGGAGGCCGTACGCATGGCGAACGACACGCGCCATGGCCTGGCGGGCGTCTTTACGCGCTCGCTCGCCGTCGCGAACTACTGCGCCGAGAACCTCGAGGTCGGCGGCGTCATCATCGGTGACGGTGCGACCTCCCGCACCGGACAACATGCCTCTACGGCGGCGTCAAGGACGGCGGCGTCGGCCGCGAGTCCCTGCCCATGCCATCCGCGAGCTGACCGGAGGAAAAGCTCATCGCCTGAATGTTGAGGGGTAAAGTTTTTCATAGAAAAGAGCAGCATCATGCGGCTGCTCTTTTTGCTGTCCGATTATTCTTTTCCGACGAGCTCTTGCCCCTGTTTGCCCGTGATGTGGACGATGGTCATTTCGAGCATGTGGAATCGTTTTCCATGCGCCGTCGATTTCGCGCTGTATGCTGCTCCTCCGTGTTGTGCGGGCATATTTGAGAGCGAGCGCGCGCGGTCGCCCGTTTTTCCACATCATCCCTCGACTGATGCGGATGCGTCCGAACACGACAACACTGCGGTATGCCGTGGTGTATTTTCGAGGATGATTTCATCGCAGTCGATGACGGCGAAGGAGACATTTGGGATTCTGCTGGAGGGCATCGACCTTGTGTCCCGTTACCGCCGTGTGAGTAGATGTGCGTGCCGTCGCAGACGCAGCTGATGGGGACGGCGTACGGAACTCCTCATCACTCCGCGAGGGCGAGAACGCCCGCTGTATTGCGGTGCAGGATTTCCTCGGTCATTTCCTGTGCGAGCTCTTGGCGTTTTGCGGCATCGGACGGAACATATTTTACTCCTCATATACAAAAAAGTATCCATGTGGATACCTCTTTGGCTCATCGAGATGGTGGAGACGAAGAGATTTGAACCTCGACCCCTAGATTGCGAACCTGGTGCTCTCCCAGCTGAGCTACGTCCCCATGACTGGAGCAGAGGGCTATTATAACCGGGAGGAAAATGCAAGCGAATGTACACGGGAGAGGATATACGCAGGTTCGCTGTCGTGTTATACGAATGTGTTGTTACCTCCAATACCGGTGCACTGAGGAGGTGCTGATGAGTCACATCGTTTCTACTTCTCTGTTATGGCAGGCATAGTCACCTACGAGATCTGCAAAGTGCTGACGGAGAGTAACGCACCAGCTGAGCTTTCGAACCTTCCTCGCGTCGATTAAGAGAGCGCAACGGCAATTGCGCTCAGCAGATGGTTTCACATCGCTCACTGTGCGCTTATTATACCACAAAACCAGCTATGCAGAATCCACATCTTAGCATCACGCCGCGCAGGTCCGCCGCGATCTGCGGGCGGTGAGGCGGCTGCGCGCGCGCGAGGGCGGCGTTGGGCCGAGCAAGTGAAGAAGGCCTCGGCAGGCCGCAGCTTTCACCCTCGACGACCCTGACTCGCACCGTATGTGAACGCTGCGCGATCTCTTTTCTCAAACCGTCGAGAGGATGCCAGTCCTCGACGGGTGACGACATGATGCGGTGCTTTCTGAGACGTGAGGAGGCTCGTCCAGCCCTCGAGAGGTGAGAGCTGGCTCACGACGGCGGCGTGGATGCCGTCGCGCGCGAGCCTCCTGCCGCCGCCGAAGCGAGCGCGGCAAAAGTTCCCCACGCCGACGAGTGCGACCTCCCGCGCCCTCGCGGTGACGACGATGGAGCGATGAGAGCGCGCAGTAGTCCGCGCGGACGGATAGGGCTCTCCGCACAGTTGCCGAGCGGCGTGATCATGACGGGATGCTCCGTCTGCGCGATTAGCTCAGCGCAGGACGGCGAGGGCTGACAGTTTCCTCGATGCTTCCGTCGCGCGAGAAAGACGAGGTGTCGAACATGAGAAAATCGAGATGTCATAGGAACCCGAGATGTCACATCGGTCGAGCGATAGAAGCGACGCCTCCTGCCACGAGAAAAGAGACGCAGGGCTGCGGTTGATGCAGACGTCCTGCGCCATCTGGATCGCACGTGCGCCGATGGAACGCTGCATGTGCCACGACGATGCGTGCGCCGCCGTGCGAGCCCTGACGCCATCGCGACGGCGTGCTCCTCGGCGATGCCCACATCGACGTACCGCGCACCGAGTTCCGCGTACGCCTCGCCGGCGTGGAGCCCGATGCCGCTGACGATGCCCCGCCGAGCAGATAGACACACAGTTCGGATTCCGCTTAGCTCGGCCAGAACGGGAAATCGACCGTTGCGGCATGGCACGGGTCGGGGAAGATGATGCTGACCTGCACCGCTCTCCGTGTGGAACGGCGGCATGACGATGCCAGTCCTCGATCGCGGCAGCGAGAGCCCTTGCCCTTCTGCGTGTGAATGTGGATGACGACGGGCCTTGGCTGTCCTTACTGCAGCGAACGCCGCGATCAGCGCTCGCATCGTTCCCATCTGCGACGTAGCGGTAGTCGAGCCCCATCGCGCGGAAAAAGATTGTCCGCCGCCGCCCCGTTCGTCTCCCGCGCAGACGGCGGAGCATCCGTACATGCCGCCGTGGTTCTCGTGGAGATCGACCCGTCAGCAGTCGCGTTGAGGATGATGATGAGGTCTCGACCGCATCTCGCCCGCGACGATTCAGCCCTCCAGCGCCTCGCCGCCCGAGAGCGCACCTCGTCGCTGATGAAGGCAACGACATTCGCTGCGCGCGCGAGATCGCAGTGCGCTTCGCGAGCCCCGTCGCAAGACTGATCGAGGTCGTAGGCGTGCCCGGATGTTAGTGCGGTCGTACGGGCCTCCGTATTCGTGTAAGCCTCCGACACTTTCGCCGTAGTGCGCGGGATCGAGGCAGGCGGCGGCACGTCCCGTCAGCATCTTGTGCGGAGTACCGATGTGCGACACATCGTAGATGATCTGATCCGTCAGCGTCAAACACCGTGCGCAGGGCGAGGTCGCCTCGATTGCACTGCCGAGGTCTCGGTCATCGTGCCCGCCGCTGATGCGGCTGGCACGCGCGAGCGAGCGCCGCGCATCTCCCGCCGCGAGCGCAATATCATCGCCGCGCGCGCGTAGCCCTTGATGTCCGATGGGCTGTGGATCTCGTTCAAGATACAAGGAAAGTTCTCGAGAACGTGCGGCGACATCCAGCGCGCAATGATTGACATGAAATACACACACGACATTATATCACATATTTCTAATAACTTGCTGGAGAAAATATCGTGTACGATGGAAAATACGATACAGAACAGGACACACAGCATCCATTGACCGGAATGAACTGCGGATTACCGTGTCGTTCCGCTTGTTCTCGCTGCAGATCGTGCACATTCCATGTGTTTGCGAGATGCTATCCACGGAAAAGGGAGTGACGTGTCTGGTTTGCCTGCGTAGAGGCTCTGTCGCTGCGGTGCGAGAGCTGGCGCTGGATGTGGGACCGCCAGATCGCTTCGTGTTTCTCTGCAATCGACGCAGCGTAAATCCCGCCGACCGCTCTTTTCCAGCATACGGCGTCGAACTCCGCGTCGCTCTGGCTCGCACGCGGCGATCCTGCGCGAGTGCACGCGAGAGCTGGCGATGAGGCCGGTGGATTGCGTGCGAGCTTCTCATTCGGCCTCGCTCTGGGGAGTAGCTGCCGCCGAGCGCGACGATACGTGACGACGTGCGCATCCTCATCATGAGCTCGGGCAGAGATCGTCGATGACTGGGATGGTGAACTTGAACATGAGCTTTGCGCCAGCGGGAGCTTTGCGAGATTCTTCCTGATGACGCCGAGCATGACTCTCCGCCACCGCCTTATCGGGGGCAGTGGACATCGACCTCGGCTCGAGGATGGTGGGATCGAGCCTCTAGGATGATGTCCTCACCGAACGCAAACCGCTGGTCGATGATGGCGCGATGCCGTCGGGATTGGCCTCCCATGATGCGGAGCGCATCTTTCGTCCCGCAGTATGTGACGTTTACATCTCCACGGTCGAGGAGTGCGCTGAGCCCCGGGATGGGCTTTCATGAGCTGAACGCCGTCCGCCTCGTGGCGCGAGCCCCTTGTCGACCTTCAAGATGGGGATGATGCCCTTCTTCTCCCAGAGATAGTCGGGCCGTGTAGAGCCCGTCGATCTTGGTGCGGTCCATCGTGCCCCAAAGAGAATGGCGGCAAGGATTCGCCTGTCGAAATCGCGGCTTTTGATGATGCGCGTGCGCATCCGTGAACGCGCGTAAACATCCCCTCGTCGTGCCGTGGTAGGCGCCCGTCGACGCCGCATGCCTTCAGCGCCTTTCGGCGTCGAGCCGCCGCCTGACTCGAGCGCGGCGATAAAGCCCTTTATCGTGCTCCATGCGGGTGAGCCGCTGCGATCCATCGTGGATCTCTTCCTTGTCGCATCCATGCGGGCGGACGAGCCCTCGGGCACAGAGTCATTCTCGGCTCCATGTTCCTCCGGGACCGCGCCCCCACCGAAACCTTTACGCGTCCTATTATACCGCAATGGGATAGGCAATGAATATGAAAGCATCTATCAGGACATGAGGCTTCAATCTTGCACATATCTTAAAATCAGTTATACTTTTAGAAGCACGGATAGCATAACCATCTTGACGTATGTTTCGCATTCGGCGGAAAACTCCGAGCACCACCTGCGTCCGGTTTTCCACCCTCGTTCGGACGATCTACGCCAATCTGCAAGACCATTTATCAGTACCCTTTATATTATTAGTGCAGTGATCCATGCTTTCCTGGAGGGGGAGTCTGGCAGCGCAGAGACAGAGCTCGAGGCAGGTCTCGCGTCGACGCCGCCAGTCCGGGCGTGAGGTCGATGAGATCGCTGGCAGCACTGCCTCGACGGACGAGGCGATCAATCTGTTCTTTCACCGCGATCCTGCCGTACGGCGACCCGCTCTGCAGAAGCCGCGCCCGACGGAGGTGTGTTCGCCGCGCTGGACGGTCGCCGACGCGATCGCGTGCGGCGGTGTCCTGCAGATACAAAGTCCCGCTGAACGCCCGACCCCATCCGCACGGCACGCGCGGACGGAGCTCCATGCGCGATGATCGGGCGTCAGATGTCACAGGATAAAAATCAAAAGAAGAAAAGAAAGCGACGACAACACTGCTTGCGGAGGACGAAAGGACGACGCCGCTGCTCTCTCCTGCGTCGTTGACGTGCATGTGCATAGATCAGCGTCTACGGGCGCACCGCCCGGCGCGGCAGTCTCTTTTCTTTCCTTACGCCTATTTCCTCTTACTCTCTGCCCCTACAATGGGTGTAAAATTTGAGTAGAATGATCTGCAGTGAGAACGTTATGCAAGCACATACTGCGCTTGTGCTGGCGGCGGCACTCTGTGCCTGCCTGGCGGGCTGCGGAAAACAGGACACAGTCGAGCTGAGCCGCCGCGTCGCGCGTACCGATGACCGCTCGATGCAGCAGGCGCGACGCCGAGCGGACCACCAGCGGCACCGTGCGCGCACGCCATGACGACCAAGCCCGCCTTCAGGTCGGCGCAGTACCGCGCAACGTGAGCATGCGCGCACACGTCCATGCAGCGACGTGCTCATGGTCATCAACGCGCGCGACGCGCAGCAGCAGGTGAACGCGACGCGCGCGGCGTCGCGCTCGGCGCGCGCACAGCCCGACCTCGCCTCCGCCAACCGCGGCGCGCTACGGAGGAGCTACGCCGCACAGGCCGCTCCGCCCGCCATGCCCGACCAGTACCGCACGAACGTGAGAACGCCGCCGAGGCAGCGCGTACCGTCAGGCACCTGCGCCAGAACGCGCAGAGCGCAACGCGCTCGGCTATACGAACTCTATCGCGGGCGCAGACGGCGGATCTCGGGCATCTCGCGAGGAGGGGGCAGGTCGTCGCCGCCAGCGGCGACCGTCGCGACCCGTCACACAGGACGGCGAGCGTGAGATCGAGATCGCCGTCCCCGAGAGCCGTCCCGCCGAGGTCTCCTCGGCATGCCCGCCGCCGTCTCCTCGGCGAACCAGGCGGCACTGCACAGGGCAACCGTGCAGCGAGATCGCGCCCATCGCCGATCCAGCGGGCGGCAGCACGACACCGTGCGCACTCGCCCTCGCGGACGCACCCGCCGACCCGCCGCCCGGCATGACGCACGCGTGCGCCTCGCGGCACACCGGACGAGGTCGGCGCAGTCTCCCGCCCGCCATCTATCGACGGGCGACTGACGCACAGGTTCATCGTCGAGTGACTGCGTCGTACACCTCTGCCCCGTCACCGTGACCGCGTATCTCGGCGAGCGGACGCCGTCGTCACAGGGCTCCCGCAAGTACGAACGTCGTCGTGACGCAGCGGGTGTCCATCAGCGCCTCCATGAGACGGAGAGAAGGCGCGTACGAAACGAGGAGAAACCCCACCGAGCTCTCTCTGCGCCACCGCTCCGTCGTCTGGTACTTCATCATCGTTCCTTGCCGTCGGCGGCATCTCGCTTTACGAGTCCTCGCTGGACGGCATGGAGGAATCCTCTCCTTCATCATCCGCCAGATGGTCATCACCGCCGCATGCGGCCCGGCGCGACAGCAGAGGACGCGCAGCAGCAGGTCACGGACAACCCGAGCGGCGGTCCCCAGGACACGGGGCTGAAGCGAATCACGAGCGACGCGCGCCGGACAGACCATCATCTATTGCCGACCTGCGCGACGATCGGTCGATCGAGAACTCATCATCCGCCTCACGTCGGCGCGACGCAGCAACTTCGGTGAGGACGTAAAGCGCGAGTCGCCGGACGGCGCGTCATCGGTCCATTCCACAACGACCGCTTTGACGACGCATACTGCTCCATCCATGCCGTCACGGGCGAGGACTACACGGACGAGCGGAGCCGTGCCGTCGCAGAGAACGTGCGCCGCCGCATCCTCTCCAGTCCCGGAGCGTACAGAAAGTCGAGCTGGTCGGCGTCCAGCGCGAACGCATTCACGTCGAGATCAGACGAGGACCGCCTCGCGGCATCCCGCCCACGTGGCGATCACGGAGGCCCTGGCGCACAGGACCGTCACGGGCGGCTCGATTGAGACCGTGACGGGTCACTCAGAACCTGCGCTGCCCGGGCGTCTTTGACAGCTCGACGACATCCGCGCCCTCCCCATCGCGGCGGATCGGGCGCGTGTTCCCGCCTCGGCGACATTGCCGAAACATCTCACGTCGCCCGATTGACCCCGCCGCCGACCCGAAAATGGCATGCATAACGGCGCACCCGCTGCCGCACCGCCGCTCCGCTGGAGGACGGCGACAACATCCTCGCGCCCGCGAGTGACCTCAAGAAACTCAACCGCACAGCTCCGCGAGAGGACCTCCCGCTCGGCATGAGCCGCACGAGGTATCGAACCAGCCCGCCGTCGCACAGCACTCCAACGCACGATTTCTGTCGAGACGCCGCCATCGCCATCGTCATCGTCCTCGCCGTCAGCTTCCTCTCGCTCGGGCTGCGCACAGCCTGCTCGTCGCGTGCCGCAACCCGCTCGTCCTCGCGGGCACATTCGTCTGCATGATACGCCCTCGGCATCGACCTGCACAAAGTCTCCCCTCGGCGCACTCATCACTGGCTGCGCTCGACCGTTTGCTGTCGACGACGCCATCATCGCCGTCGAGATGATGAGCGTCCAGCTCGAGCGCGGCAAGACCCGCTTGACGCCGCCTGTCACGCCTTTTGTACCCAGACGGCCAAACCCGTATGCTCACAGGCACTCATCAACCTGCGCGGGCTTCATCTGTCGCCTCTCTTCGCAAGGGCATGGCGAGCGAGTCTCTGCGCCGCCCTCTTCCCCGTCATCGGCATCGCGCCCTCCTCAGCTGATCAAACCTGTCCACGCGGTCGCGCCGCTCTGGCTACCATCTCATCCGCATCGATGGGAACGCGGAGCACGACCCATACGCAACGCGCCGTTCTATCGGTCGTTTCTTCGGCGCGTGCTCACGTATCGCGCACGAGCCGTCGTCCTCGTCAGCACGGCTTCCGCCTTCTTCGTGAGCCCTGCCGCCGCGCACATCAAACAGACCTTTCTCGCTCTCGCGCTCCCGAGCCGCTCGTCAGCCCTCACCCCGCAGCAGCTCCTCGCCTCGCGTCCACACAGGCAGAGGCGGATCGTCCCACCGCCATACCTGGACGAGAAACAGCGACAAGATCGAGAACTACGTCGCCTACATCGGACAGTCTACGCCGCGCTTCGTCCCCACCTGTCAACTCGAAAGGCGGATCGCGGAGAACCGCGCCCAGTCTCGTCATCACGGCAAAGCACAGAGGAGCGCGAGGCGCTCGCCGCCATCATCCGCCAGACGCCGCCGCCGACGAGCTTTCGACGGTGCGCGCGTCGCGACACAGCACATCCAGCAGGCTCGCTGGCGGACTATCTGTCAAGGCGCTGCGTGCGTCTCGGCACCCAGCCACCGACGAGTGCCGCGTCGCCGAGCAGGTCAGCGCACATTGCGGCTACGACCTGCGACCGACAACGTCCATCTCGATTGGACCGAAAAGGCAAAGGGCATCCGCGTCGACCTCGCGTAGGGCCGTTGAAACGGCTACGACTACAGCGCCAAGCAAGCAGCTAGATGCTCTATACACCGAGATCTCGGGCGCAAAGGCAGCGGAGTTCTACACGGGCGACTGCACCCTCGGCATCGTCCGCGGCTCACCGAGGCAGACCGCACAGACCGCGACAGCCTCGGCGCTCCCGCATCCCACGCGCAGCGGGGAGCATCCTGCTGACCAGATCGCGCGCCTCTCCTACGAGGCGGAGGATGGGCCCACCGGCGCGCACAACCTCCGTCCATCGCGGTCGAGGCGGACGTCACGACAGGGTGCAGGCAACGACGCCGCGGCGGCACCACGATAAGCGACTGAGGAACTGCGCGAGAGATCCTCCTCGCCGGTACCACCATCGTCCGTCGGGTGCACTCTCGCGGACGCTGACGACCCGGCAGAACTACCTCGTGAAAACCCGTCCCTCGCCATGATCTGCATCATCATGACCCTGCTCATGTTCCAAGTCGGCAGCATGGGCAAGATGGCACTCCACCTTCCTCACTGCACCGCTCGGCACCTCATCGGGCGGTCAGCCACGCTTACGTTGCCCTCACGGACTATGCGGCGTTAGATCGCCTCGTCACCGCGGCGTAGCGCCTCGCCCTCTTCGGCATGATCATCCGCAACCCGTCATCCCTCACCGACCAGATCCAAAAACATGAGGCGGCGGCGTGGCGCTTGATGATGCCATCATCGACTCCGCCACCTGCGCCTGCGCCCCATCACGCTCACGGCAGCCGCTACATCCTCGGCATGCTGTTGCTCATGTTCAATATCTTCAGGCCGATGGTTGTCGCTATCGCGGGCATTCATCGTCGCCACCGTCCTGACCTCCTCGTCCCTTCCTGCCGCGGCCGCTGCGGCGTATCGGATCATAAATAAGGTGTTGATGAAGACCGCCGGCCGCAATCGCCGTGCGGTGTTCCTTTGTAAGCCCTGCCCCGCGGCGGGAGGAAAAGAAGGTGATGGGAGGGCGCTGCTGGCGACTTCATATCCTGTGAAACACAACATACAAGCTACGTATGTTCCTGCATAAAAGCAGGATAACGGCTGCCATGGCGAAATGACAAAGGATAAGGACGAACGGAGGAAAGACTCAGGACAAAGAAAAAGGCCTACCTCAAGAGTGGAAATGGTGTATAATCGTTCAGGGTGATGACAAAATGGTTTTAGAATTGACAAGATGCCTGCAGGGTCACTGCGTCTAGAGGACCATGGTATATCATGAAGTGAATTTAACGTAACGAGGAAGAGCTACAACCATATACATGTGGGCGTAGACCAGATTGGTTGCACCAGCTAACTTGTTCAGGTGTACACCAACGGCATACATGAGCTGAAGCGGAACGTCTGGCGTCAGGCGCACCGCCTGTTTTATCCCTTGTTATGTCCATCGTAGGCGTCCTCGTAACTTCGCGAAACGCGGCACAGTGCAGGTCACGCGCCGTTTGAGCGCAAGAAATGTCGCTTTGACCCTTGCTGTCTGAAGGCTACGCCACCTTGCAGATGTCTCGTGCCAGAGCCCGCCCCTCGTTTCACAGGACGAAAAGTCGTTTCGCTGCCACCACGTAGCCAAAGACGCAAACGCGACCTTCGATACTTGCTCCATCGCCATGCGATGAGACATCCTTCGGCGTGGGCACAAATATCACCGTCGCCATCGACGAAGTAAGGCGCCGCGCCTCATGCTTAACCGGTCGCGACAAACGGCAGGTCAAAAAAACGTGGGCAAAAACTGAGCGGAACGGTGGCAAACAGAAGAGCGTCAATTTGTCACCATGACATAACCAGAAGCCATCTGTCCGTCGTCCGAGAAGTGTTTCCAGAACGCCAAACAGACCATCGACAAATTTCATGTATCAAACAGAAGCTACCAGCCCTGATACGGTGCGTAAGGATGAGCAGTGGAGTCCGGTTCGGAAAAAGGAGCCGTTCCTGTGCCGCAAACTGTTCATGGTGCCGCGTTAACGCATGACCGACAAGCACGGACAATGGTAGCGCGAACTTGCCAGTACAAGAAGACGTGCTCGGATTGTCCAATCTCGATGACTTCTGGCGCGTCGACCCTCCATGGTGGAGGCGCAGGAGCGACTGGACAGCTGTGTCTGGTGGATACGTGACGCTGCTGACTGAAAACTGATGAAGGATGCCGCCTTGACGTTTGCGGGAATCAAGCAGCAAAGAAATACTGAAATGAGTTTTCATACGCGCCTGACGAACGCTGTGATTTGTGGTTGGAATCAATGCGATGATTCATGGCGCGCAAGGTAAGAGGTTTTCTTTATACTCTTTGAAGCGCTATGCCGCAATGATCTACTTGGTTGCAGAAAATTGAAATTAGATATACCCGTTCTGTTCTGAAAATAACTTTTCCACTAGTTTTGAGCAGAGCGTAAAAAATCGTTCCATCTCGACTGTTTCGACATCATTCTGTAATGATCTCAATGGTGACTGCCCGTTGATCGTTCCGGCAAAAATATTATGCACGAACATTATCGCGACAAGTCCCCACCTTCACGGGCGGGGAACTAGGGGAAGTGTTCGAGACCTTTTGGCAGAACTGACGGGTTATAATGACGCATAGAGATACGTCATAGTAGATATGAACCGCAACCGCGACAGTTTGATGCGTCACCAGGAATGGAATAGCGATTTGTATGCGCGACAACTTATTAACACGGGATATTTTCATGGCTGCTGGCGATATCGTTTTCTGGGTTCGCGCAGGAAATCGTCCGCCGCCCGCGTCATATTGCCGAGGTCTACGCAATAATTCGATACGATCTGGCACAAAGTCTGACAAGGAAAGTACCGCCATTTGTTTAAGCGGTCAAGAACATTTCGCTATCGAGGCGATTCTGACGCACGAGGTCGAGAGCATCCGCGATGTGCGATAGAGGATGAAGAAGTTCAGCAATGCGCCGATGACGTAATGAGGAAAAGAGGCGTCGACCGCAGCAGGCGAAAACCAAATTTGCAGAATCTGATCGATTCAGGCGAGTCTACAGTGAGCATCGTCGCAAATCCTAAAGATCACGCACTTTATTAACCCCGGCTTATGCCGAGGTCTCTTGCTCGGGCTCTTTTGGCATCCTGACCTGGAGACTTGACTAATGTTGACGTACGACGTAATGCGGGATGATATTTTGCGTAGATCGGATTTATCAGCTTGTGATACGGATCGTCAGTCATCTATGCGCATATATGCTGCTGGATCTGAGAGTCGACGCTGCGGTTGTCTTTGATACGCGCTGAGCGTTGGATCTAACTGAAGGAAAGGACAGTGTTCGAAACTGAGATCATTCCCACCATGTGAATTTCAAATGGTGATTATGTTGATCTCGTGTGCTATTATCTGAAATGCCTACATGAGCCAAAGATGGAGATAAAAGTACTTTCCGAGCTTGAGAAGATAACGACGGATTATGGTGTTGCAAGCCCGGTTGCCTCCATTGTGGGATTCATCATGACGATTCCGTGCGGATGGGCAGCCTGTATCAATATATTTAACCTCGTATACCGCGGGCAGCAATGACTGTTGGCTGAATTGGGGTGCGTCAGGACGACACTGGAGAGAGTCGAGTGATCCGGCTCTCTCTTTTATGCAAATGCAGAGAGCAAGAAGACAAATGTTCCGAGACAGCGAATTATGAGGAATGAAGAAATGGACAGAGGAATAATACAGACGAATTTCAAATGAGGACATCCAACATAATCCTATCGCAGCGCGGAGGAGAGTACGGTGCCCGGCAGTATGTGCGGAGGAGGTGCGCCGGCTGGCTCGCTAATAGTTTGGAGGAGGCGCTGGAGTTGGCGCTCATCCGTCTTGAGGAGGAGGGCACAGCCGGCCTCACCCACGATGAGGCGGCGTTGATCGCCAATTCCACGGAGTCTTTTGGCGCTGAACAAGATCATGACGGAGGGAACGAGTCTTCGTCCATCGCACCGCGAGGACGGTATCGCAGCGAAGACGCGCCGTATCCAGATTTGACTATGGTACAGAACCTGGAGGCGTGATGTGATGGATGACGAAGAATATCCGCCTGATCGATAAGCAGACACATCTTGCCAAATAAATCGCCCGTGGTGATCCATCAGTATGCAGGAGGGCGGTGCAGGTGCGGAATGCGGCGGCACATGCGACCGCTATGATGTGACGATCTCGGGCCCGCTGCTCGCATCTGAGCCGAAACGGCGCGCGTATGGACATCTGTCAGCGTTCAACCCGATCAAACGTCAGCGGATCTGTTCTGTGATCAGGCCGGCGAGTACGTCCATTTCAGATCCCGAACGGGACGTCGAACACAAGTACCATCTCAATACGACGCGCGGAGAGCCGCGCATCCGTGGAGATGGACGCATAAGCAAGGCGAGCAAAAAGATGGGGAGCGTCAGCCGGATCCTACTGGCGGATGCGTTCAAACTTGTATCACTGATTCATGATTTCGGGCGGATACCCCGCACGGCACACGCCGTTTGCAATTTGACGCGCGCCATTGCATTTCAGCATGGAAGAAGGTTGATGATCATGCCCATCAGATCGCGGCGACGGAGCGACCCTCGCTCGATCAAGATTTCGTCGAACTATAAGACGGGGGCGTATCAGAGGGCGGCGCGGGCTATATCTGGCATTAATGACGGTCAAAGATGCTGACCTCGTTCACACGGCGTAGCCGCCGCGGCGATGCTCTGGAGAGATCGAGAAGGTTGCGGTCGACCGCAAGAATCTCTGACTACCAGATAGATGAAGGAGGCGAATCGCCTGGAGAAGGGGCACAACGCACACATCGACGGCAGTGCTCGGCAAGCGCCAGCCTGCGGATGGTACGCATCGGCATGACGGGTCGTCACCTCGATCCCAGAACAGGACGCACCTGATCTTATGCGGAAAACATGTGGGAAGATTGATGAGGCGCCACCGCTCGCAGCAGTTCGGGGAGATGCACACGGGCGATCAACAAGGCGTTCAAGAAGTGGTTCACGTCTGGCTTTACGGGGACGTTGACCTTGCGCCGAATGCGGTAGTGGTGCGGGCGTCCTCGCGCGGGATAACGCCGCAGCTCTTCGGGACAAGCGCACCGGCATGATTGCGAATGCGATCAATGACGGGAATGTCTCTGCGTCTACCATCAATACGATCAAGAGCAAGGAGGCGGTCGACGACAGAGGTGGCGCGATTGATCGAAAAAAGGTACCGCTGCGCCTGGAGAGCGCATTCGGTGAGGTGACGTGAAGTATATCAGCATTTCTGGGACCAGGAAGACGATGCGGAGTAAGCGGCGTGGCCCGCTTGAAGGGCCAGCAGCTGGTTTTACCCTGATGTTTGCTGTCGTATCACTCCCGCCGTATGGCGTATTATGGGAGGGAGTTTCGCTGCCGCTGAAAGGGTGGCGGGTGCGACCTCACGATTGCGACACCATTTTC